>ENA-ORSS01000022-ORSS01000022.1-human-gut-metagenome-genome-assembly--contig:-NODE-22-length-205800-cov-10.543104_pt1 | contig 205800 bp, 189 predicted proteins | sample MGYA00241899_ERZ509162 | MGnify/ENA primary metagenome ERZ509162 (study PRJEB26280, sample SAMEA2338641) | human gut metagenome | biome: human gut; feature: human-associated habitat; material... | reverse complement strand
CGAGATCCTTAAGGGCGTCTTTGGCTTTGTCCATGTCACTAGGTGCAACGCGGACTTCAATTTCTTCGCTGTCATCAATCGAGACTTCGCGAACATCGATGTCACCTAAAATCAAGGCTTCTTCAACAGCGTCGCGGGTCGCTTGTTCGGTGGCCTTGAAATTCAAGATGCCGAGCAATTCAAAGTTATAGGCAACGCTGGCCATTTTGCCGCCCTTGCGGGTGACGATAGTGCGAACGTTGACCAAAGCACGGTTCACGTTATCGGTGAGGGTATCTACGATGATGTTGCTGCCTTCCGGTCCCATGAATTCATAGCGGCCCTGGATATAAGCAACGGCGTCTCCGCCTTTGGCTTTTTCAATGGCGCGTTCAATGACGTCTTTTGGGCATTGTTTGCGATATTTTTCAATCGCGCTGCGAAGCGCGAGGTTGCTCTCGGGATTCGGATCGCCGGATTTTGCCGCTGCATAGATTTCTTTCGAAGCACGCATGTAGATCGCGGACTTCGCTTTGGCGGTGGCCGCCATGGCCGCTGCACGAACTTCAAAGTGTCTTCCCATAAAAACTCCTGGTTTTTGCGCGTCTACTATACCACTAGGAAAAACCGAGAAAAAGGTAAATGTAATAAACTACACACGCATACGCACACGAAATAGGCTATTTTTCGCTTTTTTTCGTGAATGAAAGCGTTTCGAGGCGGTGTAAATGATGCTTCTTAATAAATTCGTGGAAGGGAGCGTCGCTTACTTCGTCGTAAATGGAAGGAAGATGAGCGTCGACTCCAATCACGCAGTCTGACCCTTCTTCGGCAACGATATCCCAAAAGAGAGGATAAGGATAATGGGCAATGCGTTCGTCGTTTAAGTCCAATTCCGGAGAACGGGACTTCGGGCCCATATTCACTTCCAAAGGAATTCCAAGTTCTTTGGCTTTTTCCCCGGCATTCATTGCTCCGTGGCCTACCATGTTTTTATCTTCACAATGGGCAAGCACCGGAATTCCCGCTTTTTTTGCTTCTTTCATCGCTTCACGGTAAATTTCGGCATTCATCACGGACTTGCCATCTTCGCTAATTGCTTTTGCTCCTGCTTTTACCATACCGGCAATATCCGTCATTTCCTCGCCAAGCTGCCCTTTCGTAACAGCCCCAACAGGATAAACACGAATCGGACTGTCTGTTTTGGCAATCTTAAGAATTTTTTCAATCATTGCCGGAGAATCTGTCACAGGCTTTGTATTTGGCATCGGACAAACCGCTGTAAAACCGCCCTTTGCCATCGCGTGCGTACCGGAATAAATTGTTTCCTTGTACTCAAAACCGGGTTCTCTTAGGTGCACATGCAAATCAACAAGTCCCGGCATCACGTATTTTCCTTCTGCATCAATCACCGTACATTCGTCTGGAATTTTATCCGACGAAAGGCTGCCAACACAGGCAACCTTTCCCTCTTTCACATATACATCACATACTTCATCCAGATGATTGGCAGGGTCTAAAACATGTCCATTCTTAATCCATAGGTTCAATAAACAAATCCACCTTTCCAAAATCATCCAGGTCAAAACTACTTGTCAGACCCGCCTTCTCGATATCTTTAACAACTGCCTGATTGGTGATTACCTGAGCAATTTCGCTTTTTGGAACCCACTTACTGTCACGAAGTTCCTCTGCCAAAATCACTTCATCCATCTGTGCATCACACAGAAAAGCAATTCCACATGTACAAATCTCACCTGCGGTAAATCCCCAGGTGTACAGTGGCTTATTTACCTGAACAGCCACTCCTGTTTTTTCCGCCACAATGCGCTCTACTGCTTTTTCCGGTGTCTCTCCGAATTCCATCTCTCCATCAATGAATTCCCACTGATAAGGGTCAAAAATACGGTCATCATACCAGCGCTCCACTGCTAAATAAGAATCCTGATACTGCACGATTCCTTTGACCAGCACACGAAATTTACTCATTCCCATCATCCTTTCCCAATTTATTTAGCTGTTATATATCCTTTGGCTTTCAAAAGTTCCGCCATCAGCACAGCACCACCTGCTGCACCACGTACGGTATTATGGGAAAGTCCCACAAATTTCCAGTCAAAATATGCGTCTTTTCGAAGACGTCCGATACTAACGCCAAATCCATTTTCATAATTTACATCCAAAGCAACCTGTGGGCGGTCATCCTCTTCTAAATACTGAATGAACTGCTTTGGTGCATTTGGCAGTCCCAATTCCTGAGGTGCACCCTTAAACTCAACAAGCGCCTGAATCAGCTCTTCTTTCGTTGGTTTTTGTTTAAAATTAACAAATACAGCAGCCGTATGTCCATCCAGTACCGGCACACGGATACACTGGCTTGTAATCAATGGGCCATCGGCTTTTACAATCTGTCCATTCTCAACTTTGCCCCAGATACGAAGCGGCTCCTGCTCACTCTTTTCTTCCTCACCGCCAATATATGGAATAATATTATGCTCCATCTCCGGCCAGTCTTTAAATGTCTTTCCCGCTCCGGAAATTGCCTGATAAGTCGTAGCGACAACGAGTGTCGGCTCAAACTTTCTCCATGCGGTAAGTGCCGGTGCATAACTCTGGATTGAACAGTTTGGTTTTACACAGATAAAACCTCTCTTAGTTCCCAGACGTTTTTTCTGGCTCTCGATAACCTCTAAATGTTCCGGATTTACTTCCGGTACAATCATCGGAACATCCGGTGTCCAGCGGTGTGCACTGTTGTTAGAAACAACCGGTGTCTCGGTTTTTGCATAATCTTCTTCGATCTTTTTGATTTCTTCTTTTGTCATATCTACGGCACTAAAAACAAAATCAACTTCGCTGCTGACTGCCTCAATGTCATTTACATTTTTTACAACTATATTTTTTACCGCTTCCGGCATCGGTTTCTGCATTTTCCAACGGCCGCCTACTGCCTCTTCATATGTTTTCCCCGCACTTCTTGGACTTGCTGCAATTGTTGTTACTTCAAACCAAGGGTGATTCTCCAACAGCGAAATAAAACGCTGGCCTACCATACCGGTACCGCCAAGGATACCTACTTTTAACTTGTCGCTCATGATATTCCTCCATACTTTTTCATAGTCCACCTTATCATACACCATTTCTACAAATTTTTCAACAAATTATCAGAACAAATATCGCAAATACGGATTCAGCTTTGAGATTACATAGTTGGAAACTTTATTTAATTCGCTTGTTGTATCATCAAATAGTTCCTCTTTGCTGTCCTGTGTACCGTCTGCTGCATCTGCTTCTTTTTGATAGGAAGTAAAACTTTTTTTCAATATCTCACACAAAGGCCTGCTGTCAATCACCAGCATTAACTCTGTATCCTGATAAGCACTCTTCATATCCATGTTAAAAGAACCGACAATTGCAAGCCTGTCATCAATCACCGCACTCTTTCCGTGGTAAGAAACACCACCGTGGTACTCAAGCACTTTCGCCCCCATCTTTAACACCTCGTCCTTGTGAAGTGCATAATCCACGGAGCCAAACGGATTTCCGTTATTTTTCACTGAATTTGTCATAATGGTAAATTCAGGAACCTCTTTGGCTATCTTTGCAATTTCACTATACATATAATCATTATTAATAATATACGGTGTGTGCCAGATAACTTCTTTTTTTGCCTGCTTCATCAGTTCGCACAAACCGTAAAACACCTGCGGTTCTTTGCTGTAAAGACAAGTCGGGTTTGAGAGCAGTGTAATCCGGTTTGCCGCCACTGTTTTTTCTTGATATGATATGGTTTGAAACCATTCAGGTTCCTGTTTTTTCAGAGAAATGTACTGTTTTTCCAGTTCCTGCCCTGCCCTTTTTACACCGGGAATTAAGCGAAGCAAATGGTTATCATTCCATGTCTTACACAGCGAATCATTCCAGATTGCTTCAAAATAGGCTTTTACCTGATAAAGGGAGCCTTCTTTTTCTCCTTCGTGGTAAACTAAAACGTCCCTGTCATAATTTTTAGGTCCGTCCTGCGCCCCAAGGAAAGAATCATAGACATTTCTTCCTCCTAGCAGATACAAAGAATCATCAACAATCACATACTTATCATGCATCCGGCTCATCGCGTGAAACGGTAACAGGGGATTGACCGGATTATACGTTTTTATCGTCACATTTTCATGGGAAGCAAGTGCATAAAAATAGGCATTTCCCGTCATACGGAGCCATGAATTGCAGCCATCCGCCAAAATTTTCACCTTGACGCCGCGTTCTGCCGCTGCCCACAAGGCAGCCAACATCTTTTTCCCGCTGATATCCGAATGAAAATCAAACGTGGATAAAACAATGGATTGTTTTGCATGCTCAAGCATTCGAATTCTTTCCGCCAATGCCTCCCCATTATCTTCAATGAGCATCACGCGGTCTCCTGCCGAGTTTTCCGATGCAAAAACTTTATTTGCAAATTCTTTTTTATATTCTTCACTCACTTTTGGCTGGTGCAGATATGGAAGTGCCGCTCCCAAAATCAGATAGAGAAAAACACCTGCCACACCCACTGCTTTATAACGTTTTTTGATTTTTCCAAACGTTTTATTTGTGAGTAATTCGATATGGAACCGAAGATACAAAATCCAAGTGACAACCATTAAAATCATAAGTACCAGAATCAATAAATTCGATACTAAAAGAGGCATGCCGGGGAATAAAATAAGAGCTAAAATCCCAAAATCCAAGCCTGCCGTACCAATTTTTCCAAACCGCTTGGCACCAAAAACCTGATTTTTCTTTCGAATCACAAGTAATCCCATCAGCCCCATATAAATTTCTTTTGCTGCAAATAATAAAAACAACCAGATGGTCGCAGGGAAATGCACGGTACACATAATCGCAAGTGCCGCTTGGGTCAGTTTGTCCGCAATAGGGTCTAACATTTTTCCCCATTCGGTCACCTGATGAAAATGTCTTGCAATTTTCCCGTCAAAGAAATCCGACAAAAACGAAAGACATAGAACAATAACCGCCCCATAAAAGCAGCCTGCATTCTCCGAATGATAATATAAAATACAAAATACAGGAATTAACAAAATCCGAAAATATCCCATTAGATTTGGAATTGTAAAATACTCTTTTTTCATATCAACGCCCCTCTCAAGCCATTACCTTTATGATACTAAATCCGGCGGAAACTGGCAAGATTTTCTTTACATAAAGAAGAACACCCAGTCAAAAGACTAGGTGTTCCTCTTCGTATAATAGGGTGGGAGTAGTAGTCAACAAAGTAACTACTGTGTTAAATGTAACAGGAAAATGTGGCAAAAAAATGACGATTTTGCTATTCCTGTAATTTTTTTCGTGCCTGCGCCCGGTATTGGCTCGGTGTCACGTGAATATTTTTCTTAAACTGCTTCATAAAAAATGTTTCATTGCGATAGCCGCACAAATCCGCAATTTCCTTAATCGAATAATTGGAAACCAGTAAAAAATGTTTGGCGTGCTCCATCCGGCTCTGTACAACATCCTGCACAAACGTATTTCCAAAATATGATTTATACAATTTCTGAAAATACGGTGTACTTAGCCCATTGACACCGGCACACTCCGATACATGCCAGTCTTTCGACGGCTCCAAATATATCTGAGAACGAAGATTCTGAAACAATTCATCATATCGGTCCGGTATTTTTGCAACCTTACGTCTTTCTGACATCTCGGAAACTTTAATCAAAATCATTTTAAATAAACATTCCATCGTCGTCTCTTTGTACTCATTCATCGAAATATATTCCTGATAGAGTTGTTTCATCATCGAAGGAATCAACGTATTTTCCGGCAGGTGAATCACCGTATTCATCGGCAGATTGATTTCATCCACAAAAGAACGGCTGTCATCCAGCCAAAAATGCACAAAATCATCTTTATAGGAATCATTTACGGCATAATAGTGCTGCTTAGCACCAATATCATATAAAATCACGGATGGCGGCTTAACATAAACCGGCTGCTCATCAAGCACAACACAGCACTCCGTATGAAAATACAAAAATAAATAATCCGGCTTTCCATACCGGGAAATTCCGTCTTCTCTATAAATATTAAAATCACTGTCGTACTCTAATTGTACCCCAACATCACGAAAGCGCATCCTACTTCTCCTTTCAAAACACAGCTTTCCCTCAAACTATACAATCCTCTTATTGAACTTCATTATAGCATTTTGGTATTTTTTTGTCAGTATTTTTTTTCATTACTTTTGTGCCACAAATTTCCATAATATTTTTCTTTTTTGTGGCAACAATATTACCAAGATAAATCGGATGCAGGAGAGAAAAACAGCATTTCAACAAAAGGGATGCCGTTTCCCGGCATTCCTTTATCTTCACAATAAATAAAACGGAGGTGAAAAAAAATGACAAACAAAAATTCATCCAAGATGGAAGTACCACAGGCTAAAGAGGCTATGAATCGTTTCAAAATGGAAGTTGCAAACGAGATTGGTGTAAACTTGAAAGAGGGTTACAACGGTGACCTTACTTCCCGTGAAGCTGGATCAATCGGCGGCGAAATGGTTCGTCAGATGATTAAGAAACAGGAAGAGAGCATGAAATAATCGCAGCCTAAATGCGAAATAAAATGAGACAGCCGCTTCGCCGATGAAAATCGCCTAGCGGCTGTCTCTTTGTTCTAAATCCATTTGTATCTGTTCTAAATAATGGACAAATGTTCCTGAATAGGTGGAAATTTCATATGCAGCATCTAATTCCTCATATTTGAAATGCTTTGCTCCACCCTCTTCCATCCGTCTCCAAAATTCATCTAACTTTGCATACGGCAGATACATAAAGGTATCTTTTGCTTTGAAATAAATCAATAAAAAAGCAATGCCGTCCTGCTCCTCAAACTCTTTCATAAAGCGAATCTGATGTTCATGCACATTCGCAAGTGGAAACCGATCGGTCGCACATTCCTTCGCATCAAAACATATCGGAATCCCCTGAACAACCCCGATGTAATCCACCGTACTTTTCTGTTCAAAGTAAGCAAGCGTAATATGTCTTGTTGTCTGGTCTATCGTAATCGGTTTAATCGGCGTTGGCACCTTCTGTACAAGTGCCAGTTTCTGCGAGCGGTATTTGTCATTCGTCATATTTACAAGTTCTTCCAAAAAAGAACCGCGAAGTCCTCTCGAATTCCAGGTTGCCATTAATTTTTCTCCCGGTACACAGTTTTATGTGCAATTTCGTCTGACTTTTCTTTTCCCTCAAGCAGCTCCAATAATTTCAAACCAAAATCCATCGTTGTTCCAAGACCGCGGCTTGTCACAATATTACCGTCAACAACGACCGGCTCACGAGCTACCGTTGCACCAATCAAATTCTTTTCATGCTGTGGGAAACTGCATGCCGTCTTTCCTTCTAACAAACCATATTTACCAAGAACTCCAGGTGCCGCACACACGGCTGCAACAATTTTTCCGGCATCATTCATAGCAAGAATTGCCTTTCTGACTGCATCGCTTTCACCCAAATTAATGGTTCCCGGCATTCCTCCCGGAAGAATGATGGCGTCATAATCAAGTACATCCACTTCTCCTAAAACAGCGTCCATTTCAACATTTACGCCATGTGAACTTCTCACAAATTCATCTTCTGTAATTGAAGCCATCGTCACTTCCACACCGCCCCGGCGCAGTAAATCAACGACTAAAAGCGCCTCCACGGTTTCATATCCTTCTGCAAATAAAATCACTGCACGTTTCATATTTTTTCCTCACTTTCCAAATTGTTTATTTATCATTTTCGCAAAGTAATCCGGCTCTTTTGCCGTTACTACCCTGCCTGAAAGATTTTTAAGTTCTCCCATATTTTCAGGAAAACACAATGTTTTCGCATGCAAAAAATAATGCTTCGTATCCGCTCTCTTTGCTGCACCATATTTTACATCCCCCAATAGCGGATGTCCCAAAGATGCCAGATGTCCGCGAATCTGATGTGTCTTGCCCGTCACCAGTTTCACCTTCAAAAGTGTTACTGTGCCATTGGTCCGTAACGGCTCATACCCGGTCTCAATCCACACGCGGCCTTCTCCGTCTTCCGAAAAAATCTGAACCCGGTTTGTCTGTTCATCCTTTTTTAAGTATCCGCGGACAACCGAAGGTTCTTTCATAACACCTTCCACGATTGCAAGATAGTATTTATCCATCGCTCGGTCTTTTAAAAGCTCCGACATTTTTTGCAGGCCCCGAAGGCTTTTCCCGGCAATCACAAGACCACTTGTATTCCTGTCAAGCCGGTTGCAAATCCCCGGTTTCAGGCTGTCTTTCGGTGACCACTCACCTTTTTTCTGTAAATAACCAAGTATATATTCTACAAGTGTAACATCCTGAGGCTTCGCCTTTTGAGATAACATACCGGCAGGCTTATTCACAATCAGGACATCCTCATCTTCATAAACAATATCCAAATCTATTACCGGATAAATCACTTTTTTAGTCTCTCCGCGAAATTTCTCAAAGGTCTCATCTGAAAAATACACAGTTACTTTATCGCCCGTTTGCAGCATTTCACTGCCCGTTGCCTTTTTGTCATTTAGCTTGATATTTTTCTTTCGCAGCATTTTATACAAAAAACTTGTCTGCGCCTCTTTGAAATACTTTTCCAGAAACTTAGAAAAACGCTGTCCGCTTTCCTTTGCTCCAATCGTCACCTCTCTCATCGTCTTCTCCACTACATCGCAAGTGAATGTAAATAATCCACCAGTGTTTTTTCCGAATTTTCTGACGCTTCTTCCTGCGTTAAGCGCTGCAGGTGTGAAATCAGTTTTTCATCCGACTCAAACAAGCGCACATGATACGACGGTGCCATCTTTTTCACAACATCCGTCAAATATTGTTTCAAATACGGCACATCCTGTTTGGACTTCGCAATCACGCCAAGAACATTACCATTTTTCACAAGCAAAAAGTCTAAATGCATAATTTTTTCCGTCGAGGTAAATACATAATCGGTATACAAAACCGCTTGTCCTGCTGCCGTTTTTACTTTATCATACCGCTCTTTCGTAACTCCTTTTTTACGAAACATCGCAATCAGCGCAACCAGATGTTTCGCCGCCGGAAGCACGAGTAACACTGCCATTACAGTAAAAATATTTGCACGCACACCACTCCACAAATATCCGGTTAAAAAAATAGCAACGCCAAGCACTACAAAAAATACAATCCATAAAATTTCTGCTTTCTTACGTTTCGTAAGATATCCCAAGGTACATTTTTCGTACATCATTTTCTTTCCTTTCTTAAATCATGCTTTTTACACACAAATAAAGTTTATCACAAAAACCGTGCGGTGGAAAGAGGCTTTTCCATCGCCTTTAGAATTGAATACGGGTTCACACTGATTTCTTTGTCACCTGCCGTAAAATAAATTCCAAAATGCAGATGAACCGGAAACTTTCCAACCGTTCCCTCTTTTCCATAACCGCTGTCTCCCATATAACCTAGCAGCTCGCCCGCTTTCACAGTCTTTCCCTGTTTCATCCCCTCCGCGTAGGAAGAAAGATGAGCATAATAAAAATAAGTGCCCGTTTTACTGCGGATTCCAATGCGGTAGCCGCCTAATTCCAGCCATCCGATTTTTTCCACAACACCATCACAGACACTTACAACAGCAAACGTATCTCTTTGATTTTTCGGTGGCATTAAATCCGTCCCCTCATGGAGCCGTTTTCCCCCATAACTGCGGGACATCCCCCATGAATCCTCAAAAGAAATCCCCTCTTTTTCTTTCTTATCTGAGACAACCGGAAAACATTTTATCCCAGAAAGAAGTTTTTGATAGTAAACGGCATAGGGCTCCCATGTTTCTCTTTCCAAAAGGATGCGATACCACGATAAGGACGGAAGTGATTTGCTTGTCTTTTCCAGTTTACCGTCCGCATATAAAAAGTCCTTTGCGAATTCTTCATATTCGTCTTTTCCCCATGTTTTAAATCCGGCAAGCCGTTTTGGTACCACCTGAAAATCCCGGATATTTTCTGTGTTTTGCTCCCATTTCGGAGTCTTTTTCACTTCCATTTTCCAAAATAACAGTCCACATAAAAATGGCGTCCAGAAAAATAAAACCATGCAAGCCAAAAACTTTTTCAAAAAAATCCTTCGCTTCATCTAACGCCTCACATTTTTCTTTCTCTAAAATGTATGCGTTATTAACTAATAAGATTCAATATCTACCACCGTTGTATTTTCCACCTGATATGGCAGAATGGAATTGGCAAAGGAGCGGAACTGATCCACGCCATCACTGACAAAAAATTTGTGCTCCGGTTTCTCACCGGATACATTCAGTAAATCTTTTTCCTTTAACAAATCCTTTAACGATTTTGCCGTTTCATAAGCAGGGTTCACCAGTTTTACCGATTCACCCATTTCACGCCCAATCACACCGCGCAAAAGCGGATAATGGGTACATCCCAAAACAAGCGCATCAATCTCATACTCTTTCATATCATGCAGATATCTGGAAACAACATCTTCCGTAATACGGTCTTCAAACAACCCCTCCTCAACAAGAGGTACAAATAGCGGACACGCTTTACTCACTACCGTCAATTCCGGATTTATTTTGTGAAGATAGCTCTCATAAATTCCACTTTTTATTGTACTCTGGGTTCCAATCACACCAATTTTGTTATTCTTAGTCGATGCCGCCGCCATTCTCGCTCCCGGCTGTACCACGTCAATCACCGGCACATCCACCATATCTTCAAGTTCCTCTCTGGCAAGCGCACTGGCTGTATTGCAGGCAATTACAATTGCTTTAACATCCTGTGTCAGGAGAAATTTAGCAATCTGCTTGCTGTATTTACAAACTGTATTTTTTGATTTGGAACCATATGGCACACGGGCTGTATCTCCAAAATAAACAAGACTTTCCCCCGGAATCTGCCGCATAATTTCTTTTGCTACCGTCAATCCGCCAATTCCCGAATCAAACACGCCAATCGGTGCATTCATAATCCTTCCTCCAATCTACTCTTATTCTTTTTCGTCCATTGCTTCTTCTATCATAGATTCTTCATCTACTGTTTTTTCTCTCATATCTTTTTTGCGGTTTAACAAATCATAAATACATGGTACAACAAACAGCGTAAGCAGCGTACCATATACCAGACCGCCAATCGTAACAATTGCCATCGGTCTTGTCATATCCGTTCCCATACTGCTGCCGGCAACCATTGGAATCAAACCAAGTACCGTCGTCAATGCTGTCATGAGAATCGGACGAAGTCTCGTTACACCTGCTTCCTCAATTGCCTGTCGTTTCTCGACACCGCTTCGGCGTAACTGATTGATATAATCCACGAGCACAATACCATTGTTTACAATAATACCGGAAAGCATTACAAATCCAATCATAGCAATGACACTGATATCACTTCCCGAAACCCACAGTCCAAGGAAACCTCCCGTAAAGGCAAGTGGAATCGTGAACAAAATGATAAATGGTGATAACAATGACTGGAACTGTGCCACCATAATCAAATACATCAAAAGCACACCAAGTGCCATCATCAAAAGCACCTGTCCCATTGCTTCTGTGGTTGCTTCATTTTCACCATCTAATTCCATTTCATAACCGGCCGGTTTCTTTGTCTGGTTTACGATTTTTTCAACCTCTCTCGAAACGTCGCTTACCACATAACCATCCTTGATATCCGCTTTTACAGCAATATATCTGGTCTGCCCTTTGCGATAAATCGATTTTGGCGAATCCGCAGTGCTAAAATCAGCAATCTTACTAAGAGAAACCTTTTTTGTCTTCTGAGTCATCGAATCGGTGTAATCAATTTTCAGATTTTTGACATCATTTCTTGTCAAGTCCTCATCCTCCGCCGAGTTGACATAAACACCTAAATCATCGGTATCATTCGATACCGTAGACGACGAAGAAGCCTCTTTTACTTTTGCATAAATCTGCTGATAAACCTGAGCCACCGTAAGTGAATAACGCATTGCTTTCGCTTTATCCACAGTAATGCGGTACTCTTTACCGGCATCTTCCAGACCATTCGTAATGTTATCAAGACCATCTACTTTTTCAAGTTTCTTCATCATATCTTCCGAAATCGTCTGCAATTTATCCAAATCTTTTCCTTTAATATTGATGGTGACACCATCGCCCATCAGGGCACTCATATCCATCGCAGAAGCATTTACTTCTACTTTCCCCTCAATATTTTTCGTTTTTTCCGTAATCAGTTTTGTGATTTCTTCATTGCTTAACTGCCTATCGTCCTTCAAAATGATATACATAGTTACGGTATTTTCACCGCCGGAACCGGTAAGCATCGACATGGATGAACCCGTTCCTGTATAGGCACCAACTGATTCAACATCCGAAATCTCACGGATTTTTTCAACCACTTGATTGGATGCTTTTTTCGTATCCGCCAGTTTTGTTCCATTATCCATCGTAAGCGTAGCCATCATCTGCGTACTTTCCATATCCGGCATCATGGAAAATCCTCTGCCGGCCGCCAATGCCGCAAACAATACAAGGAGAACAACCGAGCCAGCCAAAACAAGCCACTTAAACCGCAGCACCCATTGAATTGCCCTGCCATACGCACGCTGAACTGCCGCAATAATCTTTGACTCTTTCTTTGGCTTTCTCTTAATTAATCCGGCCGACATTGCCGGAACTAAGGTAAGTGCTACAAGAAGACTTGCTCCCAGTGTGTAAGCAAGGGTAAGCGCCAAGTCGACGAATAACTGCTTTGTCACACCTTCTGTAAAAATAATCGGTGCGAAAACACAAACCGTTGTCAGTGTAGATGCCACGATAGCTCCTGCCACCTGGCTTGCTCCCTCAATCGCTGCACGCTTGGTTGAAATTCCATGCTGCTTAAGACGGAAAACGTTTTCAATTACGACAACCGAGTTATCCACAAGCATACCAACACCAAGTGCCAAACCGGATAAGGAAATAATATTCAGTGTTACACCGCTAAAGTACATCGCTACAACTGCTGCAATTACGCTGAGCGGAATCGAGCAGGCAACGATAAAGGTTGGCCGCCAGTCGCGCAGGAAAAACAGCAGAATCAAAATAGCAAGCAAACCACCAAGCAAAAGATTTTGCACTACAGCATCCACTACAAGGTCAATGTATACCCCCTGATTCATCAAAACAGATACATGTAGTCCCTGATTGTCTTTCTGCAACTGGTCAAAACGTTCCGTCAGTGCACTCGTTACGTCTCCGGTTGAAAATCCGGACTGTTTCTGTAAGGTAACAAGTACCGCCGGGTTGCCGTTTACTACGGTATACACATCATCCGAGTTATCCGTAACCGCAATATCTGCCACATCTGAAAGTTTAATTGGGTCTAAACCATCCAAATCCATATCGCAGACAACGAGGTTTTTGATTTCTTTCTCGGATTGAATCTTATCACCTACACGTACAAGGTAAGAAGCATCTCCTTCGGTAATATAACCGGACGGCATATCAAAGTTCTGCGCTTTTAATACATTTTCAACCATTTCCTTTGTAATAATTTTTTTCAGGTTCGCATTACTTTTTGTCGTTTTTTTCGAATCCTTTAACTGTTTATCTGCTTCATCTAACTTATTTTTTCCATTATCCATCTGTGCTTCCGAAACACTTAACTGGATACTGGAAAGAATTTTCTGTTTATTTAACTGTTCGGTTGCTTCCGTTGTCGAAATCTGACCTTTCTCTAATTTCTTCTTTGTTGCATTTAGTTTTTTCAGACCGGCATTGATTTTTTTCTTTGCCGCTGTAATTTTGGCTTTATTCTTTGCCAGTGTTTTCTCTTGAGTTTCCACCTGCTTAAGTCCGCTGTTTGCTGAAGTAAGTGCCGTATTCACTTCGTTTACTTTGGATGGAAGCATTTCTTCCGTAATGCCGGCATCCTTCAATTTGCCACGGACAACCTGTAACTGTGCCTGAACCGACGCTAAAGAAGTACTCAGTTCCTGTGAATTCCCACCGGCATTCTCAAGCTGCGTTTTCAGAGATGTCTCCTGAACTTTGAGCTTTTCAAGCGTCGTCTTCAGTGTCGTAAGCTGCGTCTGCGTCGCCGTCAGTGTCTTAATTGTATTTGTCAGTTTTGTTTTATTGGCAGCGAGCGAGGCAAGCCCCGTATTTAACTGTTTTTCACTCTTTTTAAGCGTTGCCTGCTGCTTTTTAATATTCGTAATATTTTCATTAATAACTTTCAGGCCATCCTTAATTTTATCCGATGCCTGACTAAGTTTCGTCTCGCCCTTCGCCATCTTATCGGCGGCGGTCTCTTTTCCATTCTTTAATTTGTTTTTGCCATTTTCCAGTTTCTTCTTTCCTTCATCAATCTTATCCTGTGCATCACTTAATTTTCCTTCAATCGCCTTTTGCACAAGCTCATTCATCTTGTCAATCTTATCCTGCTGAATAATGACCTGAATCTTTTTCTCAATAGAACCGGATTCATTGACAGAAGCAACTCCCTCCACACTCTCTAATTCCGGAATGATTTCTTTTTCCGCCTTTTTCGTTACTTCTGCACTGTCTAATTTATCATAATCCAGTGCCGCTACCATAATCGGCATCATGTCCGGATTCATTTTCATAATTGTCGGACTTCCGATGGAATCATCAAACTGCGATGTCACCATATCAAGGCTTTCTCTCATATCTACAACTGTAGAACCCATGTCCGTCCCATCATTAAATGACATAACAACCATTGACATATTCTGGATGGAAATGGATTGCAGTTCTTTGACGTTGTTGATACGCTCCATCGCCTGCTCCACCGGTTCGGAAACAGCCTTTTCTACTTCTTCCGGACTTGCTCCCGGATATGTAGTCATAACAAGTGCATACGGAAATTCCATATTTGGCAGAAAATCCGTACTCATATTTTGAAATGACAAAAATCCGAGTACAAGACATATAACAACCGCAACCAATACGGTAAATGGTTTGCGAACACTAAACTTTGATAACACCTGAAAGTTCCTCCTTTTTTCTAAAATGACTATTAGTCGAGTATAACACCGTTTGATTCGCTAACGCAACTCTAGGAGAGACACAAAATGTGAAATTTTTGTGTCTTTTACTTATTCGGCTGTTTTTTCATTTATCACTTCCACTGCTTTTTGCAGCTGGTAATCGTCTTTTCCACCGAATTGCTTCAAATCAGAAGGATTCTTTGCTTCCACATCCGGAGTCAACCCTTTGCCCTGAATACATCTGCCGCTTGGCAGCAAATATTCCCCGGTTGTCAGTTTAATTCCGCCACCACACGATTTTTCCAGAGAAAAAATAGTCTGTACAATTCCTTTCCCAAAACTTTTCACACCGACTAACGAAGCCGCTTTCCGGTCTTGCATACAGCCGGCAAAAACTTCCGAAGCACTGGCACTTCCCCCATTAATCAAAACTGCCACCGGCTTATCAAAATGCTTTTCATCGGTTGAGGTATATACTTTATCACCATTTACTTTATTTTTTTCCGTTATCAGTTTTCCTTTTGGAAGCATCCGGTCAAGAATATCCACAACCGCCGTCAGCGAACCACCGCCATTGCCTCGCAAATCTACAATCAATCCCTTCTGTCCCTTCTTCTCTAAGTCAGAAAGCGCATTCTCATATTGTTTTACCGTTTCCTTTGTAAAAGAAGTAATGGCAATATAACCGGTTTTCCCGGACAACATCCGATGTGTAACCGTCTGATTAACAATCTTTTCACAGGTCACCGTAATTTTCTTCTTTATCTTTTCTCCATTTTCTTCCCGCAAAACAACGAGTTCTGATTTTTTTCCTTCTTTTCCTTTAATCTTCTGAATGGTATCATTTAATGACAATTTTGTTACGTCCTCGCCATTTACAGAAAGCAGAATATCTCCGGCTTTTAATCCGGCTTTCTGTGCCGGTCTGCCTTTCTGCACTTCCTGAATCATCTTGTTTTTTGTTTTTTCATCGTAGCGCACACTTGCACCGATTCCCTCGTAATCTCCTTCTACATCTTCCATACTGCTTTTTAATTCTTCACTGGTAAAATACGCTGAATACTTATCGCCTAGTGCCGCTACCATTCCTTTTGCGGCATATTCCGAAATTGTTTGATCCGATACATCGTTCTTCCAGTAATAGCTGTCAATGTACGATTCCACAATTTCTGCACGGTTTCTAATATCCGACGCAAGAGAGGACGTCGGCAGAATCTGTATATCTAAAAAATACATGACAAGAAAAAATGTCATAGAAAACAATACGCCAACAAATATTCCGGCAAAAAAACCACTGCCTCGTCTTTTCCTCATCTTTCACTATCCTCCATTATCTCGAAATATAATTTAACGGGTTCACATAATTTCCATTTTTCGTAACACCAAAATGGAGATGTGCTCCGGTCGATATACCGGTCGAGCCAACATACCCGATTACTTGTCCTTTTGTTACCTGTTTTCCGGCACTCACTGCAAGTCTGGAACAGTGCATATATACCGTATACAAACGGTTGCCATGCGAAATCATAATATAATTTCCGGCACTCGAACTATACGTAGCGATCACTACTTTTCCGCTGCCGGCTGCTAATATCGGCGTTCCCGAAAGTGCAGCCAAATCGACACCTTTATGATATGTGCTGGCACCTGCAGTCGGACTTTTTCTACCACCAAATCCCGAAGAAATACGTCCGGCGCCACCTTTTAACGGCCAGCCAAGTCCTGTTGTGCTGCCGCCGGAATTTCCGCCGCCTGCCGCCATTTCACGGTCAATCTCATCCTGTTTTTTCTGAAGCAGTGCTTCCACCTGATTTTCCGCTTCCAGCGCTTTTTTCGTGTACTCACTTACTTGATCCTGCGATTTTTCCATCGCTTTATCAATCTTATCCAATTCTGTTTTTTTATCCGCCTTTAACTCGGACACCGCTTGCTTTTCTTCCCTTGTTTTTGTTTCTAATTCCTTTAACTCATTTGTCTGCTGTTCACGCTGTTTCTCCTTTTGCTGCACCGTAAGTGCTGCCTTCTTAAAATGCGCAAACACTTTGTTATCATATTCGGAAATTTTTTCAACATACTCTGAGCGGTTCAACAAATCAGAAATACTTTTTGCTCCAAATATAATATCAAGATATTCCTGATTTCCATTTTCATACATATATTTTATGCGCCGCTTCATCGTCGTATACTGCTTTTCTTTTTCCTTCTGTGCCTTTGCTAATTCCTTCTGAATTACCTTTAACTTTTTTTCAGACGACGCAACATGTGCATGAAGTTTCTCTAATTCTTCTTCTAGAGATGCTGTTTTTTTATCTAACTTCTCAATATATTTTAAGGTATCGTCTTTATCGGCCTGAATCTCTTCAATTTCCTTTTGCAGACTATCCGCCTTGTTTTCCCATTCTTTCTGCTGTTTTTCTGTTTCTTTAATCTGCTTGTCATAGTTTGAGGCACCTACGTTTTGTCCAAACACAGAAAGCGACACAACGCCACACAATATGCCACACAACAGCCATTTTCTTCTCATCTTTATCACTTCCTAAATATTTAAATTTCTCCGCACCGTAATAAAACTGCCAAAGAATCCAATTCCAACACCCAAAATCAGTGAAATCGGAACTAACATCACAAAAACTTCTCCTGTCGTAAGGAAAGCAAGTCCCTCCGAAAAAAGAGAAAAATGTGTTGTTATATAAGTAAGAATCCGTCCATACGAAATTCCAAGCACAATAAGTGGAAGAATTGAACCAATCAAACCAATCACTACGCCTTCCACAATAAACGGCGCCCAGATAAAAAAGTCAGACGCTCCCATCAGACGCATAATCGCAATTTCCGGTTTTCTTACAGCGATTCCGGTCGCAATTGTCGAATGAATCAAAAATACGGATACAAGTAAAAGCACAACAATCAGCACCAGTGACACACCACCAACCAGTTTATTAACACTCGAAAAGCCTTCTTCGATTTCATCCGCTTCCTTAATCCTTCGGATTCCTTTTACGTTTTTTAAGTATTTTACTAACGTAGACTGTCGTTCCAAATCCTTGCAGTAAATAGCATAAGATGCTGATTCCGCTAACGGATTATCATCCCCAAAGCTTTCTGCCAGTTCCGGTGTCTTAGAAAAGTTTTCCTGTTTAAAGTCTTCCCATGCCTGTGCAGCAGAAATGTATTCTATCCGCTCCACTTCATCTCTTTTCTCAATTTTTTTTCCAATATCAGCAATCTGTTTTTCCGAAAGATTTTCTTCAAAAAATACAGAAATTCCCACTGACTGTTCTGCCGAGTGAAGAATATTCTGGAAATTACTGAGCACAAAATAAAACAAGCCGAAGACAAATAGACAGGCTGCAATCGTTCCCATGGAAGCCAGGGTAAACATACGGTTTTTTCTCAGATTTGCTAGTCCTTGTTTGATGCTGTGAAAAAATAAATTAATCCCCTTCAACCTGATAACCACCTTTCTTTTCATCTCTTACCAAAACGCCATCCTCTAAATTTATAACACGCTTTTGCATGACATCCACAACATCATTATTATGAGTTACAACAACAACTGTTGTCCCCATTTTGTTTACTTCCTCCAACAACATCATAATATCCCATGCTGTCTTGGGGTCAAGATTTCCCGTCGGCTCGTCCGCCAGCAAAATGGTCGGCTGGTTAATCAGTGCTCTGGCAATCGCTACACGCTGCTGCTCTCCGCCGGATAATTCGTGCGGATACATCTTCTCTTTCCCTTTTAACCCAACCATCTCTAACATAATTGGAACATTTCTTGCAATATCCCTTTTGGTCATGCCGATGATTTCCTGTGCAAAGGCAACATTTTCAAATACCGTCTTATTCTTTAATAGACGAAAATCCTGAAATACCACACCAATCTTTCTCCGGTATAACGAAACCTGTTTGCGCTTCAAATTTGTCACCTGTCTGCCACCGACAAATATACGGCCTTCGGTCGGATTTAACTCTTTTAAAAGCAATTTAATAAAAGTGGACTTGCCAGATCCACTTTTACCAACTACGAATACAAATTCGCCTTTATGAATGCAAATGGATACATCACTTAGTGCTTCCACACCTGTAGAATACTGCTTACTGACATGATCCATTGCAATAATAGGTATCACCTTTTTCTTTGTTTCCATGATACAAAACCTCTCTCGTCAATTAATACTCAATGGTCTCCAAATAGTTCATATACTTCACAACCATCAACGCAATGCGGAATGTAATCGCATCCTCAAACACACGCAAATCAAGTCCGGTGCTCTTTTGCAATTTATCCAAACGATAAACAAGCGTATTTCGATGGATGTAAAGCTGTCTCGATGTCTCCGAAACATTTAAGTTATTTTCAAAGAACTTGTTAATTGTCGTCAAGGTTTCTTCGTCGAAATTATCCGGTGTGTTGTCATCGAAAATTTCTTTAATAAACATTTTGCAAAGTGGCAGCGGAAGCTGGTAAATCAGCCGTCCAATTCCCAGATTACTATACGCCATTACCTTTTTGTCACTGTAAAAGATCTTTCCAACATCCAGTGCCATCTTCGCTTCTTTATAGGATCTTGAAACTTCCTTGATATCCTTGATAATCGTTCCAAACGCCACACGTACACGTGCCATTGCCTCAGTATTTAACATATCTACGATAACCTGTGCGGTTTTCTCCAAATCCTCGTAAGTATCTTTGTCCTTAATTTCTTTTACGATAATGATGTTTTTCTCATCCACTGCCGTGATGAAATCCTTGTTGCCACCGGCAAACATGCTGCGTACAGTCTCTAAGGCACCATTATCTTTTTCCTTACTTGTCTCTACAATATAAACAACTCGGCGTGCGTTCATCTCGATATGAAGTTTCTTCGCACGGTTAAAAATATCAACCAAAAGGAGGTTATCAAGCAAAAGATTCTTAATAAAGTTATCTTTGTCATAACGTTCTTTATAGGCAACTAATAAGTTCTGAATCTGGAATACAACAATCTTTCCAATCATATATACATCCTCGGCCTCTCCCTTTGCCACGACAATGTATTCTAACTGGCTCTCATCATAAACCTTAAAAAACTGGTATCCCAAAATCGCCTGACTGTCTGCCGGCGAATCTGCAAATATCTTAACGGTCGCACAGTAATCTTCACTGTCACCTGCCGTCTCTGCTAATACATTTCCATCGGCATCTACTACACTAAGGTCTATTTTTGTAATTCCTTTTACACCATCAATTGTATTTTGCAAAATCTGGTTTGATATCATTTATGCCCCTCCTTAACTACTCCTTTTGTACTTTTCGTTCACCACACCTCATTTCTCCTCATTGTACCATTTATTCGGGTTATTGTCAAAAGGTCTTAATCCTCGCAAATTGAAGGGCATCATTTTTCTTATACCATTTTTTGTACTTTTTCAGGGATGCTTTCGGTACATACACATCTCTGAAAATCGGAAGATAACAATAATTTTTATCATTATTCTGTGTCAGTTTCGGCGGATTTTTGGAGCGGAAATACACTTTTGTTGTCACATAACCGGCGCGGTAAAATTCACCCCATGCTCCCTGCAGCGTTTTTACACTTGCCCCGATATCCAGTTTTTTTAACTGACGGCTGCCGCAAAGAGAGGCATCTTCACTTATCAGTTTTACCTTATTTCCTATTTTTACTACATTCTTTTTCGCAATGGCAATTAATAATTTGCCACTCTTTTTCTCATAAACACACTGCCCCTGTTTGGCAATACTTTTATTTTTCTTGGCAATACTTACCTTTGTTATCTTCTTTCCGGCAATAGCATCTTTGCCAATCATTTTCACCTTCTTGCCAAGATAAACACTTGTTGCTTTTCCTGCTTTGAGTGCATTATCCGCAATCGAAGTAACACTATCAGGAACTGTAATTTTATTTTTCGCCGGCACTGCCCAGATAAGCTTTGTCCCCTTCTTATTTAATAACAGGCCTTTCTGCATTTTAAAGCTTTTATTTTCCTTCGAAAGTGTGACTTTGGAAAGTTTCGGACAGGCGGAAAAGGATGTGTAATTGTCAAAGGAAGCAAGTGATTTTGGCAATTTCACTTCCTTAAGACTCTTACAGCCATAAAATGTTTCTGCACTAATTTTCTGCACACCATCCGGAATTGTAATACTCTTAACTTTACGAAGTCCGCTAAGCGCTGTTGACTCTAATATCGTCAAGTTCTTTGGCAGAACAACGGATTCAACATTTATCGTCTTTTCGCTCCAGCCGTCAACACCATGTGCATACTCAACGGTCACACCGGAAATGTTCTGGTTAAATTCATCTGCATCTTCCAATTTGCGAAGTGCCGTGTCATAACCCACTCTTGTCACCGAAGCTCCTTCTACCGCATCCGGAAACTTTAAGGATTTTGTCTTGTTTGTTGTTTCTACAAGATAAATCCATGCATTTTTCCCATCTTCGGATAAATACGCATGATATGTAGCTTCCGAACCTTTATAGGTTACCTCTTTGCCGGTGTTCCATCCCGCCAGTGCGCTTTGGCTTTTTGTGTCAGCCGCTTTCACAATAGCAGGCTGTCCGTTATTTGAAAATCCCATATTTAAACCGCCGCCAAGCAATGACATAGACAACAGTAACGCTCCACCCAGTATTCTTTTGTTTCTCATCATAATAAAACCTCCTTTTGTATTGTCTTTATATATAAGACGATTCAAAAGGAGGAAAAGTTGCAAAAAAAAATTTTTATATTATTTTTATTCCTTATCCGGCAGCGGTTTGATGATTTTTTTGTAAATCCTCATAAGAAATATCGTTGATACCGCAAGTGACATACTCTCCGCAATCGGGAATGACCACCAAGTGACATGCAAGCCGCCAATATGAGCCAGAAGATATGCAGCCGGAATCAGTACGACAAGCTGACGCATAACCGAAACCACCATGCTGTAAACAGCCTTTCCCAAAGACTGGAATACCGTACCTGCAATAATGCAGAACCAAGCAATCAAAAAGTGGATTCCAATAATACGAAGTGCCGGAACTCCAATTGTAAGCATCGCTGTCGAAGCCTCAAACAATCCCAGTAATTTATCTGGAATCAGTTCAAATCCCAAGAAACCAATAAACATCAAACAGAACGATACAACCAGACTCATTTTAATCGTTTTTATCATTCTGTGCTTTTTCTGTGCTCCGTAGTTATAGGCAATAATCGGTGTAATTCCATTATTCAATCCAAACAATGGCATAAAGAAGAAACTCTGCAATTTAAAATAAACACCAAATACTGCTGTTGCCGTCGAAGAAAATCCAATCAAAATCCGATTCATGCAATAAGTCATAACAGAACCAATTGACTGCATAATAATGGATGGAATTCCAATCGCATAAATTGATCCGATAATTTTAGCACTCGGACGGAACCCTTTGATTTTCAAATCCACCTCATGATTAAATTTCACATTAAATACAGCAGAAAGAATCGCCGCTCCACACTGTCCGATTACGGTTGCCACAGCCGCACCGGTAACGCCCATTGCCGGTGCACCAAGCAGCCCAAAAATCAAAATCGGATCTAAAATAATATTGATAACCGCACCGGTAAGCTGGGAGAGCATTGTATACACAGTTTTCCCCGCCGAAGTCAACAGTCGCTCAAAATACATCTGACAAAAAACACCAATGGAAAATATCATGACTGTACTCAAATAGTCAACGCCCATTCCATAAATCGGAGAACTTGTCCCATTTAACTGTCCTACATAAAATGGTTTTACTACCGTAAGACCAAGGATTAAAAATACAACATAGCTGAGGACTGTCAAAAAAGCACCATTCATCGCAACATCATTCGCCTTCTTAAAATCCTTTTCTCCCAACGCCCTTGACAAAAGAGCATTCACACCTACACAGGTACCGCCGCCAACCGCAAAAATCAGCGTCTGAAGAGGAAAGGCAAGGGAAACCGCGGACAAAGCATCCTCCGATAACTTCGCCACAAAAATACTATCTACAATATTATAAAGTGCCTGAACCAGCATGGATAACATCATTGGGAGCGACATGCTAAATAACAGCCTGCCGACCGGCATGACACCCATTTTGTTCTCTTCCGGCACTGCCACACTCTTACTTTCGTTACTCACTCATATAACCTCCTTTTTTAGTCGTAACGCCACAAAAAGGGTGCCTCCTTAAGAAGACACCCAGCAAAAACATGTTTCGTGCTAAGACTAGTTTGTAATTGTTTCCTGTGTTTCTTTATCAAACAAGTGAATCTTAGAACCATCCAAAGCAATCTTAATTGTATCGCCAGGACGAGCTGTTGTACGAGGGTTTACACGTACAGTAATGTCAAATGTCTCAATTGTGAAGTACAGGAATACTTCTGCACCAAGCATCTCGTATACTTTAACAGTAGCTTCCAGTGTAGTATCCGGAGAGTTGCTGATGAACATCTCTTCATCTTTAATATCCTCTGGACGAATACCAAAGGTAACTGTCTTATCTTCATATCCATTATCAATCAACTTCTTAGCTTTATTCTCCGGAAGTTTAATGGAGTTAGAACCAAACATCAAACGTACTTCAGAACCGGATACAACTACTTTTGCATCGATGAAGTTCATCTGAGGAGAACCGATAAATCCGGCAACAAACAAGTTGTTTGGTCTCATATACAAATCAAGTGGAGAATCAACCTGCTGCACAACACCATCTTTCATAACAACGATACGAGTACCCAGTGTCAAAGCCTCTGTCTGGTCATGTGTTACGTAGATAATTGTTGTTTCCAGTCTCTGATGCAATTTAGAAATCTCGATACGCATCTGTACACGGAGTTTTGCATCCAAGTTAGAAAGCGGCTCATCCATCAGGAATACTTTAGGATCACGTACGATTGCACGTCCCATAGCAACACGCTGTCTCTGACCACCGGACAAAGCTTTTGGTTTACGATCAAGCAAGTGCTCGATATCAAGGATTTTAGCTGCTTCATGTACAAGGCGGTCAATCTGGTCTTTTGCAACTTTTCTCAGTTTCAAACCAAATGCCATATTGTCATATACGGACATATGTGGATACAAAGCGTAGTTCTGGAATACCATCGCGATATCTCTGTCTTTTGGCTCAACGTCGTTCACCAATTTATCACCAATCCACAACTCACCACTGGAAATCTCTTCCAAGCCGGCAATCATACGAAGTGTAGTAGATTTACCACATCCGGATGGTCCTACGAAAATAATAAACTCTTTGTCTTCAATCTCTAAGTTAAAGTCCTTAACAGCGTGAAAGCCGTTTGGATATACTTTATTGATGTTTTTTAAAGATAAACTTGCCATTTGAAATTCCTCCTAGGATATAATATTGTCACAAACATCTAACTGATACTATACACTATCTTTATCAAAAACACCATATTCAAAATACCTAAATAATTCAAAAATCTTTTGTGTAAATTGCACAGATTCCGTTTAGCATGCTAATTACCGATGCTAAACCCTTCCCCTAACACCTCTCTGGCATCAGCAACAATCACAAATGCCCGCTCATCGGCTTCCTTAACATATTTTACCATAGAAACAGCCTCACGGCGTGAAACAACACACATTAAAATCTGCTTTTCCTTCCCGGAATACATACCGTTTCCCCGCAGTGCCGTTACCCCGCGCTCAAATTGGTGCAGAATAATTTCTGCAATTTCTGCCGACTGGTCGGAAATGATATACATAATTTTTGCATAACGCATTCCGGATGTCACTCCATCCATTACTTTCGAAGTCACAAAAACCGCCACAATGGAATACAGTGCCGTCCGCACACCAAAAACCAGCATACCGACAACAACAATTATACCATCGACAATTCCTATGATATTTGCCAGCCGCATCATTGGGAACAGCGGATGTAAAAGGGTACTTAACAAATCCGTGCCGCCGGTGGAACTTCCTGCAAGAAACACAAGTCCAAGCCCCCCACCATGAAATGCACCACCCAGTATTGCCGCCATCAAATAGTCCTGATGCGTAACGGAGGTAACGGGAATCACCGCTAATGCCAGTGAGAACGTAATCATGGCATACAGCGAACGAAATAAATATTCCCTTGTGTGGAATTTTCTCGCCATAAAAAACAAAGGGACGTTTAAAAGAAATGTCACAGCAAACACCGGGATTCCAAATAATTTTTCAAGTACAATTCCCACACCTGAAAATCCTCCGGTAACCATTGACATCGGCTCATAAATGAGACAGGTTCCCAAAGCCATCAAAAAAGTTCCCATGGTAATCATACCATAGGAACGAAAGATACGCTTCTCTGATATGGACATTTTTGTTACCTCCGAAATTTTTTCTTGGTATTATAATCGTCCATTTTTCTATGAAATATACGCCTTCTTAGCGAATGGGAATACGGCATCACCAAAAACCAGCGGTAAACACCTCCCAGATGTAGTTTTTTCAGCCATTTCGGCACCGGCACATTTTCCCGGAACAAAAGCGGCATCACACTTCCTATCACCACACAAAGTTTGGTATTCACCTTCGCACGGTTATTCTCAAGCCACTCCTCCTGCTCTGTGCTCTCCATCGATAAAAGCACAATATCCGGCAGTTTCATGTTAATGTCATTAATCAGACTCTCCTCTGCAACTTCTCCATCCGCCACATAGATACCGACAATCTGATCTCTGTCAATATATTCGGATAAAAAGCGATATACCATTTTGGCTTCTTTCTCACTTCGCAGCACCAAATAAATTGTCCGGTTATTCTCGTTTGCAAGCGAAAGCAGTTCTAACTCCGCGTGATAATCAACTGCCATACCGCCGGTCTCCAAAACATCAACATGATGTCTTGTCAGTATTGCTTTTTCACCGGGGAGAACAAGGTCTGCATGAGCGAGCGACTCACGCACCAGCTCATTTTTATCATAGGCATCCATATAATCCAGCGAAATAACATGTGCTACATTCACCGTTTCATTCTCCAAAAAATTCTGCATTTCCTGCTTCAGTGTTTCTTTGGTCAGCAAATCCACCTGCATGTCCATGATATTTACTTTAGTCCCCACGTAAACACCTCGCTTTCTGTCAGAATGTTCGGTTTTCGTTACTGTATGTCATCATCCGTACCGAGTACAATCTCGATGGATGCGCCGCTGCTCATATTATCAGCCGTCTGAATCAGTGGGTTTTTGAAATATTTCTTCAATGCATTGGCTTTCTTTTTCTTTGTTGCATAAATAACTGTCTGCGAACGGATGTTACCTGTCGCATTACCAACACCTTTTACTTCATAACCGTCTTCCTGAAGTATTTTCTGATATTTTGCAGCAAGTCCGGTTATCTTACTTCCATTATAAATCCACACCGTTCCTTTATTTTCCGTGGAAGATGTACTGCTCGTGCTGTTTTGTGCACTCTGGTAAGCTTTTTTCTCCCAGATCTTCTCAATCATCTTGGCAGTTTTTGTTTTATCTAACTTAAATTTCTTATTAAACGTCTGCCCTTTTGCACAATATGTGTGAATATATTCGCGATTGACCTGTTTTAATTCTTTGCTGTAATGCTGCTTCTGACTCAATGTCACATCACTAATCAAAGAATCCCATTTGGATTCAATCAAATCATTCATATCACTTTCATCGCTGCACTTCGCTGCCTCATCCAAAAGCTGTTTTGTCGGGCAGAGTTTTTTCTTTTTGCCATTCTCCCATTCAAAACATTTGTTAAATTCGTCCGACGTCATCGCGGTAAAATAACCGATATCTGCTTTTAATTCCTCCTGCAAAATAAGAATACCATACTCATATTTGACATCTCCTTCAAAATAAGAAGAAATTTCTGACATCGTAATCACCTGCGGCAGTTTGGAACTTTTCTTTAATAAATCATTATAGGTCTTTGCCGAAATCGTAATCTGCGTACTGGCAGGAATCGTCACATATGTCATGTTCTTCGTTCCGGCATCAAACAATTCAAGCACCATTGCATCGATTTTTCCGCTCTTCTTGTCATAGCTGTAAATTAAGTTGCTGGATTCCATGCTGCCGGGATTTACATCAATCACATGCTCGTACTGCGTACTTCTCTCCACTCGCTGCGTCTGTTTCAAAAACAGCATTGTAAGATAATAACTGAGTACACCTACGCCTAACAGCAATACAATAACACCAATTGTCTTAAAAAAATTAATAAGTATAATTTGTGCAATACTTCGATTTTTCATACTATTCCTCCCGCAAAAATTGCGTGCCATGTGCACATAAGTATTAGTATTATATCAGATGATGGGGAGAAATTCAATCATTGGTTGGTGTTTTTTCGGTTTCTAGTAATTCAGTAAGAAGGATTCACATCTCGTGGGCGCTCCCGCTCAGACAAATACGCAGAAGTATCGGCATGCAAAATACGCAATGCCTGATACTTGCGTATTTGTACCCACTCGCTGCGAATTCCTCTTACTGAATTATTAGAATCCTGAGAAAACAAAACCCAACCGCTTATCACCCTCCCCTAACTCCCCAAAACCAAGATGTACAATCTGGTACATTTTTAGGTTTTAACAGGGAATTAGAAAAAATGTGAGTGGAATGCATTACAAACACACGGGTATCAGGCAACGCGTAGTCTGCGTGCCGATACCCCTGTGCGTTTGTCTTAGCGGGAGCGATGCATGACACGCACATTTTTTCTAATTCTCTGCAAAAAACAAAAAATATACCAGATTACTTGCACTGCACCCTCTTATGCTCTAAAATAAGAAAAAAACAAGCGAGGCATGAAAATGAAAAAAACAGCGGTCATCACCGGGGCATCCGGAGGAATCGGCGGAGCAGCCGCCATCCAGTTAGCAAAAGAAGGGTATTCACTGGCTTTATTAGGAAACCGTTCCAAAGAAAAACTCCAAAAAGTCAAACAGGCGTGCATGGATGCACAACCAAACAGCGATGCGATTATCTTTTCGCTCTGTGGAGATTTGAGTAACGCAAAAGAAGCGGGGCAGTTGATACAAAAAGCGGTTGAATCACTCGGACATGTGGATTTATTCCTGCACTGCGCCGGTATTTCCCACATCGGATTACTGACGGATATGTCCGACGAGGAATGGATGAATGTAATTAACAGCGACTTATCTTCAGCGTTCTACTGTTGCAGGAAAATTGTGCCTTATATGATATCGAAAAAAAAGGGACGAATCCTTATGATTTCTTCTGTATGGGGAAATGTAGGGGCTTCCTGCGAAGTTGCTTATTCGGCAGCCAAAGGTGGCATCAATCTGTTTACAAAAGCGCTCGCCAAGGAGCTTGCACCAAGTAACATCGCCGTAAATGCGCTTGCCTGCGGTATGATTGATACTCCGATGAATGCTTGTTTTTCAAAAGACGAAATTCGTGAAATATGCGAAGAAATACCCGCCGGACGAATGGGAAGTGTAGAAGAAGTGGCACAAACAATTTCACTTCTTTCTAAAGCTCCCATCTATCTGACAGGTCAAATTCTGACAATTGATGGTGGATGGTGCTAATCTTCTTTTTCTTTGCGGCAAATCGTTCCGCCGCCAAGCACATAATCACCATCGTATAAAACAACGGCCTGTCCCGGTGTAACTGCCCGGACAGGTTCTTCAAATGTAAGGGAAAAAGAATCCTCTGTCACTTCTGAAATTACCGCTTTTGCCCCGCCATGATTATAACGGATTCTTGCAGTCACTTTCTGTCCCACTTCAAAGTGGTCCACTGCCATATGATTTACCTGATTTGCCTTTAACCAGTCCGTAAAGACTTCATCATTTTTTCCAAGTACAACTTCATTTGTCTCCGGACAGATTTCCACAACAAACATCGGCTCGCCAAAAGCAATTCCTAAGCCTTTTCGCTGACCAATCGTATAATGCCCGATTCCTTTGTGTGTACCAAGGATTTCACCGGAAGTCGAAACAAAATTCCCCGGCTTTTCCACTTCATTGGTCTCGCGTTCTATAAAACCGGCGTAATCATTATCCGGCACAAAGCAAATTTCCTGACTATCCGGCTTATGTGCCACCTGAAGGCCCGCCTTTTCCGCAATTGCACGAATCTGCGGTTTTTCGTATGAGCCAATCGGAAAAAGTGTATGCGATAACTGATTCTGTGTCAGATTATATAAGGCATAAGTCTGGTCTTTTCCTTTTGCATCCGAGCGAATCAGCGTATATCTTCCATTTTCTAACTGCACAATCTTAGCATAGTGACCGGTCGCAATATAATCAGCACCAATCGCCAGACTTTTTTGCAGCAGAGATTCCCATTTCACATACCGGTTGCATGCTATACACGGATTCGGTGTTCTTCCCGCTCTATATTCCTTCACAAAATAATCAATGACATTTTCCTGAAATTCTTCACGGAAATTCATCACATAATAAGGAATTTCCAGACGCTCCGCCACACGGCGGGCATCATCTACCGCGGAAAGTCCACAGCATCCGCCCTCCTGTGACTGCACAAAGACATCCTGATCCTGCCAGATCTGCATGGTGACACCGATCACATCGTATCCCTGTTCCTTTAAAAGATAGGCTGCCACGGAGGAATCCACACCTCCGGACATGCCTACAACTACTTTTTCTTTCATTTAATACTCCTCTTCCGGAGCCTCTTCCTTCTCACTAATATCGTTGACCGGGCGCTCTAATCCCTCGATCCTGATATTGTGCTTCTCTGCGTAATCCCATAAAGCAGCATGAATCGCTTCCTCTGCAAGCAGGGAACAGTGGACTTTCACTGGTGGAAGTCCGTCGAGTGCTTCCATAACTGCCTTGTTGGTTACCTGAAGGGCTTCCTGAATGGTCTTGCCCTTTACCAGTTCGGTTGCCATACTGCTGGTTGCAACTGCTGCACCGCAGCCGAATGTCTTGAATTTGGCTTCCTGAATAATACCGTTGTCATCAATATCCAGATACATGCGCATGATATCTCCGCACTTTGCGTTGCCGACGGTACCGACACCGCTCGGGTTCTCGATCTCTCCTACGTTTCTCGGGTTATTAAAATGGTCCATTACCTTTTCGCTGTACATACTACTCCTCCTTGTTTTTGCGCACGAAATCCTCGTAAAGAGGAGACATGCTGCGCAGACGTTCGATAATTGCCTTCAATTTATCTACCGTATAATCAATATCTTCCATGGTTGTCTTCTCGGAAAGTGTCAGACGAAGACTTCCATGTGCAATCTCGTGTGGCAGTCCGATTGCTAAAAGCACGTGTGACGGATCTAATGATCCGGATGTGCATGCACTTCCGCTGCTGCCACAAATGCCCGCCTGATCGAGAAGGATCAGCATGGATTCTCCCTCGATAAACCGGAAACAGAAGTTTGCATTATTTGGAAGACGGTCGGTACGGTCTCCGTTTAAGCGGGTGTACGGGATCTCTGCAAGCACACGCTCGATCAGATGATCACGCAGTTTTACTTCATACTCCGTGTTCTTTTCCATATTGGCAACTGCAAGTTCCGCTGCTTTTCCAATTCCAACGATACCCGGAACATTGTGTGTTCCGGCACGGCGCTGACGTTCCTGTGCACCTCCGTGAATGAAGGAACGGATCTTGACCCCTTTACGGATATACATCACGCCAATTCCCTTTGGTCCATTAATCTTATGACCACTGGCACTGAGCATGTCGATATTCATCTCATCCACGTTGATCGGCACATGTGCAAATGCCTGTACCGCATCGGTATGGAACAGTACCCCGTGTTTCTTTGCAATCGCACCGATTTCCTTCAGTGGCTCGATGGTTCCGATCTCGTTGTTTGCTGCCATGACAGAGATGAGAATTGTATCCGGACGAATGGCTGCCTCAAGCTCGTCCAGCTTAATCTTACCATTTTCATCCACACCGACATAAGTCACTTCAAATCCGTGCAATTCCAGCCACTGTGCTGTGTGCAGGATCGCATGGTGCTCGATCGCGGATGTGATAATGTGCTTTCCCTTGCTGCTGTATGCCTCTGCGGTTGCTTTGAGTGCCCAGTTATCGGACTCGCTTCCGCCTCCGGTGAAATAAATTTCCTCGGTCTTTGCCCCGATCACATCTGCAATCTGCTTTCTTGCTTTTGCGACCGCACGCTCCGACTCTCCTGCAAAGCTGTAAATAGCTGCCGGATTACCGTAATGCTCCGTAAAATACGGGAGCATCGCATCAAGAACTTCCGGGTATACCTGTGTGGTAGCCGCATTGTCCAGATAGATTAATTTACTCATACTCTTCCTACTTTCTTTTCTTTTTTAATAAGGAGCACATCGCATGAGATGTCTCTTCGAGATACCTCATATCACATAATCCCCATTTTTTTCTCTCTGCCAGTCAACCAGATCCTGCAATGTGATATGATCCACAACACTGCAGATGGCATCATTAATCTTTTTCCAGAGAATCAGGGTAACACAGTCTTCCCGTTTCTCACAGTTGACGTCGTCTCCCTCATCGAGACATGCAACCGGTGCCAGCGATCCCTCGGTCAGGCGGAGAATCATTCCAACGGTATACTCCTCCGGTGCTTTACGCAACAGATATCCCCCCTGTGCTCCACGCACACTGCGCACATAACCGGCGCGGTTCAATACGGAAATAATCTGCTCCAGATATTTGTCGGAAATCTCCTGACGTCTTGCAACATCTTTTAAACTGATCGGCGCTCCTGTGTTGTTCAATGCCAGATCCAGCATCAGTCTCATGGCATATCTGCCTTTTGTTGAAATCTTCATGATAATATATCTCTTCTTTCTTAAAAAAAATGTACAGCATTTAAAGCTTAGTATTCCTACTAAGTTACTATACATTGGTAAGATAAATTTGTCAATCTATTATCAATCGATATTTTTCCTGCTTTCTTTGCGCATTTGTTTCTGGCAGTACATATTCTGATCGGCAAGTGACAGATACTCATCTATAGTCTCTTCTCCCCCCGCAAACGTCAGCTCTACACCGATACTGATCATAATGTTTTCCTTGGTCAGCCGGCTCTGCACACGATCCGTGTACTGTTGTGCCTTTTTGGAAGTCGCATATGGGAAAAATCCGATGAACTCATCGCCTCCGTATCTGCATACATATCCCTGTTCTGGGCATTCTTCCTCAAGAACCTGTGCAATTCTTATCAGTACCTGATCTCCAAATTCATGTCCATATGTGTCATTCACAGATTTAAAATCATCCGCATCCACAAAGACAAGCGCACATGCTATTCCCTTTTCCTGATACTTTGCAAATGCCGGACGGATAATGTCCGTATACGCAATCCGGTTACAGATACCGGTCAGCGGGTCCCGGTTGTACAACATCTGAAGTTTATTTACGGCATTCTCCAGCTGTTTTTGCTTAAACTGCGTTTCCAGTGTCTTTACAATCGTGCTGTGAATGTCATAATAATATGGATTATCATACAGAAATCGTCCGTTTTTCATTACCAGATAGCCAACCGACTGTTCCCGGAAATGAATCGGGGTAAACAGATAGGCATTCTGGCTTCCTGTTTCTTCCAGATGGCGGTTCAGTTCCCCGACACTGGCAAATGCCATTCTCTTATGGTTCTCAAATCCATCTGCCACCACAAGATTCTTTTCATCATAGCCTTCCACCGGAAAATCCGTATCCTCATCGGCCGCAAACAGCTTGCGATCCACCACAAAATATACCCCGTCACATCTCAGTTTCTGGAAATAGTCAACAATATATTCAAAAATTTCCCGGAAACCATTGCACCTTGCCATCTGCGCTTCCAATTCCACGAGAAGGGAATCATCCTCATCTTTTTTGACCGTTGCGACAATCTTTTCCTTTATATATTCACGGTAATTTACCATGCCGTTATTCGGACAGCCACAGCTTTCTCCGTAAATACAGGTAACCGGAATATAGTTGCGTTCTTCCACCGGTTTTCCTTCCCAGATACGGAGCAGTACATCCACACAAAGCTTTCCGATCTCCTCCCGGTCCTGAAATACAGTCGTAATCTGCGGACGGAAATAGGCTGCCTTATCCAGATTATCAAAGCCCGTCACCAGAAAATCGTCCGGTACGCGGCACCCCCACTGTTCTGCCTCTGCACAGATTCCTGCCGCAATATTGTCATTTGCACAGACAAACACATCTGGAAGTTTCGAGCCGCTATGGACATACTCCCGCATATAGTTCACGCCGGTCTCATAGTCGTAATCCCCACATAAAATCGGATTGTCATCCAATGTCATTCCATATTTTTTCAGGCATTCGCAGTACGCAGCAACACGTTCAAAATTCCCGAAAGCATCTTCCGGGCCTCCGGCAAAAACAAATCTGCGGCATCCATGCACTTCGTATAAATGTGTCATAAGTTCACGGATCGGACGCCGGTTATCTGCGCCTACATAATAAAATCCGCTGATATACCAATCCAGGGAAAGAACCGGAACCCCACAGTTCTGCAGGCGTTCTACAATCTTTTCTTTTTGCCGGACATCCACAATATTGCTTCCATCCAGTATAATTCCATCAAACGCTGACAGATCCGGCAGATTATAAATATTATATTCGCCCGTATTATGCAATGCATCTTTGCTCCAATTGCCATAACAATTGTACTGATACAAAGCAATATCCTCATCCAGTTCCCTGATCCGCCGGATGATCCCATCTACCCAGGCATACGTGATCATCCGGCGCCAGCCGTCTGATATCAATGCTATTTTTTTCAATTGTCCTCCCCCATATACCAATTCATGCCGATATGTTTAATTTATCACAAAAAACCAAAGGCTTCAATGCTGTTCTATACAAAAAACATGTATCCTTTGTGATTTTTAACTTTTTATGTTATGATAGGATTCTAGACTTTAGAAAAGAGGATATTTTATGGCAAAAGGAACTGCTGGAAAAAACTATTGGGCACTTCTTTTGATGATTCTCGCAGGTGTTGTACTGGGTGGCTTTATCGGTCAGCTTAGTGCCGGTGTTCCGGCTCTCCGCTGGCTGAATTACGGACAGACCTTTGGTCTTTCCAACCCACTGGTACTTGATCTGGGAATTCTGGTGCTCACATTTGGATTAACCATAAAAATAACGATCGCCGGCATCATCGGAATTGTGCTGGCGATCCTGATTTACCGTTTCCTGTAACAGGTGCTTATTTCAGGAAACGCTCGAGACTGCGCATATGCTCCTTCATCGTCTCCCGTCCCATGCGGTAGGCGGCAAGGAGTCTCTGCCGGTCTCTTTCTACTTTGCTGACTTCTATCTTTTTTGGCGGACGAATGACAAACAATTCCCCACGTTCTTCTTTTTCCCTGATATATTCCAGTTCTTCGTTGTAATGCTCATGCCGGTGTTCCATGGCATCAATCATCGCCGGATACCTGCGAAGCGATACTTTCGCCAGCGGCATCAGCTGATTCTTTTTTTTCACATAATCCCGCGGCTGCGTCAGAACCACTACCGTTTTATCAAACCCAAGTTCCTGCATTTTCTGCACCGGAATAGAATCTGCTACGCCTCCATCAAGCAATTCATATCCGTCTACACAGACCGGCTTTGACACAATCGGCATGGATGCCGATGCTCTCATCCATTCCATTTCTGTCTTATCACACCGATCCACTTTTTTGTAAAGAGCTTTCCCGGTTTTGGCATCTGTCACCACCACGTAAAAATCCATCGGATTCTTGCGGTAAGCCTCATAATCAAATGGGTCAAGATGCTCTGGGATATCATGATAACAGAACTGTTCCCCGAACATATCCCCTGTTTTCAAAAATGTGCGCAGTCCCGCATACTGCGGTTTATTACAGTACGCTGCATTGTAACGAATGACGCGTCCCGGCTGACTAGACTTATAATTACAGCCAAACACTGCCCCTGCTGACACGCCCATCGCTCCGTCAAATGTTATCTGATGCTCCATCATCACGTCGATGACTCCGGCGGTGAACATTCCACGCATGGCTCCGCCTTCCATGACCAGTCCTTTTTTCATCATCGAATCCCTTCTTTAAATAAGCAATACTTTTTGATTCTATCATCTGTTTTGTATTCTAGCTTTCTTTCTCCATGATTTCAAGGGGCGAAACCATGATTCTACCTTAACATTTCCTTATTTTTACATAATCCCGCTTTCTTCTGCCCAAACTAATAAATATTTGTAGAGGAAAAGGAGTATGCCCTATGTATGGTTCACTATTTTATGTATTGCCCATTCTGGCAGTAATTGCAAAAACTGTTTTCCGCGCAGTCCTTCCCTTACTGATCGGCTGTATGATTGCCTATGTAGTTAATATCCTTATGTGTTTTTACGAAAAAGGATATGCAAGAATATGCCGTATGGCAGCCATTGCGCCCTTACAGCGTCCCCTATGTATGACACTCTCCTACCTTTCGCTTGTGCTTGTGATCCTGATCTTATGGTGGATGATCGTCCCTCAGCTGTTATCCTGCATCCGGATCATCGCAACCGATTTCCCCCAGGTTTTAGAATTACTGTGTGAGTGGGCAAACGAACATCTGCAAATGGATCTTGGCATGGGAAACGAAATCCGGGCATGGATGAATGAACCCTTTTGCTGGGATACACTGATTGTAAAAATCCCCCGTCTGGCAAAAGGCATGAAAACTTCCCTGGAGAAACTTGGCAGCTGGCTTTTAATTTTTCTGCCGGGACTGATGTTTTCTTTTTATCTGCTTGCTGCCAAAGAATCCCTCTTACGGATGGGCAGTTCCCTGATCGACCGGTGTTTCGGTGTTTTCCAAGGGAAAAAAATACGTTACGTACTGACGGTTCTCAATCAGTCCTTCCATCATTTTCTGGCAGGGCAAACCATAGAGGCCGTAATCCTCGGTATGCTTTGTACCATCGGCATGTGGATTCTGCGTCTCCCCTATGCTGCCATGATCGGTTGTCTGGTAGGTGTAACCGCGTTGCTACCGGTCATCGGAGCTTATATCGGTGCCGCAGCCGGTGCGTGTATGCTTCTTACGGTTTCCCCGGTAAAAGCACTGGTATTTCTTATCTTTTTAACAATTCTCCAGCAGATCGAAGGCAATTTTATCTATCCCCGTGTGGTCGGACATTCCATCGGGCTGCCCGGCATCTGGGTACTTGCCGCAGTCATTGTCGGCGGTGGGGCATTCGGTATCTGGGGAATCCTGTTTGCCGTGCCACTTGCAGCAGCCATCTACCGGCTGCTCCGTCCCTCAATCAATTAAAGCCGTGCAGCAACGCTGCACGGCTTCTTAAAAATAAGCAGAAATCAAATAGAGCTTACGCTCTCTGTGTTTTTTAAACTAAATGGAACCAGTTCATGTGTGGCCGGTTTGTTGAGATCAATCATGCCAAACAACAGATCAATACTTTTTCTGGCAATCTTTTCATACCCCTGACAAACCGTCACAATCTTTGGATTATAATAATCTGCAAGAAGTGTTCCGTCAAATCCGATCACCGAGATATCCTCCGGTACCCGCAGACCCGCATCAAAAATTGCGCGCATGGCACCAACTGCCATCACATCACTCATGGCAAAAACCGCTGTAATGGATCTTTGGGAAGCCAGCATCCGGTTCATGGCATTGTATGCACTCTCATATGAGAACCGCGCTACCGCATAACTTTCTTCCTCAAATTCACAGCCATGTTTTATAAAGCTGCGCTTCGCTCCTGCTTTACGATATTTACTTGGGGAAGATAATGCCATATCTCCCCCGATAACAGCAATATCGCGATGTCCGTGATCAAACAGATAATCAACCGCCATCTCCGCAGCTGCCATATCATCTGTTGAAACTGATGCAAGATTCCGAAATCCCAGTTTATCCGCCCGATCTGTCACCAGCACACACGGAACATTGACCAGTTCAAATTCTTCATGAAAGTACTGTATATTACCTCCAAGGAACAAAATCCCCATTGGCTTATGTTCCCTGCACATCCGCACAGCCTCTTTCACTTCATCTGCATCTTCATCCAGATAATGCACCCGCAGGGAATAATCCGATCCCTCGATAGTATCCTGAATTACCTCTATGATATTTGTAAACAGCATATTCGAAGTACCTTTTACGAGAATCAGAATACTCTGGCTCACGGTCTGTTTTAAATGCTTGGCATTGTTATTTGGTACAAACTGGTAAGCTTCCACAATTCGCATAATGCGGTCACGGGCTTCTTCGCTGACATCTCTTCTTCCATTCAGGACACGGGAAACCGTACTGACAGAATATCCTGCCTCTTTCGCAATATCTACAATTGTCATTCCTTCACCTCGTATATACAGACGAAAGGTCTATTTTCTAGCCCTTGACAGCACCTGCAAGAACTCCTTCTATTATATATTTCTGGCACGCAATATAAAAGATAATAATTGGCAGAATTGCAAGAACAAGTACCGCCATCATGGCACCCCAGTCGATCTGTCCATGACTCTGTTTCAGAAACTGAATTGCGATCGGAATGGTTTTATACTTATTAATATTCAACACCAGACTCGGCAGAAGGTAATCATTCCATACCCACATCGCCTCAAGGATTGCTACCGTTACCGTCGTTGGCTTTAAAATTGGAAAAACCACCTTAAAAAAGGTCTGTAATGGTGTACATCCATCAATCATTGCAGCTTCTTCAATTTCCAGGGAAATTCCCTTTACAAAGCCGGTAAACATGAAAACGGCCAGCCCCGCTCCAAATCCCAGATATACAACAATAATTCCAAGAGGATTGGACAGATGTAAAAGGTTTGCAAATTTTGATAACGTAAACATTACCATCTGGAATGGAACAATCATGGAAAACAGACACAGTACATAAATTGTTTTCGTCACTTTTGTATGGACTCTGGTAATATACCATGCACACATGGAGCAGCAGATAATAATCAATGCAACCGACCCTACTGTAATAAACAGGGAAATCCCAAAACTGTTCCAGAAATTTGTCTTACGGATACCGTTGGAATAGTTCAACCAGCCACAGAATGCACGTTCAACACCATGAATAAATTTATCCCAGCCAGCGGAAAGCGGCTCTGTTCCAAGTGTAAACGGATGTCTGAAAATAAAGGCTTTTCTTTTAAAGGAATTTAAAAGGACTACCAGAATGGGTGCAATCCATAAAATGCTGATAACCGTAAATGCCAGTGTCCAGATCCAGCCATGTTTTGCCTGACGGACAGCACTTACCTGATTGTTATTCTTTTTAGCCATTAGTCCTGCACCTCCTTGCTTGTGGTCAGTTTATTCTGAATCAGCGCAATAACTGCAACCAGAATAAAGAAGATAACCGCTTTGGCCTGACCAACGCCCTGCCATCCGGTCGTGCCGTACATTGTGTCATAAATATTTAATGCCAGAAGCTGTGACATCTTAGCCGGATTACCACCGGTCAGAGCGAAGTTCTGATCAAATAACTTAAATCCATTGGTCAGCGTCAGGAATGTACAAATGGTGATCGTCGGCATCAGCATCGGAAGTGTTACATACCGAAGCAGCTGCCAGGAATTTGCACCATCAATCTTTGCCGCCTCGATTAATTCTCCCGGAATATTCTGGATTCCTGCAATATAGATAATCATCATATATCCGATCTGCTGCCAGCATACTACAATAATCATACCCCAGAACGCATACCACTGTGTGGATACGATTGTCTTGGAGAAATTGGATAATACGCTGTTAAAAATCATTAACCAGATATAACTGAGTACGATACCACCAATCAGGTTGGGCAGGAAAAATACGGTACGGAAAAGATTGGTACCCCTGATGCCTTTGGTAAGTGCCATCGCAATGAAAAATGAAATCACATTGATGATCAGCACCGATACAACCGTAAATAACGCTGTATACCATAATGAATGAATAAATGTTGTGTCTAACTTTCCGTTTACAAAAAAGATTCTCGAATAATTCTGTAACCCTTTCCATTTCCAGTCTGTAACGGTTGTGAACTTACAAAAAGATAAGAAAATTCCATATACAAACGGTACAATAAATCCAATTGCAAACGCAATCATTGTCGGAAGCAGAAAAATCGGGAAATATTTTTTAATTGCTTTTTCCATAATACATTCCTTTCACTAACTGCAGCCCCTGCCAGTACCAGCCTGCACTGCAGGTGCTTCTTTTAAAAAAGGAGTAAGCGGCATGCCACTTACCCCTTTTCCCATCATCTTTGATTACTGTGCATCACCTTCATGGGCGATCTTCCACTGATTTGCCCATCCATCAACAAATGCGGTCTTTACAGCATCCCACTCACCTTCACCTGCGGTATAGGCAGTCAGGGCAGAAACAACATCCGCTCTCCAGTCATCTACGTTTGGAGTAGCATTGAAGCTCCATGCTACAGATGTTTTTCCGTCAGTCATTAACTTGTTTGCAGCCTGTGCAAATGCATTCTTTGTCTCGTAATCACCTGTAAATGTATCATATGGAGCAGTAAGTCCCATCTGATTTGTAATGGCATCACGTCCCTCGTCAGAAGTGATTACCCAATTTAAGAACTCAAGTGTTGCATCAATATCTTCCTGAGATGCCTTTGCGTTCACTGCCCAGTAGTTCTCAGTACCAACACAAAGTCCTTCATTCTCATCATCTACACCAAAGTAAATTGGCATCATGGATAAGTCATCTGCTGTAACGACATATCCGTTTTCCTCATCTGTTAACGGAGCGAACTCCCAGTCACCATTCTGGTAGAAGACTGCCTCTCCCATACCAAACTCAGACTCTGCATTTAATGCACCGGAATTTAATGTCTTAGGATCTGCTGCGGAATCAGATACATACATATCCCATACGTTTTTGAAGTTATCAAGATAAGTTCCCTTAATGGACTCTTCCCCGGCTGTAAGGTCACATCCATCATCCTTGAACTCATAGTACAGTGGCATATTGGCAAGATGTCCGGCAAATCTCCAGGAAGATCCGTCATCCAGTCCTGCGGAAGCAAATGCCTCTGTCAGGTCAGTTCCAAGTTCTTTATTGATGTCATCAATACGGGAATTGATGTCATCTGCAACTTTCTTTAAAGTATCAAAGTTGTTAATCTCATCTACCGAAGAAACTACAGCACCATCCATGCCACAGTATCCTTCCAGAATTGTCTTGTTGTAGATCAGACCGTAGCACTCATAGCAGTTTGCAATGGCAGCTACCTTATCATCAGAGTTGATTACAAGAGACTTATCTGTCAGATGCTTGTAAAGCTCAGAGTCCTTCAGATCATATGTATAATCGTTCCATGTCTGTGCTGCGGAAGAATTTCCCACATTGAAGATGGTAGGTGCATCTGACTTTGCCATCTCGGACTGTAATGTTGTGTTGTACTGTCCGTCTGCTGCAGTAAGCACATTTACCTCTACACCGGTCTGATCGGTATAGGTCTCTGCCAGATCCTGCCAGGCTTCGTCTGTCTCTGGTTTAAAGTTTAACATGTAAACCTTTCCAGAACTCTTGCTGGTCTTGTCTCCACCCTGTGTGGATGTGCCACCCTTATCGCTTCCGCATCCTGCGAATGCTGTGACAACCATTGCGGCAACCATTAATGCTGATACAATTTTCTTTTTCATATTTTCACCCTCCTAAAATAAATACGTTCGTAGAGTTACCGTCCATACGGCAGCCCCTGGTCGAAAACGTTCACGGCAATGTTTCCGGTAACGTTTTCAGTAAACAAAGTATACACCTTTTTTGCACAGTTTCGCAAGTGTTATTCTCATTTTTGTGAAATAAGTAAGTTTTCCTTTCTATTTTTCGTGCATATTGCACAACGCTTTTTCCTTTGCTTGACATGTATAGGCTGTCGATATATACTTTCATGTATAGGCAGTCTATAGTACTTATCACTGAAAGGAGGTCATATACCATGGGTATTGACAAAAATCTCGTACAGGGAAGCATGGCATTGCTGCTTCTGCGCCTTTTGGAAACGAAAGATATGTATGGCTACGAAATGATTGAAGCTCTTCGCAGCAAATCCAACAACGTCTTTGAACTGAAAGCCGGCACCCTGTATCCACTGCTCCACTCCCTGGAGAGCAAGGGCTATGTAATGTCCTACGAGGATGCTTCTTCCGGGAAAAAACGCAGATATTACCAGCTGACAGAGGCCGGCCGGCATCATTCTTCCGAAAAAAAGCAGGAATGGATGGCTTATCAGGCTGCTGTAAGCAATGTGTTAAGTTTTGAAGGAGGAATCTGATATGGAGGAAAAAGAATATCTGCAGACCCTGGGCGAACAGATTTTAAACCCACATGCACGTACCCATGTGCTGGAAGAAATCCAGGAACACATTGACGAACAGATGCAGGATTATATAGATGCAGGAATGTCTCCGGACGCAGCAGAAAGAGAAGCCGTCCGGCAGATGGGAGACCCGGTTGCAGCCGGCACGGAATTAAACCGGATCCATCGTCCCCGGTTTCCGGGTGTTTTGTTCGGCATTGCGGTGGCTCTTACATTATCCGGAATTTTCATGCAATATATCCTGTATGGTTCTGAACCACTTAACACCACCTATTCCAACACCGTGTTTATGCAGCATGCCGTTTTCTATCAGGTGATTGGCTTCGGCATTATTCTGTTTGGGATGTTCAGCAATTACATGTGTTTATCAAAATACAGCTGGTTTTTATACGGTCTGTTTTTGGGATTCGCGCTGCTCGCCTGCTTCTTTCCGGGCACGTTCTCTTTCTGGCAGACCCGTACCTTTAGCTATTATCTGTGTCTGCTGTATCCACTGCCCTATGCACTGCTGCTATACTCCAACCGGAAAAAAGGATGGAAAATCATTATCTGGCTGCATGTGCTGTCACTCCTGTTTTTCGGAGCGATCCTAAGCCACACCAATGGTTTTGTATGGCCGCCGGTTCTGGCATTTGTTTTTCTGTCCGTCCTGCTGTCCGGAATCTGTATCCAAAAAAGGATTCTGCCCGGTTCCAAAAAGGTTCTCTGGTGCTGGACACTTCTTCCTTATATCGGAATCGCAGCTTTGGCAGGCAGCCTGTTTTTACGTCCGCAAACCTATCTGTATGACCGCCTGTTGACTGCACTCGGACTGCAGCATACTGACGACGGACCTGGCTTTACGAGACTTGCCCTGCAGTATGAACAGACACGTTTTTCCCTGTTCGGTGGAAGTTCTGTCAGTGACCGTCTTCCACGGGAAGAACTTTACTCTACCTATCTGCTGCACAGTATTTTTCTGTGGTTCGGCATTGCGGCCGGCATTTTAATCATCGCTGCACTTGCCTTTTTTGCGCTGTACAGCATGCACTGTGCGCTGCGGCAGAGCAACCGTCTGGCAATGCTGCTTGGTACTGCTGCCAGCGGAGTCCTTCTCCTTGAGCTGTTCAACTATGTACTGACGAACTTTGGCATCAATCTGTTTTATACCGCCTCTGTTCCGTTCTTATCTTACGGACTTACCGGCACAGTTGCCAATTCCATTCTGGTGGGGATTCTGCTAGGGATCATCCGAAACCGGAATGTGTTGTATGAAAAAGAATCCGGCCCAGCCGTGATTCCGGATACCGGAACGGTTTAAACAGCAAACGGCATAGCCTGTGATCCCTGCAATATGTACCGGATCACAGCTATGCCGTTTTTATCTTGTTTTATTTCCGTAGTAAAAGAAAAATCGGGTGAGCTGGCGGCTTCTTTGCCACCGGATCATCCGATTTTAGTATCTGCCTGTTACAAATCGCAGGAAGGATACCGGTTTGCGTCCGTAGCTCTTCGTCCGTTTCACGTAATCCTTGTAATACTGAACTACCTGAGCAAAGGACATGGTTGGATCGATTGCATACATCATCGATACACCTCCTTTTTTATTTTGGTGTGCGCCCTTCTCAATTATCTTATGTCATATGGGCTGATATGTTCGAAATGATTTTCTCATTTCTTGTATACATTATAACACCGTCTTTGGTAGTATTCAACAAAAATAACGTAAAATTTTTGTGCAAATCACATATTGCTTTTGTAAATATTGCTCATAAATAAATGTTCCCGCAACAATTCTTTCTGCGTCCTCTCTGCTGTCCAGAAAATATTATTGCCTGTGATTACAGCTTTTAGTGCAATTGGTTCCACACCCGCCTTTTTATATTCTGCCAGAAATACATCCACCTGATCCGAATTCATTTCCGAAAAAATCAGCATTTCTGCCGGAAATTCCGGACCGTCATATTTTTTTGCCTCTCTGGTAAATCCCTGTATCTGCGCCAGAGTGCCCAGTTTCTGGGAATAATCCTTGCGGGCAACATCTATGATACGGATGCCTAATGTCCTGCATACATTCTGAACCACTGCGTATTTATCCCGGTTTATACGAAAAAGTAATATTGTCTGTGCCATAATTTTCTCCCTGCTGATCCGCTGCCTTATCTGTGTCTGTTTTCATCAGACTCCAAACTCCCTGTAATCCTCCGGCAAAAAACGATGGTAAATGATATGGATTCCCTCATCCTTAAAACAATAATAATAGGGATCTTCCTCATCCTCCGCAAACCGGAACATCCAGTCGAATTCCCCATTTTCGATCTTCTGACATTCCACATGGGACGAATGTTTACAGAACAGTTCCCGGATCTCCTGCATGGTACAGCCATGCCTGCCAACCAGTTCCACCAGTTCCCGGATAAATTCATCCGGCTTTTCATGCTCATGGACATACACACTTCCCTGTTCCGGAATATAAAAACAGAAACGCTCTTTTTTTGCCGTCACACCTACATCCCCGAGTTTTTCCTGCCAGGTTTCCGGCAGATGCTGCAGGCGATGAAGCATTTGCTCTTCTCCCTCCTGCACGTCAAAAAAGTGATTCAGAGAGGACAGGGGATAGTATAACCGGATGGCTTCTTTTCGAAATCCCAGTTTTGCCTGTTCCTCTTTGATCGTGTCCGTCAGACTTTTTTCCAGCCGCTCGTATCCCATCCTGTCCTCCTGTATCCATAGTTGCATGATAAAATCTGCTTTACTGACCCTGCTGCAGAATCTGCCGTGTCTTGGGATCATCCGGCGGCAGATTACAGTGCAGGACATGAAATCCTCCGGTCTGTGACCCTTCAATCACATTGATTGCCCCATTGTAGAGTCTTGTCTTTCCAGTTCCAATCTCATGATTCGTAAGCCCTGCCAGAAGCACATTGATTGCCGCTCCATGGGATACCGCAGCCACTGCCTGATGCCCCGTTGCCGCAAGAAGCTCCATCGCACGCTCCATGCGTTTCTGCACATCGGCAAACGGCTCCATTCCTTCGACATGGTCGCCTGCCGCAAGTGCAAAATACTCTTTTTTATCTTTTACCAGTTGTCCGGAAAACGGGCCAAGATCCCGCTCAATCAGCTCCTGCATCGGCTCTACACCGTCTCTGCTTAACCCGATCTGTGCAGCAATCTCCTCCCCTGTGCAGTGTGCACGTTTCAGTGGGCTTGTATACACAGCTTCTATCCCCAGCCCCCGCAGCGTCTGCCCACAGCGTACTGCCTGTGCAATCCCTGCCTCATTCAGTTCAATATCTTCCCTTCCCTGAAATCGGTTCACATGATTCCAGTCGGTCTCTCCGTGTCGGATCAAATAGATTTTCATTTCTTATGCTTACCAGCCTCAAAAAATTTCTTTGTCTCATATACAACCACACCATTTAAAGCAAACAGCGCAATCATATTCGGCAGTGCCATCAGACCATTGAAAATATCGGCAATCGTCCAGACAGCACTTACCGTCATATACGGTCCGATAAATACTGCCAGAATATAAATCCAGCGGAACACCATTACTTTTTTCATATTTCCACCGGTCAGATATTCCAGACATCTCTCACTGTAATAATCCCATCCAAGAATCGTTGTAAAGGCAAAAAATACCAGACACATCATCAGGACAAAAGAAGATACCACATGAGGGAACGGAAGTCCGTTCTGGAACGCATATGTAGTAACCTGAACGCCCTCGAGTCCATCCACCTGCCATGCTCCGGTCAGTACAATGGAAAGTCCGGTCAGTGTACAGATCACAATCGTGTCAATAAATGTACCTGTCATGCTGACAAGTCCCTGACGCACCGGCTCATGTGTCTGTGCTGCTGCCGCTGCGATCGGCGCACTACCAAGTCCTGCCTCGTTTGAGAAAATGCCCCTTGCAACACCGTTTTGCATGGCAACAAACATACTGCCTACCACACCACCGGTGACTGCACGCGGATGAAATGCGCCCTGCACAACCGTAACAACCGCTGCCGGAACTTTTGTAATATTACAGATAATTAAAATCAACGCAAATACAAAATATGCAACTGCCATAAACGGAACAACAATCTGGCTGACACTTGCTATACGCTTGATTCCTCCAATCAGCACGGCACCCACACAAAATGCAAGGATCAGGGAAGCGATTACAACCGTCCAGGAATAAGTTCCGATTCCCGGAATTGCCACGGTATGAACCTTATTCGGGTCAAAAAAGTTCTGGATGGCACTGGCTATACCGTTCACCTGGCTGAATGTTCCGATTCCGAACAGACCTACACAGACTCCAAAAAAGGCAAAAATCTTTGCAAGCCATTTCCATTTCGATCCCATTCCCTGTTCAATATAGTAGAACGGACCACCCAGACTGTGTCCGTCTTTGTCAACTACACGGTATTTGATGGCAAGTAATCCTTCGGAAAATTTTGTTGCCATTCCGAAAAATGCCGCCACAATCATCCAGAACAATGCCCCCGGGCCGCCTGCGCATACCGCAGTTGCCACGCCGACAATGTTTCCCGTACCGATCGTCGCACTCAGTGCCGTACATAACGCCGCAAAACTGGAAATTTCTCCCTTGCCGCCCTCTTCATTTTTGATCATCCACTTGAGTGCCAGCGGAAGCCTGCGCATCTGCAGGACTCCCAGACGCACGGTCAGTAAGATCCCACCGCAGAGAATCAATACCATAAGCGGGACTCCCCAGACGAAGTTGTCCACGGTCTTTAAAAATGCATTGATTGTTGTCCACATAATTTTTCTCCTTATTTTCCTTTTTCAAAAGGCTTTTCCTGCGTACAAATGTGCTTTGTACGCGCACATTAAAAATTATACGCAAAACAGGAAACAAGTGCAAGAAAAAAATCATTTTTGTCGGTGAAAACATAAAATTCTGTTGCTATTTTAAATCAAAAAAAATATACTATAAGAAAAACAGATCAGATTTAAGGGGGAATTTTCCATGAAAACATTCATCGGCACAGGTGTGGGACAGCCGGAAGCTGCCGTGCATCAGGCAGTACAGGGACTTACATCCCCAAGTGCAATTCTTTTTATGGCTTCTTATGAACATTTCAAAGAAACTGCCTCACGCTTAAAAGAACTTTTTCCGGATACTCCGTGTATCGGAACGATCGGAACCAGACTCGTAAACGGACAGGTGAATGATTCCGGTCTTGCGGTTCTTGGATTTTTTTCTGATGTGAAGATCCGCTGTGGTATCATCACCGAAGCCAGCCGTTGTCCGGTTGCGGGCACAACGCAGCTTCTGAAGCAGATTGCAGAGATTTCTCCCGGCACAGACGATACGGTATGCGTGGAATATTGTACCGGCTCCGAAGAAAAGCTGGTAACCACGTTTACATCCTGTCTGGAAACAAAGGGCATCCATCTGGCAGGAGGCACCGTTTTCGGTGTCCCGGACGGCAAACCTCCGGTCGTTGCATATAACGGAGAATTATATGAAGATGCCTGCGTCTATGCACTGATCAAAAATACAACCGGAAAAATACGTGTATACAAAGAAAACATCTATGAAAAAACATCGGCTCAGAGTCACTTTGCCACAAAAGTCGATGTGTCCCGTAAAGCACTCATCGAACTTGACGGCAGACCCGCCGCAGACGTATACAGCGCAGAACTTGGCATTCCCCGTGATAAAATCGTTGACAACGTACTGGTCAATCCTATGGGACGTGCGGTGGGCAATCAGGTTTTTATCTCTTCCATGAACGGAATGGATACAGACGGCACACTGACCAACTACAAACGAATCAATAAAAACGACTGCATTTATTTCTTAAGCCTCGGTGACTACAAAGCAACAGAACAGCAGACACGCCAGCAGATCCAGCAGGACGCATCCCATATTTCCCTGGTTTTATCCATTGACTGTATCTACCGGTATCTGCTCTACGAAAAAGAGGGATATTTTTCTACATATGCAAAAGACATGGCCTCTCTCGGACCACACCTTGGCATTGTCGGCGGTGGCGAACAGTATAATAACCAGCATGTAAACCAGACGATGGTCTGCGTGGTATTTGAATAGGAGGAACTTTTTATGTTTGGAAAAAAGAAAACCACAGGAACCGCAACACCTGTTCCACAGGTTTCCAATAAAAAGAAAATAGAAGACTGTCTGACATCCATGTCTTTTCTCAGCCATTTTGTCATTGACAAAAAGGAATCTCTCGTTGAAGAAGAAATCAAGACCGTGCGTGAGATTGATAAAGTAAAAGACTCTTACACCGACGTGATTGAACACAATGCCTCGATCCGCGAAGCTGTTAATTCCCTGCAAAAAGAATTCGGGAAAATCGGAGAAATTTCCAGACAATTTACAGATGTAATCACCGGTGTGACCAGCGTATCCGATGATGCCATGCAGGATATCCGTGATCTGAAAGAAAGCTCTGCCAAAGTGGAAACGCAGTTCGCAGAGATTCATAAAATCTACGATGAATTTCAGGCCCGCTTTGATGAAATCCATGCAACCATGCAAAACATTGTCGGCATTGCAAACCAGACCAACCTGCTGGCATTAAATGCTTCCATCGAAGCGGCCCGTGCCGGTGAACACGGAAAAGGATTTGCCGTTGTTGCAGATGAAGTCACAAAACTTTCCATTGGCATCAAAGAACTGGTGGGTGATGTAAACAAAAGTATGGAAGGTTTGCAGACAAGCTCCGAAAATCTGACGCATTCTCTGCTGGATGTACAGGATGCACTGGATGCTTCCCGCACACAGATGGACACAACCGAAAATATCTTTTCCCATATCAATGATTCTGTGTCCGGCGTAGAAAATGTTCACCGCGGCATCAATGAGGTTGTGGAAAACTGCAGCGGACAGGTGGATCAGCTCCGGGAAGACATGGAAGCCCATGAAACCCGTTATGCCCAGGTTCAGTCCGATATTGACGGCTTAAAGAGCCTGATGACAGAAAAGGGATTTATCTATGAGGACATTTCCAATATGATGGAACAGGCTGATCCATTGATCGAAAATATCAAAACGGAATTAAACAAATAAATCTCATTATTCCCCATCTTCTGCCCAGAGCCGTGCGCACCGCACGGCTCTCTGCCATCCCCTGAGCAGCTTTTTGCGCTCCCCTGAGTCCATTACCGGTTCAAACCTTCGTCCCAGCTGCCAGTTTTCCCGGATTTCATCCCTGTCTTTCCAGTAACCTGCCGCAAGTCCTGCCAGATATGCCGCTCCGAGTGCTGTTGTCTCAATACATTCCGGTCGAAGTACTGCCGCATCAATGATATCTGCCTGAAACTGTACAAGCATGTTATTTGCACTGGCTCCTCCGTCCACACGCAGACCGTTCAGCGTCACGCCGGCATCCTCTTCCATGGCGTGAATGACATCTTTCGCCTGATAGGCAATAGACTCTAATGTCGCACGGATAAAATGTTCCTTTTTGCATCCCCGTGTCAGCCCGACAATCGTTCCGCGCGCATACGGATTCCAATACGGTGCCCCCATGCCGGCAAATGCAGGAACAATATAAACACCATTGGAATCCGGGACTCTCTTGGCATATTCCTCGGACTGTCCTGCGGTACGGATCATACGCATCCCGTCCCTCAGCCACTGGATGGCCGCCCCTGCCACAAAAACACTTCCCTCAAGTGCATATTCCACTTCCCCTGCAGTACCCGCAGCAATGGTCGTAAGCAGTCCATGTCTGGAAATGATTGGTTCCTTTCCTGTATGCATCAAAAGAAAACAACCGGTTCCATAGGTATTTTTTACATCCCCTTTTTCAAAACAGCACTGTCCGAACAATGCTGCCTGCTGGTCTCCTGCCACACCCATCACAGGAATTTTACCGCCAAAAATCTGCTCCTGTGTCTCTCCGAAGAAACCACTCGACGGCCGCACTTCCGGCAGCATTTCTTTGGGAATGCGAAACAGCTCTAATATCTCTTCCTCCCAGCAGCATCTGTGTATGTCAAACAACATGGTTCTTGCCGCATTCGTATAATCCGTGACATGCACCGCCCCTTTGGTCAGATTCCAGATCAGCCATGTATCCACCGTGCCAAACAAAAGTTCCCCTTTTTCTGCCGCCTCACGCGCGCCTTTCACATGATCAAGAATCCATGCGATCTTGCTTGCGGAAAAATAAGCATCCGGCACCAGACCTGTCCGCTTCTGCAGCATCGGTCCATATCCTTTTTCTTTCAGTTCATCAATCTGTTCTGCCGTGCGCCGGCACTGCCAGACGATCGCATTGTATACGGGTTCCCCGGTCTTTTTATCCCAGACGATTGTGGTTTCGCGCTGGTTTGTGATGCCAATGGCACGGATATTTTTGGATGATGCCCCGATATTCGCCATTGCCTCTATGGCAACCGACATCTGGGAGGACCAGATTTCCCTCGGATTCTGCTCTACCCAGCCCGGCTGCGGGTAAATCTGTGTAAATTCTTTCTGTGCCATCGTGACGATTTTTCCTGCATGATCAAACAGGATACAGCGGGAACTTGTCGTTCCCTGATCCAGTGCCATAATATATTCTTTCATCATCTGTAATCCCCCCATATAATTTTCCTGTAGCTTTTCTTTTTCCTATTTTACTGCATATTCCCATTTATCACCAGTTCATTTTCTCGTCAATTGTGGTTTTAACAACATATTTTCCATTTGCTTTCTGATAAATTACTTCTTGCTTACAAAATAAAATCAAAGGAGTATCTTATTATGGAACATAAAATGTTTTGCTATCAGTGTCAGGAAACCGCAGGATGCAGCGGCTGTACCCAGATGGGTGTCTGCGGCAAAAAGCCGGAAGTAGCAGCTATGCAGGATCTGCTCGTCTATGTGAGCAAGGGATTATCCGCGGTCACAACCCAGCTGCGCAAAGAAGGAACAAAGGTTTCAGAAGAAACCAACCACTTGATCACCTGGAATCTGTTTACCACCATCACAAATGCCAACTTCGACAATGAGGCGATCATCGCACGGATTCATAACACTCTGTCCGTGCGCCGCACACTCATTTTACAGGTAAAAGATACCTCAGGTCTGCCGGAAGCTGCTTTCTGGGATATAAAAACAAAAGATGGCTCTGACGCATCGGATGATGTGCTCTTTGCCAAGGCAAAAGAGGCAGGGGTTCTCTCCACAAAAGACGAGGACATCCGCAGTCTGCGTGAACTGATCACTTACGGATTAAAAGGTTTGTCCGCTTACTCCAAGCACGCCAATGTACTGCTTTCGGATGATCCGGAAATTGATGCCTTCCTGCAGCGGGCACTCGCTGCAACACTGGATGATTCCCTCACAGCCGATGACCTGGTCGCACTCACACTGGAAACCGGAAACTATGGTGTCAGAGGCATGGCGATGCTCGATACTGCAAATACCAGTGCCTATGGCAATCCTGAAATTACCAGAGTGAATATCGGTGTGGGAAAAAATCCGGGGATTCTTGTCTCCGGTCATGATTTAAAAGATCTGGAAATGCTTCTGGAACAGACACAGGGAACCGGTGTAGATGTGTATACACACTCAGAAATGCTTCCTGCCCACTACTACCCGGCATTCAAAAAATATCCGAACTTTGTCGGAAATTACGGAAATGCATGGTGGAAACAAAAAGAAGAATTTGAACGTTTCCACGGGCCAATTCTGATGACGACCAACTGTATTGTTCCACCAAAGGACAGCTACAAAGACCGGCTGTACACCACCGGTGCTGCCGGCTATCCGGGATGCACACACATTGATGGCGAAATCGGTGCACAGAAGGATTTCTCGGCACTGATCGAACAGGCGAAACACTGTTCTGCTCCGGAAGAACTCGAGCACGGTGAAATCATTGGTGGCTTTGCCCACAATCAGGTACTTGCACTTGCCAGCCAGATTGTTGAGGCCGTCAACTCCGGCGCGATCAAAAAATTTGTCGTCATGGCAGGATGCGATGGACGGGCAAACTCCCGCAATTACTATACGGATTTTGCCAGAGCACTTCCAAAAGATGCGGTTATTTTGACTGCCGGCTGTGCCAAATACAAATATAATAAACTGAATCTCGGCGATATCAACGGAATACCGCGTGTCCTTGATGCCGGACAGTGTAACGATTCCTACTCTCTGGCTGTGATTGCCCTGAAACTGAAGGAAGTATTCGGTCTCGATGATATCAACGATCTGCCGATCGTCTACAACATTGCATGGTATGAGCAAAAAGCAGTGATTGTGCTGCTGGCACTGTTGGCACTGGGTGTAAAAAATATCCACCTGGGACCGACCCTTCCGGCATTCCTTTCCCCGAATGTGGCAAAGATCCTCACGGACACGTTTGGCATTGCCGGAATTGGTACCGTAGAAGATGATTTAAAACTGTTTTTTGGCAAATAATCCACAAAGTCTGTTTTTTGTCTGTTTTCCTTTGACAAACGGTATTTATGAGAGGTATGATTATTATACAATTTAACGATTTTGCATATTTGGCAGAAGGAGAACATTACATGAACGAAAAACAGTATTTACGAGCCAACAAGCGGGTATTTCTCGCTGTCACCATTATCTTTGCGTATATCACGCTGACCATGCTTGCTGCACTGGCGGCCAGCCACGGGGACCACTTTGTCCGGATTATGATCCAGTGTCTGGTTTCGGTCGGTGTGATTATCCTTTCCGCACTGGGCTATCTGACCCGAAAGAAAACGCACACCTGTGCCATCATCCTGACAACCGCCATGATGGTCGGTTATGCAGCTGTTGCTTTACTAAATACCACGGAAGGGACATGGGCTTACGCGCTTCCCCTCATTATTGCCGCCATGGTTTATCTGAATGAACGGCTTATGAAAATAATAAACAGCGTATTTCTGCTGGTAAATATCGTTCGTCTGATGCTCAGTTTTGCCCCACACGCATCTGCTGCACTGGCCAACAAGGTGCTGGCACTGTTTGTCCTGCTTCTTGTTGCATACGCTTCTATCAGTATTACACGGATGCTTGTGCTTTTCTTTGATGAAAACATGACGGAAATTACAGAAGCTGCGGATAAGCAGAAGAAAAACCACGATCAGATGCTTCTCGTTGCCGAAAATATTTCCCGGCATTTTGAAGAAGCAATGACTGTGCTTGACAGTTTGGAAAACAGTATTGAGGTCAGCCACAGTTCTATTCAGGAAATTGCAGACAGCACCGAAAGCACCGCTGAAGCCATCCAGAAACAGGCGGTTATGTGTTCCAATATTCAGGGCAACACCGATGCGGCAGAAGCCGGCATCCACCAGATGATTGAAGCCGCACATGAAACGGATGCTACTGTAAAATCCGGTGCACAGGTCGTCCTGGAATTAAAGGAACAGGCACAGAACGTGGAAGAAGCCAGCAATATCACGGTACAGGTCATCCAGAGCCTGACTTCAAAAGTCGAGGATGTCCAGAGCTTTGTCGGATCCATTATTGAAATTTCCAACCAGACAAATCTGCTTGCCTTAAATGCTTCCATTGAGGCTGCGCGTGCCGGGGAAGCCGGAAAAGGGTTTGCTGTGGTGGCCGATGAAATCCGCCAGCTTTCCGAACAGACAAAAAATGCCTCTGCCAACATTACAGAAATTATCGACAAATTAAACGATGACACAAAACGTGCCAACGAAAGTATCGAAAACTCAGTTGCTTCCGTAGAAAAGCAGAACGAACTGATTGAGAATACACGGGAGAAATTCGGCAATGTCGGTGAAACCGTTGAACGCCTGATGGAAGATATCCATACGGCAGAAGAAAATATCCAGAAAATCCTTGATGCCACGAATGTTATTTCCGATAATATTACCCACCTCTCCGCCACCGGTGAGGAAGTGGCTGCCTCTTCCACCGAAGGGCTGCGTATGGCAGATTCCACGGTGGACAATATGAAGGGCTGTAAAAAAGTTCTGGAGAATATTTACATGCTTGCAGAAGATATGAAAGATTCCGTAGAGCACAAAGAACTCGGATAACTCTGTCTGACAAAAAGCCGGACGCCGTTTACACAACGTCCGGCTTTTTAATGTTTACAGAAAATACAAAAGTGACAGGCAAACGGCCATGCCAAGGAATGCCATCCGGTACAACAGCACATTCGCACACCGGATATCTTCCGGTTTCACCGGACGCAGGGCATCCCCTATCGTCGGTTTCTTTACAGTCTTTCCAAAATAACTAGCATCCCCTGCCAGCTGGATGCCAAGGCTTCCCGCACAGGCACTCTCGGTCTGCGCAGAATTCGGGCTGGCATGTTTCCGGCTGTCCCTTCTCCAGATCTTCCATGCCCCGGTCCCGCTAAAACGCTTCCCCGGAAGGAAGCTTGCCACGATCATAAGCAGTGCCGCCACGCGGGATGGGATGAAATTTACCACATCATCCAGCTTTGCCGCAAATCTTCCAAAATACAGGTTCTTTTCATTCTTATATCCCACCATGGAATCCATGGTATTCACCGCCTTATAGGCAAATCCAAGCACCGGTCCGCCGACTGCCAGATAAATCATCGGCGCAATCACACCGTCGGATGCATTTTCCGCAACGGTCTCAATTGCTGCCTTTGCCACACCTGTTTCATCCAGTTGTTCCGTATCACGCCCAACGATCATGGACACTGCCTTTCGCGCTGCCGGCAGATTCTGCTTTTGCAGCTGCTCATATACCTTCATGCTTTCCACTTTCAGACACTTTGTAGCAAGAATCTGATAGGTCATAATGGCTTCCACGGCACAGCCAATCGCCGGATGCAGCCCGTATGCCCCCTCAAGGATAACGGCGGTTACACCGGTTGTCCATGCGATAACAATCACAACCATCGCAAACCCGCGCAGAAATTTTTTTGTGTCTGACAGTTCCTTTTTATTCAGTTTTTCCAGTGATGCGATCAGATTACCAATCAGACGGATCGGATGGGGCAGCCAGTGCGGATCGCCAAACAACAGATCCAGCACAAACCCAAGAAACATCGCAAAGAAATGATAACTCATACTTTTTCTTTTAACTCCATTTTATTCTCTTGTATGGACAGGCGCAGATGATAGCCCTCTGCATTTTTTACCTGATACGAAAAATAATCACCGCCACAGTAGTGCGAAAGCAGCGCCATGATCGTACCCCCGTGAACCACAGCCGCCACCGGAAGCGGCTCCTGTATCATACCGTTGTCTTCCGTTTCCCGGCACTTTGGACACGCTCTGTATGCCAGCTGCTGCCGGATCTGTTCCATAACCAGCTCCATCCCATCCACACATCTTGCGATAAAAGCCTCCCGGCTCTCACCTCCCGGAAATGCCAGCGTTCCACCACTGTCAATCCATGCCTGATAGCGCGGATCTCCATTCAGCTGTGCATAATTCTTTCCTTCAAATTCTCCAAAATCCATTTCACGCCATGGATCAATTTCGATCTGTGGAATTTGCGGAAATAAAATTTCTGCGGTCTGCCGGCAGCGAAGCATGGGACTTACAAATACATATGGCATATCCCCTGTCCTGCATACCTGTGCCCATTGGTCTTTTCTTTTCTCCAGCTGCTGTCTGCCGTCCTCCGAAAGCGGTTCATCCGTCTGTCTGCCAATATACCGGTGTTCTACATTTCCCAGCGTCATTCCATGCCGGATCAGATACAGTTCTATTTGATTCTCTGTCCAATTCCACATACAATCCGTTCCACCCTTTCTGCTTTTGCTGCAATTTCACAAAGCAGCCGTCCCAGCCGCTCACGATATTCCCGCTCGAACGAATCAAGCGGCACAATTCCGCTGCCTACTTCATCGCAGATAATTACTGTATCCGGATGTTTTTCCAGATAAGCCATACTTTCTGCTTCCGGGGATGGAGACTTCGGGGCACTTTCCTGCAATTTCTCTCGAAACCATTCTTCAAAATTGTCCCAGATCCGTGCTTCCGCGATGCCCCGCACCTGTGTTACATATACTTTTTTCCCCTGAGCAGTGCCGCCAATGTATAATTCCATTAATGTACTCCCTATTGCTTGATATTTTATATTACCACGTTTCGACAAATTTATCTATTTATGCTATACTCCTTTTGTTGTCGCTCCCATTCTGGCAACAGAAGGGAGGTGTATTTTGTGGATTCTATCGTTTCATTCTTTGTTTCTGTCGTGGCAGGTATAGTCACCTATTATATCTGCAAATGGTTAGACAGTAAACATTAGCGGCAATTAACCTGAATGGATGCTCGACCATACAAAATGAGAAGAACCCCCAGTAGCGGCAACTACTGGGGGTTCGTTTTTGGTGTACTTGTAAAAGTATCGCCTCATTCTTTGTTGATTGCATTATATCATACACAATCACCAATTTCAAGTATACCCCAATTCATCATCCTTCTTGCACCAGTAGCGCGACTTTTTCAAATCAACACTGACACGGCTGCCGCCACCGCCATTGCCCCCTCACACAGCGTCAGAAAATATCCCGCCGTATCTCCGGTGATTCCGCCAAATTCCCTGTAACTGCGCCAGCGATAGTAACCGAACACTGCAAATGCCGCCGCCACCGCCAGAATTCCCGCCAGAAGCGAAAGCCAGAGCATAAACAGTACACACAACAACGTCTGTGCATAAAGTGCCCCTTTTACCCCGCGCTCATGTGCGGTACTCGCAAAATGATAGAGCATCCCATCCGTTTTTGCGGAACGGAAGGAGACCACGCTCAGGCCACTCAGACAGCGGGACAGAAAAAATCCACAGCAAAACACTTCCAGCGCACGGTAATCCACAATCTGGGAAAGAGCCGCCACATAAATCAACCCGAATTCCGCCAGCTTGATCACGGAAAAAGCTCCAATGTGGGAATCCTTTAAAATCTCCAGTTTTCGCTCTCTGGGCTGATACGAATGCAATGCATCCATGGTATCCATAAACCCATCCACATGGAAGCCCCCGGTGATAATAAGCGGGAGCGCAGCTGATATCAGAATAAATGCAAGCGTACTGATTCCCAATAACGCAGACAACCGAAACCATCCCCAGAGGATAGCACCGATCACTGCCCCGATCCACGGAAAAAAGCACATGCTGTAACGCATGTCTTCTTCTTTCCACACAAATTGTGGCATCGGAATTTTTGAATAGGTGGAAAACGCCACCGCGATTCCTCTAATGATGTGCATAACCTGCTTCCTTTCTCTCTTTTACCGGAACCGGAATCCCGACAACGACTTCGGTCACCGTATCCGCCAGCTCCGCCACTTCCGTATTGATGCGTCCGAGTGCACGGATATATGCCTGCGTTGTCGCATCATAGGAAATGCCATCCTCAAACACGTTATTACTGACGATCACCAACTCGTCCACTTTTGTGGAAAGGTTTTTGATTCCCTGCAATATGTGTCCGACAACCACATCTTCCGAAACGATGTCCGCACCAGAAAACATCTCATTTGCAACCAGATTGGACATACATTCCAGCAGGGCACAGCGAGGACGTTCCGTAACATTTTGCCCTGCGCGATCCGGTGGTTCCATGGCTTGCTGTGCTCTTTTCGAAAAATCTACTTCCCCGATATCCCGCGGCTGTTCAATCGTAACAAATCCTTTTCCCGCGCGAAGTCTCCGGTGTCTTGCAACTTTTTTTTCGCCCTCCGCATCGTACACCTGCATGGTTGCGATATAATATTTATTCGTTTTTCCATCCAGCAGATGCTCTGCGTAAGCCGATTTTCCGCTGCCGCTTCCACCCAAAACCAAAGTGATCATTCTGTTTCCCCATACCGCTCGTACTGCGCAATTTCCATCGTATCAAATGTTGTCTGATCCTCGTAGAGTGCCAGTGCCAGATCCAGAAGAGAAAACAGCATCACGGCTCCTGTGCCTTCCCCAAGCCCCAGTCCCGCATCAATAACCGGATGAAGTTTCAGTTCCTCCGCGATCCATTTTGCCGCAGGTTCCTTGCTCAGATGGCTCGGCAGAACAAATTCCCGCACACCCGGCACGATCCGCTCCGCCACCAGTGCCGCGACCGATGAGATCAGCCCATCCAGAACGACCGGCACATGATACAGTGCTCCGCCGATGCATACACCTGCCATTCCCGCGATATCCAGACCACCGAATGCCGCCAGCATGGAAAGTGCATGCTTTGACCGGATCTCTTTTTCATATTTCTCCAGTGCCTGCGCAATGACCTGCTGCTTGCGCAACAGCCCCGCGTCGTTTAATCCGGCACCACGCCCGGTCACTTCTTCTGCTGTGCGTCCGGTCAGTGCCGCCACAAGCATGCTGCTCGTCGTCGTATTTCCGATTCCCATCTCTCCGGTACCGATCAGCTGATAGCCTTTGTCTTTGCACTCCCGGACCAGATCAATTCCCACAGACAATGCCTGCAACGCTTCTTCCTCTGTCATTGCAGGTTCCTGCAGAAAATCGCGCGTGCCCTGCATCACTTTGCAGTCGCGCACCCCCGGCATCGTTTCTTTTGTGTTGATTCCAATATCGACCGGGATCACATCCACACCGGCGCGGCGCGCCATTTTACCAACCGAGCTTGCCTGCTGCCCCATAAATCCTGCAACCACCGCGGTCACTTCCTGTCCGGACTGGCTGACCCCTTCTGCGACAATACCGTTGTCTGCGCACATGGTGAGGATCACTTTTTTTTCAATGGAAAGGCTGCTGCTTCCTGTAATTGCGCCGATCTGCGCAAACATTGTCTCAAACTGCCCCAGACCATCCAGCGGTTTGGCAATTTTGTCCCAGCTTGCTTTTACCTGCGCGTAGATCTGTGCGTCCGGTGGAATGATTTTAAGTTTCTCCATTTCTTTTCCTGTAATCAAATATTTTCTCCTGTTGCAATTGTAAATTGCGCAAATGCAATTCCCTGTTTCTTGCTTCTTTCAGCCATGAAATGTATGATAAGAAAAAGGAGGTGCTGATATGAATAAAACCAAAATTGATAATCAAACTATCGCTCACATTCTTCTTGATTTAAGACAAAAACATCATCTTTCCCAGGAACAGCTTGCTCAAACATTAGGCGTTACTCGTCAGGCCGTATCGCGATGGGAAATGGGAATCTCTGTTCCAAACATCCATACCCTGCTCTTAATCAGTGAGCAATTCCATGTTCCAATTGACACAATGCTCAAAAAACCAGATGCTTCAGCAGAAAACCAAAATAAAATCCAAAATCCTGCTAAAAGAACTCCCTTTATTTTTATGACCATAACCGGAATTTTCCTGTTGTGTGTGCTTCCATTTCTGGGTCAATGGGAACAATTCAAATATATGGATCTCTATGGTCGTGCATATACCGATTCCTATCACTATATTTTCGAATACCCACTGTCCATTCTTCTGGTATTATCCATTGTCCTGATTTGTGTCGGGATCTATAACATTGTAAAAATCAAGAGGAAATCCGGCTCTCCTGCAAAATAGAGTATACATACTCCATATCCAGATGCTCCCGCAATCCCTGTGCGAGCTTGTCATACTGCTGTTCCTTAAATGCATGATAATCACCGCCAGCTTCCGGTTTCCATGACACCCTTTTTTTGTCGGCCAATGCCTGTACTATGCGCACGGCAATGTCTCCATCGTCAAAAATGCCGTGCACATAACTGCCGTATACGCCGGGTGCTTCGCTGCCTTTTTCCATGCGCTGCACCCCGTCGGTTCTGCCATCTGCCAGCTGTACCAGTGGCGTCTGATGTTCCCCGGTGGAAACCGTTGTCTTTCCCATATGAATCTCATAGCCGGAAAATTCCAATCCGGAAAGTGTGGAAAAAATACCGGTCACATTCTCAAATTTTCCACGTGTCTGCGTACGCATTTTTTCCGGCATCAGGGTCGTGTCGGTGTCGATCAGTTCCATACCACGCAGGGGTAGTGCCCCGTCGCGCTTTATGCGCTCCACGGCAATTGTATCCGGCTCATGAGAAATTGCTTCGCAATGAGCCGGATAGAGCGGTTCGCATAGCGAATTCTCATTCTCTACCCCATGTGGGTCCGAAATGGTACGCCCCAGCATCTGATAGCCACCGCAGATCCCCCAGACCGGGATATGCGCCGCCAGCTTTTTGACCGCGGCTTCCAGACCGTTCTGCCGCATCCAGCGCAGATCACCCATCGTATTTTTGCTGCCCGGCAGAAAAATCATATCCGGCTGTCCCAATTCCTGCACCGAAGAAACATAGCGCACGGACACACCCTCCAGCCGTTCAAACACGTTAAAATCCGTAAAATTGGAGATCCGTGGAAAACGGATCACTGCCAGATCTATCACGCCTACATCGTGGTTGTCCAACTGGCCACTCAGACTGTCCTCATCCTCAATGGAAAGATGCATATATGGAACTACTCCGGCAACCTTCACGCCGCCGCGTTCCTCCAGCATCTCCACTCCCGGATCAAGGATCGTCTTGTCCCCGCGGAATTTATTAATAATCAGACCCTTCACACGGGCTTTTTCATCCTCTTCTAAAAGCATCAAAGTTCCCAAAAGCTGCGCAAACACGCCGCCACGGTCGATATCCCCCACCAGAAGCACCGGTGCATCGACCAGTTTTGCCAGCCCCATATTGACAATATCATCCGATTTCAGATTAATCTCTGCCGGGCTTCCCGCCCCTTCCATCACAATAATGTCTGCCTGCTTTTCCAACTCCGAAAAAGCCTCGCAGATCGTCGGAACCAGCTTTTTCTTATACGCAAAATAATCCCGCGCCCGCATATTTCCGAGCACCTCACCCTTTACGATCACCTGTGATCCGACATCATTGGTCGGTTTCAACAGGATGGGATTCATAAGCACGGAAGGCTTCACCCCCGCCGCTTCCGCCTGCATGACCTGCGCGCGCCCCATCTCCAGACCGTCTTCGGTGATGTAGGAGTTGAGCGCCATATTCTGTGATTTAAACGGTGCCACGCGATAGCCATCCTGCGCAAAAATACGGCAAAGTCCTGCAACGATCAGGCTTTTTCCGGCATTTGACATCGTGCCCTGCACCATGATTACTTTTGCCATGTTTGTTTCCTTCCTGCTAACCAGCAATCACAACCCTGCAATCCTTCTTGAAACATGCCTTATCCTCGTCCGTAAGTGCATCACTTGTTTTGAGATAATAATGCCGGTCCATTTCATTGGCAAGAATCGTGCCGAGCATCCTCTTCGCATCCGCAAATCCGTTCCTGCGTATTTTTTCAAAACTGTCAATTCCTACCGGTAATTTCAAAGTATTTACCATATGAGCCTCCAACAAACAGATCATTTTGTCATATTTACATATAGTATAACTGATTGACAGGGTAATTACAATTTCCTTTCATTAAACGGTCACCGAAATACACTGTCATGATTTACTCTCCATTTCAAAAAACATTTTCTTGAAAAGATCCCCATGTTCCGTTAAGATGATATTGTAACGAAAAACAATATATCAGGGAGGTAGTTATGAACTATACAATTGAAGGGGCACCATTGCCTGTCGTAATCTGCAACTTAGAGGGTGGCGAAACCATGCTCACGGAGAAGGGCGCAATGTCGTGGATGTCCCCAAATATGAAAATGGAAACCACAACAGGCGGCGGAATCGGAAAAATGTTCGGTCGTGCTTTTTCCGGTGAAAGCATGTTTATCAACCGCTACACCGCACAGGGCGGCACCGGACTGATCGCATTTGCATCCAGCTTCCCCGGAGATATCCGTGCATTTGAAATTGCACCAGGGCAGGAGATTGTCGCCCAGAAAAGTGCATTTCTCGCATCGACCGCTGGTGTGGAAATGTCTGTTTTTTTCCAAAAACGCATTGCCGGCGGTCTCTTCGGTGGAGAAGGATTTATCATGCAGCGTCTGTCCGGAAACGGCACCGTCTTTCTCGAATTTGACGGACACATCAAAGAATATGAACTTGCACCGGGACAACAGATTGTCGTCGATACCGGATACCTCGCAGCAATGACAGCCGGATGTTCCATCAATATCCAGACTGTACCGGGTGTAAAAAATATGCTCTTTGGCGGGGAAGGGATCTTTAATACCGTTATCACCGGACCGGGACGTGTATGGCTGCAGAGCATGCCGGTTGCACAGCTCGCCGGAGCGATCAGCCCGTTTATTCCAAATAAAAATTAATCATTTTCGAAAAAATCCCGGAGCCATTTCCCATGCTCCGGGATTTCATTTTATATCATTTTTCAAATTTTCCGAATCTCAAAACTGTTTTTTCCACTGGTTTTTACCTCATATAATACACTGTCTGCTTCCTTAAACAGTTTTTCATAAGGAACTTTCTCCGTCATATACACAGCACCCAGACTGATGGACAGCGGCACTGAACACCCGCCATATGTAAATGTCTGACACATGCTTCTGACCAGTTTATCCAGCTGTGCCTGAACACCCTCCTGATCACGGTTTTGTATACAGAGTACAAACTCATCTCCGCCAAACCGCGCCATAAGGACATGTGTTCCAAACACCAGACGCATCGTATCCGCTAAAAGTTTTAACGCCTCATCTCCTCCGGCGTGTCCAAGCGTATCATTGACAGACTTAAAGTTATCAATATCCATGATTGCAAACAGAAACGGCAGTTCTTTCCTGTCGTAAATGCTCCCGGCACCGATCCCGGAACAAATAAACATCCGGATAATCCCCACCCTGAATCTGTTTTGACACCTCATTGTCATAATCCGAATATGACTGGTACTTCACCTCAATACCAGGATATTTCTTGTTAAACCCATCCAGGTACTGCTGCATATCCTGCTGGGAGATATTGGATGCTACCGAAATCGTTCCCCTGATTTCGTTTTTCTGTGCAGCATGTGCCACACTTCCAAAGTCTGCCGGAAACTGTAACAGCACAAGCAGCGTCAAAAGCACCGCCACCATACGCTTTTTCTTCCACTTTTTCATCTTTCTCATCCTTCTTTTGCAGCCTTACCGCGCTTCATATGCTTTGGATACTCGCTTATACTCTGCGGGTTCCGTAATCTGCTCCACCACAATATCTCCGTCTTCTGCATCCCGATAACGGTATAAATACACACCCTCCTGAATCTCATCTTCCTGAATAAGGGATACCGCCATATAGCTTTTTCCCTCAACCGTAAAGGTATCCATGATGGCAAATTCTTTTTCCGTGCCATCCGAAACCGGAATGCTGATTACTTCGTACTCATCCATAATATTCTCTCCCTTTTATCGCGGTACTTTCGAAAACAATGCAAATGCATTTTCCCGTGTGGTTTCCTCCACTTCTTCCGCGGAAATCCCTTTAATCTTTGCAATCTTTTCAATCACATACGGAATGTTGCGTGAATCATTGCGTGTTCCCCGGTGTGGTTCCGGTGCCATATACGGACAATCCGTTTCTAAAACAATGGCGGAAAGCGGGATTTCCTCTACCGTCTGAACGAGTTTTTTGGCATTTTTAAAAGTCACAACACCGCCTACACCGATGAAATATCCCATCTTTACATATTCCTGTGCCATCTCCGGCGAATAGGAATAACAGTGGATCACGCCCTTTATGCCATCCTCATATGCCTTTTCCATGATCTTCATGGTATCTTCTGCTGCATCCCTGGAATGAATGATCACCGGAAGATCTGCCTGTTGAGCCAGTGCAAGCTGCCGTACAAACCAATACCTCTGCTTCGCCTGTATCTCCGGTTCCTTATCCCAGTAATAATCCAGTCCGATCTCTCCCACCGCAACTGTCTTTTGCAGCGTTGTCTGCTGTCTGAGCCATGCATACGTGTCCTCATTTAAATCATCCACGTCACTGGGATGTACGCCCACCGCAGCATAAAGAAAAGGGTATTCCTGCGCCAGAGAAAGTGTTGTCTTTGTCGTCGCAATGGAAGACCCTGCATTAATCACCGGCGAAATGCCGCGCTGCGGTAATTCCGCAAGCAGCATCTCCCGGTCCGTATCAAATTTTGCATCATCGTAATGTGCATGTGTCTCAAAAATCATAAGAAGTGCCTTTCTATCAGATCAAGTTCCTCCATGATGATACAGTTTGGAAGTGTATCCGAAGCCACCATGCCCCGCACCTGGGCATAATCCATCCAGCGCACACTCTCTATTTCTTCGGTCTGCAGTTCAAATTCCTCTGCTTCCCGATCCAGCCAGAGCAGATAGACATTTGAAATCTGGTGATCATGAAATGGCTGTCTGTGAAATTCGCTGTCAACATCCTTATGCACCTGTCCGCAATAAATCAGATCCGACTCCTGCACTGTCACATTTAATTCTTCTTTCAACTCCCGAATTGCTGAAGGAATGTAATCATCCCCTGCCGGTATATGTCCGGCACTGGAAATATCATAGCATCCCGGAAATGAATCTTTCTGCATACATCTCTTCTGCAGCAAAAGCTGAATCCGTCCGTTCCTGTTGCGGGCAATCCAGACATGGGATGTGCGGTGCCGTACCCCTTCCCGGTGGGCCTCCGCGCGTTCTACAGTTTCACCGGTTGGTGTGCCGGTCTCATCTACAACATCAAGGATTTCCATATTTATGCCTCCTATTTCTACTTATCCGCCCCAGCCACTTACATGCGTCTAACAGATCTCAGCACCGCTTGGCATCGGTTTCTCCGGTGTCATCAGAGAAAGTGTACCGTTTTCGTCCTCTGCACACAGCAGCATACCCTCGGACAATACTCCGGCAAGTTTTGCCGGCTTTAAGTTCACAAGAACCATAACCTTCTTGCCGACCATCTCTTCCGGTGTGTAATCTTTACGGATACCGGATACAATCTGCTTTACGGTGTTTCCGATTTTTACCTGGGAGCAAAGCAGCTTCTTTGACTTTGCAACTGCCTCACAGGAGAGAATCTCTCCCACCTGAAACTGCATCTTCGTAAAATCATCAAATGTGATCTCTTCCTTCGGATCTATATCAATGACTGCTTCATCTGCGGACTCTCCGCCATTTAATGCTTTCTGCTCTTTTTCGTATTCTTCCTTCTGCTTTGCCTGAATGGCATCCACTTTTGGCTGGATCTCTTTTGCGTCAATTCTTGCAAAAAGGATCTCCGGAGCATCGGTTACTTTTGTTCCATCCGGATACAGTCCAAACTGATTGAGTTCATCAAAATCACGCAATGATGTCGATAACTGCGCCACGATTTTTTCTGCGGTTTCCGGAAGGAATGGGTGCAGAAGACTTGCGCCGATCGTGATGGACTCGGTCAGATTGTAAAGGACCTCAGCCAGACGGTCTTTCTGTGCCTCGTCTTTTGCCAGTACCCACGGGGTTGTCTCATCAATATATTTATTGCAACGGCGGAACAGTGCAAATACTTCGGAAATTGCATCTGCCACACGAAGTTTTGCCATCTTCTCTACAATACGGTCACGGGTTGCTGTCACAACAGCTTTCAGATCTGCATCCACTTCACCGGTGACTCCTGTGGATGTGACCACACCACCAAAATATTTATTGCTCATGGAAACGGTACGGTTTACCAGATTTCCAAGAATATTTGCCAGATCAGAGTTGAAACGCTCAATGACCAGATCCCAGGTAATCACGCCATCATTCTCAAACGGCATCTCATGCAATACAAAATAACGGGTAGCATCTACGCCAAACAGATCTACCATGTCATCCGCATAGATTACATTTCCCTTGGACTTGCTCATCTTATCCCCGCCCTGAAGCAGCCACGGATGACCAAATACCTGCTTTGGCAGTGGCAGATCCAGTGCCATCAGAAAGATTGGCCAATAAATAGTATGGAAACGGACAATATCTTTTCCGATCAGATGCAGATCAGCCGGCCACAGCTTCTTAAACTGGTCTGTGGAACCGTCCGGATCATATCCAATCTTTGTGATATAGTTTGTCAGTGCATCCAGCCAGACATATACGACATGTTTCGGATCAAAATCTACCGGAATTCCCCAGCTGAAACTGGTACGTGATACGCACAGATCCTGCAGTCCCGGAAGCAGGAAGTTATTCATCATCTCATTCTTACGGGAAACCGGCTGAATGAAGTCCGGATGGGTATTGATATAATCAATGAGCCGGTCTGCATATTTACTCATCTTAAAGAAATAAGCTTCTTCTTTGGCAGGCTGCACTTCCCGTCCACAGTCTGGGCATTTGCCGTCTACAAGCTGGGATTCTGTCCAGAAAGACTCACAAGGTGTACAATACATTCCCTCATAAGATCCCTTATAAATATCACCCTGATCATAAAGCTTTTTAAAAATCTTCTTTACACATTTCTCATGATCCTCATCCGTGGTACGGACAAAGTTATCATAAGAAGAATTCACAAGATCCCAGATCCGCTTTACCTCACCGGAAACCTGATCTACAAATTCTTTCGGTGAAATACCTGCTGCCTCTGCTTTTTCCTGAATCTTTTGTCCGTGTTCATCAGTTCCGGTCTGAAAATAGACATCATAGCCTTCGGCTCTCTTATAACGCGCAATTGCATCCGCAAGAATAATCTCGTACGTGTTTCCGATATGCGGCTTACCTGAAGTATAGGCAATCGCGGTTGTCATATAAAACTTCCCTTTATTTTCTGCCATGTCCTTGGCCTCCTTATCTCACATTCGCTCTCCCCATTTTACCGAATTCCACGCCATTTGTAAAGTATCCCCTATTCGTCCGTTTTTCTGTTTATTCAAGAATATTTTCTTATATGCCAAGAATTTCTTGCTGACCTGTTTTTCCGTAGACTAATATGCTTTTATCCAGTTTTTTCCAGTACAAAACTGCCAAAGATAAATGAGAAGGAGCACCAACATGAAAAATATACAAATCGGGGCAGCCTTAAAGACGATGCGAAAAAATCGTGGCTGGACGATCCATGACGTAGTTGTACAGCTGAATGACCTGTACAATATCGCAGTCGCCGAAAAAACTGTGTACGGATGGGAAAGCGATCAGGCCTATCCTCGCACGGAAACACTGCTGCTGCTCTGTGAACTGTATCAGAGTGACACATTCACCGGAAATCTCCTGCACATCCCTGCAGACAAATCCTTCCCGATCACTGCAGATGAACGGCATGTCATCGAAATGTATCGCCGGCATCCGGAACTACAAAGTGCTGTAAAACGCGTGCTTGATGTTCCCGTCAAAAAACCTTCTACAAATTAAAGTCCTGATATCCTGTCCCCTGTAAAAACTATTTTCCAAAATTCATCCTGTCACAGAAGTTTCTATCTCATGCAGATATAAATCACATAAACCACATATAAAACCAGCATCACAATACCTTCTTTTCTGCTGATTTTTTCTTTTGTCCATGCAAAAATCCAGATCAACAGACTGAAAACAATCAAAATAATAATATCTATGATGTTTTCCATCAAAAACGGCATCGGACTGATAACTCCCGCCAGACCAAGTACAAACAGAATATTAAAAATATTAGAGCCTATGGCATTTCCAAGTGCCATATCCACTTCATTTTTGCGAGCTGCAACAACAGATGTCACAAGTTCCGGAAGCGAGGTTCCAATTGAAACAATGGTCAGTCCTACCAGCGTCTGGCTCATTCCAATTTTTAATGCAATATTGCTGGCACTGTCTACAACGACATCCCCGCCAATCACAATACCAGCTACACCAACCACAAGGAACAACAGGCTTTTTGGCATCGACATTACTTTCTGTGCCTCTGCCGCTTCAATCTCTTCACTTTGCAGTTGCCCGCCTTCTTTTCCTGCTTTCAATGCCATACGAATCATGGTTCCGATAAATATGGCAAAAAACACCAGAAATACAGCACTGTCAAAACGTCCCAGTTTCATTCCCACACCACCGAGTATCATAAGCAGCAACGCTGCAAACACGGAATATGGGAAATCACGTTTCAATGTAGCTTTCTGTACGGCAACCGGAGTCATTATGGCACAAAAACCGATGACCACCATCATATTAAAAATATTAGACCCGACCACATTACTGATTGCCAGCGTATTCTTATGCTGGATTGCTGCAACAACGGAAACCGCAGTCTCCGGAAGTGAAGTTCCCATGGCAACAATCGTCAGACCAATAATAATAGCCGGAACATGAAACCGTTTTGCAATACTGGAACTTCCCTCCACAAAAACATCTGCCCCTTTGACCAGGAAGAAAAATCCTGCGATCAAAAAAACAATTGCCAGCGGCATGGAACATGTTGAAATAAATTCTGTCATATCTTTTCCCTCTTTCTGTAAAATAATGTGTTAAAAGGCAATAATGCCCAAGTGCTCCAATAGTATTTTCAAACCAATAAGTATGAGGATTACCCCACCTGCAATCTCTGCTTTTCTTTTGTAGCGGGTACCGAAGAAATTACCGACAACCACTCCGATGACCGATAATACAAATGTCGTGCATCCGATAATCAGACAGGCTTCCATGATGGATACATTTAAAAAGGCAAATGTAATACCGACTGCAAGTGCATCGATACTGGTTGCAACTGCAAGAAGCAGCATCTCTTTGTGATCCAGTGGCAGATCTTTTGCTCCAATTTCCTGCACGTCTTTATCACGAACCGCTTCAATCACCATCTTTCCACCGATAAACAGCAACAGGAAAAAGGCGATCCAGTGATCGACCGAAGTAATGTATTTCTGAAAGCGGATTCCCAGCGCCCAGCCGAGAAACGGCATCAGTGCCTGAAATCCTCCGAAATACAATCCAATCAGAAACGCATGTTTTTTGTTGATTTTTTCCATGCCAAGACCCTTGCAGACGGATACCGCAAATGCATCCATCGAGAGTCCGACACCAATCAGAAATAACTCGATTACCATTCTTATGTTCTCCTTTTGTGAAGGGATTCATACCTTGCGCTTCTGTCCTTATATATCAAAAAGAGACCCAATGTACACCAGCGAAAAGCGCGACTGCAACCACGTTTTTCCGGTGCACATGAGTCTCATTCTTTAAGGCTTGCCAGGTCCAAATGACCGGTATGTTGACAAGTCACACAATGTGCGAACTACTCCCTCACATACTTTTGTCTATGAATTAGGTAAACTATAACAAACGGCCTTTGAGTTAGTCAATACGAACTTCTTATTTACTGATGACTTTTGCAAACTTCTTCTTACCACGCTTTACGACCTTTCCTTCTCCGGCAAACTCGTCGAGCGTGTAACTGGTACTGATGTCTGTAACTTTCTCACCGTCCACAGAGACTCCACCCTGCTGTACGGCACGACGTGCATCGGAACGACTCTCACACAGAGAAGCCTTTACAAGAACTGCCATGATATCGAGCTTGTCATTGTACAGATCATCTGCAGTCACTTCAACCGTCGGCATATGTGCAGAAACCCCGCCGCCTGCAAACAGTGCATGGGATGCCTCTTTGGCTTTCTTTGCCTCTTCCTCACCGTGTACCAGTTTGGTCAGCTCATAAGCGAGAATCTCTTTTGCTTCATTCAGCTTGGCACCTTCCCATTTGTCCATCTCATCGATCTGCTCCAATGGCAGGAAGGTCAGCATGCGGATGCACTTTAACACATCGGAATCTGCCACATTTCTCCAGTACTGGAAGAAGTCAAACGGAGAAGTCTTGTTCGGATCAAGCCATACGGCACCGGACTGTGTTTTTCCCATCTTCTTTCCCTCAGAGTTTAAAAGCAGATTGATCGTCATGGCATAAGCATCTTTTCCAAGCTTCCGGCGGATCAGTTCCGTACCACCGAGCATGTTGCTCCACTGGTCATCTCCACCGAATTCCATGTTACATCCATATTTCTGGTACAGTGTGTAGAAATCGTAACTCTGCATGATCATGTAATTAAACTCCAGAAAGCTTAATCCTTTTTCCATACGCTGCTTGTAACATTCTGCTGTCAGCATGCGGTTTACGGAAAAATGTGCACCAACATCACGCAGTACATCGATGTAGTTTAAATCCATCAGCCAGTCGGCATTGTTTACCAGCATTGCCTTGCCTTCTCCGAAATCGATGAAACGGCTCATCTGCTTTTTGAAACAGTCTACGTTGTGCTGAATGGTCTCCGGTGTCATCATCTGACGCATATCGGTACGTCCGGACGGATCACCGATCATGGCTGTACCGCCGCCGATCAGCGCGATTGGCTTGTTTCCTGCCATCTGCAGACGTTTCATCAGACACAGTGCCATAAAATGTCCCACATGCAGACTGTCAGCTGTCGGGTCAAAACCGATATAAAATACTGCTTTTCCATTGTTGATGAGTTCCTTGATTTCTTCCTCGTCGGTTACCTGTGCGATCAGACCGCGGGCAACCAGTTCGTCGTAAAGTGTCATTGGGTTTCCTCCTGTAATTTAACTTTTTTGATTTTTCTGGGGCTTTATGTCCCTTTGCTCCATATCTATAAAAATCCAAATAAAAATCCCCTCGTCCTAATTATAAGGACGAGGGGGATCTCTCGTGTTACCACCTTAATTCGCATGCTGTTCACACAGCCTGCCTCCGCGAGTGCAGCTACACTCCAGTGCGTCTAACGGGCACTACTCCGTTACAGCCTACTTGCCTGCGCGTTCGGTGTAAAGCTCAGGGATGTATTCCCTGCGGTAAGGGGGGACCCAGCTTGCTGGGGGGATTCCTTATCGCCCGGTTTATGTTTGTTCCATAAGCCGTGGCAGGGGGGACCCAGCCTGCTGGGGGGATTCCTTATCGCCCGGCTTATGGTTGTTTCATAAGCCGTCTGTGTTTTCCGCGCGCCTCTCATCTGACGGCTACTTTCTGTTCGTTCCACACACCGGTACTTGTTCCCATCTTCGCTTTTCATTATAACTGGTTTTCATTATAAAAAGCCCGGTGCCATTTGTCAAATAATTTTTATTTTGTTTCATTCCCCTCTGCCGGAATCCAGATTCCATTCTTTCCCCATGGCTGGATCATGCATATATAACGCTTCTCACCACTCTTTAAAAATGTAATCTCTAAACCAACTTTTGTTTGATCTTCCGACTCAGAATCCTTTTCCACGGAAACAAGTTTTTCGTCTGAAGACAGATTCAACAGTTGCCGTGCTGCCTCTGCCGGCTCAGTCAATACACCGGCTGCTGTCATATTTTTATTCAGCATTTTACCCATGCCATTCACACGATAATCCATCTGCGAATCATTGATTCCCTGTGCATAAGCTGTATCAAATTCGTCCACCGATGAAATGCCATCCGTTTTCGCATCCAGACTATCCGCAAACTGATTAATCTCTTCCTTTGTGATCTGAAACGTTCCGTTCTTCTGTGTATAATGAATATTTTCAATCCATACACTCACATGCGGATCTGATGTCTCTGCATAATAAAGAATCTCTGCCATCTGTTCCTCCGGGTTGATCTCATGCAGCCAGTAACCATTCATCTCTTTTCCGGTTCCGCCAAAGAAATCTCCAAACGATCCCCACGGCCATGGACTTGACCACCCAAATGACGGAGTATCCCCGTCCACCCACAAAAGCTGTGCTTTCTCTAAATCTGCCTGTGCCTCTTCCGTTGTCATTTTCATGATTTTTGCTGCATTCCTGTCACAAAATGCCTGTGCCCATTCCCGGATACTCTGTTCCGTTTTTGCATCCACCGTATTTTCCTGTACCGGTTTTTGTGTACTTTCCACTGTCTCTGTCGGATTCACAGTCTTTATGCCGGACGGCTTCTGGTTTGTCAGGCAGCTTACTGCCACTATGACAACCAAAATTGTTGCAATTGCAGCCACCCAGGTATGTGGTTTCTTAAAATTCAACACGTTCTTAATCCTTCCTTCCTGCATCCCCCTCTCCAAAAGCAACCGGTGCAAATGAATACGGGTGTCTTTCCATCGCAAAGGACAGAAGGGATGCACTATACCCCTGCTTAATTTCATTTCCAAACTGCGCAAGCACCGCCTCATCGCAGCTCATCTCCATGTCTCTTGTCATATAGAAAAAAGCAATCCAGGCAAATGGATTCCACCAGTATACGGCAAGAAGCACAAATGCCACCAGCTTCCACAGTGGATCGTATCTGCGGATATGCCAGCTTTCATGTGCAAGTATATACTGCTGTTGCTTTTGCTCCATCCGAAACGGGATATAAATCTGCGGGCGGAAAATTCCCAGAACAAACGGAGACGGAATACGATCACATTCCCATATCTTTACTTTCCGATGAATACTTCCCGCCATCTGTTTTGCAGATGTTAAAAGAACTGCCGTCTGTACCATCTTCCGGCATTTTATATAGGAATAGATCCCATATGCCAAAAATAACAGCATCCCTGTCAGCCATACAAAAAACAACAGCGCACATATCTTCTGTGAAGTTGTAAGGTCAGCTGTCAGACCGGCTGCTGTATGTGTCGCCTGATCTGTAACGTGTGATCCGGCAGCCGCCTGTGTCACCTGCTTTGTGCCCGACTGTGCATGCATCCCCGGCAATCCGGTATGGTGCACAATTTTTGTCAGCTGTGATTTTCTTTTTACCAGCCGCACCAGATTAAACAGACTGAATCTGGAAGCAATGGGCAGATCAAATATCATGCGAACCCCGACTATGCCCCACAATCCATACGAATATTTCTTTGGACATTTCCGTAAAAACATGCGCACTGCAAGTACTGCAAGAATTACAACTGCCACCATTCCGTTTCGCTGCAGAAACAACAAAAAAATGCCACCTGCCTTCTCCATCATCTGTCACCCCTCCTTATGCTCATCAATCATTTTTTTGAGCATTTTCGCTTCCTTTTTGGAAATTTTCTTACCCCCAAGAAATGCGGTGATAAAGCCCGGCAATGATCCATCAAACGTACGGTCCACAAAATAGCGGGATTCCTCTGCCTGCACCTGTTCCTTTGGAATTAAAACAGAAACCGTTGCATCCTCATTGGCAATGTATCCTTTTTCACACATTTTCCGTACAACCGTATAAGTCGTAGATTTTTTCCATCCAAGCTGTTCCTGACATAACTTTACAAGTTCCCCGGAGTTGACGGGGGCATGCTCCCATACGACACACATAAACCGGTAATCACTGTCACATAATTTTACATATTCCATCTTTTTCTCCTTTACGGGTTTATAGTTATCAACCTGTTTTCAGTTTATTCTTATAAACCAGAAATGTCAAGGTTTATTTTTATAGACTGCGAGAAATGTCAGAAAAATACGATGGAAAATGTTTGAACTCACCTTTTCGAAAAGTTATAATAACTGTAACGAAAAAAGGAGGACATGTTATCGTGGAAAAAGTACGTTACATGATTTCCGATGCCGCCGCACTGGCCGGTGTGGAAACCCATGTGTTGCGTTACTGGGAAGAAGAACTCGACCTGACCATCCCGCGAAACGAGATGGGACATCGATACTATACACGAGAGAACATACAGGAATTCCAAAAGATCAAAGAACTCAAAGAAAAAGGATACCAGCTGAAGGCAATCCGCATGATATTACACAATAAAAACCCCGAAGATGCCGGTGTTTCCGTGCCGGATTCTGCAGCACCTGGTCCATTGCCCGCATGTAACCGGGAACATCATCACACGGTTGTCGCCAAACCGAACCGACAGAATACAGATAAAACCGACTTACCTGTAAATACCCTTTCCGCGGAAGAACGCATGGCACAGTTCCGGGAACTGATGAGTGACATTGTAGGGCATGCGATTGCACAGAACAATGAAGCACTCACACTCGATATCAGCAAAGAAATCCGGGAAACCGTCTTAAAAGAAATGAATTACCTTATCCGGGAACAAAATGATATGACGGAAGAACGTTACCGCCAATTGAGTGCTGAAATCCGTGGGAAACTGCAAAAAAAGCATACGCTTTTTGCGAAGAAAGAGAAAAAAGGAAAAGAGAAAAAAGTCCACCGGGAAAAAGCAAACAAGGGAAACGTATTAAGCACGGTATAACCTGCTTTCCCATAGCCCCGGTTTCCATTTATAAAAATGGAAACCGGGGCATAGTCCAGCTAATTTTTGCAAGTTATACTAGTATACATTTCTTGGATGTAAACAATTATTTAATAAATATGCCACCTCATCAGCTGTAACCGCCAACAATTTATCCGGTGCATCACTCAACTCCAGTACCATAACAAATCTCTGACCACAATCATTGAATGTTACCCTCTTTAAAACGTTTTCTTCTTCATAGCCAACATATTTACTTTTATTGATTTCTATCAGCTTATCATTCAAAATTCCAAAACCATAAATAACAAGCATAGAAGAAAAATCAAATGTTAAACGCTTTGCAAAATCCGAATAAAAATTGAATATTGCCGGCATTTCACTGATTCCTCCCCGTTCCGTGATTGCGGAGCCCGGAATAATACGGAATTTCTCCGGTCGGAAATAATCAGATAACTTTACCAGCTCCAGATCATTTACTTTTTCTGTTGTCATTTTGTATCCTCCTTGATATGTGCATTATACCAGAATATATATGCCAATCCATCGTTGTAATATCCAGTTAATGACGGATCAATCAAGTCCTGATTCGAAGCACTGAATAATGGACAAATTACTGTATCATCCGAAACCAGAATCTTTTCTGCTGCAAGAAGCTGTTCCTGACGACTTGCCTCATCAAGATTTTTATCAGATTCCTCAATCAGCTTATCATAATCTGCGTTACTCCAATTTACATCGTTCTGGGCATTACCCGTCTGATACATCTTAAGCCAGCTTGTAGGATCATTATAATCTGCATACCACTGCATTCTGGCCATCTGTAATTTACCGCTTCGTCTCTCATCAACATAAACTTCATATTCCATAGCTTCCAGTTTTACATCAACACCAAGTTCTTTCCATTCTGCCTGTAAAACCTGTGCTACATTTGCTTCGTAACTCATTGCCGGATATGTATAAGTAATTGTTGGAAGACCCTTGCCATCCGGATAACCAGCATCTGCAAGTAACTGTTTTGCTTTCTCTAAATTTTCCTCCAATAATTCATCCTGAAGCTCGCTCCATTTTGTTCCATCTGTTTTACTCTTATAATTTTTTCCAACAAATGTTGTTGCTGATTCACATGATGTACCAACTACTGCTGCAATATCTTTACGATTCAATGCCAATGAAAAGGCCTGACGTACCCGGACATCATCAAATGGCTTCTCGTTAATATTAAATAAAATATAATTTGTCTGAGGTACCTCACGAATTCTCAAATCATCCTTACCTTCATAGGACTCCGCAATGTCACTTGGTGCCCCCTGCAAAATATTAATTTCTCCTGTCTGATAAGCAGATGCTTTTGCCTGATCATCATCCATAAATTTATCTGTAATTTTTAATACAGTTACTTTATCGGCATCTCTATAATACTCATTTTTTTCGAATGATACATGGTCACCATCCACATGCTCAGATAAGTGATATGGTCCATTACCTAAGTTCTGTTCCGGATTCATATCCCAGTCCTTATTATCATCTGTTGCATATTTGCAGTTTGATGGCATGTAGGTTGGAAGCTTACATAAATCAAGAAAATATGAGCACGGCTTCTCCAATGTAAATTTAATAGTTTTGTCATCAATACACTCAATGCCTACATCTGAGAAATCACATTCTCCATTAAAACATTTCTGTGCATTTTTAATGACAAATAAGAAATCAACATACCATGAACCATTATCCGGATTTAAAGCTCTTTTCATCGTATTTTCGAAATCCGCACTTGTTACATCGGATCCATCTGACCACTTTTCATCATCACGGATATAAAAAGTATACTCCGTTGCTTCATCGTTAACATCCCAATGATCTGCAGCTGCCGGCTGAATCTGACCATCTTCATCGTATGATACAAAACCTTCATAACATTCTGTCTGCACGCTGAAATACTCATATGCTGCGGCTCCTGCCGGATCGTACTCTCCGCTTTCCGGCTGCACAGCTTCAACCAATTCTGTAATTTCTCCTTTATCATTTGTCTGTATGGTGCTACTGCTTCCGCCTCCACCACATCCTGTAAGGCCACCGATTGCAACTACCGTTGATAATAATGCTGCCACCATTTTTCTTGTCTTTTTCATAAGCATTTCCTCCTTGTCTCCTGTGCCTTATTCGTGCTACTTTTATTCTGCTAAAATCTGCTCTGGCGTTTTACCCACTGCCTTATACTTTGCAAGATTTTCTGGAGAATACAAATTACATGCCACCTTACGATTGTCATACTCGTAAATTTCCGGCTTCTTTTGTCTGCATGATTCCGATGCATATCTGCATCGGCCTGCAAACGGGCATCCCACTGGCGGATTCAGTGGACTTGGCACCTCACCTTTCAAAATAATACGTTTTTTCTCTTTTGCCAGATGCGGATCTGCAATCGGTGCTGCTGAAATTAATGCTCTTGTATATGGATGTAATGGCTTTTTGTATACATCATCTGATGATCCAAGTTCTACCATATTTCCTAAATACATAACACCGATTTTATGGCTGATATGATATACCATCTCTAAGTCATGAGCGATAAACAGATAGCTGAATCCTCTTTCTCTTTGTAGCTTTTCCAACAGATTGATGACCTGTGCCTGAATGGACACATCCAATGCTGATATTGGCTCGTCACACACAATAAATTCCGGACGTAACGCCAATGTTCTGGCAATCCCGATTCTCTGTCTCTGACCACCTGAAAATTCATGAGGATAACGTCGGATATGGTCAGGTTTAAGACCTACGGTTTCAATCAATTCCTGCACAATCGCTTTTCTTTCATGCGCCGTACCCATTTTATGAATAATCATTGGTTCCTCGATAATCTCACCCACTGTAAATCTTGGATTTAAAGATGCATACGGATCCTGAAAAATCATCTGCATTTTTTTTCTATAGGAAAACATTTTTTTATTACTAAGCTTTGTAATATCATTTCCTTCAAAAATAATCTGTCCGCTCGTTGGTTCATGAACTTTTAAAATAGTTCTTCCCATAGAACTTTTTCCACAACCGGATTCTCCTACAATTCCTAAAGTTTCTCCTTTTTCCAAAGTAAAAGAAACTCCATTTACCGCATGTACTTCTTTTCCATGTCCTACGGGAAAATGCTTTGTCAGATTTCTTACCTCTAATAAAGGTGCTTCGTTACTCATATGCATCCTCTCCCTTCCATACTTCGTGCCAGCGATCCATGCAATGCAGCCAGCATTTACATTTATGTGTCTCTCCAAATTCTGTCACAAGGGGAGAAGCCTTTGTACAAATTTCCATTGCCTCACTGCACCGGGATGCAAATGGGCACTGATCGCCAAGTTTTAACAAATCTGGTGGTGTACCCGGAATTGGTTTTAATGGTTCTCTATGATCTACATTTGAATTAGCAATACTGTTTAACAATCCTTTTGTATACGGATGCTTTGGATCATAGAATATTTCATCGGTAGTGCCTTCTTCCATAATATTTCCACCATACATAATGCTAATCCTGTCACATAAGGAAGCAACAACTCCAAGATCATGGGTAATAATAATGACTCCGGCATTGCTTTCTTTTGTAATATCTTTTAATAAGTCGAGAATCTGTGCCTGAACAGTAACATCCAAAGCGGTTGTTGGCTCATCGGCAACAATCAATTTGGGATTACAAGCTAAAGCAATTGCAATAATGATTCTTTGTCTCATTCCACCGGAAAACTCAAATGGATACTGCTTTAACCGGGATTCCGGTGCCGGAATTCCAACCATTTTCATTAATTCGACAGCACGTTGTACCGCCTCTTTTTTCGAACACTTTGTATGAAAACAAATACCTTCCGTCATCTGTTTTTCAATCGTAACGATCGGATTTAAATAGGACATTGGATCCTGAAAAATCATACTGATATCATTTCCACGAATCTGATTCATTTTCTTTTCGTATTCCTTCTTCTCCTTCTTGGTTTTATATTTAATTGGTGAAATATCTTCTCCATCAAATATCATTTCACCAGCAGTAACGGTACCATTCGGAGCAAGTAATCCCATAAGTGAAAGCATACCAACGCTTTTTCCAGATCCAGATTCACCTACAATACCAAGAACCTCTCCCCGGTCTACCGTATAATTTATTCCGCGCAACGCTTTCACAACACCCTGTTCTGTTTGAAATTCTGTTTCTAATCCTTTAATCTCCAGCAAACTCATACAAATCACCCCTTATCTTTTTCTCTTTGGATCAAGTGCTTTTTCTAATCCTTCACCTACAAAGTTGAAAGAGAAAATTGTAATACAGATTGCTATCATTGGATAAACGGTCTGCATTGGATATGTCATAATCAATTCTCTTGCATCCTGTGCTAATGTTCCCCAGCTGGCCATCGGTGCGGAAATACCTACACCTAAGAAACTCAGCCAGGCCTCTGTAAAGATTGCCTGCGGAACCATCAGTGTAACGGTTACAATAATCTGTCCCATTGTATTAATCAGCAAATGCTTAAGTAATATTCTGCTTGAACTGGCACCTAAAACAAATGCTGCCATTGTAAATTCCTGCTCTTTTAAACTCTTTACCTGCTGCCTTACAATTCGTGCCATATCAATCCAACAGGTAATGGAGATACCTAACATGATACTCACAACGCTGGCACCAAAGATTAACATGATTAAAACGATATATAACATAGAAGGAACCGAATAGATAATATCAACAACTCTCATCATGATCATATCTACTTTGCCACCAACATAACCGGCAATTCCTCCATAAATCGTTCCAACGATCAGATTAATAACAGCGGCCAGACATCCAACTGCCAATGAAATTCTAGCTCCAAACAGGATTCTCACAAAAATATCACGCCCCATTTTATCGGTTCCAAGCCAGTGATCAAAGCTAGGAGATGCATTTCGAAGAGCCATGTTCTGTTCATCATAGGAATACTTACAAAATGGTGGTCCGAAAATAGCCAGTAAAACAACAATAATTAAAACAATTGCACCTACAACAGCTCTTTTGTTTCCGATAAAGTCATGCCAGACAGATTGGAGAAATGTTCTACTCTCAACTGCAATAAACTCATCATTTTTTTCTTCGTCTTTTAGCTTCCGAAATAATTTTTCTTCCATTGCTTCCATGAGTATTTCCTCCTTTTATAATGATTTTCTAACACGAGGATCTACAATTGCACAAATAAGATCCGACAATAAATTACAAACAATAATGATTGCACCTATAAAAATCGTAATTCCCATAACCACGGTGTAATCATGATTTGTAATAGCTGATACAAATTCTTTTCCAATTCCAGGTATTGTATAAATCTGTTCAATTACTACACTTCCTGTTAAAAGAAACGCTACCATTGGTCCCATATATGTAATTACAGGAAGCATCGCATTCTTTAAAATATGTCGAAACAGCAGTGTGGTTTTGCTAATACCTTTTGCTTTTGCCATTGTGATATAATCCTGTCTCATTACTTCTTCATAACTGTTCTGCGTCTGTCTTGCCACTGCAGATATTGGATATAGTCCCTGTGCAATTGCTGGTAAAACATAATGCATTGGAGTCGTAAGTCCTAATACTGGGAATATTCTAAGTTCTACACCAAATATAATAAGAAGTAACAATGCTACAATGAAGTTTGGAACACTTACACCAAGTGTTAATGCTGATAACCAAATTCCTTTTGTTACATTGCTTTTTGATCTTGCCATCAGTATTCCTGATCCAATACCAACTACCAGCACCAATACAAATGTAACTGCTCCAAGTTTCAATGTTGGAACCATTGTCTGAGCAATGATCGCATTAACAGATTTACCAATTTTCTTATAAGATGTTCCCATGTCTCCATGTAAAAGGTTCTTGCAATAAATAAAAAACTGTTCTACCGGTGGTTTATCCAATCCATATGTTGCCTCCATTTTCTGAAGAACTTCTCCGGATACATTTTTTGACTGCAATGGGCTTCCTGGCATTACTTTTGTCATTGCAAATGTGATGGCTACTAATACGATCAGAGTAAGTAATCCAATCAGTACACGTTTAATGATGTACTTTACCATATAGATCCATCTCCTTTCTTCGGTTCGAAAAATAAAAAACAGCAAAGATGCTTTTTATAGCACCTTTGCTGCATTTATCTCTCATGTAAAATTGTTAGCTTGCAGTATGTGTTTCCTACACCTCTCTCACACAAGCATATTTTTATCATTTATCCAACGTTAAGTCAACTAAATCACTTTCTTTTTGTAAAAATTTCAAAACTTCTTGTCCATTTTCCAAATTTTCAGTCAATATCTCGTGAATCGTTGACTTTTTTCCCAACATCACATATTCTTTCACTTATTAGATCAATAAAGGAGGTACTACTTATGAAAGTTGTTGTAATTCCAGAACCGGTACTACAACCGGACATTACAAAAGAAGATATGGATATACGTTGGAAAGTCCTGCAGGATCTTCCAGAGGTAGATGAGCTTGTGATTCATCACTTCGATGGCTACCCTTCCAATGAAATGTTACATCCTGTAATTGGTGATGCAGACGCAGCCATCGGAATCTGGGTAAATGGCAATAATATAAATGAGGACTTTTTAAGTCAGCATCCGAATTTAAAATATGTTGCTACGCTTGGACATGGTTTCGGTGAATTTGATATTGATATGACAAGAAAAAAGAATATGGTAATCACAAATACCATATATGGAGCTCAAACAATTGCCGAATATGCCTGGGCACTTCTCATGGAAGTTTGCCATCATGTAGAACGCCATTCGGAAAATGTAAAAAAAATCGATTGGGATCATGCTACTCTCAAAGATTATGAAACCTTTGGTGAAGTACTTACTCCTCAAATTGAGCTTTATGGTAAAACCTGTGGAATCTTCGGACTTGGTGCTATTGGATTTGCATTTGCCAAAATGGCCCAGGGATTTGGAATGCGTGTCATAAGTTATTCACGTCACAAGAAAACAGGTCCTAAATATGACTTTATTGAACAGGTTGACTTTGATACATTCTTGAAAGAAAGTGATGTTATCTCCATTCACGCACCATTAACCCCTTCAACGGAAAATACCTTTGATGCGGAAGCATTTGCCAAAATGAAAGATGGTGTCATCTTAATCAACACCGCCCGGGGTGGATTAATCGTAGAAGAAGCTTTAGCCAATGCATTACATTCCGGTAAAGTATATGGCGCAGGTCTTGATGTACTGCGTGATGAACCCCCAAAGAAAGACAATCCTCTGTTTCATCTGAATAATACTTCTATTACCGCACATATCGCATGGTTAACAAGAGCATCCCGTTTGAGAGCGATTGACATCGCAATTGAAAACTTCAAAGCATACTTGAACGGAACCCCAACCTCTGTAATCAATTAATAACAATTCTGTAAAATCATAAAATTACCGTCTTTCAATGATTCAATTAGAAACCATTGAAAGGCGGTATTTGATTTATGCTTATTTAGACATTCTATCATGCATTTATATTACGGCGCCTCTCTTCCATTTTCCACTCTTTAGGCGCCATACATTTGCTACACAGCGTGCAAGCCAATCGATCGTCATTGCTATCCACACGCCCCATACACCTAAGCCCATCGGCTCCATCATTCCACCAATTACATAAGCCAAACCTATACGGAATACCCACATAATAACGATTGATGATACCATCACAAACTTGACATCACCCGCTGCTCGAAGTATTGCGGGAAGTGTCCATGCCGCCGGCCACATTACCATACAGCAGGCACTATGATACCAAATCAGAATTCGTGCCAGATGATCTGCTTCCGGTGATAAATTGTACCAGCTTGCAATTGTCGGAGTCATAAAAATAATAACAATATTTAACCCCCACAACATAACATATGCCCATTTCATCAATTTCTTTGAATAAGATTTTACTGCTTCATAATCCCCGGCACCCACACATTGCCCTACCACAGTAGTAAGTGCAAGTCCCATTGCCGAAGCCGGTATGGTTGCCAATAACTCAATCGTACTTCCAGTTGCATTTGCAGCTATTGCAGCCGTTCCATAACTTGTAATCAAACTCTGTGTAAACAATTTACCAATCTGGAACATACCATTATCAATGCCGCTTGGAATACCTATTCGAAGGATTTTACCAATAATTTTTCCATCCCATCCAAAACGAAAATACTTATCTATATGTAAGTCATACTTCTCATTCCGCAATAGAACAATTACAATCAGACCAGCAATAACTCGCGAAATCAAAGTTCCATATCCGACACCTGCAATTCCCATTCCGTACCCAAATACAAAAATTGCATTACAGAGAATATTAATCCCATTCATAATTGCTGACACAATCAAAGATGTCGATGCCTTTCCCATAGAACGCAGCAACGAAGATGCTCCATCATATATCGAAATAAAAGGAAATGAAAATCCCGTAATAAACAGATATGTAACTGCCTGCCCCATAACCTCTTGTTCTACCTTTCCATAGATCAGCGTTAAAATCTGCCTGTCAAACAGAATACATATTCCGGCTATGATTACTGAAAAAATAATACAAATTAAGATCAACTGATTTGCAACAACCTTTCCTGTCTCTTTCTTTTTTGCTCCTAATGCCTGAGATGCCACCACTGCACCTCCGGTTGCCAGTGCATTGAATACATAAATCAGTAAATTACTGATGGTATTTACTAACGACACACCCGAAACTGCCGTATCACCTGCACCTGATACCATAATCATATCCGCCATACCAACCGTAACTGCCAGAATCTGTTCTACTACCAGTGGCAAAACTAACTTTATTAAGTACTTTCTATTAAAAATAACTTTCATCTCTTGCATATGAACCTCCTATCTATCCCGTTTAAATAATGTTGATATGAAACATTTTTAAATGTAATTATGTCTCTTAGAAAAGTCAAACAAATTTAGTAAATTTATAAAAAAATGTAATTTTTTAAATTATATCTATTTTATTTTGTAAAATTTACATTGTTTTCCAATTTTTAAAGTATTAAAATGCACTTCATAGCAGTGGTAACCAAATAAAATACATTACCTCACACACGAACCCGTTAACCCAAATTTTTTACTAAAAAGGAGTGTTGATTTTATGCAGAAATATATTGAGTTATTAAGAAAACCTATGCAGGTAAAACCAGAAAGTTTGCGGGCCGCTCGTCAGAAAAGTAGTTCCACCCCACCTCATGTATATCGTTTAAACTATAATGAAAGCCCTTATGGTCTTGGTCCTCTATCCGAGGAAGCTTTAGAAAAAGCAATAAAAACTCCATATGTTTATCCGGACTGGTTCTCCGTAGAATTAAAAACCAATATTGCAAAATTGTATGATCTGGATTTTGAGAACGTTGTTGTAGGACCTGGTTCCAGTGCAATGATTAATATGTTAGGAGAATTGTTTATCAACCCCGGTGATGAATTCATCTTCGGAGATCCAAGTTATGAAGCTTTCCGTGATGTTGCCAATGATTATGGTGCTGTAACGGTTCCTGTTCCGCTTGATGATGATATGAATTACGATCTGGATGCAATGCTTGCCGCAGTTACCGATAAGACAAAAATTCTTGTTGTTGTCAATCCAAATAATCCGACCGGCACCTTCATTGACTCAAAGAAATTAGAAGATTTTATTCGAAAAGTGCCAAAGCATGTGATTACGGTAATTGATGAGGCTTATCTGGAATTTGTCACAGACGAAAATTGTTACAGCATGTTGAAACTTATCAAAGAAGGCATCGACAAACCATTAGTTATTATGAAAACCTTTTCAAAGATATACGGAATGGCTGGTTTACGTGTCGGTTATGCGATTACAGATCCTGTTATGGCAGATCATTTTGGCAAATCAAGCAATGCATGGAATGTAAGTTTTATTGGTCAGAAAACTGCTGCTGCTGCCACATTAGATCAGGAACATGTTTCGATGGTCAAAAATATAAATGCGCAGGAACGTGATAAAGTCACCAAAGTCCTCCGTTCATTAAACTGTAAAGTATACGACTCCCAGACAAACTTTATTTTGTTCAAAGCACCTATCGATAACATGGAAGTCTATGCAAAGCTGGAAGAACAGGATGTCTTAATTGGAGCACCTATCGGTATGAACCGTGTAAGTCTTGGGAATCCCGAAATGAATGAAAAATTTATTAAAATCATGAAAGAAATCCTTTCCTAAATGCATAATAAAAAGTGTGCGATTAACGCACACTTTTGCGCGTAAGCGCACACAAATTTTTAAAAAGTTTACACCTTGGATCTATTGCATGATCAGATTATGCAGCAGATAACTACGAATCACAATTGCCATTTCTTCATTTGCTGTATTCTCCGGCAAATTAAGAAGCTGCTCTGCTTTTCGAATGCGATACCGCACCGTATTGCTATGCTGAAATAATTCTTCCGATGTCTTGGCATAATCCCCATTATTTTTTATATATGAAATTACTGTTTCTAATAAGTTTACATCATGAGAGGCATCATATTTCTGTAATACGAAAATACTGTCTTCCACTTCATGATATAGTATTGGATTATTTACAATTGACATGATATATTTGTAGACTCCAATCTTGGAGTAGGCCATATTATTATATTCCATAAACTGACTCACAACGTTCGCATTCTTTGCCTTCATAACAGATTCATTTAATCTCTCCAATGTCATCAGTTCATCACATATTCCAATATAAAAAGATTCCGGCTGAAATCCTGCATTTATCAAAATATCATACACATGGTTCACAATCTCCTGATAGGTTTCCGGTAGCTTTTCCTCCATATAAGAACAAATTAATACAACCCCATGCCCCATTTTTACAAAAGAATAATCGTGAATCTTTGTATCGCGATACTGCCGATACATTAATCTGTCAAAATATGTATGTATCTTTAAATTATTCAAAGTATCCCCGGACGATATACTTACCGTAATAATATTTGAATAAAAATTGGGATTAATCTCTAATGCTATTTTTTTAATCGTATTTGGTTGATGCTTTTCATTTAATATCGAATTCAATTTTTCTTCTGCAACAACATACTGCGCACGCGTCTTCATAGATTCATTTATGCAAATAATCAAGTCTTCCATAAACTGATCATAAAATGTAAGTAATGGAATATGATAAATTTTTGCCAGTTCAATAATATCCTGTGGCAGTTCCTTTTCCGGTGCTATTTTTATTGCAATTGCGGATACCTGTTTTTGAATCAATGTCTTTAATGTCCCATTTACTAATTCAGGATCTTTATCTGCAAAAAAATAAGAAAGTAAAACAAAATAGCCATATCCATATCCGTCATATTCGATTCTACTGCTTTCATATTCCAATATAACGGTAGCATTCACCAAATTATCCAGATATTTTTCGCCACAAATTATTTTAAAATCCTTAAATAATGCCAATTTCAATATTTCACTAATTTGTATCATACTATTCCCTCTTTTCCTCATCTTGAACACTTTACACAACTAAAACAAGGGCATTGATATCCTCTATCAACGCCCTTGTTGCCTAAGAAAAACAATAGCACAACTCCATATGCTTGTAAATAAAAATTTAAATACTTTTATTCTACAATGATTACTCTTTAAATTTAATTTATACTACTGAATTCAATATCATGTATGTGGGTTTCCCCAAAAAATTTCCAAATGTAATCGATCAATTTTTCGATTTCTAATGGTAATTTCAGCTGACGCATAGTATAATTACCATTGGTATTGTTATTTAGTAGCATAATTAATTATACCAAAAAATCGCTCAGACCTCACGGTCTGGGCGATTTTTCTGTCAGGGGAGTTTTTTTACAGCCCCTATTTTAATCAATCATATCATTCTGGAATTTTGATAAATGCTCATACGGCAAAATCAGCCGCCCCCGAAAAAGGCCACATCCATCATTCATAAGGCTATTATTCACTGCCGTAAACATATTTACATCTACCCCTGACAGATCAAGATCCTGTAACAATCTACAACGCTCATAAGCCTCGTCAAAATAAATACAGCCGCCTTGTAAAATCGCATTTCTCCGTCCTCTGGAAGTTTCCTGTTTTTTTTCATAAAATAAATGATTCGCTACTCCAATTTCTGCAATATCATCCATCTCTTTTGTTCTAAGCTGCATTTCCATATAACACCGGGCACTGTTGTCAAAAAACGTTATATGAAGCGAACGATATGAATTTGTACTTTCCCCATCAATATAATCCCTGTAATATGGGCGCACAACATCATCCAATAGTAAAGAATTACTTCTTTTAACCCCACCTGTCGGCTCTGCCGTAAATCCACGTTCTTCCAAAAATTGTGGCAATACATTGGCAATCCGATATAAATACCTGATCTCTTCCTTCTTGCGATCCTGTTGTTGTTTCATATGACACCGTGGCATGGAAATCACAATACGGTACGCGATCAAATCGCGAAAACAGTTCAAACGCTCCTTGATTTCTGACACAGACGGATATGATCCATTCTTTTCATAATAATCGTATATGTATTCCACAATATATCCATTAAACTTTCCCTCTGCGCGAATCAACGACTTAATTCGTCCCTTGAAAGTAAAAGATAAATATGGATATTCCTGTGCCATATATTTATAAAACTCACGAATCTTCTGCGATTGCGAAGTCAGGAAATCATTGTGTTCCAAAAGTTTCATAATCTGTATCAAAAAGTTACAATGTACTAAATCCACTTCATTATGTTTCTGTACCGCCGAAATACGTAAATCCGCTATGTATTTTTTTAAAATGCGAAGAACTGTATCCCCCGAATATAAGTAATCATTCAATGTAATCATATTTTCCCCATCCTAAAAAGTCGCGGTGCCGAGGCACCGCGATCCGCAAGATTATGTAATTGCAAGCTGATGTTTTACTTTACTCATATCAGATTCTAACACCGTCACGCGAATGGCAAGCAATTCTTTTTCATCATCTACTTTGCGTGCTTCCCTCAAATTACGCACTAAATCACAATGCCCTTCTGCAATCCGTCTGATATTTACATTTGTTTCATTTTCAATTACCAGTTCCAAACCGGTAACCTTTTCATCCAGTACCGTAAACTTTTGATCCAATACCGTAAACTTCTGATCCAATACCGTAAACTTCTGATCCAATACCGTAAACTTCTGATCCAATACCGTTACCTTTTCATCCAGTACCGTAAACTTCTGATCCAGTTCTGTTACCTTTTCATCCAGTACCGTAAACTTCTGATCCAGTTCCGTTACCTTTTCATCCAGCTCCGTTACCTTCTGTTCCACTCCGGCTACTCTCTGATCCAGTTCCGTCACCTTCTGTTCCAGCTTTGTTACTTTCTGTTCCACTCCAGCTACTCTCTGATCCAGTTCCGTCACCTTCTGTTCCAGCTTCGTTACTTTCTGTTCCACGCTGGCTACTCTCTGATCCAGTTCCGTTACCTTCTGTTCCAGCTTCGTTACTTTCTGTTCCACACTGGCTACTCTCTGATCCAGTTCCGTTACTTTCTGTTCCACGCTGGCTACTCTCTGTTTTATTTCAGACATTCCACTTTTGAGTTCCCTGACATCACTCTCCAGTAAATCAAGCCTTGTGTATACAGGTTCAAATTTCTGATCTAACAACTGTGATAAAATCACAATATCTTCCTGTGTCATCCTTCTTTCACCTCCGATCTTTTTATTTTTCTTTCTCCAAACTTTTCCGATAGCTATTATGTTAACATCCTTTTTCTTATTTCGCAAGCAGATTATCTCTCATCATCATTTTTCTGTATGATTGGCTTTTTAACTGTAACATCTTAACGCTTTGAAATATTTGATTTGTAGAATATTTCCAAAAATCATAAACCTCAACATACGATGTATCAACATCCTTTTATGCAGAAACAGCAGGAAATCTATGATATCCATCATAAATTCCCTGCTGTTTTCTTCTTATTTCACATCTCCCCAGAATTCATTCCACTCACCGCCACCCATAGTGACAAAATATTTCAGCCAGACCTTCCACTGATCCATCTCTTCATCCGTCTCATGATCTTTAATCACCGAAAAAAGCCGATCCATCCGCACCATATAATCCGGATCTTTTACAAAATGCTTTTCATCATAATAGCGTTTTAATTTATGTATTGCTGCAATTGCGGCTTTTTCCGTAAATCGTTCCTGTTCGAGTGCACAGTTATATTCCGGCACAGAATGAATGTAGTTCACACACGCACGATACCACTTTGTCATAGCTGCTCTAACACCTCATCTCCATACTGGGCACGGATCTGCTGTTCCAACAAAACAAACACTCCAATATACTGATCAAACTTTTTCATATAAAACAACCCCATCTTTCTCTATCTCGGATACCAATTCAGCTGACACGTATTTATCATCCATATTGATAATATCCAGCTTTAAAAGCGACCACAGATCCTCATTTAAACTATCCGACAAACCTCCAAAATCTGCACATCCATAAATTGCCAGATCGATATCGCTTTTGGGCATATTAGTTCCACGCGCACGTGATCCAGATAATACTACTTTTTTTACCTGATATTTTTTTGAAATTTCCACTATCTGCTGATATACACTTTGTAAGTTACAGTCTTGATTCTCTTTCATTACAATCATTATTCCTGTTTTCTGTTAGTTCAGTGATCTTATTATACGCCAGATTCTATAAGGAATGCAACCAGCCATTACTTTCCCACAAATGAAAAAAAGGGTCCCTTACCATAGTAAAGTTCCCTTTTTCCCCTAGTTATAAATCTTCTTCAGTTTTTCTATATCAATTGCAAGTTCCCCGTCACCATCTTTTACTTTCGCAATGACCGGTATGCCTGTTAATTCCTCAATCATTCTTGCATTATCTTCCTGCATGATTCCACCCACGTAATGATTTAGGATCACTCCTTTTACACCCATTCCATGATTCCGGATATATTCTATCGTCAGAACAACCGCATTGATCGTACCAAGGCCGGCATCCGCTATCACCAGCGTATTCAGGTTCAGCGCCTTTACAATATCTTCCAACAAAATCTTATGTTCTTTGTCCCAGCGGATGGGACAGACAATACCGCCGCTTCCCTCTACCGTGACATAATCGAATTTGCTCTTTACCTTGTCAAAATCTTTTTTTATTTTCTCTGGATCAACTGGATTACCTTCTATTTGAGCAGCTAAATGAGGAGATACCGCATTTTGATACAAATATGATAGCAGACTGGTATCTTCCTGTGTAATCCCGGCAATCTTTTTCACATATCCCGCATCACTATCACCTATGGATTTGGCTCCCGATAAAGCCGCTTTATAATACCCTGTACGGATTCCTGCATCTGCCAGTTTTTTTACGATCAATGCGGTAACATATGTTTTTCCGATATCTGTGCCGGTGCCTGTCACAAAAATTCCTTTTCCCATAATTTTAATCCATCCTTCCTATTCGTTCAGACAGAATCCATTTTTTCTCATTTTAAGTCCTACACCAGATGCCAGCAGACATAGCACAAAATCTCCAGGCATATCCAATGGGAAACAGGACAAAAAGATTACAGCAATTGTCGCCGGTGTATGTGCATAAAAATTTAAAATGATAAATTTATATACAATTCCAATGGCATAAGTCACAACAAAACCGGCCAGACAGGCAAGCAGATAATTCTTATAACTTGCTTTTAACTTTTCACATATTTTTCCGGTCACAAACGCGCTCGCAATAAATCCGACCAGATAACCAAAACTCGGTCGGAATATGTATCCAATTCCTCCACCTGCGGCAAAAATCGGAATTCCGATCAGCCCAAGCAATACATAACAGCCTACAGATATTGCGCCCTTATTTCCACCCAGAATCAATCCTGCAAGCAACACGAAGAAAAACTGAAGTGTAAAATAATCCATATAAGGAACCGGAATCTGAATAAAGGCGCCTACTGCAACTAAAGCGGTAAACATAGCGCACAATACCATACTTTTTGTCGATAATCGTTTCGTTTTCGTATTTTCCAAATTGTTAACCCTCCATTCAAGTTATTGTTAACAATTTAACGCATTTCTCTCTTATTGTCAACCTGTCTTGTTCTATAAGTTGACATTTCAATAAGATATATGAAACCCGTTTGCGCAAAAAGATGCAGGGACGAAAATTTATCCCTGCACCCTTTTATAAATATGTCCGAAGATCCTGACACAAATCTTCTTCCAGTTTGATTAACTTTTTGGCAAATGTCTTTGCCTTATGATCCGCTGCCTGGTATTGGTTCAGATAGCGGCTGAGGGATTTTATGCCCATATCACAGCCATCTGTCATCAGCTCCGCAATCGTTGCATCCGAATCATTCATTGCAAGTTTCACATTAGTTTTGATCCAGGACATCCCCTGTGCCATTGGATTTGGTTCTTTTCCATCATCATGGAATTCTTCCAGCAGACTTTCCAGTTCTTTCTGAAGATCTTGATGCTGGTCCTTACAATTTTCCAGCATTTCTTTTAATTTTGTGTCATTTACCTTGTCGAGTACATCCGCAATCGATGCTGTACCCATCTTGATTCCTGCGTCGCATTCCCGTAGCAGCTTTATGGTATCCGGTTCAATCATGATCTGCCTCCTGATCGTTATACTTTTTATAAACAGTATTTCCGGATATCCTTTTTCTATTCATAAGAGATAACTATTCATCTTTTGTTTCGATCGGCACTTCCCGCTGCTCTACGGACGTTGAAAACACAATCTGCGTCTTTGTCCGCCCAAACTGCTGCAGCTCATTGATAAAATGATCCAGTTGTGCCGTAGACTCAAACAATGTCTCTATCAGCATGGAATAATCGCCCGTCACACAGTTACACTCGACAACATTTGGTATTTTTTCAATAAATGGGTAAAATACCGGTTTTTGTAATGGTTCCACCTCCAGGTTGATAAATGCCTTGATATGGTAATTGAGGTACAGTGGGTTTACCTTTGCCGAATAACCGGTAATTACGCCTTCATGTTCAAGTTTTTCAATTCTGGCAGACACCGATGGTGATGACAGAAATACCTGTGCGGCAATCTCCTTGAGCGGTGTACGGGCATTTTTCTGCAGAATCTGTATGATTTTTTTATCCACTTTATCCAGTTTTTTCATGATCTAAACCTCAATTTTTCTGTAAATACGCAAAAAAGGACACCTGCTTAGACGCCTGTGTCCTTCTTTTATCCGAATTTTAAATTATGAGGTCATTATAGCACATGTATTTCCATTTGCAATAAACGCGTTTGAATTTTACTTTATTTTATTATGTTTTTCCAGTATTTTCCTTATTTTTTTATGTTTAGTTAACCATTTTCCGGCTGTTTTTCCAAATACAACTTAAAGTATTTACCTTTGCCGCAAAGAGTGCTATCCTCGTCCCATTGAAAAAAGCGCGCGAGGATCAAACAACAATAGTAAAGGAAATAAAGGAGATTATCATTATGAAAGAGAAAGAATATATGCGTTTAGAATCTGATTCCATCGGAACCATGGAAGTCCCAGAAGATGCCTATTATGGCGTACAGGCTTTACGGGCCAAAGAAAATTTTCCGATTACCGGAACAAAATTACATCCTGTTTTCATTAAAAATCTTGCAAAAATCAAGCGGGCAGCTGCCATTACCAACCGAAAAGCCGGAAGATTGAAACCGGAAATTGCAAATGCAATTGAAGCCTCTGCAAACGAAGTCATCTGTGGCATGTTCGACAAAGATTTTATTGTCGATGGTATTCAGGGCGGAGCGGGAACCAGTGCCAACATGAACATGAACGAAGTCATTGCCAACCGCGCCATCGAAATGCTCTGTGGCAAAAAAGGAGACTACACCATTGTTCATCCAAACGACCACGTCAATATGGCACAGTCCACAAACGATGTCATTCCAACCGCTGGGAAATTAACGGTTCTCGATCTTCTCAAACCTTTAGACAAAAGCCTTTCCCTTTTAACCGATGCATTATATGACAAAGCTGCAGAGTTTGATCACATTGTAAAAATCGGACGTACACAGCTCGAAGACGCTGTGCCGATGCGTCTGGGTCAGACGTTCCATTCTTATGCCACCATGATTTCCCGTGACCGTGACCGTCTTACAAAAGTCCGCACGGAAATGTATCCCGTAAACATGGGTGCAACCGCTATCGGCACAGCAATCAATACGTCCCCGTTTTATTTAGATAATATTGTACCAACCCTTGGAAAGATCACCGGCTACCCACTGACCCAGGCCGACGATCTGTTTGATGCCACCGAGAATCTGGACGGATTTGTACGCGTTTCCTCCTGCCTGAAAGCATGTGCGGTCAACTTATCCAAAATGTGTAATGATCTGCGTATCCTTGCAAGCGGACCAAAAGCCGGGTTCGGTGAGATTACACTTCCGGCTATGCAGAATGGTTCTTCCATTATGCCCGGCAAAGTCAATCCGGTCATCCCGGAAGTTGTCTCACAGGTTGCGTTTCATATTATCGGTCACGACACGACCATCACTATGGCGGCAGAAGCCGGTCAGATGGAATTAAACGCTTTTGAACCGGTTGTTTTTTACAATCTTTTTGACTCCATTACCACACTGACACACGCAGTGGATACTCTGACCGCCAACTGCATCCTCGGCATCACCGCAAATGAAAAACGCTGCCGCGAACTTCTCGATGCAAGCGTCGGTATCACCACCGCCCTGTGTCCGTACATCGGCTACAAAAAAGCTGCAAGTCTGGCAAAAGAATCCTTAAAAACAGATATTCCAGTTAAAACTCTTGTATTGAAATACGGTCTGTTAAAAGAAAACGAACTGGATTCTATTCTCGATCCTTATGCAATGACCGAAGCCAGAACCAGACAGACACAGGCAAAAGCCGTATAATAAGATTTATCTTTTGTGCAAACTATGCTATAGTAATGGCGTAAACCATTACACAAGGAGGTACTCATAATGGAAACAGTAACAGAAGTAGTTAAAAACATGGCCGGCGGAGATGGCGAAGTAACCATCAAACGCATCCTCGGAGAAAAAGAATTAAACGGAAAATGTGGTCTGTATGCACAGGTAACCATTCAGCCGGGATCTTCTCTTGGTTATCACGAACATAAAAATGAAAGCGAGACGTATTACATTCTTTCCGGTACCGCAGAATATAACGATAACGGAACCACACGCACTGTAAAAGCCGGAGATGTAACCTATACACCAGACGGATGCGGACACGCTTTAAAACCGATTGGCAATGAGCCGGTTGTATTTATGGCTCTGATCATCTTTGATTAATTTATCTTAGAAACATGCAAAAGGACCGGCTAGCCCAAAAGGCAGCCGGTCTTAAAGCTGGCAGAACTCTTTCCCATATCTGAGGCGGGGCCAAACGTGGAAGATGGATGAATTAAATAAATGCAATCATATACAGCGGCAATGTAATGATACCATCTTCGCCCACACCGATATTTCCATCTGCAAATTTATACCCATAAGAAATATCTTTATGATTCTTCATAAGTGACTTTAAGGAATTTGCCCTCGTATTTCCGCCTTTTACTTCAATCGGAACTACCATTCCATCTTTTTGGATCACTACATCTATTTCTCTTTTTGTTGTCTCATTTTTATAAAAATATAACTGATATCCCTTTTTATACAGAGCATCTGTTATTGCATATTCATAGATACCGCCTTTGGAATTTCCCTCTAAAGTGTTTTCTACAATATGCTGTTTTAATGAAAAGTCCTTCATCGCCATCAACAATGATAAATCAGTTGTATAAGCCCGGAAAAAATCATCTCTTGCATAATCATCCAGATCAAATCTGACATCCGTCACAAGTTTACTTAAATGTACCATATCTGCACGAAGCAACCACTCAATACTTGAAAAATACTTTTGTGCTCGGCCTCCATGCTCAACTTCTTTATATTGAAATTTGTGGTTTTCTTTATCAAGCAGCTGCTTTGCAAGTGAAAGATAACATTTCTCTGCTTTTACCTTTTCTTCCGCAGTTGCATAATGTGCTATATCATACTGATATCCCAATAAGAGGCTCCTCTGTATCTTATCAACCTCTCTGAAATCCTTTGTATCTACATATTTCTGTACAGCTTCCGGCATACCACCTATTGCTATATACTGTCTGTAATAATTCATCATTTGGGAATGAATCGCCTCAGGTATCACGGTCTTTGATTCCAGATATCCGCAGAGGTTTCCGATCATGTCTTCAGAAATCCCCATTCCCCAGAGAAACTCTTCAAAATCAATCCCATACATTCTCAGATAATCAACATAACCGACCGGATAAGACGATGCACGTTTATAATCGATTCCAAGAAGCGAGCCCGACACAATAACATCATATCTGTTATCGATTGCCCAGAATTTAAGGGATGTGATTGCTTCCTGACACTCCTGAATCTCATCGAGAAAAATCAAAGTTTTCCCTGGCAGAATTTTCTTTTCAGGAAAGCGGAAACGCATAGCCATAACCATATTATCTACCGTAAGATCACCGGAAAAAATGTCAACGGCAGAAACCATCTGCTTAAAGTTGATTTCAAGCAGTTCCTCATAATTGTCTTCTGCAAACCGTTCAATAATATATGTTTTTCCTGTTTGCCTGGCTCCCTGTACAACAAGGCATTTTTTATTTTTTGTGTTAACCCAGTTTTTTATTGAAGCAATTGCTTTTCTTTTTAACATAATACCCCCATCAACAAAATTTCTTTCTACCAGTGCGTATTATCAACATTTTGGAAAGTAAAAATGTATTTGATGTCAACATTTTGCATTATTGTATCATTGCTATAGTTCTTAATCAAGTATAATATGCCATAATTTTATTCTTTCCCATAATAAACCAACTTAACATTATTAGATATTGTCACTATGCCATTACATAAAAAAAAGACCAACGATCCATCTTCTGAATCGTTGGTCAAATGTTGTGTCAAACTTGTGTCAACGCTACGTTTCCAAACGCTGAAACCCTTGGTATTACTAGACCTATTCGCAAACGTATGGCATCATAGCCAGATGACGTGCTCTCTTGATAGCAACTGTAAGAGCTCTCTGATGCTTTGCACAGTTTCCTGTGATACGACGAGGAAGGATCTTTCCTCTCTCAGAGATGTATCTCTTTAACTTGTTGATATCTTTATAATCGATGACATTATCTTTGCCACAGAATACACATACTTTTTTTCTTCTACGCATTGGTCTTCTCTTCATGGAAGATCCTTCAGCTGTTTTATTGAAAGCCATGTTCTTTAACCTCCTATATGATGTTATGCTCTATGGAGCATTTAGTTGAATGGTAATTCTTCATCAATTCCATCCGGAATATTCATGAAGCCATCTCCGGCAGCTCCGCTTGGTGATGGAGCAGAAGGTGCACCGCCGAAATCAGCATTTCCACCAGCTGCATTTTTGCTCTCCGCAAATTCTACGTTCTCTGCCACAACATCTGTGGTGTAAACGCGCTGTCCATCCTTGTTTGTATAACTGCCTGTCTGGATATGACCCTCGAGAACGAACTTGGTTCCCTTGCGGCCAAATCTCTCCAAAAACTCTGCTGTCTTGCTAAATGCAACACAACTAATGAAATCCGCTGTCTGATCCTCATTGTTCCGGCGGAACCGACGGTCAACTGCCAGTGTAAATCTTGCAATCGCACTGGAACTCTCCCCCTGAGAGTAACGAACTTCTGCGTCTCTGGTTAATCTACCCATAAGAATGACTTTATTCATACAATCTCCTACTCTCTTATACTACTGCTCGTCTTTTCTAACGCATAAGAAACGAAGAACGTTGTCCATGATACGGACATCCTGCTCAAGCTTAGCTGGAGCATCAGATGCTGCGTCGAACTGGATGAAGTAGTAGAATGCTTCGCTCATCTTCTGAACGTCGTAAGCTAACTTCTTCTTACCCCATTCTTCAACTTCTGTAACAGTACCGCCTGCACGAGTGATATACTCTTTTGCTTTCTCAACGGTTGCTGTTCTCGCATCATCTTCGATCTTTGCACTGACAACGAGTGCTAATTCATACTTGTTCATGCGAAATGTTACCTCCTTTTGGTCTCTGGCTCACAGAACATAGCCTGTGAACAAGGAAAAAATAGTTATCACGAGGATATACTATACCATGTTTTATGCGGATTTTCAAGCCTTTTCTTTAACTTTATTTGAGTTTTTCCAAAGATTATGTTATAGTGGGTTCTGAACGGTATTCATACAGAAACTGTATCGACTGCGGTATATTTATGATGTATCGCCCCAAATGAATATGTGAGTCACCTTTACACAGGATTTTGACAGACACCTGTTATTCAGGGTCCGATCAACTTAAATCTCAGGAAGGAAGGTGGTAGCATGAAAACAGGAATCATAGGCGCAGGGCGCGTAGGCTGCTCCCTTGGAAAATATTTCCGGAGCAAAGGCGCTGACCTTGTAGGATATTATGATACCAGTGCCGCAGCCGCCAAAGAAGCTGCTGCGTTTACACAGACTGCCGATTTCGATCAAGTGCAGCAACTGGTGCGTGAATCAGACATCCTCTTCATCACGACACCCGATTCGCTCCTTGTACCCGTATGGGAAGAAATCAAAGGCATGTCACACAGGAATCAGATTATATGTCATTGTAGTGGCGCACTTTCATCCGATTCATTTTCCGGAGCCAAAGAAGCAGGAGTATCCTGCTGCTCGGTTCATCCCATGTTACCGTTCAGTAACAAATTTTCATCATACCAGCAATTAGAACATGCATTTTTTACCGTGGAAGGCCACCCACATGCCGTACAGGTCATCACCGACTTACTCACTTCCTATGGAAATGAAGTCTGCCGGATTGATGCCGCAGCCAAGCCAGAATATCATGCAGCTGCCAGCATCTTAAGCAATCAGGTGATCGCGGTACTTGATACGGGGTACCGGCTTCTCGAAGACTGCGGATTTTCCCGCGAAAAAGCCGTTGCGGCAACTGCTGCACTGGTCCGTCAGAACATCGAAAATGTGCTCTCGCAGGGCTGTGTCCATGCACTGACCGGTCCGATTGAGCGTGGAGATGTCGCAACCGTGGAAAAGCACTTACACTGTTTAAACACAGAAGATGCCGCTTTGTACCGCATGCTCGGCACACGGCTTCTGGCAATTGCAGAAGGAAAAAATCCAGCACAGAATTATGAAAACATGAGACATGTTTTACTTGCTGATGAACAGGAAAAAGAAAATGGAGGATCTCATAAATGAAAAATACGGTTGTAACTTTTCAGGAAGCTAAAGACAAGGGCGAAAAGCTTTCCATGCTGACTGCCTACGATTATTCTACTGCCAGACTTATTGATGAGGCAGGTGTCAATGCCATTCTCGTCGGCGATTCCCTCGGAATGGTCGTTTTAGGATACGAAGACACGCTCTCCGTCACCATGGAGGACATGATCCATCACAGCGCAGCGGTTGCCCGCGGCATCAAAGATACACTGCTCATCACCGACATGCCTTTTATGTCTTACCAGACTTCCGTCTATGACGCGGTTGTCAATGCCGGACGCCTGATGAAAGAAGGCCGTGCACAAGCCGTCAAGCTGGAAGGCGGAAAAGAAGTCTGCCCTCAGATCAAAGCCATCGTAGACGCTTCCATCCCTGTTTGTGCCCATCTGGGTCTGACCCCGCAGTCTGTCAATGCCTTTGGCGGATTTAAGGTACAGGGAAAAGGCGAAGCTGCCGCACAGAAACTGCTTGATGATGCGCGTGCCGTTGAGGAAGCCGGAGCTTTTGCCGTTGTCTTAGAATGTGTGCCGCAGGCCCTTGCCACAAAGATTACCGAGAGTATTCATATCCCGACCATCGGAATCGGTGCCGGTGCCGGATGCGACGGACAGGTACTTGTCTATCAGGATATGCTTGCCATGTATTCCAACATGAAACCGAAATTTGTCAAGCAGTTTGCACAGGTCGGTGAGCAGATGCGCGAGGCATTCCGCACTTATAAAGAAGAAGTTGCTGCCGGAACGTTCCCTGCTGCTGAGCATACCTTCAAAATGGATGAAACCGTTCTGGATAAATTATATTAAGACATTCCTACGGAATCATTCGCATTGTTTTTGTCAAATAACAATAAAACCAAATTACAATGAAAATCAGGAGATTATAAAATGGAAATATATGGAGAAATCAGTAAAGTAAGAGCTGCCGTAAAGGCATGGAAAAAAGAAGGATTAACCGTCGGATTCGTACCGACCATGGGCTATCTGCATGAAGGACACAAAAGTCTGATTGACGCAGCCAGAAAGGAAAATGACCGTGTCGTTGTCAGTATTTTTGTAAACCCGATGCAGTTCGGACCAACCGAAGATCTGGAGAGTTATCCGCGCGACCTCAAAAAAGATGCTGCATTGTGCGAAGCTGCAGGTGTAGATATCATCTTTCATCCGGAACCGGAGGAAATGTATGCCGATGGCTTCTGTTCCTATGTGGATATGAATGGTCTTACCACCGAACTCTGTGGAAAAAGCCGTCCGATTCACTTCCGTGGTGTGCAGACGGTTGTATTGAAACTCTTCCACATTGTAACTCCGGACCGCGCATACTTTGGCCAGAAAGATGCCCAGCAGCTTGCCGTCATCCGTCGCATGGTCAAAGACTTAAATGTGGATACCCGGATCATCGGCTGCCCGATCATCCGTGAAGATGACGGACTGGCAAAGAGCTCCAGAAACACTTATTTAAACGCCGAAGAACGTCAGGCGGCACTTGTGTTAAACCGCAGTTTAAAAGCCGGAAAAGCCCTTGTGGATGCCGGAGAAACACGCGCTTGTGTCATCAAGTCTGCAATCACAGCAGAGATTGAAAAAGAGCCGCTTGCCAGGATTGATTACGTGGATGTCGTTGACTTTGACACCATTACTCCGGTCGAAAAACTCGAAGGTTCCATTCTTGTAGCCATTGCCGTATACATTGGCAAAACCAGACTGATCGATAACTTTATCGTGGAAAAATAGGAGATTACTCATGCAGTACAATATGTTAAAAGGAAAAATTCACCGGGCTGTGGTAAAACAGGCGGATCTCAACTATGTCGGCAGTATTACCGTCGATACCGATCTCTTAGAAGCTGCCGGAATTTTAGAATATGAGCTGGTACAGATCGTCGATGTGGAAAATGGCAATCGCTTTGAAACTTACACCATCGCGGGAGAAGCCGGTTCCGGCATGATCTGTTTAAACGGTGCCGCTGCCCGTCAGGTCGCTGTGGGCGATCATGTCATTCTCATGTGCTATGCACAGATGACACCGGAAGAAGCAAAAGAACATCACCCGAAAGTTGTTTTTGTCGATGCGGACAATCACATTGCACGGGTCACCAACTATGAAAAACACGGAAAACTGACAGATGATTTTATCGGTGCATAACAAAAAAGAGAGCAGCCAAGCTGTCAATGTCTTTTAGTTAAAACATTGATTGGTATGCTCCTTCCAGAGCAAGGTATATAGAAATATGTACCCTGCTCTTTTTTGTGACCCTTTTAGAAAAGCACTTGATAAACATAGGAAAATATACGGCAAAGCCTCTTGAAAGTATTCTATTTTGGAGGTAACACTTATGATATTCGCTGAACGTGTAAAAAGCAATCTATTATCCCTTATCAAGAAAACGGCATCTCCCCTTGGCTGTTTTCTAAAAAACCGGATGTTGATTTTTCGAGAAGCAGAAAGCTGAACTTTGTATCGACTATTCTATTCATCCTATCTATGGAAAGCGGCAGTTTGAAAAAAGAAGTATTGAATTATTTTCATTTTTCCGCTGAAACACCTTCTGCTTCGGCTTTTAGCCAGTAAAGAAGCAAGCTGCTCTCAGAAACATTCCCTTTTTGTTTGATGAATTTATCACTACTGTAAAGAGATTACATTATTTAAGAAATTTGCTATAAATGACATTGCTCTTGGGACTGTTCATATTTTTTCTATCTCTTTTTTCCCCTTTCAGATCTGCTGTGAATAATATTCCTCCCTGAAAGACCTCTTTATGCCCATCTTTTTTCGTATCTTCCATACTAAGCGTCCCACTGTTTATAAGAAACCTGATCATCATAATAATTACTCCCCAGACCGAACAATAGATATTCTTCTTTGGAATAATCAAATTTGGTCTTTGGGCTAAAAGATACAAAACTTCAAATTTCCTAGGAGCTAAGCTGATTTCTTTTCCTCCATAAGTAACAGTATATGACATGGGATCAAGTTGAAATTTACTATTTCCTAATACAATTTCAGATTTATATTCTGGAAAAACGGTTTACATTCATTTCTACCTCCATAATTTTCTGTTCCAGCAGTCATTTCAAAACTCTACACACAATAAAACGCGGAAATAATAGCCCCTATCATTTCCGCTAATTTTTCTCTTTTTCAACTTTATACTTTACGATACCGATACACTGTGATATAAAAACGATCAACGCTGTCAACGCAATCAAGGATATATACTTTTTCATACCTAAAGTCGTACAACAACCAGCAGTAATTAAAATAATCCCCAGTATTTTACCTGTTACTTTTCGGCAATGCTCCTTTTCTTCTCTTTCCAACTCATGGTTAATGTTTTCTACAGGAGAAAGTTTCCATATACAAATGGAACTTACCAAAATAATCCCCCAAGCCACAAATAGCTCTAATGGATATTTATTATTAATTTGTAAAATCATGACTTGAACAGCAACAGAGCATGTAAAACAAGCCTTAAAGCTATTCAGATGTACACCACCGGCATAGGTTCTTAAAAACATAAAAACACATGTAGACACAAGGAATTCTGGGATTGTATGCAAGTATATCGCTATACTCATACAGACGAATATGCAAATTAACATCTCTAATCCAATCTGAAATCCATATTGATATACTGCATACAATTCCTCTGAAACTGCACCGGCATCAATAACGTATCTTGTTATTTTTTCCGATAATCCTCCCATATAATTAAAGTTTCTTCATTTTTTTCAATGCCTCTGGCATCTTTGGCTGATGATAAATATAACAGCAAGCACTGTCCGCTGACATTTTACCAAGTTTCAGAGATAAATTTGCTAATACTTTTGCTGGCTGATTTTTTAAATTTTTAGATTTCATAATTAAAATCTCCTTTCATTTGTTACCAATACATTACTACAAAAAATCTCCCATTCGGTTCTCTTGTAAAAAAACCGAGTATTGATGTAATTTTTCCCCAAAAGGCAGAAAAAAGAAGCAATGTTTCTCTGGTTTTTTCTCAACATTGCCTCTTTTTTGCTGATGTATGTTTTTTGATATACCAATTCCATAAAATCAGGTTCTCTATCTTTTTCTTATATTTTCGTGTATTATCTATTGTTTCTATATAATCGTAAGCTCCTGCTTTCAGTATAGAAAAAATATCCTGTATTGATCCCCCTTCACTAATAGCAAGAATAGGCGTTAAATGCCCCAAACACCCTTTTATTTTTATAATAGCCACAAATGCTCTTTCTCTCTCTATTATCTCTTTAGTAAAATGGAAAATCACAACATCTGCCGTTGGATATCTATTGTTTTCCAACTGTTGATAAGTACACCATTTTAATTGGTGTTTTTTCCCAATAATCCTTTCAGTACTGTTATACAATTTCTCATCATCACTAAACAGCAATATTTTCACGCTATCCATATATCAGTCCCCATACCGCATACCAAATTTATCTTTCCATTTTACCATTGTTTCCTTCCTCATTATTTTTTATGTAATTATTTCGAGTGTTCATGTAATTATTCCTGCACATTACTATATAAGACTATCCGAATTTTAAATTTTCCTAGTTCTGAATCCTCTATTACCACTGATCCATGATATTTTGCTACTGCCCGATACACAGAGGCTAAACCTACTCCATGATTTTCTGCATCTGACTTTGTAGATTTCAAGCGGTTATCTCTTGTTTTTAACAGCTTCCCTTTATAACTATTGTCTACGAACAATAATAGATTATTTTTATCAAATTTCATTTTGACATTTATATATCTATTTTCTTCAACCTTCTCTGCTGCTTCCACTGCATTTTCCAGTAAATTTCCCAATATCAGACTCAGATCAGCTCCTTTAAAAGGCATTATCATCGGAATACAAATATCCGTTTTAAAAATTATTCTTTTGTTTTTGGCAGTTACATACCAATATCCAATAAGTGAATCAATCACAATATTCCCACTATTCGATATTGAGGCAATCACCATACCTCCCTCTCCCATAATTTCTTCAATAAAACCTGTCATTTTTTCATATTCTTTATTTTCTGCATAAGCAAGAATGGAAATAAGATTATTCTTCATATTGTGTTTTATATCCCGCAACTGCAACATTGAAAGTTCTCTTTCTTGCTGATGACGTTCGCATAATTCCAGTTGCTGTTCATATACTGCTGCCATTCTCCTTAACCGCAAATCATCAGCCAACTTCATATAGACATAAAATATCAATATGTTCATACCAAGTAAAATAAGTACAGTAAATGTAGAGTATATACGAGTACGTCCATTATTATTTGCAAATCCAAGCATAAATATATTGTTCATGATATAAATGCTTCCTGTTGGGATCAACACAAGTAAAATACTGTATCTGACCGGCAATTCCTTAATATCATCATCTGTGAACACTTTCTTTAATGCAAGAATTACTGCATTAAAAAATATTTTTGAAACGAAAGAGCCTACTTGGCGAACTGCAGCATATTGAGGGCAGTATGTTATCAAAATATAGTTGCACAGGGTTTCCATCAACATCCAAATCGCATTAAAGGTAATTACAAATACACCTTTGTTCCACCATCTACCTTCATAAGTCATCATAACTGCCAAAAACGTAAACATAATCGTCACAGCAATATTGATGTAGGCAGGAAAACTAATAATCGTTGTTATTCCAAATTGCCAAATCACGAACAGCGTTATACCGATCATCGACAAATACCTTTTTCTCTTACGAGCAAAAAATATATCGAAATAAAAAAAGAATAAATATACTGCCCAAAGGCAAAGCAATATATCTATCCCACACATTAATACCCTATTCGTCCACATAAAACGTATCCTCTATAGAACAATATTGTTCACTAATTATCTTTCTCCGGTCTTCACTGATTGAAATTTTTTGTCCATTATCCATTACTACAGAATCATAAGATTGTCCGGATATATGTTTATAATTCACCAGAAAAGACTGATGAACTCGCAAAAAAGAAATTTTACATGTTTTAAGGGTTTCTTCAATCTCATTAAGTTTTCCGTACAGTTCAAGGATTTCTTGTTCCGTTACAATAAATATTTTTCGTTTGTTGCTTTCAAAATATAAAATATCCTTTATTGGTACTTTATGATTCATACGTTGATAACTATAGCGAAAATAAAAATCTTCACTATTAATGTCTTCATATACCGACTTAAAGCACTTTTCCATTATTTTATCTGTTACAGGTTTTACAAGAAACTGAAACGGTCTTACCTCAAAGGATTCCCTCATATAACTTTCATGGCTCGTAACATAAATAATTCGCACATTTTTATCGTATGTTCTAATTCTTCTAGCTGCCGAAATACCATCTTCTTTATCCATTTCTATATCCAGATAAATAACATCATACCTCTCACCTACTGCAATAGCATCTGCTAAACTCTTTCCATTCCAGAATACTTCTATTTCAGTATCAACAAAATTTCTTTTAGCTATATCCTGGAGAAGTCTTTCGATTTTTCCAGTTATTTGAATATCATCATCACAAATTGCTATATTTAACATTCACTCCACTCTCTTCTGCATGTTTGCTGATTTTTTCTTCTCACTCGTTTTTTTTACTATTTGTATAATTGACCAAATCATCTCCTGATCACATGGATCTAACTCTTTATACACTTCCACTAAATCGTAATATTCGTCTAGTACTTCGTTCATTTTCATCTGCCCATTCAAATCTCTTTTTACATCTGAAACTCCCAGCAAATAATCTGTTGTTACATTGAAGTAAGCAGCAATCTTTTTCAGAATATCTACTTTTATTAACGTAACATCTCTTTCGTACTTACTCAACATTTGCTGTGTTATCCCTAATTCTACTGCAAGGATTTCCTGTATTAACCCTCTTTTCTCACGTAATTGTTTAATACGACTTTCCATAATTGCCTACCTCTTAATCATGTTGTATTATCATGCTACCCTATTTCATTCATAGCGATACAAATAATAGAAGTAATCAATTACGCAAAATATGCAAAATACGAAGACGAGCAGTGCAATCGCACTGCTCAAATCTTATTCATGTAGCCATATAAATGATGTTGTTGCGGAATATATTTCCTGATAAATAATATCCGCCATTTCACTTTCAGAAGCTTCTTTATTTTTTTCTCCTATTTCTCTTCCCACTTCATTGTTATGTAAGTCCATATCTTTATGTGCTGTTTTTGGATATCCGTCTGATTCTGTTCCTGTAACATCTTTGTCTTCATGAGCAGTTGCAAATAACTCTGCTCTTTCTTTTCCTATTAAAACAGTCATTTCAGCATTCCAAATTCCATGACGAAAAGCATCACTTCTGTTTCCTAAACCATTTGTCCCAAATTTTGCCTCTGTCTGCGAAGTAGCAATATTTTTTGCCTTATTTACCTTTAGGGCATCAAAAGGATAACGAATACATAGTTTCTTTTCTGAATCTGTAAGCGCATTCCAAATATCTATAATCCCCCTTTCCACATCTTGATGATTGGCTTCCAAAAAAGACATGAGCATTTCTTCTGAATAATCTGGGTGAGTAGCCTTAATGTTCTGGATTTCTGCAATCAATTTTTCAAAATCCCTTTCTTCTGCACCAATCAAATCACTTCTTTGCTGGTCATTTTCGCTTGCCATAACAGAGAATGGAAAAGCCATTATCACCACCAGCATTAGGCTGAATACTTTAAATAGTTTCTTCATAGAATATACCTCCGATCTCATATTATGATTATATTTTACCATATTTAATGTACTATCCCATCTACATGTAATTTTTTCGATTCCCTGTGTAATAATTCCCATAGAGGCATTTTCAAAAAAAGAATGGCAGTATTAAACAACCGCCATTCCACTCTTCATATACTTTTTACCACAGTAAAATGCAACCAAACCGGTATCTTCCAAATTTACCCATTTTTAGCATTTTCTATCTTTATTTCACTTCTATTTTTACTGTTCCTGAAAAATCATTACCTACAATCCCGATATAATTACTGCCATCTGGTAATGTTATTGTATTTTCATAAGTACCTGTTGTTTTTATTAAAGTTTTAGGTTCATTGCTACCAGAAATAATGAATATTTCAGCTTCTCCTTTTGTTATTTCTAGGTTACAAAAAAATTCAACCTGCTTCCCTGCCGCTCTTTCTATTGTTGTTCCTCCAAAAAGATATTCTGTATCAGAAAATTTTTTGTACTCTGCTTGATATGTCCCCGTATAATAATCTTCCCCATAATCTCTTTTCCCTTGCAGGTTTATATCATTGGTTAATTGTACTTCTCCCACCTTTTCGACTACTGCATTATATTTTTCCAACACCTCCTCTTTTGAACACCCAGACAATAACAAGCAAAACATTAGAATAAAGAAACAACTTTTTTTCACTTATAACCACCCTTTCTTTGGTTTGACTTTTTTTGTTTTTGTACGAGTTTTTTTGTTCTCCTTTTCTTTCATTGTTGCGACTAAAATTACAGAAATAGCGACAATAATTATCAAGCTACATAAACACAATGGAAAACTCCATTGTACGGATGTATCATAACTTCTATACCCAATTAATCCCAGACTTGCAGTAATAGGATATATATTAGCCAATGTCATATTTCCTGCTGCAAACATACCTCCATATCCATACACAAAAGCAACAATGACACCTATCATAAAGCCGCCTGATAGTCTGCTTGTTATAACAATAATTGGTAATACCGCTAGATACAAAAGTAAATTTTCCAATGTTATTTGTACTAATCCTTGGATTACCAAATTTACTGTAAATCCAGGAAAACCAACTATACACTCTGCAATTAACGTAAATATCGTACAAATAAGCCCAAATAATATTGATAACATTGCACATACAATAAGTTTTCCTACCAACAACTTTTTAAATGAAATTGGAATGGTAATAATATTCTTCAAAACATCGTCTTTTTCTTCCCGCGATATAATATATCCAGCAATCAAAGCTATGCACATTGGGAAAATCATTGACATATTATTTTTGATTACCTGCTCTATTAAGTATCGAAAATCCCATACAGATCCATCATTAGCCATAGAAGTAAAAAGTGTCAATAGAACAGAGAGTAGCATAAGAGCTATCCCCGCCCATATAATATGATAACGTTTTAATTTCAATAATTCTGTTTTTACAATAGTCCTCAATTTTATTCCCCCCTTTTCTTGTACAAACAGTCAATTAATAGTATTGAAATTCCTGCCATAATCCCAAGAATTAATATTACTTGAAAAGTTGAAGGAATTAATCCATTCATTTGTTCAAGATTCATATTAATTCCATGTCTTTTCATATCTCCAGCACTCCAAAATGTTGTAAGCGGCGTAGGAAGTAACCATAATATTGTCTTAGGTAATGCATCGAAAAGTGCTGTTGCACTCATATTTAAAACGCTATAAAAAATACATAATAAAACAGAGAAAACATAAGTACGGCTAAAAAATACCACTATAACAATCAATGGTAATGTTCCTGCGGTAATAAATATTCCTGTTTCAACCGCCAGAAATATTTTGTATCCTAAACCGTATACATCTAACGTAAACATACCAACCAGAACTGTTGCTACCGTTGATGCTATGCAAAATACAACGCCTATAATAAATAGCACTATAATTTTTGCTGTAACTACTTGCGTACTGGATAATGGGATTGTTTTAATATTTTTAAATGTATCATTATCACGTTCAATAAAAAACAACATAGCAGCTACTACTCCGATAATACAGGGTAATAAAAATTGGATTCCATACCCTAATACCATATTGAATAGTCCGTCAAATGCGTCCGCTTTATCAATATATTGCTCCATCATAGCTGGTGTTGTCATTAAATAAGCCAATGGAAGCGGAAACATAAATGCAGCTAAAGTTACTAAAAGAATAAACTTTTTTCTTTTCAGTTTTTGAAATTCAACCTTAACTAATTTAAGCAATTCCTTCACCTCCGGTCACCCTTTTAAAATAATCTTCCAATGTTTCTTCGCATAAATGAACTTCTGTAATTTCCAATCCTTGCTTTACAAAAACATAAGTAATTTCTGATCTAGGGATTGTTGTATTATATAATTGAAGTCTATTTTTATCACATATTTGAAAATCATCACATTCAAATTCTTTTCTTAAAATTTTCGCTGCGCGCTGGCTATCCGATACCATAAAATTGACATAGCGACTATTTTTTTTCGCCAATTCTTTCATACTTTCTTCTTCAAGTAAAATTCCCTTATCAATAATCCCTATATCATCTGCCAGTAATTCTATCTCTGATAATATATGACTAGAAATCAAAATAGTTTTTCCCTGAACATCACATAACTCTCTAATAAACGAACGTACCTCTGCAATACCTATAGGATCCAAACCATTAATAGGCTCATCTAATATCAGCAAATTAGGATTGTGCATAACTGCCAATGCAATGGCCAGTCGTTGTTTCATCCCAAGTGAATATTCCGCAAATAACTTTTTATCACGATAGGGCAAACCGACAACTTCCAAAGCATCTCTTACACACTTACTTTTATTTAATCCTCTAAGCTCCGCAAAAATACGAAGATTTTCAGTCCCAGTCAAATTAGGATAAAATCCTGGTGATTCTATTAAACTACCTATATGCGGTAAAATATCTTTACTATTGGTTTCCATACTTTTCCCAAATATTTTTATGTTTCCCGATGTCGGTTTTGTTAATCCTAACAGCATTTTCATTGTAGTCGTTTTTCCTGCTCCATTACGTCCCAACAGTCCATAAATTCTTCCTTTTTTCACATGCAAGTTCATTGCAGAAACACTCTTTTGCTCTCCATACTGTTTTGTTAAATTATTGGTTTGAATAATATATTCACTCATTTTTTTATACCTCCTTTTTTATACTGTAATTATATACCAACTACATTGAGATTTCCTTGAAGTAACCTTGAGGTAACCTTGAGATTTTCCTCTTTCTCTATACTTCTTTTTCCACAAGATGTATAATAATTTAAACTATAAAATTTTAGGAAGATAAAAATATATGTATGATAAATTTATACTTATCGTTGATGATGAACAAGAACTACTCACCCTTATTAAAACAATATTTGAAAGAGCAGGCTATACAAAAATAATGACCGCAACATCTGGAGAAATGGCTTTACAAATAATAAGAGAAACTCTACCTGACATGGTTATTCTTGATGTTATGTTACCTGGTATGGACGGATTTGAGGTATTGCAAGAAATCAGAGCCCTCAGTAAACTTCCGGTTCTTATGCTGACCGCCAAAGATGCAGCCGAAGATCGTTTTTCTGGTTTTGAATTGGGAGCAGATGATTATTTAATCAAACCATTTTTGCCTAAAGAACTATTGTTACGTGTTCAAGCTATTTTAAAAAGAAGTTATCCTACAGAGAAACGAATTATAGAATTAGAAAATTCTTTTATAGATATTGATAAGGCAGAAATACATCGTGAAAATAAAATTATTCCTTTGACTGCTAAAGAATACAATATATTATTAAAACTTGTAGATAATGCCAATCACATTGTAACAATAGGAACTCTTTGCCAAACTGCTTGTGGTGAAATGTGGCAAGGGTATGAAACTACCCTCATGACACACATTCGGCATCTTCGAGAAAAAATCGAAAAAAATCCTTCTTCTCCTGTTTCACTGCTAACAGTTAAGGGGCTAGGGTATAAATTGCTAGTGAAAGGAGTAAAATAATGAAGCTTGCCAAGCGTTTTTTTAAAAAATATATTCTTTTCGCATTAATTATATTGATTTTATTTTTTGTACTAAATATTATTTTAATATGTGGGACTTTACTCATGGCATGGAATAATTCTACTGATCCAGATATACCCGTCCAAACCATTAGCAAAAATATCACGCTCAATGTAGATGGAACAATTTCTTCTACTGATTATATAGAAAATATTCTAAAAAATAAAAGTGCCTGGGCGATGATTTTAAACGAACAAGGAAATGTCATTTGGGAAAAATTTTTACCTGAAGAATTGCCAAGAACCTATTCAAATTTACAAATAGCCAAGTTTAGTCGGTGGTACTTACAAGAATATCCTGTTTTTATCCAAGAACATTCTGCCGGCTTATTGGTTATCGGGTGCGAACCTAATAGTATAACAAAATACAATTTTTCAATAGATATTAATTATATTCACAGCCTAATAGTCGGTATCTTTTTAATGATTTGTTTTAATATATTACTGATATTTATATTATTCTGGCGTAATACACATAAAATAGAAAAATCTATAGTGCCAATCATTGACGGTATTGACTCTATTGCTCAGGGAAAACCCATTACCCTTTCAGAAACAGGTGAACTTTCAAGTATAAATGCTGAACTAAATAAGGCTGGAAAACATCTTCTACAAAAAGAACAGGCGCGTGCCGAATGGATTAATGGTGTTTCGCATGATGTTCGGACACCTCTTTCTATTATTTTGGGATATGCTTCTGAAATCGAAAAAAATGAAGATGCTTCGCAACCTGTACAACTACAAGCAAGTATAATTCTTAAACAAAGCGAAAAACTCCGTAGCCTAATCGCAGATTTAAATTTAACTTCAAGACTAGAATACTCTATGCAGCCTTTAATAAAAACCAGTTTTTCTCCTGTGGAAATTGCCCGCCAAGTAATCATTGGCTTTATGAATGGACCAATAGACAACAAATATTCTTTTGATTTTCATTCATCATCTGATATGATTCCAGTATTGATCAAAGGAGATACGGAACTTTTTTCAAGAATGCTAAGCAATCTAATTCAAAATTGTATTAATCATAATCCTCATGGTTGTGAAATAACAGTTGAAATTTTAAAAGAAAATGATACCTGTATTATTTCCGTCATTGATAATGGTGGCGGTATGACGTCTACACAAATAGAAAAAATGAATAGTGGTATTTTTCCTAATAATATGTACAATTCAAATGGGGAGTCTATTCATGGATTTGGTCTAAAATTGGTTTACCAAATATTAACCGCCCATAACGGAAATATCAAATATGAAAATATACTTCCTCATGGCTTAAAGGTCATATTAGAGATACCTATTGAACATATTGATCCGTATGAAGAAAAGATCTCTTAAAAGAACAAGTGAAAGCCATTATCTGACTTTCACCTGTTCTTAATTATTTACACTATCATAATATGCTCCCTTTAACTGAAGTAGTTCCACATGTGTTCCGGATTCAATTATTTTTCCTTTTTCAACTACGTATATTGTATCAACATCTTGTATGGCATTCAGTCTATGTGTAACTACAATCTGGGTAATATGTAGTTGTTTCAAATTATTACATATTCTTCGTTCTGTAAGAGGATCTAAGTTGCTTGTGGCTTCATCAAAAATAATAACTTCCGGTTTCAGTGCCAATGCTCTTGCTATAGCAATACGCTGTTTTTGTCCTCCTGAAATGTTCTGTCCATTTTCTCCCACAAATGTATTAAGGCCCAATGGGAATTTTTCTATATCATCTTTCAGTTCTACTAAATCTAAATAATGATATATTTCCTCATCTGTCAACGTATTTGTAATATCCACGTTTTCTCTAATTGTTCCATTCATTGCCATTGGAACCTGAGTAACTATGGCAAATATCCGATCTATATCCTCTTTGCATATTTGTTTTATATCTTCCCCGTTTACTAAAATTTGTCCTTGATAATGAGAAAAGACGTTCAATAATAATTTTGTAATTGTAGTCTTTCCACTTCCTGAACTTCCTACAAATGCTATCTTCTCCCCCTTTTTTAGCATCATACTAACATTCTCTACATCTGGCTTCGTGCTTCCATAGTAAGAAAATGTTACTTGCTGCATTTCCATAGACTCAAATGAATTAATATGCTGAGTACCATTTTTACGGTTAGATTTATAATTCATTAACTCTTTTAAACGAATCATTGTTTCCTTTAAAACATTAATTTGAGGTACCACCAAAGATAGAGTTTGAAATGGACCTGTAAAATATCCGGCAAGTGTGACAAAGGCTATTAACGTTCCTAATTCCAACCTATTATCGCAAACCAAGTATCCTCCTATAACGTAAAGTATCAATGAAGAAGCTATTGAAAAAGCCCCCACCACCGACTCCATAATGTCACTTATTTGTACACGCTCACGTAATCTCTTAATTAAATGCTTATAATCCTGTTTCAGACTATCACTCAGCATATTCTCTATTCTCATGCACCTTATTTGCTGGATATTAGTCAAAGTTTCTACCATTCGTGCCTGTAATGCACTCTGATCTGCAATATAATTTTTAACCTTTATTCTAGCTTTTTGATTTAAAATCATTACTATTGTTATCTGTATAACAGTCATTACTATTATAACTGCAAACAATGGTATTGACTGTGTTATCATCATTATTCCGCAAAAAACAGCAGTAACCACATCTATCACTGTTGAAATTAGAGCTGTTGATATAAATTCGTATATATCACTGACACTATTAAAGCGATTTTCAATATCTCCTGATGAATGGCTTTCAAAATAACTTAAATCAATATCAAATATTTTATTCAGCATTAAAAATATAGTATCTTTGTATATATTATTCTGCAAAATAAGTATTACCCTTTTTTTAGCTAAATTTGCAAGTAAATAACTTAATGCCACTGATAATATCAGTAACGCATATTTTACAAAATTGAAGCCTAATGTATCATACGTTATTTCATTGACTATTTTTTTTATAATGAGCGGTGGAATCAATATAATTCCCTGTGTAACCAACGTTAGAATACTTGCCAGAAATAATTTGCTTTTATTTATAGGTATAAGAAAAGACTCACGTTTCTCACGTTTATAATTCTTTTCTGTTGGTCGAACACATACAAGTACATCTAAAAAATTCTTTTTAATATATGAATAATCAACCTTTTCTTTTCCTTTTAAAGGATCTAAAAGTATATATTTCCCATATTTTTTCTCCGCAACTACAACATAATGATTTTCTTTTGAACACATGATAATCGGTAAACATTTTATCAAATTTTCTTCGGTTTCATAGTTTCCATACGCCTTGAATGAAAAATTATGTTCTTCCGTAATTTCTTTCATTTTTGCTAAAGACATACCATTTCTTCCAATACTTGTTGTAGCTTTTAATTCACTAATATCTATCTTATATTTATAATATTGGAAGATCATTGTCAATGCTGCTATACCACAGTCTGTTGTCCCCATCTGGCGAATCAATGGCACACTTTTTTTGTGCATAAATACACCTCCCTAGTATAATAAATTAGTATTGGAAATAATAAATCCTATTATTTCCAATACTATCATTTTAGACTTCCAGAGCAATTACACAAGGTAAATCTTTTTTTATATCTCGCAGCAAAGAATATCCCATGCCACATAGTCCTGTCATAAATCCTTGCAATTTATATCCATATAGATACGCATTATCGCAATCAAATACACCATTACATACATTCTCAGCAATAATATCACGAATATCTACATAATATTTTTCTATCTTTTTATCTGAATGGTCTTTTAAATATTCAAATAAAATTTCTGTATTACCTAAATTACCATGACATAGACAATTGTTTCCTAAAATTCCCTCTTTTAATATTGTATTCACTGCTACTTTTATATCATTTTCTATCAAATCCGAATACCGCCCATTCAATATGACATTTACTTTAGATCGGCTAAGCAATATGCCTGCAGCGCCATGACACCAAGCAACGGTAAAACTTCCTCCATCAGATGCTTTTTCTCCTGCATATACCCTTTCGTCTTTCCAATTTCCTTTTTCTTTCACAAATAAAGAATTTTCAAATTTAATGCCATCGAGCAGTGATAATAAATACTCCTCTTTCTGAGTCACCTGCCATAGTTTTGCCAGTGCTAAAACTATTCCAGATGCTCCATGTGAAAATCCCGCTAACGGCGAAGTTCTTCCATCTCCATTCCATCCGCCTTTAATAGAGCCTTCCTTTTCCTGAGCATTTACTATTATATCTCCTGCTATTTCTGCCGAAGCGATATACTCTTTATTTCCGGTTAGCTGATACATATTGATCAATGTAATAACTGCGCCTGCATTACCATAGACAAGATCAAAACTGCTATCTCTGGTAATCGCTTTCTTTAATATTTTATAGTGCTTTTTTGCATAATCCAAATATTTTTCTTTATTTGTAATTTTATACAGTACCTCATAAGTGTACATTATAGACGCTTCTCCACCAAAGGCGCCACTGCTTTCATTTTCTATTCCCTCATTTCGTTCACACATCTCATCTGTGTATGTAAATAATTCCTTTTCAATCGCATTGCATATAATAAGGTACTCCTTTTGGGGATCAACAGCATACAATGCGTTAAAGAAAATTGCTAGCCCAGACATTCCTTCATATAAATAGGTACCAAGTGGTCTTATATCCCATGAGCAGTCATCTTCATTTCCTATTAGAGTAACACCAATCCAATTAACTTCTGTTCTATCTTTATTAAAAACAGCAGTTTTTATAAGAGAATCAGCCAATTTCTGAACAGCTTTTAACAGATGAGCCTTATTTTTTTCTCTGTGCGGAATCATTTTCATTTGTTGAAGCTCTATCTTTTTATCCTCAACCTGAAATTCGTTTATCTCTGTCAGAATAATATTCATGAACATTAATTGCCTTTTTAAATCATCTTCCTCTAACAATACTATCTTTTTCTTTAAGTGTTCCAAACTGGTATATTCAAAATAGTCTTCGATTTTCTCACCTTCTGATCCGAAAAGAGATTTACCTGATGTATTGAGATAAAAATATGGAATGTCCATGTTTAACATGTCTTTTATCTCGCATTTCACAACACCTTTATCTCCTTGTGTAGCTTCATACTGTTTAAATAAACTACACAAAAACATTTGTCTATCTCTTCCATCTTGCATAAAATCCGGATGAAAAGATGTGTGTAATAACATAGAATATCTTTGGGTATCCTGAACTAAATGGCGAATATTTAAATTACCAAACATGTCGGCATATTCAAGAAACTTTTCTTTGTTCTCCAAAACATATTTATACGCATCTTCAAATCCTGCATTTATTTCTTTTAGATAATGAAATGCTGATACATTTTCTCCATCTAATTTAACAAGATTTTGATTTACTCCAGTTGTAGGATGTTCATATACAAATCTCATATTTGAAGTACATAAATCCGCTATTTTAGGAATAACTATAGGATATTCCTTTCCCTCACTACCTTTAATTGCACTCATATCTACGCCATGGCCCAAATTTGAAAATCTATAGTGTGGCAATAAACCTGAGTATAATACTGACTCATGAAGGATATAATTTATTTCCTCCTTTGCAGAATTTGTTCTCCCTCTTCTACGGTTATCTAGTATAGTTTCTGCATCTATAATAATTGGATATTCTCCTGTGGCAATCACATTTTCTTCATGTAAATCATTTGTATTAAGAATATAACTACCGAAAATCAATATTCCAAATCTATAAAAATACCGTCTGATTTCATCCTCTGTTTTACAACTTTTATAATATACAAATTCCTCCCAACCATACTCCTGACAATCTAATATTTTTGGTTCATACATCTCATATTTACAACCAGCATTTATCTTTCCCAGAAAATCGAAATACACTTTTTCAATTTTTAACGAACGTGGTTTATACACAATTTTAATGCCATTATCCAACTTAAGAATACTTACCCCATTCCCTTTTTTATGAGAATCCGAGATATTAGAACTTATTTCAACTACATTTTTAAATTCTAAACCTCCACAAAATTTATTCGCAATTTCATTTTTATCTTTATTAAGTCTTTCTAATAAAAGTACATAATAAGAAGATAAGTTTTCTACGGTTTCTGTAACTGAACGTAGTAAACATGGATATATATTGAAAAGCTCCTGTTTATACGATTTCTTACTTAAAAAATTATTATTATAATAATCGTATTCTTCCTCTGAATTTCTTCCATTCAGTTTTCCCGTCTTCTTACAAAGATACATTTCAAACATTAATATTCCAAGACTGATCTTCCCTAATCTCTCTAATAAGGTATTTGCGTATGTATCTATAATAGAATCCGTTAAAAAAAGACTTGTTCCATTTTTTAATATGTCTATTCCGTAATTGATTAAAGGTATAAAAAAATTATCAAATGCTAATTTTTCTCCTTTGAATCCGGAATAGTTATAATTGATTGGTTTTTCAAATAATTCTATTTTTACCTTTTCCATTTCTGACATCAAGTGATTGTTTTCACATACATAATTTTCAGAATTTAAAACTTTTACTAAATCAATACCATAACATTTCTCAGCAACTCTTAATGTATCTTCTCCTAAAATCTTTTTCCAATATTCAAATATATCTTTTTTATTTTCTGCTTCTGATGTTGTATAACTTCTTTCTGTAAAATATGATGCTCTCTCAGTATTCATGTTCTTAAACACCCCATTCTGCTTTCCATTTCAACTCACAATTCGTATCTGTACTGCACAAACCTCAATTAACGCTTACCCTCTTTATCAACACCTGTGTTTATTTCTTAGGGCAGCAAGGTTTCAGCAAAGTACCAAAATAGCATTCTGCTGTACTTGTACATAAAACTCCGCCGGAATTTCTGGTTTCACCAGCTCCTGCTACAAATTTGTTTAAATCTGCTTCCTGCAGCTCCATCATAACGTTACCAGCCGGATTGCTAAAGTTTTCTTCTCTTGTAATAGGATTTCTCATTTCACTCATAATTATTTCTCCTTTCATAAATCAATTTTGTACAGTACAGATACTAATTCTAAATTGAAATGGTTGAATTATTTTCTTCTGTTCCTTACATTTTAGATAATACACCTTTTATTTCTTTTAATTTTATTCATGTAATAAAATCGACTGTCTATGTAATTTTTGTTAAAATATTAATAGTTTTATTTTTTCACATCTTCCATATAAAAATATTACTGTCTACCAACGTAACCGTTCAAAACAAAAATCTTTTCTACAATGTCAAAAGCGGATATGCGCTAAATCGCATATCCGCTCCAAATTCTTTTAAACCGCAAATAACATTTCCCTATATATTCTCTGCAACTCTCATAATATTCAATTATCCCGCCATATTTTGATACAATAATATTAGCCGCAGGAAACATTATTGCTAGTGCATTCGTATGAACCTGTAAAATAATTTCCACATTTACCTGCAAGAGTTAACTGAATAGCAGTAAAAGCTCCAGCTCCAGATTTTCCAACTAAATCCTGGGATTTAATCTCATAACCAACTGCCATGTCATCATTTGTTTTACTTCTTGTCATTGGATTTCTCATTACTTTTTTACTCGTAATTTGTTACTTCCTTTCTTTTCTTTTTTTAAATTGCAATTTATTTTTTTTAGTTACTGTAACTGTCTATATAATAGCAAAGAAAATTACTTGTTTTTCAAAAATGTCATTTTTCCGAGCCATAGTGTAACTTTTTCTTCATCCAATTATATTTTTACTTTTACGGCATTATCCTTAACTCTCCATATCATATGATTACTTCCTATTAGGAACACTGTAAATACAAGGCTTTTCGAAGCCTACAAATCAGAAAAAAAATTGATCTATCACATTACGGCAAAAGCCGTCCGGCATAAAAAACGGGCGGCTTTTTTGCGTAGATAGACGGAAAGGAGGCACAAAAATAAATACAAAATTTTAGCGTTCAAATTTGTGCAACTTTAATGATCTCTCGGAATTCTGATTGATCATGCCAGCGAAATTCTGGCATTGAACTTTGACAAGTAAATATTATTCGGAATAGAAAAAATGGGTAAAAATGGGTAAAAAAAATAGACATAGGACTGTTGCTATGCCAAAAAATGAGGTATGATGTCTGTAGGATTATGCTACGTTCAAAATTAACTTTCTCAAGGTGGATTCAAACGGCAAATCCCATGCATCCAGATGCTGTAACATCAGGATGTGATAGAGGCGGCAGTACCACATCTTAGTAGAGCGGTGTCTGCCACTTTCTAATTTGAAGTCTATTTTCTCACGCTTGTTTGAGCGTTCAGCAGAAGTTCTTGCATTGTACTCACTTTTCCACTGCTCGCTGTCACGCGGAGGGATATTTATAAGACGCGGATTGTCTTTCATTGCAAGATGGACAGTTCTTCCATATTTTGAATCAGAGCATGGGGATTCACAGGAGCACCCGTGTTTTCTGCTGGCAAGAGGACACCGGAATTTTATCCGTGCTTTTGAAATTTCAACGCCATCATGATTCATTTTCCTTCCCGCTTTACAGACAGGAATGCCATCTTCACCGATGGTAAAGTCATCTTTGTATTTTTCTTTGATGCCCCGCTTTTCATTTAAATCAATAAATGGAGTGATTCCATTCCGTCTGCAATACTGGTAATAAGGCATTGCATCATGAGCAGAATCAAGAAGAAGTTTTTCTACATGAAAATCCGGAAGAAAGCTCCTCATACGAAAAAAGGCATTAAGGAATCCATGTGAATCATGCATGGAAGCAGGATGAAGCAGTGGAAAAACAGGAAGGTCACTTTCTGAATCAGAGGCAACCAGCATGTAAAGATCATATCCATGATAAAAATATCCTCTGGAGGAATCCCATCCTACATCACAGTCCGGCTGTGAAAAATAGCGTTCACAGTCGCAGTCATGGATGCCTTTTGAGGCACAGTCACAAATACGGTGCTTTCTTTCTCTGGCAGAAGTAACAACAGATGTCCCGTCACCGGCAATGGAAAGATGAGTATTATTAATAAGCCCCTTTTCAAGAGATTTGCGAAGGAACTCTTTTGTATAGAGGTCAAACAGTGAAGCGTAGGGTTGCCCATCAATGGAAAAAGATTGTCTTTCAAGGTTTTTAAATAATTGGTCAACCGTTACTTTTCCAGTAGGCTGTGCTTTATACCCTTTTTTCTTAGGCTTTTTCACGGGAATTTTAAGTTTGTGAAGATGGGGATTAAGATTCTTATTTTCAGAATCCCAAAGCCTGGAAAAGAAATCGTAAAAGGTGCCAACACCAGGTGTATCACCAACTTCAAAGCCGCTGACAATAGCATACAAAGGATTAATTTTAAGCTGTGCAGCCCATTCAGTTACAGAAGTAACTTTAAAATCAATGGAAAGCAGGTAGGAACGCTGCATACAGGAAGGATTTCTGGGAGCAGGTCCATGCTTGGAATATTTGCTCATCATCATTTCATCTGTGTAGGAAAGATCGAGATTCCAAAAACGATCGATAATATCCCAAGTGTCACGGGAAATGGCATCAGTATTCGGATAATATTTGCGAAGATTTTCAACAACAAAGTTTTGGTAGTCGGAATGACTGCCGCAGTTAACAGGTAACAAAAAATCGCCTCCAATCAAAAAACTTACCGGCTGTGCCGGAACAATATGCTTCTTGATTAAATAGGCGCGAAGCGCCACATTTTTGGAGACATATGTCAAGTGTTTTTGATGAAAAAAGTGGGGGATTTTAATAAAAATGGAATCTGAAAGCCTTATATTTACTTGCTTAGAGATTCCGAGAGATTATTTTAACGAAAAGGAGGATCGTAAATGGTCGATGAAAATTGAATACGAATCTTGCGGACAATATTTTCCCGGAGACCGTTGAGCCTATCGCCACACCCAAACAGGAGGGGTCTGCTATACCTAAGCTCGGCGATGTAGTTGTGTCCTTTGACAAAATCAATGAGCTTATGGCAGAAAAGTAACAGAATGCCCACACCGAAGTCGAAAAAGCGGAAACTCCAAAAACGTTGGAGGCGGCATGCATCCCCCGGAGAAACACCTCAGCCCGCCAATACGGAGAAACCGAAAAAGCCGCGCCATGACCGCTCGCCGAAAGAAGAAAAGACTACGACTGAAAATCAGAAAGCGAAGAAATCAGCTGGGTTCCGCAGAAACAGTCGAAGTGATGCCCAGACACAAAAATTAAGGCAGAATCGGATTCCGAAAAAATTCAGCAATTCTGTCCGACCGTATGAGATGCGACAGGTCCTGGAAAGATTTTCGCAATCGCCTGCTTTACATAAATGATATAAATGACAGCAGATTTCTATAGTAATTTGTCCTATGCTACGGTATAATAAATGTATCGAAAACGAAGGAGATTCCCTATGAAAATTGCCTTATGTGATGACGATGAGAAGGAATTGTCCAACATACGGTCGCTTTTGGACAGTTATCAGAAAACTCACAATATTCCGTTTACCTATCAAGAATATCACAGCAGCTGTGAACTTGCCCTGCGGGCATCAAAGGAACGATTCGACATTTATCTGCTAGACATCCTCATGCCACATATGACCGGCATGCAGCTTGCACGCGAAATCCGTACTTTCGACCATGCTGCCGATATTATTTTTCTTACAACCTCATCGGATTTTGCGGTGGAAAGTTATACGGTAAAGGCCACCAATTATCTGATGAAGCCGGTATCCTCCAACGCTTTCTTTGCTGCCATGGATGACATCCTACGGGTAAAAACACAGGAACAGGGGCATTTTCTTGTACTAAAAAGCCGGATTGGCGTACATAAAGTTCCCCTGTCCGAACTGACCTATGTAGAAGCCCAGAACCGCAAAGTTATCTACTATACGAGTGGAAGGGAACAGATTGTCTGCACAGAACTGTTCTCGTCCGTATGCAACAGCCTGCTGCAACACCGGGAATTTATTCAGGTACACCGCTCGTTCCTTGTAAATATGAACTATATCCGCTCGATCGGCACAATGGATATGTGTCTTCACAACGGCACAAACATTCCGCTTGCACAGCGCAGGGTTGCCGATATCAAAAAACATTATCTCGCTTTCCAGATGGAGGAATGATTATGCCCGAACTTTCATCCGTTTTTTCTTTAGTTAATTATGCTTTTGTATTATTTTTCGGCATCGTGGCGGCACTGTATCTTGCCGACATCGGTTTTTGCGATCATAAGCGTGTCTATGTCCTGACGCTTTTTTTCTTTGGCATTGCCCAGCTTCTTTTTTATCTGATCATGGGGGAGTCGGTGCTTTACAAATGCTATCCGTTTCTGATCCATATCCCTTTGATTGCCTTAATTTTCCTGCGGTTTCACCGGAATCTGTCAATCTCTGTCATCTCCGTTTTGTCTGCATATCTGCTGTGCACGCCACGCAAATGGTTTGGCACCTTTGTTGCTTTCTTTTTTGACAGAAATCCCGTTGTATCGAACATTGCCTCCATCATTATTACCATTCCGCTTCTTGTTCTTGTGATCCGGTTTGTCTCACCGTATATCATCCGGCTGAAATATGAAAGCCGCACGACACTGCTTTTGTTTTTCCTGCTTCCGCTGGTATACTATGTCCTGGAATACACGTTTACTGTCTACACGGATCTGCTCTACACGGGCGGTGCAGTCGTTATTGACTTTATGGACAGTTTTCTTGTCGTATCCTTTTTTATTCTGTCTGTTCTCTCGCTTAAATTTTCAAGTGAAAAAAATAAAGCAGAACGGGAAAATATTCTGCTTACTACGGCTGCCACACAGGCACAGAAAGAAATTGCCCAGCTTTCCGCTTCCCAGCAGCAGGCAGCCATTTACCGGCATGACCTGCGACACCATATGAATTTCATCCAGAGTTGTCTGGATCAAAATAACCCAAAAGAAGCGACTTCCTACATCCACGAAATCTGTACCAATCTTGAACACAGTTCTGTCATTCGCTACTGTGTCAACGAATCGGTCAATCTGATTGTGTCCTCCTACGCCAATCAGGCTGCCGTAAACCACATTCCAATGCAGATTTCCATTACTGCGACCGAATTTTCCCGCTTTCAGATTACAGATCTGTGCAGTTTATTTGCCAATGCACTTGAAAACGCACTTCATGCCTGCCAGCAGATGAACCCGCAGTCCCAACGCTATATTTCACTTAAGGTATATGAGAAAAATACACAGTTATGTATCCAGATAAAAAACAGTTATGAACAACCTGTCGTTTTTGCAGATGATATTCCGATATCCCGTTCCGTCAACCACGGCATCGGCGTACAAAGCATGATCTCTGTTGTCGAAAAATACCATGGTGTCTATGGATTCTTTGCAGATCATGGGGAATTCCGGTTTCAGGCTTCCATGTAACATCTGATTTTCTGTCGATTCGTGAACTTTTTGTGTCCTCCCCGCAATTTTCATCAAATAGACACAACTTCATACGAAAATATCTCCAGATCGAAACGGAGGTTATACCTATGCGAAAAAACAAAATCATCAGTAATCAAAAACGTCTGAGGATTTGTTTTATGCAAAATTCTCAGACGTTTTTCCCTTTATAAAATCTTTTTAAATCATGCCATCCCGCAGCACATCATGATCCCGCAGCAGCTTCTCGATCACGGTTCCCTTGATCTTACCAAGAAGCGGTTTCTTGATCACATTGAGCGGTCCAAGGTTCATCTGCAGCGGGGACTTGCCATCCATCAGCTTCACGCTGCTGTCTAACAGTTCACGCACATCGTAGACGCTTCCCCATACTTCCGGCACGCCGCGGTCCACACCGAGCAGTCCGTAGACCGCTTCCATTGCGGTACGCACGGAATACTCGGTTGTAAATACGGTATCTCTCGGCGTCTCGGTAAACTGTCCGAGGAATGCAAAGTTGACACAGCCATCCGGAATGACATCCGGGCGGTCTCCCTTGGTTCTTGGCATGAAAAATGCTGTGATATATGGCATCATGGTCGGTACGCAGACAGCACTGTGCTCTGCAAGATCCTCAATCTGGTCTTCCGGCACACCCAGATGGTACAGCCACTCTTCTGTAATCTCTTTACCGGTACACTCTTTCATCGGCTTCTTGATAAAATCACCCGGCACATCGGTAAACAGACCATATACCCATACGCAGACTTTGTCTTTGTCCTGCTCCTTGAACTGTCCCTGACGGTTGATCGTCCAGCTTAACAGCCAGCTGGAATCCTTGCAGCTTACGATACCTCCGGTAACCGTCTTTCCGCTGCGCGGATCACGCTGGCAGATCTTCTCAATATATGGAAGAATCTTGTCATCCAATGTGGTAACGGTTGCCGACTCCCAATTGGTCTTTGTAATATCGGAGCAGAATTTTTCCGGATGTCCGAACGCCGGATCCTGTTTTGCAATGTTCTTCCACAGGCTCCAGCAGCCACTGGTCCGCACTTCGGCATCACCGTTTGGTGCATGGTTCTGATCGCCGTAAATCGTACCTTCGGTACAGCTTCCGTTTGTGACAAATACCAGATCATTTTCGGTCAGGACGATTCCGGTCTCTACCCCTTTTACTTTGCAGTCAATGGCTTTTGCCACTTTCTTTCCATCTTTGATGTCAAAAATTACGTTCGTTACTTCAGTATTGAACTGGAACTCTACACCGGCATCCTCAAGATATTTCTTCATCGGAAGAATCAGGGATTCGTACTGATTGTAGCGTGTAAATTTCAGTGCGGAAAAATCCGGCAAACCGGAAATATGGTGGATAAACCGTTGGAAATACAGTTTCATTTCCAGTGCACTGTGCCAGTTTTCAAATGCAAACATGGTGCGCCAGTACAGCCAGAAGGTCGAGTCAAAGACTTCTTCATCAAACACATCCTCAATGGTCTTGTCATAGAGATCCTCATCTTTTGTCATGAACAGTTTCATGATTTCCATGCAGCCTTTCTGACTTAAGTTAAACTTTCCATCCGTATGTGCGTCCTCGCCGCGGTTTTCGGTTGCACGGCAGAGCGAATAGTTTGGATCTTCCTTGTTCAGCCAGTAATATTCATCCAGCACGGATGCACCCTCCACTTCCAGCGAAGGGATGCTGCGGAACAGATCCCACAGACATTCAAAATGATTTTCCATCTCACGGCCACCGCGCATCACATAGCCGCGAGTTGGATCAAAAATACCGTCACAGGCACCACCTGCCACATCCATTGCCTCTAAAATATGAATATGGGAACCCGGCATCTGACCGTCTCTGACAAGGAAACAAGCCGTTGCGAGTGCTGCAAGTCCGCTTCCGACAATGTATGCATTTTTGTCATCGACTCCTTCCGGTTTCTTTGGCCGGGCAAATGCTTCATAGTTTCCGTTGGTATAATAAATGCCTTTGCTGTTCTTTTCATATTTTCCGCGCTCGGTGTTGCGGTAATCAACCGGCGGTGCTGCCTTTGCGATCTTCTTTACTTTCTGCTGGCTGGTTTTCTGTGCAGCATATACAAGTCCTGCACCGGCTGCCGCAACTGCTGCGATTCCAAGTCCTAATTTCTTATTTTTATTTGACATAGAAAAACTCCTTTCTGATTTCTGGGATACTTCTCATTTAGTGTTTCTTCGTTACAGGTTTCTGATTCATTTCAAAATCAATTCCCATAAAATCATAAAACCTGTAACACGACAGATCATTTGTGGAACAAATACGATATGGTTATCTTACCATCTCTATGAAAAGATACCATTTACAAAATGCCTGAAATGATAAAATTTTTATCATTTCAGGCATTTTGATTAATTTTTATTTCTGTTTAAAATTCTCAATCGACCGCGCAATATTCCCATCGAGTGCTGTCCCCATCATCATAACGATCTTATGGTAATCCTCCTGCATGCCCTTGTCGATCCAGTCAAGCATAATCCCCACAAATCCATATTTATAAAAATCTGCAATAAAGCGTTTATCTCCGTCTGCAATCGTAATGCCTTTGCATTTTTCTTCCACGACATTTACGATCAGTTCATACGTCAGCTTATACAGATACTGCTCCACTTTTTCGCGGGCAACCGCATGGTATACATTCATAATAAATGGCTTGTTTTCCAATACTGCCTCAAATATCTGCGCAATTCCCTCAAGCCACGTATCGTATGTCTTTTTGCCCTGCAACGCACGCTTTCCGTCCTCCACACATGCCCACTCCACCAGATCATAAATATCCTTAAAGTGATAATAAAACGTCATGCGGCTGATGCCACAATGTTCCGTCAGATCATTGATCGTGATCCTGTCAATCGGTTTTGTCCGCAGGAGTTCTTTTAAGGATGCTTCAAGTGCAATCTTGGTTGTATTTGCCATATCATTTCCTCCATCCGCCCTTTGTATATATTTATTGTAACGCAGCTGTATCACAGGGACAAATAAAGTTTTTCTAAATAGTCTAAAACTTTTAAAGTTCATTTAAGGAAGGCCTTCTATACTTCATGGCATCAAAAGAAAAAAGGTGTTGCCGCCCAGTAAATATCAATCATTTACTGATGCGACAGCACCTCTTTTCATTTCCAGCGTCACACTATAGTATTCTGTATCGGACGCTCTGCCTTTTATCCCTGCTGCCCTGCTGCCTGCCGGATCATATCCTCGACCACGATATCATAAATTTCTCCGACCGTATTGCAGTATTCCAGAATTTTCCACGGCTCATTCGTGTGGAAATGAATCTTGACCAGATCCTCATCTCCAGCCGCAATCAGACTGTTTCCCTCAAAATTTTCCGTGATGTAATCTGCGATCTCATCCTCGTCAAGATCCCTGTCTCTTCTGTCGATCAGTAACTGTGTATCATAACGATACGCAAACTGATCATCCTCTGCATCTATGGAATGTACTCCCATGGTTCTAATCCTCCTGTTATTTCACTGGAACCGCGGTGACAACTTTATGAAGTTCTTCCAGCTGTACCAGCAGCATTTTTTCAACAATGTAATTGTATTATATCTACTTTTTAAAGTCAAATTTAAAAACACATTGTATTAAATACCCAGCTCCAGCGAATCCGCAATATAGTAATCATATTTCTTTTTCCTGCAATACTTCTTAATCCTGCGGATCAGTTTATGGTCTGAAGTGTATTCCAGCAGATAAACATCCATTCCATCCGCTTTGCATGCCTGCAGATACTGGCAGAAATACTCCCGCTCCGTTTTTTTCTGCGTATGGAATGTTTTGGTTGTAAAATCAATCCTGCTCCACACCGACTCCTGGTTTACACCCGTCATAATATCCGCAGCAGAGCCATAACGGGACTGATATGCCGTCACATAGATATCTCCTCCATTGACCACTACCGGCTTCCCCATTGCCCGGATTTTCTTTAAAATCACCGTCAGCCCATCAAAAATATCCTTTTTATGGGCATAATCATATACATCACAGTTATCAATAAAAAAGCCATCCACTCCCTTTTTCTTTAATTTTCCGGCTAATGTATCCATAAATTCCTGCCAGTCTTTATCCGCAACATTAACCCATTTTTCCTCTTCCCAGTTTTCATAATCCCCAATTGCCAGATGCTCGTATGTTTTATAATATGACCGGAAATTTTCGATAGAGCCAATATTAAGATAGCTGTAAACTTTTGTACCGCCAGCATGTAATTTTCTGATATCTTTCTTCGAAAAATACTGTGCATCAATCACAACAGTTTCATAATTTTTTAATTTTGGAACTGCTGTACGGTCTGCATTTAAGAATACTCCATACTCGTATTTTTGTGCCTTCCTTCTATCGGCATTACATGATGCCGAAAGACACAATACTACCGTAATCAGCGACAAAATCCCCAAAAAGAAACAGGCATTTCTTTTTCTCCTGTTTTTACCTGATTTACATTTCATACTTCAAGAGCCTTCCAATCCCACAATTACCGGGATCAGGCATTCCCCATCATAAATTTTTCACTGCTGTCCGTAATAAGCATTCGCACCGTGCTTGCGGAAGAAATGCTTATTGCGGATACTGTTCACACAAATTCTGAAATTCTCATTGTAAAATCCGGATAGATTCCCACCGGAATTTCATCTTCAAATAAATACTGCGTGCTGTCCTCATTTTCTCCAAACAAATATACCAGTACCGTACGTTTCATAGGATTTACGATCCAATATTCCCTCACCCCTGCAGTACGGTATTTGAACAATTTGGTCAGATAATCCATCCTCTGACTGCTTTGTGATACAATCTCAATCACCCAGTCCGGTGCCCCATTACAGCCCCTGTCATCCAGCTTTCCGTTATCACAGATCACAGAAATATCCGGTTCCACATATGTTTTATCATCCTGATTTAAAAACACCGCAAACGGTGCCGGATATACTTTACAGGTTCCCTTATGATCCGCAATATAATTTCCGATCGTACGGCTCAACTGCTGCACCAGTTCCTGATGAATTCTGCCCGGAGGTGCCATATCATAAATCTGTCCATCGATCAGTTCTGCACGTTTTCCTTCCGGCAATGCATAAATTTCTTCCGTTGTGTGTGAATATTTTTCTGCTACTGGCATACGCTTCGTCTCCTGCTTTTATTTACCCAATACATCCAATTAAATATAGTATACTGAAAGATTCGCTTTTCATCAACACATGTCATTATATTTTCTCTATACATTTTCGCAATCGTCTATTTTACACAGAAAAAAGAGAGGGGCTTTTCTAAAAAAGTATCCCTCTCTTTTCTTGAGAATATTACCATAAAAATATTGTTTAATTCTGTCCATAATAAGCATTCGCACCATGCTTGCGGAAGAAATGCTTATCGCGGATACAATCCGGTGCCGGCTGCACCTTCGGATTGATCAGTTCGGTACGGGTTGCCATCTTTGCAACTTCCTCTAAGACAACGGCATTGTGCACTGCCTCTGCCGCATCCTTGCCCCACGTAAATGGACCATGGTTCGTGCAGAGCACGCCAGGTGTGTAAACCGGGTTGATCCCTCTTGTCTCCAAGGTCTCAATAATGACTTTTCCGGTGTTGGTCTCGTATGCCTCGTCAATCTCTTCCGGTGTGAGACTGCGTGCACATGGGATCGGTCCAAAGAAATAATCCGCATGAGTCGTTCCGTAAAGCGGAATATCCCTTCCTGCCTGTGCCCAAGAAGTAGCCTCCGGAGAATGGGTATGTACGATACCGCCGATATCCGGATACTTTTTGTACAGTTCGAGATGGGTTGGTGTGTCGGATGATGGCTTCAAATCACCCTCGATTTTATTTCCCTCTAAATCCATAACGACCATATCGTCTGGTGTCAGTTTATCGTAATCCACACCGCTTGGCTTGATGACAAAGTAGCCGCTCTCACGGTCAATCCCGCTGACATTGCCCCATGTATAAGTGATCAAGCCTCTGCGCGGCAATTCCATGTTTGCTTCGTAAACCTGTTTTTTTAATTCTTCTAACATGTTTTTATCCTTTCCATATCCACAAAATCCGCCGCTGTAAACGACGGATTCTGCCTGTTTCTTATCAACTATTATTTTATAAATGTTCGACTGCTGCACGCTCAATTGCAAGCCCTTCGTTGTAGCGTTTCAGGAACTGATCAAATCCTTCCACATCTGCCGGAACCGGGTTTTCAGTTACACCCTCCTGTCCACCAAAGACTCTCTTGCCAAGATAATCCGCAAGGCTTTCGCCCTCCTCTTTCTGTGCCATATAAGCGGCCAGAAGTGCAATGCCCCAGGCACCACCCTCGCCTGCCGTCTCCATAACGGAAACCGGTGTATCGATGGCTGCTGCCATGATGCGCTGTCCGACTACCGGAGTCTTAAACAGACCGCCGTGGCCGTACATCTTGTCGATCTGTACGCCTTCCTCTTTGAGCAGGATATCCAGACCATCCTTTAATGCGCCCAGTGCCGTAAACAAGTGCACGCGCATGAAATTTGCAAGATTGAATTTTGCATCCGGTGTGCGGGCAAACAGAGGTCTTCCCTCATCAAATGCGGTAATTCCCTCACCGGAAAAATAGTTGTATGCTAAAAGGCCGCCACAATCTGCGTCACCTTCAAGTGCTTTATTATATAAAACGGAAAACAGCTCATTCTTGTCGATCTTCATGCCAAAGCTGTTTGCAAACTCTTCAAACAGGTTGACCCATGCATTCAGGTCGGATGTGCAGTTGTTGCAGTGTGCCATGGCAACCGCCTCTCCGGATGGTGTGGTCACCAGATCGATCTCGGTGTGCACATTCTTCAATGCCTTTTCCAGTACGATCATTGCAAATACGGAAGTACCTGCGGATACGTTTCCGGTGCGGACAGCTACACTGTTGGTCGCTGCCATGCCGGTTCCGGCATCACCTTCTGGCGGACATACCGGAATTCCTGCTTCCAGTTCACCATCGGTATCGAGAAGCCTTGCGCCCTCTGCAGTCAGCGTTCCGGCATTTTCTCCGGCAACAAGAACTTTTGGAAGAATGTCACGGAGTGACCAGTCAAAGCCGTATGGTTCTGCCAGCGCATCGAACTTATCGAGCATTGCTGCATCATAATCTTTTGTATTACTGTCGATTGGGAACATTCCGGATGCATCCCCCACGCCGAGTACCTTTTCCCCAGTCAGTTTCCAATGGATAAATCCTGCAAGCGTGGTGAAAAATGCGATATCTTTCACATGCTCCTCTTTGTTTAACATTGCCTGATACAGATGTGCAATGCTCCAACGCTGCGGAATGTTATAGGAAAATTCCTTTGTCAGTGCGGCTGCTGCTTCCTCTGTGATTGTATTACGCCATGTGCGGAACGGCACGAGAAGCTCCCCAGCCTTGTCAAATGCCAGATATCCGTGCATCATAGCGGAAAATCCAATCGCACGGATCTTTGTCAGTGTCACACCATACTGTTCTTTTACGTCCTTTTTTAAATCCCGGTAGCAATCCTGCAGACCGCCCCAGATGTCATCCATGGTATAGGTCCAGATTCCGTGATCCAGGCGGTTTTCCCATTCATGACTGCCGGATGCGATCGGTGTATGGTCTGCATCGGTCAGTACCGCCTTGATACGTGTAGAGCCAAATTCAATTCCGAGAAATGTTTTCCCGGACACAATCTCGTCTTTTCTTTCCACTGTTTCTACCTCTCTTTCTGTCATAAACACCTGCCTTTGCATTTTACAAAAGCAGATGTTACCTATCTTTTATCTGTAAAATACCTCTCCAAGCATCAGATCACGCTTGAAATCACGGATTCTAGTATCTTTGTCAATGTATACCGCTTCAATGCCCATGGCTGCTGCCCAGTCACCCATCTGCTCTGCCGTCAGGTCATAGGTAAATGCGGTATGGTGTGCGCCGCCAGCAAGAATCCATGCTTCCGCTCCAGTGTAGATATCCGGTTCCGGAGTCCAGAAGTTGGTTGCGGTCGGAAGTTTTGGCATTGGCTTTTCTGTCTTCCTGCACTCTACATCATTGATGATGAGACGGAAACGGTTGCCCAGATCGATGAGGGATGTCGCGATTCCGTGTCCTTCCTTGGATGTAAATACAAGTCTTGCCGGATCTTCTCTGTCTCCCATGGAAAGAGGCTGGCACTTGATGCTGATCGGACCGTCTGCGATGGACGGGCAGATCTCAAGCATGTGTGCTTCAAGAATTCCTTCTTTTCCTTTTACTAAATTGTAGGTGTAATCCTCGAGCATGGATGTTCCCTTTGCATCCTTCATGCCTGCGGTCATCACTTTCATGAGACGTACCATAGCTGCAACTTTCCAGTCACCTTCTGCGCCAAAGCCATAACCTTTTTCCATCAGTCTCTGGATGGCAAGTCCCGGAAGCTGTTTTAATGCACCCAGATCTCCAAAATGGGTAACAATTGCCTGATAATTCTTCTCCTGCAGGAAACGCTCAAATCCAAGTTCAATCTGTGCCTGTACGGCTACATGTTTCTTAAACTCTTCCGGATCTCTTCCCTCGAGTAAAATCTCATATTTGTCGTAGTATTCATCTACAAGTGCGTTTGTATCGGACTGGGATACGGCTGCGACAGACTCTGCGATCTCGTTTACCGGATAAGCGTCTACTTCCCAGCCGAACTTGATCTGTGCTTCTACCTTATCGCCCTCGGTAACTGCTACGTTTCTCATGTTGTCTGCGACACGCATGACACGGATGTGGCTGCTCTCTACGATGCCGACTGCGGTGCGCATCCAGCTTGCGATCTTGTCAACGACTACCGGATCACTCCAGTGTCCGACAACGACCTTACGCTCCATACGCATACGGCTTACGATATGACCATACTCTCTGTCTCCGTGTGCCGACTGGTTTTCATTCATGAAATCCATATCAATGGTATCATATGGAAGTTCCTCATTGAACTGTGTATGTAAATGCATCAGAGGTTTGCGATACTCCTGCAGTCCAAGAATCCAGGACTTTGCAGGGGAGAACGTGTGCATCCAGGTGATTACACCGGCACATGTCTCATCGTTGTTAGCCTCGTTGAATGTCTTGCGGATCAGCTCATTGGTAATGAGTGTCGGTTTCCATACGATTTCATATGGCAAAACGCCTGTCTTGTTTAACTCATCTACAATCTGTTTGGAATGCTGGGCTACCTTTGCCAGACATTCCTCTCCATACAGATCCTGTGATCCTGTGCAAAACCAAAATTTGTAATCCTTATTTAACAGCATACTCGTTCCTCCTTAGAATTGTTCTCCGTATTGCTCATTTTTCATACTCTAAGTTTATAACTTGTATGCATGTATTTACAAGTTGTTTTTCATGCAAAAAATTAACAAAATTGTCGTTCTTTTCTTGTTTTATCCGAAATCTTTTTGGTCAAACTGCACAAATTATTATTGCCGTTCCATACACGAATTTCCCTCGATAAGCATAGGTTGGATAAGAACACTCTCCCCTTCCTCTTTTTCTCCGTTCTGAATCATGGAAAGGAGCAGTTCTGCTGCCATGGCGCCAAGCTTTTCCTGCGGATGGTCAATGGTTGTCAGCCGAAGCCCCTGCTTGTTCGCCAGCGAAGAATTATCATAACCGGTCACCGAAACATCTTCCGGAATACGCAGTCCTTCCTCCTGTAATGCACGGATGACAAGCTGTGCCGTCTGATCATTATAACAAACGACCGCATCCATCCGCCCACGAAGCGTTTTTCCTGCCATTTCACGGATTGCTTCATAGGGATGGATTTTACGGTCCTCCGTATGAAACCACACCACTTTATCCGGATCATACAAAATTTCCGCCTCCTGCAGTGCCCGGACATACCCTTTATGGCGGTTCTGTCCCTGCATGTCATCCGCCTTAAATACTCCCACGATATTTTTGTGCCCGTGATCCGTCAGATACTTTGTGATCATATATCCCCCCTGAAAATCATCCAGCAGCACATGCGGTTTGTCTTTCATCTGCGGGAAACATCCCTGGATAAACACGTATGGAATATGCGATTTTTCCAGTTGTTCATACAAATTCATATGCCGGCAGAAAATCTGGCTTTTACTCGGTTCAATGATAACCCCATCAATATCCTTGCTTAAAATTTCCTGCAGGCATTCCGCTTCCCGTGTCCGGGAATTTTTTGTATTTTTTAGGACAATGCTATACCCTGCACCGGTCAGCACATCATCAATTCCCTGTATCACACGGGGAAAAATATAGTCTGACAGATAGGTTGTTACAACAGCAATATTCTTGGACGGATGTGCGTGCCGCATCATTTCTGAGCAGAATGTACCGCGCCCGTGCTCTGCGTAAATATATCCTTCATTCTGCAAAATCGCCAATGCCTTGCGCACCGTCTGACGGCTGACCTGATACTGTGCGGAAAGCGTATTTTCCGATGGCAGTTTCTGCCCTGGTGCAATCTCCCCGGAGACGATCTGTAAACGCAGCTGTTCGGTCAGTTCCTGATATTTTGGTGTGTTTCCTCCTGTGATACTCTCCATAATGTATATCCCCTCTTAAAAAACAGATACAGCCTGTCCGGGCTTCTCTACTAAAGTTGTACCATGTATGTTTACTTGTACGGTCAGTGTAACACAGGTTTTTTCATATGTCACTAAAAGAATTGCACAAAAATACTGCCCTGCATTTTTATAATAAAATTATTGTGCGCTACAGTCCAAGCACTTTTTTCTTTGCAGCCGCAAACTCTTCATCCGTAAGCGCACCTTCCGCATGAAGCTTTGTCAGCTGCGTCAGTTCTCCGGAAGTGGATTTTGCTTCTTCCGGCTGTTCTAAGTCTTCGGTGTCTTTTACATAGGATGCCTGAAATTCCCCATTGATCTCTGCAATCTCTTTCTCCCCACGGATATAGGCATCATACATATCAAACAGATCCATGCCGCTTCCTCCCACGCAGTCGTCCGGCTCCTGCCAGGAACGAATCAGTGCAATCCTTTCTTCCTTTGTCGTGTCTTTGATCAGATATCCACTCATGATAATATTTTCCTCCCTACCGGCGATATAACTCCGGATTCTTCTTTTTTATTTCCAGACCCTTTTTGTCATCTTCTTATCTATCTGTTTTCAGATTACATATCGTATATTCTACCATATTTGTTCTGTTTTTGATATACTCAATGTACTTTAGCCCGGTCAGCACTCATATTTGTTCATTAAAGCACCTGTTGCAAAAAAGAAAAGCCCTGCGGTATACAAAAACCGCAGGGCTTTTCTTGCTTAGTTTCTTTTAAAAATCGACATCCGTATCGTAGTAGCAGCACTTTAAGAGTTTCTCCATCTCCTCCTGACTTGGCTGTCTTGGATTGGAACCTGTGCATGCGTCAAGAATTGCATTGGCCGCAATCTCCGGAAGTCTCTCTAAGAATACCTCCTCCGGTACAAATCCCTGCTCGGTCGGGAAGCTGTCTGCACCATAGTTTTTAATGCAGTGCGGAATGTTCAGATCATCGTTCATCCTGCGCAGATGTGCGATCAGAAGCTCCACCTTTTCATCCAGTGTGTTTCCGCCAAGTTTCATGAAATCCGCAATCTCACCGTAACGTTTCTTTGCCGTTTCATCCTTTGCATTAAATGCGATAACCTTCGGCAGATACATTGCATTGGCTGCGCCGTGGATGATGTGTGCGCCATAATCCGCAAACGCTGCACCTGTCTTATGTGCCATGGAATGTACAATGCCAAGGAGTGCATTGGAAAATGCCATACCAGCCAGACACTGTGCATTATGCATGGAATCTCTCTTTTCCATATCTCCGTTGTAAGATGGGATCAGGTCACTCTGGATCATCTTAATCGCATGTAGCGCAAGCGGATCGGTAAAATCGCAGTTTGCGGTGGAAACATATGCCTCGATCGCATGTGTCATTGCATCCATTCCAGTGTGTGCCACCAGTTTCTGCGGCATGGTCTCTGCCAGATCCGGATCAACAATCGCAACATCCGGTGTGATCTCAAAATCTGCAATCGGATACTTGATTCCCTTCTCATAATCTGTAATGATGGAAAACGCCGTAACTTCTGTTGCAGTTCCGGAGGTTGAAGAAATCGCACAGAAATGTGCTTTGTTGCGCAGTGCCGGGATGCCGAATACCTTGCACATATCCTCAAAAGTAATATCCGGATACTCATACTTGATCCACATTGCTTTTGCCGCATCAATCGGAGAACCACCACCCATGGCTACAATCCAGTCCGGCTCAAACTCCTGCATCACTGCCGCACCTTTCATAACAGTCTCCACCGATGGGTCTGGCTCAATGCCCTCAAACAGTTTTACTTCCATACCGGCTTCCTTTAAATAATCTTCTGCTTTCTGAAGGAACCCAAAGCGCTTCATGGAGCCGCCGCCCACGCAGATGATCGCTTTCTTTCCCTTGAATGTTTTCAGGGCTTCGAGTGCTCCCTTTCCATGGTATAAATCTCTCGGTAATGTAAATCTTGCCATATAAAAAACCTCCATATACTATGTAAATCATTTCGGCTTTCACGGTTGTTTCCGGTGCTTTCCACAATGAAAATTTCAACGCCCGTCTTCCACTGTTCTGCCTTTATCACTAGACATATTGCACAAAAAATCGACCGTTGTGTGCCTGCAACTATGCATTTATTCTACCATTAAAGGTAGGAAATTTCAATTCATATTTTTTACTCTCTGCTTCCATATAATGGGTCATCCTCTCCCACCGGTTCCTCGTCTATATATTTTGCAAACACTTTATAAAAAAAGAATGAACATACATATGCAAGTAAAGCAAATCCCATCAGAAGCAGCAGCACATCCGTAATGATACTGGTATATGCCATATAGCCTGCCGCCAGTACTATCACACTTACAAACAGCGTATATGGGAAAAAATGGGCAACCGCCATGGCGGCTGCATTTTTTATCTGCACACGCAAAGGATTTTCCAGTTTTGCAATCACCGGAAACAGCCATAAGAACACAATAAAAACCAAATAGCCTACGCATACACTCACCACTGTCATAAATACGGACATGAAAGCAGGTCCCACATTGCGCCAGAAAAACAAATCAATAAAAAGCAGGCACACAAAAAGTAAGCCTATCATTCCCACCACAAAAGACTGTTTAAAATTCTGCTTAAACGACCGGAAAAAAGTCTGTATAACATACCCATCTCCATAGCGTACCGATCGCAATGAAACTGCATACAATGCTGTAATTGCCGGTCCGATCGTCACAACCGGAATACAGCACAGCAGAAAAATCAGATTCAGTAAAATCAAATCTGCCATCTTATTTAAAAAAGCAATCACCGGATTTTCTTTTGGCATACGCTGCCTCCTTTACCATGTATAAATGTCTGTTCGTTATAATACTACAAAAGCAGTTCGTATCGCGCAAGCGATTTTTATACGAACTGCTTTCTTATATTTTGTTGAGGATTGAAAAAGATGAATTTTATAATTTGTTACTTATTTGATACCGCTGATTGCAATGGACTCAATGATCATTCTCTGGAAAATAAAGAACAATGCCATTGTCGGAATCATTGCAATTACGGATGCTGCCATGATCAAAGCATAATCACTCTGAATTGCATAATAGGAATTGAAGGAACGGATAACCACCTGCAATGTCCAGTTCTTTTCGCTTCTCAAGAAAATAGTAGGTGCAAGATAATCATTCCAGATTCCCATAAACCACAACATCAGCTGCGTTGCCAGAGCCCCCTTCATCAATGGCATAAAAATCTGAAGAAACGTACGGAAATATCCACATCCATCCAATTTTGCTGCTTCCATCAGATCATCCGGAATTCCGATCAGGTTCTGTCGAAGGAAAAAGATAATACTGACATTTCCAAAGCATCCCGGAATAATAAGTGGAAGCAGAGTATTGGTCCAGCCCAGTTTGGTAAACATGACATACTGTGGAATCATGACAACCGCAAACGGAATCATAATGGTTGCCAGCAATGCCAGAAACAATGCATTTTTGCCACGAAATCTCATTTTTGCAAATCCGAATGCGGCGAGGGAGGAGGTAAATCCGCCAATAATCAATACCGGAATTGCAACCTTCAGAGAATTAAATATACCGTTTATGAACTGTCCCTTTTTTAATACTTCAGAATATTTTCCTATCAGAATCGGATCCGGAAGAATTGTTAATGTACCGGACAAAATCTGATTTTTTGTCATGAATGATGTCGCAATCATGTAAATTAACGGGAAAACCATTACAACTGCACCAAGAAGAAGTAATACAAAGATAATCCAGTTAAAAATTTTCTCTTTTTTTGATACAAGCCGGGAGCTTGCCAAATCTTTTTTTGAACTCATATGACTCCCTCCTAGTCCATGGTCTTCACCCATCTATCCTGACCCGCGAAATTAAGAGCCGTGATAATGAAGATGATGATTGCAAGAATAACTGCCAGTGCACATCCGTAGCCTAACTGTCCGTTTGAAAATGCTTTATCATACAAATAATAAACAACGGTTGCTGCACTATAGTTTGTTCCACCTTTATTCGTCATAACCTGTACTTCCACGAACACCTGGAAACCGCCAATCAGGCTGGTAATTAAAATATAGAACGTAACCGGCGAGACCAGTGGAACGGTAATATGACGAAATTTCTGCCATCCATTTGCTCCATCAATGGAAGCAGCTTCATAGTAGTTACGCGGAATGTTTTGCAATCCGGCAAGATAAAGAATAATAGAAGTTCCCAATCCTTTCCATACCATGAAGATGATTAAAGCTACTTTTACCCAGAACTCATCTCCCAGCCAGTTTGGACCATGATGTCCGGTCAAAAGTTTGATGATTGAATTAAATAATCCATAATCGTAATTATAAACCCATGCCCACAAAATAGACACGGCAACCAGTGAAGATACTACTGGTACATAATACATTGTCCGAAGCAGCCGGATTCCCGGAATCTTACGGTTCATTCCCATTGCCAGAAGCAGTCCAAGGATCATTCCGATTGGAATACCGATCAGATAAATAATGGTTGTAAGCAGAGATTTCCAGAATTTTTCATCATGAAAAATATTGATGTAATTCTGCAATCCACAGAAATTATCCACCAGAGAATTCATTCCCGTCCACTTGCTCATACTTGCAAACACTGCAAAGCAGATCGGATAAGCCATAAAAAGTAAAAATCCAAGGAAAGGCAGGGCGATGAACAGCCACGCAGTTCTTTCTTCTTTCTTCGCCATTGCCGACATCTTATGTTTCGGTTGTTTTGTTTTTCCGCTCATATGCCCACTCTTTTCCTGCGGACTGCCCCATGACAGGGGCAATCCGTTTTAATCTTAATTATTAGTTGCTGCGTTCTGTAATTCGATCGCGTTGTCCAGTGCTTCCTGCATCTTTGGCGCTACCTGTTTACAATAATCATCTACGGAAACTTCTCCGGTCAGAACATTCGGCATTCCTTCCAGGAAAGTATCCCACCATTCACTGTTGTAAGTGTAGGTTGTTTCCGTAAAGATTCCTTTATATTTGTCACTTCCCTCAATATATCCGAAAATAACATCTACATTGCTTGCATATGGAATTGTTCCATCATTTACTTTGTCTTTAAATGTTGTCTGTGCATAATCCATAATGTTTGGAATCTGTAAAGACTTACCGGATGTCTCGCCGCAAAGTTCTTTCTGTCCGTCCAGATCTGTTGATAAGGACTGTATTAACTCTGCACATAAATCCGGGTTCTTTGCCTGTGAAGAAACTGCGAAACCAACGGTTCCGAGCCATGCTGTGGACTTTCCGTCTCCGTTTGGTCCTACCGGCCATCCACATAAATCCCAGTTGTATGGGAATGTTGCATCATCCATAAATGCTGCGACATCCCATGTACCACATGCATAAAAAGCAACCTGTCCGTCCAGCCATCTCTGGTATCCGCCAAGCGCAGTATCCTGTTCTACCGTTGGCGTTACTTTATACTTTAATGTCAGATCCGTATAATACTGGAAAGCATCCTTAAAATTCTGATTTTCATCAATGACTACCTTTGTCTGATCATCATTTAAGAACTGACCGCCATTGCCGTATACATAAGGAGTAAAACCAAATGCATTTGCATTTGCAACACCCCACTGATCAATTTCGCCATCACCGTCTTTATCCTTTGTCAGTTTCTGGCACACATCTGCAAATTCTTCCCATGTGTATGGATTTTCCGGATCCGGATACTCCAGTCCTGCTTCATCAAAAAGATCTTTGTTGTAGGCAAATGCAAAGCAGGATAAATCTTTTGGCAGGCAGTATAACGATCCTGAACCAATATTAGATCCATCATACATATATGCGCTCTTGATCGCCGGCCACAGATTGTCAACCGCAGTAGCATCTACGAGATCATCCAACGGCTGTACATATCCGTTATCTACATAACTTCTGACTGCTTCCGGTCCCACATAGAAAATGTCCGGAAGTTCTCCCGCTGTCATGGCAGCTGTCATCTTCGTTGCGTATTCATCCTGTGTTGTTACCTCAAAGTTTACTGTAGAAATCTCATCTGCATGCTCTTTTGTAAATTTATCAATTAGTTCCTGATAAACGGCTTTTTCGTGATCCTGTGCATAAATAAGAATATTGATCTCATTATCACCGGTTCCTTTCATCTCTGCAACGGAGCTTGCAGAGCCTTCTGTGTCTGATCCCCCATCACTCTTTTCAACTCCGCATCCTGCTACCATTGTTGCGAGCATTGCTGTACAAAGCAATGTTGATATGATTTTTTTCTTCATAGTTTCCTCTCCTTTTTAACCACCTTGATCATAATGAAATAAAATATAAGCTCCCCTGTTCGTTATTCTGACCATCTGATTCCGACGCGCCTTTAAAAATCATTCGGCAGATTAACTAATATTTTAAAATTTGTCAGGTCTTATTGGTTACATTATATAATTGCCCAATAAGTATGTCAACATGTTTTTTAGATTTTCCTAAAATATTTTATTTTATTGTTGTTATTTAGTGTTTTATAAATTATTTTCGTTTTTATTCTTTTTCTTTCACTCATGCGTTGACGCATTCCGGAAATGATACTATAATTTATAAAACAGAAATGAAACAACAAATAAAAAGGGGGTAATTTATGCTTCACATCACTTCACTGGATGATGGACTGGACATTTTTAAAGCACTTGGCTCCGATGTTCGGATTGAAATTATAAAACTGTTGATTGAAAACAAAGAAATGAACATGAACGAACTGGCAGCAAAACTGAACATTACGAACGGTGCTCTGACGGGACATATAAAAAAACTGGAGGCATGCGGAATTGTCAATACGTCCAATGATTCCAGCGGGCACGGAAACCAGAAAATCTGTACTCTGCATCTGGATAAAATTCTCATTGATCTGGACGCACCGGAAGAAGCGCAGAATGTTTACAATGCAGAACTTCAGGTCGGACATTACTGCAATTATGAAGTCTATCCGACCTGTGGGCTGGCTACCGCTTCCCATCTGATCGGTGAAGTGGATGATACGCGCTACTTTGCACATCCTGATCGCTACAATGCAGATATTCTCTGGTTTTCCAAAGGATTTGTGGAATATGAAATTCCAAACTTTATTCCAGGTTCCCAGAAAATCACGCAGATTTTAATCTCTGCCGAGCTCAGTTCCGAAGCCCCGGGAATCAATAACGTCTGGCCATCCGATATCAGTTTTTATTTAAATGATGTCTGCATCGGCACCTGGACATCCCCGGGAGATTTCGGAGATGTCCGCGGTATTTTCACTCCAGACTGGTGGTTTCCGAACTGGAACCAGTATGGATTGTTAAAAATGCTTGTGATCAATAAAAAGGGAACTTTCATAGACGGATTGCAGATTTCAGATGTCACCATCCGGGACTTTAATCTGGACTATCGCAGCAGCATGAAGCTGCGCATGGCAGTCAATGACAATGCAGAACACGTTGGAGGACTCACGATTTTCGGTAAATCTTTCGGTAATTATGGACAGGATATTAAAGTCAGCATTAATTACGCACCAATTGAAGAATAATTTTATTAAAAAAGGCCTTTGCATGTTATTTCTCCATGCAAAAGCCTTTTTAACCAGCATCCATTATACCAGATCTCCGATTCTTTTCGCCCAGAATGCAACACCATCACTGCGCAGTCCGCACAACAGAATTGTTTCACACTTCCGCTGTGCATCCCAGCCACAATAAACCCGCACCTCCTCCGTATAAGGTCCATATGTAATCATGCCCCTGTGATCTGCAGTATACTCCCATTTTCCCTGAACAGAACAGTTCTCATAATATCCATCCGGTGCAAGTTTCATTGGCACAGAACAGGTAATTCCCTGCGGCAGTGCCGGCGCAAGCGTAATCCGCTCATAAAAACCGCATATCTGTTCTTTCGTTACCGGCTTTATCCCGTCTCTTGTATCTGTCTTCGCAAGGGGCTGTGCTGCCACAAACGGCCACCCATCCTCACTCCAGAAAATTTCACGTATCTGCATCTCAGACGGTTCTTCCTGTTGTGTAAAGTTTTTCCTGCGGATATGACATACAAGATACCACCGTCCGTTTACATCATGTAACACTGAATTATGTCCGGGACCCATATATGCCTGCCCTTCATTCCATTGATATCCACACATGGCGAGTAATCCTGTGCTGTTATCCCCATCCTCATCCGCAATCAGATCCTTTCCGTGGAAATCAATAAATGGTCCGCAGATACTCCGGCTTCTTCCCACCCGGATATTGTAATCGGATTTTAAAGATCCGTAGGAAACAAACAGATAATAATAATTATTCTGCGCATTGTATACCATATACGGGCCTTCCATACTGCCGCTCTGCCACTTCGGGCGTCGTGCAATGCATACCCCGATTCCTTCTTCTTCGGCAAAACCTGTAGTCTTGTTCAGTTTTAATACATGGCAGCCACCCCAGAAAGAGCCATAAAGCATATACTGCTCCCCTGTTTTTGCATCCTCGATAATATTTGCATCAATTGCATTGGTAACACTCTGCGGAAATTTTTCTGTTGTTTTAAGCACACACCCTTTGGGTTCGAACGGACCTTCCGGGCAGTCTGCCACTGCCAGAAAGATACAGGACTGGCGCACACCCCAGCTGGAATTGGAACAGTACAGACGATATTCTTTTCCCACCTTTACGATATCCGGTGCCCAGATATCTTCACTGCCGGTCCATTCCACCGACTCCTGCGGCGGACGTTCCACAACTTTTCCGATTTCCTGCCAGTGCACCAGATCTTTTGATTTCTGGCATATGGCACCTGTACTGTATGTATAATAATTTCCACTAACCTCATCATAAAATATTGCCGGATCGTGTATCATGCGTCTCTCCTTCTTGTTCCCATTTTTCATAAGGACAGTTCTGTCCTTTTACCGCAGCACGAAGCTGCACATAGCATCCGCAGGCACGGCACATATGCTCCCCATACCATGTGCATTTCCCACAACATGCCAGACGCCTTGCATACGTCACATCTTCTGCCTGTTCTTCCGGCGTAAGCTGTGCAAGGTACCGCAAAAGATATTCCTCCAGACCGCCCCCGTATTGTTTTGCCAGTTCACATTTTCTGCAATACCGCTCTGACTCTTCCATATAAATAATCCCGTCCATTTTGCATTATTGCAGGCGCAGCTCCACCACACTGCATGGAGGAAGCATGACTTTTATCCCATTTCCACACTTTTTATATGCAGTAAATTCTTCTTCTTTTACAAGTTCCGGAACATCAAACGTATTATGTGCGTGCATCTCTGCCGAGACAACCTTTGCTTCTTTCACTGAATATACGTGTTCATCTCCGGCAAACGCAATCTCTATTTCCTTTTCCTCATCCGCAGAAAGATTGTTTAATGTAACCGTAATGATATGCTCCGCATCCTCGGATACGGATTCCGTCACCTCCGGAACTTTCCATTCTCCTATACCGGTTTCGCCCACTCCTGTCAGTGTACTGTTCAAAAGCGTTGCACCCTGATGGTGCCGGTACATATGGAATACATGATACGTCGGTGTCTTAATCATCTTTGGTCCTTCTGTGAGAATGACAGACTGCAATACATTTACCATCTGTGCAAGATTTGCCATCTTCACGCGATCACAGTGCTTATTAAAGATATTCAGGGTGATCCCTGCAACCAACGCATCCCTTATCGTGTTCTGCTGATATAAAAAGCCCGGATTGGTTCCCGGTTCAACTGTAAACCAACAGCCCCACTCATCCACGATCATTCCGATTTTTTTATCCGGATCGTACTGATCCATAATCTTTCCGTGGCGTTCCACAAGAGTTTCCATATAAAGTGCTTTTTTTAATGTCTTATACCACACTTCTTCATCAAAATCCGTTGCACTTCCCTTGATTTCCCAGCCTTCCGGATGCACATAATAATGCAGGGAAAGCCCATCCATAAATCCATGAAATTCAGGAGCGGTGTGATCATGGGTTGTCTCTAATACCTTCCTTGTCCAGTCATAATCATCCACATTTGCTCCGCCACAGATCTTTTGGATCGGTTTCTGCGGATCATAATTGCGCACATAGGTCTGATATCTGCGGTACTCATCTGCATAATACTGCGGTCTCATATTTCCCCCACATCCCCAGTTTTCATTTCCAACACCAAAATAATCAATGGTCCACGGCTCCTCATGTCCATTTTTTTTGCGCAGATCTGCCATCGGGGACACCCCGTTAAATGTCATATATTCAACCCATTCCGACATCTCCTGCACGGTTCCGCTTCCAAGATTTCCGTTAATGTAGGTTTTACATCCAAGCTGACGGCAAAGTTCAAAGAACTCATGCGTTCCGAAACTGTTGTCCTCTACCACACCACCCCAATGGGTATTAATCATTTTCTTCCGGTTCTCTTTCGGTCCGATTCCGTCTTTCCAGTGATACTCGTCCGCAAAACATCCCCCCGGCCAGCGCAATACCGGAATCTTAATCTCTTTGAGTGCTTCCACCACATCTGTACGCATCCCATTAACATTCGGGATTTCAGAGTTTTCACCCACATAGAGTCCTTCATAGATGCATCTGCCCAGATGTTCCGAGAAATGCCCGTAGATCTCCGGTGCAATGGTACCTTCTTTTTTATTTTTGTTGATCATTAACTTTGCCATATCTCTTTACTCCTTTTTGATATATTGTACGCCCCAGAGAGTTTCCTCGTTGTCTCCTGCAGCCGAAAAACAAAACACCGGATTTTCCGCTTCATCGGTCATTTCCATTAATACCCCTTTATAAACGACACCGTCCAGTGTAATGGTAATGTAATCTGTGCCTTCCTTTACCTCATATGTACCGCTTTTTTCTCCACCGGTTACTTTTCCATCCGCAAACGTATATGCCTCCGCTTCGCGAATCTTACTGCTGATATCTGTTCCATGGTTTACTACATAAAATGTACCGGATACATCCGATTTTTTGTACCCCTTTTCCGAGAGAGTTTCTCCCATTGTGGCAAATGGTGCTGCAACAAACCACCCATCCTCATTTGTGTACATCTGATGTACACGCGGTTCATGATACTCTGTGCCATCGTCAAACCGCTGATGATATGTAATGTAATATTTCCCGTCATCATCCTGAAATGTGGACTGACCGCCCGGTGCCATATAGGTATAATTTAAACTCGGGAATGTATAATTCCCCATCATTTTTAAACCATAATTGAAATGATCGTCCTGATCTTCCAGTGTATTTCCTGCCACATCCACATATGGTCCCGTTGGCTTTTCACTGCGAAACTGCCGAATCTGATACCCACCATCACTCTGCAGATCTCCATAAGAAACAAACAGATAATAATAGCCGTTTTCTGCGTCATACTGGATATATGGACCCTCAGCAGAGTGATGTCCACCACCAATCAGCCGATATCCATAATACGGATCGGCATCCTTGTCATCCACCGGATAAATCGGGTATCCAGTGGTGGGATCAATCTCCAGCAGAAAGATACCACCTGACCATGAGCCATAATTCATCCACATCCGCCCGTCTGCATCGGTAAAAATCGCCGGATCAATACAGTTTGGCCACTCCTTATTGTTGTATCCACCATATTCCAGATATCTGGAAATATCTGCATTTTTTCCGAGTACATCGTACAAATTCGTTTCGCTGATATTGCTTTTTCCATATCCGGAATATAAAATCGTATCCACATAAGTATACGGTCCCTCTATATTGTCTGCAGTTGCAAAACAGAGAGTCGATTTCACATAAGAAGATGTCGTACAGAAATACATGACATATTTCTTCATTGTCTCATTGTAAATTACATTTGACGCCCAGACAGAATACCCATTATCTGTGTTCTTTCCGACAAAATCAAAGGCAGCATACGGCTCTGTCAGCAAATTGTCAAACAGTGTATTTGCTGCATCAACACCATTTGCAAAATAATTCCATTTACGCAGGTCCTGACACTTTGCCCCTACCATATGACTGCCGAACATATAATATGTATCGCCTTCTCTGAGGATCTGCGGATCGTGACAGGATGCTGCAACCGTAAATCCGCCTTTTTTTATCTCATCTGCTGCGGCCTCCTTCCCAACGGAAGAACCGCCGGAGGCGCAACCGGATGCAAGGCATGCCAGAAGCCCTGCAACGGTCAACACACGAACCATTTTTTTCTTAATCATACGCAAACACCGGCTTTCCGTTTTCATCCCATTGAACCTGCATCAGATGTGCATGACGGTTTGGATTATAGAGAGGATTTCCCTCTATCTCTGTTTCTGTGCGTGCATGGTATACCATGATATCATTTCCATCTTCATCTTTGGTAAAACAATTATGTCCCGGCCCGTAAATTCCTTTTTCATAACTGCTTTGTAATACCGGATGACGCTCCTTTCTCCAATTTAACGGATCCAGCAGATCCGTTCCGCTGGTTGCAGTAAGCATACCGACACAATAGGCAACCCCTGTGTCACTCGCCGAATATGTCAGGTACAGTTTATCCCCGTGATGAATCACTGCCGGTCCCTCATTTACCCAGAATCCCACACGTTCCCAATCATAATCCGGTGTTGTAAGAAGCACCTGCACCGTTGCCAGCTTGCACGGAGACTCCATTTTTGCAATATAAAGATTGGAAATCTGCTTGCCTACTCCAACCTTTTCTGCCCACACGTAGTAATAATCTCCGGCATCCTCAAATACGGTTGCGTCCAGGGAGAATGCTTCAAACGAGAATTCATCCCCATCTGCACGCTGCATTTTGCCTTTTTCCACCCATGCATCTGCCAATGGGTCCTGCCCCTGACATTCCAGCACATATGGACGGATTTTCCAGATATCCTCTTCTTCACCACCGGCAAAATAGATGTACCATTTTCCTTCCAGATAGTGCAGTTCCGGTGCCCAGATATGCTTGCTCATCGGACCACTCTCATGCTTTTTCCAAATGACCACTTCCTCTGCCTGTGGAAGATCTGCCAGTTTTTTTGCCCGGCGCAGTACAATGCTGTCATATGCCGGAACCGATGCCGTAAAATAATACCAGCCATCCTTTTCATACACATACGGATCTGCTCTCTGCAGAATCCAGGGTTCATTAAATTTCAGTCTCTTATCCATATGTTTTCTCCACTATATTTTATAATTTTATAAATTATTTTATTTATATTTAAAATTATATAGAGGATGAACATAAAATGCAACTATTTTAGATTTCTTTAAACAATTTTAGTTATGTTGAACAATATTGTGCATTTGTTTTTGTGAAAAAACCTGTATTTGACATTTCTCACTTTATGTAATATTGTTTATTAGGATTCTAATAATTGAAAGAATCACTTCATTATCTTCTGATGTCCGACCATTTCCTGTTTCAGAAGAAAATGGGCGTGTGATATAAAAAACGGGAGGCTTTTGCCTCCCGTCATGTGTTTTTCTATAAAACAGCCTGCAAAACCAGCGATATAATCACAATCACCGCACATACCACACCGCTTATCCGCATCTTTCTGCTGACATCTTTTTTCTCACTTATCCGTTTGAGCCATCCCGTTGTATACAGTATGTTTGCAATAAGCGTGCCAAGCGTCCACGCATACAGATCCCGCTTCACACTTTCCCAAAACGGAGACACTGCCAGTCCACCTGCGTCCATGACCATTGCAATCAGTATTGTGATCACACCGGTAATTCCTATGATCCGTACCCGTTTTAAGAGCCTTGCGTTGTTTGTCTCTGTATAATCCGTTACTTTGATTACGGTTTCCTTTAATTCCTCATTCATCTGCTCGCTTTTCCTTTCTCCATCAATGATTTCCCGGATATCAACTTCATAAAAATCTGCAAGTTCCAACAGCATGCTGATATCGGGCATATTGCTTCCCGTCTCCCAGCGTGACACCGTGCGGCTTGTGATCTGAAATTTTTCCGCAAGCTGCTCCTGCGTCAGCTTCTTTTCATTGCGCAGTTGTTTTAAAAAGTAACCTGTCTTTTTCTGATCCATAATGAAATCTCCTCTTGCTTTCCATCCATGTAAATCTGCTCCTCCTTTCGCAGATTACAATACCTGTTTTTTCCGGCAAAAACCACGACATAAAGCGAGAACTGCCGTATTTTCTGCACCGGACATGAAATGTCTGCCCGGAATGGTTTCCCATATCCACCTTCCCTCAATGACAACGGATTCTGGCTGACTTTTTTAATTCCTTTTAACACCTGTATCTGAGCTGAATGGTCAAGTTTTTTCATATCCTTTTCCGCTTCCTCTAAAAACTCAATACTCCATATCATTCGATATCTGCATCCTCCGCTTCCAAAAGTTCTGCTTCACCGATGCCCAAATGTTTCATCACTGAATCATATGAAACGTTCTCTTTATTCCCGTTATCATCCAAACGTTTATTTGCTTCCAACAAAAGAAAATAATCTTCCTCAATCTCCGTTAATCTTGTATACTCTTCGGGTGACAGAATAATTGCAGAAGGCTGGTTATTTTTTAAAACAATCAGTTCTTTTTCGGAACGAAGTCTATCAAATATCTTTGCAGCCTGCCCTTTGTTAAATTGTGAAATTGGAACAAGACTCTGTAAAAAATCAGATGCAATTGCCATAACAGACACCTCCATTGTTTAATTTCACTTATATTATATGCAGGAACAATCCAAGAATCAATATAAAAATTGTATTATTTTCTTTATAATTTTCATTATTATTTATTGTTCTTATTTCATGTTCACAGGACAATACACGGTATATGTATATGTATATGTATATGTATACGTATACATTCCATCCTCATTTTTCACAGTAGAATCTCCATTGGGCGGTTCACTTTTTCTTGCCCTGTGACACAAATTTGCATATACTTATTTTATCAAATAACATCAGGAGAAACCCATGATCTATTTAAAAAATCCCCTGTGCCTTGGCATGGAAGAATCAGAATATAAAGAAATGCTCGCTCTGGGCGGTATGCGCCAGAAACATTTTGAAAAAAATGAAGTGATTTTGTCTGCCGGATGCACCACGCACGAGATCGGGCTGGTGCTGTCCGGAAGCGTTAATATTGAAAATCTCGACCTGTGGGGCAGCAAAAGCATTTTGAGCAACATCGGTGCCGGACAGGTTTTCGGGGAAACTTATGCATTTTCCCGCGAAACACTGATGGTCGATGCGGTTGCTGCCCAGCAGACCGATATTCTATTCTGGAATCTGGATATTCTTGTCCACACGCCGCATCCCGCAAGCACCTGGCAGCCAAAATTTATCCGGAATCTGCTACAGATCTCCCTGCGCAAAAATCTCGCGCTCTCCCAGCGGATTTTCTGTACAACCCCGAAAACGATCCGCGGGCGGCTGCTTGTCTATCTGTCAAACCAGGCGGCAAAAGCCGGCAGCAATTATTTTAAGATTCCGTTTGACCGGCAGGGGCTGGCAGACTATCTGAACGTCGACCGCAGTGCGCTTTCCAAAGAGCTTGGCAAAATGCGGGACGAAGGAATTCTGACCACCCGGAAAAATGCGTTTACCCTATACGGATTGTCTCATGAGCCGCTCCTTTATGTTTCATTTCCAAAGGCCTTTCACTAATAATACAAACGAAAAATCGGAAAGGTTACAAAAAAAGGAACCCTGTCCGGATATCTTTCCGGACAGGATTCCTTTTTATTATGTTCTCCTACTCTGCCAGCTTAAACCTGCCAACCAGATTCTTCAGTCCTTCCGACTGTGCGGAAAGCTCCTGGCTTGTCGCAGAAGTTTCTTCTGCAGCTGCGGAGTTGCTCTGTACGACACTGGAAATCTGCTCGATTCCCTGCTCGATCTGCTTTAACATATTTGCCTGCTCGGTAGAACTCTCGCTGGCGCCCTTTACCGCATTCGCAAAATCATTCATGGATTCAAGAATCTTATTTAATGCAGCAACCGTCTTTTCTGTAATCTGGTTTCCGTTTTCAATTTCCTGCAGAGATTTTTCAATCAGATCGCGAGTATTGACTGCCGCCTGTGCACTGTCACCCGCCAGTTTTCCGATCTGATCTGCCACAACCGCAAAACCTTTTCCGGCTTCCCCGGCACGTGCTGCCTCAATGGAAGCATTCAGGGACAACAGGTTGGTCTGACTTGCAATCTCCTCGATGGAACCGATGATGTTTTGGATTTCCTGTGAGGTACTGCTGATCCGCTCCATGGCATTGGTCAATGCCTGTAATTCTTCTCTGCTTTGATCTGCCTGTTCTACGGCAGTGCGTACCATCTGGTAAGCCCCGGAAGCGCTCTCTGCGCTGGATTCTGCAATTCCGCTGACACTCTCTACCGTTGCTGTCAGTTCTTCTACTGCACCTGCCTGATCGGTGGCACCTTCTGCCAAAGCCTGTGCCCCGCCTGCCAGCTGCCCGGAACCGGATGCAACCTGCTCGGATGCTTCATTAATCTGTGTCAGGGTATCACTCAGTTCATGTTTTAATTTGCTTATGGACTCATACTGCTGTCTGAAATTTCCAATATAAATCTGTGCATTATTACTGGATACATTGAAATTTCCTTCTGCCATTTCTCCCAGAAGATAACTGGTATCCTGCACAATCACCTCCAGAGTTTTGCATGCCTGCCGGAAATTACCGGCAAGTTTTCCGAGTTCGTCTGGAGATTCATAATTTATTTCCACATCAAGCTGTCCTGCTTTCAGTTTCTCAGCTGCACCTTCCAGTTCCTGAATTGGCTTTAGCATAATTCCGGTAATGGTGGTCCGGATGACAGTGGAGAAAGCCACTGCTCCTGTTCCTATGAGAATCATCAGAATAATGCTCACAATTCCCGTTACCCTGGCAGATGTATACTGACTCTTTGCCTCTGCGGATGCCACTTTTCCGATATCAACCAATATATCCTGAAGTTTCTCTGTTGCATCATTATAATCGGAATTAAACAGTGCCAGAGCTTCGTCATTTTTATTCTGCTGCGCCAGTTCCATGAGCGCTACCCGCTGTTTTTTCAGTTCTTCTATCGCATCTTTTAATTCCGCAACTTTCTTTTTATCATTATAAGACTTCTCCAGTGTGGTAACATTTTTTCCAACCTGATCTGCATACTTCTGTGCCGAATTAAGATAACTCTGTGTGGAACCTGTATCATCGGTTGTCATCGACCACAAAATATATTTTCCCACAAGCTGTATATCTTTACGGATTTCCATCTGCAATGTGCTGTTTGCATATGCTTCCTTGTAAAACTTATAAGTATCCACATTCATCATTACAATGGAAACAAGCGAAACAACCATAGCAACAGCAAACGTTACAATGACTGTAGTAAATGCATACTTCAACTTCATTCCTACCTTCAGTTTTCGGTAAAACTCTTCCATTTTTTTTCGTCCTTCCATTTTCTCTGTTCCTTTCTTTATTCCGCTTTAAAATACTATTTTTATCATACGCCTTTTTCCCTCCCACTGCAATGTTTCTGTCGAAAATATGCGAATTTTATCTTTTTCCACACTCAGAAATTCCCCCCTGGTTTGTCCCCTTTGCATTCCAATAAAATGATGGTACAATGATGACATAACACAAAACATCTGTTTTACATATATTGTTGGAAATGGAAATGGAAATGAAATGGAAAAAGCACAGATTCGAATAATCCGAAGCAAAAGAAAAACCGTTGCACTGGAAATCCGTCCGGATTTATCGGTTCTGGTAAGGGCACCTTACTGGATGGCAGACTGGCAGATCCGTAAATTTGTCGATGAAAAATCAGACTGGCTGTATGCCCATCTCCGGGAAATGGAACAAAAACAAAAATTGGAAGCTGCACGCCCGAAAGCCGCACCTTTAACTCCCGGGGAATTGCAGGTGCTTGCAGATGAAGCACTGCGCGTAATTCCGGAACGGGTACGGTTTTATGCCCCGGTTGTCGGCGTGACCTATGGCAGGATCACCATACGAAACCAGCGTACACGCTGGGGAAGCTGCAGTGCAAAGGGCAATCTTAACTTTAACTGCCTGCTGATGAAAGCACCGCCGGAAGTGCTGGATTACGTGGTTGTCCATGAGCTGTGCCACCGGCTGGAGATGAACCATTCACCACGCTTCTGGGCACAGGTGGAGCGTGTGCTTCCAGACTATAAGGTTTCCCGCAAATGGTTACGGGAACATGGCAATGAGCTTATGGATTTAAACCCATAAGAAGGAGATACCGGTATTCCTGCATCTCCTTCCTGCTTTCATGTTATTTTTTACATGTAATATCGTTCTGTTCTCAATTACTTTCTATTGTATAAGTCCCCTCTTCAAAATTTACATGCAATTCGGCATATGCCCCGTCATATTCCCAGCGGATTTCCAGAGAACTCTCCTCTCCGGAGATTGTCACCTCTGCACCTTCCGAAAATGCCTTATGGGTATTCCTCATACGGATTAGCGCAAGCTGTTTTTGAACCACATCTTTTTTCAGTCCTTCCGCGATCTGATCACCGGAAAGATTTGTCCGGTTGATTTCCTTATGTCCGGATTCCCCTGCACGCTGCACCGCTTCATGGTCATTTTTTCCGGCAAACAGATCCAGATACCAGATCTGCGGTTTGCCCGGCATAAACATCTGGATGGCCCGCGCCAGAAGCATTTTTTCATCCGACTCTCCCAATGCACTGTAGTACGTGGCATTTACCTGATAATACAGATTCTTTTGTCCATGTAAATTTTTGACCATGCCTCCGCGGGATACAATCCGGTCAATTAACGACTGGATCTCCTCTTTTGGAAGCAGTCCCTTTAAATCCAGAAGCGGGATGCCGTCGTGACAGCCAAGCATGTTGACCGTGGAGATCTTCTTTTCCACAATTTCCTTCGCCCATGCCGCAAGGTATGTTCCGCGCCTGTTCTCAATCGCATCAATGACCAGTCCCGGCAGGAAAAAGTCGTAGGTCGCATAGCCTTTTTCTGCAAGCGTCTGGTATATTTTTTCGTCATACGCTGCGTGGATCTCCGGCAAAAGCGTAAGTCCCAAAGGTTCTGCCAGCGCATGAATCTTCTGTAAAAGTTCCCATGTCTCCGGATCATTGAGGAAGTTTTTCTTTCCCGGTGTCTTCGGCGCATAGGCAAAGGCATCCAGCCGCACGATCGCCGCTCCATAAGAAGCTATTTTCTCCAGTGTTTCACGATAAAACTCCCACACCTTTGGCGACTGGATGTTTACATCCATCTGTCCAAGATAGTGTCTGCCATGCACTTCCTGATAAAAGGTATTCCAGTACGGCACCTTTTTTCCATCCGGAAATTCCACCATCAGGATCGGCAGCCCGGGTTTGCGGAAAAACATCTGCTTCAGGCAGCTTTCCTCCGGCTGGATATAGCCTTCCTCCGTCATGGTTCCATGCCCTTCCCAGAAGCGGTTCCAGTCGATGAAAAAATCGCGGTACGCAGAAGCCTCCCCTTTTTCCACAAGATCCTGAAACTGTGGGGACTGTGCGGAAGCATGGTTTAAAATAAAATCCAGTTTCAGGTCAATCCCCATATTCTTTAACTGGTCAAGGTCTTCCCGGTCGGCAAGCTGCTCATTCAGGTCATAGTCGATCACGGAAAATCCCCGGTCGAGATCGGAATGATACAGACTCGGCAGAATGTAAAAGGAAGAAAATACATCCTGCATTGCCTCAGTTTTTAGCAATGTTACAATATCTCCCAGATTTCCTCCAAGGCTGTCGGGATATGCATTGAGCATCGGTTTATGGTTCATAAACTCTTCCGTCCTTTCCCACGATTAATCCTGCATTTTTGCGCTGCACTTCAAGTTTTTCCTGTTCCAGCTCTACCACGCGGCAGATAAACGGGCTTGCAGCATTCTCATCGCGGTTTCTGCGGATGCGCCGCTCCTTTGTCTCCTCCGGGGAACTTTCCAGAAAGACGGGCAGATCCACACCATGTAAATCGTCACTGCCTCCGTGTGTCCACTCCAGAAGTAATACAGATATTCCGGAAAAATCGGTTTCTTCCGATGAAATCTCGCCATCTTCCCGTCCCATATGCCGCAATGTGATCGTATCTTTTCCCTCATGAAATGCCGCAAGCACTTCATTGATCCGGTCGAAGTCAATCTCTTTCTTTGTCCCGAGATATCCACGCAGTCCGTCTTCCCCTGCCTCTTTATACACACGCATCCGTTCTTCATCGTTGCGTTTTGGAATCCGGTGTGGATAATCATCGCCCGAGAGCAGATAACAACCCGTTCCGTCATTTAAAAAGTACTGCTGCAATGCCGTTGCGAGTGTTGTTTTTCCGGAACCGGAGCCACCGTAAAGGCTGATGACCACTCGATTTTTGACATTCCCGTCACGCCATTTCTGCACTTTTTCATATAATGTTCCAGCCTCTTTCAGTTCTGTAAAAGCAAACTGATATGCCTCATATTCTCTGGTAAACGGCGGAAGCGGAATTCCCGCATGCATCAGTGCTGCACCGGAATACTGCCTGCCGCTCTGTTCTTCCAGATACACGGCATCCGGTTTTAACCCACGCAGGCGGACATAAACGGTCGCCTGATTTGCCTCTGCCATAAGACGCACTACGCTTACCAGTGCATGATCCTGTTGCTCTGAGACGGACATCCATGCCGCAATTTCATCCGTAAACGGATCCGACAGCCGCCAGTACGTTCCCTCGTTAATGAGCGTTTCATACTTCTTGTACGTTTTGATCTGCTCCCGGATCTGCTGTTTTTCCTCTTCGGATAAAAGTGCCGGGTTTAATTCGTAACCGAAAGTTCCCGCCATCGCCGTCACCCCACGGGTATGGAAACTTGTCACCCGTCCGGTCTGGTGATTTGGCACCGCCGAAACATGCGCCCCCATCGCGGAAACCGGATAGAAAAACGAAGTTCCGTACTGGATTCTTGTGCGGTTGATCGCATCAGTATTGTCGCTGCACCAGATCTGTGGGGAATAATAAAGCATTCCCGCGTCAAACCTGCCGCCGCCACCGCTGCATCCCTCCAGCAGAAGATCCGGATAGCGGCTGCACAGGTGTTCCAGAAAATCATAGACCCCAAGCACATAATCATAGGAAAGATTTCCGGCATAAACATCTGCCATGCTGCGGTTCATATCCCACTTGACATAATCAATTTTTCCCTGATCGAGCACGGCACAGATCTGGTCAAATACACAGTCGCGCACTTCTTTTCTGGAAAAATCAAGCAGTAGCTGGTTTCTCGAGCGCACCGGCTTTTTCCCCGGAATCCGGATCGCCCAGTCCGGATGCGCCCGGTACAGATCACTGTCTTCATTGACCATCTCCGGCTCAATCCAGATGCCAAATTTCACGCCCTGCTCATGCACACGGGTAATAAGATCTGCCAGACTGCCCCCCAGTTTCTTTTCGTTGACCTGCCAGTCCCCAAGGGAAGAATTGTCATCATTTCTTTTCCCGAACCAACCGTCATCCATCACTACCATATCAATTCCAAGGGAAGCGGCTTCTTTTGCCAGATCCACAATCGTATCTCCCGTAAAATCAAAATAGGCTGCCTCCCAGCTGTTGATCAGCACCGGACGCTGCATATGGACATATTTGCTGCGGCACACATGGTTGCGGATGCAGTTATGATACTGCTGCGACAAAGCAGACAATCCATCTGCCGAATAGGATAAAATGACTTCCGGCACCGTAAAGGTTTCTCCAGCCGTGAGCGGGTAGGAAAACAGTTCTTCATTTAATCCAAGAAGCAGGCGCGTCTGGTTGAACTGGTCTTTTTCCGCCTCACAGGAGAAATTGCCGCTGTATACAAACAGCATGCCATAGCAGCTGCCTGCCGTCTCTGTTGTCCCTTTTTCTGCCAGAATTACTGCCGGATTATACTGATGGCTGGATGTTCCCCTGCGGCTGCCAAACGCAATCGTCCCATGTCCCAGCGGGGTGCGCTCCAGATTGCGCTCCATGGCATGCTTTCCATAAAACCGCAGGACATCAAAATCTCCCTGTACAAAATCCAGACAGGCTGCCGCTGCCTTTTCGATCGTAATCTGTCCGGTTCCCGTATTTTTAATCCGGACACTCCTTGTAATGATATCGGTTTCTTCTAAAACGCCATACAGCAGATGCACTTCAACCTGTGCGTTTTCATCTGCAAGGACTATTTCCAGTGTCTGTGCTTCGTTTTCATCTGCCCAGACAGCCGGAAGTCCCTGTAACTGATACTTGCCGCCTCGGATCTCATAGCTCTTAAAAAGCAGATCCGCACTTTCCACCCCTTTTTCATTTTTGATATTCAGCGCGATATTGCGGTAATCCCCGGTGCCAAGGGACGGATATTCCTGTGGCAGCGCATCCAGCGAATAGGTGCGGTCCATGCCCGCTGCATAAGGATTTCCGGAAAATCCGCGGTCTGCATAGGTTAAGACATAATCCATGGAACTGTTTGTTTTTTCCCCATAGTACAGATGCAGCAGATATCCCAGTGGGTCGACCTGCATCTGATAGGTTGTATGCGCTGTATGCAGGGTAAAGATTTTTTTATTTGGATTGTATATAATTGCCATAGAAGCCACCTCGTTTTATTTTTTATCCTTTGACTGCACCGTTTGCCACACCATTTAAAATCTGTTTCTGACAGATCATATAAAAGATCAGGATCGGGATCAGTGCCAGAATATAGGAGGCAAACGCCAGATTGTAATTGGTTCCAAACTGTGTCTGGAAGTTAAGCTGTGCAAGCGGCAGCGTATTCTGTCCGGTTCCGGACATGATCACAAGCGGTGTCATAACATCGTTCCATGTTCCAAGGGCTGTCAGAATCGCAACCGTCGCATGCATCGGTTTCATCATCGGGAATACCACTCTCCAGTAAGTCGTCCAGGTACTTGCCCCATCAATATCTGCTGCTTCTTCGAGTGCTTCCGGAATATTTTTTAAATATCCACTGTAAAGCAGGACATTCATTGGCATGTAAAATACCAGATACAACACGATGACACCGGCACGGTTTCCAAGTCCCATGTGTGCCGTCTGTTTTACCAGAGGCATCATTAAGATGGAAAATGGAACAAACATACCACTGACAATATACAGATAGATAAAACGGAAACTTTTTCTTCTTGCCATGCCCCGCCCGATCACATAGCCTGCAATCGAGTGGATCAGAATTGCCAGTACGATCGTTACCAGAGTGATCAGTAAACTGTTTCCAAGAGAACGCCAGAAATCGGTCACTTCCATTGCCTGACGGAAGTTTTCAAAACTCCATTGTTTCGGGAAAGAAAGTGCACCCGCCACATCGTTTGTCATCTCACTTGGTTTCTTAAACGCAATGATCGCTGCCATATACAGTGGAAAAAATACGGTAACCGTCCCCAAAATCAGAACAATCGTAAGTACCCGGTTTGTTTTCTGTTTTTCTTTCATCATAACTGCTCCTCCTTCTTATTCATGACTGTCATCTGGAAAAGTGAAATTGCCACAATCACAATAAAGAAAATAACTGCATTTGCACTCTGGAATCCAAACTGTCCGCCATCCATACCATTTTTATAAATCAGGTAAGAGATCGATTCGGTGCTCTGTGCCGGACCTCCCTTGGTCAAAGACATGATCTGGTCGAATACCATGAGAAAATTCTTTGTGCTCAATACCAGATTGATTGTTACAAACGGCATAACCAGTGGAAATGTTACTTTCCAGAACTGTTTCCATTTACTTGCTCCATCAAGCATACTCGCCTCGTAAACTTCCTCCGGGACGGTCTGCAGACCGGAAATATAAATAATGGTATTCATGGCAACTGCCTGCCATACACCAACAATCAGCACACCAATCCATGCGTATTTTTCACTTGCAAGAATACTGTTCTGTAAAAATCCAATATGGAACACATTTCCCACAGTTGGAAGAATGTAAGTAAAAATAAAACTAAAAATATAACCGATGACAAGTCCTCCTAAAATATTCGGTACAAAATAAATACCGCGCAGTGCACTTTTGCAACGGATCTTACTGTTTAATCCAACTGCCATGATCAGACTCAGCACATTTACCAGTATCGTTCCTGCCAGTGCATATTTAAACGTAAACAAATAGCTTTTTCCCACGCGGGAATCCGTAAACAGATCTGCATAGTTCCGGAACCCGACATAATCGTACGTTCCGTATCCTTTATAATTGGTAAAGCTGTAAATCACACCTTTGATCATTGGAAGTGTATTGAATGCAAAAAATAAGATCACAACCGGTATAACAACCGCCCAGAATGTTTTGTCCCTGTTTGACATTTTCTTTTTCATTGTGCATCCTCCTGTTCTTTCTGATAATCCTGTACTTTCCGAATCAGATCCCGGTTATAGCGCTTCCAGTCGGAATCAAATTTTTTCAAAAACTTTTCCTGTGCATTGTCGCTTGTATCCAGCAGGAACGTCTGGATCATGGCATCCACACTCATCTCACTCGGATAATGGTGATCCTGATAATCTGCCATGCGGTTATTTTCAATGTAGGGACGCATATCCTTAAGTGTTTCCGGAATTGCAAAATCCCCATCCTTGCAGGCAATTCCGCCCTGATCATCCAGATAAATCTGAATGGTTTCATCGTCATACAGATATTTTAAAACTTCATATGCTGCTTCTTTGTTTTTGCATGCTTTCATCACAGAAAACTGTAAATCAATTCCTGAATTTAATACATTGTCTGATTCCTCATCATTTGCAGGAAATGTAAAAGAGCCGATATTCATATCCGGATTGACCGATTTGATCTGCGGGATCGCATAGCTTCCGATCGGATACATGGCAGATTCCCCGCGGGCAAATGCTGTACATGCATCGTTATAACCATATGCATACGGATTTTTTTCTGCATAATCCAAAAGCGCACGCATCTTTTCTGCTACCGGTCCATACGTATCGGAAAATGTGGTATTTCCCATATTTACCTGATTGCAGGTATCCGAATCGGTAAGTCCGACTGCCAGCGCATTCCACGGAGCCAGACAGGTCCAGGTATCTTTAAAGCCCAGATACAGCGGAAGTGTTCCGCTCTGTTTTATTTCATCACACAGTGTGGTAAATTCCTGCCAGGTGTCCGGCACCTTCCACCCATTTTCCTCAAACAGATCTTTGTTATATAAAATTCCTGCCGCATTTGCCACATATGGAAGTGCGTATGTGCCATCTTTTGGAATAAACTCCAGTTCCTTATCCATATCCAGATATGCCTGCTTGACTGTCTGAACTTCATCCAGACCGGAAATATCTTCAAACAGGTCTGCATCTAAAAAATTGGAGTAGTTGATATCACCTCCGATTGCGATGATATCCGGATAATCCTCCCGGATAAAACGTGTCTTTAAAATGGTCATTGCTTCATTTGGAGATGAAATCGTCAAATGAATGTCATCATGTGTTTCATTGAACCGCTTTTCAATTTTTTCAAATGCCTTAACTGCTTCTGGTTTGTAGGAAACCACTTCAATTTCTGTTTTCCCGTCTGCCCTTTTTTCACTTCCGCATCCGGCGAGCCCTGTCATGCACATGCCAAGTGCAAGCACAGCCGCAAGACCACGGAAAATATTTCTTTTTGCCATATTCCTCTCTCCTTTTCTTAAATATATCCGCTTGCCTTTTTGATAATCTGATTATAACATACCTTTATGCGTCCTTAAATACCCACATTTTTTTAATTTTATACCCAAATGCAATATTTTGTGCTATAATAGATACTAATATCGCATTTTGGTATATACGGAGTGTTTTATGAGTAATACATTTTTTAATATTTTTCCAAATGAAAATTTTATCGATCTGTGCATGTATCAGTTTGGATACGAACAGTGTGATCCCGGTCATTCTTTCGGACCTGCAACACGCAACCACTATCTGTTTCACTATGTTCTTTCCGGAACCGGAACGCTTATGGCAGACAATGCAAAAGGGGATACACAGACCTATTCCGTAAAAAGCGGACAGGGATTTATGATTTTCCCGGGGCAGATCAATACTTACATTGCCGATGAACAGCTTCCATGGGAATATATGTGGATCGAATTTGACGGCTTACGTGTAAAAGAGGCTTTAAGTGTCACAGATTTGTGCAAAGACGCGCCCGTTTATCATTCCCATTCCAAAGAATTACGGGAAAAACTTGCCGATGAAATGCTTTATATCGTCAATCATCCGCAGGAATCCTCCTTCCATCTGATCGGGCATCTGTATCTGTTTTTGGATTATCTGCTGCAGTCGGCAAAGTCAGCAACGCTGATCTCCAGTGGGCGCATGAGTGATTATTATATAAAAGAAGCGATCAATTATATGGAACAGAATTTTCAGAATACTATTTCGATTGAAGATATCGCTGCGGTATGTGGCATCAACCGGAGTTATTTCGGAAAAATCTTCCGCAACTCGACCGGTCGCTCCCCACAGGAATTTCTTATGAACTACCGCATGGTAAAGGCTACGGAATTATTAAAGCTGACTTCCTTATCCATTGCAGATGTCGGCTCTGCTGTCGGATACGAAAATCAGCTTCATTTTTCCCGTGCTTTTAAAAATATTTATGGTGTTTCTCCGCGGGAATGGAGAAAACAGAACAAATAGCTTATGCTTCCTGCTTCTTTGCAGTAAACAGTTTCTTCAGACAGCTGAATGCAACCAGCACACCGAGAACCATCAGAAGAATAGCCACGATAAACTGCAGACCGTCTACCAGGAAAGTTGCCTGACCACCGGCAATATTGGAAACCAGTGCAATGGTCTTCTGGATCAGTGCGGTAAACGTAACTGCCAGCATAACAAACATCGGTATGTAAAGTGTCCAGCCGGTTCTTCCAGTTGTCTTTAAGAATACCGCAAGTGCAATCAGTACAAGTGCTGCAAGCAGCTGGTTCGCAGAACCAAACAGTGGCCAGATATTATTGTATCCGCCAAGAGTCAGTAAATAACCAAAGAATAAGGTAATAATTGTTGCAAAATATTTATTAGTCAGAACTTTCTGCCAGCCCGGCATCTTGGAAGTGTCAGTAGTATCCCCGTAAAACAGCTCCTGAAACGACATACGTCCGATCCGTGCAACAGAATCGAGAGAGGTCAGTGCCAGTGCAGATACACACATCGTCATAAATACGGTAGCAACCTGTACCGGAATACCGAATTTTTCGAAAAATCCTGCAACACCAGCAGAGAAAATAGAAAACGGAGTACCCTCCGGCTTTGTTCCGTTTACGGCAACCGCACCAACAACAACCAGTGCAATGACTCCGAGCAGTGACTCTACCACCATGGCACCATAACCGACCATCGGCATATCTTTCTCATTACTGATGGTCTTTGATGATGTTCCGGAAGAAACCAGACTGTGGAATCCGGATACCGCACCACAGGCAATCGTTACAAATAAGGTAGGGAACAGATAACTGCCATCTACATTAAATCCGCTAAATGCATTCAGCTTCATGGTCGGATGCTCTGCAATGACACCGACAACCGCACCAATGATCATGCCCAGCAGCATGAAAGTGGTCATGTAATCACGCGGCTCCATAAGCAGCCACATCGGCATGACAGAGGCAAGGAACAGATATGCCATAACAATATAGATCCAGGTACTCTTTGTCGCATACATTGGAAGTTTCATACCAATGATAAACATGACAACCAACAGGGCAATGGCAACCACTGCGCGAACCCACTCTTTCATTTTCCCGACCTTTTTCTGAATCAGGCCAAAGATGATGGCAACAACGATAAACAACATGGAAATGGATGCTGCTGCGGAATTCGCATAGCCTGTTGCCTTTGTCATCCCTTCCACACCTTTTCCGACAAACGTTCCGGCAACCATATCGGTAAAAGCTGCCATAACCAGAAGTGTAAACAGCCAGCAGAACAGCATAAATAATTTCCGGCCGGTTCTTCCGATGTATTTCTCGATGATCATTCCCATCGATTTTCCTTCATTTTTAACGGAAGCATACAGTGCTCCAAAATCCTGCACGGCTCCGAAAAACAGACCTCCGATCAGCAGCCATAACAATACCGGCACCCAGCCGAATACGGATGCCAGGATCGGTCCGGTGACAGGTCCCGCACCTGCAATGGAAGAAAACTGATGGGCAAACACTGTCAGTTTGGAGGAAGGAACATAATCCTGTCCATCTTCATGCGTATAAGCCGGAGTTTTTGCTTTCGGATCCAGCCCCCATTTGCTGGCAAGCCAGCGTCCGTATAACAGATAGCCGGCACCAAGTACTACAATTGCAATTAATACGATAACTAAACCATTCATTGTTTTTTCGCCATTTGGCGACTCCCTTCTTAATATTTGCAAAGAGAATGGAACAGGAATAAAAAACCTCCGTCCCTATATACCTCTTATCAGTATATAAAGACGAAGGCTTATGTTATGCTTCCGCGTTACCACTTTATTTGCCGTATCAAACGACCGCTCACTCTCATCTCAACAGACTCCCCTCTGCAGAAATAAGGTTCCTGATAACGGTAGAATACCGGTGAAGCTTACTGTCCTGACGGAATTCAGCCCACAGCTCACAGAGGATGGTCACCATATCTGTCTGTTGTCTCGCACCGCCCGACAACTCTCTGGAAAAAAGTATATTGTGATCGTATTCTGTTCGATGCATTTGCCTGATTTCTCTTTGTTAACAACAAACTAGCACTCTTCTTGCAAAATGTCAACACATTTTTTAGTTTATTACAAATATTCTCAAAACTCTGTAGCTATTGATTTTCTGATTTCCCGGGATTATAATCATCTGTACTTATTAAAGAAGGGATTTGTTTCACTATGAATATGCAAAAGAAAAATACAATTGATATGACACATGGATCTCTATGGAATAAATTACTGCTTTTTGCCCTGCCTCTGGCTGCCAGCAGCATCTTACAGCAATTATTTAATTCTGTGGATACCGCAGTGGTCGGCCGTTTTGCAAGCAGCCGTGCATTGGCGGCCGTGGGAAGCAACAGTTCGCTCATCGCACTGATGATTAATCTGTTCATCGGGATTTCGCTCGGTTCCAACGTAATTATTTCCCGCTACATCGGACAGAAAGCCGAAGAACATGTAAAAGGGGCAATTCACACCGCCATCGTTGTCGCTTTATGCAGTGGCATTTTCGTGCTTGTACTGGGGCAGTTCATTGCCAGACCGGTACTGACACTGATGGGAACGCCAAAAGATGTTCTCGATCTGGCAGTTTTATATCTACGGATCTATTTTCTCGGCATGCCATTTATCATGCTTTATGATTTCAGTTCCTCAATCCTGCGCAGCATCGGTGACAGCCGCCGCCCGCTGTATGCCCTGATTGCCGCCGGAATCATCAATACCGGACTGAACCTGATTCTTGTCATTGTATTTCATCTGGGAGTATCCGGTGTCGCAATTGCCACCGTTGTTTCTAATATTGTAAGTTCCGGTATTCTGTTTTATATTTTACTGCATGAACAGGAACCAATCCGTGTCAAACTCTCCGGCTTGTCCATTGACTGGGGCGAACTGAAAAAAATTCTGATCATTGGTGTTCCTGCCGGCCTGCAGGGCATGGTCTTTTCCCTTGCCAACGTCTGCATCCAGAGCATGATTAACAGTTTTGGATCAAACGCTATCGCAGGATCTGCAGCTGCACTGAATTTTGAATTTTTTGCGTATTTTATGGTAAACGCATTTGCCCAGACTACCGTAACTTTTACGAGCCAGAATTACGGTGCCGGAGATTTTCAGCGGTGCAAAAAAGTATACCGTCTCTGCATGATTTTTTCCGTGATATTCTGTGGTCTGTTATCCGGTATTTTTGTACTTGGCCGGGACTTTTTCCTTCGCCTGTACACGACCGATCCGAATGTCCTGACTTTTGCCGTACAGCGCCTTCTGATCGTCACCACACTGGAACTTCTGACCTCCACTTACGAGATCAGCGGCGGTGCCATGCGTGGCTTTGGCCATTCCCTGACACCGGCTCTGATCACCGTGGTCGGCTCCTGCGTGCTGCGCCTTATCTGGATCAACACCGTCTGCCGTGCCGTACATGAATTCTGGGTTGTTATGATTATCTATCCGATCTCCTGGGTACTGACCGGTACGGCTATGATCACGGCATATCTGCTTCTGCGGCGGAAACTGATACGTTAAGCATCGGAACGGGCAAATGCATTCTTCATCTGTCCACACAGTTCAAACAGAACTTTATCAAGTGTATCGGCGGCTTCTTTTTTTACCATATCTGCCACCGCATTGTTTGCTTCTGTCTTAAATGCCATGCGCTTTCCTGCGTCGGTTTCTTTTTCCAGCAGTTTATCATAATGATTGATAATCTCATGTCCTTTAGACAGCACTTTCTCCTGATACCGCTCGACATGGAACACCGATTTCTTATAAGAGGCATCTGCCATCGCACCAATCATCCGGCTTACCCAGTAAAAATTATCTGTAGAAACTTCTGCTGTCGTATTGGCCACATATTCCGGAGTTTCCTCCACCTGCGCATAAAACGGCACCATGGCATTAAAAGCATTGGAACCATACGCAACCCATTCCAGTACATTGGCATCCTCTCCATGCTCCGGGCGGATATGTACCAGACCAACAAAATCATTGCGGTTGATACCGATGGAACGATACATGCCACGCTGCCCCGGATCTCCATACGCTCCATATGGATCGTATGGCGTCCCCTGATAATGCGAGGAAAGCACATATTTCACATCCTCCACCGTAATCTTGCGCTCCGGTACCAGTGTCCATGGCAGATCATCGGACTCCGGTGTAAAATCCGCATCCGGTCCATCCCAGTTGTATGTGTGTGGATTCAGGCAGCGCAGCATATACCACGCACGCGGTGTATTGTACACATGATCTGCATCGTCATGGCTGCCAAAAGCTTCGCGCGGATTCAGAGTGCCATCCATGGATAGATTCAAGTGATGGTTCGCAATAAACTCCCGCATATCTGAAGAACACATATGATTTTCCTGCATGGTAAATGCATCATCCAGATCAAATGCATCAATTCCAAGCTGATTTGGCATAACCACATACGCATCATCCGGCACACGGCGTGCAATCCAGTGATGTCCACCAATGGTCTCCATCCACCAGATTTCATTCTGATCGGAAAAGGCAATTCCATTCATTTCATAAGTACCATAGGTTTCCAGAAGTTCTCCCAATCGCTGAACACCCTCTCTTGCATTGTGGATATAAGGAAGTACTAACGATACAATATCTTCCTCTCCAATGCCGTTTTCCACCAGTGGATCTGCACCGAGTACACGTGGATTGGATGTGATCGTCTCGGTTGCCGTCATTCCGGTCCGCGCCTCATTGACTCCACACGCGCCCCAGACTCCCTTTCCTTCCACCGCATTTGGCATAGCTGTATAGCAAAGTGGATTTTCTGGAAGCGGAATTTCTACAGAAGAAAGTACCGCTTTGTATACACGTGGCTGCTCCTTTGGCTGCACCACGATCATTTTCTTTGGCGTAAAGTGATCATTTCCACCCGCATCATCATTTCTCGCAATCATGGTTGAACCATCATAGGTTGCATTTTTTCCTACTAATATCGTTGTACAAGGCATATTTTTGTCTCCTTTTCTTTCTATTTGCCATTACATTTTTATTTCCGGTTGCCAGACGGACAGTTCTTCTTCATTTTCATAATAAATATGATAATCTTCTCTCATGGAAGCTCCCTGATAAAATATCCTGCTTCTTTCATGGCTTTTGCGAACTTCTCCACCGGCATCTCTGCCTTTGTTGCTGCAATCTCAAGAGACAGTGTTCCGTCCTGCACCAATGAAAAAAGCATATCATTACGGCCCTTTTCCATCATTTCATTGTCTCTCATAAGTAACGTCATGTATTCCACCTTCCATTCCTCATGTTTTTTTGCCTTCAGAACAGCATTTTCAAGCTTATTCACGAATTGGCTATTGCCTGTCTGTCCTGTCGTAAGCCAGTTTAAAAAGTCCTTCATTTCATCCGATACATCATCTGCATGCCCACCGGCACACAAGAATATTTTCGTTGACTCATCTCCCAATACAAGTTCTGGTATCTCTTTACATTGATTTTCAAATGTGTACTTGTGTAACCCCTCCTGAAATTGATCAAATGGACAAATAAAGATCACATAGCTCTTTTTCAGTTCTTTATAATCCGCACCCCTTTCAAGTAAATTTAAATCTATCATTCCCTGATAATATCTCGTACGCTTCGGAAGATTATCTTTTTTGCTCGTCTGCATTTCACAATCATACACAATCCCGGAATCATCCTCGCTGTACACATCAAATCGTATGCCCTTTCCATCAGCCGTCATTTCTATTGGTTTCTGTTGATCAAGTCGGGTGAAAGCACCTACTTTCTTTCCAAGAATAAGTTCTAACAACTCGTGACAGAGTTCCGGGTTCGTTGTCATTACTTTACAGAACATAAAATCATCTGTAAACGTTAAGTCATCATACTTTTTTGCATTTGCCATATCATTCTTCTCCTTCTTCCTTTTGTGAATAGAGAAGACACTGGGAGCATCGATATTGTTATGAAAGTCTTTTTTATAGTATAACATACACTATTAATTAAGCAATCATTCATCCGCAGAAACAAGCCATTTTCCCAAATGCCATCCCATATTTAATTGTTAAAACTCGTGGTATTGTAAGCACCTGAACTTCTTGTGCTTTAAACGATTTGTCCAGCCTGTTTTTGACTGAATTTGATTGGTGTGAGTTTTGTAAATATAGAATAACGTATCTATCTGTTCTCGTCAACTCATATTTACAATTGTAAATTTTCCACTTTCGGAAGTGGCTGGAAAACAGGTGCAGTTACAACACCTATTTCCCAAATTTTTATCTTTATTTCAAATAGAAGACGCGGTTTTCTTTTCTAGGAATAACATCCGGATAATCCCCGTCCACATAGCCGAGCGCACAGTGTCCGATTCCCTCATATTCATCCTCAATCCCAAGGGATGCAAGCAGTTCCCTGCCCCAGCTGCTTTCAAATTCCTCTTTCGCGCGGTGAATCCAGCAGCTGCCGATTCCCAGATCATGGGCTGCAAGCATCAGGTTTCCCATCACAAGACTTCCATCATAAACATGTGTCGGCCAGTCTTTTTTGCCTAAAACGATGAGCATTGCCGGTGCGCCGTAAAACGGATCACCCTCACTTCCCATGATTTCTGCATTTTTCTTTGCGATTTCATCGCGCTTCTCTTTGTTTGTCACCTGAATGATGATGACATTCTGTGCGCCTCTGCCGTTTGCCGCATAGGTTCCCGCTTCAATGATCTGGTCTAAAAATTCCTGTGGGATGGCATCCGGTTTGAATTTACGGATGCTTCTTCTGGTTTTCATTTCTTCTAATACGTTGCTCATTTTGGTTTCCTCCTGTCAGTCTTCTTTTGTTAATTGCTCAATCACACACGTATGCGTTTTTGTCTCTCTGTTGTAGTTGATTCCGGCAAGGAGCAGATTTCCCCGATACTCCTTTAAGGCATCTGTATAGTGCCGGTCTTTGATCTGCGCAATGGCTCCCTGTGCGGATTTTTCCCATTTCAGTTCAATCACAACCGCCGGTTTGTCTGCATGCATTTTTCTTGGAATAAAACACAGATCCGCGAACCCTTTTCCTGTCGGAAATTCCCTTATGATCGTGTAGTATTCCCGTGCAAAATAAAACGCCAGATTGATCGTACATGCCAGCGAATTTTCATTGTTGTACTGCAAAATGGAAATCTCACGATGCGCTTTATCAATGCCTGCTGCCACTGCCTCTTCGTCCTGCATCCATAACGCTTCCAGCAGATTTTTCGACGCTTCGACAGAATCAATCACCTCATGCCAGTCCATGGTACTGATTGCATTTACATATTCCTGTGACACTTCTTTGTTTGGAATCGACACCGTTTTGTCCATCCAGTGATAACTCAGATAACCCAGATGAACCAGGAGTGTCAGAACATCATCCCGGTTCTGGAATGTTGTCATATCATTGGAAAATGTCCCTGTATTGATTTCCACACGATCCCCGGCAAGCATCCGCACAATGGCATCTTTTAACCCGTCAAAATTCATCTGGATATAAATTTTTAATGCCTCATATGTTTCGGTCTGATTCCAGTAATTATCATACAGACCGCTTAACATTGCATCGACCACTGATTTCGGGCTGTACATGGAATAGATTTTGGGGTTTTCTCCGTCCATTGCGACAAGTTCATAGCCATCATACCACGCCTGCGCTTCTTCAAAATTGCGCTTGTATGTTGCGCACAATGCGTGCACTTCCTCTTCGGTAAAACCGAAAAACTCCGCCATCTCGCGTGGATTGGTCATGGAATATTCCGTAAACATGTTGAGTGCCGAATGCGAACCGTATTTTTTTATCGGTAAAATTCCGGTCATGTAGGCAAGTGCCACATATTCCTGATCTTTCATCCATACCCGCAGGAAATCCAGATATTTTTTTTGCGCCTCTTTATCCTGCTTGTACTCGCGGAACAGACAGTCCCATTCGTCGATCAGTATGATAAACGGGCACTTCGTATGTGCATATACGTCTTTCATCGCAAACACCAGACTGTCTTCTCCATCCATGACATAATCAGGATATCCTCTTTTCAGATCTGCAATCATGCGTTTTTGAAAAACCGCAAGCATTTCATCCATACTGTGCGTCATGCTTAAAAATTCCTGCATATTCACTTTCAGCACATCATATTGATTCCGGTATTTCTGATAAGTCTCTGCCTTTGCAATCTGCAGAGTATCAAACAACCGCGCCGTATCGACGCTCTGATCGTAATATGCTGCCAGCATATCCGTCGCCATAGATTTTCCAAATCGCCGCGGACGGCTGACACAAATATATTTCTGCCGTGTGTCAACAACCGCATTAACTTTTTCGATTAACCCAGTTTTATCTACATAAATTGCGGAATTTAAGCTCTCCTCAAAGCCTTTGCAGCCCGGATTCAGATAACTTCCCATGCCTGACACCTCCGTAATGTCATTCGTAACCATCCACCGCTTTACCAACGAACCGTCACGACCAGATTCCTGTCTCTAGCATACCACAAACATTCTGTCTTTGCACTTATATTTCTTCCGATATTCTATCCATGATTTTACAAATGGTTCCTGTCCATTGATGTTTTCTGCCCATAATACTTTCTTCATATTTTTTGGGTAGGGATTTGTATATCCCGAAAAAATTTCAGGGGACATTGTGATTTTTTCCATCACAATGTCCCCTGCTTTAAATTATGTTCTTCCTGACATTTGAGATTCTCAAAATGCCTGGAGAATCATTCATCAAATGTCAACTCAAAAGGCATAAAGGATACTCCCCGCTTCTGACCTACTACTGTTTCCAACAATAAAACGAAACTGGACATCTCCATCTATGAGTTCCATATTCTCTCCATAAAAAGCTAGTTCCTTCCGATTAACCGTAAATTTTACTTCCTGCTCTTCACCCGGCAACAGAAAAATTTTCCGAAACCGGATAAGTTCTCTATCCGGTCGCACAACAGGAGCACAAAGTGTCTCCACATAACACTGCACGACTTCTGCCCCAGGCACTTCTCCCACATTCTTCACCTTGCAGGATATGTCAATCTTATCCTCTCTTTCCTGTTTCTCAAATATGGGGGGCGTAATGGTGAACTCTGTGTAAGAGAGACCGAATCCAAATGGATAAAGCGGTTCATTCGGAATATCCATATACCGGCTCGTAAAGCGATTCTCCGGATTCGTTTCTACCATCCGGTGTCCGGTCTTTACATCCCAGTAACTGACAGGCACCTGTCCCACACACCATGGTATGCTCACAGACAGTTTTCCTGATGGGGTCTCTTCTCCATACACCAAGCGAACAACAGCCTCAGCTCCCATTGTTCCCGGTCTCCAGACAAAAAGGACAGCCTGGGATTTCTCCGCTATTTTCCGTATATCCAACGGCCTGCCCGATAGAATGACCGTCACAATATGGGAGGTACGGCCAGCTACTGCATCAAAAAACTTCTGCTGCCCTTCCGGCAGATCAAGAAATGCCCTGCTCGCGGCTTCACCTGACTGTGCCTCATGTTCTCCAAGTACAAGTACCACGGTATCCTCCGGTTCAATTTCATCCAGTGTGGCATATTGTTTTCCACTATTCACGCATATTTCAGGTTTCTCTTTATCCTGTTCTCCGCTGTCCTGAATTCTACAGTTTTCAGCCTGCCACAGCCTCCTTTCCTCTTCTGTCAGAATCTCACATTCTGGCAGAAAACGAACCGGCATCTTCCGGGCTTTCAGGACTTCTCTGATCGTTTCCACATCATCATAACGGCCGAAAATTGCCCATCTGCTCAGCAATTCCCTTGACTCCACATAAGGTCCGCCCCAAAATACCTTCCTCTCCGGTTTCAGAGGAAGCATATCATCATTTTTCAGAAGAACCGAACTCTCACATGCCAGCGCAAGCGCGGTTTTCTTTGCCTCAGCAGACAACGGTTCTTCTCCCTGCATTCCTGCAAATGGATTTTCAAACAAGCCAAGCCGATTCTTCATCACCAGCACATTCCATGCACTTTTGTCTATCAACGAAGTTGGAATACTCCCTTCTTTAACCAGTTCTTCCAGATGGAACATATATGCCGGACTCATCATGTCAATGTCAACTCCCGCACGGACTGCGGCCTCTGCGGCCTCTTTCTGGCTTGACACTACATTCTGTTCCTCCAACTGCCCTATGGATCCCCAATCTGAAATCACAGTGCCACTGAAACCCATTTCTTCCCTGAGAGTGCCTTCAAGCAGTTCCTTGTTTCCACTGACCGGTCTGCGGTCAACTGCATTAAACGCTGTCATCACCATTGCCGGATCTGCATGCATTGCCATACGGAATGGTTTGAGATACTGTTCCCGGAAGGTTCTCTGTGATATTTCCACATCATTGTATTCTCTTCCCGCACTCACTGCACCATAACCTGCAAAATGCTTTAAACAGCCTGCGATACCGGACTCCGGTATTTTTTTGTTTCCTGCCTGGTCTGTTCCTTCTTCGCCCTGATATCCTCTAAGCATTGCGGTTCCCATAACTCCGTTCAGAAAAGGATCCTCTCCGAAAGACTCCATTATCCGTCCCCACCTCGGGTCTCTGGATACATCTATCATTGGAGAAAACGTAGCCCTGATCCCCTCAGAAGCAGACTCTGCTGCGGCATGTCCCGCCATCTTTCTAACCAGTTCCGGATGAAACGAACAAGCCTGTCCCAAAGGAATCGGAGCTATAGTCCTGCACCCATGTATGACATCTGCCATAAACAGCAATGGAATATGATGCGGATGCGCTTCCACATATTTTTTCTGAATTCCCCTGAGCTTTTCTGCCCCGATCATACCTAGTACAGAACCAGCATACTGAGTCACCCACTGAGGTGGCTGGTCTTCCCCCACCTCCCCGGTAAGTACCGCATCATCATCAAAGTAAATTCCAGTCAGCTGTATCATCTGCCCAATCTTTTCACGCAATGACATCTCAGACAACAACTGTTTTAATTTTTTTTGTTCCATAATCTTCTTTTCCCTCAATCAAAATAAATGGTTTCTCCACTCTCTGCTGAACGGTACACCGCTTCCAGAATACGTGTGACAACTGCAGCCTGTGCAGGCTTCACAACCTGTTCTGCCCCATCAACAACGATGTGGTAAAACAATTCCTGTTCATAGTCTGCTGCTGACTTTTCTTTTCCTGAGAAAAATGCTACTCCACCGTTTGATAATTCCGGTTTCTCTACTACCTGTGTATTATGGTGGATGTAATTGATTCTAAGGCCATCTTTCATATCAGCTCCGGCTTTGGTACCACACAGGCTTGTTTTTGCCTCATCAACCTCCAGTGTGTTCAGTGCCCAGGCTGATTCCAGTTCGATCACTGCCCCATTTTTCATACGGATAAAGCCAAAAGCAGAATCTTCTACACAGAACTTATCCGGATCCCAGTTACCAAATGCATTTCCCTGGTCTGTCTGATCAGACAGCTTGTGGAAGGAAGCTCCCGTAACAGACTGCACTTCATAATTATCCATCATCCATAATGTCAGATCCAGTGCATGTGTACCAATATCAATCAGAGGACCGCCGCCCTGTTCTTCTTCATTCAGGAACACACCCCAGGTCGGAACAGCTCTTCTTCTGAGTGCATGTGCTTTGGCAAAATAGATTTCTCCCAATTCATCACTTTTGCACATTTCCTTCAGATACAATGAATCTGTACGATAACGGTTCTGATATGCTATGTTGAGAACTCTGTGTGTTCTTTCAGCAGTTTCGACCATCTTCTGTGCTTCTGCATAATTTTTTGCCATTGGCTTCTCACACATGACATCTCTTCCTGCCTCCATTGCTGCTATAGAGATTTCTGCATGGGAACGGTTTGGGGTAGTTACATATACAACATCCAGATCTTCTTTTAGAAGTTCACGGTAATCTTCAAATACTTTTGCATCTTCTGTGCCAAATTTTTCTTTTGTCTCCTGCGCACGCTCTATGATGATGTCACAAAAAGCCACCACCTCATAGAGACCACTTTTCTGCATAGCCGGGAGATGTTTTCCGTTAGCAATCCCTCCACAGCCTACGATTCCTGCTCTTAATTTTCTCATGGTATTTCCTCCTTATTTGCACTTTTCTGTGTTATATAACATATTTCTCCAGATATCTTTTACTGAGAATTAAAGACTTCTCCACCTTTTCCTTGGAATCCTCAAATGCTTTATCTTCTATTTCGATACATGTACAGCCATCATATCCTATATCAGTAAGTGCTGACACGTATTTTCCCCAGTCCACATCGCCAAGTCCCGGAATCTTAGGTGACATATATTCCAGCGGATAAGCCATGATGCCACAGGACTCTAATTTATCCCTGTATATCTTGATATCCTTGTAATGAACATGGAATATTTTATCCTTAAATTCATAAAGCGGGCGGATATAGTCGATCATCTGCCAGATAAAGTGGGATGGATCGTAATTAATGCCAAGATTATCACTGTCCAGGATCTTGAAGACCTCTCTCCAGATTGGCGGAGTTGTCATCAGATTCTGTCCTCCGGGCCACTGTTCCTCACCAAAAAGCATCGGGCAGTTTTCAATTGCTATTTTTACGTCACATACCTCTGCCAGTTTTATGATTGGTGGCCATATTTCTTTTACAAGTTCAAGATTTTCCCGTACATTTTTGGTCTGATCCCTTCCGATAAATGTTGTGACCATGCCAACACCTAACTTTTTACTTGCACGTATGACATTCTTCAGATGTTCAATAGCAGCATTTCTTTTCTCTTTATCTGCCGTCATTACGTTAGGATAATATGCCAGTGCAGAGATTTCTACTCCCGCTTTTTCTGCATATGCCATAATATGGGCTGCATATTCATCATCCTGGTTTACCCGTTCTGCATCTATATGGCTTACACCCGCATATCTTCTTTCTGCTTTTTCTTCTGGCCAGCATGCCACTTCCACACATTCAAATCCCTGCTCTGAAGCAAAATCCATCATTTGTTCATAAGTCCATCCGTCAAGGATTGATGTAATAAACCCAAGTTTCATAGAAAATCCTCCTGTATCTGTTTTCCCTATTTTTCCCATGGAGTTTGTGTAAAATCTCCACCCCTGCACCATTTCAGATAATTCAGTGCATGAAGCTGTCCGGTCATCTCCAGTTCTCCGGAATATACAGGATCATGGTATCCCTCAATGCAGATATCGTCCTCATATCCGTTACTTCTTAAAATAGAAATGATATCTCTCCAGTTCGTGTCACCAAAGCCCGGCATACGATGCCATACAAATGGGACTGCGCCTGATATGCCACTATGTCTTACAGCATCCCAGTCTATTGTTGCATCTTTTCCATGTATATGTACTATTTTTTTGCACCATTTTCTCAGCTCTGTTACCGGATCGATAAGCTGTACCATCTGATGTGTCGGCTCCCATTCCAGTCCGAAGTTATCATTCTTTACTTCCTCAAACATCACTTCCCACGCTTTAGGGTTAAAACCGATATTACATGTCGCATGTTCCCATGTTCCATCCATAAGGCAATTCTCAATTCCCAGCTTCACTCCCTTTTCTTCTGCAAGATCAGCCAGTTCCCGGAATACCTTGCCAAACTCTTCATATGCGGATTCTACCGGCTTTCCTTCCCACGCTCCTGCAAAAGTACTCACATGTGTAGCTCCGAATTTTCCGGCAGTGCAGATTACATTTTCCAGAGTTTTCCTATGCTCTGCATACTGGATAGGATTGCAATAGTATCCAACTGTCGTGATTTCGGAATCCGTACCTGCCAACAGTTTTTCCGTGCTCAATGCCAGCTTATCAAGGTCAGTCCCTTCCAGTGACATATGGAAATTAAGAGAAAATGTCTCAAATCCTTTTCCAATAAATCCCTTTAACCATTCTTCTGCCTTAGTTCCAGGAACGCATGTTCCTATTTTTATCTGTTTCATACTTATTTTCTCCTGTTCCTTCATAAATACTTATGATTCATACTGTCTATAATCAATCACCTGGTTTGTTTCTGCTGATTGGAAAATAGCTTCCATTAGTTTCATTACACGCATCACCTGGAAGAGCTTAATCTCCGGCTCTGCCCCATCTCTTATAACTGCTGCTACATTCCTATGGAAATCCGCAATATCTCCGGACACATGTGGCAGCTCTTCTTTCACGATTGTATCTTCCCGTCTCGGAGCCATGGTTTTGGTCAGACCTGCTGCTGTCTTTACCGGCACTACTTTCTCTTCGGTTATGCCTGTTTTCCGTATGATCTCACCATTTAACTGCCAGTCCCTGATTACCGCAGTACCATCTTCACCCAGTACATACCATCTTGGCAGGGAAATATAATTATTGGTACCTACTTCAACTAAGACTTCCGTTCCGCCTTCAAATGTCAGGATTGTGGTGAACCCATCATCCACTTCCTGATTGGTAATATGGGTAAGTGATGCATATACAGTTTCAATTTTTCTATCTCCGTAAAGATACAGAATCTGATCCAGCAAATGTACACCCCAGTCAAGAACCATTCCGCCACCATGTATTTTTTCTTTTCTCCAGTCGCCCGGAATACCCCTTGAACCATGCACACGGCTTTCTATCCGGAAGACATGCCCCAGCTTCTGCTCCTCTACAAGCTTTCGTATGATCAGGAAATCATCATCCCAGCGCCTGTTCTGGTGTACTGTCAGGAACTTTCCGGTTTCTTTGGCAACATTTTCCATCTCCTGAAGATCAGAAGATGACAGAGTCACCGGTTTCTCTGATATCACGTTTTTCCCCGCATGCATAGCACGGATTGCAATCGGCTTATGGCAGTCATTTGGAGTGGCAATCAGCACGACATCAATATCCGGGTCTGATAACATTTCCTCTTCCGAACCATACACAGAAAAACCTTTTTCTTTTGCTTCTATTCTCTTTTCTTCCTTGATATCATAGATACCACCAATTTCAATTTCCGGTACATTTGACAGGATTTCTGTATGCCATCTGCCCATTCCACCATATCCTATCAGTCCGTAGATTACTTTGTTTTCCCGCATTTTATACCTCCAATTAAGGAACAGCGGCTAATGAACACCATCAGCCGCCGTCTCTTTTACTTACTTAATTCATCGTTGATTTCTTTGAGAATCTGATCACCACCCTGATTCTTCCAGTTTTTAACGAAAGTATCGAATTCGCTGATATCTGCTTTTCCCATAATGATCTTTGCGAAAGTCTCTTCCTCCATCTTCTTCAGATTTGCCCATTTCGCTTCCATTGTTTCCGTCTGTCCGTTGTAAGCGTTGTAAACCGGAACATATTCCTCATTTACAAGTGGCGCGTCACCTACCATGATTGCAACCAGACGAGGCAGATTTGTTTTTGCCAGATCACTATCCAGATTCCAATATTTAAGACTGAAATCATCGTAAGGCTTTTTCTTAAGTTTCGTAACTGCTTCCATATCGTTCTTCAGCAGTTTATGTGTCGAAAAATCTACATCATCCATACTGATATCTCCTGCAAGATATTTCGTCAGCGCTTCATAAGATTTCTCTATCTCATCAGCATTGTCATACGTATTATACAAAGGATAGAAATCTCCGGTTCCCATCTCCGTAGATGTTACGCCCTCTTCTACCCATTTCTGCTCATTTGCAACCAGGTAGTTAATGATCTTAAACGCAGCTTCCGGATTTTTGCAGTCCTTGCTCGCTACGACATACTGTGTCGTTGGCTCAGCCATATGCGTATAATATTTTCCATCCTCAGAAAGAGGTGTGAAATATGCCCGCCAGTCTGCTGAACCTGACAGAGTTGTATCCGCAAATGTATATGCACACCACCACGGTCCGAAAAAGATTCCTACTTTTCCAGCAAGAAGTGGCTCCTTGCTATCACTTCTGACAAGTGTCTCCGGATCAATAACACCATCCGCATAAAGTTTGGAGATATTTTCCAGTGCAGTCTTCGTCTCCGGCTGAATCGAACCATACTCTACCGATCCGTCCTCACTCTTCAGCCAGTACTGCGGATATGACTGAAAACAGCTGAACAATGGGTCAAGTCCAAACTGGTTGCCGCCTACTGCATTCATGTGGTCCGAATTTCCTGGTCCAAGAATACCGATAGTGTCATTCTCTCCATTTCCATCTGGATCCCTTGTCACAAATGCTTTAGCCACTTCTGCCAGTTCATCCCATGTGCGTGGTACATCCAGCCCAAGAGCATCCAGCCAGTCCTGACGAATCCACATTTCGTTTACACCGCCTGCTGTCAGGTTCGGGGCAGGAATCGCCATCAGTTCTCCATCTTCATTGGTGATACATTTCTGCAGTTCTTCACCGCCGGATTTCACATAACTTTTCAGTGCATCTGAAGCATAATCATCAAAATACTTATCCAGTGGCTGTATCATATCGTATTTCAACAGAGCCCTGTACTGGGTTGCATTTACATTCATGATTTCCGGAATGGTATTACTTCCGATACAGAGACTCATTTTTTCATCATAGTCTGATGTAGATGCAGTCCAGTCATATACTACCTGGATGTTCAGGTTCTCTTTCAGAAGCCTTGTATAGGAGTTGTCTTCAAATGACATTCCTTTCGGAATCTTTGCATTCGGATTCATTTTTCCGCCCAGATGTACCGTAACCGTCTCCGGGTATTTTGCCAGAGGCAGATCTTCTTTCGCTGTTCCTTCTGCTTCCTTGACCGCTTCTTTCTGCCCTTTGTCTGATGCACCACCACAGCCTGAAATCAAGGATACCGTCATAGCTGCCGTACACGCTATAGCAATTATTCTTTTTAGTTTCATAATCCATTTTCTCCTTTTCGTTTTTACTATTCTCTATTTTGGCCAGACTCTTTCTGACCGGATACTATCCTTTTACCGATCCCAACGTGATCCCAGATACAAAATATTTCTGCAAAAACGGGTATATGATCAGCACCGGGATCATGGCGATAAATATCTTCGCTGCGTCCAGCGACTGGTTATTTAGTTTCATTGCCTGTGCGATCTGTTCAACATTCATACTGGAATAATCCAATGTTACTACCATCTGCTGTATGTATGTCTGAAGCGGATAGCTGCTTTGTTTTGTACTTAGAACCATTCCCTGAAAGAACTCGTTCCAGTACTGAACAATCGTAAAAAGCGAGATCGTTGCCACCATCGGTTTTGCCAAAGGAATGTAAATTGAGATCAGATTCCTCCATGGTCCACCACCGTCTATAAAGCATGCCTCTTCCAGTTCAACTGGCAGATTCTTGAAAAAGTTTACTGCCAGAATGACGTTGAAAACCTGAAGCCCCATACCGAGGACAAGTCCCCATATGCTGTCCATGAGACCGTAATTCTTCATTGTGATATACCACGGAACAGTACCTCCATTGAAAAGCATGCAGAATACAAAGATCCACATGAAGATGCCCCTCTTCGGAAACTGTTTTTTTGTTCTTGACAACGGATATGCTGCCAAAAGTATACACACCATGCTGGCCCCTGTACCTAACACAACGCGTTTAATAGACACAAGAAAAGAAGTAAAGAAATTCCCCTCTCCCAAGATCTTCTTATATGACAGGAGATTAAATCCCACCGGCCAGAGAGCAACTTTCCCTGCACTGACAGCCTCCCTGCTACTTAAGGAAACGCAAAGGACATACCATACCGGCAGGATGCAGACCAGTGTGATCAAAATAAGGATCACAACATTTACTACGTCGAATACTTTTGATCCTATACTTTTATTTTCTATCATTTACTGCACCTCCTTAGAATAGTTTGTAACCGGTAAACTTATCTGCCAGCTTATATCCTATAACAATTAAGATAACGCTGATCACCGATTTAAACAGTCCAACTGCTGTAGCCAGCGAGTACTGCAGGTTCTCAAGCCCTGCACGGTATACCCATGTGTCTATGATATCACCAGTGGAATAAACAAGCGGATTATACAAATTGTAGATCTGATCAAAACCTGCATTGAGCACATTTCCAAGTGACAGAATTGCCAGAAGGGCTACCGTTGTCCTTATTCCCGGGAGCGTTATGTGCCAGATACGTTTGAATCTTCCTGCTCCGTCTGCCGCTGCTGCTTCATAAAGGCTCTGGTCTACCCCAAGTATTGCTGCCAGATAAACTACCGTATTGTACCCAAATCCTTTCCAGATATCTGTGCCGATCACCAAAGGCTGGAACAATGATGGCTCCCCGAAAAAATTGATCGGATTTCTACCAAATGCCTCCATCAGCTGATTAATTGGACCAGTATATCCAAAGATATTTAAAACAATCTTTGCCAGAATAACCCACGACAGAAAATACGGTAGGTAAACAATTGTCTGGATTGGACGCTTGAGCCGCTTAATACAGAATTCATTAAGCAGAAGTGCAAAAATCAATGGGAAAATAATATTCCCAATAATCTTTCCTACCGCGATTACAACGGTATTACACAGTACCTGTTTGACATCGTTCATTTGAAACATGTACTTAAAATTTTCAAGCCCGACAAACTTAGAATGCAAAATACCCTGGCCCGGATTATAATCTTGAAATGCCATGACAATACCGAACATCGGAACAATGCTAAAGAAAAACAGCCATAAAAGTGCCGGAATCAGCATAATATAATAATGCTTCACAAATCGTTTGATATACATTCCAGGACCTCCCTTCCTTTTTGTTTAATATACACCATGATACCTCCCTTCCTTTTTTTAATTATTTTATCTTCTTCCCCCATATCCTGCTAGATGATATTGTTTCTAATCTTACCAAATATTTTTTATCACAAAAAAAATGTCCGATGAAAATCAGACATTTTTACTCTCTTTTCTGTATTCCGAAGGCGTACACCCATGCTCCCGTGCAAATACTTTTGCAAAATAATGAAAATTATCATATCCAAGTTCTACGGCAATCCTTGTAATGCTCTTCTTTCCATCCTCTATCCATTCCGCCGCAGTCTTCATTTTCCTGTGTATCACATATTGGTGAAATGTTTCCCCCGTCATCTCCTTAAACCTTGTACTAAAATAACTCCTGCTCATCCCTATCCGTTCTGCCACGTCTTCAGAGCGAAGATCCTCCCCGATATGTCCATCCACATACTTGATAACCGCTGCAAAAGCACTGATATCATTTTTCTGTGATGAGCTAAGACTCTCTTCATAAATATGTTCCCTCCAGCGGTGCACCCAGTCCAGCATCTCTTCAACCGTATCCAGCGATGGAAATTCCCCTTCTTCATCTGACAGGAGCTGAATGTTATGAAAACTCTTAACAAAAATCCTCTCCGCACTCCGCAGACTGATTTCTTTTGTTTTCTGACAGAGATCTTCAAATTCTTTCTCACTGAAAATCCATCTGGTGTGCATCCATCTTCTGTTCAGTTCTTCAACTTTTTCCTGATTTTCCTCTTCTGCATGTCCATCTCTGCATGTCTGCATGTACTTTGCACTGACCCGTTCCAGTATCGTTCCACACTCTTCCGGGGAAAAACTGATCTTTGAGATATAGTCTAACGCACCCATACGGATTGCCGTCTGTGCATAACTGAAATTCTCATATACAGAAAGAATTACAAATTTAATTTCCGGAAATTCCTCTCCGCACATCTGCATAAGTTCCAATCCATCAATTTCCGGCATATCTATATCGGTAAATACAATATCCACCGGATGATTTCGGAGAAATTCAAGGGCTTTTCTCCCATTCTGTACATCTCCCACTACCTCGAATCCATACTTTTCCCAGTCCATAATAGCGACCAGACCTTTTCTGGCAAGTTTGTCGTCATCTACAATCAATACTTTCATCTGTCTGTCCCACCTTATTTTCTTCCAATGTAACCTCTTTGTCTTTCTCTTTTTTTTCTTCCGGTTTCCGGACAGGAAGAAGGATCGTAATTCTGGTTCCGAACCCTTTTTTGCTGTTTACAAACAAACTCGTCTGTCCATCATAAAATGATTCCAGCATAGCCTTGACGTAGCGCAGTCCGATACCTCTGTTCTCATTCTTCCAGTATCCCCAGTCATAATCAAACGGCTGGTTGATCTCATCTATCTCCTCCTGATTCAGTCCCTTTCCGCTGTCAGAGATAGTTACAACAGCAAGATGCCTTGCCACATCTTCAAACACCTGGATGCTGATCTTCTCATCATCCCCAAGACCATAGCGGATCGCGTTCTCCACAAGTGGCTGAAAAAGCATACGGACCGTTGGCTGGTCAAGATAACTGCCATCTTCTATATTCATCTCAATAATAAAATCATACCGCATCTGCTGAAGTGCAATATATTCCTTTACAATCTCCAACTCCATCCGCAACGTTGTCTGGCGGCCTTCTTTGCCCAGATTATAGGAAAGAAGCTTCTTTAGTCTCTGTACAAACTCACTGATCTCTCTTTGGTGACTCATTTGTGCCATCCACTGAATCGAATTCAGTGTATTGAGAAGGAAATGAGGATTAATTTGATAGAGAAGTTTCTCAAACTCCATCTTCTGTATGCTTTTTTCCTTTTCTACCATATTGCTGATAAGATTCTCAATCTGTCTCTTCATCTGTTCTACTTCCCTCATCAGGCTGTCAAACTCTGCAATGTCCGACTCTTCATGTACTGCCTGAAGAGTGCCATCCCCAATCTGCACCATCTGTCTGCGGAATTGACTCAGCGGTCGGCAGATCATACGATAAAGATAGAGGACAGACATGGAAAAGATCAGAAACGTTACAACTATGATGAGTGTCATCATCATTCTCCACTGGTTAATCTTCTTCTGATATATATTGTCCGGCAGTGCCACTGCATTAATGTATCCCATCTGACTCCGGTATGCCATAATCTTATAGCCCTCTCTCGTCTGGACTTCATACTCCCCCTTTGAGAGTGATGCAGAAAACAGTTTCTGTCCGTGCATAATGACAGGATTTACGCTGTATTGTGCAACCCCTCTCTCATCCATCTGAATATAAGTGTAGGGATATCCTTCCTTATTTATTTCTTCCGGGGGCTTCATATCAGCCTCTATTTCTGTGTAGATTTCCAGTCTTTTCCCATTGCCAAAAACTACTTCCCTCATGACGGAAAAAACTGTTTTCTCACTTCTCCCAAGAAAAGACGCATGGGCTGCCTGCATAACATTTCCCGCACACTTCACAACCTTAGGCAGTGCGTTCTGTCTTCCGTCCAGTGTTCTGACATTCATACCGCTGATAAGTTCCTTTTTCTCTTCCTTGTCATAATAGGTAACGCCTACCAGTTTTGTGTTGACATATCCGAGTCCCGAAAGTTCTTGTCTAAGGGATCTCTGTTCAACAAACCTGTCAAAATTATCCACAGCATCAAGATAACTGTCCGTTACGTTTCCGATCAGACCGCCCGGTCCCATATAGTTCACAATACTGAGCATATCATAATAGGCTTCATCCGTATTCTTCGTAATCTGATCCAGATACATTTTCATGTTATTCTCTATACTGTCATTCTGTATCATTCTCAGTGCCATATAGGATACAATTCCCGCAGCCAGAAGGCTTGTCATCGCACACATCGTCAATATGCCAAGCATTTTTGCCTTTAATGTTTTCTTCTTTTTTTCCCGAGCTATCCCCATATACCTGTTTCTCTCCTCAACTGCATCACTAAAAAAGACTGCGCATCGGCAATATCCCGCCAACGCGCAGTCTGTATTCTCTGTATACAAAACTCCTGACAAACGCCTGTCATCAGATATCCGTGACAGTTGTTGAATTTTATATAGTATATCACACGGTCTGAATAATGTAAAGCAGTTGTCCTGCTTTCCTTTATGATATTCTATTCATAATTTTACAAATACTTACTGTTCATTGATGTTTTCTGTCCATAATACTTTTCATATTTTATGAATATGGATTCTATGAAAAACCGGGACATATGGAGAAAAATTTGTATATTATGTCCTGCTTTTCCTGTCAGCTGGGACATATGCGAAAAAAATTCTTATTATGTCCTGTTTTTCTTGTCAGCTGGGACATATGTGAAAAAAAGTTCTTATTATGTCCCATACAAATGTCATAACAGGACATTTGTAGCATCTTCTCGTCCACATGTCCCGTTTGACTTTTACAGAAGGACTTTTTTATTATCTTTTTGTCTATATGTCCCATACAGATATCACAGCAGGACATTTCAGGCACCTTTTCATCCATATATCCCATTTGTCTTACACAAAGGGATATTTTTGCCCTTTTTTCTTTATATGTCCTATTTTGTTCTTCTGGCAGACTTTTTGCATAGAGGAGCTATAACTACAAATATTGATAAACTTAGCAGGCGGCAGAAATCATCTGCCGCCTGCTATATAACGTATGCTGGTACACTTATAAAATTGCTGTTTCCAAAAAATGCTGAATGTCCTGAAATGAAGAAAAAACAGCAGTCGCCTCTCCAGTATCCTGTTTTATTCCTGAGCCAGTATAACCAATCACATCAATTCCTGCCTGTATTGCCGCATGAATACCGGTTGAGGAATCCTCAATTGCAACAACCTCATCTTTTTCAGCCTGCAATAACTGTATCGCCTTTAAGTACCCATCCGGATAGGGCTTTCTTTTTTCGCACATATCCCCACATACAATAACTGAAAAATAATCTGTCATTTTGATCCGGTTTAAAGCCGTAATAATATATTTCGCGCTCGTTGATGTTACCAATCCTGCTTTCAGATTCCGTTCCTTCATCCATTGAAATAATTCCTGTAATCCCGGCATGGGACAGATGGCATCATTTTCATAGGTATTTCCCATCTCTTTTCTTCTTTTCTGGTACATTTCCCATGAAACATTTTCTTTCGACCGGCTCAAATAACGCAATATTTTTTCACGGCTGTTAACTCCAATAAATCCTTTTAACTCTTCGTGACCCATATATACACCAAACGATTTGAGAGTTTCCTGCAGATAATGTGCATTTTGAGGTTCCGTGTTTACAATAACACCATCAAAATCAAAAAGAATATATTGTTTCTTCATATAAATCTATCCTTTAGTTATGCCAGCAGCCGTGATGCTTTTTCCTGAATCCATGCTATTTCTTCTTCCGAAAGATCACAAAAATCACTGTTTTCCATAGAGCAATTGGAATCTTGTACATATACTATTTTTGTATCTTTCTGGGTGATTGAATAAAACCAGCATTCTGCCGGAACATTATATACTTTTCCCTGCTCCATCAATGTCAGATCAATAGAAAAACCATTTTCCTTTTTTTCTGCGGTAATCAGAATCGCTTTACCATGTACAAGAATAAACTGCTCATCGGTCGAATGATGGATCTCCAAGTGTTTAATCCCATTAATATCATTGTCTGGTTTCCAGTTTTTAATACATACAAGCCACTTTGGATTTTTATAGACACATAAAATTCCCTCTTCGTTATTTTCATACATATCTGGTTTCATACTTATACCTCCCTAAATTTCTGTTCTTCCTGTAATTGGTACTCCATATCCAAATGCACCTTCTTTTGCGCACATCTTTGCGGCAAACTCCGATGCCTTTTTCATTGCATTTTGAATTTTTACATACATCTGTTCATCTGAACCATCTAAAATCTTATGTTGTGGGGAATTTTTTAACATATCACTTAGGAATGCCGCAAAATAAGAATCTCCCGCTCCCATAGTATCTATAACATCCTCTGCCAATACTGCTTTTGTATATAAAAATTTATCTTTATATAATACATAAGAGCCTTCTTCTCCGACAGTTCCAAGAACAACAGAAACACCATATTTCTGTGCCTTTTTCATTTCTCTCTCCCGTTCATCTTCTGACAAATGTGCACATGACATAATTGCAACAGTTACATACGGACATACCTCCCTCAAATACTCATCTGTCCAGCGCATTGAAAAATCATAGGCAATCGGAACCTTTGTCTGATACAATTTTGAAAGATCCTGTTCAATATAGCTGTTAAGATTTGTGTAAATCAAATCATATTGCTGAATATAATCCATATCTTCTTCGTTGAAATCAAATGCATGATCTTTTGCAATTCCACCTTTATTTGAGCCAAGAAAAACACGGTCTGTTTCTTTCAGTGTTACCAAAGCGAAACCGTTTTCTCCCTGAAAATGCCGGCAATGCGTATCATCAATCTCTAATTTTTTTAATGTCTCCTGCACACATTCAGCTACTTCATCATTACCGTATTTTCCAAGATATGCCGAATTGACACCATTCCATTTTGCATATACACATGTATTGACACATTGTCCTCCCGGATACATTTTCCCACGAGATAAATATTTATCACATACATTATCTCCAATCGCTATAATTTTTGGTTCTTTCATAGATTTTCTCCTTATGTTTTAAAATACTACTGCTCCTATCAAAATTGCTGACACTACTGAAACTACAGTACATACAAGGCCAGGAAGCATATAGCTGTGATTTAACACATATTTTCCAATTTTTGTTGTTCCCGCGGTATCAAACGCAATTGCTGCAACGCACTGACCGGAAGCAGGAATAAAATAATTTGATGAACATGCAATCCAGCCAGCAACAATAATATTTGCCGGAAGCCCTAATGCAATACCAATTGGAACCATAATCATTGTAGAGGATGACTGACTTGTTGTTATTGCCCCAACAATAAACACTGCTATGATATAAATCCATGGATGTTCATTCGTGAGAACTGACATATTATCTGTAATAAACGATGACTGATCTGCAATAAATGTATTCACCAGCCAGCAAAGACCAAATGCCAGAACAACAGCAAACATTCCTGTTTTAAATACTGGCTGATCCAGTACCTTATTGCTATCAAGTTTTGTAATTAATACCGTTACGGCTGCTGCAACCAGCATAAAAATCTCAATTACTGTGGTAAGCGGTAATTTGCTTCCATCTGAAAGTGTTGGAACTAATGCACTCACTGCGCCAAGCAATACAATACCTACCATGGCAACCAAAAATACTGCAACAGAGATTTTTGCCTCTTTTGTTGTTTTAACTTCTGCAGCATTCTCATTTTTCACAAGAGTCTGAACCTGTCCGGATGCTACACGAGCCTGAAATTCCGGATCCTCTGCCAGTTCTTTTCCTTTCTTCATTACAGCAAGAGCACATGCGACTGTACCAATCAGTGTTGCCGGGATACAGACTACAAGCAGTGTAAAAATATTAACCGTTTTATAGTTCGTTGCTTCAGCCATAAAAGCCAGAATACCTACCGTTGCTGCTGAAATCGGACATGCCGTGATTGCCTGCTGGGAAGCTATAATGGATGCTGAAATCGGGCGTTCCGGTCGAACTCCTGTCTCAATAGAAATTTCATTAATTACCGGAAGCAAACTGTAAATAATGTGACCTGTACCACACATAAATGTAAAAATATATGCTACAACCGGTGCAAGTACCGTAATCATCCTAGGATTCCTGCGAAGAATCTTTTCTGCTATGCGAACCAGAAAATCCAATCCCCCACATGCCTGCATTGTTGCAGCTGCTACAATTACCGCAATCATAATTAAAATAACGGTAACTGGCGGATCTGCTGGTGTAACATGAAAGAAAAATGTCATAATTAACATTCCAACACCACCAGCCATTGCTAAAAATGTACCACCCTTACGTACCCCCAAAAATATAATGGCAAGTACAAGTATTAATTCTACCCAGAACATATTCATGTCCTCCCACTCTTTTATATCTTTTTCAGTTACATTTTGGATGTGCGCATATCCGTACAATACAAACTTTAATACAATTCTCGTACATCGCTCTTATTTGTATTGTTTTGTATCTGCCTTAATATTATATTTGTATCATACCTTTGTCAAGGACTTGTGTGTTTTTCGTCAATTATTCTATATTTTAGTTCCGATTTTTGTGCACATTTTCATTCCCGGGCTATTTCAGTATTATATATGTATTGTTTTGTATCCATAATACAATAAGCAGACAAAAACATAGGATACAATGTCTTTGTCTGCTTATAAATTCTTTTGCCCGAATTAAATATGTTCTGAATTAATACTCTACTTTCCACATATATCTACGTGTTGAAAGCGGATGTTCTTTCTTTTCAGCCAGTTCATGGTTATAAATAGGATATACATTATTAAACAGTGAATGGTTAAAGTAATCCACAACAGAAGCATCAATTGTAGATAATCCAAGTTCTTTTGCGTCCAGAACTTCAATCCTCTTTGCATATGTATGAAGGAATTTTAAAGCCCTTTCATCCAGTTCACGGGTAGATCCTTCTGATATCTGAATCATAAACGGACGGTTTGCATCTGTGATTTCAAACGGTCCATGGAAATATTCTCCTGTATGAATACTGCTGGAATCAAGCCACTGCATTTCCATGAAAATGCAAATACTTTCCATATATGCAGCCCCATAGCCAGCTCCGCTTCCCATCGTATAAATAACGGTATCGTCCTTGTATGTTTCAGCAAACTGTTCAGCTCTTACCTGTACATGTTTTCTTGCATTCCGGATAATTCCGGTAATCATACCAAGTCCTTCGTAGAATTTATCATAATTTTCATATCCTGCGGTCTGTTGAAGTGTTTCCACTGCTACGAGCAGCGCACACATTGTTTTTTCTCCAGCATAATCAATATCACCTTTGAGATGATCCGGACTTGCATCAAATGAATACTGGATAATATAGTCACCAAACTCCACAATTTCAGATTCTTCCAGCCATGTAAGAATAATTACTGCTGCTCCTTTTTCCTTACCAAGCTTTGCTGCTGCAATCGTTTCCGGTGTATTTCCCTTATGGCAGGACAGACAGATGATCGAATTCTCTCCAAAATCTTTTGGTGTACTGTGAACAAATTCGTTGCTGTTGATCAGCGCGGATTTAATATTTGAACACTCTTTCTCCATAAATGTTTTTGCAGGATACAAAGCTCCAAGAGACCCTCCACAACCAACAAAATACAGGCTCTTAACACCTCCTTTGTCTTTTTTGTTCTCCAAAATCTCTGCTACAATGTTTTTAATGTCTTTGCTTGTATAACTCATATTCATTTCTCCTTTTTTTATTTGTCTCGTTTGTTTCTATCCAAAATATAATACAATATAATACATTTGTCAATATAAAACAGCTTTTAAAATAAATATATACAATTCTGAAACTTTGTATTATAATATATTGTATAATACAAATCAAAACACATTACGAGGTTTTTCATGGAATTAAACAATACAATTGCCAAACCACTATACAAACAACTTGAGGATCAGTTAAAAGAAGAGATTGACACCGGAAAACGTAAAGCAGGCAGCCGTCTTCCAACAGAAAATGAGTTAAGTACAACCTACAATGTCAGCCGGGTCACTGTCCGAAAAGCTCTTGCAGGTTTATCAGAATTAGGATATCTGGACCGCAAATCCGGAAAAGGAACTTTTGTTGCCGAAAAAAGAATCCAGCGAAATATCTCAAAAGGTGTTACCGGATTTTCTGAAATGTGCCGTACAATGGGAGCAATTCCAGGTGCGAAAACCATTAAAATTGCAATAGAAGATCCTACCGAAAAAGACATGGAACTCATGCACATTACACCCGATAAAAAGATTCTCGTATTGGAACGTATTCGTTATGCCGATGAAAAACCGGTATTGTTAGAAATCAACCGGTTTCCTGAATCCTTTTCTTTTTTATTTGGAGAAAATTTAAATGACACCTCCCTTTATGATGTGCTGCAAAACCACAATATTATTTTTGATCATTCCGACAAAACTTTAGATATTGTGTTTGCCTCCGCACAGGAATCAAAAATTTTGGGGATTTCAAAAGGTTATCCACTTCTTCGAATCGAGAGTACAATCTATAATACTGATTGCTCACTTGTTCAAAGATGTAAGCAATTATGTATCGGCGATAAATTTAAATTCACAATTTAAAAACTCCGGGCACATATACATTTGCGCCCGGAGTTTTATATTATTCCATGGCATACCGGATAAATTTCGGGAAAATCGCCCGATACCCTTCTTCCTTTATATGCATGCCCTCAATCGTATATTCAGCCTTAAGATTTCCGTTTTCATCCTTCAGCGGGTCATTGATATCCATGTATTTTGCGTGATATTTTTCGGCCAGTTTTTTGACAGCCGCGTTTGCTTCAGCGATCTTTGGGTTGGTGCGCACAAGAAGGCAGGGCGGCTTTCACCTGGCACAGGATCTGATCGTAGTGATCAATCATCTGCGCGATCGGAATGTCAGGGTAACTCAGATCGTTGATCCCGAGTTCATCCGTGATAAATCCACCAACTCCGCGGTTATAGAATATGATATTGAACTTTTCATTTAATTCCACATTTCAAGAAACGCTTTCACTTCCTCCGGCATGCGTCCTTTGCGCCATGCAAGAAGAATCTCCGTCGCAAGATCCGCATGCAGAATATCACAGGACTGCATCTGATCCGACAACTTGTGCATAGAAGCCGGAAGAATGGCGATTCCAAGCCCTTTTTCCGCCAAAGTCATCGCCGTTCTGGCGTCTTCACACTCACAATAAATGTCACACAAAAGCCCCTTTTTTTCGAACGCGGACAACAGATAACTGCGGTAGCGGTGGGACAGGATCAGTTTCTGCTCTGACAGTTCCTCGAGCGTGATCCCATCTTTGTTTTTTTCTAAAACTTGGTTCCCTGCAGCCGCCATTGCAAGAAGTTTTTCCTGCATCAAAGTCCTGCTCTCACATCCTTTGAGCACAATCGGTGTCCGGAGTGTCGTGATATCGACCACGCCGTTTTCCAACTGCTCTCGCAGCGTAAATGTCGATCCCTCGTGGATATCAAAGCGAATATCCGGATGCGACGTGGAAAAACGGATCAGGTAATCGGACATCATAGAAACCGTGGACGGCGTAAATCCGATGTGGATTGTTGCCGCCTGGCTTGCCTTTATGACTTCCCGCTTGGTAATATCCGCCATGGTAAGAAGACTGCCCGCCCTGTCATACAGTGTTTTTCCTGCTTCCGTTAATGTAATCTTTTTGGTGCCGCGCAAAAAAAGCTGCACCTGAAGTTCTTCTTCGAGCATCTTTACCTGATAACTCAGCGGCGGCTGTGTCATGTGGAGAACGCGCGCCGCACCGCTGATCGTACCGGCATCCACAATTGCCCGAAAGTATTCCAGTTGTTTTACATCCATAGCTTCTCCTTATATAATTTTTATTTGTTTAAGGCATAAAAGTAATATTTTTCATATATGTTAATCTATGGTATACTAAATGTCAACAGAAAGTCAAAATGAAAAAGAAAGAAATGAAATGATTGTGAAAAGAATTGATTTTGAACACGGGTCCATCCCAAGTAACATCTTAAACGCAGCGATTCCCATGCTGGTGGCGCAGCTTTTAAGCCTGCTTTACAACATCATAGACCGCATTTATATAGCAAGAATCCCGCATATCGGCACAACCGCTCTCGGCGCGGTCGGCTTATGTTTTCCGATTATTGTGATCATCACGGCTTTCAGCAACCTGTTCGGCAGCGGCGGTGCTCCGCTTTTTTCCATCCGGCGGGGGGAAAATAATTCCCGGAAAGCTTCCGAAATTATGAATACCTCCTATACGATGGTCTGCGGCGGCGCAATTGTTTTAATGGTCATTGGATTTTTGTTTGCGCGCCCGATCCTGCGTCTGTTCGGCGCTTCCGAGTCTGCTCTGGTTTATGCATACCCGTACCTGATGATCTATCTGCTCGGCACACTTCCGTCCATGATCTCCACCGGTATGAATTCGTTTATCAACGCGCAGGGATATGCCATGACCGGAATGACATCCGTTGCCATCGGCGCGGTGGCAAACTGCATTCTCGATCCGGTTTTCATCTTCGTCTTTTCGCTTGGAATCCGGGGTGCTGCAATTGCAACCGTGATTTCCCAGACACTCTCCGCTGCATTTGTCCTCTATTTTCTGAAAAAACGATCGGAGCTTAACGTACGGTTTCTGACCAGAAGCGAACTCTCCCGGTGCACGGAAACTGCCAAAAACATCGTAAGCCTCGGAACCGCAGGATTTATTATGCAGCTTACCAACAGTTTAGTCAGCATCTGCTGCAACAATGTGCTCTCCGTGACCGGAGGCGATATCTATATCTCCGTGATGACAATCATTTCCAGCGTCCGGCAGCTTGTCGAGACACCAATTTATGCCATGAATGAGGGAAGTTCCCCGATTTTAAGCTACAATTACGGGGCACGCCGCCCGAAGCGTGTAAAACAGGCAATTGGTACAATGGCGGTTATGATCTTTGTGTATACCGCCGCCATGTGGTCGGTCATTATCGTTGCACCGCATTTCCTTATCGGGATTTTCAGTTCCGACAGCGAGCTGATCAAAGACGCGGTTCCTGCCTTAAAACTTTATTTTGCCGCATTTATTTTCATGGATCTGCAATACATCGGACAGACCACGTTTAAATCATTAAATAAAAAGAAGCAGGCGATTTTTTTCTCCCTGCTTCGTAAGGTATTTATTGTTGTGCCGCTGACCTACCTGCTCCCATATGCGCTTGGCATGGGAACAAGGGGCGTGTTTATGGCGGAACCGGTCTCCAATGTAATCGGCGGAAGCCTGTGCTTTCTCACGATGCTTGCTACCGTGATTCCGGAATTAAATCATATGGAAAAACAAAAATAAGTTAATCTTCCATACCTGCACGCAGCGCTGCTTCTTTTGCTTTTACGTCGGAAAGGAAATGCTCTTTTGCAAAGCCCATATCCTGCACCAGCTCCATGGTCCCGAGATATGTGCCTGCGGCATCCCGTACCGCCATATAGGTAACCAGCATGGTTTTTCCGTTTTTCTCCATCCAGATCGGCACTTTGTCGAGCGTTCCTTTCCGGAATTCCCCGATAATGTGCCGCACCTGCTGCTCCACTTTCGGCGGATGGCAGGAAAATACCTCACGGTCGATCGCCATGCCCGGACGCTTGAAATCCTTTGGTCCTTCATTGAAAAAGCGGTTGATATTGTCCTCATCGACAAATGTGATCTCCAGAGGAATCGTGTTGAGCATTGCGGTAAGCTGCGCAACGGTCAGGTGCCCGCCCGGCATGATGATTTCATCTGTTTTCTTTCCCATAATTTTCTTAGAAACGAAGGCTTCTGATTTTTCCTTTAAAAACTTCTCTGCCGCCTCCCATGTCGCATTTTCCACACCAAAGCAGACCGGATAATCTTTCGAATCGCGGTAAATTCCAAACCACTCTTCCTCCGTGAAATTCAGGGCACAGTTCGGGAAGAAAATATTGGCTTCCTTGTAGATCATATCCTCCACGCGCTGCAACACAATGCGAAAACGTTCCAGCCAGTGATCTTCCGTCTTTTGAACCGGCAGCTGTTTTGCCAGTGCCGCCAGTTCATCCCTGATCTCATCATCGGTCGTCCACATCACATCCGACGGACCGCTGATCCCGTATTTTACTTTCAGGTGTGGATACAGAAGATCCCCTTTCTTTGCATAATGGATCGCAACTTCCCGCAGCTTTCCAAACAGCTCCGGTGAAAGGGTATTGGTTTCCTCTATTTCATTCCGGCATTTCCGGATGACGTTTTCCAACACTTCATTTTCGCGGGTAAACGTCTGCAGCGGATGTCCGGTGATTCCGGTTAAAGCCGCGGTAGCCGCCAGCTTTTTCTCTTTTACCGATGCCGCAACCGCTTTTTCCGCGTTGGCAACTTTTTCCTCACTCGTTGCGCCGCGGAACAGTGCCGCATGGACATCACACAATTTCTGCACGGTCTCAAGTGGTGTGCCGCCCTGCAGAAGTTCCTGCTCTGCCTGCATGATCTCTGCCGGATCAACCTCTTTAAATTCTTTTGCGAAATCCGCCCTTACTTTTTCCAATTCTTCCCCGGCGCTCAGCCGCTCGAGATATGTTTTGATCTGTTCTACCCGTGTGTTGTGTTCCATGATTTTATCCTTTCCCATTTATATAGACTCTCTTACAAACAGTTTTTTCATTCTTCAGTTACAATATACACAAAAATGGGAAAAGAATATGTTGTTGCAACCACATTTTATATTTTATTTGTCGTACTGTACAGTTTTCGCAAAGTTTGCTTGACATTTTATGCAAAGTATACTATTCTGTTTTTGCAAAGCAAGCTATGCAAAAAGATAGTGTCAGCCCATTTGTGAAAGAAATTTTGCATGGGCTGATGTTCAACAAAAGGGGATCACCAATGAAAAACCGTATCAAAGAATTGCGCAAAGCCAATAAACTATCGCAAAGCGAACTGGCAGATATCGTGGGAACTACCCGCCAGACAATCACCTCTATTGAAGTAGGTAAATATACCGCTTCTTTAGGACTCGCCTATAAAATCGCACATCACTTTAACTTAACGATTGAAGAAGTTTTTGACTTCAGTGAAATTGAGAATGAGGAGTAATTTACTATGGAAAAGAAAATGGAAAAAATGAAAAAGGAAATCAAAACACAGAACCGTTTCTATCTGATTATCGCAGCGCTTTTTCTAATTGCACAGTGTACCAACACCTCCGGTGTACTGACCTCTGCCTACACAAATCCGCACTCTGCAGAATTTGTGCATGGGTTTGTACTTGGTCTGGTTATCGTCGTGGAAATTTTTGTAATACTGCAGTTTTGTAAAAACAGCAAAGCGCTCAAAGATGAAGCGCTGTTAAAACGTCTGTACAACGAACGCCATGATGAACGCGCACAGCAGATTGAGGCTCTCGCCAGCCAGAAAAGTGTACAGATTGCACTTATACTCGCTGTCGCTGCCGGATTTATTGTCTGCTATTTTAGCCTGGAAGCCTTTCTTGGTATGCTTGGTGTCGTTATACTGACAGGTGTCGTAAGAAAATGCTGTAAAATTTATTATACGCGTACTTACACATTGCAATAACTTTGACAGTGCTGCACACCATTGTAATACAACCATCAAATATCAGGAGGAGAGTATACATGAACGTTGTTATTGCCATCGATTCTTTTAAAGGAAGCATGACTTCCCTTGAGGCCGGGGAGAGTGCCTCTGCCGGAATCCGGCGCATATATCCGGATGCAGATATCACCATCCGCCCACTTGCAGACGGTGGCGAAGGCACGGTGGAAGCTTTGACGCTTGGCTGTGGCGGCACACGCACACAGGTATGCGTAACCGGGCCTCTTGAAAAACCGGTGCTTTGCAGTTACGGCATTCTGGATGCTGGCAAAACTGCAGTCATCGAAATGTCCGGAGCTGCCGGAATTACACTCCTTTCCGAAACCGAACGGAATCCTTTGTATACAACAACCTACGGGGTTGGGGAAGTCATCAGAGACGCCATTTCCAGAGGCTGCAGACATTTTATTATAGGAATCGGCGGAAGTGCCACAAACGATGGAGGAATCGGTATGCTGCAGGCACTGGGATTTGACCTGCTGGATCAGGAAGGGGTTCCGGTACGTCATGGTGCTCTGGGCTTAAAGGATCTGGCTGTAATTTCAGACTCCCATGCGCTGCCGGAACTGAAAGAATGTACGTTTCGGATTGCCTGTGATGTGACAAATCCGCTCTGCGGTTCGCAGGGATGCAGCGCCGTTTTCGGTCCTCAAAAAGGCGCAGATCCTGCCATGATTCAGCAGATGGATCAGTGGCTTTCCTCCTATGCCGCACTCGCCGGAAAAAGCTTTCCGAAAACGAATCCCGCGCATGCAGGAGCCGGGGCTGCCGGCGGTCTTGGGTTTGCTTTTCTCACCTTTTTCCATGCCACTCTGGAATCCGGTGTAAACATCATTCTGGAAGAAACACATCTTTCCGACTATATAAAAAATGCAGATATTGTCATCACCGGAGAAGGCTGTCTGGATGGTCAGACCGTCATGGGGAAAGCGCCTGTCGGCGTTGCAAAGATTGCCAGAGAATTTCAAAAACCTGTGCTTGCATTTTCCGGCTGCGTGACAGAGGATGCAAAAGCCTGTCATGCAGCAGGAATTGATGCCTTTTTTCCGATTGTGCGGGGCGTTATTTCGCTTGAAGATGCCATGCAGACCGACCATGCAAAACAGAATATGACCGATACGGTGGAACAGGTATTTCGCATGCTTCGAACGTTTCAGAATATAAAATAATGAAGCAGATTGGTAAATCCCTGTTCGGTTGCATATTTCTCCAGCATTTTCTTCTGGTTTATGATACTGTTGCTGTCACCACTTTGCTCATCATCACGGACCTTTGCGGAATTTTCGTTACTGTTCAGAGGTAAACTTGTAACAAAAGAACCGATGGTATAGACTAATCGTAGTCAAAACCATCGGTTTTCTTATGCAAATATTTCTGCAATCTCGCGGAACAGATTGGCCTGCTCTTTTCTGCGCATCAAAACCAGCATGCTCATGCATTTACAGAGATGGTCGATGCTTGACGGACTCCGGAATGACACAGCCTGCGCCTGTTTTCTTTTATATTTTCTCAGCAGCCGTTCGGCTTCGTTATTCGTGGCAGGTACATTCTTATTATGGAGGAAAAGAAGATGATCTTTCTTATACTTTTTCATCCTTTTGTACAGGTTGTATCCATCACGGTAGTATTTCCCATGCGGCTCATAGTCGTATTCATCCCCGGCTATGGACAGGATTGTTTTATAACGTTCTTCAAATTCGGAGACGGTCTGCGGATCTGGCTCTTCTGATTCAGATAAACCATTCCGGTAATGGATCATTTCCTGTATCAGGGAATGCATCTGCCTGTTCCAGGAACGGTCTTTTTCGTTGTCCATGCTGTCTTTCAGATAACGCAGTACATGTGCAAGGCATTCCTGGTGGCCGGTTCCATACTTATAAAAGGTTACATCATGATCGTGGACCAGTGTCCCCTGATAGTCTTCAACGACCGTGCCCTTTATTCCATCGTGTCCCTTTTTGCCCCTGGCAAAATAGAGCACACCGCCATCCGGAACCGCACATACAAATACATACGAACTTTCCCCGTTTACACGGGCATTGGTACAGTCTGTATGCATGACAGGGGAAAGCAGCATGTCACGGAAAAGCTCTTTGCGCTGGGATTCTGTTTTTTCTGCAAATGACTGGCAGAGATTATTGATCATGCCTTTTGATATGTTTATTTTTCCATCTGTCAGATCAGACAAAAACCTGCGGCTTTTATCAATTGATGTACAGCAGCCATTATTCAGCAGAAACAGGAAAGCACGTAAATTTCCTCCATAGTTAACGTCATCAATGACTCCCTGTGGAAATGGTGCATGGATCCGTTCACCTGTTTTGGAATTATAGTGCACATCGGCATGATACCCGGTCACATGCACTTCTACGCTGATGTCGATTTTCTGCTTTGTAATGGTTTTCGATGTTTTCTTAAAGTCAGGGTCATGGAGTACTTCTTCGGGTGCAGGAAGATAGATTTCCCTTGTCGGGGTGAGTTTCTTTCTGCAGTGCCCCCTGTGTCCTGGCTGTCCACCGGGTTTCCTTCCTGTCTTTTCGCGGCTGTTGGATATTTTTTTGCGGGCGATAGATTTTGAAGACGGGATGGATGAGTTTTCATAGTTCCGGTTAATCTGTGCCGTCAGTTTCTGTACTTTTTGTTTTTCATCATCAAGCTCTGTCTTTACTTTGTAAAGTTCCCGTCTCTGGAAAGTTACTTTTTCAAGGGCAGTGTCGCGCTGTCTTTCTGCACGGATGGCCCTTTTTTCCATCATATCCGCCTTTTTTACTGCTTCGGCGACCATACGGTCGCATTCTTTTTGCAGCTGTTCAAAAATCTCAAACCATTGATTCCGAATCGTAATGGCATGGCTGTGTTCTTTTGCTACAGCTGCTTCCAGTTTTGCAATTCTGCGTTCCAGGGCACGCACCTGTGTAAGGTGCTGTTTTTCCATTCGGATATATTTTTCTCCCGATTGAAAGGCTGCAAGTTCTTCCTGTGCTTCTTTCAGCCTGTATTGAAGTACTGTAATGGTTTCAAAAGAATTTCCCATCCCCATGCCGCGTCCTTTCCTTAAATGTTTGTCAGATCATCAATGATTTTTTCTAATTCTGCATTATGTTCCTCAAGGGATTTGATCAATGAGGACTGGGTTTCAATGACCCTGTGCTGCAGTCCGTTTGTATGCTCAAGACTGCCTATAAGTTCTTCATATGCTTTGAGTTTGCTTTTATCATCTGCGTTCATTTGTGCCTCCTTAAGTATAGGATAAGTACAGCAAAAACAGGGACGAATGGGAAATCGGACGAATTCCGGGACTGGCAGAATGACGGTGGATAACCGGCAGAAAAATGAAAGAAGCAGGAGTGGAAATCTGTATTCCAGCCATGTAAAAGCAGGAAAACATGCAGGTACTGTTTATAATTTCAAAAGAAAAAGCAGGATTCGGAAGTCGTTAACGAAACTTTCCATCCTGCTTGAGTTTATCCACAAATATATTTTTTTAAATTTCGTCAGTTTTTACAATGGTCTGAACAGTAACGCTATGGGCAGGCTCTCATATACTTCATCAGCATAAATATATACATCACACCTTCCTCTGTGATAGAATGTAAAAAACGGAGGAAAATACTATGTCAAAACGTTCAGATGAAATCAGAAACAAGTACATACAGAATCCACCTGAAGGCATGACTGCTGATGACATCCGCCACATGAGTGAGGATGATTTGCTTGATATGGATTACTTCTTAAATGAAGACGATGAGTTTGGTGAAGACTTTCCTGGAGCTGAAGGCTTCTATATCTTCTAAAACCTATCGTTTACTTGTCGTGCCCGCTAAATTGCGGGCCCTTTTCATATCTAGCTATCCCAAAGTTAGAACTTTCCTATAAATTAAAAAAGACGAAAAATAAACGATACAGATTTCTCTGTATCGTCCATTTTTCTTTTTTGATTAAATCAATGTAAAATCAAGCCGAGGCAGACTCCTGTCAAAATGATTTTTGCAGTTCTTTTCAAATCAGGTATCTCCTTCCTGCTATCTTTATACCAGATGGTACATGTAAACCGTTTATTCACTCAACGACATCCGATACAGGAATGCGGCTATTTCCGCTCTTGTACAGGCAGCATCCGGATTGAATCGTCCTTTGCTATTCGCTTGTGCGATACCCTTCTCTTTGGCCCACGCCACTGCCTGTGCGTAGTATTCATCAGAAGAAACATCTTTAAAAGCTGTCTCTTGCTCTGCTGCCGGTTTTCCTTGCGCACGCCATAGCATTGTGATCGCCTCGGCTCTCGTTATCGCAGCATTTGGTCTGCTGCCATCCGAAATTCCCTGGTTTTTAGCCCATGCACGTGCTTTGCTGTACCACTTCTTTCCACCTGTCAGATCTACGTCTTCCCATCGTGCGAGAATCGTCCATAGCCGTGCCCGGGTAATTTTTGCTTCCGGTGCAAAAGCCGTACTGCTCTTTCCATTCATCAGCCCGCGTGCACTTACAAAATCAATGGAATCCTTCGCCCAATGTTTTTTTGTATCCTTAAAGTTTTTCGCCTTATCTACGAGCTTCACTGTAGTGTCTTCGTCCACGATCAGCTGAACTCCATCTTTTGCAGCCACTGATTTCTTCACAATTTTCTCAGTGCCATCGGCATTGACAAGCACTGCGACTGTACCTACGGTCATATTTTTTACCGGAATCTTCACTTTCGTTTTCCCTGCACCCTCCGGTAGATTGATGGTCACAGTGGATGCAGCTTTTATATTTTTACCTGCCTTTACTTCAACCGGAAGTTTAACTGCTTCACCTGATTTTTCAGCATTTGCGATCGCCTTTTCACTAAGCTGCACTTCTGCTGTGATCATTCCTTTTTTACCGTTCACTATGGCAACAGTCGTTCCATCCGAATCCTTGATGTCCGGCGTAGTTGTTGCAGATGCATTTCCGTTAGCTGCGCCGCCTCCCGCGGTGGCACCTCCTGCTGCTGCACCGCCTCCTGACGAGGATCCGCCCCCTGCTGAAGATCCGCCTCCTGCTGAAGATCCGCCTCCTGCCGTGGAACCGCCTCCTGACGATGATCCACCTCCTGACGTTGTTCCTCCGCTGACATCCGCTTTTTTCGTTACGGTTACGGTAACACGATTACTGTCGGCCGCAAGATATTTCTCATTATCACCGGAATAATGAGCAGTAAATGTATAAGTACCAGCTTGATCGAGCCGGATCGTCTGAGCCTCCCCTGTGCCGGATATCGGCAGCGAAGGATCTGCCGTGTAAGTTACTCCGCTTAAATCCACACCAAATCCTGAGGTTTCGCTGACACTTAACATGACCTGTTCTCCTTCGGTCACTGTATCCGGGCTTGTCGCCAGCAGAATGACCGGAGCTTTCTTAACATTCGGTGACGGTGCGATATATTCACTCCATCTTGCATACAACACCGTATTGCTGCTATATACTCTTGTCAAATCAACTTTCTCACCACCTGTCGTATACCATCCGTCAAACACATATCCTTCACGGGCCGGTGCCGGAAGATCACCGAGTTTTCCATTGATTCCGGTCGTTTTTGTTGTATTTTCTCTTCCGTCATTATAACAAAAAGTAACTGTATAACTCTTTGCAGGCTCCGGTGCCGGCAAGATATCCTGACCTTTGTTTGGAAGCGTTCCTTCGTAAGCAAGAACAGTTCCCTGCTCATCCCTCACTGCATATCCGACCGTGTCACCGGTTCGCAGATCTGCATTGGACGGGATGGTATATAAGAGGGAACAATTTTTCAAACCGGAATTAAAATCGCTTCCATGATATTCCAACGTTCCCTTCGGGCGGAAATTGCCCTTTTCCGTCCAAAGCGGAATCTTGAACGTTTCTGACGCTGCTACAGGCTGACCATCAGCAGTAGCAATGGTTCCGTCAGCATGGTTTACCCATACCTGTAATGTCACCTGACTGAGCTTTGTATCGGAAAGGTTCTGCACGATTGTACGCAGCTCAATCTTCTGCCCCTTCATCTCTGTCGGTTGGAAAGTAATTTTATCTGCCCCTGTCAAAAGGCGTGTCTTTTTGTCTGCGTCAAATTTTGTATAACCCCAACCGGTTGCATCACTAAAATCTGAAAGCTTCGTATATGCATCTGTGCGCTTTGTCACTTCCGGTTCTGCCACATACAGATCCGGACCCTCTGTGACCAGCTGGCGCATCCGCTTATTTCCCTGCAGCTTACATACCTCGCAGAAACCATTCCAGGTCTGGCGCATCATACATTCACGGCTGGAATTATAAATCTTATCCGTATCATAATCTGTATGAGGAACACTGTATGTCTTCCGGAAGCCAAGCAGCTGTCTCCATTTTACCTGTTCAGGATCACTGATCCCCGTTCTGTTTAGCGAAGTTTTTTCAGACGCTTCTCCCATAAAAGATCCGCTGTTGTACTCGTCTCCAAGCCATAACAGACCATGACCAAGCTCATGCGTAAGCGTTTCGACTGCACGCTGGCTGTATGCAGGGCTGACAATATAATGGAATCCGTAATCAAGATCGTTGAATGCCCCGCCAAAATCATTTGCAGAATTGACCAGAAGTACGAACTGGCTGATGTAGTCATGTACATATTTATACTTTTCAAAATCCCAATCTACATTCGGATCTGCCTGCTGCGGAATATGGGCATCATGCACTTTCTCGATAAACGCCGGTCCGATACACCGTTCAAAAATATGGTTCTTCCACTGACTTCCATTCACGGATATATTCTTTCCCCATACATCGAAAAATGTACTGTCATATCCATCAATGGCACTGTACGTTTTATCCGATGCCGTACATAATGCATATACATTGAAGCGATCCTTGTACGTCTTATATGGCTCATACTGCATCGCGCCTTCCCATAACCGTTTGGCAGCTGCAACAAATTTTTGCTGCTCGCCTTTTGTGTAACCTTCACCGCAGATGACGACAACCATATTCTCATTATCGCTGCGCGTCTTCTGGATGACCTGGATAGGTATCGTGGCAGATTCGTATTTCTTGCTCTTGGAATAATTCGGTCCAAGATATAACTGTATACTCTTGTCAAGCGAAACATCCCACTCCTGCCCCGGTGTTGGTCCATCTCCGGAAACTGTAAAGTTCTCCTCCGGTTTATTTACGGCTGCACCGCGGTAAGGGGAATCAGCTGTACCGTCTCCACCAGTCACCTGATAATATTGCGTATCAAGATAAAACGCCGGACGGACACCATAAAAGCCTAAATACGGAGCGTTTCTGTCTATTCTTCCATCCGTCTCCACATAGCGCATATCGTGGTTGCAATCCGTCACCGGAGTCCGCAGCCAGTAAGGCCACCTCACGCCACCCTTATAAGCAATATGATAACTGTCTCCAAGCTGGCTGTTATTTTGATAGACTTTGTTTATCTGCTTTACATCCATTAAGAATACTTTATCCGTAACGTTCTCATAATAGGCCTGATCAAATCCGTTAGCGGCTGCTTCTATATTTGTGTCATAAGGCAGATCTGCCCCCTGGCCTTCGATCATTCCCGCATTATATTCCGGATGGGATACGATCGAACGCTGGGTTACCGTTTTAATCGCTGCGATCTCGTCCTCCTTAAAGCCGTTTAAAAAGCCTGCTGCCTGGTCATATGGATTCTCTCCTACAAAGCCACTCTTTGGAGGGTTTCCGCAAAGCCATTCTACCTTCCCGGCTTCCGCCTTGGAATTCAGCCAGGAACGCATATTGCTGTCACGCCATTGATTTGAGCCATATGTCCCACGCTTTAGGTTACGGCTGTGCGAACGCGTAGCGCTGTTTTCACTTGTTTTGGCATCATAAGCCATCGTTGCCAGCACCTGATCGGAGAGCATGAGCGGTCCCATCTCATCAACATCGACGCAGCGCCATAAGATTGGCTGCCCGTTATAGTTTCCCAGCCTGATATAGTCTCCGATGCTAATATTGCTTGTGCCAACACTGCTCGTCTCCTCTGCAGCTGCCTGTGTACTTGAAAATGGCAGCACCGACAATACCATACAAATACATAAAACAAGTGCTGTAAGCTGTTTTTTCATAAGTAGTATCCTCCCTTTCATCTGTTATGTATTCCCGTAAATAAATTTCCGCCGACTCTATAAAGCATTCTCTACCTTATCCCATGTGTGGGTCAGTTCAAATTGTGCCTGTGTCAAGTAAAAATAAGTCTATTTCACGGCAGCCTTCGCACCCTGATCCTGCACCGGATCATCCCAGGTCACATCAATATAGCGGTAGCTGCTTCCGTCTTTCACATAATTCCACGCATGTGATCCGCCACCGGCTTCACCCGGAACGGCGATCGAACAGATGCCGGCTTTTGCGGCAAGCAGGTTAAAAACACCTGCATAGCCCTGACATACCGCCTTTTTCTCAATCAGACAACCATATGCGGTATAGGCATCATCATATCCGTATCTGCGCGCGTTCTCATCGTAGACACAGTTTTTCACGAGATAATTGTGGATCGCACGCAGCTTCTGTTTGCGCGTCATTCCGTCCCTGATAATCCGGGGAATAATCGCGTTCGCCTTTGCATTCGCCTGTTTTATTTTACCCGTGATCTGCGCCGCACTCAGGTCATTACCTGCCCGGTAATCAAATGTTCCATCGGTACTCTTCCAGATGACCAGACTATAATTGTACTCCGGATGATGCTGCAATGCGAGTACAAATGTCTCGTAATACACCGCTCCGTCCGCACAATAGCTAGTGCTGTAATCACGCTTTTTCATCGCCTTAAGCACATGCTTATAGGCATCTTTTTCGGACTTGACGACTGTGATCTTTTTCGTAAACCGAAAAGATATGTCAAAGTTCCCTTTTTATTATACAGGAAGTCCCCTATAATGTCAAGCCCAAAATCACTGATTTTTCAGGCTGGTTATTTTTCAAATTAAATGCAAAAAGTGTTTGCATTTAGTCTGAAAATAAAATATTTTGCATTTAGTCTGAGAAATTTCAAGGAAATACCCTATCCAAGCATTAGCTCAGATAGGGTAATCTTATCATCCAGCAGAAAGATGTCCGTGATGCATCGGTGTTAAATTTACATTTTCTCTTGTGATAAGCTCTAAGCCCAACAGATCAAAGAAATCCTCCGGCAAACGTTCCATCGCCAGATCATAAGGACACATCCCACCAAGACTTTTCCGGACATAACTGTTCACATGATTTGTAATTACCGTAATGTCTCTCTGATCGTATGGTTCCAATGAGGTCCCTTTAGGAATCACTTTTCTTAATAACCGGTGATTTCTCTCACAGTGTCCCTTTTCATCCGGGCGATTCGGTTCACAAAAGAACACGTTTGTTCTTTTCTGATCAGGATAAATGCATGACCTTTCCATACCTTTTACATCCATGAACTCATGACCATTATCGGTCAGCAGAATTGGGATAGCTTCTCGAAATACCTCCGTACCTACAGCCGTTTCAATTCTGTCAAGCATCTCCACAACACATCCAGAAGTCTGATTATCCATAATAAAATAAAGCTGCATATGCTCAGATACCCAATGGAGCGTGAGAAGGACCGCCTTATCCTCCTTCTTTCCTTCTACACAGTCAAGCTGCACGACATGGCATCCATGGTTTCTGATATATTTCAGATAATCCGTCCATAAATGGCCTTTTTTCTCAGCAGTGATGATTGCATATGCGTCCTTACTTAAAATGCGTCTTTTTCTGGGCTTTCTTTTTACACGTTCCTGTAAGTCAACATTTCTTGCAGACAAAGCGCATGCATCAATCAGACGATATAATGTCGCCTCGCTGCAAGGAAGTTCATCTCCCAAGGTCTGAATTACAGAGTATGGCGAATGTCCCGCTTTTAAGAGTGGGGATACCTTTTGATCAATCTTATCCAACATGTCCTCCGTCAGATCGAATCCAATCCTTTTCGTCTGCAATTCTGCCTTATACTCGGTATGAGCGTCTACACCTTTGTATAAGCGCTTCTCCATTCCACAGTTGAACTTCCGATCACATCCATTACATACATGAGGCGACGCATCTTGTATGGGACATTCATCCTTTTCATAATCACGACAGATCTCCCAACAGTTTCGTTTGTCACATTTCTTGCAGACCGAATTACAGTATGTACGAATACAGATCCTTCGTTTTCCGCAAGTGGACCACTTCCTGCAGTCGTTGATTTTCGGCACGATTTTCGTGTGGTTTCGAATCTCTCGAATGATGGTGGAAGGAGATTTATTCAACGTCTGTGCGATCTCATAAGGCTTTGCGCTGTTATCAAGCATGGTCTGGATGGTGATCCTTTCATCCTGAGACAAATGCTTTTTAGGGCGCACTTCCCCCTTGGTTTGCTTTTTCTTTTTGCTCAATAGTACAATTTCTCCTTTGTTTTAGTAACATGGAAATAGTTAGATACGATTCGCGCACAAGACATGTTTAATAAATTTGTATATATATGATATAATAATTTTGGCTGACTTGAAAAAGTAAATTCCAGTGCAGGGGTAAATTCCACCACGCTTTAAAATTCTTTGATTTTTTAGAATTGTGGGAGGCTAAATCCTTATAAAACTGCTATAATTAGATTAACTTTCCATAAAACATCTTACTTTCAGGCATGGCAAACAAGCCTCTGGATAGTTTCTGTGCGAAACTAAATTCCACAGGCCGCATTCAAAAAATGTGAATTGTTAAGTTCCAGCCTGACAGCAGATTTTTATGCTAAGTTAGTGGTTAAAGCGTATCAGCTTAGGCGTCAGATTGACCTCATCGGGTGGAATCGGCCTAAGCTGAAGTGCTTTTAAGATGTCTATACCATAGTTTTCAAGTGCTACATCATACGGTGTTCGACCACCAAGGCTTTCTCTTGGGGTTGAATTTATGTGGTCTACGATAGTTCTTAAATCCCACTGGGTGAGATATTCAAAGCTGGTCTTTTTAGGAAGAATCATTCGAAGCATGGTATGTGCCTGTTCGATGCCGCCTTTTTGACCGCTTCTCATCGGATCACAGTAATAGATGCTTGACCGCATAATGCCATTAATGCCGTTTTCGAGAGACTCCGGATCTCCGAATTCGGATCCGCGATCCGTAAGAATCGTGTTGAATAAGGTTAAAAAATCATATGTGCCAAGCTGGTGTTCCAACTTGTTAAAAACAAGTTTTACGGCACCTTTGGTGCATCTGTTCATAATGAATGCAAGAAACAGTTTTTCACGGGTTAAGAAGAATGTCAGGATGACACGCTTTGAGTCCTGTGATGAGTGAACGGTATCCATTTCAGCAAAATGGTCAAGTTCAAGGGCTTGAAAATCAGAAAACATACGTCTGATAAAAACGGATCTGTCTTTGATCTGGGTCTTGTGTACTTTGCGGGGGTTGAATTTTACCTGACGTTTCAGATCGATGTTTCTTGCGGACAGGATTCCTTTATCAAGGTAAGAATACAGAGTTCTCACGGACATATCGAGTTCTGGATGATTCGTTATAATCTGATATGGAGACTGTCCCTGAAAAATCAGGGGCGTGATGACCATATCTTTCTGATGCAGTTCGTGTCTGGTCATGTTTATACCGGCCCTGGACTGTGAGAGACATTCTTTGTATTTGCGGTCAGCAAAAATAGCATCATAGCGGTATTTGTGGGCAATCGTGCAGTGATTGATTGCTTTTGGACAACCATTACACACATAAGGTGCTTTATCGAGTCGGTTACATCGTTCTTTGACAAAGTCCGGACATGTCTGGTTGCAGGTTGGACAGGTGGTACATTTGACACCGCAGAGAATGATCTTGCCACAGGCATTGACTTTTTTGCAATGATATCTGTGGACGCAAAAGTTATGTGCATTGTTAAAACAGCCTTTGTGATACCAGTCGCTGAGCCTGTGCAGCCTGATTTCTTTTGAGATTGTTGTTGGATCTTTACAAAGATATCTTGCAATGTCCTTAAAAGAACAGCCAGCGTTTAGGGATTTTTCAATGTATTTGCGATCTTCGAGAGTAAGATGTTTTTGATTACCGGGAATATATTTGCTCATGCTAGTTCTCCTTCTACTGCTGTCAGAAGGCCAACATGAGCATACCATTTATGATATGAAAGATTAAACTCCACTTGTGCAGAAGAGAATTCCACTGTATAAATGGATGGTAGAATTAAACTTTGCAATTTTCATATAATAATTTTGTTCGAATTGGATATTGACTTTCACCGATAGTCATCATATGATGCTTATAGGAATTAAGTTTGTGTACGAATAGTACATGGCGCCAGATGGTCTGCAAACCATCTGGTGCATTTTTATGTCTAAAATTAACTCTGCAAAGTTCTTTTTAGACGGCAACTATTAATTTTCATGTTCTACTATGAATAGTACCCACAATTTCACGTAAAATCAACGTAAATGATTTATAATGTTGAATTCAAACATGTATTCCGGGTTACTACAGTGGTACTTTAGCTTAAAATGGGCAATCTTAGGAAATTACGAGAGAAGAAAAAACTTTCACAGGGACAATTGTCAATCAGATCCGGTGTGAACCTTCAAACGATAAAGGCATATGAACAGCGCACTCGCAACATCAATCATGCGCAGGGAGATATCTTGAACCGACTGGCAAATGCTTTGGATTGCGCAATTGAGGATCTTTTAGAAGATGATCCTGCTTCGAGGGTATAAGAAAAGGACCACCTCTTTACTGAGATGGTCCTTAAATTAACTTATCTGTGAATAAATCTCCACAACTTACAAGGTCTTGCCTTCGTCCGCAAGCTCCTTAAGGGCAGTGTTATACTCCTTTTTGGAATAGTTTTTATTTCCCAAAATTTGTTTTTCCGTAGCGCCAAATGTTGTGATCATATACTTGATAGAATCAACATTCGATCTCGCAATTGCTTTCTCAGCAGCTTTCTGTTCATATCTTTCCATTACTTCGCACACGGCGTCCAGCCCCCTTTCTTCATGCTTTAAAACATTCATTCTGTCAGTGAACTCCGGAAATTTGGAATTATTGACTTCCTTTTTAAGAAAGCAATCCATATATTCCGAAATTGTAGTTCCGTCCTTCACTTCCGTATTCACAAAGACTCGATAGAGTCCGTCATCAATACGGTGTCCCGTTTCTCTAATCGTGCTATCTACATGGTAGAGCACATGGTTTGCTTTAAAAATATCAAACTGAGAAATATATACTACAATGATGTCTTCGATTTGTTCAAACTTCTCATTTTTCTGTGAATCTTTCACAACAATACTTGAAGCATTGAATCTTACGCGACGGACATGATCATCATTATCAGATCGTTGAACCTCAACATTGCACTTTTTCCCATTTCCTAAGATACATAAAGCATCCAATCGCACTGATCGACCATACAGATTTCTCTGACTGCTTTGCACAATCACATCTTTGACAACCAGATTTTCGTCTTCAAGAAGAATCCTCAGCATTTCCTGACAAAATGGTATATCATCTGCCAGGACTTCAAAGAATACATCATCAATTGGGCGAAGATCTTTAACTTTTTCTACTTTTTCTTCCAGACTAATAGTAACCTTTTCTTGTTCCATTGCTTTTCCTTCCTTTCCCTACTTATTTTTGACTAAATATCTATATAAACAGGGAAAGTTTGGCATCCCTGATTGCTTTTATCAGGGAATATCCCTTATTTTAGTCTGTATCAGACTTTGTTATATATGTAGCCACGAAATATTTCCCGAAACTACATCCCTTGTACTATAATACTTTTACTTTACGCTTATATTATAGCATATGCCGTGAAATCTGCAATATACATTCACTATCATTTAGATTCCAAGAATGTAGAAGAATATATAGACTCTGCTTTTCACGATTCAAACTAATACATACTTATTGTAAATCAGAACAAATGTTCTCACAAGAAAATCCTCTTCATATCGTTTCTCCATTCGTTTACTCTATGTTAATAATATGAGTTGTTTTTTTTGCCACATTTCGATTTTTCAGAGTAAATGCAAAATTTTAGTCCTTTTTGCATTTACTTTGAGAATAAGTCCCTATATCATTGAATAACATGTGTTTTTTCCTTAATTTAAGCGGTATTTTTGAATTTTATTCAAAATAAAACAGACATAAAGTAGAGTAAAAAGCCCTATTTTATGCCTGTCAGACTAAATGCAAACCTATTTTGCATTAGGTTTGCAAATTAACCGATTTTTCAGGCTTTTCTTTAAATATTTACCTCATAAAACAGAGCCACAAGTGTATGACAGTCATTGTATCTTGTACTGAATAGTTAGAAGAGGGTGCAGTTTATAAAGCGTCCCTTTGTTTTGCTTTATAAAGGCTATAAATCCTCTGTTAACTATGATGGTGAACCTTCCGTGTCTAATGGTATCGTGTACCAACTTCCTTCGTCCCACCTGCTCATACACCGAGTGCCCGCTAAGCTTTCTAACAGGGTCATTGCCCTACGGAGTGAACTACTGCAGGCTACAGCTCTTGTTTATATTTTGATTTTACTGACCTGCCCTTTCCGCAGGGTACGGATATTCCGTGGACGCTTCCCTTGTTTCGTTACCTGCTGGTCATTGTGCTGATGCAGTGCTTGTTGCACTCCATCGTTATCGGGTTTCTTTCCAGAACCCTGCCCGATTTCGGAATCATCCGCAACCCGGCAAGGCTCTGGAATAAATAATGCTGTCGATTGTCTTATGCTGCAATCGCTTCCTTCTTTTCCGGCCGCCTGATGTCCATCAGCATCTTCTTCGGATCATAGACCGTTCCCTTCTTCAGAATCGTATAAACGATTCTCAAAAGCTTGCAGGCTATCACAATCAGTGACTGCATCTTTTTCAGCGGATTGTCAGGGCGTGTCGTGTAGTACACATGGAGTTCTTTAACTTCCTCCGCATGAGCCACTGCTGACTTTGCCGCCTGGAATAACCAGTATCTGAGTCGTTTGCGTCCTCTGTGACTGATTTTGGTCTCTCCCTTATGCTTTCCTGAGCTACATGCTACAAGACCTAATCCGCTTAATTTTTGTATTTCCTTAACATCATCAAATCTCGAAATGTCTCCCATCTCTGCAAGAATTCCGGAAAGAATATTTATTGTGTCAGGCACCATTGTTTTCAAACTGCATAACATCATCCGGCGG
>ENA-ORSS01000018-ORSS01000018.1-human-gut-metagenome-genome-assembly--contig:-NODE-18-length-232774-cov-27.137157_pt1 | contig 232774 bp, 178 predicted proteins | sample MGYA00241899_ERZ509162 | MGnify/ENA primary metagenome ERZ509162 (study PRJEB26280, sample SAMEA2338641) | human gut metagenome | biome: human gut; feature: human-associated habitat; material... | reverse complement strand
TTGTAATTTAAAATCTAAAATCTACAATTTAAAATCATAAACCACCTCTTCTAAAACCTTCTACAAATCAGCAATCTCCCCAATCGGAAATCAAAAATCGTAAATCGTAAATTACACAATGAGTCCGTCCCAATGTGTTATTTTCCTCATACCCATTTTGTAATTTAAAATCTAAAATCTACAATTTAAAATCATAAACCACCTCTTCTAAAACCTTCTACAAATCAGCAATCTCCCCAATCGGAAATCAAAAATCGTAAATCGTAAATTACACAATGAGTCCGTCCCAGTGTGTCATTTTTATTTTATTGCAAAATATTTTATACATAGTTTCACCGGCTTCGTAAAATTATATGCATAGAGAACGACTGTTTTATAAAATAATACACAACTCATTCTATATCAAACGTTAGCATTTAAATATTTACAAAAACATCTGGTTGAAAGTCGAGAATGTATTATCTTTAAGACCACAAAAAAGAAGAATATGAACGAAATATACAGACCGCTTACCCAAGAAGAAATAATCACATTAAAAAAACAAAATTGTACTGCTACCGACTGGAATCACATAAAAGTAGCCCCTCATTTCACTACCGACTACATTTCAAATGTCCGGTTTTCCGGAGATATCTATTTGGGTGAATTTTCCCAATCGTTCCATTTGGACGGAGGACTCTGCAAACATTCCGGCATATATTATGCGACACTGCACAATTGTCGTATCGGGAACAATGTATTAATCGAAAACATACCGAATTATATTGCCAACTACACCATCGGTGACGATTGTTTCATCCAGAATGTAAACCTCATCGTCGTCGAACAGAAAAGTAGTTTCGGAAACGGAACACCGGTTTCCGTGCTGAATGAAACCGGAGGACGTGAAGTTCCGATCTTCAATGAATTATCCGCACATCTGGCATATATTATAGCTTTATACCGCCATCTTCCCGTATTAACTGAAAAATTAAAACGGCTGATCGACCGATACACCGAAAAACATAGCTCTGAAACAGGATCGATCGGCCGGGGTGTCACCATTGTCAGCAGCGGTAGTATCCGTAACGTCATAATCGGCGACAAATGTACGATTGACGGTGCTTCCCGACTAAAAAACGGGACAATAAACAGTAACGAAACCGCTCCGGTCTATATCGGGCATAACGTTGTCGCCGAAGATTTCATCATCGCTTCCGGCACCAGTATTACAGACGGGGCGACATTGGTGCGCTGCTTTATCGGACAAGCCTGTCATCTGGGACATTTGTTCTCGGCTCACGATTCTTTATTTTTCAGCAATTGCCAGGGAGAAAACGGAGAAGCCTGCGCCGTATTTGCCGGTCCATATACCGTAACGATGCACAAATCCAGTCTGTTGATTGCCGGTATGTTTTCGTTCCTGAACGCCGGAAGCGGTTCGAACCAGAGTAACCACCTCTATAAATTGGGACCGATACATCAGGGAATTGTAGAGCGGGGATCTAAGACTACCAGCGATTCATATATACTGTGGCCGGCCAAAATCGGAGCATTTTCCTTAATCATGGGACGCCATGTAAATCATCCCGATACCTCCGACCTTCCGTTTTCCTATCTGATTGAAAAAAATAACCAGACGTATCTGGTTCCGGGAGTGAATCTACGAAGCGTCGGAACAATTCGTGATGCACTGAAATGGCCCAAACGGGACAAACGCACTGATCCCTGCAAATTGGATTATATCAATTTCAATTTACTTAGCCCATACACCATACGCAAAATGATCGCCGGTATCGAAGTACTGCATTCCCTTCGTTCCGTATCGGGCGAAACTTCTGAAGAATACTCCTACCAAAGTGCCCGGATCAAAAACAGTTCACTGGAAAAAGGCATCGTTTTATATGCCAAGGCCATCAACAAATTTTTGGGTAACTCGTTAATAAAACGTCTTGAAAACATCCGGTTCCGGACAAATGAAGAAATACGTTCACGCCTCAAACCGGATACCTCCAAAGGGGCCGGAGAATGGATCGATCTTGCAGGACTGATTGTTCCGCAAAAGGAAATAGAAAATCTGATTACCGCCATTGAAAACGGAGAAATCGATTCGGTAGAACAAATCTGTTCTTTTTTGGAAGCCTTACACCGTGATTACTATACCCTGGAATGGACCTGGGCTTGGGATACCATACAGAAATGGTATGATATCTCTCCCGACTCAATCACGGCTCAGGATATCATCCGTATCGTAAATATATGGAAAGAAGCCGTCATATCACTGGATGAAATGCTTTATAACGATGCCCGGAAAGAATTTTCATTAATGGCCCAAACCGGTTTTGGGGTAGACGGTACAAATCATCAAAAACAGATGGACTTCGAACAAGTCAGAGGTGATTTTGAAAGCAATCCTTTTGTAGAAACCGTCCGTCATCACATCTCCGACAAAACGGCATTGGGGAATGAACTGATCGAACGCATGGAAAAAATACATACAGACTGCCAAACGTAAATTGGAACAGCCTTTCCATTTTCCCCTCTGCTTCAGATCCCAATCTAAAATCTAAAATCTAAAATCTAAAATCAAAACCTACTTTATCCCTCCCCGATTCAACAAAGTCATAAATTTATCTTTATAAGAATCCGAAACCGGGATATATTGTTTACCGAAAACAATCCGGTTTCGCTCTACAACCCGGATTTTATCGGCCCGGACAATAAACGAGCGATGTACCCGGATAAAATCGGAAGAAGGCAATATTTCCTCGAGAGCTTTGAGGCTCATCAACGGAACGATAGGTTGTCCCTCTCCTTCCAGATAAATTTTGACATAATCCTTCAATCCTTCTACATATAGAATACGGTCCAATTCTATCTGTAGCAGTTTGTAATCCGTTTTCACGAATATACTCTTTAATTTTTCTTCCTCCGGTATACGACGAACCATCTCATACCATTGCAAAGCCTTATTGGCAGCCTGTAAAAAGTCAGGATAACTGATCGGCTTCAACAAATAATCCAAAGCATTCACCTTATAGCTATCCACCGCATACTGTTCGAAAGCCGTCGTAAAAATAATCCGGACATGTTCTCCTACGATCCGGGAAAACTCCATCCCGTTCAATTCAGGCATCTGAATATCCAGAAAAATCAAATCGATATCTCTCCAGCCTACTTTTTCCATAGCTTCCAAAGCACTGGAAAATTTACCGGCCAACTTCAAAAAAGGAGTCTTTGCCACATAACTCTCCATCAACTCCAAAGCCAAAGGCTCATCATCGATAATACAACAATTCAGATTCATACCCCCGATTTACAACGTATTCAATTTTAACTCTGCAATAAAACGTCCTTCCTTCACTTCCATTCCGAGCTCGTATCGCCCCGGATAAAGCAAAGCCAGACGCTTCCGTAAATTTTCCAATCCGATCCCCGACCCGCTCTTATCGTTTTCCGCTTTCGGGAAATAACTGTTTTCTACCCGGCAAATAATTTCCCGTTCCCCAATGGTATGTAAATTTACATGTATAAAAGACTCTCCTACCGGATGAACCCCGTGTTTAAAAGCATTTTCCACCAAAGTAATAAACAACAAAGGGGCCACTTCGGGATCGCTTTCCGCATAAATATCGGTCTCGATGTGTACCCTTTCCGGTAGCCGTATTTTCATCAAGGCAATATAATTATTCACAAATTCGATTTCCTTCATAAAAGGAACGTATGTCTGATTATTCTCATACAGCATATAACGTAACAACCGGCTCAAATCATGTACGGCATGTTGTGCCTTTTCCGGACTGAAAGCAATCAAAGAATAAATATTATTAAGCGTATTGAAAAGAAAGTGCGGATTCAACTGATTCTTCAAATTTTTTAATTCCGCTTCGGCATGCTCCCGTTCCAGCTCCTTTCGTTCTGTTTCAGAACGATACCAGTTCCCGGTCACCCGGATAGCTACGCTTAAACCGGCTGTCAAAGCCATCAACACAAAATCACGGGAAATAAACAGCAGTTTTGGAGGTCCCGGATGTGTCGAAACCGTTTTTTCCGCAAAATGTGTAAAATGATAAGTCATCCACGCATCCAGACATACGCATATAATCGATATGAGCAAAAGGTTCAGAAAAATATACCGCCATAATTTCTTACGAAACAAAACCCGCCGGATCAGCCAAAAATAATTCGTATAAAAAACAATCATAAAAGCCAGCGGTACAAAGGCATATCCTAAAAACCAACGCCAGGTTATAGCATTTCCCTCCCGTGTTGCAAAAAACAGGGGAAAACCGAACATAATACCCCAACCGATCACATGTATCAGCCAAAATAATTTCGACCTATCCTTTACTTGTTCCATCATACAATTTTTACCCGACAAAAGCCTGTCTCAAAAATAATAATTTCTTTTATACATTCATCTCCCTTCGGGATTTACCTCCGCCCACTACTCATAACGGATAGCTTCTATCGGGTCCAGTCCGGAAGCCTTCTGTGCCGGATACCAACCGAAAAATATACCCGTTACCGTACATACAACAAAAGAAAGTATGACGGAATACCATTCTACATATACCGGCCAGCCTGCGAACAGCTTCACCGTCCAGGAAGCTCCGATACCGAAAACAACTCCGATCAGTCCCCCTGTCACGCTAATCAAAATCGCCTCTATCAGAAATTGCGCCAGAATATCCCTGCCTTTTGCCCCGATAGACATCCGCAGACCGATCTCCCGGGTTCGCTCGGTCACGGATACATACATAATATTCATAATTCCGATACCCCCTACCAACAACGAAATTCCGGCAATACAAGCCAACAGCACCGTCATCATATCTGAGGTCGAATTCATCATCGAACTCAATTCCTGTTGCGAACGGATATTGAAATCGTCATCATCTGTATCCCTCAATCTGTGATTACGCCGTAAAATACTCGAAATCTCTTCCTCGGCAGCCTCTGTCTGCCCTTCACTCAATGCAGAACAAAAGATACTCTGTAAATGGGTGATGGCCAGAACACGTTTTTGAATCGTGGTGTAAGGTGCTAAAATCAGATCGTCCTGATCCATCCCCATTGTATTGTAACCTTTAGATGTCAATACGCCGATAATACGAAAAGGTATCTTACCAAAACGGATGATCTTACCGATCGGATTCTCTCCGTTGTTAAAAAGATTCTCCACAATGGTTTTTCCGACCACGCATACCTTAGCAGAACTCACAATGTCCTGTTCTCCGAACATATCACCTTCTGCTATTGAATATTTCCGGATGTCCAGGTAATCCGGAGTCACCCCATAAATGGAAGTCGGATAATTATTCGCTCCGAAAATCGTCTGTCCACTACTGCTCACGGAAGGAGAACAAGCTGCCACATAGCGTGTTTCATTCACAATCGCTTTATAATCTTCTAATTTCAGGCTCTGCATGGCGGCGGGGTCCTGACGTACTCCGCCACGCATATCTGCTCCCGGATGAATCATAATCATATTAGATCCCATCTCAGAAATCTGCGCCTTGATACTGCGTTTAGATCCCTGACCGATAGCGAGCATAGTGATCACCGAAGCGACACCGATGATAATTCCCAACATCGTCAGGAATCCCCTCATCTTATTGTTTCCCAAAGCTTTTAAAGCTATTCTGAATAAGTTTGTAAAATTCATATCTTCTCCGTTTCTGGGTATCCCCGTCGCCACAGACCGGGTTACTCTTTTTCATTATTAAAACCGGAAATCCTCACGGCAATACCGTTCATCCCCGGTAATTTCTCAAACCGGTATCAGTCATCCGTTTTCGGTAGGGCAGCCAATGTTTCCTTAGCTGAAGCGATATGTTCATTCCGGGTATCCTGTATCACATGCCCGTCTTTCAGAACAATGGTCCGACTGCTGTAAGCCGATAACTCCGGATTATGTGTCACAAACACGATGGTACGCCCACGGGCATGTAAATCCTGAAACAACGTCAGAATTTCAAAAGAAGTACGGGAATCCAGATTCCCCGTTGCCTCATCCGCCAATATCAATACCGGATCATTAACCAAAGCCCGGGCAATGGCCACACGTTGCTGCTGTCCCCCCGACATCTGATTCGATTTATGGTAAAGCCGGTCCTGCAGACTAACAGCATTCAAAGCTTCAATAGCCCGGCGTTCCCGCTCTTTGGCTGAAACAGCCGCATTATACATCAACGGCAATTCAACATTCTCAATGGCTGTTGTCTTAGGTAACAAATTATAAGATTGAAAAACAAAACCGATCTTATGATTCCGCAGTTCCGCCCGCTCGTTCTTTCCCATCTGCCGTACCGAATAGCCATCCAGCCAATACTCGCCTGTCGTCGGAGTATCCAGACATCCCAGAAGATTCAGCAATGTAGACTTTCCCGAACCGCTTGTCCCCATGATCGTGACAAACTCTCCGGCCTGTATGGAAAATGATATTCCGCGCAAAGCGTGAACAATTTCATCTCCTACAACAAAATCCCGTTTGATATCCTTTAATTCTATAATCGCATTCATCACTCATTTATATTTATCTGTCTTTCCGGCTATCCCCAACAAACCACTCATTTACAATTATGAAACACATTTAGGCGATCGCAAATTACCTGTTATTACTTTTCACCTTGTTTCCAGGCCTCTCTCCTTTTATCTGCCATCAATCTGTCGTCTCTTACTTTTTATTTTTCTTATCGCTTCCCGGCGGTTTAGGCATAAACGGACTGGATTCGGTTTCTCCGGTTTGCGGAGGCCCCATAGCCGGTTTACCCGTTTGCATCCCGATCACGACCTCCTCTCCTTCCTGCAAGCCGTTTACCACCTCCACAACAGAGGTCAACAAAGTACCTAACCGAACCTCTTTCTGTTCCAACGTATCTCCTTTCTTCACCCACACCGTTTTTTGCAATGCCGGATTTTCCACCTGTACCGGTTCCAAAATAACTCCGCTTGCTTCAGCAACCTGATAATCGGGGACAAACTTCAGGGCCTTCGGAGAAATTGTCAGCACACCGTTCTTTTCCAGGGTATAAATAGATACCGTCGCCGTCAATCCCGGCTTCAGCTTCAGATCGGGATTCGGTGCGCTGATAACGACTTCATAAGTCACGACGTTCGACTCGACAGTCGCTTCCAGGCGTACCTGAGTTACCACTCCCTCAAAAATATCGTTCGGATAGGCATCTACAGAGAATGTCACCCGCTGTCCGTCCATCACCTGACCGATATCGGCCTCATCTACATCCGCAATTACCTGCATCTCCGTCAAATCTTTAGCAATTGTGAACAAAGTCGGTGTTTCGAAACCGGCAGCAACCGTCTGTCCTTCTTCCACCTCCCGGCTGATCACGACACCGTCAATCGGACTGGTTATCACAGCATACCCCAGATTACGCCTTACCTTTACAATATCTGCTTTGGATTTGTCATAAGTGCTTTTCGCTTTTTCGTAATTATAGGTCGCACTCTCGTAATCGGTATCACTGATCAGTTTTTTCTCAAAAAGTACCTTGCTCCGGGCATAATTTTTCTGTTGATAATCATATTCGGCCTTGGCATTCGCCAATTGAGCCTCCTGTGATTCCAGTTCGGCCTGCAAAGTCACTTTATCCATTTCTGCTATCAACTGCCCTTTTTTTACGACACTATTGTAATCGACGTAAATTTTATCTACGATTCCGGATACCTGGGTACCGACATCGACTTTCGTCACCGGCTCAACCGTTCCTGTTGCAGAGACCATATTCGAAATACGTTCTCTTTTCACCTGTGTTGTCTCCCAGCTGAGTGCTCTCCCGGGCGAAGCTCCCAGAAAAAAATAGCAGACAACCCCGATAACCGCTACTCCGGCAATTCCTAAAACAATCTTTTTCATTTTCATATCGTTTTATTTATCGATTTCTTTAATTAATTCAACTGTATCCCTTTTCCCTGGTAAAAATTCAGCAATTGTAAATTCAATACAGCCATATATTTGGCTTGTACCAATTCTTGCTGTGCTGCCAGCAAATTATTTTTTTCAGTCAACAATTCTACCGTATTTTTCATGCCGAGATTAAACTGTTCTTCCACCAGGCTATAACTCTGCATGGCAGCCTTTACGCTTTCCATGGCAGCTTTATAACGATTTTGCGAAGACAGGGCATCCAAATACACCGTCTCAACGGTTTTCAACAACTCCTTTTGGGAATTTAAATAATCCAATTCTGCATTTTCGACACTCAATTGAGCCAGTTTTACTGCCGATTTGTTCTTACGGTTACCGGCAATGGGTACGCTCAGAGTAACTCCTACACTCTCGTTGAAATTATGCCTTAACTGATCTGAAAAAGAGTAACCGGAACCGGAAACATGACTTGTACCTATACCTGCCGTCAAATTCAAAGAAGGAAGATAACCGGCCTTTGCAATAGCAACATCGCTCTGTGCTGACACTACCGACAAACGGCTCCCCGCAATTTCCGGCATAAAATCCAATGCCGCCGTATATACCTCTTGTTTCGACGGCAATAGTTTCAATACATCGCTCTCCGACAGAGAAGGAATATTCAAACGGATATCGTCCATTATATTCAATTCAAGCAATTGCTTTAAAGACAACCTGTTTTCCTCTAAAGTCGCCCGGGCCGCCACCGTTTGATACTTATCGGTGCTGTATTGGGATTCCAGTTGAGCCAAATCGCTTTTCGAAATCGAACCGGCCGTATACAACTGCCGGGCACGCTCACACTGTTGTCTGGAAACTTCTTCGGTGTTTTTATTGATTCCGACTGATTCCATCGCATATAATACCTGCAAGAAACTTTCCGTGATTGCGATCTCTATATTGTTTTCAGCTTCCCGGATATACAGTTCCTGTATCTGATTCTGTAATTCCTGCTGACGAACCTGTTTTCGTAATTGTCCTCCCTGATACAAGGCAACGGAAGAGCTGAATCCGTAATTTCCACTATAACTGTTCTCGTCAGCCTCCACGGACTTCGGACGATTTACCCAATTGTGCGAACTTGAGAAGGAAAGAGAAGGGAATAATTGTGCTTTACTTTTCAAATACTGCTCCCGGTTCTCCTCCAAAGAGATTTTGCTTTTCTTCACCTGGATATTTTGCTCGCGAGCATATCGGATACACCTTGACAAATTCCACTCTTCCGGTTTATCCTGGGCTTTTACCCCTACAGGGGAAAATGCCAGCCAAATCATTATCGAAGTTATAACCCCTTTCATATCTTTTATTGTATTTTATACAAACAAAAATAGAAAGCGATCATTTTAAGGACAATTTTATTCGACACAGGCCAGCTATTTATCGACTGATTTCCCTTTTTTACCTATCAAACCACATCTGAAGAACAGGATATACGACACCCCGTTATAAAAAATGCCGGTATTCTACGCAAGAACACCGACATTCACTATAATTCATTATAACCGCTTACAACTCTCCGATCCCCTGCCGGATAATTTCCGGCTCATCTCCCGTACAATCCACAACTGTAGAAGCTACATTATGCCCATAGCCGCCATCGATAACCAAATCGACCGATCTGCAATATTTCTCGTGAATCAATTCCGGATCTGTCGTATATTCGACAATTTCGTCATCATCATGCACCGAAGTCGTAAGCAAAGGATTACCCAATTCCTCCACAATAGCCATTGCGATATAATTGGCCGGAATTCTGATTCCAATCGTTTTTCTGCGATTCATCAGAACATTAGGCAGCTTTGTCGTCGCATTCAATATAAATGTAAAAGGCCCGGGAAGGCAACGTTTCATTATTTTGAAAACCTCATCGCTCACCTTAGCATAGGTCGCAATATTACTCAAATCCCGGCATATCATCGAAAAACTGGCTTTTTCCGGCTTTATCCCCTTCAATGCAGCAATCCGCTGGACAGCTTTTACGTTATTGATATCACACCCGATAGCATATACAGTGTCCGTCGGATAAATAATGATTCCGCCTTTTCGCAGCAGACTTACAATTTTGAGGATATCCCTTTCATTGGGATTATCTTCAAATAATTTAATCAGCATAATATAGAGTCTCAAAGTCAAAGAGTCTCAAAGTCATCAAGCCTATTCCAGACCGGTGCCCTTGAGACTCTTTTGCCGGAATCCGGCAAAAATTATGAATTTACTTTCTGATAGTCCTCCAAAAACTTTGCCAAACCACTATCTGTCAAGGGATGCTTTAACAATCCCTTGATTGCTGCTAACGGGCAAGTAGCAACATCTGCTCCGGCTTCCATACATTGAATGATATGCTGCGTTGACCGTATCGAAGCAGCCAACACCTGCGTTTTAAATCCATAATAACCATACATATCTACAATCTTCACCACTAACTCAACGCCATCACTGGCAATATCATCCAAACGCCCTACAAAAGGAGAAACATAAGTTGCACCGGCTTTCGCAGCCAACAATGCCTGTCCCGGAGAAAATACCAACGTACAGTTGGTACGGATCCCTTTTCCGGTAAAATATTTAATGGCCCGGATTCCGTCTGCAATACAGGGAACTTTTACAACTATATTCGGATGCAAAGCAGCCAATTCCTCTCCCTCCTTAATCATTCCCTCATAATCGGTAGCGATCACCTCTGCACTTACATCTCCATTGACAATCTTGCAAATTTCGACATAATGCTTTTTGCAGTTTTCCTCTCCTTTAATACCCTCTTTCGCCATTAAAGAAGGATTTGTTGTAACACCGTCTAAAACTCCAAGCTCGTTTGCTTCCCGGATTTGATCTAAGTTTGCTGTATCTATAAAAAATTTCATAGTTTAGATTTTATTAATTAAAAAAGTCCGCATACGTTAGCGTTAGTGACGAAACAAAATTATGATTTTATCCCTAAAAAACGGCAGAAGAGGAGAAATATTTCTTTATTAGGTTCTAAACTCCGTTTGCAACCTACTTCTGAGGTAATATTTCAATCCAATAGCCATCCGGATCACAGATAAAATACAACCCCATCTGCACATTTTCATAACAGATACATCCCATCTCCCTGTGATAAGCACGTACCTGCTCATAATCTCCGGCTACCCGAAGACACAGATGATATTCTCCTTCTCCCAAATCATAAGGTTCTTTACGATCTTTAAGCCATGTCAACTCCAACGAAAAACCGGTCTCCCCATCCCCCAGATATACCAATATAAAAGAACCGTCTGCCGCCACTTTACGACGTATTTCTTTCAATCCCAAAGCCTTATTATAAAAGGCAATACTTTTGTCCAAATCCAATACATTAAAATTGAAATGATCAAACCTGCTCTTGATTTCCATAACTTTTATTTTTAATTCCTGTTTATAGCCTCTCCCGAAAGGAAAAATAACTTAAAATTCAACCGACATGCCGGGATGTGTCAATACAATGAATTCCGTTCCATGATTCTCCGCATATTCCCGAAAAGCATTTGCTTTCTCATACCTTTCCCAAAAATGCATCGGAACAAATTTCCGGACCGGAATACGATCTATAAACTGTTTTGCGCCTGACATATAATCCGCTCCCAAACGAGGATCAACCGGAAACATCGCCAAATCCAAAAAATCGGCATCCTTTGCCAAAACAGCCACTTCCCGTAAAAAAGCTTTTTCCGCTTCTTCCACTTCCTGTTCGGTAGATTCCTCTCTCCAATGCCAGTTATTCAAATCTCCGGCATGAAATATACGCTTCCCCTCTGTATGCAATAAAAAAGAAATGCCGACATCCGTCGATCCATATGCTTTAATCCGTAAGAAATCATCCTGCCATGTTTCTCCCTTATCCAACCAAACCACATCATCTTCCCACTCTTTATTTCCTTTTCGTATGTCCGAAGAAAGGATATAACGAAGATTTTTCTTCTCCGACCAACCGAATATCTCCGGATTAAAATGATCGGGGTGTGCGTGGGAAGCGAGTATATACATTCTTTTCTCCGTATTCCTCAAATATTCATGAACAGTTCCCTCTTTTCCCTTCCAACCGCTGTCTTTATAATAATCGATCACAACGACGATATTGTCATTCTCGAGTATAAAACCACTGTGGTATACATAAATAAGCTTCATAACCGATTCTATATTGTAGTCTTATCAAAATTAGCTCAAAAATCAATACCGACAAATGTAAAAACGGATTTAATTGTAAACAGGCCATATCCGCCGGTTTAACCGGAATTATTGATCCGCAACTGACACTTTTCGATCGCTCCATCCTGAAATGCCGATTTATTCTGATCTACGGTTCTTCTTTCTCTGTACAGTGAGAATGGTATGTTCCGCCTAAAACTGTAAATCTAAAATCAACCATGTATATCTCGTTTGTTGATGAAAAAAGCTGTCGTTTCCAACAGCTTTTATATCCTTAAATTTTTATCTTCAGTTTCTGGCCCGGCCTTATATCTTTAACGTCGTTTTCACTGATTCCGTTCCAACGCATAATATCCCGGTTTGTCACTCCCGGATATTTTTTGGCTATCGTCCAAAGATTCTCTCCTTTTTTAACAGTATAATATACAAATTCGCCGTCTATTGTTTCCACCTTCGGAACGTCCGTTTCATTCGTCACTTTCCCTCTATAGCTGGCCTTATCTTTATACTTCCCGACTTTACTGTTAGGTACATATACCACCAGCTTCTGACCAACCCGGATCGTCAAACGTCTGTTCAGGTTATTCCAATATTTCAAATCAGCCAGACGAACATTGAATTTAGCAGCAATCGCTCCCGGGACATCCCCGCTCCTAACGGTATAAACCAACCGGGCTTTATCCCCCGTCACACTCGCAACATGGGCATAACGTTTAAAACGGTCGTTCGGATTAGCCGTCCGGTCGCTATTGTCAAAATACACATTGCGCTTATAGGCAAAAATCGTATCCTGATTATCGATAAAATTACCGACATAATTATAAGGCATTTTCAAAACATACGACTTTCCTAACCCGGCCGGAATAATATCTTTAGTATATTGTGGATTTACATCACGTAACTCTTCCACTGAAATATCCATATTCTTACATATCTGGTCAAAATGAAGGGCGTCCTCAACCACAATCGTATCACAAATCGGAGGTAAAGTACTCTCTATCGGATAAATATTATGTTCCTTGCTGTAATTGAAAGCGTATATTGCTGCAATAAATGCAGGTACATATCCGCGGGTCTCCTTCGGCAAATGGTAATATATATCCCAATAATTCTTTTTCCCGCCGGAACGCCGGATGGCCTTGTTGACATTTCCAGGACCGCAATTATAAGCAGCTATCACCAGTATCCAGTCTTCATATATGCTGTACAAATCGTTCAAATAACGTACAGCTGCCTGTGTCGATTTCACCGGATCGAAACGTTCATCGATAAACGAGTTGATTTCCAGTTTATACATCTTCCCTGTCGGATACATAAACTGCCATAATCCGCAAGCCCCGGCCCGGGAGCGGGCAACCGGATTCAAGGCACTTTCGATTACCGGTAGATATTTCAATTCCAAAGGCATACAGTTAGCCGCCAAAGCTTCTTCGAAAATCGGGAAATAATATTCACTTGCCCCCAGCATCGTCGCTACCTGCATCCGTTTCCGTACCGTATACAAATCGATAAAATTCCGGACAATATTATTATAAGACAAATTTATAGCAGGATTCAGGGAATCCAACCGCAACAGATAAAGAGAATCCGGGAATTCCGGAACGGTTTTCAACATCTCTGCAATATAGGCCGAATCGACATAAGTGTCTGTTTTCTTCTGGTTTTGCAACCATTGAAGATAGTAATTATCTATTGTCTGAATAAAAGAAGGCTGAATACTATCCGTCAACTGCCCTTCGGACTTCAACATACTGCTATCCTCTACCGACACAAGCTCCTGACCTCCGGCAATCTTACATACACATAAAAATACAATCCAAACCAACAAACGCATAATTCAATCCGATTAAAAAGTTAAGGTTAAAGTCAGTCCTACCATTCCACCCGAAGAAGGACTGTAAAAAGAAGAAGGTTGTATATTCAACGAAAGATCGTCGTCTATTTCAAAATCATAAAAATGAGCAAAAACACAGGCATCGATAATTTGCAAAGCATAGATTGCTCCCATTGTAATGTAAAGCAAATCCCGGTTACGTTTGAAATTATCTTTCTTATTCTGTAACTGACGCTTAAAATTAGACTGCTGCTGAGGTGTAAAATTCTCAACATCTCCTCCGACATATACCTTATCCCAGGATGGATTTTCAGGATAAGGAGTATTGGGATCTTTGGCTTTCTCTTCCAAATAAACGGTATAGTCCACAAAAGCATTCTTATATTTCTTAAATTGCTTGGTATTCCAACTGATACCATATACCGTAGCTCCGATACCACCATACAGAATAGGTACTTTCCACCACTGTCCGTTATAAATCTGTCCGGACCCCGGAAGGGCCAAAGCCATATAGGTCGCTTTTTTGGGAGAATGCGGCTTTTTGGTAATTTTTTCAGCAACAATAAGTGTATCTGTCGTTACTACGGTCGCCGTATCCGCACTGCTTTCCACATTTTGAGCCCGGACACTGACACATGCCAACAATACCGATATGACTATTAAAAATGCTCTCACTTATTTCTCCCGCTTATCCGTTAGCCTTCGATTTTATCCAACAACTCTATTATTTTTTCCAGTTCTTCATCAGACTTAAAAGAAATAACGATTTTTCCTTTTCCGGCCTCGTTCCGCTTCAATTCTACTTTCGTATCGAAACGACGGGACAAATGTTTCTGTAATTCGATATAATCTCCCAGCTCATTTTTTTGCTTCCCTGCTTGCGGAGCATCCGTTTCCGGTTTTTCAGGCCGCGGATTGGCCAACTCTCGCACAATCTCTTCCACTTTCCGTACAGAGAAATCGTACTTCAGAATCTGCTCGAAAATCATAAACTGGGTATCCGGATCCTCTATATTTATAATGGCCCGGGCATGCCCCATACTGATTTTTTTATCCCGTATCGCCAACTGTATCTGTGCCGGTAATTTCAATAAACGCAAATAATTGGCAATAGTTGCCCTCTTCTTCCCCACACGATCACTCAATGCATCCTGTGTCAGACTGCATTCATCCAATAAACGCTGGTAACTGATAGCCACCTCAATTGCATTCAGGTCTTCCCGCTGAATATTCTCAATCAAAGCCAGCTCCAACAAGCTTTCATCTTCTGTCTTGCGAATATATGCAGGTATCGTCGTCAAACCGGCAATCTTAGAAGCCCGGAAACGTCTTTCACCGGCAATAATCTCGTATTTTCCCTCTTCTACCGTCCTTACGGTAATGGGTTGTACAATCCCTATTGATTTTATGGAAGCCGCTAACTCATTCAATGCTTCCTCGTCAAATTCCGTTCTCGGCTGAAAAGGATTCGGACGGATATCTTCCAATTGCAGCTCTTGAATAGCCGACACAGCCTGAACCCGGGGTTTCGGATCTTCTGCCGCATCTGTTATCAAAGCACCCAAACCCCTTCCTAATGCACTTTTTTTCACCATATTCAAAATGTTATCGCTGTCAGAACAGCATTAGAATATTAACAAACAAAACGTCTCAGTTCTTTACCTCATTGCTGTTTTTATCCAGCAATTCTTTTGCCAAATTCAGATAATTCACCGTTCCCCGGCATTCTGCATCGTAAAGAATTACCGGTTGACCGTAACTCGGAGCCTCGGCTAATTTGGTATTCCGCTGAATCATCGTTTCAAAAACCATATCTTCAAAATGTTTTTTGACTTCTGCAGCAACCTGGTTGGATAATCTCAACCGGGCATCGTACATCGTCAATACAAACCCTTCTATCTCCAGGCTTGTATTCAATCGTTTTTGAATGATCTTTATCGTATTCAACAATTTACCCAATCCTTCCAACGCCAGATACTCACACTGCACCGGAATAATTACCGAATCCGCAGCAGTCAGAGAATTTACCGTAATCAATCCCAACGAAGGGGAACAGTCTATTAAAATATAATCATAGTCATCACGGACAGAATCAAGAATACCGGATAAAACCTTTTCCCGGTTTTCAAAATTCAACATTTCCAACTCCGCCCCGACCAAATCAATATTCGAAGGTAACAAAAACAAACCGTCAATTTCAGTCTTCAAAATTGCTTTCTTAGGCTCCAGACCGTCCACAATACATTCATAAATTGTAGAACTGTCCAGTTCTTTCAGCTCATATCCCAACCCTGACGTCGCATTCCCCTGTGGGTCGGCATCTACCAGCAAAACCTTTTTTTCTAATACAGCCAAACTTGCCGCCAGATTAACGGAAGTCGTCGTTTTTCCTACACCACCTTTTTGATTAGCAATAGCAATAATTTTAGACATAAATGACCATTTTATATTATGTCGTAAAAATACATATAAAAAGCAAACCTTACTGTTTTTTGCCTGATTTTTTAATAACAACTCCTGCCTTTTTACTAACAACCATTATTAATACGTTATATTTCAATAACATACAAATCAGCACGCTTCTCTTCTGAAAATCCGGAATACCCTTCATCCAAAATACAAAATTGTTTGCTAATTTTATGCCGCTTAAACAAGGAAAAATATGTTGCTGGTGATTCATTTCTTATATCCTGAATTTTTATACGGTCTTTTCGCTCTATCCATACCGATTATCCTGCATTTTTTCAGTTTTAAGAAATATAAAAAAATATATTTCAGCAATTTCAATTTTCTGGCCTCACTCCAACAACAGAAAAAAAACAGTTCCAGGCTAAAGAATCTGTTATTGCTACTGTTACGCCTGACCGTACTGGCTGCGATCGTCATTGCATTTGCCAATCCCTATTCCGCAACCCGCACTGTTTCTGCCGGCAACAACGGCGAAAAGCCACAAGTCGTCATATACCTGGACAATTCATTTTCAATGTCAAACACAGGAAGTAAAGGAATATTATTGGAAGAAGCCAAAAAACAAATATTCGATATTCTCAATACCTACCCGCCCGGCATATCGTTTACCCTGTTGACGAATGACCCTCTGCAATCGGTCAATAAAACAAAAGAGGAAATCCAGACCGTTACAGGAATTGTCAAAACGACCTCCCGTAACAAGAAACTTTCCGACTTATTCAAAGAAGCCGGAGAAATAAGTGCCGGAAAAAGAACAACATTTTTCCTGCTTTCCGATTTCCAAACCCGCAATTGCGACTTTCAGAGCATCTCTCCCGATTCATTGATAGAACCGGTATTTCTGCTGTTGGAACCGGAAAACCGGAATAATCTCTACATAAAAGAGGTATCTTTCGATCAGGCTTTCCACAAAAAAAATCAAAACGATAAAATTTCAATTCACCTCGTCAATTCATCCCCGAAAGATTTTAACAACGTACCAGTAAGCCTGACCATCAATGACAAGAAAAAAAGCATCAGTAAAGTAAATCTTCCAGCAGGAAGCGAACGATCCGTTGAAATCAGTTATTTAAATACAGAAAACGGCTTTTATAAAGGCTGTGTAGAAATTACCGATTTTCCATTGATATTCGACAATACATTCTATTTCAGCTATAAGATCGACGATAAAATCAATGTCCTCTGCATCGAACAGGACAAACATTGTCCCTATTTCGGAAAACTTTTTTCCGACACTTCATCCTATTCGATCTCCTATGTCAATATCAACCAAACGGCAAACATCGATTTTCAAAAATACAATCTGATTATCCTGGACAGGCTTTCAACCACCTGGACAGGCCTGGAAAGCGCACTCGAAAATTATGTCATTGCAGGAGGAAACCTGCTATTTTTACCGGGAACAGAAATTTCAGCCAACACCTTGAATCAATTACTGCAAAAAATACATGCCCCGCAATTCGGCAAAGCCGATAGTAACACAGTGATCGCTCATCTGGAAAGCGAAGCCTTCCTTTTTAAAGACGCATTCGAAAAACAGGATAAAAACACGACCTTGCCTTCCGTCAACCTTTTTTACCCGTTGCAAATTACGGCAAACAGCGAAAAATTACTGACGGACAAAAAAGGGAATACGCTGTTTTCGGCCTATACCTACGGTAGCGGAAATATATATACTTCAGCTTTTTCCTTCGAACCGGAAAACAGCGACCTGGTCTTCCATCCGCTCTTCGTACCTCTGCTGGTAAATATGGCTTATAACATCAACTCAAACCTAAAAAACTCATGGACGATTCATTCCGATGAACGCATTGTCATCAACGGTAAGAACTTGCCGGACAATACCCCGTTGAAAATTACCGGACAACATTCACAATTGGAGTTCATTCCGGAAATCCGAAAAGACATCAGTGGTAATCTGATATTACAAAACACCGAAAACCTGGAAAATGCCGGTCTGTACGAAGTCATCGCCGGAAACCGAATCATCGATGTATTGGCTTGCAATTTCGACCGCACAGAATCCCAACTGCATTTTTGCAACCTGCAGGAATTACAAAAACAATTTCCCAAAGCCCGGGTAGAAAATATCAAAACGACACAATTCGACCGTAACAGCGAAATTGTAAAAGAAATAGTCTCCGAAGACAATAATAAATACCTGACTCGCTGGTTTCTGCTCCTGGCAGTAATCGCTCTATTGGCAGAACAATGGGTATGGAGAAGAAAATTACAATGACCAATGAACATCTACGAAAATATAACACAAGAATTACGGCAAGCCGGTAGTCCCGACAAAGCCGCTCATCTTTCCCGTTTTTTCAAAACCGGAAAAGGAGAATACGGAGAAGGCGACCGGTTTATCGGTGTCACAGTACCCCGGCAAAGGAATATTGCCCAGAAATATACAGACGCTGATTTCAGTGTACTTGAAAAACTGATCCGTTCTCCCTGGCACGAAGAACGTTTGACGGCTCTGCTGATTTTAGTGTACAAATTTCATAAATGCAAGACAGAAGAAGGCCGGAAAACCTATGTCGACTTCTATATTTCCCATACGGAATATATCAACAACTGGGACCTGGTCGATCTGTCCTGTTACAAATTACTGGGCGAATGGTTTATGGGCAAAGACCGGTCCTTATTATACGAATGGGCAAAATCAGAACATCTGTGGCAACAACGCATCGCAATGGTTACCTGCATGCATTTCGTCCGGCAAGGGGACTTCAAAGATTGTCTGGCAATTGCAGACCTGCTTTTGCAACATCCGCACGATCTGATACAAAAAGCCGTCGGCTGGCTACTCCGGGAAACCGGTAAAAAAGACGAAAAAACGCTGGTGGATTTTCTGGCATCCCGTTACTCTAAAATGCCCCGGACGATGCTCCGGTATGCCATCGAACGTTTCCCGGAAGAAACGAGAAAAAAATATCGTATAAAAAAATAGCCCTTAAAATTCCAAAAGCCGTAAAAATTATTGATCCGGCACAGTAACATGACAATTTATCACAAATTCTTTATCTTATGATTAGTTTCTTACAGGTTGAAAATCTCAGTAAACGTTTCGGTGAACAATTATTGTTTGAGGGTATCTCTTTCGGTATCGGAAAAAATCAGAAAACCGCCTTAATCGCCAAAAACGGTATGGGGAAATCCACCCTGTTACAGATTATTGCCGGCAAAGATATACCTGAAAGCGGAAGTGTCATTTTCAGAAACGACATATCCATCGGATACCTGCAACAGAATCCCGATTTAAACGACAACAATACGATTTTTGAAGAAGTTTTCAGTTCCGATTCCCCGATACTCAATATTATCAAGGAATATGAAAAAGCGATTGCAACAAACAACCTGAAGCAACTGGAACTTCTCATTCCACAGATGGATGCCCAATCAGCCTGGGACTATGATACGACAATCAAGCAAATCCTGTCAGAATTGAAAGTCGATACCTACGAAAAAAAAATCGCCAATCTTTCCGGAGGACAGAAAAAAAGAGTCGGATTAGCTAAAGTACTGATCAGTAATCCCGATTTTCTGATACTGGACGAGCCGACAAACCACCTGGATATCGAAATGACCGAATGGTTGGAGAATTACCTTGAAAAATCGAATACAACATTACTCATGGTTACCCATGACCGGTATTTCCTGGACCGGGTCTGCTCCAATATCATTGAAATAGATGATTTCGGTATTTTCAATTATGAGGGAAACTATTCTTATTACCTGGAAAAAAGGGCTCAACGGATAGCAACACGAAATGCTACCATCGATAAAGCCCGGAATTTATTGCGTACCGAACAGGAATGGATGCGCAGAATGCCACAAGCCCGCAGCCATAAAGCACAATACCGGATCGATAACTTTTATAAGCTTCAGGAAACAGCTTCCCAGAAAACCGATGAAAAAAAACTGGAACTGGACATAAAAGGACAACGGTTAGGGAAAAAAATACTGGAATTGGAACACATCAGCAAAAGCTATGAAGACCAATGCCTGATTGACGACTTCTCCTATAAATTCGTCCGGGGTGAAAAAATCGGAATTGTAGGAAAAAACGGCGTCGGAAAATCCACTTTTCTGAATATCATTACCCGTAATCTGGAACCCGATCGGGGAAAAATCGACATAGGAGAAACCGTCGTTTACGGCTATTACAAGCAATCAGGCATCGAATTTTCTGAAACAGACCGGGTCATCGACATTGTAAAAAATATTGCCGAACGAATCGATTTGGGCAACGACCGTATCATGTCGGCCTCACAATTTCTGGAATATTTCATGTTTACCGACAAACAGCAGTATTCATTAGTAAGCAAGCTTAGCGGAGGCGAACGCCGACGTTTGTATCTGCTTACCGTTTTGATGAGTAACCCCAATTTCCTGATTCTGGACGAGCCGACAAACGATCTGGATATTATCACCCTAAACGTACTGGAAGACTACCTGCAAAGCTTTAAAGGCTGCTTGCTGATCGTATCCCACGACCGCTTTTTTGTAGACAAAGTAGTCGACAGGGTATTTGCTTTTGAAGGGAACGGAAAAATCAAAGACTTCCCCGGGAATTATACCATATATAAAAACCACAAAGAAGAAGAGGAAGAAGAAAAACAACGGGCAAAAAAACAAACACCCAAAGAACCCAAGTCCGCTCCGTCAGACAATCTCTCCAAAAAAAGAAAACTTAGCTTTAAAGAACAACAGGAAATGCTCCGATTAGAGCAAGAAATCGAATCCCTGACGAATGAAAAAACAGAAATCGAGTCTGCACTAAGCTCCGGCAGTCTTTCTACAGAAGAATTAGTCCGGAAGTCAGAACGTATCAGCGAAGTGATAGCCTTACTCGACAAAAAAGAAATGCGCTGGCTGGAACTTAGCGAAATATAAAAATTCTTCCTATATTTACAGAAGACCGAAAGGCTCACTTGTTTATTTTAACGTTTCAGACATTCAGATACACAATACCATGCGGAAGATTATCGAAAATTTTCTGGAAAAATACCGTATTCCGGCATCTGCCGGATTTCTGATCGCCGTTAGCGGCGGTGCCGACTCCATTTCCTTGTTGCATCTTTTCAAATACATGAATTTACGGATTCAGGCACTTCATTGTAATTTCGGATTACGGGGAAAAGAATCCAACATGGATGAACAATTCGTCAAGCGGTTTTGTGATAGCTACGGCATTCCATTAAGTGTAAAAAAATTCGATACCCTCGGATATGCCCGGCAAAACAGTCTGAGTATCGAAATGGCTGCCCGTGAACTGCGCTACAACTGGTTCCGGGAAATGAAAGAAAAGAAAAAAATGGACTATATCGTCACCGGCCACCATGCCGACGACCTGGCAGAAACGGTACTGATTAATATGTGCAGAGGTACCAGTATCAAAGGTTTGACAGGTATCAAGCCCATAAACGGCGACCTGCTGCGCCCCCTGCTCGATTGTTCCAGAACCGATATCTTACAATATATACAAGACAACCAATTGGGTTACCGGACGGACTCAACCAACAATTCCCTGGATTTTGTCCGGAACAAAATCAGACACCGGATTATTCCCGTATGTAAAGAAATCAATCCGGCATTTTTAAATGTCATCCGCGAAAACTGTGAAACCTTAAAAGAAACGGAACAAATCTACCGATATGCCATCGGGCAATTAAAAACGCAGGTCATGGAACATCAGGGAGAAGAAATACTGATACATATCGGAAAAACATTGGCCACTCCGGCCCCATGCACATTACTTTACGAACTTTTGACTCCTTTCGGGTTCAACAAAACGCAGATCAGAGACATATTCAACAGTCGGGACGCCTTATCCGGAAAACAATTTCTTTCCGAAAATTATACACTCGTAAAAGGCAGAACCTACTGGCGCATGTTTTGTCACACCACCCAAACGGTAACGAATATCGAAATTCCAAAACCGGGAGAATACACAATTAACGATAAACATTACCGATTCGAAATCATCCCCCGAACACCGGATTTCCAAATTCCGGACGATTCATCGATTGCCTGCCTGGATGCGGATAAACTCGGCTTCCCCTTGAAAATCAGAAATTGGGAAAAAGGAGATCGCTTTTGCCCGCTCGGTATGAAAAAACTACAAAAAAAAATAAGTGATTTTTTTATCGACCAAAAATTCAGCACCAAACAAAAGAAAGATTGCCTTCTCCTCTTATCCGGGGAACACATTGCCTGGGTGATCGGACATCGTCCGGACGAACGCTTCAAAATTATTTCTGTTACCCAAAACATCCTGAAAATCTCCGTATCGGACAAAACGGCAACGCAAAAAACGTAGCAAACGGATAGACATTCCAAAATACAAATAAAAAGAGGCCGAAGCCTCTTTTTAAACACACTAACAATAAATTTACTACACTTATAAAGCAATATATTCCTATATCGTGCTACAAATATAAAAACTTAAAACGTTTGCACAAAACATTTTTAAGAAAAAAAAGGAAAAAACTTACATTTTTTTGAGAAACAGAAGTATTTAATTATAAGTTATTATCTACTCTTGGCCTTTTTCTATTTCATTTAATTCTATTTGCAAGCCAGAAGCATACCCTGCTATTTTTAATTTTGATTTTTATTTCTACCTTTGTGACTATCATTGTTTTAAAACTTATCTGATCATGAAAAACAAAAAACGGATTATATACATCCTTATTTCATTACTTTTAGCCGGTCTGCTTTCATCATGTGCCATCGACCGTAAATGTCCGGCTTATACTCAGGCTCCTGCAAACACGATTTCATATACAGTCTGAGCTTAAAAACGACAGAATTGATTGTAATCGTTTGAGTTAATTTTTCTGTCGGTTTTAATTCCTTTATGCATATAATAAAATGCTTTATTATAAATTTGAGGAAAATTTTGAATTTGTATCACCTAATAAAACAACGAAAATGTCAAAAATTAAAGTTGGTATCAACGGATTCGGACGTATCGGACGTTTGGTATTCCGCGCTGCAATGGGCAGAAATGATATTGAGATCGTAGGTATTAACGACCTGATCGATGTAGACTACATGGTTTATATGTTGAAATACGACACGATGCACGGTCGTTTCAACGGAACCGCAGAAGCAAAAGACGGCAAATTGGTTGTTAACGGCCAAGCTATCCGCGTAACTGCAGAAAAAGATCCGGCAAACCTGAAATGGAATGAAGTAGGTGCTGAATACGTTGTTGAATCAACCGGTCTTTTCCTGACCAAAGAAAAAGCTGAAGCACATATCAAAGCCGGAGCAAAACGTGTTGTTATGTCAGCTCCGTCAAAAGACGATACCCCAATGTTCGTAATGGGTGTAAACAACAAAAAATATGCAGGTGAAACTATTGTATCCAATGCATCTTGTACAACCAACTGCCTGGCTCCGTTAACCAAAGTTATCAACGATAAATTCGGTATTATCGAAGGTTTGATGACCACAGTTCACGCCACAACCGCTACCCAAAAAACAGTTGACGGTCCTTCTATGAAAGACTGGAGAGGTGGTCGCGCTGCTGCCGGTAACATTATCCCTTCTTCTACCGGTGCCGCAAAAGCTGTAGGTAAAGTTATTCCGGAATTGAACGGTAAACTGACCGGTATGGCTTTCCGGGTTCCGACATTGGACGTATCTGTTGTAGATTTAACTTGTCGTTTGGCTAAAGAAGCATCTTACGATGAAATCAAAGCTGCTGTAAAAGAAGCTTCTGAAGGTGAATTGAAAGGTATTCTGGGATATACTGAAGAAGAAGTCGTTTCTTCTGACTTCCTGGGAGATGCCCGTACTTCTATCTTCGATGCCAAAGCCGGTATCGCTTTGAATAAAAACTTCGTGAAACTTGTTTCCTGGTATGACAACGAATGGGGTTATTCAAACAAAGTATTGGAATTGATCGTTCACATGTCTACCGTTAAGTAACAGAATTACCACAACGAAAATAAAAAAGGATACTGGTTTCAGTATCCTTTTTTTGAAACACTTACATCGGTTTCCCGGAGATTATTTCTATCACGGAGTGATTAAACTCCAAGCCCCTGAAAATGTACCAAATTTCATATTTACCCGGTAAAAACGGCATATTTACATAAGTCATAACGTTTAAGTTCATAAATCTCAATGAACTCTGCCCCTCATTCAGCTCAGCATCGCTGTATTTTACCATCTCTTCATGCCTTTGATCCCGCATCTTTTTCATCTGCTCACAAACATCAGGAGAAAGTGGTATCTTATTTCCTTCTTCTTCATCAAAAAGTTTCCCCGAAACGATCTTGTTCTGACTTACAATTCTTACATAGAACACCATGTCGTCCCGATACGCTTACCGACATCCTATCCGACCAACTGGAGGAGAAGCAGCGCCAGAAAGAAACCGTACGGAAAATGCAGGCAGACGGCATTCCCCTGACCAAAATTGCCGACTACCTCGGATTGTCTCAATACCAATTAAAAAAATAATCGGGAATTTGGAAGGTCAAAAGGAACAGGCAGACTGATTATGCATCACATCATCTCCTAAACACAATATTTCTACGAATCCGGACATTTCCCTGCATGAGAAAAGCCTCAGAGCCAATGGGCAACCAGAACAGATAAAACTCATTCATTTGTCCAGATACAATAAACCGGGGTTGTGATAAAGCACACCCCCGATTCAAAACACAGCCGGATATACGTTCATATAAATTGCAAATTGTAAATTGCCAGGCAACCTGATTCGTTATCAGATTTTCTAATCTAAAATCGTAAATCGTAAATCTAAAATTAAAAAGGTCGTATTCCAACGTTTTTATCTATATATTTTCCATTATTTACACAAAAAATCGATCTGTTTCTGAATAGCATGTGTACACACCGGACAGAACTGATCTGTTTTATGCAAATTATTCATCAGGCAGTTTTGCCAGGGCCGGTAAACACCTTTTTGTACGTATCCCCCGCCTTCATATACCCCTAAAGCCTGCATATCCTTTGTATTCAGCGGAGTCGGTATTTGTGTTTTAGCATCCAGCATACGGTACCAGTCTTTTCTCTCAAAATCAACCAATGTTGTCAGATTTTCTTCCCACGGTTCGACATCCAGCGGATACATGTCATTATAAGAAACATTCCCTACATATTCATCTCCCAATCCCAACAATACGTGCCCGAATTCATGTACATAAATTTTTCCCGTACGGGTCGGATGATGCGCCGCACTGATTCCATAAAAATTATAAATACCTCCTCCTCCGTATTTTTGGGTATTTGATAAAATATAGATATAATCATAAGGAACATGAGCTGCAATATCCCGTACATTCTGGAAGTCTTCCACCATTTGATAACGTTCCGAATCAAATGTATAATAAGCTCCCTTTAAAGCCGTCCTTCTCCAGATATGTTCCCCCGGTATGGTCACACCGCTTTCTTCTGACGGAGCCCATACGGCACGGATATTGAAACGGGAAGCATTTTCTTTATAAGGTGAATAGGTGAAAAATTCCCCGGCAAACGTATTGCACGCTTCCATAAATTTCTCTTTCTCGTTGGCAGAATATCCCTCCGGCAACAAGACAATATCCACCCGGTGTTCCGGATTCCCATTGTATCTTACCTCGAAAGTCTCGTATTTCGGAATAAATTTTCTAATAAAATAACTATTTACCCGAATATCATATTCGAATTTTTTCTCAAATTTTCCTTTCTTGTTTCTGGCATATAATTCCAATTTCACATCTTTTTTAGGAAACGGGAACACTACGGATTCCGGCATACATTTGGATGTTTCCATCGCCTCGGGAGTCGTTTGCCACTCATTAAAAAGTGTACAATACGAACGGGAATAGAGCAACTCTCCACTAGCGGCATCCCATATCTTAAACATCTGATTTCCGTAACCGGAATCATCGATCAAAGAAGTCTTGGAACCGGCCCAATAAGGCTCTTCTATCAACTCGTCAAAAAAGTAATTTTCAGATTCCTGATTTCCGCAATGATAAAAATCAAAACGCATTGTCTTATCCTGAAAATACTTATCGAACTGCGCATCGGCAGAAAAACTGACAGCCCATGCAAAAAACAAAGAAAAAAGGAATTTATTCATAACGTTACAATTGATTTTCAGCAAAAATAATGATTAATATGAATAAAAAAGAGATTGCCGCGAGACAATCTCTTTTTAACTTTATTTTTTCCCATACTCCCAATAAAGCATCAGCAAGTGTGCCGAAGACCAACTGAAATGAGGGGCTTTCAAAAGTCCTCCGTCATGGGTTCCGTAATTTTCATGAATAGGAGCTCCCTCCGTCAGTCCCTGCAACCGGGTAAACACCTGATCGGTATATGTATCCGCTTCTTTTATATAGCCATACTTCCGGATACCGGAAATACCGAAATACACCTGATCCAACCAAATCGGACCTCTCCAGTATCCTTTCGGTAAAAACTTCGGGTGATCGGCAGCCAAAGTCGGGAAAGGTATATAAGTCGAAAACTTACTGGTATCTGCAATGATCTTCATGGCAGCCTCCACTTGTTCTTTGGAAGCCAGCCCCGTCCATATCGGCGTCCAACCTTCAGGTCCTTCCACCCTTACCAAATCTCCGTTCAAAACCCGATCAAAGAAATAACCTTGTTGCGGATCGAAAAAATAAGTCCGGATTTTTTCACGATAATCGGGCTCCTCAAAGCTTTCACCGATTATTCCGGCCATCTCTTGTAAAAGCTCGTATTCATATCCCAGATAAGCATTCAAATCGACAGATTCCTGATTAAAGCTCCAGGCATTCTCAGCATTCCGGACCATAGTGGCCTCGTCAAAGCGAACCGCATTATCCATACCGCTCTCCCATTTAGCGGCTTCTTCGGTTCCGTCAGTTGCACCGAACTCACAAATACCGTTCCGGTCATGATCCCGGTATTGATACCACCAACGGTAATATTTCAACAATTGAGGATACATTTCATGGATAAATGCCGTATCTCCCGTATGACGAAACACTTCCATCACAGCCCAGGCTGCCAAAGGCGGTTTGCTATCGCGATAATTATTTTCACGTTTATCGCTATAGATACAATCGGCTATCATTCCGTACTCATCCTGATAATCGAACATGGAACGAATTTGATTCTTTGCCAATTCAGGCTCAAAATGTACGGTTGCAACGGCCTGTTTCCAGGTATCCCAAGCCCAAAAGCCGACAAAATATCCAACGGCATGTGAAGGCACCATTCCGTCATGCAGCATATCTCCCTTACTGCTCCGCCAATTAGCCAAAAGCGTTACCATCGCCTTCACGGCTACGCGGTCATAAGCAGCAGGCATATCTGTCCGCAAAACACTGGAAAGGTAATTGTTCCATCTGCTGCAATGAGCCGCCTTTTCGGCTTTTATGTTTTCCAGGATTGTTTCAGCCACCGGTAATCCGGCTTCCATTTCCTCCTTCGTATTAAAAAAGGAGAAAACAGCCGCCCGCACATCGGCAACCTGCTTAAATGAAGCTTTATATACGGAAGACATTTGCATCAATTCCGCATCGTTCTGAAAAGTCACCGCAGCAACTTCTCCCCGAGGCAAATAAATGATCAGACTTTTATCACGGACTTCCACCGTATCGTCTTCATCCCAAAGTTTCCCCTCGAAAAACCAGTCGATCTTCCGATTGCTTTCACATACGAGCAAGGCATGATTCTTATCTGTAAAAAAGAGCCGCTGAACTATGCGGATATCCGAGAAACTACTCTGCATATACAGTTGTCCCGGGAAATAAGCCATACTGTCAGCCTGAAAAGCTTCCGGTGAAACGACTTTGCCGTTATCAATAAATCCCGGTCTTACCAATGAGCGGCTTAACCAATGACGATTATCCAAATCGAAAGGACCGCAAAATCCATTCGTAAATTTCTCTGCCGTCGGGAGCGTAAACCCCATCCAGGCACCCTGATCGGTAAACCAACCGGCCCCTCCACGAATTGTTTCAGGCGTGTAATTGATGTCCAAAATGTTCGGATACTTCAGGGCCTGTTCTTCTTTACAAGCTTCGTTACGGCAACATCCGAACGCTGCTAAAGCCACAAACCCAATCCACCAGAATTTTTTCATTGCATTTATTTTTTAACCTAACTATTTTATTTCTACTTCCCGTAGCCTTTTTTAGAAAGCTTTAAAGGCTCGTCTCCGGACCGTAAAGGTACGATCGTAAAGGAATAATGCTTATTATCCGGAGTAATCGTATATTCTGGATGCGTTTGCGCTCCCCAGGATGTATCTCCGCCGACCCCCATCTGCTGTAAATCGATATTGAACCATACCATATCCTGTTTCAGGATACTCCCGCCGTGCTTTCTTTCAACATTCGGGCTAACATGCATAATATCCTGCATCGGGAAATTCCAGGCGCTCACATTCAATGGTTGTGCCCCGATAACCAATATCCCATTTCCGTCATTATTCCGTAAAGCACACCAGCGTACATCCGACTTATTGGCCGTTTCCTGCGGGCGCACATAAGGATGAAATTGCTCCCACACCGTAGCTTTATATAAATCGATATCGGCAGAAGACTTCCGGTCGAAATAGTTTTCATGCGGTCCGCGTCCGAACCATGTCATCTGATCGTATTCACTCTGCAATATCATCCGCATCCCGTAACGAGGCATTTCAGGCAAAGCCTTCTGTCCGGCCAGAAATACATTGTCGACATTCACGGCTCCGTCTGCATATACAGTATATACGACCTTATACACAGAAGCCTGTTCCGGCATCCGATAAACAGCGGATACAATCACCCGGTTACCGGAGGAATGAGTTTCCAGTTGCTGCAAAACCATCTCCTTACCTGCATTCAGCCAGGTCCCACACCGTTGCATCATACGATTGGCAACATCATTATCCGTTTGTGCCCGCCAGAAATTAGCGCGCAATCCTTCTTTCAACATTTCTTTCCCGTCATATTTCAATCCGGTAAGGTCTCCGGTTTCTTCCGAAAAACGAACTTCAAAAGTCGCACCGGAAACCCGGATTTGCTTATTCTCCTTCGTCAAAGCCAGAGTGCCTTCAATTGCAGGTGCAACAGGTGCCAATACCTCCACCGGCAATAAGAATTGTTCACTGGCTGCCAGATGACCTTGAGGTACAAGGTCGGTTGCTTGTTTGGTACGGGCCTCAAGATGTAAGAAATATTCCGTACCGGCCAACGGTTGTAAAACGGGTAGCGGCAGTTCCACTATTGCAAACCCGTGAGGTTGCACCTCCGGTACATTTAAAACACCTTGTGCTACCACCTTTCCGTCAGCTTTTATTTTCCAGATAAAATCGTAGACACCGGAAGTCACAAAATCATTCCGGTTGGTTATTTTCAGACGATTGGGCTGGAAAGGCTCACCGGCGAAATGGATGCCCTGATACACCTTTTTCACTTCCCAGATATGGGGATGTAAGAAACGGTTGGCAGCAACCAATCCGTTAGCACAGAAATTAGAATCGTTTTTCACGCCCACATATCCCATATCACCGCCGTATCCCCAGATCGGATTCCCGTTTTTATCTTTTATAGCAAAAGTTTGGTCAACCCAATCCCAGATAAAGCCCCCCTGCAATTGATCGTACTTGTATACAAGGTCCCAATAATCCTGCAGATTTCCGACACTATTTCCCATTGCATGTGCATACTCGCACAAAATCAATGGTTCCAAACGTCTTTGATTGGCATGTTCGCGTAAACGCCATATCCGGGCATACATCGGACAATAAATGTCGGTCGCGCCTTCACGGCCCGAACCTTCATATTGTACCGGACGAGTCGTATCCCGTTGTTTGGTCCAGTGATACGTTGTTTCGAAATGCTCTCCGTAACCGGATTCATTTCCCAAAGACCAGGTAATGACGGATGTATAGTTTTTGTCCCGTTCTACCATGCGGCTCATTCTTTCCATAAATGGAGTTATCCACTCCGGAGTAGTTGCCAATGTGCCGACTTCAGTATCTTCCATACCGTGTGACTCCAGATTGGCTTCATCAACCAGATAAATACCATATTCATCGCACAATTCGTACCACTCTTCTATATTCGGATAATGACTGCAACGTACCGCATTGATATTGAATTGCTTCATCAAAGTGATATCGTGTAGCATACTTTCATAGCTGACACTTCTTCCTTTATACGGATCGTGCTCATGACGATTGACCCCTTTGATAAAAACAGGCACCCCGTTCACCTGCAACATGCCGTTACGGATTTCCACCGTCCGGAAGCCCAAGCGATGAGCCACAGATTCGGTCACTTTACCCGTAGGATTCAACGTATTGATTACCAATGTATACAATTCCGGCGTTTCAGCCGTCCATCTCCGGGCATCCATCACCTTTTTCGAAAATACATGCAAGGTATCCGAAACGGATTTTACTGCCGATTTTTCCGAAAAGATCACCCGGTCCTTGTCCAGCAATTTCACTTCAAAAGCAGTCCCCGGTGTCAGTCCCCGTTTTTCAGCCATTACTTTCACCTGAAAATCCCCGTTCCGGTAATTATCTACCAATTGCTGTGAAATTTCAAAATCACGCATACGCGACAACGGACGGGCGATCAGCCATACGTCACGCTCAATACCGCTATATCTCCAATAATCCTGACATTCAAGGTAGGAACCGTCACTGTAACGATATACCTCTACAGCCAATTTATTTTTTCCCTTTTTCACCAAGCGGGTAATATCAAATTCCGCCGGTAAACGGCTGTCTTCACTATATCCGACAAATTCCCCGTTTAACCAGCAATAAAAAGCCGATTCAACACCGCCGAAATGTAAAATAATATCTTTACCCGTCCAGTTTTCAGGCAATGTAAATTCCCGGATGTAAGATCCGACAGAATTATAATCTGCCGGGATATGAGGCGGATTTGCCGGGAAAGGATATTTTGTATCCGTATATATCGGAGCATCGAATCCTTGTAATTCCCAACTTCCCGGAACCTCTATCTTGTTCCATCCTTTGGTCTTAAACCCTTTTTTATAAAAATCCTGCGGACGGCTGGCCGGATTTACGGAGTATTTAAATTGCCATATACCGTTTAGGGATACCCGCGAAGCAGCCTTCCGTTCCTTAGCAACAGCATCAGCCTCTTTGGTATAGGGAATAAAATGAGCATGCATCCGCTCCCGGTTTATTTGATTAACAGCCGGATTTTCTCTTTCCATTCCTGTGTACTGCGCTTTTCCGACAAAACAAGACAGTAGAACCCATACAATGAAGATATATCTTTTCATCTCAAATCCATTAAAAATTACAACATCTATCCCATTATAGCAACTTTAGGTCGCCATTCTATATATTTTCCCAGTTGATAAAAATCAGATCGTACAAAAAAAAGTAACCAGAAAAGGTACGGTAAAATCTACCGTTATACCGTGAAAAATCGATACAACGACAAATTCCTTACCTGAAGTCTGGGTGATAATCGGTAAAGTCGTATCCATTGTCGTCGCTCCTCCCACAGATATAGGCGCCAGTTTCCCAAAGTAACGCACCAAAAAGGGGGCAGCCAGCAATGTCACCAACTCCCGGATAATATTGGAAGCCAAAGCGATTGTCCCCAGCTCGGCTCCCTTATATTGCGTAATAAAAATAGAAGACAACGAATAGTAACCAAATCCGGAACCTACAGCCAGGCAATCAGTCATGCTTCTGTGCTGCAAGAAAAAGCTAATCAAGGCAGAACCGCCCAATGTTCCCAGGATTGTTCCCAGCGGAACCAATGCAATTCTTATGTTTTGCTGCCGCAATGCCCGCAATGCTTTTTTATCACTTCCAATACTGACACCTACCAAAAACATCAAAACATACAAAGCATACAAAGTCGGATCATTTTCCGTAATAAAACCCGGCATCTCAACAAATCGTCCGAGTACAACTCCCAGTACAAAAAAAGTTACTATAATTAAACTTCCTAACATATATTCCCCACGTTTAAAACAATTCCTCTGATTCAAATGACGAATGAGGATTTCTTTTCTAATTGATGACTTTTGACAATGATTATTTCTTTTATTGCCAATTCGTAATCTTTTTTATTTTGAAAAATAAAATTTATAAATCCCCCAGGCACACAATACACTCCCGACAATAGCTCCGAATGTAATAACCAGAGCATCTAAGCCTATCGTATCCAGATTATCCATAATCTGATCGTTTGTACCTACACTCAATCCTAACAAAAACAATAAGGCGAATATGGCAAGAGTAATCAGTTTCTGAACAAATTTCAGATTTTTCTCCCGGAACAAATATCCCAACAGGATACCACTTACCATTAATCCTATTACTATCAGCATAATTTCAGTATGACGTTATATAAAACGCACGCAATTTACAATTTTTTTTAAAAAGTGGAATGCCCCAAAAGCGGGACATTCCACCCAGCCTAATCTAACTATTTTTTTATCTGTCCATTTGAATCAATCTCACCTTGCGGAGTAAACAGGAAGTTATGGCGCGAGGGATCGAATCCGGTACGACTGACAGCTTCCAGTGCTGACTTCACTTTTCCCCAACGGCGTAAATCATAGAAACGGTAGTTTTCCAGTGCAAATTCTACAATACGTTCGTGTTCGATCTGTGCTCTTACTTCTGCCTGAGAAGAACCTTTCATTCCCGGCATATTGGCACGAGCCCTCAATTCATTAATGATCGGCTTAGCCAATTCCGGATGATTTTGCTCATTCAATACCTCTGCCCGCATCAACATCACATTAGCATAACGCATCAACATGATATTCATTGCCGTTTCGTCAGGCACCATTGCAGATGCATCTATTGGAATAAATTTCCTAAATACCGGCTTATTATAGGCCGTCGTTAAATCAGGATAATATTTACCATCCGTACCCTTTTTCCATTCACAGAACCAGTAATCATAGTTTTCTCCCATGACTTTACCATTATCATCATTGAAATAATCATCCTGAAAAAATAAAGTAGAATACATACGGGAATCATATCCACCCAAGGTCGAAACTTTTCCTTCTTTTTTAAACTCTTTTACCAATCCGTCTGAGGGTAAAATACCTTCCCAACCGCCAAGTTCCTCCGAAGCAACCCAATAGTGCATCTGATGCTTATAATAAGCATTTCCGGAAGTTACCGGTGAAAACTGAATTTCAAAAATAGATTCGCTTGAATTCTCATTCGTTCCGTTAAACATTCCCAACCATTGGTTCATCGGTACCAAGCTATAACCTACAAAATTTTCAGGTTTCAATGCCTCTGCAGCCGCTGTCAGAAATTCGTCTCTCCGAGCCGTTTCTTCATAAGAACGGGTCAAAAGAGCATATCCCAGATAAGCATTTGCAGCAGCAGAAGTTGCCCGTCCTTTATCGGAAGTCCCACGTGTCATCGGTAATTTAGAGGCTGCATATTTGAAATCCTTCACGATAAAATCCCAGGCATAATCCCGAGGAGATAAGGCTTTATCGATATCTGCCTCAGAAGTGATGTATTTTTCCCGTACAACGATCTTTTCCCAATTCAATAACAATTTCATGTGATAATAACCTCTCATAAAGCGGGCTTCGGCAATAATACGCTCCTGCATTCCTTGTTCAAATACGGCAGGGTCCATAGCTCCGACTTTATCTATTACCTGATTGGAATAACTCAATCCCCAATAATTATAATTCCATAAATAAGCAGGAAGGCTGCTACTGGCATTGTAGGTAAAATTAAAAATAGAGGTCATATAACCATAACCGGAAGCTCCGGGGCCCATGGAAATCATATCTTCCCGGAAAGGTTCCAAAGTATAACCGTATTCGTGAAATCGCCATCCGCCTCCATTATATAACTGCGAGTAAGCGGCCGACAAGCCGGATAAAGCTGCCTCCTGAGTTGTCCAATAGTTACCGGAAGTCGATTGATCTGGAGATTCAACTGACAGAAAATCCTCACATCCGGACAACCCTAATACCAGCAAAGGTACATATATCAGATTTAATATTTTTTTCATATCTATCGATTTTATAAGTCCGTTTAATTAAAATGTCACCTGCAATCCGAATACGCACGATTTGGTAAACGGATAAATACTACTGTCGATACCGGTATTCAATACCTCTTCTTGAGCAAATTCTGGATCTACACCACTGTATTTAGTCCAAGTCCATAAATTATCTGCACTTACATATACCCGAATCTTCTCCATATTGATTTTGTTCAACCAGGCTTTCGGCAGAGTATAGCCTAACTGTATCTGACGTAAGCGGATAAAATCTCCGTCTTCCAGAAAACGATCCGACTCGCGCTTATTTTGGTTCGGGTCACCCAATACGGCACGCGGCATATTGGTATTCCGGTTTTCAGGAGTCCAGGCATTTAAGGTCGAAGAGAACATATTATAGATTTCATCCATACTTTCCGATCTTACCCGGTTGTAATTGTATATTTTATGGCCCCAACCGCTACCGAATAAAGCTGAAAAATCAAATCCTTTATATTCAAGGCCTAAGGAAAGGTTAGCTTCTACTTTCGGCGCACCACATCCCATAGCCACTTTATCAGCTGCATCAATCTCTCCGTTTCCATTATTATCTTTAAAACGGATATCTCCCGGTTTGGCATTCGGCTGAATCAGCTTACCGTCTTTACTATGTGCATATACTTCCGCCATGTTCTGGAATATACCGTCCGTTTCATACAGATAAAATGTTGCTATTGCCTTGCCTGATCTGGTTTGTGTTGCACTGTAACTACCGTATAAGATCTGATTTTTATTTGCCATCTCTTTCACTTTATTTTTCATGAAAGCGATATTAAATCCGGCATTCCAGTTTAATTCACCCCGGCTTTCCCGATAATTGATATCCAATTCGATACCGGTATTCTGCATCGTTCCCACATTCAAGGTTGGGTCTCCAATACCGGCAGAAGGAGCCAGCACTTTCGGGATCAACAAATCCCGAGTCTTATTATTGTAATAATTCACATAACCGGATAACTTACCGTCAAACAACGCATAATCTAAACCGATATTCATTGACTCACTGGTTTCCCACTTAACTCCCCGATTCTCCATCATATTGGCTATAGTAGCAACCCAAGGGTTTTTACCGGTTCCTTGTACATATCCCAGACTTCCGCCGTTTCCTTGCGTCATCAACGCCAAATATTCATAAAGTTTCAAGCGTCCTTCATTACCCAATTGTCCCCAGCTTCCTCTTAATTTCAAATTGGAAATAATTGTATTTTTCGGGAAAAATTCTTCTTCACTGATTCTCCAGCCTACAGCCACAGAAGGGAAGGTTGCCCATCTAGACTCAGGTCCGAATTTAGAAGAACCGTCGCGACGTACCGTTACCTGTAACAGATAGCGATCGGCATACGAATAATTGATACGTCCAAAATAAGATAAACGATTATATTCAGTCCGAGTTCCTTCACCCGTATAGGTACCGCCAACTCCTGCATTCGGAGTATTCCAGTTCGGATTCGGGAAACCAGCCGGTTCATCCTTTCCGTCCACTGTCGTTTTTCCTTCTACATTTAATCCATCATAACTGCTCCTATCCATTTGAACAGAAACACCGACCATAGCCGTCACAGCATGCTTTCCAAATTTATCATTAAATGTTATATAGTTATCAATCACTTGGCTTTGCCAATAAGTACGTTTCTCATATACATAGGGATATAGGTCTGGTTGTGTCGGACTGGCAATATAATCCGGTGCATTTTCATAATACTGTGTATTCGTTCCATTATAGTAGTATGATGTCTTAAATTGCAACCATTTTGTAAAATTAGCTGCTACCGCAAAACTAGCTACCACATCCTGTACTTTTGTTTTATTATGTCTGAAATGTGCATCCGCTACAGGATTCCGCGTAGAAGCCAAACCGTCTGTCGTACTGGCTATACCATAACCGTATTTCTGTGTCGGATCCAACACCGGAGTCAAAGGACTGGAACGGTAGACTTCCGATAAAGCAAAATCAGGATTATTGTATTTTTTAGCTGTGTAAGCTAAATTAGCCGAAATATCAAAAATTGATTTTTTCGTATTAATCTTCATACGTCCATTCTGCATCAAGAAGTCATTATCCAAAACAATTCCCTGTTCATCGTAAACATTAGCTGAAATAGAGAATTGAGTTACATCTCCACCTCCTCTGACAGAAACACTATGGCTTTGAGCAAAACCAGTACGGAACACTTCGTCCTGCCAGTCGGTATTGGCTCTGGGATCTTTGGTTACATACCCCGGCATGGGCTTCTGAATCGGAGCATATTTATTGTATTCGTCATGCATCATTTTTCCCAATTTCCGGAAACCTTCAGCATCCAGCATATCGAAAAGATTGGTCACTTTTTTGATGGAAACATACGAATTGATATCGACTTTCACCTCTCCTTTTTTACCACTTTTCGTCGTAATAATCACCACTCCGTTAGCAGCAACCGATCCGTAAATCGCTCCGGCAGCACCGTCCTTCAAAATCTCCATAGATTTGATATCCTGAGGTGCCAAAGTTGAAATATCTCCGGGAAAACCATCAATAATATATAAAGGCTCACTGCTGCCATAAGTACCGACACCCCGAATCTTTACAGAAACACCCTGTCCTGCCAAACCGCCGTAACGGGCCACACTGACACCCGGTACCTGTCCCTGCAAAGCTTCTGCTGGATTAATTGTCGATTTATTAGCCAACGTTTCCCCATCGACGGAAGCAATCGCACCGGTCAAATCACTTTTTTTCAACGTACCGTACCCGATCACCACCACTTCTTCCAACTGCTCTATATCTTCCAATAAAGTGATTTTAAGATTGTTCTGTCCTGTTACCGGAACTTCCTGTGTTTTATAACCGGTAAAAGACACGACCAATACGTTTCCTTTATCCACGATTAATTCAAAATTACCGTCAATATCAGTAGCGACACCGTTAGTCGTCCCTTTGATCAGGATATTTACGCCGGGAATTGTGATTCCCTTATTATCAACCACCGTACCCTTCAACGAATAACTTTGCGCCATTGCCCCGAAAGGTATAAACCAAACGAGCATCATAAGCAGTACTTGTTGCAAGTACTTCATCTTACCTATTGCTTTATTTTTCATGCTATATTATTTAGATTTAATATTTATCACTTTTCCGATACCGTCTGTCCGGCTTTGATATCGTATCCCCACGCATCGTAAGCTATTCCATCCACCTCACATTCACCGCCGGCAGATACTGTAATTTTAATCCAGGCATTACAAATTTTTCCGGACACTTTACCGGACAGGCTGATTTTCGCACCGATATAAGCTGTTTTTCCTTCCCATTCCGTATAGGCTCCGGAATACAATACCGGCATATATACGTAATTAGCATCATCCGCCCATTCAGGATTAGCAACCCAAGACGCACCTTCTCCAATTACAGCCCCTTCTTCCAGCGGTGTGATATGGATCAAATCGCCTTCTGCCACACCGATAATATCCTGTCCGTAATTGTCAAAATGAATTCTCTTGGCACTGGGAGCTGTTCCAACTGCAACAGAAGTCTGGAAGAAACCGGCAACCTGCACTTCATTGAGCATAACAGCCAACCAATTCTGTTTATCCATATCTACGGTACCTTTAAAATCGGCAATATACACAATCGTATTGTCCGGTTCTGGTTCCGGTTCCGGTTCCGGCTTCGGTTCTTCAACCTTTTCTGCCTCCACAGGAACTTCTAAATTCAAATGAGAAACCTTGGCATTCTGAGACATAAAATCGATCTTTAAAAGTTTTGTCATACCTGCTTCTACTGCATCAGCTTCCACTGTACAACTAAATTCAAAAGAACGCTTTCCTTTTTCTATCGTAAAATGTTCCCGGGAAAAGGTCACTTTATCAGCACTCACCTCACTATTATCAGCAACCTTTACTTCAAACCCGATGGCTTCCGGAGATTTCGCATCGACAGCCACACTCAACTGAACCGTTGCAGCCTCCGTCGCTCCCTGGGCAAAGAAAACTTTGGCAGGCACCGCTGCCGCTGCCGAACTCACTTCCTTCAAATCAATGGCATTATCGTCATCACTACAGCCCTGAATAATCAGAAAACTGCACACAACCAATAACGCTTGTAAAACATACTTTTTCATTTGTTCTGGTGTTTATATTTATTGATAATAAAAAATCGTTACGCAAAAATAGAATGGCAACTACACAATCGTTTTAAATTTTACACATTCCGAGCCTACAAAAAGCTATTTTACAGGTATTTTAAATCTACACGTCACAAACCAATATACTATAAACCAATAAAATAACTTTTTGCAGAAATCTACATTTCAGATATTTTTCAAATACGAAATAAAAATTTACTCGGGATCAGAAATAAACAATGTATAATCTTCAAATTCGCCGGAATCAATATAACCGCATCCCCCATTATCGATATCTGTATCGGGTTTAGCAAAGAAACCGACCCGGATACCGGTCAGACCGACCGACGCATCCGCCGGAATAGTAATCTCACCTGTCAACGGATTAGCAGCAGCAGCTTTATCCATATCCCGACGCAAAATAAGTTCGTCTTTCCCGTCAAAACGCCCGTCCCGGTTCCAGTCGATAAAGAATACAATTTCATAAATATCCCCATCTCCTGTTTTCCACCAATCCGGAGTCAACTTGTAGCTATAGGTTTCCCCTTTTACCGCTTCTCCCCGAATATCAGAATAATTCACAACGGCAGAATTCCCATAATAGTCGGCAGCATCGGCAGTCAAAACCGCATTGTTGATGCCGGCAAATTCAAACCCATTGATTCCGGCATACATACCCCAGTTCGACTCGGGCAAACAATATTCCGGACGCGGAGAACGAATAGCTCCCATCGTAATATTGCATACGATATAAGAGGTATCGGCAAAAACGGCATCAGAACTACTCATATCGATACGGATTTTTTGTGCGTCCCCATCGGCAAAGTTTTCCTGCAAAATAATCAGTTTCCCATATGTTTTGCTATTGCCTTTACCAATCCACAGGGTAGACTTTTCTATCCTAAAATGCTTATTCAGCTTAGCCGTTGTCTCTCCGTTTACCGATAACAAAATATGTGTATCCTCGTTTACCGGACGGTCGGCTATAACATCAAATACGACCGGGATATCCTTATCCTGCAACACAACATCCCGCATATGAAGTCCCCCTACCGTCAATTTCACCGCAGGTGCAGGCGTATCGCTCTCACACGAAAAAAGCAGAGCGGCAAGCGGAATCAATACTAAATATATTCTTTTCATATCTCTAATTCTTAATTGTTAATTTACCTATTTGTCAGCCGTCTGATTGCCCGGGAACACTCCCCATGATACAACCAAACGCTCGACAAATAATCCCTTAATCCCTGTTCATCTTGAAACCCAATGATATTTCAAATGACTTTTTGGACAAATCCGACAATTCCCCGGTATTGATTCCATAACAAGCTCCTACCGTCAACATTTTAATAACCTCTACGTTCGCCATAATATTTATCCCCTGGTTTTCACGGTAAGTTGCACCAACTCCGGCCAGATTCCGGTAACCGAACATCGCCCCGGCTTCGTAAAAATTATCAAATTTATTATTGTAGCAATACATCGCCAGCGGACGGATGTACCAGTTTTTAGAGACGGAAATATCATAGGAGCCGGTGAAATAACAATTGGCCATATTCGTTTCATCCGCATAAAACGAAATATACGAACTGGCGCCAACCACTAATCTTTTCCAACGGTAAGTCAAACCGAATCCTCCGATAAAATTACTTCTATCGTAATTTTCAAGTACCATACCATTATCGCTGTTAACGGCATCTTCTAACGAATAATGCCACATTTCCGCTCCCAGATACAGACCGAATCCCAGATAGGATTGTTCACTTATCCGGATATTTACATCGGCATTCGCTCCGATGATGTTGTTATGCCGGTGTCCTACTTTTTCGAAATCACCTTTAACACCGACTCCGACAAATTTATTGAATCCATAACGGGCATTGAATCCGGTTGTTTTCGGAGCCCCTTTAAAGCCCGACCATTTCTCACCATACAATACCAGTGCACTGATACCTTTCTGACCGCTCTCGTAAGAGGGATTCACCAACTCCGGATGCTTCGCCAATTCTAGGTATTGAGATGCCGTTTGTGCCCAGATAGTTCCTGCCATACAGCAAGCTACTATTACCAATATAATTTTTTTCATTGTTACTTACTTTATCGTTTAAGCAGCAGGGAAGCAGGTTACAGGCAAAAGCCCGTAACCCGCTTTTGCTTTTATTTTCTGATCACTTCCACGAAGCTCTTAACAGCCTGAGGTTTACCATTCTCTACATACTTCAAGATATAGTAATAAGTACCGGCAGGCAGGTCTCTCATATCGAAATCATCGTAATAATCTTTGGTTTCATAGATAACGACTCCCTGCTGATTGTACATCACCAGACTCTTCTTGATCCCGGCCAATTCCGGAATACGGAAAATGCAATCATGTGTACCGTCGGATACGACCAAGTCCATGATCTTCATATCGGCCCCCTTACGAACAATCTGCATTGTTGCTGTTTTGTATCCGCGATAATTCTGATCCTGGATTTCAGCAAACACCGTATATTCGCCCGGAGCATAGGGTAACTGTGCGAAACCGTTGTAAGTCACATCCACAGCCAATCCGGCAGGGTTCGTTTCAACAGCAGCCGTTTTCGTATTCCCGTCATAGGTAAAACGCAAATCGGAAATGCGAACGACAGCCAACGCTTTGGTAATCTCCATTTCACCGGTCGTAACAATGTCGTAATTTTCATCGATAATCTGAATAGCGTATTCGTAAATACCGCCGTCGACAACCGTATTCGTCACTTCTCCGTCTTTCCGGTAAATAATCTCATAATCCAGATTTTCCGGAACAGTCGTAAATTCCAGATCGTGATGATTACCGTCGTAAACAAATCTGTCTTTTTGAATCTTCACTTCCGGTGCAGCCGGTTTAATAACCATAGTTTCCCAGACAACACCTTCGTAATTTACATCCGTAATCGTAGCAATGACAGTATGTTCTCCGACTTCTACCGCACCTTCCTCACTTCCGTTATAAGTAACTCTCGTTTCAAGGTCTGCCGGTATAGTCTTCACCTTAGCAACATATTTCGGAGTACCGTCAAAGATGTATTCCCGTTCCAGTATAATGCTTACAGTTCCGTCTATTTTCCGGATAGCAAATTCGGTTTCCAAAGGTTCTGCCATATAATTATCGGCTTCCAACTCGGCAATCAACACATAATTACCGCTATTCTTCGGCTCAGCCACCTCGACACCGTTCTGCATATATTTCACCGTTACCATATCTTCATATCCGGCAGGAACAGTAGTAACCTCTGCCTTCAATGTCTCACCGGTATAATTCTGACGTAAATTGGAAGCAACGATCTGAATCGGCATTTTACGTATTTCCAACTGAGCATGAACATCCTCCACGCTATACGGAATCGTTCCGGCATAAGACGCAGTTACATCGTAGATACCGGCATCTTTCGGAGTTACTTCCACACCGTTCTGCTTGTATTCAACACGGATATCATTTTTCAATTCAGACGGAGTAGCTGTAAAATCAATCGATTTTACCTGACCGTCATACTCCTGCACCAGATTATCCAATTGAATAGCGCCGAATGCCTTGGAAGTAATAGTCAGTACTTCACTCTTGACACTTCTGTTTCCATCGGCATCTTCTGCAACCAACGTTACCATGGCAGCTCCTTTCACCTTGAAACTTACAGTCGGATTCGTCTCAGTCGAAACAGCAGGCTCTCCGTTGTCAAAAGTCCATGTATAGTTTACAGCAGCAACCGAACGGTTGGTAAAACTTACCGGTTCACCGACAGCAGCGGCTTTGGCACTGGCCATAAAATCAGCCTTGATAAATTCTCTGGCTTCGATAAAAGCCGGCATTACTTTCGTATCGGTCTTTCCGAATTCATCCGTTACTTTCAGGGTTACATCATATTTTCCAGGCGTTGCATAAGTTACAACCGGATTTTCCATTGTACTGGTAGCCGGAACACCACCTTCAAATGTCCATTCCAAAGATTGAATAGTAGCAGTTGCCGTAGAAGTCGAAGCAAAGTTTACTTCTTCACTTACTGCACATAACGTTTTATCCGTTGTAAAATCAGCCGATACTTTGGCCAAGTTGACTACGATAAAGCGATTTTCCTGCAACGTCTTTGCCGTTCCCCCCTGAGGCGTTACAACAACCTGTACATCATAAGCGCCTGCAGCTGCATAGCTGACAACCGGTTGTGCTTCAGTACTGGTAGTGGTCTTAGCTCCTGCAAATGTCCAGGCGTATGCAGCACCTTCCGGAGCCCCTTCTACACTCAGGATTACCGTTTCGTTTTCACGTACTGCCGGTTTATCGGCAACGATATTCATCACCAATTCGTCATCCCCTCCTGCAGCTCCGATACGTACGGCATATTCTTCAATTGCATACGGACTACCGCAGGCTAATAATGGATTATTTGCAATGTCCTCATTAAAATAATCAGTAGCAAGCCGCATTCTCAATACTCCTTCTGCAGCACCGGCAGGTACTGTAATCGTTCCGGTTGCCGGGTCCGACTCTTGATCTGCTCTGAAAGCTAACACACGCTCAGTTGCATCGTCAAAATGTCCATCGTTATTCCAGTCAACCCACACATAGATACCAACAGGCCAATTTGAATTCTTAGCTTGCAAAGTATATGAAACATTTTGTCCTTTTTCCATAACAAAAGGAGCATTTCCGGTAAAATCATGATAAAATTGTGTTCTGTCCACATCATTACTGATATCCCCGAACTGCACCTTCTTTATTGTAGCCCATTCGGTATACGACCCTGTCGGCATACAATCAGCAGGTTTCATTGCAGAAACAACAATCACAACGCTTTTCGTCTGCGTTTCTCCGTTACCGGTCACAGTCAATGTAACCGTATACGTACCGGCAGCCGCAAAAGCATGTGTTGCATTTTCCGTCGTAACAGCTCCCGAACCATCACCGAAATCCCAACTATAAGTTTCGGCCCCGATCGAGGTATTTGTAAATACAATATCCGTACCGCTGTTCACCTTTGTCGACGAAGCGGTAAAAGCAGCTCTCAGCAAGAAAGGATTCACTGTAATGTAATTGCTCTTCTTCATTGTACGCTGTGATCCGTCGTTTAACGTAGCAACCAAGGTCACGTCGTAACTGCCGGAAGTTGCATAACTGACAGCCGGCGTTGCCACAGTAGAGGTTGCAGGCGTGCCGCCCTCGAAAATCCATGAGTACCCTGTCACCGAGCCAGTTCCTGTTGCAGATGCACTGAAATCGACAGCCGATCCTGCAAAGACTTCCATTGGAGTAGCCGTAAAATCAACATTTACCTCAGGAGCTTTCTCTCCGACCGTGATAAAATCATACATCGTAATATTCTTCTTCACTCCACCTTCCAAGGTCAATTCCAAAGTAACATCGTATACACCTTCTGCTGCATAAGTCACTTCAGTCGGTTTCCGGTCCGTACTTTGAGCCGGCGTTCCGCCATTAAATGTCCATTTATAACCGGTCACATTCTCATCGGTAATCTGATTGACAAAAGCGGTAAACTGTACGGGTTCGGCAATCGCCGGATTGGTATTGTCCGCCACGATATAGCCGGTCGGACGTTCCTTCTTTACGATAACCGTATAATCTTCCAGTTCTCCCATACTTTCCATTTGATCACACGGAGTACGGTAGTTGTAATAAGAGGTACGCACCCGCATACGGGTTGCACCTTCTTTGGCATCTGCCGGTACGGTTATCATAATTTCGGCAGGTTTTGCATCATCCTGATAACGGGCAATCGTTTCGGTTGCTTCGTCGAATGTACCGTCCTGATTCCAATCCACCCAAGCCATTACTTTGGCAGGGGTTCCATCCATACTTAAATCCACCACAAACGGCAGGGCACTGTCTTTGGACAATACAAAAGCAAAATCCGTATAGTCATTCACCCATTTTTCAGGCGCATGAGTCGTCTCATGTTTTTGATCTCCGACAGCTACATTGATAATGGAATAATAACTTCCTTTATCCGCGATCTGACAATAAGTATTTGTATTTTCATACACATTGATCAGCATCGGCTGAATAAGTGTATGGGTTGCACCGTTGACATCGGTAATCTTTAACACGACTTCGTAAAGTCCGGCCTGATTATAAAATACATCGGGCGGAGTCTGTCCGCTGAATGTGGCAGGCATACCGCCTTCAAACGACCATTCCCAGGCAGCGATTCCGGCAGAACTTTCCGAACGGTCGATAAAGTTCACACTACCGCCTTTCACAATATCGGTAGACGAAGCCTCGAATCTTGCCAGGGTAGTTGCCGGATTGACTACAATAAAGTTTTTCTTCTCGACAATCTTCTTCTCTCCTCCCTGTAAGGTCAATTCCAAAACCACCGGATGTACACCGACCTCCGTATATTGTACCGGAGCAGGAACACGCTCACCGGAAGTTGCAGGTGTTGCTCCCTCGAAAATCCATTTATAAGATTCAACACCGGCTTCGGTGATTTCATTGATATTAGCCCGGAAAGTCACATATTCCCCGTTCTTGATATTCTGTTTATCGGCCAAAATATCTCCTGATTTTGCAGGCTGACTGATGACCAATGAATAATCTTCTACTTCTCCGTAATATCCTTCATCCTCACAAGGTTTAAGTACCTTATCTCCGATTTTTACCCTTACACGCATACCGACAATACCTTCTGCTGCATCTTCCGGCACGGTAACCGTCAAATGTTCCGGTTTGTCGTAATTGGAAATATAACTGGCTACAACTTCAGCATCTTCAAAGGTACCGTTACCGTTCCAATCGATCCAAGCCATTACGCGGGCTTCCTGATTATTGGTGTTCAGATCCACATCGAAAGGTAAAACCTCACCTTTTTGGGCAGCAAACTGTACTGTACGGCTATAATCCGTGTAATTACCGGATTCGGATGCATTATTCTGTTCTCCGAAAATCACATTCTTGATATAGCAATAAGTATTTTCTGTCGGAGGTGTTACGCTTACCTGACAATAATCTCTATAATCGGCCGGGAACACGGTCACGCCCGGTGTCGCAAAACGGGTATGTACACGTCCTTTTTCATCCGTTACTTTTAATATCACCTCATAATCTCCGGCTGTTGCATAAGTCACCTCTCCCGGATGCTGACCTTCGAATGAAGCAGGCTGACCTCCCTCGAAAGTCCATTCCCATTTTGCAACATCGAACGAACCGGTAGACGCATCCGTAAACATTACTTTTCCACCTTCTACCAAACTGGATGCAGAAACCGTATAATCGGCTTTCAACATAACAGGCTCAATCGTAATGTAATCTTTACGAGTCAAAGTAATAGTCGTATCGGCTGTTTTTACTTCCAATCCGACAGCATAAGAACCGGCCGTATGATACGTAATTTTACCGGGCTTCTCTCCCTCGAATACAGCAGGCGTTCCACCCTCAAAAGTCCATTTATAGCTTTCTACCGGCAAAGCCGAATAGCTATAGTTTGTAAAATCAATATCAAAACCTTCGTATGTCAGAGTTTTGTCGGCAGCAAACGAAACCATAAGGTTTTGCTGTGTCTGTGCCCCTGCCATGATCGGTTCATCAAACATTTCATTGTAAGCATAGTCCTTAACAATATAGGATTGACCGTCAGCGGCAACCTCAATCCGGATCCATCCGTAACGGGTATGTCCCTGAAAATCGTACTTAATACCGATATAGGCTTCCTTATCGCGCCAAACAGTATAATCCGGATGATGAATAAAATGCTCGTCCGGCCAATCACCGCCGTCCACCCAATTAGAAGCACCTCCGATAATCTCTCCCGCTTTCACCGGTGCAATATTCCGGCTGGTACCCTCGCAAATCAACGGAGCACCGTAAGTCTCCAAACGCAAAGACAATCTGTCATTAATATCATACCATACTCCGTAAGCGTTACCGTCAATATCCAAAATTGTCCAGGTATTGTAGCGGGAACATTCGAAATTAGGTATATCCACATACACAACTTTATAAGGATCCAAAAACTCGAATGCCAGACGCACATCTTTTTTCGCCAAATTCGTACCGGCTACAAATGCAGCATCTTTAAACGAAAACTTCAGATTCTTCACAGAAGCTGCTTTATCATGGGCTGCTGCTTTACCGTTTACTTTCAGCACAACTTTTTCATCCCCTCTCAATTCAGCAACCAGGGTCAGTCCTTCTCCCAATCCATCAAACGTATAATCGGTCCCGGCCTGTAATACACCGGAAGCCTTGGCAAATTTTCCAAAAACCAGATCGATCACGACAGAATCCGTTACTGCACCGTCATTATTTATTCCCTCATGGAAAGTCGTATTTTTAGCCACTAAAAACGGCGGCTCTAAAGTTCCGTTATCGCCTGCACGCACCGGAGTCATCGGTCCGGAATGATAAGCCAGATCTTTTACAGTATAGGAAGAACCGTCGGCTGTAACCTCCAAACGCATCCAACCGAAATGGAAATTACCCTCCAATTGGAATGCAAAACCGAGATAAGCTTCTTTTCCGGCCCAATCCGTATAATTAGGTCCAAAAATCCAGTGCTCGTTCGGCCAATCACCACCGATGTTCCATAAATCTTCATTCGCAATCAGGTAACCTTTATCCAAAGGTTTCACAAATGCAGTGCTTTCCCCTGCATTGGTACAAATTATATTTTGCTTATAAGCTTCCAAACGCAATGCCCCTTCGTCATCAAACCACACTGCAAAGTCGATCTCTTTATGTCCCGCTACCGGGAAAATATGAGTAAATGTATTGCTTGCATTACAAATAACGTCTTCAATATCCACATATACGATACCGAAAGGATCCCGGAAATAAATATTGAACTTATGTTCCTTTTCCTCTACGGGTTTTGTAAAAGCAGCATCTTTAAATGCAATGTTCCAATCTTTTATGCTATCGGCAGCCGCATGATTCTGAGCTTTACCGATCAATTGTATCTGCGCCGTTACTTTATCGATCACCTGCACGGCAACACTCAATCCGGCCGGTAAACCATCAGCCGTATAATGAGTACCTGCCGTCAATTTCTCTCCGGCTGCCACAGCAAACTCCGCTCCTTTTACCGATACAGATACAGAATCCAGACTACCGTCGTTAATAACAGGTTCGTATAACTCTGTTGTCGTCCAAGCCAGATAAGGTTTCTGATCTTTTTTCTTATAACCGGCCTGAATAGGTTCACCCGGAGCTTCATTATAAGCCCAATCTTCCACCGTCATCATATTGCCGTCGGCCTCGAAACGGATACCGATCCAACCGTAATGCAACAATCCGTCATTCACAAACTGAATACCGACATAAGCGGTTTTTCCAACCCAATCCAAATAAGTATCAGATTTTACATCCAGCATACTTTCGTCGATTTCCGGCTGTGGAACACCTGTTTTCTGTTGTTTCCATTCCATACCTTCCATCAATGTCTCCCCTATCGTCTGCCCGAACTCCAAAGCTACGATATTTGAAGTTCCTTTATGAACAATCAACGGATTGTTCGCACTTACCAATTTGTATTTTCCGCCCAATTTTTCAGCATACCACACTTCATAATCGGCATTACCGATACCGAAACTGAATTCTCCCCAACTTCCGCTCGGTGCACACCACAAATCATCCATATCATTATAGAAAATATCATACGGATTTTTAAACACAATCTTTATCTTCTGTGAAAGACCTCCGATCTTAGCATTGCTTACCAACGCTTTATTCAAGTCGATTTTTATCGTTTTTCCATCCGCCTCACTGTGCTGTACAGCTTTACCGCTGATATCGATCACTCCATTCGTTTTATCTGTCAAAGAAATTTTAACAGCCAAACCTTCAGGTATGCCGGTAATTGTATAATCGGTACCAGCCACCAAAAGACCGGATTTTGTAAACTCCGAAGTTACCCCGGATATTTTCAGGGATACTTTTTCATTTACAGTTCCGTCATTTACCACATCCTCAACGACTTCCGACGGAGATACCTGTACCTTTTCCTGAATACCGTCAGCCGTTTCCCCGGCTTTGATCGCTCCTCCCGGTTCCGTATTATAAGCCCAGTCATGAATCGTATATCCTTTACCGTCCGCATTGAAACTGATATTCATCCAGCCGTAAAGCGTTTCGCCATTTGCAACGAACTGTATGCCGACATAAGCATTCTGCCCCACCCATTCGTTATAATCCGGCGATTTCAAATCAAAAACACCTGCATATTCATCCGCCGGCGTTCCCCAGCTTGCATTCTCATCAATAACCTCACCCAGGATCAACGGCTTGATATTCAATGTTCCCGGATAAATAACAAGCGGTTTTTTATAGCTCTGCAATTTATAAGCATCTACAATATCGCTGTTATTGGAATACCAGGCTCCGTATTCTGCATTGCCTGCCCCTAAAGAAAAGAATTTCCAGGTATTCGCAGGAGAAATGGAAATATTTCCGGCATCACCATATATAATAGTATAAGTATCCCGGAAAGTATAGTTCAAAGTAAAGGTCGGATTCAGGATCGTCCCCTCCGTTAACATCGAGTTTTTCAGGGTTACGGAAAAAGAACCGTTATTAGCTGCTGCATGAGCTGCAAATTTTCCGGTAAGTTCACCTTCCAGATAATTTTCAGGAGCCGCTTTTAATTTCAGGGTCACACCTTCCGGCAAATCTTTTACCGTATAATCCGTTGCTGCCAGATATTCACCTTCCGCTACTTTTAAATTACAATCGCGCAATAAAATTTTATATACAGCCGTAAACGAACCGTCGTTCGCAGCAGCTTCACGTATTGTATTTTCTGCAACTTCAATCCGCGGCGTCGGCTCTGTATAGAACACCTTTTTGTGGTTTTCCTCCTGCCATAAGGTAACGCGTGCCTCATGCATCAAAGCCTCTTTCATACGAGCTACCTGTCCTTTGGTGAAATTCTTGTATTCACGAGGGTAGTTCATAAAATTACACACGTCTATCACTTCACCGAAAGGGTTCTTATCGCCTTCCCGAAGATTCGAATTCTTAAGATGAACCGGCGTGTCGTCTATCTCATCATTCGGATAAGTATACTCACCGTTCTCACATCCTTCAAACGTATGCATCAAATTAAAAAAGTGCCCGAACTCATGGGTCAATACGGAACGGAACTCCGAATCGGTATTCGTTCCGATATAACTTCCGTTGTATACGACACGGGCCAGGTTCGCATCACTCATCCTGACAGAAGGATACCAGGCCACACCCGAGTTATTGGTAGCTCCATCATTGTACAAATCCTGCATGATGTATACATTCATATACCGGTAGTTATCCCAGGCATATTTTTGTATCTCGGCATCGTATCCGCCACCGTTACCGAATCCCGAGTTCCAATCATGAAAGGTAACACCGGTCGTCGGATTTCCGTCCGGATCTTTTTCTGCCAGACGAAATGTTATTTTCAGGGGACATTTAAAAGGATCCCGCTCCGGATGCAACTGTTGCCAGTCAGCCTGCAATCCCCAATAATCCTTATTGGTTTCCACCAAAGCATTCCGGATAAGATCGACAGTTATTTTTGCCCCGTTGTCATACTCTGCACCAAAAACATGGAATACGACCGGTATTACATATTCAAAATCGTCCGGAGGGGTTGTCACCCGAACCGATTTTGCACGCGATTTCAAAGGACGGGTCTTCAAATACTCCGCTTCTTCTCTTGCAGCGACCTCATTTACTTCCGAGGCTCTACAATCTAAACATTTTTCTCCCGGTCGATGATTATGTTTTGGCGAGGATTGCCCCATCGCAATACAAATCATACAAAACCACAGGAAAAAAGTCAAAAAAATTTTAGCTTTGTTCATACTCAATTATGGTTTGATTGTTAATTTCAGTCAATTTTCCGAATACAATATTAATTAAACCACCTCCAACGAAATCGTTTTCGTTTTTATATGAGTACTACAAAACGGGATTTTAAAGACGTTTTATACCTACATTACAAAAATTAAACATCTTATTTACAACCAGATGATAACAAAATTTAACCTACATTCAGGCCAATTTATATAAATAATGATAAAAAATTTAGAAAGTTCTGCAAAACCCTTCCAATATTACATCTTTTTCATGTATTCATTCAATCCCTCGTCCGTTTCCAAACCCAACTTTTTACGCAACCGGTAACGGGCCATATTGACGGTTTTGGGAGTCGAACCGACCAAAAGTGCAATTTCCTTGGTCGTAAAATCGATTCGCAATAGAGAGGCAAGTTGTTTCTCGTTTTTGGATAAATCCGGATGGGCTTCTGTCAAACGCACGACAAATTCAGCATTAATACGATCGATTTCCGTAATCAAAGAACCGAGATTATCTTCTTTATTCTGGTATTGGGTAATAAAAGCATTTATTGTTTTCAATTGCGCCTTTACATCAGGTTTAGCTTCCTTATAAGACTCTTTGATCATCGATTTGATTTTTTCGATCAATTCGTTCTTACTACGCACATAACAGGCAAAGTTCGTCAATTCTTTTTTACTATGTTCCAACTCGATCTGGACATTCTCACGTTCCTTCTCTGTTTTTTCGAGTTGAAGCTGCATCATTTCTTTCTGTTGCGCTTCGATTTTTTGAGTAGCTTCCAATAAGATCAATTTGCGACGCTGCCGCACCCTCCATACAACGAAAGAAAGACACAATAAAATCCCCAAGCCGATAGCCAGCATTACCGACATATCCCGCTGAAGTCCTTTAATCTTCAATTCCTTTTGCTTCAGATTCAATTCCTGCTGCTGCGATTTAAAACGCCGGTCCGCGACATTCAGTTCGATTTCCCGGATTTTCCGCTCCGACAGCATGACCTTTTCTATTTCATAAAGGCTCTGCATGCATTCGTAGGCTTTCTTATAATTGCCGAGTGCATTATAAACCCAGGTCTGATAGCGGTAATTATCGCAAATCAACTCTTTTGCACTTAAATTATTGGCCAGAATAAAAGCATTCTGCAACCATTCCAAGGCTTTGTTGTAATCCCGCTTGTTGAAATACTGCGTGGCCAGATTATTGTAATTTTCCGCCAACGACCAATTTGCTCCCAAGGACCTGTTGATTTGAACGGCTTCTTCCAGCCATTTGATTTTTTCATCCGGATTTTCTTCCAGCAATCCCAGGTTGTTCAGATTCGCCGCCACATTTTTGGAATCGTTCAGTTCACGATTAATCTTGAGCGCGTATTTAAAACACTCTTCTGCCTTCGGATTATTTTCCGAGCGTTCATAAGCCAATCCTTTGGCATTATAACACCTGGCTATTCCTGAAGAATCCTGCAATTCCCAAAAATATTCCAACCCTTTATCTACAAATTGAAAAGCTTTCTTAACATCCCCGAGACTGATATACAAATAACTGATATTTACATGAATCTCTGCTAACAATCCTTTATTATCGGCCGGACATTTATCCAATGCATTATAAAACGCTTCAAAGCCCATATCGAACGATCCCAGATTGATGTAAGAACGTCCCAGTGCCAGCAGCGACAAACAAATAAGATTTGCATCCCCCGACAATTCGGCTTTCAATATTGCCGTATTGGAATACGAAACAGCCTTTACCGGATCTGCATAAGTACTTTGATGCGCCCTACGAATATATTCGTCCACCTCTTTCTTTAACAGTTCTTTCTGCCCCGGCTCCTCCCCCCGAGCCGAAAACAATAATAAAAAAGTAAAAACAAATAATATATACCCTTTCATCGCACCGTAATATTCTATAAAGTGATACCTGCTTAGCAAGCATGTATCACCCTCTTTAACCACCTCTTTATCAGAAAATCCCAAAGTTGTCGTTTGAAAAAAGCAGATTTTTAACTCACCCACTAAAAACAAAACAAATATAAGCATATAAAGTCAAAAGCACTCCTTACAAACAGTTAAAAAGTTCATTTTAACACTCTTAATCATTCTGATTCAAAATATTCTTCCTCAAAAAATAACATAATTCAGGTAACAATACATGCTTGCTAAACGTATACAAAAAATTTGTGGATTCTAAATTTGAAACTGACCATTTGAAATAACTTTTGGAAAGACAAGTCTTTAAATAATAAGCTCACTTTTTCAGCATCAAACTAATCAGCAGAATTACACACTGGGACGGACTCATTGTGTAATTTTTCCGCTACAAGCATTGTCTTTACAGAAAACATAAGATATTTCAACAGAGTTCAAATAAATTTGATTCTGCATTCAACTTGCATTATCTTTGCAAAAAATTGGTTGTAGCTTTACAATATTTATACAAGTTTAGTATTGCGTCCGATTTACGCCATCTTTGTCTGACAAAACCAAAACATACATGTTTTCTTTAAAAAAATTACTACCGTCTATTTTGCTATTAGCAATTTATCTTATTGCCGATGAATTCCTGCCTCCGCTTCCTGCCCTCATCTGTCTGAGCGGCCTGGGTATCGGAGAATTTCTTTACACCCGTTTTAAGGAAAAATCGACAGACTGGCTGATTTTACTGCTAACCGTCCTATTTTGTGTGCCTGTATTATTAAATCTATACAAAATCCAAGTTTCTTCTTTAAATCTGAATACAATTATTATTGAAGCCGGACTATGGCTCTTTACAGGCATACTTGCCTTTTCAAAAGCGAATCCGCTTTCAACCCTCCCCGCTCCGGCCCGCAAAAGTATTCAATTCAGTCCGGAACAACAGCGGGCTATGAAAATGTCCCTTAAATACCTGTTCTATTTATTAAGCGGCCACCTGGTACTCATATTTTGCGCTTACTTTTTATTATCTTCCGAATTACAGACATTTATTGGGGGGCCCTTGCTCTATATTCTTATCGGTATCTTTTTACTCCTTCTATTCTGTAAAAAATACCTACAGATGAAAAAATACAACAAAGAAGAATGGCTACCTCTTGTAAATGAAAAAGGAGAAGTTACCGGAAAAGCCCCCCGTAGTATCTGTCACTCCGGTTCCCGACTGCTTCATCCGGTAGTCCATTTACAAATCATCAATGCAAAGAATGAAATTTTCCTGCAAAAAAGAAGCATGAAAAAAGACTTGCTGCCCGGTATGTGGGATACGGCTGTCGGTGGTCATATCGGTGTCAATGAAAAACTTGAAGATGCCTTAAAGCGTGAAACGTTTGAAGAGCTGGGCATCACAGAATTCGAAGCTCGTTTCAACGGTTCCTATCTTTGGGAAAGTCCCCGCGAAAAAGAATTGGTATTTTCTTTTTTCTGTACCCGTTACAACCGGATAAACATCAATAACGACGAAGTTGACGAAGGCCGGTTTTGGCCGAAAGCAGAGATCGAAGCCCATCTCGACAAAAATATTTTTACCCCCAATTTTATCTACGAATATCGGCAAATCATTGAACCACAGCTAAGAAAAGTATCGAACAGGAAAAATAAATAATCCCTGTTAATTTTTATTTCTTCGCTCACGATCTTCAATTTAATTCGTTTCTTTGTAAGTACGATTATTCTTGATTTACGATTTATGATTTTCCTTTTTTACAAGGAAGAATGGCAGGTCCAGCCAGAATCTACAATTAAAATATATCTTAATTGAAGATTTTCCCAAAAAATCGGGTTGGTTCATACGCATAATCTAAAATCGTAAATCCAAAGTCTACAATTTATATGTACATTTTCAGGAAACGATGAACGACAATATTCTCGAAAAACTCAAAATTCTTGCAGAATCGGCCAAATACGACGTTTCGTGCGCCTCCAGCGGTACGACCCGGCGCAATAAGGCCAACGGCATCGGCAATGCTACCGGCTGGGGTATCTGTCACAGTTTTGCTGAAGACGGACGTTGTATCTCTCTGCTGAAAATTATGCTGACCAACTTCTGTATGTACGATTGTGCTTACTGCGTCAACCGCCGCAGTAACGACATCCCGAGAGCTACCTTTTCCGTTTCCGAACTGGTAAATCTCACTATCGAGTTTTACCGCCGCAATTATATAGAAGGTCTGTTTTTAAGCTCCGGTGTCGTGCGAAATCCGGACTATACAATGGAACGTCTGGTCCGTATCGCCAAAGACCTCCGTCTCCAATACCGCTTCAACGGTTATATCCATCTGAAAAGTATTCCGGGTGCCAGCAAAGAACTCGTCGACGAAGCCGGGCGATATGCCGACCGGTTAAGTGTAAACATAGAAATCCCCAATGAGACAAGCCTGCAAAAATTGGCTCCGGAAAAGGATTTTCCAAGTGTTTTTGCCCCTATGCGTTATATAAAGCAAGGCATATTGGAAAATCTCGAAGACCGGAAAAAATTCAGGAAAGTACCTCGTTTTGCCCCTGCCGGACAAAGTACTCAAATGATTGTCGGTGCGACTCCCGAAACGGATAGAGAAATTTTACGGTTATCCTCGGCTTTGTATCACCGCCCGACCATGAAACGGGTATATTATTCCGGTTTTGTTCCGGTAAACACTTACGACAAAAGGCTGCCGATGCTCAAACAGCCTCCGCTGGTAAGGGAAAACCGGTTGTATCAGGCGGATTGGCTGATGCGTTTTTATCAATTCAAAGCCGAAGAAATAGTCGATGACGCCTACCCGAATCTCGATTTGGAAATCGATCCCAAACTGGCCTGGGCATTGCGCCACCCTGAAAAATTTCCGGTGGATATCAATAAAGCTGAGTATGAACTGATCCTAAGAGTACCGGGTATCGGCGTAAAATCGGCCCAACTGATTATTGCTTCCCGGCGTTACGGACGAATAGGTATTTTCCAATTGAAAAAAATGGGTATCGTACTGAAAAAAGCCCAATATTTTATCACCTGTCACGAATTGCCCTTACAGACGATAAATGAAGTACATCCCGATTACATCCGGAAAATATTGACCCCAAAAACAAAGGGGAAAAAAGAAGATGACAGGCAATTAAAAATCCCTTTTGAAAATTACATATAACAATCACAGTTACTCCGCTATGACCATCTTTACCTATGATAAAAGTTTCGAAGGTTTGTTATGCGCCGTATTCGAATCTTATATTCACAAATTGAAACCGGATATACTGCTTGAGGAAGGTACCCCTCTCCCCCTATTTTATGACCGGAATATCACTATTGCAACGAACGACAGTAAAGCCGAACGGGTATGGAAAAGCCTGGAAAAAAAAGTAACTCCGGGAGGCCTCCGCATACTCCGTGCAACCTGGTTATCGGAATTAGACGGCATTGACATGCTCCTTTTCCGTTATATATGTAAAAATATCGATGCTTCCCGGTCTGTAGAAATGAATTTCGGAGATCCGGATGTACTGGAAATATCCAAAATCTGGAAAAAAGTAGATCATGAGAGAGTCCGGGCCACTCAGTTTATCCGTTTCAGCAAAACGGCAGACGATATCTTTTTCGCTGTATTCGAACCCCTCTATAATGTTTTACCGTTAGTGATTCCTCATTTTACAGACCGATTCCGCGACCAAAAATGGTTAATTTACGATGTAAAAAGAAAATACGGCTACTATTACAATTTAAAAGAGGCAACGGAAGTCAGCTTTGCTGAAGAACTTCCGCATCTGTTTACAGGCAAACCGGCAGAAGAGCTACTTGCTGAAGATGAAAAACAATTTCAACGACTCTGGAAAGCTTATTTCCAGTCCATCACCATCTGCGAACGCATCAATCCTAAGCTACACCGCCAGAATATGCCGGCCCGGTTCTGGAAATTCTTACCTGAAAAGCAATAGGGTATTAAATCAAAAAAGGCGCCTCTCGGCGCCTTTTTATTCTATTGAAATTATCCTAAATAGGTCTTTAACAACTTACTGCGTGAAGAATGACGCAAACGGCGGATTGCTTTTTCTTTGATCTGACGGACCCGCTCTCGAGTCAATCCGAATTGTTCGCCGATTTCTTCCAAAGTCATTTCCTGTGTATTGATACCGAAAAACGATTTGATAATGTCTCTTTCCCGTTCTGTCAATGTAGACAAAGCACGTTCTACTTCCGTAGATAAAGATTCATTGATCAGTGTACGGTCGGCTACCGGTGAATCATCGTTTACCAAAACATCCAGCAAACTATTGTCCTCACCTTCTACAAACGGAGCATCCACAGAAATATGACGTCCGGAAACACGCAACGTATCGGCAACCTTCTCTGCCGGTAAATCCAACGTATCTGCCAACTCCTCGGGAGAAGGACGGCGTTCGTTTTCCTGTTCGAAACGGGAATAAGCCTTATTGATTTTATTCAAAGATCCCACCTGATTCAACGGCAAACGTACAATACGCGATTGTTCGGCTAAAGCTTGTAAAATCGACTGCCGGATCCACCATACTGCATAAGAAATAAACTTGAATCCCCGGGTCTCATCGAATTTCTCTGCAGCCTTGATCAATCCCAAATTACCTTCATTAATCAAATCCGGTAGACTCAGTCCTTGATTTTGATATTGCTTGGCGACGGATACCACAAAACGTAAATTAGCCCTCGTCAACTTCTCCAACGCTTTTTGATCTCCCTTCCTGATTCGTTGTGCTAATTCAACTTCCTCTTCAACCGTGATCAAGTCTTCCTTACCAATTTCTTGTAAATACTTGTCGAGGGATGCACTTTCCCTGTTGGTTATTGACTTTGTAATTTTTAGTTGTCTCATACTATATTTTTATACCACCGCAAATATTTCGCAAAGGTAGTCTTTTTTATTCATATACCAATGTCGGAAACTTGCCGATATTCAATATTAACATTTTTTAATTCAACAATGAAAACGCGAAATATTCAACCTTTCCGCGTGGACTTACCGCCGTAACAAACACGCCGTTATCTCCTACAGAACTTATCGCCCGGCTTAAATCTTCCTGATCATAAATTACATTATTGTTAATCTTGACAATGATGTATCCTTTATCCAGGCCGGCAGCTTTAAACTTACCATTTTGGATTTCTATAATCTTTACGCCCTTATTCAGACGATAGCGATAACGGTCTTCCTTTGTCAACGGACTTACTTTTACACCCAATACACCGAATTCCTGAGCCTGTTCTAAAGCTGTATCTCCATAAGAATTCTGTAAAGTAACATCAACGAGTTTTTCCTGTCCTCCTCTCTTTATTTTCAACTGTATCTCTGACCCGGGATGATATTTTCCCAGTTGCTCATAAAATTCCGGCGTGGTTTTTACATCGATGCCATTTATTCCCTGGATAATATCTCCTTTCTTTATTCCGGCTTTCTGGGCGGCACCTCCGCTCACGACTTCCCCCACATATATACCGGACGTTTCTTTGACTCCCAGGCCCTCTGCCAATACCGGAGTCAATTCTCCCATACGGATACCCAGTACACCCCGTTGTACCTTCCCGTAATCTTTCAGGTCGGTTACAACCTTTCGCGCAATATTCACCGGTATGGCAAACGCATATCCCGAATATGCCCCAGTCGGAGATTGTATCAGGGTATTGATACCGATCAGTTCGCCTTTGGCATTCACTAAAGCACCACCGCTATTCCCCGGATTGATAGCAGCATCGGTCTGCAAAAAAGACTCCAGGCTCATCTGTCCCCGGCTCATACCGAGATCCCTGGCTTTTGCACTGATAATTCCGGCAGTCACGGTAGAGGTCAGATTATAAGGATTACCGACAGCTAACACCCATTCTCCCAAAGCAACCTCATCCGAATTTCCATACTCTACATACGCAAGATTTTTCCCGTCGATTTTCAGCAAAGCGATATCCGTAATCGGATCCTGCCCGATTAATTTGGCCTCGTATTCTTTTTTATCATTCAATACAACGACAATTTTATCAGCATCTTTAATAACATGATTATTCGTAATAATATATCCGTCATCCGAAATAATTACCCCCGAACCATATCCCATCGCCATAGGGACCTCCCGGCTTTGAGAAGGAGTTCCGAACCAAAAATCCAACAATGAATTTCCGACAAACTCTCTTCCCATCTGCATGGTTTTCACGTGTACTACTCCCGGTACTGACTTTTTGGCAGCCTCCCTTAAATCAACACTTCCGGCTCCGCCGACGGTATTTTCCGGCTCCGGCCGATAAACAACTGATTTGATACCGGGGCCGACAATTTCATGCCGGATTTCCGGAGTAACTTGTTTATCTTTCAGGCTATCTGCAATAAAAAATGCGATAAACCCACCTGCAATTCCCAACAAAAGACTGATTACTGTTTTTTTTACATCCATATCTTCCTCATTTTAATTATTCAACTATTTACAACAAAACACGCCTTATACATCTTGCCTTCCTGTTGTACGACAATTTATGCAATATCTTTGCCAAGAGACTATTAATAAAATCTTAATTAGTAAAGCTTAACTTTGAAATGCATTTGTTAAATGTTAAAACGAAAGTTTTAGCTGTAGATTTCAGACCCAAAAATCCGATAACGAATCGGGTTGCAAGCCATTTTAAATTTACAATTTATATAAACTTAAATACGGGCCTTTTCCGGAAACAGTGCAGAGTTGTGCGTAAAACCGCAAATTAAAAAATCCTGTAAATCTTTCGGTTTACAGGATTTTTCAGTATAATCAAAAATAAACTATTCTTTTTCTTCCGTAAGAAGCTCGCCTTTAAAAACAGCCAATGCTTTTCCTTTTGAAAACAGCGTTAATGTATGCTCTTTTATTCCACAACTATCCGTACTTTCCAGCATCTTAAAAAATGCCGACTCCACCTGCATATCCGGGCAAGCCATACGGGTAGCTCCCATCTGGGAGAATTTCAATTTTGTACCATCCAATTCATAGCCACCGAAAAAACGGTTACAACCGGCCATCCCTATTGCCCTTTTATCTGTTGCGTTAAACTGAATATAAACCTGACTCCGTTCTTCCTGTAAATCCACTTTTTTCCCATCCAAGGTTTGCAATACCCATTTCATACCCGTCAGATCTACTTTCTTATCAGCCGAATCACAGGAGGTAAATCCCAAACCAATCATACCTATCAGAATTAACAATGTCTTCATCATTTTATTTTCATTTTATTATTACTGTCACTATATTATCAAAACTTATGCCAAAATGACAAAAAACAGAAAACTTTATTCACTTATTTTTTCCCAAATACTCTTTAACCGTGCTTTCAAAGAAAACTTTTCCGGGATATTAAAATCCGATTCCGTTATAAAAAACCGGTGAATAAGCGACCAATTCGTAGTAGTTCTGATTAAAATTATATAAATAACAACGTATATAATAATTATTCTGTGTCTGATAAAAATTTCCTTGCAGCGTAATCAGGTCCGGCTGTCCGGTTCCATACGGTACAACAGCAAACATATAGTCGTAGTTCCCTTGCTTCACTTCAGCTTCTCCCACATACGCCTTATTTTTAAAATCATATTGCAGCTTTTGGGAAGGCAATAACTGCCAGTCTGAGAATTTGCCGTAAACATACACATCAGCCTGCGGTATCTGCTCCGGATAATATATGGCAAAATGTACCGTCACATAATCGGCTTCCAGTTCCGGATCATTTGTATTCTCTGCCTCAATCCGGTAATTACCGTGAAGAGTCGGCAACGGAACATAATTCGTATAAACAGAAGCCGGCTGTAAAATAAAATTATATACCCCCTGTGGGCCCCGAATAACATCTTTTACATATTGCGTATAATAAACCAAGCTGGAACACTGAAAATTACGAAATGGAGCCAATCCGTTAAATATATTATTCTGGCCGTTGCCATACACCAATTGCCCGTCACGGACAAAAGTCGGCGTAAACGCCCGCCTGCTGTGAGGATCCTGATTCTGGGTTACATATACTTTCAGATCCCGGATCGGATTGTATACCGGCAAATTATCATAGTTTACCGTAAAATTCAATTGCTGGGAAGTTTGCAAATACTGCGGGATCGTTGCTGTCGTCAGATTGGCTTGTATTGTTGCCTTGGGTTCCACCACCGAAAAACGCTGTGAAATCACAGGCGTATCTGATTGGGCATCGTTAAAAACCTGTAAAAGATAATTTCCGGACAACTTCATACTGACATTTTCATTCGGCAATGTCAACGTAAAATGCGTATAAGCAACCACCGTATTGAAAGAAGAATTATAATCTTCCAACGGATTACTGAAAAATCCGTTCAGATAGGTAAAAGGACTCAGATTCGAACTATTCCAGTCCGGATCACAATGCTGAATTTTGTAAGTATATGAATTAATATCAGGACTCAAATCATCGAATGAAAACAATAAAGGGGTAGCTCCCCCCAATTCAATGACAGGTTCTGCAAAAGGCTTACCTTCCGGATAGCACTGTACTGTCCGTATGTAATCCGGCTGGGCAAATCCCCCGGTTATAATACCACTCAAAAGCAAAAACAAAAAAAATCTCATATCCGGCAAATTTAAAATCCAATTAACGACAAAATTACGTAATAGGTTTGTATATTTGTGGCTAATTTGGAAAAATTAGACTTCAGCATCTAATATAATTAAACTATTTAATATAATATAACATGTCCAAGGTAATCAAATTAAAAAAAGGCCTTGATATAAAGTTGAACGGAGAAGCCGAAAAAACGGTTCTACAAGCAGAATCATGCGATTTATATGCTGTAAAGCCGACCGATTTCAGGACACTGACTCCCCGACTTGCTGTCAAGGTTGGTGATGTAGTAAAAGCGGGCGATGTTTTATTTACGGATAAAGCGAATCCCGAAATTAAATTCACAGCTCCGGTCAGCGGCACAATCGCTGCCGTTACGAGAGGAGAAAGGAGAAAACTGCTGGAAGTCGTCGTAAAAGCCGACGCCGAAATTACGTATAAAGATTTCGGAAAAGCAGATGTCAACTCTTTAAGCCGGGAAGAAATTATTTCCAAATTAATGGATAGCGGTGTTTGGCCGATGATCATCCAGCGCCCTTATGGAATCATCGCTAATCCGGAAATTACCCCCAAAGCAGTTTTCATTTCCACTTTCGACACAGCTCCTTTGGCTCCGGACTTCGAATTGGTACTGAAAAACGAAGAGAAAAATCTTCAGGCCGGTATCGACTGTCTGAAAAAAATCAGCGGAAAAGATGTAAATATCGGAGTGAAAGAAGGCACAACCATGAATTCCGTTTTTACCCGTTTGAAAAACACGGTGATCACTTATTTTGACGGTCCGCATCCGGCCGGAAATGTCGGTATACAAATCAATCATGTAAATCCGATCAACAAAGGAGAACATGTGTGGACGGTCAATATACAGGACCTGGCGATTATCGGACGTCTGTTTACCGAAGGGTATTTTGACGCACAAAAAATCATTGCATTGACCGGTTCCGAAGTAAAAAAACCGATTTATTACCATACGATCTTAGGGGCTAAAGTAGCATGCCTGACGGAAGGCAATCTGAAAAATCAGGTGCACCAGCGTATCATTTCCGGAAACGTATTGACCGGAGAGAAGGTTACTTCTGACAACTTCATCGGTTACTATGCCAACCAGATTACAGTTATACCGGAAGGCGACTGTTATGAATTCTTGGGTTGGGCAACTCCCGGATTCAACAAGTTTTCAGCTTCCAAGCTATTTCCTTCATTTCTTTTCCCGAACAAGCATTATTCACTCGACGCAAATTACCACGGAGAAAGAAGGGCTTTTGTTGTATCCGGACAATATGAAAAAGTACTACCGATGGATATTCTGCCCGTATACCTGTTAAAAGCCGTTTTAGCCGGTGATATTGACAATATGGAGCAATTGGGTATCTACGAAGTACTTCCCGAAGATATGGCTTTGTGTGAATTTGTCTGCACTTCCAAAACTCCGGTACAGAAAATTCTCGAGCAAGGTATTGAACTGATGATGAAAGAAACCAACTAAATTGACGATTGATGATTGACGATTTACGATTTATCATACAAAAATTTTAATCGTAAATCAAAAATCGTAAATCAAAAATCAAAAAATAATAAAAATGAATTGTTTAAGGAATTTCTTAGATAAGCAAAAACCCAAATTCGAAAAAGGAGGGAAATTACAAAAATTCCACTCTGTTTTTACGGGTTTCGAGTCTTTTCTTTTTGTGCCGAACCGCACAACGACCTCCGGGGCTCATATCCGTGACGCTGTCGATCTGAAAAGAACGATGATTGTTGTCGTTATGGCTTTGATACCGGCCTTATTATTCGGTATCTACAACGTCGGATACCAGCATTTCAACGCATTAGGTCTGTTGGGAGAAACCGGTATGTGGCAACTGTTCTTCTACGGATTATGGAAAGTGTTGCCGATGATTATCGTTTCCTACGTTGTCGGTTTAGGAATTGAATTTGCTGTGGCCCAGGTAAAAGGGCATGAAATCAACGAAGGTTTTCTGGTTTCGGGGCTGTTGATTCCGATGATTATGCCGGTGGAAGCTCCTCTGTGGATGGTTGCTTTATCAACGGCTTTTGCCGTTATTATCGGTAAAGAAATTTTCGGCGGAACAGGAATGAATATCTGGAATCCGGCCTTGCTGGCCCGGGCCTTTTTCTTCTTTTCCTACCCGTCTATGATTTCCGGTGACCAGGTATGGATTGCCAGCGATACGGCCGACGCCATCTCTCAGGCTACACCGCTGGCTCAGATGGCATTGGGACAACCGTTAAGCTATAGCACAGCCGACATGTTCTGGGGCCTCATCCCGGGTTCTATCGGAGAAACATCGACCTTTTGTGTATTACTCGGTGCAATTCTGTTGCTCATGACCAATGTTGCCAGTTGGCGGACCATGTTGTCGGTATTTGCAGGAGGTTTCTTAATGGCTTGGGCATTCCAGTCGATTTCAGGTGTCGAAGCTTACCAGCAATTGCTGATGGGAGGTTTCGCCTTCGGAGCCGTATTTATGGCTACAGACCCGGTAACCTCTGCTCAAACCAATACAGGTAAATACATTTACGGATTACTCATCGGTGCTATGGCTATCATTATCCGCTGTATTAACCCCGGGTATCCGGAAGGTATGATGTTGGCGATATTACTGATGAATACCTTTGCTCCGCTGATCGACTGGCTTGTCGTACAATCCAACATTAAACGCCGGTTAAAGAGAGCTAAAGCCATTGTAAATTGATGATTGATGATTGACGATTAATTTTCTTTCGTAAATCTAAAATCTAAAATCTAAAATTGAAATAAATTATGAATAGACAAGGAAATACATATACATTCCTGTATTCAGTAGTTCTGGTAGTAGTCGTTGCAGCATTACTATCCGTGATATCTCTTTCTCTGCAACCGCGCCAAAACGAAAATAAGCAAAACGAAAAGAGACAGAATATTCTGAGTGCAATCCACATTTCCTCTACGGCAGAAAATTCAGCCGAATTGTTCAACAAATACATCAAAGAGCAATTTATTGTGAATGCAGAAGGGAAAAAAGTAGAAGGCAATGCTTTCAATGTAAGCATTGCGACACAATACAATCTTCCGGTTGAAAAAAGGGAATTACCGGTTTTTGTAGCGGAGATCGAGGGGGCGGTCAAATACATATTACCGATATACGGTGCCGGTCTTTGGGGCCCCATCTGGGGATATATCTCGTTGGATGCCAATAAAGACAACATCTACGGTACGTTCTTTGACCACCAGGGCGAAACGCCGGGCTTGGGTGCTGAAATTACAACACCGCAATTCAACAATCAATTTCAGAACAAGCAGGTATTTTCCGGTGATCAACTGGTAGGTATAGCTGTCGTTAAAGGCGGCAATGCTACCGGTACACACGAAGTAGATGCCATTTCAGGCGGTACGATTACCTCCAAAGGAGTGGAGAAAATGCTTAAAAATTACTTAACCTATTACGAACCGTTTTTAAAACAAAAATAAAATGAGCGCATTATTTTCAGCTAAGAACCGGGAATTTCTGCTCGGTCCTCTGAGTAAGAACAATCCGGTAATCGTACAGGTGCTTGGTATCTGTTCTGCTCTTGCCGTTACAGCCAAGCTGGAGCCCGCTATCGTGATGGGGCTTTCAGTAACCGCCGTAACCGCTTTCGCAAATGTGATCCTTTCTTTACTGAGAAATACGATTCCTACACGTATCCGTATCATCGTACAATTGGTCGTTGTGGCCGCTCTGGTAATCATTGTTGACCAGTTACTGAAAGCTTTTGCTTACGAAGTCAGCAAACAGCTTTCCGTATATGTCGGACTGATCATTACCAACTGTATCATCATGGGACGTATCGAAGCTTTTGCTTTGGCAAACAAACCCTGGCCTTCCCTTTTGGACGGCATCGGTAACGGATTGGGATATGGTATCATTCTGGTAATCGTAGCCTTTTTCCGCGAATTATTCGGCTCCGGCACCCTTTACGGTTTCCGCATCATTCCTGAATCATGGTACGTAAAAAACGGTGGTTTCTATGCCAACAACGGTTTGATGATCATGCCGGCCATGGCATTGATCCTGGTCGGCCTGATCATTTGGGTACACCGTTCCAGAAATAAGGAGTTAATAGAAAAATAAAGTCTGTCGACTTATTTACGTTATTTAAAGAAGACACTGAAACATGGAAAATCTATTAAACATATTCGTCCGTTCGATCTTCATCGACAATATGATCTTCGCCTACTTCTTAGGTATGTGTTCATATCTGGCCGTTTCGAAGACCGTGAAAACCTCTTTCGGACTGGGTATAGCAGTTATATTCGTTTTGTTTATCACTGTTCCGGTCAACTACCTGTTGGATAATTTCGTATTGAAACCCGGTGCTTTACAATGGCTGTTGGGCGAACAGGCTGCAGGAATCGATCTGAGCTTCCTGAGCTTTATCATGTTCATCGCCATCATTGCAGCAATGGTACAATTGGTTGAAATGGTCGTTGAGAAATTCGCTCCGGCCTTATACAATCAATTGGGTATATTCCTACCCTTGATTGCAGTAAACTGCGCCATTATGGGTGCGTCTTTGTTTATGCAACAGCGCAACTATGCCAATGTACTCGAAGCAACGACTTTCGGATTAGGTTCCGGTATAGGCTGGCTGCTCGCTATCGTATGTATTGCTGCTATCCGCGAAAAACTGAAATATTCCAATATCCCGGCTCCGTTACGCGGCATCGGTATCACATTTATCATTACCGGTTTAATGGCGATCTCTTTTATGAGTTTCCTGGGTATCGACCTGGACAAAATGAAAGCAGAATCCGCCCAAACCGAAACGGCACAAATCCTACCGGCAACCGCTCCGGAGAATGAATCTGTTACGGGGAATGACAAAGCAAATGCAAATACAGGCACTGTGGAGACACCTTCATCGGAAACAGAAAGCACTGCTGAAGCGGAATAATCTTAAAATTTAAAATCTAAAATTTAAAATCAAGATGATACTTTTAGCAATAAATACAACAATCATTACTGCCGGGATTGTAGTATTCCTGATCGTAACCCTGATTCTGGTGGGCATGCTTCTATTTGCCAAGGCTAAACTGACAGCAAAAGGAGACGTACAAGTCAGCATCAATAACGGTGAACGGGTAATTACTACAGAACCGGGAAGTTCTTTGCTCTCGACATTGGGAGCACAAAAAATATTCCTACCTTCGGCTTGCGGAGGAAAAGGTTCCTGCGGTATGTGTAAATGCCAGGTTTTATCCGGAGCAGGAAGCATTCTGCCGACAGAAACCGGTTTTTTCTCTTACAAACAGCAACACGACGACTGGCGTCTGGCCTGTCAGGTAAAAGTAAAGGAAAACATAGAAATGCGTATACCTGAGGCTGTATTGGGTATCAAGAAATGGGAATGCACCGTCGTTTCCAACCGGAATATCTCGACCTTCCTGAAAGAATTTGTTGTAAAATTACCGGAAGGGGAAAACCTGAAATTCAAATCCGGAGGTTATATTCAAATTGACGTTCCGGCTATCGACGTGGATTTCAAAGACATGGACATTGATGCCAGGTACAAAGGCGACTGGGAACGGATGAAGATGTTCGATTTGAAAATGCGTAACCCGGAACCGACCTACCGCGCTTATTCAATGGCCAACTCTCCGGCAGAAGGCAATATCATCATGCTGAACATCCGTATCGCCACTCCTCCGATCGACCGGGCTACGAAAACGTTCATGCCTGTCAATCCCGGAGTTTGCTCGTCATACATCTTTACCCGCAAACCGGGTGACAAAGTAACGATTTCCGGACCTTACGGTGAGTTCTTCCTCCGCGAAACCGACAATGAAATGATGTTTATCGGCGGTGGTGCGGGTATGGCCCCGATGCGTTCACATATTTTCAATCTTTTCCACACCATGCACACCAAACGGAAAGTTTCTTTCTGGTACGGTGCCCGTGCTTTACAGGAAGCCCCCTATGTGGATGAATTCAACAAAATACAAGAAGAAAACCCGAATTTCCATTGGACGCTGGCCCTCGACAGACCGGATCCGGAAGCCGATGCCGCCGGCGTAGCTTATAAACCCGGGTTCGTGCATCAGGTGATTTTTGAGAACTATCTCAAAAACCACGAAAATCCGGAAGATATTGAATACTACCTCTGTGGACCTCCTATGATGATTGCAGCAGTTACCAAAATGCTGTACGATCTGGGAGTACCCGACGAGAACGTCATGTACGATAACTTCGGAGGTTAATAAAAAGGAACTGAGTTTCATTTTTGATGTAGAAAATCGTGATAAAATGTATTTTTTATCACGATTTTTCTTTCCTACCAAACATTTTCTTCTCCGATATACGCCGATTTGCGAGAGATTCAAAATTCAATCCCTCATCTTAATATGATTGATAATCTACATAATCGACGTTAACGAAAGAGGCAGAATCATCTGCCGTCAAATGTCAACGTTGTTATTTGACGGCTACTTGAAAAAGGAACATATGCCTGCAGGTCCACTTATCCCGGAATAAAACGGAACGGTGCCCCTCATCCGTTTTGGAAGCCCTGCAACATACAAAAAGAAGACTTGAATAATCTGACTGATGCGTTAGTTGATATTGATAAAGACCTCCATATCCGGCAGGCAGGCAGATAGAAACTACACAATGAATTATTTTTTTCTTTCAAATTTGCATATTATAATTTATTTATAGTATATTGCACAAACATCTCCTGAAAGAAGATCATTTTATTAGATTTTCATTCATTTCAATTGTTAATACAATTGTTATATTTTAAAATACTATATTATTTGTTTTTAATACGTTATATAATCAATTAGAATTTTATATATTACTATATATAAAATTGTCAAATTATTTATTAACCTAAAAACTTTTGAATTATGAAAAAGAATTCTCTCAAATTAATGGTTCTATTAGGATTGTGTATTTCCGGTATTCTTTTTTCATGTAATAACGAAAAAAATCTTTCAGAACCGGTTAAAGGTAATCTTCAAAAATTTGAGGATTACAAAATTTTTGGAAAATCCCATAATGAGTTGTTAAGCCATGCGAATGATCATTTTATTGTTACCCGGAGCAACAATAACATGTCATTGGAAGACGGGCTTCAATACCTGGCAAATTTCCAAAAAGAGCATGTAAACGAAATGTCTATTGACGATGAAGCAAAGGCTTTGTTGAAAGCTGGTCTGGATGAATATAAGGACTTTTATGCGCAAGATCAGCTATACAATATGAGTTTACTTTCTACCCGGAGTAGCTCAGAAGGTTTATTAAAAGACAAAATTGGACAGATTTATGAAGCAGGGGTAATAGACCATTTCGAACATGACGGTTTACTTACTCTCTGTGATGCTTCCTTGGCAAATTATAACGGGGAATTGTCTGTTGCAGAATTTAAGGCAATTATAGCCGATCTGATTACAAAGTGGGAAGCACAACATTATACCGAAGAAAGTAAATACGGCAGAACTTTGGCTATTGCATTATCGGTATCCGAATCATCAATGGATTGGTGGTCAGAAAATACCGTAGAAACAAGGGCTTTACCTTTATGGGTAGGTGCTGATGTTATAGGAGCAGTACTAGGTGCTGCTTCGAGTGTAGTGAATCAACTTGTTCTTTCTGACAATGAATTTAGTTGGACAAGCCTTGGTTGGCAAACAGTTAGTGGTGCCGCGATAGGCTCGACAGGAGTCGTAACAAAGGTTGGGAAATGGATATCTAACTTATTTTAAGAAAGCAATGACAACAGTAGATATTATTTCGTCAATTGTAACTATCTTGCTCGCTGGAATTTTTGCACAACCTCTTGGAAGGAAATTAGTTGACTGGCAAAAAAAGAGAGAAGAGCAAAGAAAACAAAGAAAACAGAACAAAAATCAGGGACAGGATGCCCACAATGGAAAGTGAGTCATTAACCATTTAAACAATAAAAAGAGGGAAATCCCGGAATAATAATTTCGGTTTCCCTCTTTTTTCGATCTCCGGAAGCCATCGGTTTAGGAGGCCTGTTTAGCTTTTGTTCCAATTAACCACTGAAAAACAGATAATCGAAATAAATAAAAAAACGATCGAAGTACGGAAGCTGCTTTTTTCATGCGCTAAAACAAACCATAAATTTCCGGTATCCTCTCCCCACCCGCTTTTCCATAAATATAAACATATTTTATAGCTTCGGAAAGGCTTAAATTCATTTACACCTGTTATCTTTGCCTAATCAGCAATTTAAATAACACCATGAAAAGAATGATTTATTTCCTCGCGGCTTTTGTGTGCCTCCCACTATGCCTTCTGGCTCAAGACGATAGTAAATATCTGGCAGGTGCCGTTCCCGTTGTCAACGGCAAAGTCGTTTTCACCAAAACCATATCCGTTCCCGGCCTGTCGCAAGACGAAATTTTCAAGCGCATACAACAATGGACCAGCGAGCGGTTTGTTACCGATAAAGAACAAAAAGGCAGAATATTATATTCGGATCAGACAAAAGGGGATATCGCCTGCTGGGGAGAAGAATACCTCACTTTCAACAAAGCAGCTCTTTCTTTGGACAGAACGCTCATTACCTACCAGATGATCATCACCTGCGAGCCCGGGGAATGTAACTTAAAAATTACGGCTATTCGCTACAGCTACAATGTTGCCAATAAGAACGAACCGGAAAAATACATGGCCGAAGAACTTATTACAGATGAATACACCCTGAATAAAAACAAAGATAAACTGATCCGTAAAACCGGCAAATTCAGAACCCACACCATCGATATGGTCGATCAGCTATTTACGGATGCAGCCGCTGTTCTGACCGCAGGGCAACCCTCCACAGCACCGGCAACTACACCGCCGGCAATAACCACTCCAAAACCGGAAACTCCGGCTTCACAACTGACAGCCCATATTCCGACAGCAGCGGCAACAAGCGGAGCATTGCAAGGCTACCGTCAAATCGCTCCGGACAAAATTCCCGGAAATATAATCAAAATGCTTTCCGAAGACTGGATGCTGATCACTGCAGGTAACGACAGCCGTTTCAATATGATGACAGCCAGTTGGGGAGGTTTGGGACATTTATACAACAAACCCGTAAGCATTTGCTTCATTAATCCTGCCCGTTATACCTATCAGTTGATGGAATCCGGAGATACCTATACTCTTAGTTTCTATACCGAAGCCTACCGGGATGCATTGAACTATTGCGGTCACAATTCCGGTAAAGACGGCGATAAGGTAAAGGCAGCCGGCCTTACCCCCATCACCACGCCTTCCGGAGCCAAAGCCTTCTCCGAGGCCTGGCTTATCCTCGAATGCAAAAAACTGGTATCCCAGTCACTAATCCCCGAAGCCCTCGCCGATCCTACCCTAAAAACACAATGGAGCGGCAAACCCATGCACAAAATGTACATCGGCGAAATCCTGAACGTATGGGTGAAATAATATAATCTCTACCTTCAAATAGGATATTTTTGTAAAGAAAACACCCCTTAAAAAAAGCATGCTCTTTTTAAGGGGTGTTCATTTTTACTAACCGGAATCAACGCATAGCTTTCAGATTCAGCGCATACAAAATGATAAAAACGACGGTAAATAAGGCCGAGAATAGCATTCCCATAACGACAATCATCGAAAAGCCGGCAAAATAGGGTACAACGAAAAGCAGCAGCAATTGAGCGACAGTATAAATATAAAATCCGATACGACGAAGGGAAAACATCAGAATAGCTCCGCATAAACTCAATAAAGAAAGTACCAGACTAATTACAGCTATGGACTTTGCATGCATCATCGTCGCCTGCATAACCTCCTGCGATGAACTCAAGATACCGGAAAGAAAAGAAGTTCCGGCTCCGGATTCCATATTATCCATCATAGTATTGAGCTGCTCGGTCTGAGCACTCACATCCACCAGATTTGTAAACAAAAGACTAAATAATTGGGATAGTACGCCCCAACCGCTACCGATAAAGGTTAAAATACACAATACGGTCAAAAATGTAGGCCGCTTCAATTGATTTGTTTCAAAAGGATTTTCCATAATTTCTTATTTTTATTACTACAAAAATAAAGAAAAAAAGGAAAGATGTATAAGGGAAACTAAAAACCTCATAATTTTCTCTTTCAGGTAATTCGAAATACAGTCTGTAGATTTTAAATCAAAACCACAATTTTTGCGGATTTTCAGATCGTCAGATTTCCCATAGATCAAAAGTTTCAGTGATCGTTTACACCCCAAATCAACATTGACAAATGACTCCGATCGTTAATTAAAAATGAATCTGCAGTATCTGTAAAATCTGCGGATCCGATCGTAAATGAATTCCGGAATATCCGAATCGGGAACCTGAGATTCAAACGTTTTCAGAATTCCTCCGGAAAATTTGTTAAGTCCGAATGAAACCTCTACATTTGAGAAAAATTTCTACAAATTTAATAGCAGTTATGAAAAGAGATACAGTAATATTTGATCTGATTGAAAAAGAATGCCATCGCCAAAAAGAAGGTATTGAGCTGATTGCTTCAGAAAATTTTGTCAGTGAAGAAGTAATGCAGGCTATGGGGTCCTGCCTGACCAACAAATATGCAGAAGGTTATCCCGGAGCCCGTTATTACGGCGGTTGTCAAATTGTAGACCAGACAGAACAGTTGGCTATTGACCGGGCTTGCAAATTATTCGGAGCCGAATATGCAAACGTTCAGCCGCATTCCGGCGCACAGGCTAATGCAGCTGTTTTCTTCGCCTGTATGAAACCGGGCGATACTTTTTTGGGTTTGGATTTAGCTCACGGAGGTCACCTGTCACACGGTTCTCCCGTTAACCTTTCCGGTATCAACTACAAACCCGTTCCTTATCATGTAAAAGAGGAAACCGGCAGGGTTGATTATGACGAAATGGAAAAACTGGCATTGGAACATCAGCCCAAAATGATCGTTTGCGGAGCTTCTGCCTATTCCAGAGACTGGGATTACAAACGCATGCGTGAAATCGCCGACAAAGTTAATGCTTTATTGATGTGCGATATGTCCCATCCGGCCGGTTTAATCGCCAAAGGCTTGTTGAACAATCCGTTTGAATATTGTCACATCATAACGACCACGACTCACAAAACATTGCGGGGACCGCGCGGAGGTATGATTCTTCTGCCCAAAGATTTCCCGAACCCATGGGGACAAACAACACCGAAAGGCGAAATCAAAATGATGTCACAAGTACTCAATTTTGCCGTATTCCCGGGACAACAAGGCGGTCCGCTGGAACATGTCATTGCTGCCAAAGCCGTTGCCTTTGAAGAAGCTCTTTCTGATTCATATACCGAATATGCTGTACAGATGCAAAAGAATGCCAAAGCTATGGCTCAGGCTTTCATTGACAAAGGATACAAAGTTGTTTCAGGCGGCACTGACAATCATTGCATGCTGATCGATTTACGTACAAAATTCCCGGAATTAACCGGTAAAAAGGCTGAAAATACATTGGTAAAAGCCGATATTACCATCAACAAGAATATGGTACCGTTTGACAGCCGTTCTCCGTTCCAGACATCCGGTATACGCGTCGGCACACCTGCTATTACAACCCGCGGACTGAAAGAAGCCGATATGACTGTAATTGTAGATATGATCGACCGGATCCTGTCGAACATCGACGATGAGAATGTCATTGCACAAGTAAAGAAAGAAGTGAACGCCATGATGAATCCACGTCCGATGTTTGCCTGGTAAGCATCAAAATTAAAAATAAAAAACCGAAGGTTCAGCCTTCGGTTTTTTTATATCACATTTTTTATTTCAAGATTTTAAAAGCAATATCGAGATAACGGTCCAGATCGATTGTCTTTTCCCGGTTATACTCATCGCTCCGCTTATGTCCCAAACGAACAACGATGGCATTTTTCTGTGGGATAGCAAAAATATACTGCCCCCCCAATCCCCGAAATGCAGGGAATTGCATTCCTTTATAATGCACAATCCATATCTGAAAGCCGTAATAATCCAACGCCCCGTCCCCGAACTCATTTTCCAGATAGGCAGCCGGAGCCATCGCTTCCGCCATATAAGCTTCAGAAACCAATTGACGCCCATTCCAATTCCCGTTATGCAACATCAAACGGGCAAAACGAGCCACATCCCGGGCCGTCGTATTAAAGCAGCAATAAGATTTTTCATCTCCTCCCTTCTTATCCAAATTCCACAAGGCATCGTTGCAGGCCTGCATCGGTTTCCAAAGTTTCTCCTGTGCATAATCACTGATCGTACGGCCGGTGGCCGCTTCCAAAACAAACGATAAAAGCTGGGTATCCCCGCTCTTATATGAATACTGCTTTCCCGGTTCCGTTTCCGGCTCGAGTCCCATAACCAACTCCCGTATATTGTCCCCGTAATAGGCCTGCGTCGTCTTGGAAAAAAGAGCCGTATAAGCCTCGTCCCAATTTAAACCCGAACTCATCGTCAATAAATTACGCACCGTAATCCTGGATTTTTCACCTTGCTGAAATTCCGGCAGATACTTACCGACCGGATCATCCAGACTTTTGATATACCCTTCGTCGCAGGCTACCCCGATCAACAACCCCACAATACTTTTCGTCGCGGAAAAAATATTCGATAAGGTTTGAGGAGTCCAGTCTTCCCGGTATTCCTCATACAAAATACTGTCATTTTGTATAACCAGAAAAGCCACGGTTTTCAACTCGTCGAGATAAGCATTATCGGCACTGTCCAAAACATAGGTGTTACAATCCGGAGCAACCGGCCATTCCCAGCATGTATCCGGTTTTTCAATCGTATGAGAAGCAAACAGATAGGTATCGGAAATATCCGGATACCAATGAATCAGCGCCTCCCGCATATAGGTAGGCATACATAAAAAGAACAGGGCGATCAGTACCAATATGGCCGAACTGATCCGCAACCGCTTTCTGCTCATCATAATCATTTACTTTTTTTGTCAAACCTGCATAAATCCTCCGTCTTCAAGCCGGAAGGCAAAAAACGATCTATATTACCTCCATTCATATATATATTGCGGACAATCGTGGAACTGATAAAAGTGTGTTCGGTCGATGTCAAAATAAAAACCGTCTCTATTTCCGAATCCATGGCCCGGTTAGCCTGCCCTACAGCCCGTTCGTACTCAAAATCAGCCGCCGTTCTCAAACCTCTGATAATAATAGGCGCTCCCATCTCTTTACAAAAATCAACGGTCAAGCCGGAATAAGGTTCTACAATAACCCGATCCGTATAAGAGAAAACTTTCTGTATTAATTGCACCCGGCTATCGACATCCAGAAATTCCTTTTTCAGAGCATTCACTCCGACAGCAATCACAATTTTATCGAAAATCTTCAACCCCCGGTTTACAATCTCCTCATGACCGACAGTGAAAGGATCAAAAGAACCGGGAAATACTGCTATTTTTTCCATAATTTAAAATCAAAGGTCGGAAGAGACAAAAAGCCTGGAAAGGATGAACAGCAACATATCCGGCATTTTAACACCTCAGACCGGTTTAAGAATACAAACATAGATAAACAAACGTTATAAACGAAAGAAAAAAAAGAAAAAGTGCCGACAAACTTACAGTTTATAATCTATCTTATCGTTTCAAGAATAAATACTGAAATTTTTCTATAATTTTCTTAGAATTTGATACAATTTCGGATTTTATTTAATAAGTTTGTAGAGTTCTAAAAACAATTATTTTGCCCTCGCCCAATGAACACAGCAGGACAAACCACACAATAAACATCTAACGAATTAATACAGTTATTGTTATGACTAAGAAACTACTGATCAGAGATCTTACGTTACGTGACGGGCAGCAATCTTCTTTCGCAACCCGTATGAATCAACAACAGGTAGACCGGGTATTACCTTATTACAAAAATGCGGGCTTCTATGCCATGGAAGTATGGGGTGGTGCCGTACCCGATTCCGTAATGCGTTACCTGAATGAAAACCCCTGGGACAGATTAGAGAAAATCAAAGCTGCAATCGGCGATGTTTCTAAATTAACCGCTCTTTCCCGGGGTCGTAACCTTTTCGGATATGCTCCTTACACCGATCAAATTATCGACGGATTCTGTAAAAACGCTATTGAATCGGGGCTGGGTATCATGCGTATCTTTGACGCTCTGAATGACGTAAACAATGTAAAGTCAACTGTAAAATACGTTAAACAATACGGCGGTATTGCCGATTGTGCCGTTTGCTATACAATCGACCCCAAATATCCGAAGCTCGGCTTTTTCGATAAGCTGAAAGGAAAAAAGAATCCGGAACCGGTTTTTACCAATGAATACTTTCTGAATAAAGCCAAGGAAATGGAAGCGTTAGGTGCTGATATGATCACGATTAAAGACATGAGTGGTTTGGTGCCTCCTTCCCGCATAGCAGAATTAATACCTTTATTCAAACAAAATCTGAAAGTTCCTATTGATTTTCATACCCATTGTACGCCGGGTTATGGTTTAGGAGCCGTTTTGATGTCTATCATCAAAGGTGTAGACATCGTAGATACCAATATCTGGAATTTTGCAGGCGGTCCTGCAGCTCCGGCCATCGAATTAGTCTATATTTTCTGTAAGAAACTCGGCGTAGAACTGGATATCAACATGGAAGCCGTTGCTCAGATCAACAAAGAGCTATTGGGTATCCGTAAAGAATTAGAAGCTTTCGATGCCGTTAAGCAAATCCCGAATCCGTTCAATCCGCTGACCGATACACTTCCGGCTGAAATCGATAAACTGTTTGATAAAGCCATCCAGGCTGCACAAACGAATGACGAAACAACCTTACTGGATGCGTGTCATGCTATTGAAGCTTATTTCAATTTCCCGAAACCGAACGAATTGGTCAAGAAAGCTGAAATCCCCGGAGGTATGTATACCAACATGGTCGCTCAGTTGAAACAACTGAATTCCATGGATATTCTGGAAAAAGCGATGGAGTTGATCCCGACAGTACGTTTATCTGCCGGTTTACCTCCTTTGGTTACTCCTACCAGTCAGATTGTAGGTGCTCAAGCTGTAAACTGTGCATTGGACATCAAAGCCGGCAAACCGATGTATTCCAATGTCTCCAACCAGTTTGTCGCATTGGTTAAAGGCGAATACGGAAAAACACCGGTTCCCGTTGATCCGGAATTCCGCTTGAAAATTGCCGGTGTCCGGGAAGAAACCCCTTATGATACCTCCAAATACCAAATGCAGCCCAACCCGACTTTAGCGGAAGCCGGAGGTGTAAAACTGGCTGAAAATGAAAAAGAAATATTGTTGCTGGAATTGTTCCCGCAAGTTGCTAAAAACTTCCTGACCAAACAAAAAGAAGCCCGTTATCAGGCACAACACAAAACCGAAGAAGTAAAACAAGAAACGACTGCGGTTAAACAGGAAGAACCGATCACCGGAAAAGTAGTGGAAGCTCCGATGCCGGGGAATATCTTTAAAATACAGGTAAAACCCGGTGATGCAATAACAAAAGGACAATCTGTAATTATCCTCGAAGCCATGAAGATGGAAAACAACATAGCTTCAGACTACGCCGGAACCGTAAAGCGTATATTCGTTAAAGAAGGAGCCAGCGTTCAGGCCGGTGCCAAATTAATCGAAATCGAAGCTTAACGGCAACTATATGATAAAAAATCCGGTGGAATATTCCACCGGATTTTTTGTTATCTTTGTCCCTCAAAATCCATACTATGAAAACAAGTCGTCAGGGAGCTCGTCGTTCCTCTCCCAAAAATCAAACTTTAGAGGTAACGGAAGAAAATACTTTATTGAATTTTTTACTGCTATCTTTGAATCACCTGAGCCGAACGACGGTTAAATCCCTGCTTGCGCACCGGCAAATCAGTATCAACGGCCGTATGACGACCCAGTTCGATAAGCCTTTGAAAAAAGGAGATAAAGTCACCGTCGGATTCGATAAAGCAAATTTGCCGTTCAGCCACCCTAAAATAGAGATCGTATACGAAGACGATTCCCTGATCGTCGTCAATAAAGCAGCCGGCCTGCTGTCGATGGCTACGGATAAGATCCGGGAAAAAACGGCTTACCACATTCTCAGTGAATATGTAAAAAGAAAAAATCCATATCACCGGATCTTTATACTCCATCGTCTGGACCGCGAAACTTCGGGCCTGATGATGTTTGCCAAAAACCAAAATGTTCAGGAAAAATTACAACGGCATTGGAACGAAGCGATCACGGAACGAAAATACGTCGCCGTTGTCGAAGGTAAACCGAAGCAGGAAGAAGGTACCCTAAAATCTTATATATCCGAAAACACGGCTTTAGTTGTACATAAAGCTTCTGCCGAAGAGGGTAAATTAGCCATTACGCATTACCGGGTGTTAAAAAGCAACCAACAATTTTCTCTCCTGGAATTGGAATTGGAAACCGGCAGAAAAAACCAGATCCGGGTACACATGCAGGAAGCCGGATGTCCCGTTACCGGAGACAAAAAATACGGAGCCCGTTATAATCCGTTGAACCGATTATGTTTACATGCTTTTAAACTCCATTTTATTCATCCGGAAAGCGGGAAAGAAATGACATTCGAAACAGCAATCCCCAAGCATTTTCTATTGCAGGTAAAAAACAGGCAAAGCTAAAAGATTTTGGATTTACGACTTTTGAGTAAACGTATAAAAATTACACACTGGGACGGACTCATTGTGTAATTTTAGTTTACAATAAAAGCATATAATAAATTGAAAATAAAGCACATAAAGATTACATCATGCTCCTTTTTTTCGTACTGAATCGGTTTGGGAAATCCCAATCGACCGATTTAATGCCGGATTTTACTGACAATTTAAAAACAAATCTTTCCAGAATGCTCTAAAACCGGAAATCATAAAACCGGAAAGCCGATTTTCTCTCCTTCAGCCGCTGCATTTTCACGAATATTTTCCGGAGAATCTCCGGTTGCCTGAATAGCGACATTATTTATACGTGCAAACTGATGCCCATTGCGGAAATCCTCATAACGCTCTTCCAGCATTTCTCTGAAAAGCTCTTCCCGATTTTCCGGCGTCGAATCCTCCAATTCTTCCTCCGCCTCTTCCAGCATATCCAATATAAATTCAGCAGCCCAGCTTCCCAACTCTTTTTCTTTATTCCAATCCGGGTTGAATTCGTTCAACAACCGGAATACCTCTTGTAAATATCCGGAATTTCCCCAATCTTCGTATACCTGAAGAATTTCTTCATTATCGGCATATTCAGCCAACTCTTTTTGCCAATCGGTCTTATTCATTTGTAGTTAAGATTAAATCCAATATGAGTATCAAAAGTAACAAAAAGTTTATTGTTCCCGGCAGAATTTCCATATTTCCGGAAAAAAATGAGCAAACAATTTTTCTAACTGTCGTTCATGTTCCGTCAAAAAAACAATAGCTTCCTCCGGATCTACCGGCAACTTTTTATATTCTGCCATTATCCGAAGCGATTGCTTCAATCCCCGTAACGAAGCATAACGATTCAGCCTGTCCGTCAGAATAAAATGCCACACGAATCGTTTTATACGTACCGGCAAATAAAAATAATTCCGCACAAGCGACAAATAGAAACGAAACGTAAAGTAGCGAAGTGAAATTCCGGAATATTGCCGGAAATTACGTGCCAATAAGTAATCGAAAAACATATCGGTCATTACCCCCGCATATCTGCCGAATTTCACCTTAGCCAAAGCCACAGCTTGCTTAACATCCGCATGATGATCCGCAAAATCATCAATCGACCGGTGCAACAAAATTCCCTGTCGGATATGGGCCGGATAATTTTCGTAAGATCGGCCCTTTACGGCATCTCCGATAAAATTACCAACTTGAATTTGTCCGTTTTTTCCCGAAAGCAATATATGAGCCAGATAATTCATACCTAAATTTTACAACAAAAGTAATGTTTAAAATTCTTGATTTACGATTTTTTGATTTACGATTCCATGCATTTGGATAGGTTATTCATTTATTTCATACAAATCTCATTTTTCAAAAAAAGTAGTTTTGTATGACCAGTCAAAATCGTACATCTAAAACATCTGTCTTTCAATTTAAAATTTGCCAAAAGGAACGTATATTTGTCGGACAAATAAAAAACAATGAAAACAATCCTGTTTTACACGCTGATTTTCTTTTCACTTTTGACTCTATCCTGTAGCAGTAGTCGCAAAATGACAACTTCCCGGGTATCAACCGCACAACTGTCCCAAAAGCTAGGGTTTAAGGTCACCCGGAAAGATGATCTGAAACTCTATAGTGAAGCTGTAAAATGGCTGGGAGTTCCCTACAAATACGGAGGAAATACGAAAACAGGGGTAGATTGTTCCGGGCTCACCTGCAATATCTACCGTAATGCTTACAACATCAAATTAGAACGTACTGTAGCAGGAATGTATAAAAAAAATTGCCGGAAAATCGGACGTGCTAAACTCCGGCCCGGCGATCTGGTATTTTTCAATACGGCTAAAACACACAAATCTGCCAGTCATGTCGGCATCTTTTTAAAAAACAACATATTTATTCATTCCACGACCCATAGTGGCGTACGTCTCAATACGTTAGACGAAACCTATTACAAAAAGAAATGGATTAATGGTGGAAAAGTAAGAAATTTCCGTTAGGATTTTTAATATAAATTTATTTTATTTGTCTTTCGGTATTTGTGCATATTTATGAAATTTTGTGGAATATCAAAAACAAACAATTTACATTTATAGTAATTATAAGCCTTAACACCGTGTCATATGGAAAACATGACGGAAATATTAGATTTGTTGAAGCGGGGAGAGAAAAAAGGCTTACAGTTACTGTTCCATAAATTTTACAAGCCTTTGGTTATGTATGCCATGAAATATGTACACAGACAGGACGAAGCCGAAGACATGGTACAGGAAGTCTTCATTAAATTCTGGGAAAAAAACAGTTTTATCTCGGTTGCTTCTCAATTGAAAGCTTATCTTTATCAGGCCGTACGGAATCATTGCCTGAACTATCTCGAAAAAAATGCAAATCATCGCCTTGAGAATTCATTTGAACGGATAGAAATTACAGAAGAGGAAATGTCGGAAGAAGCCATTTGGAATCTCCGCATGGAGGAAATATATCAGGAAATTAACAATCTCCCTCCGCGTTCCCGGGAAATCTTTATTGCTATCGTTTTTCATAATAAAAAATATAAAGAAATCGCCGGAGAATTGAATATTTCTGTCAATACAGTAAAAACGATTCTTTCCCGTGCAATGCTTACTCTTAAAAACAATCTGAATAAAAAATCTTATCTGTTTTTACTCTTTATCGCTAAATTTAAATAAAAAATATAAAAATCTTGTCACCCGTTTTTGTTTTTTTCCTGTCATAGGAGAAAAAACAATATGGTAAAAATTCCGTCCTATATTATCTGCTTATTGATTGATTCCCTGAAAGGACGGCTTAATTCGTCCGATTCCCGCCGCCTGCAAAAGTGGTTGGAAACACATCCGGAACATCAAACAGAAATCGGAAGATTAAAAGATACCTATAAAAACACGACGGATGCTATTCGTTTCAAAAATATAGATACCAACAAAGCCTGGGCTACAATCAATTCCCGTACAGCTCCACGTGCCCGATGGAGAAGAAAAGTCATTTTACATCGTTATGAAATTGCAGCAGGGCTTATATTTCCGTTACTGATCGGTATTATTTTACTTCAACATCCAGGAGTGAACGAACAAATCACACCGGCTATCACTGCTGAAACTCCAGAATGTTCGCCGGAGCATTCTACCCAAGCAATATTGGAATTATCGAGCGGAGAACAAATTGTTTTGGATAAATCTGTCAATCAAAAAATTCAGAGTGCCGAGGGTCTCATTGTCGGAATAGACTCCACCAATACCATAGCCATTACACATGCCGGAGATTCGGTTAAAGCATCTGAAAAACCGAACCGTATTTACGTTCCGGTCGGCGGAGAATACAGCATCATCTTGTGTGACGGTACTAAAGTTTGGGTCAATTCCGACAGTCGTCTTACGTTTCCCAATCACTTTTACGGTCCGGAGCGGACCGTTGAGTTAAGCGGAGAAGCTTATTTTGAAGTTTCCAAAAACGGTAAGCCTTTCATCGTCAACACAGGCTCTTCTTCCATACGGGTTTTGGGTACGGCTTTCAACGTATGCAGTTATCACGACGAAAAATCGGAACAAATTACACTTGTAAACGGAGCCGTAAAAGTAAAAGTCGGTGAAAAAAATTACCCACTCCGTCCGGGACAACAACTGATTTCCCGAAAATCATCGGAAAAAGTAGAAATCAAAGAAGTCGATACGGAGTTATACACATCCTGGCGGAACGATTTATTCCGTTTTGTAGACCTTCCGATTGAAGATATTACACTAAAACTCAAACGCTGGTATAATGTCTGTTTCATTTTTAAAAATGAGCAATGCAAAAAATACCGGTTTACCGGCGCTGCCCGAAAAGACGGAGACTTACAGGAACTCTTACGCCGGATAGAGGCAACAAACCCCAATATACAATTCAAAATAAATAACAATGAAATAGAGATAATACAAAAATAAGGAGTGCGCTAACACTCCTCATTCCAGCTAACCAAATGTCTGTTCGTAACAACAGACAATATTACTAACTTCAAAAACAAATGTATGGAAAAAATCCGAAAGCCAAGAGTACTTTCCAGAAAAATTTCGGGAAAGATGCTGCGTGTGACTCAGTTTGTATTTTTCCTGACCTTGGGCCTGACCTTACAAGTTTCTGCCCATACCTCAGCTCAGGTAGTACACCTCAAAGAACAGGAGCATACCCTGAAAGCCCTTTTTGAGGAAGTCGAAAAACAAGCCGGTTTACTGACCTTTTTCAGTAACAACGAGTTGGATATGTACCGCAAAGTACAGATTGAAAAAGCGAATTTCACGGTAAAGGAGTTATATGACCTCATTTTAAAAGGCACTCATCTTCAAGCCGAAATCACCAGTACCTATGTCATTATCCGGCCCAGTCAAGCCAATCAGCAACAGCAGAAAAGCAATCCGGACGAACGAACAATTACCGGGAAAGTAACCGATGAGCAAGGTGAACCTCTCCCCGGCGTGACAATTATGATCATAGGCACGACCTCCGGAACGGCAACTGACGTCGAAGGGAAGTACACCCTGAAAGTCAGAGCCGGGAATACTCTGAAATTCTCGTTTGTAGGAATGAAAGACCAAACAGTTCGTATTGCCGACAAAAATGTCATTGATGTTACACTTAAACCGGATAGTGAAACACTGGAAGAAGTGGTTGTAACCGGAATGGCACAAATGGACAAGCGACTCTTTACGGGAGCCACCGACCGTTTGTCGGCCGATCAGGTCATCGTACAGGGTTTACCTGATGTAAGCCGGGCTCTCGAAGGCCGTTCAGCCGGTGTATCCGTACAAAATGTTTCAGGGACATTCGGTACGGCACCTAAAATCCGCGTACGGGGAGCTACTTCTATCTATGGAAGCAGCAAACCGTTGTGGGTTGTAGACGGTGTTGTCATGGAGGATGTTGTTGAACTGGGAGCCGACGAACTATCCTCGGGAGATGCCGTTACACTCATCAGTTCTGCAATTGCCGGTTTAAGTGCCGACGACATTGAAAATTTTCAAATTTTAAAGGACGGCTCTGCTACTTCAATCTACGGAGCCAGGGCCATGGCGGGTGTTGTCGTCATTACGACCAAACGGGGCAAAGCGGGCGTAAGCCACATCAATTACACCGGAGAATTATCCATGCGGCTGGTTCCTGACTATTCTACGTTCAACATCATGAACTCCCAGGACCAGATGAGTGTTTATAATGAAATGTATCAGAAAGGCTGGCTAAGCTTTGCCAAAACCTATCGGGCATCGGAAAGCGGCGTGTACGGGAAAATGTATAAACTGATGAACACTTATGATCCGGTATCCGGGACATGGGCACTGGCAAATACACCGGAGGCCCGGAATAAATATTTGCAGGAAGCTGAAATGCGGAATACGGACTGGTTCAATGAATTATTTCGGAATTCACTGACGCAAAATCATTCTATCAGTATCAGCTCCGGTACTGAAAAAGCCAGATATTACGCTTCAATGAGTATATATCACGATCCGGGATGGTCAAAAGCCAGTTCGGTAAACCGTTATACGGCCAATGCCAATGCTTCTTATGACATTTTACCGAATCTTACCCTCAGTCTGCTTACAAACGGCTCTTACCGGGATCAACAAGCTCCGGGAACACTTAGCCAGCAAGTCGACGTTGTCAGCGGAGAAGTAAAACGGGATTTCGATATCAACCCGTACAGTTATGCTTTGAACACCTCCAGAGCGCTGGCGGTAAAAGATGCAAAAGGGTACACTTACTATACCCGAAACTACGCTCCGTTCAACATATTACATGAATTGGAAAACAATTACATCGATCTGAACATGGTAGATCTGAAATTCCAGGGAGAGTTGAAATGGAAAATACGAACCGGCCTGGAAGTCAGCATGGTCGGAGCAGTTAAATACCAGAATTCCTCACAGGAACATCACATCAAAGATCAGTCCAACCAAGCACAAGCCTACCGTGAAATGAGCGATGCGACAATTCGCGACGCCAACCCTTTCCTGTACACCGATCCGGACATTGCCTATTCCTTACCCGTAAGCATATTACCGGAAGGCGGTATCTACAAACGTACTAATTACAAAATGTTCGGGACGGATTTTCGGGCAACATTAAGTTTTAACAAAGTTTTCAACGAAACGCATATTACCAATTTTTTCGGCGGTATGGAAACCAATTCGGTAGAACGTCAAGCCACCTGGTTTATGGGAATGGGATATCAATACGATATGGGAGGTAATCCGTTCTTTAACTACTATGCTTTCAAACAATTGGCCGAAGAGAACGGACAATATTACCAAAATACAAGCACAACTTCCCGCAATGTCGCATTTTTCGGAACAGCCACGTATTCCTACAAAGGAATCTATACCTTAAACGGAACCTTACGCTACGAAGGATCAAACAAACTGGGTAAATCAAGAAGTTCCCGCTGGCTCCCGACCTGGAATATCGCTCTCGCCTGGAATGCACATGAAGAATCATTTTTTGAAAGTTTAAAACCTGCGGTTTCACACCTTACTTTCAGAACATCCTACAGCTTGACTGCCGACCGGGGACCGGCTTCCGTATCCAATTCAAGAGCCATATATACCAGTTACACCCCCTGGCGTCCTTCCTCTACGGTAAAAGAGCCGGGATTGGAAATCAGTTCTTTGGAAAACAGCGAACTGACTTACGAAAAAAAACACGAATTGAATATTGGATTGGACTTCGGTTTTTTAGATAACCGGATCAACCTTAGTAGTGATTATTACACCCGTAATAACTACGACCTGATCGGTTTAATCAACACACAAGGTGCCGGAGGTGAAACCATCAAATACGCCAATGTCGCTTCCATGAAATCGAGTGGATTCGAATTTACCCTCTCGACAAAAAATATCAAACTCCCCAATTTTACCTGGAGTACCGATTTGATCTTTTCCAAAAATAAAAACACAGTGACGAAACTGGATGCCCGCTCCAGAGTTATCGACCTGGTATCCGGTAATGGTTTTGCACGGAAAAACTATCCGGTACGTTCTCTGTTTTCAATGCCGTTCAAAGGATTGAATAAGGACGGTTTGCCGACATTCCTGAATCACAAAGGTGAAATTACGATTACGGATATCAATTTCCAGGAACGGGACATGGTTGACTTCCTAAAATACGAAGGTCCGACCGACCCGACAATTACAGGAAGTTTGGGAAATATTTTCACTTACAAAAACCTCAAATTAAACGTTTTTATAACCTACTCGTTCGGCAATGTTATCCGTCTGGATCCGGTATTCAGCAGTTCTTATTCCGATTTGGACGCCATGCCCAAAGAATTTAAAAACCGTTGGATGATGCCGGGCGATGAAGCTCACACCGATATTCCGGTCATTGCCAGTAACCGCCAGGATAAAGACATCAAAAATCTCAGGTATGCATACAATGCTTACAATTACTCGGATGCCCGAATTGCAGACGGAGGCTTTATCCGGATGAAAGAAATATCGCTTACCTACGATTTCCCTCAAAAATTCATCCGCCGGCTCAACCTGAACAACCTGTCCCTGAAAGCACAGGCAACGAACTTATTTCTGCTTTATGCGGATTCGAAACTGAACGGCCAGGACCCGGAGTTTTTCCGCTCCGGAGGGGTTTCTGCCCCGGTACCCAGGCAATTTACATTTACTCTGAGGTTTGGATTTTAATACATACAGATTATGAAAAAGAAAAATATAATTATCCCCCTGCTTTTTATAGCATCGTTGCTGGCCAGTTCCTGTAACGACTTTCTGGATAAGATGCCGGACAACCGGGCAGAACTGACAACAGAACAAAAAATTACCCGTCTGTTGGTATCGGCCTATCCAAGCGCCTCTTTCAGTATGCTGGCAGAAATGATGTCAGATAATACCCAAGACAATGGAACATTATATTCGGCCTATTCCCTGATGGACGAGGAAGCTTATCATTGGCAGGATGTGACGGAAGTAAGCCAGGATTCGCCCCAATATATCTGGGACAACTACTACCTGGCGATTGCTTCGGCAAACCATGCTATAAAGGCTATTGAGGAACTGGGCATGGACAAAAACAGTCCCCAAAAAGGCGAAGCTTTATTGTGTCGTGCCTATGCTCATTTTATCCTGGTGAATTTATTTTGCCAACATTACAATACGGCAACCAGCACCCGGGATATGGGTATTCCCTATGTAGAGGAACCGGAAACAACCGTATCCAAAAATTACGACCGCGGAACCGTTGCCGATGTCTACGCTAAAATTGCCGAAGATATCGAAGCCGGAATCCCCCTGATCGACGACCAAATCTATACCGTCCCCCGTTATCATTTCAACTACAAAGCAGCCTGTGCTTTTGCATCCCGTTTTTACTTATGGTATGAGAAATACGACAAAGTCATCCGATACGCCACATTAGCATTGGGAGAAACACCTGACGAAGTGATGCGGGATTTTAACGGCGACGCAAAAACCTCCGACTGGAACTGGCGAATCAATAATTATGTCAGTGCAGAACTCAACAGCAATCTGCTGTTATTGCCCGCCAAATCCTACTGGCCTATTATACACGGTCCTTATAGCCAGGGAGAACGGTATGGTCACGCCCGTTCCATTGCCAAAACCCAAACTTTCTGGTCACCTGGGTTATGGGGAGAAAACCTGAGTGCCTACAATACGGTTTTCGGCTCTACACCGAAAATGGTATATCCTAAATTAGGAGCTTTTGTCGAATATACGGATAAAGTTGCGGGAACGGGCTTCATTAATCTGGTGTATCCGGCATTTACAACAGATGAAGCTATTTTATGCCGGGCAGAAGCCTATGTCTACCGGCAAGAATATGCCCGGGCCCTTGCCGACATGCAAACCTGGCTGAAAGGACACACGACAACAGGCGGAAGCCTGAGCCTGGATAATATCAAAAACTATTATGCCCAGGATCTTACGACGAAGAAACCGTTGCATCCGAAATTCACCTTAGAGACAGGACTTCAGGAAAGCTTTATCCATTTCATTCTCCATTGCAGACGAATCGAAAATATACACGAAGGATTACGGTGGTTCGACATCAAACGCTACGGTATTGAAATCGCCCACAACCGCCACGGTAAAACGGACGACGTACTGACAACCGACGATCTCCGCCGGGCGATCCAGATTCCGTCATCCGTCATCAGCGCAGGCATGCCCGCCAATCCGAGATAATTACAAAACTTATAACCGAAATAATATGAAAAGAACAGTTATTTATACGCTTCTCCTTTTCTCTCTGGCCCCCCTCTTTTACGGTTGCTCAGAAGACGATCCCGGCGGAAAATCCATTTTCGAGCCTTCGGAAGTAAAACGCACCGAATTTGATCTTTGGCTATTGGACAATTACGTCAATGCCTATAACATCGACATGAAGTATCGGATGGAAGACGTTATATCGGATATGACGTTCAACCTGGTACCGGCCAGTCTGGAAAATTCCATCAAAATATCCAAGCTGATAAAGCATCTCTGGCTGGAAGTTTATGACGAAGTGGCCGGAGTCGATTTCATGCGTACCTATGTTCCTAAAGTGATTCACCTGATCGGTTCTCCGGCTATCGATGCCGAAGCACAAACCGAAGTATTGGGGACAGCCGAAGGCGGATTGATGGTCACGTTATACAAGGTCAATGAACTGAATACGGAAAACATCGACAGTCTGAATTATTTTTATTTCAAGACAATGCATCACGAATTCGCTCACATTCTCCATCAAACTAAAAATTACCCCAAAGACTTCGAGAAAATCACGACCTCCGATTACTCTCCCACAGGCTGGATGAACCGGACAGAAAAAGAAGCCTGGAAAATGGGATTTGTTTCCAAATATGCCAGCAGTGAGCCGCAGGAAGATTTTGTCGAGATCATCGCTATCTATCTAACCAGCAACAATGAAGCCTGGCAAGAAATACTAAAAGGGGCCGGCACTGACGGTAGTGAAATTATCCAGAAAAAGTTCGGTATTGTACGCAACTGGCTGAAAAACTCCTGGAATATCAATATCGACGATCTGCGGAAAGTCGTAGAACGCCGTTCTTCAGAAATCGGCAATATCGATTACGACCTCGACGAATAACGTGAAACGAAACCGATAAATGTTTGTTTACTAAAAGTACTATTATGAAAAAACTACCATACCTGCTTATCTTCGGCTTCCTGTTAGGTTTACAATCCTGTGTACAGGACGAAGAGGATATCTTTAACAAACCGGCAGCAGAACGTCTTTCTGAAGCCCTGCAAGCCTACCAAAAGATTCTGACTGCCCCTGAAAACGGCTGGGTTATGGAATATTACCCCAAAGGCGATTGTTCTTACGGGGGATATACCGTACTGCTTTCCTTCACTGAAGAAGATGTAACTGTCGCCTCGGAAATCTCTTCCAGGTCCGCCAAAAGCCTGTATTCATTGAAAGAAGATATGGGACCGGTATTGAGTTTCGATACCTACAACGAGATCTTCCACTTCTTTTCCGATCCCGCTATTCCCGGACTTCCCGGATTAGGCTATGAAGGGGATTACGAATTCATATTCATGGGACAGGAAAACAATGAATTGATATTAAAAGGGAAAAAGACGGGAAATACTTTCCGTATGCATCCCCTGTCCAAAAATCAAAGCTGGGAACAAACGTTGAACGATCTCAAAAGTATCATCCGTACAATTACCCCTCCCGACTACTATGGTTATGGCCTGACAGTAGAAAATACGGAGATATTCTTGACACAGACCGGACGGGCACTGACGACAGAACCCAACGGCAGAAATTTCGAAATTGACTATATCGAAGGCAAGGATACGCTGACAATCAACGCCCCCTTTATTTATACCACCAGCGGTATCAAACTCTACCAACCGATTCAGATCGGCGGGAAAACCCTGCAATACTTTGATTGGTCCGAAATCGAACGTACTTTGGTTTGTTCGGACAACGACGTAAATGCCCGGATTACCTTTGATCCGATGTCCCTCAATAAAAGATTCTGTTACACAAAAGAAGAGTGGTACTTCCACACCGGTATCATGAGTTCTCCCTTCCGGGAAAAATGGAAAGAAGCCGGTGAATTAGTTCAATCAGGACAAGGACTCCGAATTTACCAGGCTTATCTAAGTTACAATGCAGAACTCGAAGCACAGATTCTGAACGTCGTACTCACCGATGGTTATAACCTGTATGAATGTTTGTTGTTGATTTATTGCCGGCCTGTAAAATGGACTGACGATCAACTTGAGATCGAATTCACCGGAAAAGTAGATGATAACGGAAATGCTTTCTACAACTCCGGAGGAGAAGCTATTCTTCAAATGCTAAACGGTAAATACACCATCACTTGTGATAATCCGTCCAAACCGGCCGTGATTATGTTTAAGTCAACTGACAAACAGGATGTATGGTTTCAGTTATCGCTAGAAAAAGTATATAACCTATAAAATTCACATATGAATATGGAAAAAATTAAATACCTCATCCTGATTTTCTGCCTGTTTTTGGCAGCTTGCGATTCGGATGACAACAAAACCGATTCGTCCGAACTGGAAGTTATTTCTTCCGACCTATCCATAGAGGCTGTCGGAGGAACGGGCACGATCGAAGTATTCTCCGCTGGTGCCTGGAGTGCAACATCCAATAAAACATGGTGTACCGTAACCGTTTCAGGCAAAATCGTACATGTGACCGTCCCGGAAAACCCGACCATCTCTTCCCGGATAGCCCTGATTACCATCAAAGCCCCCGAAGGAAATAAAACAATACCGGTATCCCAGCAAGGTTCCATTATTGCTCTTTCCCAACCGAAACTGACTTTAGGTGCTTCGGGTAAAACCAAAAACGTCACTGTTCAGAGCAATCTGAAATGGACTGCCAGCAGCAAAGACAGATGGTGCCATATCTATATCACAGACGATACATTAAAAGTATCCGCCGATCATTATGACAATACGGACCCCCGGACAACACAAATCACATTAAGTGCCGGGAAAAATACCAAAATACTATCGGTATCCCAGCGCAATCAAGGGGATTTCATGCTTGAAAAATGGTCGGATACCGACCTGGGCGCCACCCTTCCGGCCACGGAGGAAAATATGCAAAACCCCGATTATCAACAGACTTGGGGTGACATGTATCAATGGGGACGCAATGTGACATTTTCCAGAGATATTTTACCGTCTGTCGTTATGACAAATGCTTCAATAACTGCGCAAGCCGCACAGACGATGACGGAATTTATAGGAAGTGAACTGACGCCTTTTGACTGGTTGAGTGACGGGAGTGCAACCACCCTCCCCGCCACCGGAAACTCGTACGTCTGGAAAGACCGTGCGGGTCAGGAACCCTGCCCGGACGGTTGGCGATTGCCTCTCGATTACGAAGCCCGGCAAATATTTCCTTACGGAGAAATAGAAGGACGGTACGTAGTCATTGACCGCTGCACAAATACGGAAGTTTTGGATGCAGCCGGTACGTCTTATACCTGTGTTTCTGTAGGCGACGGTAATTATACCAAATACGCAATTAAAAAATTCGGCACCGAAAATGCTTACGTAATGAAATACGAATGGAAGACAGGCCCCTATAACAACGGTTATCTGAAAGTGACCGAAATCCGGGGAGATGCTTACACCGATTTTACCAACTCAGAGGAAGCCGAAGCTTTATTTTCCGCCAGTGACGAACAAGCGACAAAAATATTTCCGGCCAGCGGTTATCTCTATTGCAACACAGCAACTGCGACTTCTTTAGGTGTCAGCTGTAATTACTGGACAGCTTCTCCCTATAAAGAATACGCCACTTATGTGAGCGCGACGAACTTCCAGCTTCATGTGGACGCATTGTATTGTCCCCGGTCGTTAGGATGCCAGATCCGTTGTATCAAAGCCGAATAATACCCTAAACCTATACTTTCTCACAATTAAATTATCGATTATGAAAAAAACAAATTACAACACAAAAAGTTGGTTTTGTCTGCTAAGTGCATTGACATTACTGCTGGTCATAACCGTAACCGGATGTAAAGACGACGACAAGAGTCCCGATCCTACCCTGGAAATACAAAAGAACACGATGAGCTTCCTGCAAACGGGAGGAAATGACGTTATCGAAATCACAACCAATCAGAACTGGTCATTCAATACTCCCCCGGCCTGGCTGACACTATCCGAAACTTCCGGAAAAAAAGATGCTACAGTTACCGTAACTGCTACAGAAAATAAAGATTATGCTCCCCGGGAATTCACCCTTATCGTTACAGCCGGTTCATTGAGCGGACGAGTTGTCGTATCCCAGCCTGGCCTAGACCCGGTATTAAGCGTAAACCCGAAGAATATCGGTTTTGAAGTAGACGGCGGAACAGAAACCGTATCCGTTACTTCCAATGTTACCTGGACGCCCCAATTATCCGATGGTGCCGATAGCTGGCTGACAATTACCGTATCCGAAGATAAAACCGGCATAACCATTACATCGGCACCGAATACGACTGCCGAACAAAGAGAAGCCACCCTGACCCTCGAAGGTAATCAAGAAAAAAGCGATGTCGTTACCATCATTCAGGACGGTCCTGCCAATATGACGATTACGGCATTGCGGGCCCTGGCAGCCAACAGTAAAACGGACTATACATATGTTACCGGACTTGTAACTTCTGACAACACCGGCAAAAATATCGGCGACAACCAAATGATCATACAAGACGGTACCGGTAACGCGATCACCCTGCAATTTACAGAAGAACATAATATCGCACCCGGTACTCAGGTCGATGTATTATTAAACGGAGGCAGCAGAACAACAGTAAACGGCCTGACAACCATTAACAATTTGAAAACCGCTAATATTACCTCTGTACCGACAGCGACAATCACTGTAAACCCGACTGTAAAAACCATCGCAGAGATACTTGCCGGAGAAGCCGGAGACGGTTTGCTGGTAAAAATCGAAAATGTCGAATTCAAAGATATAACTCAAACATACGGCAATCAGCCTATCCTCTGGAACGGAACGGAAGAATTACCTCTCGCTGTAGCCGCGACAGCGACATTCCGGGAACAAAAAGTCGCTGCTAAAAACGGAGCGATTATCGGGCATATCACGAATGCGGAAAGCTGGAAATTAGTATTGAGAAATACAGAAGATACCGAAAACATGACGAATGACAGACTGTATGACAAATCCCGGCTCAAATTAAGCATTGTCAGCTACGCGTTCGGAAACCAGGGAGGTAAACTTCCGGTCGACATTACAACAGATACCGATATCACCTGGACGGCCACGGTGTCCGCAGGTGCCGCCTGGTGTACATTACAACCGGCAACCGGTTCGGGTTCGGGTTCATTCATTGTCACTACCGAAGCCTATTCCGGTGATAACGAACGTACGGCAACCGTTACCGTAACAGCTCCCGATCTCGACCCGGTAGCTCTTGAAATCATACAGACTCCGACAGCCAAAAGGGAATTTGTCCTGTCCAGGTGGTCAAACAGCAATTTAGGTGCAAAATTACCGGCAACGGAAGAAAATATGTCAGGTCCTGACTACAAAGACACCTGGGGGATGTATTACCAATGGGGGCGAAATGTCGGATTCCCTCATTCCGGAGCTGAAACCACGATTGCCGCCAATGAATCAATTACGGCAGAACAAGCACAGGAGATGACAGAATTTATTACCTCAAACGGCGACTGGCTGACCAACCCGGGATCGGAAAGCGTATGGAACGACCGGGCAGGCTCCTATCCATGTCCTTCCGGTTACCGGTTACCCAATCAAATGGATTTATTACGTATCTATCCTTCTTCGGAAGACAAAGGGACATTCAGCAATTCCCAGAGCGTCGTTATCTATGAACGCCTGGAAGACAGACCCGGAGTACCCGACCGTACCTTATACGTTTATGAAGGAAGCTCTAAAATCTACGCGATAAAGAAATTTGAAACGGCTGATGCATACATACTTCGTTTCGAAATGCTGGGAGAAGTAGGTAAAAATCTATACTTGAAAATTACTGAAATTCTAGCAGATGAAAATACCGTATTCGACAATGCAACAGATGCAGAAGCCTTATTTGCAGAAGCCACAGAATCTGAAGTCCGGATATTCCCGGCAGCCGGAATGTTGAACATGAGTGACGGAGCAACCTTACTGGCTCCGGGTGCTGCCGCCTGGTACTGGCTTGATAAAAAGATGCGTTGCATGTATATACTCAACACAACACGCATCAATGAAGCCGGGGCAATCTGCGGCTATGCAACACCGTTACGTTGCATTATGGAATAATACCGAAATATTCCGGGAACCCAAACAATGAAAACGATCAGGAGTCGGTAAAGCTTGCTTTACCACTCCTTCTCCCGGATTTTATGACACGATTTTAATTTGAAGCATATGAAACTAATAAGTTATATAATACTGTTATTCACTTTATTTCTAACAGGATGCGACTCGGATGACAATACGGGGAAATCCATTCTGGATTTAGGAATTCAGGATATTTCGTTTGAAGCGAACGGAGGAAGCCGGGAGGTTTCCATCAACCTGAACGGTAACTGGCAAGCCGTATCCGACAAAAGCTGGTGTACAGTAGGGAAAAACGCTAATAAACTAACCCTGACAGCTCCCTTAAACCTAACAATAGCCACAAGAACGGCTGTAATCACAATAACCGAAGGAAACGGTGAGGGTACATTTACCGTTATTCAAGCCGGTTCGAAATTTGATATTTTCCCGGAAAAACTTTATGTCCCTGCCTCCGGAAAAGGTGTACCCATTGCCATCAAGGGAAATGTAGAGTGGGAAGCCCAAGCGGATGAAAGCTGGTGCCACCCGGTAGCGCAGGGAGATACCCTTATGATCTCCGCCGATACTTACAAAGACGAGCAAAAAGCGCGTTATGCAACCGTTACGGTACAGGTCGACGGCCAGAATGCAAGGATCATTCCGGTCATTCAAACTCATTACAAAGATTTCAATCTTGAAAAATGGTCAGATACGAATGAAGGAGCAACTCTCCCTTCCACACCGACCAACTTATCCGGAAAACAATTTAAACAAGCCTGGGGGAATTATTACCAATGGGGCAGAAATGTGGAATTTCCTTGCGAAAATGTAACAACAGTCACAACAATAGCTGCCAATTCCGACATTACAGCAGCCCAGGCCCAGCAAATGCCGGAATTCATTACTCACGTGGATGATTGGTTGTGTGACGGTAGCCTTACCACTAAACTTCCCACTCTTGAAAATACATACGGCTGGACAGACCGGTCCGGTAGCAATCCTTGCCGGAATGGCTATCGTCTGCCTTATGATTACGAATGTTTACGGATATTCCCCAGTGATGAGATTCTATTTAAAGACAAGGAACGGATGGAAGGTAAGGATGTTCTCGATATCATAGGCACGGAATACGACTATGTATCCATTTCTGACGGAGCATCGAAGATTTATATCATAAAAATGTTCGGGACATCCGAAGCTTATGTTATACGGTATGAATTCAAAGGCATATCTTCCTACAACGGCTGGATCAGACTTACAGAAATAAAAGGAAATGCCGACACTGATTTTCAAACCGCAGGAGAAGCGGAAAACCTGTTTACAAACGCCACAAGATCCGCCGAGCTTTGTTTTCCGATTTGCGGAGTACTTTGGGGGGAAAACGCCGAAGTTGCCAGTCCCGGTACCAGCGGTTATTGGAACAATACTCCGTCCTATGAATACAAAACGGCAGCCAATGCGTATGTACTTTCCAACATAGCCGTCAGCTACGCCACCTCATACAGACGTTCACTGGGATGTATGATACGAGGGATCAAAGAATAACCGGCCGGACGGTTATGCCTTGGTTAAACACCGAGTTTTCTCCGGAATGTTAGACATATTTAGGCTAAAAACGAAAATACGGGATAGTAATTATCCCGTATTTTCAAACATTATACATATTTCTCAAGTACATTTTTCAACTGTACCGATTGCATAACTCCGCTTTGCCTCCAAACCATCTCCCCTTTCTTAAAGATCATCAGGGTCGGTACAGATTGAATCTGATGATTCATAACCAATGCCCGGTTTGCCTCTCCGTCCACATCTATCGTAATAATATGGATTTTATCTCCCATATCCTTTTTCAACTCTTCGAGTATCGGGTGCATGGCTTTACACGGACCGCACCAGGTAGCAAAAAAATCCACCAGCACCGGTTTATCACCTTTTATTAATTCTTCAAATTTCCCCATAGCTATTTTGATTTAGTTTTCTATTTATACTCAATAGCCTGGGGCAGGGTTACATCCGATCAAGGCAATACCGTTCCGTCCTCGTTCACTCTGACATAAATATCCCGTTCGCCTTGCTCCAGTTCAAAGAGGTAATAAGAACCGTCGGCTGCACTTTCAATAAAATCAATGTCGTCAATCCGGTAAGCGGCATACTGTGTACGAATGGTTTCGAGTACAACAGCCGGAACATCCGATTGCCGGACCTCCCATTCGGTATATAACCACTGGTTCTGACTGTCAAATTTTACTTCCTTATATCTATTGTCATGATAAATATCGACTTCCAGTATACCTTTTTCAATTTCATATTCAACAATCCGGGCACCGGCATAATGTGTATTTAAATAATCCGTTACAGCCTGAGGCAAACCGGCAGAAGGTACATGGCTCCCGTCGTCGCCCACAACGGTTTTTACCAGAGTGCCGTTCTCCGTATAATACAAATCCACCTCTTGCTTGCCTTGTTCAACCTCGATTACATAAACCGTTTCCATTCCGGCCCGCTCGAGCATATCCACGTCGTCAACATGCCATTGTGCATATTCACCGGCAGCAAAAGCCGTTTTAATGGCCTCCGGTAAAGCGCTGAAACGGATATCACTTTCCGTCATATACCAATTACCGGTATTATCAAACCAAGCTTCTTTTTCTACTCCGTTTTCATAGAATTCTGCTACAACATAATTTCCCTTCCGCTCCCACTCTTTGGGTGTAATACCCGGATATTTCTGCTCGAAAGCGCGGGTCACCGGCTCTTCCGGTTTATAATGATCGTCATCATTACTACAAGCCACAAATGGCAAAGAAAAAATCAAACCTAAAATAAATAATACAGTTTTCATATCCTTAGCGTTTATTGGTTAATAATCAATCGTCAAACCTGACAAATACTTGCGCAAGATTAAATTTCAACTCCAATCGGTTTGCCAGTTTCACCTCGTAACCGTTTTTGTCTTTATCGATACTCCATACAGCTATACCGGAAAAGTTCTTTGACAGATAATCTGCGATTTTAGCCGGGAGAACAGACACCGGCAAAGCGGTTTTATGCCCGTCGATTTCTTTCCACTGTCCGTTTTTATCAAAATCCAGATCAAAACCGTTCGTCAGAATGACATCGTACTGATTTCCTTCCCAGAACTCTTTTTCAATCTTAATATGAGATACGCCTGTAGCCGGAAAATGTTTACGTATAAACTCCCGGGCCGTTTGAGGCAATTGAAGGGTATCCGTCGTATACACTTTCTTATCGGCAAAAACTGCCTGTACCAAAAATAAACTGACTACTATCAGAAAAAATACTCTTTTCATATCGTTTATATTTTAAATTTACGATACAAAGAAAATATCGAATTTGGGAAACATTTGGGAATAGAAATATTTTTCCGGAAAACTTAGTAAGTTGCGATTTCGGATTTACGATCGGGTTGAAATACGATTTGACAGACCACTTCGCTGAAATGAGAACAGATTCATTTCAAAAAATCAAAAATAATAATCCATTGAAACAGAATAGCCAAAACCCTATAAATCTGTGAAATCAGCGGAATCTATAAAAAATGCAAATCCGAAACGGACAATTTATTCCCCTATATACTTCAGTATATCCTCCGGCCGGTTCACAATATGAACGGCACCGTTATCCATCAGTTCCTTGCAAGGACGAAAGCCCCAGGTGACTCCAATAGGAGTGACTCCGCTATGGATTGCCGTTTGCATATCTACACAGGAATCTCCGACATAAAGTGTATCGTCTTGGCCGGCCCCTGTCGTTCCCAATATTTCATTTACGATAGCCGGGTCCGGCTTAGCGGGAACTCCTTCGCGTTGCCCCAATACGACCTGAAAAATTCCCTCTCCGAAATAAGTACGGATTAATTCCCGCGTAGCATCCTGATATTTATTCGATGCCACTGCCAGCATCAATCCTCGGTGCTTAAGTTCTTTCAACAACTCCGGAATTCCCGGATAGGGTTTGGTTTTATCCATCATATGTCCGGAATAATAGGCAACGAACTCGGCCCGGACATGCATAATTTCGTTTTCCGTACGTGCATCTTCAGGCAATGCCCGCTCTATTAATTTCGTAATACCGTTTCCCACCATATAACGATAGTCCTCCGTTACATGTTCCTGATAACCGAATTTCCGCAAAGCATAATTGGCACTGACTGCCAAATCCTCCAGAGAATTCAATAATGTCCCGTCCAAATCAAATATTACTAATTTCATTTTCATTACCATTTAAAATCAAAAGAACCCGATTGACAAAAGTAACGATTTATTGCTGCAATTTGTTCCGCAAGCGACCGGAAAAGTTTTAATCTGCCAAAGCGTATTGCTCAATTCCGGATTCAGGTAACACGTCTTCTCCTGCTCCGGTCGACAAATCCGGTCCGGAACCGTAAAAACCGAAATAAACAAAACGATTTTATTCAGAATAAAAATACAAATCCACCGGTTGTTCCTTTTTTCTCTTTAATCTTTTTCATTTCAACTGAAAGTCTGTAATTTTGCCGATACATAAACAACCGATGAACAACCGTACTCTCCCTTCCTCCCTGGCTGAATTACAACAGCAATACCGTCTATTGGAACAGGAATACGCTTATGAAAAAGAAAGCTACCTCCAAAAATCCAGAACGGGAGGGATTTTACATAAGATACGGCAGGGTTTCTGCTGGTATCCGGTCGGAGCCGGACGCAACTATTACAATTCATTGAACCTGCCGGTCATCGAAATTACAAAAGAGAGTGATGATGACACGGAACATAACTTCGAATACGGACGTCCGGTTTGTTTTTTTACGCCGGATGCAGCGGGAAACCAACGCTACTTCAGTTTCAACGGTACAATCAGCTATGTAGACGGCAACCGCATGGTCGTGGTTTTACCCAATACCTCAGTGGCCACAACATTGCAGCAATGCACGGATTTAGGCATACAACTTTATTTCGACGAAACGACATACAAAACCATGTTTGCAGCCCTGAACGAAGTGATGCAGGCTAAAGACAACCGTTTGGCAGAACTTCGCGAAATCATATTGGGCAAACAAACGGCCTCTTTCCGGAATATACCGCCGATGCGCTTTCCCTGGCTCAACCGGAAACAAGAAGAAGCCGTCAACCGGATTCTTTATACCAAAGACACCGGTATCGTTCACGGTCCTCCCGGAACGGGGAAAACCACTACGCTCGTCGAAGCTGTATATGAAACATTACACAAAGAAAATCAAGTTCTGGTCTGCGCCCAAAGTAATACAGCCGTCGACTGGATTGCCGAAAAACTGACAGACCGCGGAATTCCTGTTCTTCGGATCGGAAATCCGACGCGGGTCAATGACAAAATGCTTTCTTTCAGCTACGAACGTCGTTTCGAAGCACATCCCGATTACCCCGAATTATGGAAAATCAGAAAGATGATCCGGGAAGCCATCGGCATAATACGTAAAGCAGAAGGACAACATCGCAAAATACAATACGACCGTTTGCTCCAGCTACGTCACCGGGCTACCGAGCTGGAAATCGGAATCGACCGCGATTTATTTGCCGAAGCCAGAGTAATTGCCTGTACTCTGGTCGGAGTTGCCAACCGTTTACTGGCAAATAAACGTTTCAGCACCCTCTTTATCGACGAAGCATCACAAGCCCTGGAAGCAGCCTGTTGGATTGCAATAAGCAAAACCGAACGGGTCATTTTTGCCGGCGACCACTGTCAGTTACCACCGACGGTAAAATGCCCCGAAGCGGCACGAGGCGGGCTCGAACAGACATTAATGCAAAAAGTGGTCCGACGTCAGCCATCGGCCGTAACCCTCTTACAAACCCAATACCGTATGCATGAAGCCATAATGGCTTTTCCTTCCCGTTGGTTTTATCACAATCGTCTGGAAGCTGCACCGGAAGTAAAACACCGAAGCATTCTCGAGTATGATTCGCCATTGGTATGGATAGATACCGCCGAACCGGAAGCAGCGGAAGAAACTGCGGGAGACAGCATGAGCCGCATGAATAAAAATGAGGCTGCATTACTGATCGAACACCTCCGGACATATATTGAAAAAATCGGGATGAGCCGTATTCTGGAAGAACGAATCGATTTCGGATTAATTTCTCCATACAAAGCACAGGTATACTATATCCGAAGACTCCTCAAAGCCGACCGTTTTTTCAAGCCTTTCCGGTCTCTGATTACAGTAAACTCCGTAGACGGCTTTCAAGGACAGGAACGCGATGTCATTTTTGTCAGTCTTGTAAGGGCAAATGAAGCAGGAAACATCGGTTTTTTAAATGATTTGCGCCGCATGAACGTTGCCATAACCCGTGCCCGCATGAAACTCATTATTCTGGGAAATTCCACGACACTCACCCGACACCCGTTCTACCGTTCTCTTTTCGAATACATCACTACCTATTCCTTCTGATACAGAAATGATGACGCCCGTCATAACGATAATCTATCCGTAAACCATACATATCCGTTATCGACTTAACGATGGCCAAGCCTAAGCCTGTCGATTCCTTTTTACCTCCTGCATGATAAAAACGCTGAAACACCTTTTTATCGTCGAGAGGTCCGTCAACAGCATCATTAGCAAACCGGACCTCATCAACCGTAATTCCGATATTCACAGCCCCGCAATCCGGACTATGGACAATCGCATTTTTAAGTAAATTCGTCATTAAAACAACAGACAGCATTTCATTCATCTGACAGCTAAACACGCCTTCCTCCTTTATTTCGATCCGGATATTCCGGTAAGCATAAATATCTTTAAAATCATCTGCCGCTCCATGCAATATTGTATTAAATACCACATTTTTAACCTCCGTATACTGACGATTTTCAATACGGGACAACAACAACAAAGATTTATTCAAACGAATAATCCGGTCGAGAGTTTGATGTATATCTCCGATTTCATTCAGCAACTCTTCCGTACAAGCCGGACTCTCTGCCAATAACTCCAGTTTATTCCGGCAAATGGCCAAAGGTGTCTGCAATTCATGGGAAGCATTTTCAATAAATCGCTTCTGCTCATGAAATACGGTCTCATTCCGCCCGGCCATCTCTGCGATTGCCTTATTCAAACGCCTGAATTCCGTTACCCGGGTTTCGTTTACCAAAGGTGCATTGGGTTTACCCACCGTAAAATTATCCAGCCACCCCATCAAAGCATAAAATGGCCGGAAACTTTTCCGGAACATCCAATGGGAAACAAATAAAATACAGATGACCACCGCAACATACAAATAAACAATCGACCATAAAATCGATTCCAGCATATCATCTTCCTCTATAATGGAGGTCATGATCGTCAACTCGTAATACTGTCCGTTTTCCGTCTTAAAAGCAGTTCTCAACAATCGTACAGGTTCATCGTCCATTTCATACTCATTAAAAGCCTCCGTCGTCTCAAAATGCTCCCGATAATGTTTACCCACGTCAGCAGGAATCTCCGTAATATAATAACGGGTAAGAATATCCGTATGACTGCGCGGTATGTCTGCATCCCGCAACATCTGTTTGATAACGATCTTTTTATAATTTTTCAGGCTATCGTCCGTCTCGTCGTACACCTCGTCTACAATCTGAAAATAGAAAAATACCGACCAGAAAGCCATAATTATTAAAACGACAATTGCCAAACGTCCTATTGTATAGTGAATCAGTTTCATACTTAAAAATCAGTCCCCTTTTGTATTCATTTTATATCCGAAACCGTAAACGGCTTTTATTTCCGGCAAAGCTCCCGCTGTTTTCATCTTCTTTCTCAGGTTCTTTACCTGAGAATAAATAAAATCAAAACTATCCGCTTGATCTATACAATCCCCCCAGACAGCCTCGGCTAAAGCTTCCTTATGAATCAAACGATCCGGGTTCGTCACAAAATAATAAAGCAAATCAAATTCTTTTCTATTCAGCACCAATTCAGCATCATTGACAAAAACAATATGCCGGTCGGGAAAAACATGCAAATTTTCCAATACAATAGACACATCACCGTCATTTTGCTTACGCCGGATAACAGATTTCACCCGGGCATGCAGTTCCGCCAGATGGAAAGGTTTAGCCAGATAATCGTCCGCCCCCAGATCCAATCCGGTCACTTTATCTTCAATCGAATCCTTGGCTGAAATAATGATAACGCTTTCTTTCTTACGCATTTTTTTCAACTCTTCCAACAAAGCCAGACCGTTTCCATCCGGTAGCATAATATCCAACAACACACAGTCGTAATCATAATCATTCAGCTTTTCCATAGCTGTCCGGTAATCTGCCGCCCACTCCGCAATAAACCGTTCCTTCTCCAGGGAACGCACAATTGTTCCCCGCAAACTATCTTCATCTTCAATAACAAGCACTTTCATATCTTTCCTATTTTTGCAAATCTAAGCAAATATTTAGGAAAGATTCTGGAATCTTCCGATTTTAACCCCGCTTAAAAAAGAATCGATTGATTGACGATTCAGGATTGCTCCCGCCGATTCATTTTTAATTTACGATCGGAATAAACTGTGTTTATTCAAGGATGTTTTGCCGGAGTCAGAATACATCTGTTTTAAACCGGACAAAGCAAAACTAACTGTTCGGATCGAGAGACAGAATCGTAAATCGTCAATCAAAAACTCATTCATATTTCCGGACCACTTCTTCCAATTGTTCCGAAGGCATTTCGCCACTTTGCCGCCATACCTGATCCCCGTCATAAAATAACAGGAATGTCGGTACAGATTGTATTCGGTAATATTCCAACAACCTCGCATTCTGCGGGGCATCGATATCATACCTTTCTACGATCAGGTGTTCACTGTTTTCTTTTTCCAAAGCATCCAAAATCGGTCGCATTCGTTGACAATGAGGACACCAATTCGCATAGAATTGAACTAAAACCGGTTTTTTCCCCTTTAGGACTCCATTTAACCTGACCATTTCTACCTCTCTGTTAACAATCATCCTTCTCAAATTTCAACTCTCCCTTCGTCTATTATTTCCCATTTCTCTTTTATTTCTACTGATACCCGGATAGTACTCTCCGTCTCAAAAAGAATACTCATACGTACGATCTGCCCCGGACGAAAAAGCAAACGGTTATCATTAATGACGAATTGACTTACTTTCTCAGCACCTTTCAATTTCACATCAACGACAGCCGGATGATCTTTATAAGTCGGGAAGGTGTTTACGCCGACCCAATAATCACCGGGACCGATATATTTCAAATCGGTTGTTTTATATACGGATGTCGTATCTGAAAGTTCACTTTCCAACCCGTCTAATTGCATATAATTATTTCTACGAATACGAATTTCCCGGGCAATTTGTTGCACAGAAAACTCCAAGCCGGTAACCCATTCCGGCGGATTAATAACTTTGATTTCCAAACGGGAAACAATCATCTGCAATTGTACAGGCAAATCAACCACGCCCCAAAGATTTCCCCGAAGAATATCTATCAGATAAACCGGAGGCTCCAAATGATCCTCAATCCGGAAAACGGCTTGTAATATCCCGGAATCCATAAACTGCCAGTTCATTAATTTGTGATCCAATAAATTCCCGGCAAATAAAAAATAATAGCTCCCCGGTCTCAAAAATTCCGAAATAACCGGATGTTCACGACAGTAATTATAATCATAAACAAAAGAAGTATCTATGTGGTTTTCCCGGAATGCCAATAATTCCAGCCGATCGGTAAAATTATAATAAGGCTTGTAATCCGCAGCCTCATCCCCCTCGAAAGCATAAGCTACGTCCTGCATTTTAAAACGCCCCTCTGCTCCTGCCACCTCCCGGGAACATTCCTTTTCGTCCGTACAAGCTATACCCCCAAAAAGGATACACCCTATGATCCAATATCCGGTAATCTTCATCATTTTTGCGGTATTAAAGGAAAATCCGGCCATACGATATTCTGCCAATCAAAAGCGAAAAAATAAACGCAGGTAAATTCAAAACTCAACAATGCCCCGTAACTACTGTTTACGGTTGCAAACAAATTTACATACCGGTCCGGTAATAATTCTACCGGCACTAACTTTGTTCTTTCCTCCCCGTTCCGGGCATGAAACACCAGTTCAATTTCAGATGTTTCTCCGGCAGATGGAAAAATATATAAATCGAACAGAGCAGTAACCTGCTGGTGAGGTTTTTCATTTTTCACAATAAAAACCTCTGCCGGAGCATCCCCCGGTTCTGAATACTCACCTTCCAGCGTAATGCGACGGTCGATATTTTTCACCGACATACGGATCGTATCGATTTCCAGGGGGACACCGTCAATCTTTATAAACAAACGGCTGACAACATGGTGCAATTCGACCGCTACAGTCTCGATAACCTCTCCGACCGCCGTCTCCGTCTGCCCCAGAAAATAAGGCAGAGACAATCCGGTCTCCGGATAATTCAACCAGACGTCAGAAGGACGTGTGATACCCTCCTGTAATATACCCCCACTCTCAGCCCGTGCATTTCCTACAAAATAAAAACGGTACTTTCCGATCTCTAATTCCGTATCCAATAACTTTGATTCGGTATAAGTCGTTCCCGGAGATTTTCCCTCCTCCAATTCCCGGATTTCCTGCTCATTCAAATCTGCCAATTTATCGTAAAAGACATATTCCCCTTTCATATCCTGTTTGAAAGCAAATATTTGCAGATCTCTGATATAGGTCGCAAAATCATAAATTCCCCGGGTCGACATGCTCAACCTTATCATTTTTCGGTTTGCCGGCAAAGAAGAGGTATCATCGGAACAAGCCGCCAGTAATATTCCTGTCAAAAAAAAGAGTATATACCTCATATTCTTCAGATTTAAATCTTATCTCATTGCAAAAGGAAATCGGAAACAATGCTATTTTTCTTTACCGGCTTCACATCCGTACGCCCTACCGATTGAAAACGACAACTGACCTGAATATCCTCCGAACCCACCAAACGAAAAGAAACCGATTTTCCCTGATACAGTAGATTATCTGCCGCATCAAAACAACTCACATTCAGAAAAGAACTGTCCGTTGACGAGACAGACGGAAACGATTTAAAATGAATCGTCGGACTCGTTCCGGGCTGCAACTCTGTCAATTCTGTAAAAATTGGCGGTATAGCAGGCTTTTTCCGGATAACCAGATTTAAGTACACGCCCTCCGCCGTATTTTCCAAAACCGCCCGGATTCGTTTTACTTCCTGCGGCACCTGCTGTATTGTCAATGCAATCCGACAAGTAAGAATCAGAAAGGCAGAACCGATTCTTTTCTGTTCTCCGGCTTTTACATAACCCGACCCGTAATACAAATCAGGCGGCTGCACCCCTCCGGTATACTCAATCAAAGTACTGTCTTTCGTGCGTTGTCCCCCCATAAACCGGATATGTTCCGGTTCTCCGTTCCCGATTGTCACCAATTGATAATATCCTGCAGGTACACTGAAAATATGTTCGTCCGGATCCGCTTTCGGTCCTTCTATCCCTATCTGACATACCAGGGAATCTCCTTCTGCCAATTGACGAAAAAACAACACTTGCGAACTGTCTATTGTAACATCAGATGTCAACGTCAAGCGGGTAAAAGGATCCGGGTCCGGTAAATTGCCGATTTCTCCGGTATTATCCGAACATCCGAAACAAAGGACACCCAAGCCGATTAACAATTTTCTCATTTATAGGGCTATAATTAGATGATTATTCCGGGTTCCTGATCTACATTCCACTCGACATCGGCTGAAATTGAAAGCGTCAAATCTACTTTCCATACCCCTCCCGACTGATTAGCATCGATGGTCGCTGTCAATTTCGTAATCGTATTACTCTTCAACGTATATTCATTCTGCAAGGGAATATCAATTACCTGTCCGTTATCGAGATAAAAAGTCAATGTAAAAGCAGACTGCTGTCCTGCAACCGTAGGCAAAGCGATCACTCCTATCGGCAACTGCGGCTGATCCTCCGTAAACATATACTCGTTCGACGAAACAACTGAAATAATCCGGTTACTCAGAAAATCTCCGGTCATATCGAATGCTCCGTATGTATTTTGAATTCCGACATCGATACGCTTCACCGCAGAAGGTACATTTTCCAGCGTCAGGTAAAACATAGCTACTTTCCGGAAAAGTGTCAATTGCGGCGTTACCGGCATAGCACTTCCCAATACGATCCGTTCCGTCTGTCCGAAAAACAGGCGTGGTGCGGTATTACCCGATACGACCGAAGCAATTACCTGGTCCATCGTATTCCCGATAACAGCCCCGGTCAGATTCGCATTCTCTAACTCCATACCCGTCGAATCGAGCATATTTCCAAGCCCTACAATCATGTAATTACCGATAGGCAGATTATCGAAATCGACATCCTTCGGTTCTGTAAATCCGGCATTACTTCCGGTAGTGCTATTGGTTAATGCATCCAATTGCTCTTTATCCAGCGAAGCGGTTTCCGTCAACAAATAAATACCGTTCGTATTCTCCCGGAACAAAAACAAATCCAGAGATTTGACATAATTAATCAATTTTTCCCCCGTTACAGTTCCAACCCGTCCGGTAACCGATAATTCTATTCTCCCGGGACCTTCACCCGGTTTTCCCGATTGGTCGCTATTGTCATCATTACATGCCGCCAGTAAAACGACACCTAAAATAAATATCACTCCATAAAAACGTCTCATAATATTTAATTTTAAATCAATGTATCACAAACTTTTCCCGGTTCCTGCACCCGTGATTTATAATCCATTATAACATTCAGGCACAATATCCCCGTGTGCTATTTATACCCTAATAACGGACAGTTAGTTACACAATACCGGAAAATTATAAAACCAGCCGGATTACAGATTTTAAATAGAACTTCGAAAACAAAGTTGAGAAAGGGAAACGATCGGATTGATTATAAACCGTAAATTGTAAATCAAAAATGCAAAAATTCCGTAAAACCCGAAGAAGTTATATCTTTGTTTCACGATAAACCGATTGGAACCATGCTAATTATTCTTTCACCTGCCAAGTCAATGGATATGAATCCGGTAGCCAATGCCCCTGCCGGAACGAAACCGCAATTTCAGAGCGATGCAGAATTTATCGCATCCAAAATGCAGGAATATTCCCGTGACCAACTACAAATTCTACTTCAGATCAGTAATAAGCTTACAGATATCAATTATGAAAGATACAGGGATTTCGGCTTGAATACGACACCGGCAAAACCGGCTTTACTGGCCTATACGGGAAATGTTTTCCAACACATCAATCCGTCTACATTTACCGATAAAGATTTCCGGTATGCACAAGACCACCTGCGCATCATCTCAACCCTATACGGTCTCGTCAAACCACTCGACTTAATCAAAGCCTATCGCATTGCTTTCAAAATAAAACTGAAAGGAATAGAAGAAAAAGATTTATACCAATACTGGTTGCCCAAACTCACCACCCCCTTAATTGAAGCGACACAAAAAAGCGGGAATATTTTAATTAACCTGGCCAGCCTGGATGTTCTCGGAGCCTTGGATATGAAAATGCTGAACGAGAAAGTCAGGGTCATTACGCCGGAATTTAAAGAATTTCGGAATGGGAAATATGAAACCATCCGTACTTACGCTAAAATGGCCCGGGGTGAAATGACCCGTTACATCCTGTTAAACCGAATCGAAGAACCGGAAAAAATCAAGCAATTCGAATGGGATGCTTTCCGATTTAATGCAAAACTTTCCGATAATACGAATTACATCTTCGTAAAATCTTAATAAAATGCAAATTCGGAAAGACAATAGAATTGTTTTTAATGAGCCCCGCAGATTTCGCCGATTCTACAAATTCATTTTCGATTTCCGATATCGGATATACAATTGGAATTAACCCTTTTCCGGGAAAACGTTCTGTTGAAGCAAAAAAATCTGTTTTAAACAAAATAAAGCAAAATAACCATTGCTACTGCAAAAGAATCAAAAATCAAAATTACACAAATGAGTCCGTCCCAGCGTGTAATTTTATGCGGATCTTTCAAACTTGCAGGCTACATTTTTCTATCCTTTACGAAAATCCATTCTTTCCATAGAAGGAAGGACAAGGAATAGCCTTGTACTTTTTCTTGGTGCTATTCCAGAAAAGAAACATAAACGACACTTCATGCGCCCCGTTACCTACGGTTTCCAGTTTAGATATCGTCCAATCGAAACTATAAGCGACCCGGAAATATTTCGTATCATAGCCAACCATAAAAAGCATGGCGCTCAACGGACGATCGAAATTCTGACGATACCAGGCCCCCGCTATAAAATCTCCATACGTACAATAAGCCCCGTAGTTCATTTGTTGGTGAACACTTTGTTTCTGATACATCAAAAGAGGATTTATTGTCAACTTCACCGGCCAATGCAAACCGAACATTTTCCCGCTTCTCACCCCGATCTCCATCCCGGCATGTACCGTATATTTCATCGGTAAATGGGCATCACTTCCAAAAGCCAGAGAAGGCTCTCCGATATGCTGTACCGAAGCGCCAAAATGATAAGGTCCGAAAAAACCGAGTACTCCCGCACTGAAATCACAGGTAACTTTTTTATATTTCTGCGGGTCATCGGCAGGATTATGCGGATAAATCGAACCGTAAATCGGATCGATCATATCAGGAAATTCCAATTTCGACATGTCCAGGGAATTCTGTATCATCGAAGCTCCTACCGCAAACCGCAAACCGGCATCTTCCGGACGAATCTTCACCAAATAAGAATACATCCCGCTTACGGTCAATGTTTTCAATGCTCCGGCACCCTGACGGTCCTGTTCTATTCTCACGCCTACCCCACTATTCCATTTGTATAAATGAGTATCAAACGAAAAAGAATAAGTTACATACGGATTTCCCATCTCCGGCCACTGATTCCGGTAATTCATAATAATACGATGGTATTGTTGCGAACCGGCAAAAGCAGGATTCAGATCAAGCTGATTCGCAAAAAACTGCGAATACTGCAAATCCTGGGCACAAAGCCTACCTCCCCCGATAAACAATAATATACACAACAATCTCCACATAATATCCATATTATCTAATCAACATCAACGTACCTTTACCCAACACCTTTCCACCACTGTAAGCAACCCATACATAGGCACCGGGCAAACAATCAACACCTTCATACACTCCGTTCCATCCCCCTTCAAAACCAATCGTTTTAGTCTTATATACCAATTCTCCCCACCGGTTATAAATATACATCTCGAAAGGCTCCGAGAAATTGACATCCTTCAGATAAAAACGGGAATTTTCCCCACTGCTATTCGGTAAAAAGGCATTCGGAGCATAATAATGTACCGGACGAATTACCTCCACCGTTTTCCGGGTAGTACAACCGACCCGGTCGGTCACCTCTACACTGTACGATCCTTCGTCGCTGATCTCACAGGACTCTCCCAATATGCCGTTGGACCACCGAATCGAATAAGGCCCGTACACTTCATCCGGATTCACTTCGAAAAGATGACGTTGCCCCGCATACAAATAGAGCGTATCCGGCAATTCGAATACCGGTCGCGGATGGACGGCAAAAACAGCCTCCGTTACACAACCGTACGGATTGGTTCCCCGCAATACATATTGTCCGACCTCGGAAATCTGGCGGTACGCCTGATTATAACCGTCATCCCACACAAAAGGATAGCCGCTGCAATCGACAGATATGATTTCTCCCGCACACACTTCTTTTCCTTCGATAACCAAAGGCCCGATGACAGAAAAACGGATGGTGTCGGAACCTTCACATCCCCATATATCTCTGACAGTAAGCTTATATTCATATTCTCCGGGATCCCGGAAAACAACCTCTCCGGTAGCATTTCCCGTTTGCCGGACACTATTTTCGGGATACCAGAACAAGGTATCGAACGCCGCTGTTACATAGCGTCCTTCGATCCGGTAAGTAAGGTCTTCCCGACAGACATCCACCACTTTATCCTCCGGCAAATACACTTCCGGTAATGCTTTTACAGCAACACTCATCCGGCAAGTATCGGAATTCGAAGGCCCGATAACTTCACACATATATTCGGCATCCTCTGTCAGACCGGACAACTTCCAGATATTGCTTCGGGATACTTCCATAAGCTCGCCGTTTCTATACCACCTATACTCCTCTGCCTCCCCCTGTACCTTCACATCGAAATCCACACCTTCTCCAAAACAAAGAATTATTTTACGTTCCTCCGGAGAAAGAATCTTCATCCTATCCGAAACGACAACCGTGGCCACTGTAGTACATCCCAGCCGGTCGGCTACAACCACTTCATACTCTCCGGCTTCGCTAACCGTATATTCTGTATCCGTACTACCGTCCTGCCAACGGATTTGATAAGGCGCATACTTCGGATCCAGTAACGGTTGCAGCAATAACGTCTCTCCTTTTAATATCAGCAACGTATCCGGCAAACTCAATTCCGGTAAAGGATGGACGGAAAAATAAGCATCGGCCTGACATCCCAGGGTATCCTCCAGATGGACACTCACGCTTCCAGTATCCCTCAATTCCCGGTAAGCCGCTCCATATCCGTCGCTCCACACAAAATCGTAATCCAGGCAATCCACATGAATGGCTTCCCCGTAACAGACGTCCCGGCTCGCTACCGTCGGTCCGTCGGATACTGTCACGTTAATCGTATCCTTACTCTCACATCCTAAAGCATCAAGAACAGTCGCTTCGAATAAGTATTTCCCGGAATGTGTAAAATGCAAAACAGCCGAAGAATAACTCAAATCCGTCACATTGGTATCGGGCGACCAGCGGATGTCTTCCAACCAACCTGTACGGTATTCCACCGGAATCTCCAATATCTTTTCCGCTGCATCGCATTTACCGATAATCGTATCTGCCGGTAAGGCAATCCGGGGTAACGGCACTGAAGTTACGTATTCGTAATCCTCCTCCCGGCAACCGTAACCATCTTCCAGGGAAACCTCGAAATAAAGAATTTCCGGATCCTGATCCGAAGGTACATAAACGGCATGCAAAGGATCGGTAACATCCAAATCTACATCTCCATCCCACCGGATCGTTCCGGGAGTCGCTTCCGCCACATTCAAAGCAAGCGTATGGCAACGCCCTGTCATATCCGTTCTCTTTTCCAGACGGACAATGGGTTGCGGAGCGATTTTGACGGTTCTGTCCGCATTTGCAGCACAACCGGTAGTCGCATCTGTGTAAGTATATACAACCTGATAATCAATCGATTTATCGGTAAGTTGCAACACCGTTTCCGGAAAACCATTCACGATATACTGTCCTCCGGAAGGCCAAGCCTGATTCAAAGCCAGAGAATCAAAACAATATCCCACCATTTCCGGAAGCACCAGATTCACTTCCGGCAATTCCTGATATATTACCTCCTTTTCCAACGAATTCCGGCAACCGGTAAGTAAATCCGTATGTACCAGATTAATTTTTCCGCCTTCTCCTACTCCGTTCCAATTTACCTGTATTACTCTATCGGTTGAGTTTCCGATGATTTCCGCCCCTGCAAAAGTCCAGGCATAAGCCACACCGTTCGCTACGCCACTGCTATATTCCTGAAGATAAGAACCCCGGCAAACCGCTAAATTTCCATTGAACAGCACATGCGGTAACGAATTCACCGTAAAAGAAATATAACAAGAATCCGCATCGGCAACCCCTGTAACCTCACACAGATACTCTCCTGATACGGTCTGATCTTCCGGACAATAGAAATTATCGTACGAAACGGCAAGCAACCGCCCGTCCAGATACCAACGATACATCAGGTCTTTTCCAACAGCCTCCACCCTGAAAGTTGCCTGTTCCCCATAACATACCGCAACAGCCTGACGTTTAGGCGAAGTCACGATTGTCTTCTCATAGACCCTCAATACCGAATTCCGGGAAAAATACCCGCATTTATTAGCAACCGTAACCGTATATTTCCCACTATCTTCCACTTTTGCCGGCAAAAACTCCAGTATTGGCCTGTTTTCTCCCCTCAAAGGTACAGCATCTTTTGCCCAGCTATAAGAAAGCGAGCTTCCGGAAGCCGTCACCTCAATGGCATAATCCGTTCCTTCAATGACAATACTATCCACAGCACTGATCGAATGCACATCCGGTACATCCAACACAACCAATGTCAAGGCAAAAGTCGTATCCCCGCAATCCCGCCACACATGACAATAATAAGTACCCGCATCCCCGGGCTGTACATCCCGAAAACGTAACACCTGACCGGCACCTTTAATCGTATCGTTCACCCCGCTATCGTTCCGGTACCATGTGTACACAGCCGGCTCGTCTCCATAACAAGGAGAATCATACGGAACCACCTCCACCAAATAAGCATAACTACTTCCGGCACATATGGTATCCGGCGAAGAATTCGCCAGCCGGTAATCGCCGACATCAAGTGTCGTATATACGGTATCGGTTCCACAGGTACCGCTGACAATACACATAAAATACAATGTATCCACATAATGTAAGGCTTCCTGAACAAATGTGGCCGAATCACAAGCCTGTTTTACGCCATCTCGATACCATTCGTAAGTGAGATGATCTCCCTCCGCCCGAACAGTCAACGTCTCCGACGTATCTTTACTGGCATGCTTATAGGTCGGAGCACCGACAATCAGAGTTGACGGCAACACGTCCAACTCGTATTCCAGACGGGCAGTCCCGCACGACGATGTAATATCACAAAAATAAGTACCGGCATCCCGGGGGCGCACATCCCGCAATTGCAGGAAAGGATCGAGTGTACCGACATAACCGGCATTCTCTTTACTCCACACATAACGCAGCGATTCACCGTCAGCAACTGCAGTAAACATGACATCCTCTCCCGGACACACGGGAGCTAAAGGTGGAGCAGGAGTCACCACCAACGGCTTATATACATCTACATGTACTGTGTCTTCCCGAACTCCGCATATTCCGGTCGTCCGGCAAATATAATCCCCCGCATCGGCAGCAGCCAAAGCCGTCAGCTCCAATGCCGCATCACTCCCTTTCACACTTCCTTTAAAGCGCCATTCATAAGCCATACCGGGAGCCCCCTTTTTCACTTCCAGACGTATGTTTTCTCCCGGACAAACAGCCGTATCCCGGCTAATTTCTATATTTTCGAGTGACCTTAAAATAGAAACGTCAGTTTTTCCGTTTTTACTCCGGTTACAGATATCTGTAACCACAATTTCATATACTCCCGCTTGCCCCGGAGTGATTCCGGCAATCGTCGCTTTATCCCCATTCACCACAAAAGCCCGGGGCCCCATCCACCGGTAAGAAATGCCTTCCCCGCTGACCGAAGCACTCAGATTCACCGTTCCACCTTCGCATACTGCGGTATCAGGCGTAAAAGACAAGGCTCCCATTTCCGGATAAACGTTCAGGCTGACCTCTCCGCTATTCCGGGCACACCGGCTCTCCACTTCATATTTATATACCCCGGAGCTAACGACATCGTTCACATACAAAATCCTTTGATCGCTGACCGTCCCGTCAGGCAATATCCATTTCCAGGTTACATTCTCTTCAAAATTTGTCCGTAATTCAAGAACCTGATCCGTATGAGTACAAACCGTCCGGCTGGCAGGGACATTGACCGCCAGTTCACTTTCAACCCTCAGTGTCCGATAAACGGTAGCCGTACCGCAGATACTCGTTATATGACACCGATAGCGTCCTGCTCCATCCGCCGTAATACCGGAATTAGAATACTCCCGGCTATCTCCGCCGGTCCAATTTTCTGCCGAAGGTCCTGACCAAGCATAAGCAATATTCTCTCCACCCGCCCTGACTGACAAACGCACCGGATCTCCGATACACAGCTCCAACACAGAATCTGCCGGAGCTACCTGTAACTGCGGTTTCACAACCACGGCAACACTCTTTTCGTCATTACCGCACACATTCTCGATTTTACAGGTATAATTACCGCCATCAACCGGCAAAACATCATTCAAAATCAAAGTCTCCCCGTTCCAGGGTATTCTTTTCGAATCCTTCTGCCAGGAATAAGTCAATCCCGAAGCGACATCCGCACCCGTCAGGATACGCACATCTTCTCCTTCACAATACAACGTCTTATCCACACTCAAAGAGGCCAATACGGGTTTTCGGAGTACCGATACGGTTAATTCCAGCCGGGCCGTACCACAGGTTCCCGTTATCTCACAGATGTATGTTCCGGCATCGGCTTCCGAAAAATCCGCAAAAGAAAGCGCTTTTTTATCACTCACCTCCCGTCCGTTAAATTTCCAGGAATACTGTATATCCGAACTCGCCGTACACCCCACCGGTAACAATTCTGCCGAATAAGCATATTTTACTCCCTCGCATAAAACGACGGATTTATTTTCTGTCAAATGAATATAATCGTCTACATTCACCGGTATTGCAATCCAGGATTTTCCACATTTACCGGTAACGGTACACACATAAAGGTAAGTTCCGGCCTCTCCTATATCGGGAATATTCAACACCGGTCCCCGACCGACCTCCACATCCCCTATTGTCCACACATACTCATTAGCTTCTCCTTCTGCATTGACAAACAGGTTCACAGGCGAATGCGGCTGTACATACTGTGCCGGACTCCGGGAAACAATCCGGGTGGCATCCCATACCCCCAGGTTACAAACGATTCTTTTCTCATTTCCGGGACATCCGTTCGTATAGACACACACATAGTCACCGGCTGCCGCACTGGTAACGGAAGTCAGAATCAAATCCTGATCTGCGGTTCCAATCGGCATTCCATCGCGAAACCATTCGTAATATCCTCCCGTTCCTTCCTTTTTTACCTTAAACGCAACTGTTTCCCCGGGACAGACCTCAGCCTTATCTGCCAAAGGGGTGATGTTTCCTTCCGGCCGGATCAGCAAACTAGTCGTATAAGGCTGCGAATGACCGCAGCGATCTGTCACCCAACAGATATATATTCCGGCATCCGTCGCCTGCACATTATTTATAACCATTGGATTGGCCGGCACACGCTGTCCGGCAGGAGTCATCCATACATAGCGGAGACTGTTGCCCCCACCCGATAAGGTAAACGATACCGATTCCCCGGCACACACCTCCCGGTTTCCGGGACCGCGAAGTCCGTCCAAATCATTCATTAAACCGACATTTACAGAATCCTGTAAAGTATGACCGCATTCATCGGTTACCGTCACTTTATATTGGCCGGCATCTGCCGGAGTTACAAGATCGATAAATAAATCTGCTGTCGAAGCTGTCCGGGGGCCCGTCCATAAATACGTCACATACCTTTCGGCATCCGTATTGACCGATGCCGAAAGAGTTACATCCGTTCCGGCACATACCGTCTGATCGCCGGTCACATTCAACGTTGTTAATTCCGGCTTTACCCCGATCTCCACCAACTGCGCTTCGCTATCGTCACAAGTATTACGGGCCCATACCCTGAATTTCATAGCCTTATTTACCGTTACCTGAAACGATTCTCCCGACATTTTGGTATACGTTATTCCGGTCTCAACGTCTTCCCACAACAACGAAGCGCCCACATTATCTGTCCAGGCATTCAACGTCACACTTGTCCCTGTACAAACCAATGTATCCGATACCGAAACATCCCGCAAATTCGGTTTTTCCGCTACTTCCAACACCCGGAATATCGATTGAAGGCCACTGCATCCGGCCAGATCCGTCACCCGGCAAGTATATTGTCCGGCGTCCGCCAGATTTGCAGAAGACTTATAATACAAAGCCGAATCAGCCGTATAAGGCCTGAATCCCGAACCGGGACCGCTCCATTTATAACCGATGGCATACCCGGTAAAACAATCCGCATCCAATGTTGCCTTTTCCCCCACACAAACCCGGACCGTATCCCGTAATTTACCATTCAACCGCACTTTTTCCCGGATAGCCAGATCGAATTCCACCGTATCCGGTTTACAAACCCCCTGTACGACATAACGATAATGCCCGGCATCCGTCAATTGCGCACCCGGGATCGAAAGTCGCGGAGTCGTACTCTTTGTTTGATAAACCCCGCTTTCCAACTTACTCCAAAGATAGGTCAACGTACCGCTTCCATATACATCCGGCTGTATATTGACATTCGTTCCTTCACAATACTCCGGCGACCTCAACGGACCGATTTCCACCTGAGGACTGACTTTTACGACAACCGAATCGATTACAACCGACACGGGCGTAAAGGAAATATCATCCACGGCAAAGTCATTACCGTTCCTGTCCGTACATTTATTCCGTAAGGAAATAGTTATTCGCCCCGTATTGAGAGCCTGATAAGTCGTATAATATTGCAGCCACTTCCCCTGATCAAAATAACTGATCTGATTGTTCTTACCATAGCAAGGCACTTCCTGATTTCCGATTCTGAAATACAACAAGGGACTGGCATTTCCCGTTCCCCGGTTCACCCAATTCACCCATGTGGAAAAAGCATAAATTTCCCCGGCAACCACTTGTATATCCTGTGTCCATACGATGCGGTTGCGCGACGGATCTCCATTACCGATCAGCATCTCACCCCTCCCCGTCGTATGATCTCCGAGACTGATAAAATTAGGATGATAAGTCTGCGGGTTTCTACCGACCACATAGGTTCCTTCGTCCCATAATTCCGAACCGGCATTCCAGGGTGTAGTATTGACAAAGCGATATTCCGTCGTAAAACCGGTTCTCCCGGCCTCAAAATCTCCGTTGGTCACCAATTCCGGACTCCGGCTCAAATACCGGAACGATAAAACGTACTTCTTCGTTTTTTTCGGACTGACAACCAAATCCCGCATCCTCGACACCACTGCTCCCGTCTCCACATCAATCCATTCATAAGACAGGATATCCTTATCCGCATATTTCGGATCACAAGACAAACGCACACTTTCACCGACACAGATCGTATCCGCCACACGCATTCCCAGATAAAATGTATCCAGCTCAACCCGGTCTCCTATACTCTGAGAAAAAGAAGGATAAGCAAATAATAAAGCAAAAAGGCCGATGAAAAAAATATATATATGATTTGATTTATTCCTGACACTCATAACGACAAAGAAATTTGCGCGCAAATTAATTCACAAATTTAATTAATTATAGAACAATCTAGCATTTTTTTACAACAATTACACCCAAAACAGGGCTCAAAATATATTTTTTATCTTTGTTTGGAATTTCAGATAAAGATTTGAAAATTTGAAGATTCAAAAGCGGAAACTCTGAGAACAAAGAAAAAGAGAGACATTTTACAAAAACGAAATATGAAAATAGTTATATTGACCGGTGCCGGAATGAGTGCCGAAAGCGGAATCAAAACATTCCGGGACAGCGATGGATTATGGGAAAATTATCGGATCGAAGATGTCTGTACTCCCGAAGCTTTGGAACGCAACCCGGAACTCGTCAATAATTTTTACAACGAAAGACGCAAGCAACTTTATAAAGCCCAGCCCAATGCCGGACATATCGGACTGGCAGAGCTAGATCATTATTTCAATGTGCAGATCATCACCCAAAACATTGATGACTTGCATGAACGGGCAGGCAGCAAACATGTGTTGCACCTGCATGGCGAACTGAAAAAAGTAAGAAGCAGTAAAAACCCCAGTCTGATATATGACCTGGAAGACTGGGAACTAAAACCGGGAACCCGTTGTGAAGACGGATCGTTACTACGTCCTCATGTCGTATTTTTCGGAGAAGCAGTCCCCAATATAGAGCCGGCTACAGAACTTGTCCGCCAGGCCGACATTTTTGTCGTTATCGGAACCTCCTTAGCCGTATATCCTGCAGCCAGCCTGCTCAGCTATGCCCCCGACGGCATTCCTGTTTTCGTCATTGATCCCAAAATTCCACAGCAAGCCCGGCAATGGGGATTTCACCTCATTGAAAAAGGAGCTTCTGCAGGGGTGGAAGAATTGAAAAAAATACTTCTGACAAGCAACCGGCATTAAAACCCGACATACATCTGCTTTCAGATAACAATAAATAACAGCATCAAAAAATCGAATGCTTTTAAATCAATCACAAATTATATATGGGAAGAGGAAAAAAACCAGTATTGGAAAATGTTGAAATAAAAAAAATAGCAGCAGAAGGTAAATCCATTGCCTACGTCGATGAAAAAGTCCTATTCGTCCCCAACACCGTACCGGGAGACATCGTCGATGTGCAAGTAACACGTAAGAGAAAAAGCTTCCTGGAAGGATTTGTAATCAACATCCGCAAACTTTCCGAATGGAGAACCGAGCCGTTTTGTGCTCATTTTGGTATTTGCGGCGGTTGTAAATGGCAAAACCTCCCTTACGAGAAACAACTTGAATTCAAACAGCAGGAAGTCATCGACAACTTACAACGCATCGGAAAAATAGAATTACAAAACATTCGTCCGATCATCGGTTCCCCGAAAACCCGGGAATACCGCAATAAACTCGAATTCACATTTTGCAACAAACGTTTTTTGACACGGGAAGAAATCGGACGGGACGAATCAATCGCACGTACACCGGCTGTAGGCTTCCACGTTCCGGGATTATTCGACAAGATCGTAGATATCGAAACCTGTTACCTGCAAGGCTTTCCTTCTAATGAGATCCGTAACTTTATCAGACAATATGCTATCACCCAAGGACTCCCTTTCTTTGATATCCGGAATCAGGAAGGTTTTTTGCGTACATTAATCATCCGAACGGCATCTACCGGCGACACCATGGTTATCCTCGTCTTTTTCCATGAAGACCGGGAAGCCCGGGAAGCCCTGCTAAACACATTACTACAACAGTTCCCCCGGATTACATCCCTGATGTATGTCATCAATGAAAAGGCCAACGATACAATCACCGATCAGGAAATCATCTGCTATCACGGGCAGGATCACATCTTCGAAGCCATGGAGGACCTGAAATTCAAAATCGGTCCGAAATCCTTTTATCAAACCAATTCAGAACAGGCTTACAAGCTCTATTGCCAGACACGTGAATTAGCCGGCCTGACCGGAAAAGAAACCGTATACGACTTATATACCGGCACCGGAACCATTGCCAATTTCGTTGCCCGGAACGCAGCCCGGGTGATCGGTATCGAATATGTCCCGGAAGCCATCGAAGATGCTAAAATCAACTCTGCACTGAACAACATTACCAACACCCTCTTCTACGCAGGAGATATGAAAGATGTATTAAACGATGAATTCATCCGGGAGCACGGACATCCGGACGTAATCATTACAGATCCTCCCCGTGCCGGGATGCACCCGGATGTCGTACAAACCATACTGAACGCGGCCCCCGGGCGAATCGTCTATGTCAGTTGCAACTCTGCCACGCAAGCCAGAGACCTGCAACAGATGGATTCCCAATATAAAGTAACGGCCGTTCAGCCCGTTGACATGTTCCCCCACACACATCACGTAGAGAACATCGTACTTCTGGAAAAAAGATAATCCTTCTGCTGCAAGTGGTTTAAAAATAAAAGATAGATAAAAACTTTCGGTTCCGATTAAAAAATTCAATCTAAACCGAAAGTTTATCTTTTACCCAGCCGTTCCCGGCCGTAAAGCAAATCATCAAAAATACCTGCAAATCATTTCAATATACCTGATTTTCCGATTATTTTTCCAGATAAGCACGGATCATCCAGGCTGTCTTCTCCTTCTTTTCTATCATATCTTCCAGAAAATTAGTCGTACCGGCATCATCCGTATCTTCTTCTTTTTCCAACTGTTCGATATCTTTCCTTATCTCGCGGATTAAAGTATCGTTATCCTCACTCAGAATAGCCAACATTTTTTTGGCTTCCGGCAACGGTTCCGTTTCGCAATGTTCTTTGATACGATTGTGTTCGAGATAGCCGGCCAACGACCCGAGAGGACGTTCGTCCAAAGAGCGGATTCGTTCAGCGATAGAATCGATATCCTCTATCAGACCGTTATACAAATCTTCCATAAAAACATGGTATGAATGGAAACTTACGCCTTTTACATTCCAATGGTAATTCCAAGTTTTTGCCAACAATACAAAATGATCTGCCAACAGATTATTCAATACCGTTTTACTGGCTTTCACTGTTTTGGGTTCCAACCCGATATTTGCTGCCATAATAAACTTCATTTAAAATTAAACTTCTTTTTAGTATGCCTATAAACGCAGGAAAACTACTTTTGTTACACAAATTCAGGAAGAGTTTCGCTGCTGCCTCTCCGAATTCCCCTATTCCGGTTTGTATCCGGACACCATTTTCACACGGCCAGACAATTCAGAAACAGTTCTTCCGCATTGTCCCACAGTTCATAACTTATAGAATTAAATCATAAATAAATCTTAAATTTATTTTATTTTCCTATATTTGTAAAAATTACGTGTGTGTATTCATGAAAAACACTTTACTATTTTTGTTTTGGTTTGTCATTACTATATCTTGTTGCGGACAAGATTCAATAAGAGGGAAATATGTGCTATTACTCAATTCTGCCAGTTTCAACGACCACTGGACGCAAACTCTGCGAACAGAAATCAAGCAAAACCTTACGCGGGACTTCAAAGATATTTCCTGTTACAGTGAAGAACTATCCATACCGACCTTACAAAACGAAAAAGAAGCAGAAGCACTGCGATCAAAATTACTGTCACGCTATAAAAAGCGTCCGGAACTAGTCATTTTCATCGGAGATCCGGGATGGATCGTATGTACGCCCATTTTCAAAAAAGCCTGGAAAGGTATACCCGCTTTAGTATGTTATTCCAGAGCCCGCTTACCTCTGACCCTAAAAGCTCTTCTCAACAAAGAAATCCTGACAGACTCCAACAGCATTCTGGCCGAAGACTTCAACAAAGGATATGAAGTAACCACCTTACAGGTCCCTTTCTATGTCAAAGAAACCGTTGCTGTCATGCAACAGATTCTTCCCCACATGAAAAGCCTGGCATTCATTTCCGACGATCGTTTTATCAGTATGGAAGCACGACAAGCCGTAAAACAAAGCATACAGGAGTATTATCCCGGATTGCAATTGATACAATTGCGGTCCGACCGGATTTCCACGGAAAAATTACTTGATACGTTACAACAATTCGACAAAACGACAGGTATTCTCTATTTTTCCTGGTTCAGGCAATTCGAAGCCCAGGACAAAACAAGCCTGGTCGACAACATACAAAACATCATTTGCAACTTTGCCAAAGTACCTGTTTTCACGTTAAAGGATCAGGAAGACAGAAATAATTGTATCGGAGGCCACTACATCCGTGCCGCCGACCTGATCAAAACGGCCTACCAACGTATCAAACTTATACTTCAAGGTACCCCAGCCTCCTCCCTACCACCCGGCAACAGTGGTGTCGCGCAAACTTATATCGACTATCCCCATCTACTGTGGTACAATATCGACCCGCACCTTCTTCCCAAAAACGCCGTATACCTCAACACCCAACCCACCCTTTACGATAGTTACAAAGCCCATATTTGGTCGGGCATCATCATGCTGCTCATTCTGATTATCTTCTATTCCCATTTCCAGCATCGTAATGTATTACAGCGCAAATTAATGCAGCGCATGACCGACGGGCTGGAAAATCCCGTCCTACTGATCAATGAGTACGGAATTATCCGTAAACTGGTCAATAAATCCAGACATACCACCCATTTTCTGGGTGAAGGACAAATAGAAGGAACCAACCTGAAAAAACTCTTCCGCAATCCCCAGGATGCGACAGCACTCCTGGAACAAATCCGACAAGTCATCGTTACCGGAGAAACCCAGCGAGCCAACCTGAACATCATAAACCTTTCCGGAGACCCGATGTTTCTGCATACATTAATCATACACTATGATTCCCGACATGTTATCTGTCTGGTTCACGATATCTCCGAATCGGAAAACCGCCGGCTGACAGATGAAGAAAATCTAAAATTTCTCGATTCCGTTCTGAACAGTATGCCTGTACCGACAAGCGTAAAACACCTGGGCAATGAGATAAAATATGTCATTTGGAACAAAAGCTCGGAACGACTATTTCAAACAAAAAACGAAACATTGATCGGAACAACGGGAAAAGACGTCCTGCCTCCGGAAGTTTTCCGGACATTTTCGGGCTTAGACCAGGAATTCATCCAAAATCCGGCTTCATTTCCCCGGCTTTTTACCCTTAAAATAAAAGACCAGGAAGAACAGAAAATCCTGATGTATAAAAAAATCATCCGCCGCGGCTCCCAAACATGGCTGGTCAGTTCTGCTCTCGACCTGACAGAATCCGAACGCAACCGCCGTGAATTGGAAGAAGTTGCCCAAAAATATGAAATGGTCACACAGGCCGTAAACCTCCTGACCTGGACGATAGATACCAAGACTGATACGTTACACTTCGAAATGGGAGATCGCAAACTGACAAACACCATAGAACTCCCTTCGAGCATTAAGATCGATAACTACACATTTCAGTATATCACTCCGGAATACCGCGCTAAAATACGAAAAGCAATGCTCAACATTATCGCCGGCCGGACAGAAATCTACCACGAACAATACTGTTGCCAGATACAGGATTCACACAAACCGGTTTGGATGGAAAGCTATGCCATTATAGGCAAACGCGACCCCAAAACCAAACGTCCGACAACCATTGTCGGCGCATCGATGTACATCAACGAGCGCAAGCAACTCGAGCAGGAGCTAATCAGAGCCAAAGAAAAAGCAGAGGAAAGCAACCGGCTGAAATCAGCTTTCCTGGCCAATATGAGTCATGAAATCCGCACCCCGTTAAACGCAATCGTCGGCTTTTCAGGACTACTCGTCAACACCGAAGATTCCAAAGAAAAAAACGAGTATGTTAACATTATTGAGAATAACAATCAATTACTGTTGCAACTGATTAACGATATTCTCGACCTTTCCAAAATCGAAGCCGGGATACTGGAATTTTCTTATGCGCCTACGGATATCAATAAAATGTGTTATGAAATCGAACAAAGCTTTCTGCTCAAAATGCAGAACAAAAAAGTCGCACTGAAATACACGAAACACATGGATACCTGTGTTATCTCTACGGATTACAACCGGGTGGTACAGGTAATCACAAACTTCCTCACCAACGCCGTAAAATTTACCGCCACAGGCGAAATCACCTTCGGATACGAGCTAAAAGACCCGGAAACCCTTTACTTTTTTGTTTCCGATACCGGTTGTGGCATTCCAGCCGATCAACAGCAAAAAATCTTCGGCCGTTTTGTCAAGCTCAATTCTTTTAAACAAGGCACCGGCCTCGGCCTGGCGATCTGCGAAATGATTATCACCCATCTGAAAGGAAAAATCGGCGTTATTTCCCAACCAGGCAAAGGCTCGACCTTTTGGTTTACCCTCCCCTATCAACCGGCAGAGCTACCCGGCAGGAAAGAACCGGAAACCGGTATCATTCAACAATCTTTATTAACCATAAAGCCGATCATCTTAATTGCAGAAGACAATCCCAGCAATTTCCAGCTATTCGAATCCATTCTGAAAAAAGAGTATCAGTTAGTACATGCATGGAACGGACAAGAAGCTGTCAAACTGTTCAAGACCACCCACCCGCATCTGATACTGATGGATATCAAAATGCCCGGAATGGACGGTTACGAAGCAACCCGGGAAATTCGTAAATACTCAGATACGATTCCGATTATTGCTGTAACGGCTTATGCATTTGCAACGGACGAATCCCAGATCAAACAAAACGGATTCACGGATTACACGGCTAAACCGGTAAATGCAATCGGTCTGAAAAAGCTGATTATTCAGTATCTGCAAAAATACCTCATACTATAACCGGCAAAAATAATCCCAGCCGAAAAACGACTGGGATTACCTACGCCTTGCTTTTTGTTTTAATTTCTCCGCTCAAAACCGTCAATCTGATAATAAAGATCAGCACGACTATCCCCCAAGAGGTATTTCGCAAAATGGAACCACATCTTACGAACATAAAAATCCCGTTGCACACCTCTAAATCCATGCCGCTGTCCCGGTAACACTGCTATATCGAAATTCTTCCCTGCTTTTATCAATGCATCGGCCATCCGGAGCGTATTTCCCGGATGTACATTATTATCAATGTCTCCTGTCACTAACAACAAATAGCCTTTAAAATTACGTGCCAATTCCTGATTTGTCGGCACTTTCGTTTTAAAGCTAATCTCCTCCCGGTCTCCGTTTACCGTATCTTTTATTGTCTTTTTCTCCTCTTTTACACCGTGATGTGTCTCTCCCCACCATTTATTATAGATATTATTATCATGATTCCCCGCAGACGATACTGCCGCCGTATAAAAATCAGGATAAGTACACAAAGCAGCCGTCGACATAAAGCCTCCGCCGGAATGTCCGAAAATACCGACCTTCGTGATATCGATAAACGGGAAACGATCTGCCAATTGCTCTATACCATACTTATCGTCAGCCAGTGCATAATCCCGTAAATTATCGTACCCATAGGTATGATACCATTTATCCCGCTGCGGACTTCCTCCCCGATGCCCGAAATTCACAACGATAAAGCCGACCTGAGCCAAAGCCGCATTATAAACACCCGAAACACTGAAATCCAAAACCATCGCCTCCGTCTGCGGACCGGGATATACATACGAAATTATCGGGTAGTGCTTTGTCGAATCAAAATCATAAGGTTTCCACATGACACCGTATAAATCGGTTACACCATCCCGTGCCTTTACCACAAAGCGTTCCGGCATCTTCCATCCCGTCTCATACAAACGCCGCAAATCCGGACGTGCTAATTCCATAATCTCCCGGCCGTTATTATCCCGTAAAACAGAGCGCGGCTCCAAATCCACCCGGGAATAATTATCCACCATATAACGGCAGGATTTCGGCATTACGGTCTTGTGATTTGCATCTTCCGCAGTCAATAACGTTACACCGCCTCCGTCGATGGGGGCTTTGTAAACAAAAGCATAATAAGGATTGCGTCCTTTTTCCTTACCGTATCCTTCAAAATAAAGCATACGTCCTACCGTATCAATTTTTACCATCTGACCGGCGACCCAATTGCCCGCCGTAATCCGGTTTTTCAAATTACCGTCTGCATCATAGTGATAAAAATGTCCCCAACCGGTACGTTCAGACCACCAGATAATATCCTTCCCTTCATTTAAAAAAGCCGCCTCATACATCTGATCGTTAAAATAGGGCTTTGCCTTTTCACTAATCAACACTTTCGATTCTCCCGTTTCCGTATTGGCTTTACAAATCTCCAACTCATCACAGGTACGACGACGGCGCTCAAAGAAAATCTGCCCGGATTCTTTTCCGGCATGTAAAACACCCAAGGATTGATCTTTCCATTTATCGGTATTGATTTTCACCTGCTTCCGACTCTGCACATCGATCACGCTAAGCTCATACTGCGGCACCTCCTTATCGCCGGCCATAGCATAACGGTATTCCTCCAATTTCGGTCTGTCGGCCAATACATCGATCACCCATAAATCCTTTACCTTCCGGTTGTCCGAACGGACAACATACAATTTTTTGGAATCCTTAAACCAACGTGCACGCGCCCAGCCCCGCTCATTCGTCGTATCCCGCTCTTTATAAGCATAAGAGAAAAACGGTTCTCCGTCCGTCGTCAACTGAATTTCAACCGAATCTTTATCTCCCGTCTTCATCAAATAAAGATTATGTCTCCGGGCAAATACAATATAGGTACTGTCCGGAGAAAAAGACATCCACTTATTCTCCTTTTCCTTCTTCACCGAGTCTTTCTGCACCAACTTCTTCGTGTAAATATCATACTCATAATTAAAATCTTCCACCTTAAATTTAACCGTCCGTTCATCCTTTTTAAACTCGATATCCTTGACCGGCAAATTCCTGTAATTATATGGTTTATTGGTCATCTTAGTCAACTCTCCCATCAGATACATATTCTCGAAAAGAAAATCTTTGGTCCGCCGGGCAGGGTCCACAAAATAATATTGCACACCGTCACCCGTCCGGTAAGAATACCAAAATTTATCGCTGTCTTCCAAAAAATGAGGGGATACCTGTAAAGACCCGACCTCGTCAGCCACCTTTCTGAATTTTTCCGCTGCCCGGAAATTAGCCTTCTGTGCCTGTGTCCCGCAAACAACAAAACAAACCAGCAGGATTGTCATCCATTTTTTATTCATATTTATTTTTTTTATGTTTAAAAATTCCATCCCTCACACACATACGTTCTCCATCGGCAGACAATAATAGGAAAAAAGAAATAAAAAACATTATTTTTGTGAAACAAAAACAAACAAAATCATCCAGGCAATTCATGGAATACAGTGTACTATCACCGGATACAGAGCCCCGGTTTAAAGAAATCCAAAAACGCATCAGGCGTTTGCAAAACAGAGGGAATATCGAAAGTTTGGAACACTTGGGGATAAATACCGAAAACCAGATCGGAGCCAGCTTCTTATCTTTGAAGACCTTAGCTGCCTGTTATCAACCCGATGAAAACCTGGCAATCCTTCTTTGGAATACCTGTAAAAGAGAAGAGCAGATCGTCGCCTGTCTCCTACTTCCTAAAAAAATAAATAAAGAAAAAATTACACAATTAATTCAAAGTTGCTACAATACAGAACTCGCTGAATATTTCGGTTCCCTGTATCTTTGTCATCAGGAAAATTTAAAAGAAATAGCATCGGAATGGAGTGATTCGAACATCCCTTTCCAACAAATTGCAGCATTGACTGCCTGTGCCCGCCATCTGATCTTATACAAATCAGCCCCTGTAATTTCGGCTGATTTTCTCAAATTACTGTCTCACAAAGACTATACGGACAAATATGTAAAACTGGTTGCAAGCCGTTATTCCTAAAAAAGAAAAAAGAAAGAACTGTTAATATTAATTAATGTTAAACAGGCGTTATAAATTTCTTGGGGGTAATTTTTAATGGGAAATCTTTGTTACATTTGTAACGAAATTAGAGAAAAAAAGTATTAATTAATCATTTAATATAACAAACATGTCAAAATTAGATTTAAGTAAGTATGGCATTACGGGAGTAAAAGAGATTGTTTACAATCCCTCCTATGACGAGTTGTTCAAAGCTGAAACCGATCCTACACTGACCGGATATGAAAAAGGTCAGGTAACCGAACTGGGTGCAGTAAATGTAATGACAGGTGTATATACCGGCCGTTCTCCTAAAGATAAATTCTTTGTAATGGATGAAACCAGCAAAGATACAGTATGGTGGACTTCCGAAGAGTACAAAAACGACAATAAACCGGTAGATGCAAAATGCTGGAAAGCTGTAAAAGAAATTGCCGTAAAAGAATTATCAGACAAAAAATTGTATGTTGTTGACGCATTCTGCGGGGCAAATGCAAACAGCCGTCTGAAATTGCGCTTTATCATGGAAGTTGCATGGCAGGCACACTTCGTAAAGAACATGTTCATTCGCCCGAGTGAAGAAGAACTGGCAAATTTCGGCGAACCTGATTTCGTAATCATGAACGCTTCCAAAGCTAAAGTTGAAAACTACAAAGATCTGGGCCTGAATTCAGAAACAGCGGTAGTATTCAACCTGACAGAAAAAATCCAGGTAATCATCAACACTTGGTATGGTGGTGAAATGAAGAAAGGTATGTTCTCTTATATGAACTATCTGCTTCCGTTACACGGTATGGCTTCTATGCACTGCTCTGCCAATACTGATCTGAACGGTCAAAATACGGCCATCTTCTTCGGTTTGTCGGGCACCGGAAAAACCACTTTATCAACTGACCCGAAACGTTTATTGATCGGAGACGACGAACACGGCTGGGATGACGACGGAGTATTCAACTTCGAAGGCGGTTGCTACGCTAAAGTAATCAACCTGAGCAAAGAAGCAGAGCCGGATATTTACAACGCCATCAAACGCGACGCTTTATTGGAAAACGTAACTGTCGATGCAAACGGCAAAATTGATTTCGCCGATAAGAGCGTAACCGAAAACACCCGTGTTTCTTATCCGATCTATCATATTACCAACATCGTTAAACCGGTATCCAAAGGTCCGGCTGCCAAACAAGTCATTTTCTTATCAGCCGACGCATTCGGTGTATTGCCTCCGGTATCTATTCTGAATGCAGAACAGACCAAATATTATTTCCTGTCCGGATTTACAGCTAAATTAGCCGGTACGGAACGCGGTATTACCGAACCGACGCCGACATTCTCTGCCTGCTTCGGAGCTGCTTTCTTATCATTGCACCCGACCAAGTATGCAGAAGAATTGGTGAAGAAAATGGAAAAATCAGGTGCAAAAGCTTATCTGGTAAATACCGGCTGGAACGGAAGCAAAAAACGTATTTCCATCAAAGATACCCGCGGTATCATCGATGCAATTCTGGACGGTTCTATCGACAAAGCCCCGACCAAAACCATTCCGTATTTCGATTTCGTTGTGCCGACAGCCTTACCGGGCGTTGATCCGAAGATCCTCGATCCTCGCGACACTTACGCTAATGCAAGCGAATGGGAAACCAAAGCCAAAGATTTATCTGAACGTTTTATCAAAAACTTCAAAAAATTCGAAGGCAATACAGCAGGTAAAGCATTGGTTGCTGCCGGTCCGAAATTATAATAACGGATTCTTTATTCATACAAAACTCCCGGTTTTGCCGGGAGTTTTTTTATACAAGGCCTAAATAAAAAAGCAGTTCGGAAGAACTGCTTTTTCATTACTTCAATTTCTCTGTTATCCCAGATATCCTTTCATGATTCCCCGCTTACTGTTACGGACAAACATGATGATCTCATCTCTTTCCTTGGAAGCAGGCATTTCAGCTTCTATTCTCTCGATAGCATCCGAATTATTCAACCCGGATTGATAAAGAATACGATAAATATCCTGAATTTCATTGATTTTCTCATTGGTAAATTCCCGGCGGCGCAAACCGATAGAATTCACACCCGCATAAGAAAGCGGCAAACGTCCGGCTTTTACATAAGGAGGTACATCCTTACCGATCAAGGAACCGCCCTGAATCATAACATGCTTACCGATATGGACAAACTGATGCACAGCACTCATTCCGCCTAAAATAGCGTAATCATCCACCACAACCTCACCCGCTAATTGACAAGCATTCGTTATAATACAGTTATTACCGATGGTACAATCGTGAGCGATATGGGCATAAGCCATAATCAAACAATTATTTCCTATTTGTGTAACTCCTTTAGCTGCAGTCCCGCGATTAACAGTCACGCATTCGCGGATTGTCGTATTATCACCTATCTTTACAATAGATTTTTCTCCTTTGAACTTTAAGTCCTGGGGAACGGCTGCAATAACAGCTCCCGGAAAAATCTTGCAATTCTTACCGATATAAGTTCCTTCCAGAATCGTTACATTTGAACCGATACGCGTCCCTTCCTCAATTACGACATTTTTATCTATCGTTACAAACGGCTCTATCACCACGTTGTCTGCAATCTGTGCTTCGGGATGAACGTATGCCAACGGTTGTTTCATTCGTTTATTGTTTTAGTTACTAAATAAAATTCCAGCCTGCAAATATAATATTAGTTCTTGGTTTTTGCTACTTGAGCCATAAATTCTCCTTCGCAAACCAGTTTTTTACCGACGAAAGCATATCCTTTCATCGTCACAATGCCACGTTTTACAGGGGCCAGCGTGATTAATTTAAAAATCAACGTATCTCCCGGCACTACTTTTTTACGAAATTTTATTCCGTCTATTTTCATAAAATAAGTCGAGTAATTCTCCGGATCAGGCACCCCGCTCAACACCAGAATTCCTCCGCACTGTGCCATTGCTTCCACAATCAACACACCCGGCATTACCGGCTCTTCCGGAAAATGACCGACAAAGAAAGGTTCGTTCATGGTGACATTCTTACATCCGATCACCATATCATCCGTTACCTTGTAAATCTTATCCACCAGCAAGAAAGGCGGACGATGAGGCAGCAAAGCACGGATTTTATTGATATCCATCAAAGGTTCTTTCTCGAAATCGATATTTATCGGATATGCATCGTCTTTTTCCTCGTTCAATACCGCCTTGTATATTTTCTGTGCCATGGCCGTATTCGCTTTATGTCCCGGTCTCTCTGCAATCACACGTCCCTTTATAAAACGACCGCACAACGCCAGGTCTCCGATAACATCCAGCAATTTGTGACGGGCCGGCTCATTTCCAAAATAAAGCTCCAGATTATTCAAAATGCCTTGACGCACTTCGATGTCCTCATATCCGAATTGCTTGGCCAAACGGTCGATCTCCTCTGCTGAAACCTCTTTATCCACAATAACAATGGCATTCTGCAAATCTCCTCCTTTAATCAGGTTATTGGCAAAAAGAAACTCCACTTCCCGTAAAAAAACAAAAGTACGGCACGGAGCAATTTCTTTTGCAAAATCCGAATGCTGTGCAGAATAAGTGGCATATTGCATCGACAAATAAGGAGAATCATAAGCAACAACCAGATTTATACTATAATCCGTATCCGGCAGTAATGTAATCTTCGTTTGCGCATCTTCAGAAACGAACTCCATTTTCTCCTTCACCTCAAAATAGCGTCGTTCTGCCGTCTGCTCCTGAATACCGGCCTTTTCAATAGCCTCGACATAAAAACGGGAACTACCGTCCAGGATCGGAAATTCTTCCCCTTCCAGTTCGATATCGCAATTGTCGATACCGCAACCGTAAAGAGCTGCCATGGCATGTTCCATGGTATATATGCATATACCGTCTTTTTCCAGGCAACTGGCACGTTCCACAAACTTCACATATTCAGCCAAAGCCGGTACAACCGGCCTACCTTCCACATCTGTTCTTATAATTTTATAACCGGAATTTTCTTCTGCCGGTTTAAAAGTCACGCATACTTCTTTTCCCGTATGCAACCCTTTACCCTTTAGGGAAAACTCTGCTTTTAGCGTACGTTGTTTTACTGACATTATTGTTTTGACTTTAATGTTTGAATTTCTTTTTCCATTTCCCGGATACGTGTATATAATTCAGGGAATTTTCTGAATAGTACGTAACATTTCTGATATTGACCGGCATCAAATGCCGGAGCACCCATAACAACAGCCCCATCAGCAATTTTACCACCGATTCCCGCCTGCCCGGCAATCTTCACCCCGTTTCCGACCTCCAAATGCCCGGCAACTCCGGCCTGTCCTCCTAACATACAATTTGCACCGATCTTAGCCGTCCCGGCAATACCACATTGAGAAGCCATCACCGTATTCTCTCCGACAACCACATTGTGGGCAATCTGAATCAGATTATCCAATTTTACACCTTTACCGATACGGGTCGATCCCATCGTTGCCCGGTCGATACAAGTATTAGCTCCGATTTCCACATGATCTTCAATAATCACATTTCCAATCTGAGCTACTTTATTATACCCTTCGGAAGAAGGAGCAAACCCAAAACCATCCGCACCGATCACAGTTCCGGCATGAATCGTACATCCGTTACCCACAACACAACCGTGATAAATCTTCACTCCGGCAAAAATAGTCGTATTGTCTCCGATCGTCACCCCATCTCCGATATAAGCCTGGGGGTAAATCTTTACATGATTGCCAATACGCACACCTTTACCGATATAAGCAAAAGCGCCGACATAGGGTTTTTCCCCAATGACGGCGTTCTCACTAATATATGACGGTTGTTCTATTCCACTTGGCTGCGGACGCATATTCTCATACATCTGCAATAATTTTGCGATAGCTTCATAAGCAGAAGCCACACGTATCAATGTGCACGATACGGCATGAGCAGCCACAAAATCCTGATTTACCAAAACGACAGATGCCTCCGTCGTATATATATAATGCTCGTATTTCGGATTAGCTAAAAAAGCGAGCGTATTCGGCCTTCCTTCCTCAATCTTGGAAACATTATTCACACATACCTCCGGATCACCCTCTACAACTCCGTTTAATAAAGCTGCTATATCCTTTGCTTTAAATTCCATAAAATTAAAATTTCGGCAAACTTACAAATTTTATTTGTAACTCAATAAGTTTATTACAAATATGTTTCGTTTTCATCTCCCCATTTTCAACACAACACACTAAAAAACAACATATTACAACAAACCTTTAAAAAGTATGCCTGACTTCTGGCAAAACATCCCGGCAAAAACCTATAAAAGCAATAAACTTTTATCCACTTAATATTTTGTTTTTCAATAATTAGTATTACATTTGCACTGATTTTAAGCGATCACAAACACGAGGGGACGAAGTCGTCCCCTTTTGTTATAGAAAAAAATCAATATACGATACTGTAAAACGAATCTAAAGCTTGTCAGAAATCAGTAATTTGACAAAGAAACGAACGGATGAAAACTGTAGAAGAAATAAAAACGATCACAGAAGGGATCATCGGTGATTCCGAATTATTTGTAGTTGAAATCAAAGTTTTAAAAAACAACATCATTGAAATTTTTATCGACTCTCCGAAAGGTATAAATATCGACACCTGCAGCCGGATCAGTCGGCAAATAGAAGCCTGTCTGGACAGGGAAGATGAAGATTTCGAACTTACAGTCTCCAGTGCCGGTATCGGTTATCCTTTTAAAGTCGCCGGCCAATACCAAAAAAACATCGGCAACAAAGTCGTCGTGAAAACGGTAGATACCCTCCGGGCAGAAGGTATTTTAAAAGCCTATGACGGAGAAAAAATTATACTGGAATGCGAAGAGAAAAGACCGGTAGAAGGCAAAAAGAAAAAAGAAACTGTTAAAGTAGAAAAAACAATTCTTTTATCCGATATCAAAGAAATTAAGGATGTCGTCGAGATAAAATAACACGGTCGTCAAAAGGAAGGAAGAAAGAAAAATAAATAATCAAAATAAAAGCTAAAAAGCCAAATGGAAAATCTTAATTTAGTAGAATCATTTGCCGAATTTAAAGAATTCAAAAACATTGACAGAGCTACTTTAATGAGTGTATTGGAAGATATTTTCAGAAATATGCTCTTGAAAAAATATGGAACAGACGAAAATTTTGACATTATCATTAATATTGACAAAGGAGACCTGGAAATCTGGAGAAACCGGATAGTTGTTGAAGACAAAGATTTACAGAATCCGAATACGGAAATCGCTTTAAGCGAAGCCAAGAAAATTGATGAAGATTACGAAATCGGAGAAGACGTTACCGACGAAGTAAAATTGAAAGATTTCGGCCGGCGTTCCGTACTTGCTTTAAGACAAAACCTCTCTTCCAGAATCCTGGAACTGGAAAAAGACAACATTTACACCAAATACAAAGACAGAGTAGGCCAGATCATTTTAGGAGAAGTATATCAGGTGTGGAAAAAAGAAATACTTGTTCTCGATGATGAAGGCAACGAACTGATTATTCCCAAGCAAGAACAGATTCCCTCTGACTTCTTCAAAAAAGGAGATACGATTAAAGCAGTCGTTATCCGGGTAGAAATGCGGAATTCAAATCCCTATATCATCCTTTCCAGAACTTCACCTGTATTTTTGGAAAGACTTTTCGAGAATGAAGTACCGGAAATATTCGACGGACTGATCACAATTAAAAATATCGTACGGGCTCCGGGAGAACGGGCTAAAGTTGCAGTCGAATCCTATGACGATCGTATCGATCCGGTCGGAGCTTGTGTCGGTATGAAAGGTTCCCGTATACACGGTATCGTACGTGAATTGAGAAACGAGAATATCGATGTCATCAATTACACCAATAATCTCCAATTATACATTACACGTGCATTGAATCCGGCTAAGATCAACCACATTGAAATCGACGATAAAAACAAAAAAGCCAATGTTTACCTGAATCCGGAAGAAGTTTCTCTGGCAATCGGGAAAGGCGGTCTCAACATCAAATTAGCCAGTCAGCTGACCGGTTATGAAATCGACGTGTACAGAGAATTCGACGAAGCCCAGGAAGAAGAGGATGTGAACCTCGACGAATTCAAAGACGAAATCGAACCGTGGGTCATCGACGAATTGAAAAAAGTCGGATGTGATACAGCGAAGAGTGTACTGGAATTAAACGAAGATGAACTCGAAAAGAGAACAGATCTCGAAATCGAAACCATACGCGAAGTAATCAGTATATTGAAGGCAGAGTTCGAATAATTCCGCCGAAAACAATCTTGTAAAAAATTAAAATCTCTATATGCCAGTAAGATTAAGTAAAATAGCCAGAGAATTTAACGTAGGAGTCGCTACAATTGTAGAATTCCTGCATGAAAAAGGGATCAAGATATCTTCTGATCCCAACACCAAACTCTCTGACGAAAATTATGCCCTGGTGGCTAAAGAATTTTCTTCAGACAGCGAAGTGAAAAAGGAATCCACAATGGTTGACCTGAAAAATACCCGTAAGAAAAAAGAAACCGTTTCCATTGACGACATGGGTATTATCACGGAAAAGAACGATGATGAGGAAGAGTTCATTTCTGTAAAAGACGAAGTAAAACTGGAAAACAAAATCAAAGTAGTCGATCACATTGATTTAAACACACCGGCCAAAGTGCAGAAAGAACCGGAAGCAGAACCCGTTCAGCAGCAACCGGAGCCGGAACCGAAAGAAACAGAAAAGCCTGTTGCCGAAGAAAAAACGACACAGGAAGTTCCTGCTGTTAAACCGGAGGAAGAAAAAGAGAATACAGAAACCGATAACAACGAGACACCGTTTAAAATTACGCAACCGACAGTCAAAGACGTCAAAGTCGTAGGCAGCATTGATCTCGATTCCATTAATCAACGTACCCGTCCTCCGAAAAAAAGCAAACAGGAGAAAGAAAGGGATCGTAAAGAATTGAAAAAAGTAAACCGGGTCGCTGTGCCGATCAGGACAGAAACCCAAAATACCAATACGAATACCAATTCCGAAGAAAACTCGGAAGATGACGGAGACATCCGGAAAAAACGGAAAAGGATTCATCGTTCGGATGAAAAAGTAGCTGTTAATCCTTCAAACGATAAAAACAGCAAAATCGAAGAGAATAAAAAGAAACTCAAAAAACTGAAGAAAAAGAAACAGGACAAAACCGAAATTTCGGAAGAAGATGTCGACAAGCAAATTAAAGACACCTTCGCACGTCTCGGAAATAAAGGTAAATCTGCTGCTTCCAAACACCGCCGTGACAAACGGGATGCCGTGCAACAAAAATTGCAGGCAGAAATGGAACAGGAAGAAAAAGATAAAAGCGTTCTGAAACTGACGGAATTCGTTACCGTTGCTGAATTGGCAACCATGATGAGCACACCGGTAACGGATATTATATCGGCTTGCATGAGTTTAGGCTTATTTGTTTCCATCAACCAACGTCTGGATGCCGAAACCATTAACCTGGTAGCCGATGAATTCGGTTTCTCCGTTGAATTCGTCAGTATCGATATTCAGGAAGCAATTGAAGAAGAGGAAGATTCCGCTGAAAACATGCTCCCGCGTCCGCCGATCGTAACCGTTATGGGACACGTCGATCATGGTAAAACATCATTGCTCGACTACATCCGCAAAACCAATGTGATTGCAGGCGAAGCCGGAGGTATCACCCAGCATATCGGTGCCTACAACGTAAAATTGTCTGACGGTCGTGCTGTAACTTTCCTGGATACTCCGGGACACGAGGCATTTACCGCTATGCGTGCCCGCGGTGCGCAAGTAACGGATATCGCCATCATCATTATTGCAGCCGATGACAATGTCATGCCGCAAACCATTGAAGCCATAAACCATGCAAGTGCAGCGGGAGTGCCCATCGTATTTGCGATCAACAAAATTGATAAACCCGGAGCTAATCCGGACAAAATCCGTGAAGAACTGGCCAATATGAATTACCTCGTCGAAGAATGGGGAGGTAAATACCAATGTCAGGAAATTGCAGCCAAAAAAGGTCTGCATATCGAGGAACTGCTGGAAAAAGTATTGCTGGAAGCCGAATTGCTCGACTTAAAAGCCAATCCGCACAAAAAGGCCGTCGGTTCGATCATCGAATCTTCTTTGGACAAAGGACGGGGATATATTGCTACCGTATTGGTACAATCCGGTACTCTAAAAGTAGGTGATGTTGTTCTTGCCGGTCAATATTTCGGCCACGTAAAGGCCATGTTCAACGAAAGAGGTATAAAGCTGGAAAAAGCTGGTCCGTCAGAACCGACATTGATCCTTGGATTAAACGGCGCACCCCAGGCAGGAGACAAATTCAACGTAATGGCCAACGAAAAAGAGGCCCGTCTCCTGGCAAACAAACGCGAGCAATTACAACGGGAACAAGGCTTGCGTACGCAAAAACATATTACATTGGATGAAATCGGCCGACGGATTGCCATCGGTAACTTCCAGGAATTGAATATCATCGTAAAAGCCGACGTGGATGGATCGATAGAAGCCCTTTCCGACTCCTTGATCAAGCTGTCTACGGATGAAATTCAGGTAAATGTAATCCACAAAGCTGTCGGACAAATTTCCGAAGGAGACGTCATGCTGGCAGCGGCTTCCAATGCCATCATCGTCGGATTCCAGGTACGTCCTTCCATGAGTGCACGGAAGTTAGCGGAAAAAGAACAAATCGATATCCGCCTATATTCTATTATTTACACCGCCATTGAAGAAATCAAAGCTGCTATGGAGGGTATGTTATCCCCGGAAATCAAAGAAGAAGTCGTAGCGACAGTCGAAGTACTGGAAACATTCAAAATTTCAAAAGTCGGTACAATTGCCGGGTGTATCGTACGTGACGGAAAAATCGCCCGTTCTTCCAAGATTCGCATCATTCGCGACGGTATCGTAATTTATACAGGCGAACTCGGTTCTTTAAAACGTTTCAAAGACGACGTGAAAGAAGTTTCCAAAGGCTTTGAATGCGGTCTGAACATTACGAACTACAACGACTTACGTATCGGAGATATGATCGAAGCTTTTGAAGAAGTAGAAATTAAAAAGACCTTATAATCCCATTGAAGGTCATTTCCACAGAAACCTGTAAAGCTTCGGTCAATACCGGACTTTACAGGTTTTCTTTTTCCTGCGCGGCAAAAACTTTTGCTTTTGTATATTCGTAAAACTCTTAATACAACAATGTGTAAAAATTAAATCCTATGAATAACATAGCAAAAATTTTAGACGACAAACAGGAATACTACCTCGGTCACACCTGTAAAACCATAGACAAACAACTCATACATGCTCCCTCTCCCGACTTTGTAAGTGAAGTATGGAGCAATTCCGACCGGAATATTCCCGTACTGAAAAGCTTACAAACACTCTTTAGTCACGGCCGTTTAGCTGATACAGGCTATCTTTCCATTCTTCCGGTCGATCAGGGAATAGAGCACACGGCCGGAGCCTCATTCGCTCCCAATCCCCTTTACTTTGACCCGGAAAACATCATCCGTCTGGCAATAGAAGGCGGTTGTAATGCCGTAGCCTCCACATTTGGGGTACTCGGTTCTGTCGCCCGGAAATACGCACATAAAATTCCGTTTATCGTAAAAATCAACCACAATGAATTGTTGAGCTATCCCAACAGCTACGACCAGATCTTATTCGGTACTATCGATGAAGCCTGGAACATGGGAGCTGTTGCTGTCGGAGCGACCGTTTATTTCGGTTCGGTTGAAAGCCGGCGACAAATCATCGAAATAGCCCGGGCATTCGAATACGCCCATAAAAAAGGAATGGCTACCATTCTGTGGTGTTACTTGCGTAACCCTGCCTTTAAAACGGAACAAACCGACTTCCATACGGCTGCCGATCTTACCGGACAGGCCAATCACCTGGGTGTTACAATCGAAGCCGATATCATCAAGCAAAAATTACCCGAAACAAACGGTGGGTTTACCACCTTGCACTTTGCCAAATCGGATCCCCGTATGTACTCGGCATTGAGCAGTGAGCACCCGATCGACAGATGCCGTTATCAGGTGGCCAATTGCTACATGGGACGTGCCGGCCTGATCAACTCCGGAGGGGAATCACACGGAGATACGGATTTACAGGAAGCCATTATAACCGCCGTTATCAATAAACGAGCAGGAGGTATGGGCCTGATCAGCGGCCGCAAAGCCTTTCAAAAACCGTTGGCAGACGGAGTACGCCTGCTCAATGCTATTCAGGATGTATACCTGGACAAAAGCATTACGCTGGCATAATACAAATCCATACATATTTAATTTTAATCGATAAACATGAAAAAAATAGTATTACTTCGCCACGGCGAAAGTACCTGGAATAAAGAAAACCGTTTTACCGGATGGACGGATGTTGATCTAACGGAAAAAGGAATCGAAGAAGCGGTAAAAGCCGGAAATCTATTAAAAGAAAAAGGTTTTCAGTTTGAAAAAGCCTACACTTCCTTTCTGAAACGGGCAGTAAAAACCCTGAATGTCGTACTCGACCGGATGGACCTCGATTGGATTCCCGTAGAAAAAACCTGGCGGTTAAACGAAAAGCATTACGGTAACCTGCAAGGCTTGAACAAAAGCGAAACAGCCGCTAAATACGGAGAAGAACAAGTATTGATCTGGCGCCGTAGTTACGACATCGCTCCGCCGGCACTCCGGGAAAACGATCCGCGTAATCCGCGTCTGGACATCCGCTATATGGGAATTCAAAGCGATCATCTCCCGTTGACGGAATCCCTGAAAGACACGGTCGAACGTATACTTCCTTACTGGAAAGAAGTAATCGTTCCGACATTACAACATTTCGACCAGCTCCTGGTTGTAGCTCACGGCAACAGCCTGAGAGGAATTATAAAATACCTCAAAAATATTCCGGACAATGAGATTGTAAAGCTAAACCTCCCGACAGCCGTTCCCTATGTATTTGAATTCGACGATACGTTAAAATTACAAAAGGATTACTTCCTCGGCGATCCCGAAGAAATCCGTAAAATGATGGAAGCTGTCGCCAAACAAGGCCAGAAAAAATAATTTATGATTTATGATTTTTGATTTACGATTCTTATCAACCGGTAAATTCCGCAAATCTCACAAACGAACTTTCAAATCAGCCATAAACGGGTTCAGGAAATAATCTGCAACCGTAAATCAAAAATCATAAATCATCTTTCCTTCCTCCCGCCACTGCTGATTCAAAGTTAAATTCAGCGTTGAATAACTTTCGGATATTTATTGTTAAAGCGGTAGCCCACCCCCAGCATCAGAAAATTAGGCGTACTGAAATCGTGAATACTATAACCGACATGAACAAAAGAACTTCGGATAACGGCAATTTTCAATGCCAAAATCTGATAAAAAGCCTTCAAATCCCCTTTTCCGTGTAAGACATTACCGCCGACACCGATTCCGATCGTAAAATAAGGCATCACATATTCCGCCCGGCCCGAAATACCCAATGCCAGTTGTTGATGGAGCGGAGGCTTATAAAACTCCTGTGTCGTACCGACAATATAATCCTCTGTAAAAACATTGGCACTTCCATCGTATACCCCATCCAACGACAATCCGATACGGAACTTATATCCGATATTATACATCGGATTAAAATTGAAGCCGAACACCGTATAGGCCTCCGGTGAAGCCACCTGCTTATCACCGAAAATAACCCCTTTCCGGCGCCACGAACCGAACAACACCAAATCGTAACTGATATGACGGGGAAACTTCGGTACAAAAGGCTTAAACAAAGACTTACCCAGTAAATCCTCTTTTCTGTTCATATTATATACCAAACCTATTTTCAAATCGACGGTATTCAAACCCGCATTCGGAATACGCGTATTACCGTTGGAAAAATGACTCAACGTCACACCGGTCATCAAATCCAAATGCCGGAAAAGACGCCAGTTTAAATAAAAATTAGTATTGATATAGGCATTTGTACTCGACCCGATCACCTTATTATAATTGTTTTTTCCGTAATCGTACGGTTTCCATCCCACTGAAAATCCGAAATTCCACTCATAATTAAGTGACAAATAAGAAGTAAAACGGGTGATACGTGCCCCCTGAAGCAAATAAAATGCAACCGGATTTCCTATTTCCTTCCGGTCCCCGAACGTATAGTAAGCCAATCCGGCCCCTTGGTATGCCCCTCCGTAAATCCGGTCGGCACAGGTATTGGGACGAAATTGAAACGAATAATTCAGATGAGAGGAAAAGGTATGTTTGATCGGTTTCCGATACATATTCTCTCCCCGCAGAAAAGAATTTGTCGTAAAAATATACCCCGGACGGGCTTCTACACTCAATCGATGAATAAAGCGACGCGAAAACGGCAGAGAAGCCGTATCGGAAGCAAAGTAATCAACCGCTTCTTTTTTTTCAGGCAACGATACGGTCGCCCCTCCCGCCCCTCCGGGAATAAGTATCCTTTCTTCTGCACAGGCTATACCGGACAAATAAAAAAGCATCACACCCAAAAGGGATATCACGTTCCACATCTGCATCTTACTTTTCATATAACTTCCCAAGCCTTATTTTACAATAGATATGCAGGAGCATTTTTTTCCAATAAGGTGCAAATATAATGATAATAAAATTGATAATACCTTACAAACAGTTAAGAAAAAAGGAGGTAAACCGCACAGATACTTAAATTTCACCCTCCACTTCTTCCTCTATAAACTCATCCCGGATCCGGGTATTTCTTGCTCACCTCCCTTAACTGCTTGAATTATGGAAAAAGGGAAAGCCTGTAAAAATACCGTAAAAATCCATTCGCTAAATCCGAGTTGCAGGTTAAAATATTTCATACTACATTGCATCCGCGAAATCAATGAACAACTTATTGGGAGCTTCAAATTTATTACATCTGAAACAGTAAACATCCTTTATTCCTCAATTATGTGGGTTACAATATTATTAGCTTCGATCGGAATATCTCTATCAGGACTTATTATTTCTGTTACATTTTACGGCGAAAATATAAAAGAATGCTGGAAAGAAACACTCATCTCATCCCTTTTAATTATTCCTGTTTTTATGTGTGTCATTTCACTATCGGTAATCGTACCGTTCGGACTGTCAGCATTGGGCATTGCTAATGAATATATACTCCTCGTGTTAATTATCAGTATGCCAATTATGACAACACCTATATTCTTATACAAGTACATTGTCATCCCGTTATATTATCTCTTATTCCGGAAAAAAGAAATGAATCCTGAATACACCAAACTTTTGACCGATAACGACTGTCATGGAAAAGTTTTTGTCATTAAAAACTCCAATATTGCATGTACTATGGGGATAACAAAGAAAAGTCAAATAATAATGATTGGTTCTAATCTTATAGAAAATCTGTCTAAAGATGAATATACAGGTATTTTACTCCACGAAATTGGACATATCAAATACAAGCATTTACGTAAACTCATACTTATCGACATTGTCGGCGTATATATTACCATGCTCACCGGTTTTCTTGCATCCTACAGCAGCAACAAGAATCCCTATGTCATCGTCGCAGCAATCGGATTATCCGGAGGGTTAATACCATTTCTCAGAATAATAATGAAGCAATATGAGAAAAAAGCAGATGGTTACGCAGCTCAAATTATTGGTGCTGATACATATATATCGGCTCTTACAAAATTAAACGGACTCTTTGCGGGCAGAATGGATAAATACGATATTGAACATCCCAGATTAAAAGATAGAATTGAAAATATAAAAAAATGTTGCAAAAACCGACATTAACATATTCACAATGGCATTTTTCAGGTGATTCCAAACCTCTGTATGCAACACCTCCCGGCAATCCTTCCATTCGAATCCCGGTACATTAAAAAAAGAGCTAATCGATCCGATTAACTCTTTAACTTCAGCGGAGAGAAGGGGATTCGAACCCCTGATACCCTTTTGAGGTATACCCGCTTTCCAGGCGAGCCAGTTCAGCCACTCCTGCATCTCTCCAATACAGCGGGGCAAAGATAGAAAAAAAAGTAAATAATATAACAAGAACCCGAATTATTTTCAATCTAAAAAGGATAACCGATGGCCAGATTCAATACTAATCCGTCTCTGAAATCATAATTCCTGATATTAAAATATCCGGGTTTCCCCGTATTATAAGGAGCATGCAAGGCCACGCCCAAATCTGCCCGGATAACGATATAAGTAATATCGTAACGTAACCCGAAGCCGGTCCCCAAGGCAATTTCCCGCCACAAATCTTTCAAGCGGAATTCCCCGCCGGGACGTTCCTTTTCTTTCCGCAACAACCAAACATTTCCGGCATCGACAAATACAGCTCCATTCAACCGGCCGGCAATTTTAAAACGATAACCGATATTTCCTTCCAGCTTAATATCTCCGGTCTGATCCAGGTAAGCCGTCACCGACCGTTTTTCCGGATGATAGCTTCCCGGTCCGATCGATCGGATCTGAAAAGCCCGGATACTGTTGGCTCCTCCGATATAAAACTGCTCGCTGTAAGGCATCACTCTCGAATTTCCGTATGCATAGCCGATTCCTCCCATAAGCCGCATAGCCACCTGACTGTTTTCGGATACCTGACGATATTTGATAATCTCACTCGTCAATTTCAAAAATTGTGAATAGCGATTTCCCAATATCTCACGCCCTTCTCCCCTTTTCCCGGCCAGATACTGAATACCGGAAATAATATTCCCGGCCTGTGTAATGGAAGTTTGCCAGAAAAGCCGGTTGGGATTCCGGTAGGTCGCCGCCCGGTCAAAAGTATAGGTATACGACATCGACGGTATAAACTGATCTTTAAAACTCAGGGCTATCGCCGGATTTTTGTTCAGGGTAGAATCAAACTCATGTGACGTTCGCAACAAATGAGTATAATTCAATTTGAAAGGCACCACCGAATGATAATTCCGCCGGGAAGAATTAAAATCATAAGTAGCGCTTCCCCAAAACGAAATCATTCGGAAATAGCTATGCCGGTTCAGAAAATCCGTTCCGATCTGAAAATGAGTCCTCTCCTGACGATCCTTTCCCGATTTCAGAAAGCCGGGTACCAGCAAGCGCGGAACCGACAAATTCAGATTGACGCCCAACTCATAAGAGTTAATCAACCCGGAACGGCCTTTCGTCGTCTTTTCCCCTCCGACTTGCCATTCATAGGCTCCGGTCAATTTTAAAGAAAAAGTTTCCGCCCGTTTAAACATATTCTTATTATTCAAACTCAAGATCAATCCCGGCCCCAATAAATTATTCGATTTTGAGGCGATATCGACTTCCACTTCCGTTTCTATCGGCAAGGCATAATCCGCCGATATCTTATAATCCAGCTTACGTCCGTATGAAGTATCGACCGGATTGATCGTCAAATTGACGAATTTAAATACCCCCAGTTGCACGATTCCGCTTTGGGTCCGGTTTTGACGGCGGGCCGTATACAATTGTCCGGGACGCACTTTCACGGCCTGAGACAAGATTTTCGGTTTTAATGTCTGGGGAGGCGAATAATCCATTTGCAGACGATCGTATTCCAAGGTATCCCGCCGGTCCGAATCGTCGTTCCCGAATAATGAAACGTCCACATTCCGTATTGTATAGGGATGAAAAGCCACTTCCGGGATACCCTGCTTTAATCCGATACGCAAATCGACTTCCCCGTGCCGCCGGGTGGTATCCGCCAAAAATTCGATATACTGGGGCTGAAAATAATAATATCCCCGATTGCGTAATATATCCGATATGCGTTGTCGTTCCTGCTCCAGCACATTTACATCATACTGTTCGCCGGCCTTGAGCAAACTAAACCGCATCGACTGCCTGACCAAAGAATCCATCTGTCCTTTCCATCCCCATAAATCGACGGAACTATAACGGAAAGGATCGGGTAACTTCACCCAATAACTGATTTTGGCCTTTTTCGGATTACGTTTACGGGGAATAATCTCATAACGGCTTTCCAGACCGAAAAAACCGAAATCTTTCATATTGTTTTCCACCATCTTCAACCTCAATTCAGGTTGTACATCCGATATCAGTACCGGTTCTTTCGCCAACTTACGATAAAGCCACCATTTGAGCCCTTTTTCTTTCTTTATATGCCAGTTATACACCCACAAACCAATCGGGAACGGACTTCTGACATAAGGTGCAAACAAAGGATTGTTAGGCGGATAAGACATCGGTGACGTCAATGCGGATTTCTCCGGCCCTTTCAGCTTCAACTTCGGCGGAGTTTCAATTTTCATTTTCTTTACACCGGTATACAGCACCTCCCCGTCTGTCAGTTTTTTCGTTGTAGAACAAGAAAAAAACAACAGACAGAAAAAGGACAATAGGATACAGTTTCTCATCATTTCCTGGTTTCCCGTTTTGACTTTCGTATAAACAAATCCTTTACTTTCCGGAAACTCTTTCGCAACACAATACCGACACCCGTTTGGGTCACCTCTCCTTCCAGAACACTTTCATAATTGGTATGACGAAATACCTTTAAAAACCAATTCCGGTTCTTGGTAAACATATATTCAATAGCAATATCATCAACCAAATTATCTTCCATACTGCTTCCCGGATCATTATCCGCAGATATACGTCCTCCGATCTTTACATTCACCTTATCATTGAACAATTGCTTCGAAAACTGATAAGAATAATCGGTACGTTTCGTTTCCTGTCCTCCGGCCCCGATCTGATTATAAGTATCGATACCGAACGTCAACCCGGCATTCTTCAAATATTTACGACTCCACTGATTCAATTCTTTCTCCACAAAATTATTCAGCGTATTGTTGGCAGTACTTCCCGTATTGACAGTACCGGGTCCTGAATACGTCCCATATATCAGCAGATTCATAGCCTGTTTCGTCCTTTCTTCCGGAGAGAAAGCCGCCAATTGCACCTGAATAGCCTGATCATTGGGAGCCGCCAGATCAAAAGTAATCTGCGGCTGCTGCAAATTTCCCTGAATCAGAATCATAGCAACGAAATTCACCAGGCGGGAAGATTGATTATCCTCCGTTACACTGACCCTTACCGATTCGCTGGCCGTAATGTGAAATGCCGGATTATCGACAGGCCCGGTCCACTCGACATAACTGCCGCTCTGTATGGTAAACAGTTTATTCCCCACCACCGGTATGGCATAACGTACAGTACCTCCTGCCAACGTATACTTACCGCTTAAATTATTTCCTTCCTCGGGAGTAATCGAAAAAATCAAATTACCCCCTCCCTGAATAGCGATCTGGTTATCCCCCCCTTCCGACAAATCCACATTCACATTCACGGCATCTCCGATCTCGATAAACACTTTCATATTGAAACTTCCGGTATTCACCCGATTGGTCAACAAATCCTTTTCCAGCAACGTTGTATCCCGGAAAGAAACAAAACGCACCAAATCCACACTCCGGTCCTTTAATTCAGGGGAAGAATTACGTAACACATAATTGATTGCCGTATTATTCAGCAATTTGACATTCCCGGTCAACTTCAGGTGGTCGAAAGGTCCCTGGATAGAAGCCGACAAATCGGTATATGCCTTTCCATACACCATCGACTCCGGATTGGCCTTCACGTTCACAATCTGGAAATCCCTGGCAGCAAGAGTCAAATCCATCCCCATCCTCGTCAAGGGCATCACTGTAACCGAACCGTCCACTGTCAGTGCATGCCGGTTCGGTGCCCAAAAACCGAACTTCTCGAAAAGAATCTTTCCGCTTTTTACCGGAATATAAGTCGTATCCAATACAAATCCGGTCCCCAGCATCGTTATATCTGCTTTGGCATCCCGGAAAGCAATTCCTCCGTTGACCGACATATTATCCATCGTTCCCCGGAGGTCTATTTTCCCTTGTAACTCTCCCGTCAACCGTAACAAATCCGACGGTAAAAAAGCATTGACGACGGATAACGGTAAAGAAGGCAGATCTACATCCACGGTAATCTCCCTGTTCCGGTCAGAAGTCGAGAAATCACCTTTGGCCACAGCCCTCGGTTTATCATCCAGATAAAGGGTAAAATCGACGGAATGATCCGTAAACCGGTTAGCCGCACTATAACTGACATCCAGATTAACATCCCCGATCCGCTGTTGTTGGTAATAAAAATTCAGAATATTAAAATCCCCTTCGGCTATCGTATGTCCATCCACCGTATAAAACAACAAATCCGTTCCTAGAATACCTTGTATATCCGGCACAAAAGGAATCATATTCGAAACCGAAGCCAGATCAATGCCATTGATTTCCACCTGAAGACGTCTTTTCTCATCTCCGTGGTCTTCCAAAGACTGCAAACTGATCAACTTCTCCTGATAAGCCATACGCAAGTCCGCAGTCATCACCCCTCCTTTATAAAAATTCAATTCATTACCGGCGTTGACCATCCATTTCGTATATCCCAGAACCGGATCATGCGGAAAAAAGTTAACCGAAAAAGAACTATCCCGGAAAGTAAACGCCGCTCCGAAATCCACACCGACCTGCCCCTCCTTATTCTTTTGCAAGGCAGCAAGCTTAAAACGGTTATCCCGAACAGAGCCGTAGAGCACGACATCATACAAATCTTTTACAATCCCTTGTGGATTGAGAACTTTAACACGATAATCCATGCCATTCTCCTGCTGATGCAAAGAGATACATACGGAATCGAATTTCACCTTATCCAAAACAGGCCCGACAATCATGGCCTCCATATTTACTCCTTCGCCTTTTTGTGAAGCGGATTTCAACGACACCTCTTTAAAACGAATGCCCCGGGCCTGCAAATAACGTCCCATGACATTATCGACACTTCCTTCTATTGTCAGTGTATAATAAGGTAACAACGCCTGTATGCTATCCATTGCCAAACGCCGCTGCCGCACCTGTCGCTGAATCTCGCCGACGGCATTTCCCAACATCGCCGAAATCTCCGTCACAGCCGTATCGCTCCTGAATGCCAGCCGGAAATCACCGGAAACCAAATCCGCTTCCGTTTCTGCCGGTTCACTGTCCAGGCGCAAAGTTAAACCGCCTAAATCATAAGAATTACGGGCATCCTCAACCTTCACCTGACGGATATCCGTATTCAACAATATTTCTCCCTGCCTCCCCAGACTTGCTTTAATATCGAAATTCATCCCGACAGAAAATTCTTCAGCCACCCAATGCAGTTCCTGCAAAGCGACTTTTTCTACCTTTCCGTTTACATCCACAGCATACCTTTTCCCGATAGAATCGGCTTTAAAGGCTATCTCCGACAACAATGCCGGATCACCGCTCTTCAACAGCCCGTTTATACGGGGCCCCTGCACATCGGTTGCCAATAAAATATCCCGGTAACGATGTCCTTTATAAACCAATTCCCGTAAATCGAGAGTCAAACGGGCATCAGCCTTTCCGAACCGATACCCGTGCCCCGTCAACTTAATATCCGTCGTCAATATTCCGAGAGAATCCGCAGGCAAAAAACGTCCGATATCAAAACGGTCCGATACCAAACGTACATCATACCCTTCATTCTTCACGTCATAACTGCCGTCTACAGTAATACAGCCGGCTTCCCGGCAAAGTTCCAGACGGGGATGTAACACCCCTGCCCCGGCACGAGCCGCCAAAGACAACCGCATCTGATCCGGTATGCGGAATCGCTTATTCTTTTCATTCAAAAAAGAAACATCCTGAATATTTCCCTCCAGATTCAAAACTCCGGCAAGATTATTCAAATCACGGAATGAAGCCACCTCCCCCGTACCCGACAAATCGAAATTACCGGGCATCACAGCCATAAACTTCCGGATACCGATACGATCCTCCCGATAAGAAATATCCATATCGAACTTTACACTTTTTCTCTCCATCCCCGACGGCATCTGCGCCCAAAACAAACGGACATCCTCCATCCCCACCGAAGCTTCCAGAACAACCCGCAAAGGCTCGGTCTTGCCTATCTCCGCCAACGGAGCATCGGACAAAGCGTTCAAACGTATGCTAGTGTATGGGGTCCGGATGCTGACATTTCCCAACTCGGTCCGTCCCTCACCCATATCGACATTCGCCTGCATCTTTTCAATCCGTCCACCTTGGGCCCTCACAACCTGCAAACGACTCAAATCAGCCTTTACAACAGCTCCCCGATTATATACGCTATCGATCCGAAGTCCGATATCCGTCAAAGTAAGCTCAAACTTTTTATTTTCAGTTCCCGACATTGAAAAAGCCGAATTTTCCAATTCCAGATGGCCGGCTTCTACGGTCCATAAGCCGGCAGTATCCGGAGATACCGCCCCCCGTACCGGACTTACACTCTGCGTATCCATTGGAATCAAATCGCAAACACCTCCCGACAAATTCACAGAATCGACATTCACCTGCCGGTGCACCATATCGACAACACCTCCGGCAATTATTCCTTTTCCAACTCCGGCATACAAACGCGACAAAGCCTCCGAGGTCATTGTATAATATACCCGATCGATCTCCAATTGCCGGATAACAAATGTCCAGTCGAATGAAGAAGCATTTTTTATAGTATCCCGATCTTCCCTGCTCACGCCGGTCGCAAGAAACACATCTCCTCCGGAACACAACAGACGGCTGATATCCACACGTTTCTCCCGTAAACTAACCACATCCGCCTGCAACCCGACCCGATCGGTACGTACTTTCAAAACCATACCGGTAGTGTCGTTTCTCAAATTCAACACCACATCTTCCAGTTGTAAATCATCTACGGCAATCTGTCCCCACATTAAACGGCCTATCCCCGCATCCAGACGTAAACGTCCCAGATAAGCCAACGTATCGGTATTCGTTTTTCCCGCATATACCCTTTCCAAAGATAAATCTACCGGAAATTTCAAAGATAACTCTCCGATCCCGACCGTCATATCCCAGCGCGAGGCTGCATATTCCACCACCCTGTTCTTTATATAACGCTGTACGGCAGGTATATAAAGCAAGCTAACCAGCAGTAGAATCAACGCCACAAGAACCCCCAGCGTCCGAAAAAGATATTTAAAAAACTTCCTCATACTTCAGCCCGATACATACAGTTTAAAGATAAAAAGTCAAACATCAAAAATAAAGAAATAATATGGGAAAAAGAGGATGTGTCAAAAGTAAACTTTTGACACATCCCCTTCATGAGTGACCGGTCACAGCTCTTCTGTATTAAGAAGGCATGTTATTTTCCCAATCGGGGTTCTGAACGACTCCGAAACCGGCGTTTACTTCGGAAGCGGGTATCGGATATACAAAGGCTGCCACATTAAAATCCTTATAGCTGCCATTGGATACACTGATCAGCATTCCGGTACGCCGTGCATCATACCAGCGGAAACCTTCTTCGAAAAACTCCCGTCTCCGCTCCTGGGCGATGAAATCCAGCAAATCAGCAGTTCCCGAAGGTAAGTCCGTAACCGCAGTGATAGCCGGATTTCGCTTGGCCGTATACAGCAAAGCTTTTTGTGCTTCACCCGTATTGTTCAGATGGGCATAAGCTTCCGCCTCAATCAGCTTCATCTCTGAAATCCGGAACACCGGTATATTATTGACAGCTTGAGAAGTCGGTATACCGTCGAATTTTTTCGGATGCCGCGTTTTTACATCGATCAGCTTCAGCCGGACATCATCTGCACCGAAAATTTTGACAACCGTATCGGTAAGAGCCCCCCTGTAGCTGCCATACAGCGTATTCAACGAATTGGCCGACAAATTATCGTTCTCCGATTTGGCAATTGTAAAAATATCTTCGTCACTGATGGCCGTCGACGACCACATCTTCAAATAAGCTTCATTGGAAATCTCCGTAGCATTCCGTAAAATAACGGCTGAATCGGCTGCAACGATCGCCCGGTTATAATTCTCCATATACAACGACACCCGGGCCTCCAAAGCATAAATAGCCGCACGGTTCATATAATACTGATCCGGCAAAATAACATCGTCCTCATTATTCAGATTGTAATTGTCAACATAAGTATACCATTTGGCAGATTCTGCTATGTCTGCCAATATATTGGCATAAGTTGCATCCACAGTCGCCCGTTCTACCTTCGTAAAAGAAGGAATGGGTTCTTCTCCCGGCAATACGATCCCCAATTGAGAATTGGCTTCCCCCGCTTTATAAGGCAAAGCAAATACGTTGACCAACACATGCTGAGACAAAGCTCTCAATGCATAGCACTGAGAGATGTACGAATGCAAACTGGCCACATCCTTATCCGATAAATGCAAAGACCCGGCCTTTTCCAAAACGGCTTTAGCTCCCGCAATCGTACGGGTAGCCCGGTCGAGTACCTGATAGCCTCCCAGCCAGATTTCGTCCAGATTCCCGTCGGTATCCGAAAAATTATACCGGTTGATAGACAGGAAATGACCCGTTGAAGCACTGGCAACAGCATTGTCTGCAGCCATATCTCCCAAAGCTACGACATTTCTTCCGTAAAAATAATAATAGCCGAAAGCATAGTACATACCGTTCATGCCGTTCTGTACATCCTGCACCGTTTTGTATGCATCGTCCGTAGGTACATTCTGGAAATTGTCCAAATCCAGAAAATCATTACAGGAACATAACAGCAATACGGGCAGCCCGATTAAATATTTCAATTTATTTTTCATATACTGATTTTTTAATTATAAGCCGTCGGACGGCAATTGTATTTTATCTTTTAAAAACCGATGGTTACACCGAACATGATATTCCGCGGTGTCGGATAATTCCACCATTGTATACCGTTAGCGCCGATACCTGCAGGATCGAATCCCCGGAAATTCTTGGCACAGAAAGTATACAGATTGTCAGCCGTCATAAAAACACGGGCCGATCCCAAATGAGCCATATCCGTAATACGTTTCGGCAATGTATACCCCAAAGACATCGTCCGGATCTTCAAATAACGCCCGTTCATCAAAAAGCGGGTAGAAGCGTTGTTAGCCGCAGAGCCGTCTCCGAATACAAAGCGCGGCACGTCCGTACGGTCTCCCGGTTTCTGCCAGCGATGGTCATATACATACCGGGTGGTATTATCAAATCCGGAACCTCCGATCTGTTCGTCATACGTCAGATTATCTCCGTAAATCTTACCGCCTAATGAATAATTCAACTGAAATGAAAAATCAAACCCTTTATAACTCATACGACTGATAACACTCCCCTGAAATTTAGGACTGGCAGCTCCGACATAACGTTTGCCGGCTTCGTTGTAATTCTTCGTAATTTCGCTTCCTGTCGTTCCTTTATACCATTGTGCTTCTCCGGTTTGCGGATCCACACCGGCATATTTCTTCATCTTAAACGTATAAATATCACGTCCTTTCTCGACAATTGTAATCGCACCCTCTATAGGTTCGTCCGTACTCAACTTGACAATCTTATTCTTATTGTGAGAAGCGACCAAACTCAAATCCCAATTAAAACCGTTCAAGCGCAAAACCTTGGCATTAATCGTAAACTCAATACCCTGATTTTCCAGTTTACCGATATTTTTAGGTATCGTCTCCAATCCGGTAGTCCGGGATACGGGCACCAGAAATACCATATCCTTGGTCCGGTGGTAATAATAATCGAATTCCAAAGTAATACGGTCCAGGAAAGAAACATCCAGTCCGACATTGAATTTATTCGTCTGCTCCCATTTCAACTTGGGATTCCCCTGCTGCTCGTGTGCACTTCCCGGCAGACCGTTGTAATTATAGCCGAATCCGAACAAATTCCGGGAAGCATACCAACCGTGGGCAAATGCCGAATCCCCGACATCCTGATTACCGGAAGTACCGTAACTGGCCCGTAAAGTCAGGTTGTTCATCCAGGACTTTACCGATGCCATATAATCTTCTTCCGTCAAACGGTATTTGACTCCGACAGACCAGAATCCGGCCCATCTGTGATCCTTTCCGAAACGGGAAGAACCGTCGGCCCGGGCACTGGCAGAGAAATAATATTTATTCATATAATCGTATTGGCCGTTAAAAAAGAAGGAAGCCAACGCAAAATCATTTTTACTGGTCGAGGCAGAACTGGGCACAGCAGCATTCGCCACCTGGTTCATATTGAACAACGGATAATTGGAAGCTGCCAGGTAAGAAAGATTTTCCTTCGTTTTCTGTACTTCCTGACCAACCATCAGATTGAGATTGTGCACGTCGTTTATCGACTTGATATAACTCAATGTATTGGTGATACTGAGCAATGTACGGGTTGTCGTACCCTGTTCGCCCAACCCTCTCATATCCGCACCCTGCGGCTGCAAAAACGACCAATACCCGAATTCTTTCAAATCATAAAAATCAATACCGATACGGGAGTTAAAAATCAAATCCGGCCGGAAATTTACCGTCAGATAAGGAGTAATTGTCGCACGGTACTGTTTCCCCTCACTCTTATCTCCGTATTTGCTTCGTTGAGCCACAGGATTATATCCGTTAAGGGTATTGAAATTCCAATCTCCGTTCTCATCTTTCACCGGTATCAAAGGAGATTGCATATAAGCCTGGGTAATCGGGTCGGAAAAATAACCGCCCCCAGCACCCATATTGGTTTTCGTATAAGAAAGATTCAAAGCAAATCCGTAACTGATCAGTTTACTGGGAGACTGGGAAAAATTAAAACGTCCGGAATAACGCTCCAGGTCCTTACCGATCACCAATGCTTTATTATTAAAATAGTTGAAAGACGTATAGAACTTAGGAGCCGTTTCCGTATTGCCCCCTCCCTGTAAATCGAGATTGTATTCCTGAACGAATCCGACGCGGGTCACCTCGTCAAACCAATTGGTATTCGTCTTTCCGTCGGTTTCCAGATAAGCATACATCATATCCTTCATACCTTCCGGAGTATAAGGGAAATAACCGCCGAACACCACGTTATTATAATAAGCGGCATTACCGCCCTCCCCATACAATTCGTAATCGTTCATCAACCCTTCCACCTGTAATTCGGTGTAACGTTTTGCATCCAACGGTTTATAAGCTTTAGGAATGGAAGGTTTCATCTCCATACCCAATTTAACCGTCAGGTTCACCTGCAACTTTCCGGCCCGGCCCTTCTTTGTCGTAATGACGATTACCCCGTTAGCAGCCCGGGCTCCATAAATAGAAGTTGCCGTAGCGTCTTTCAATACGGTCATCGATTCGATATCCGAAGGACTTAATGTAGAAAGCGGAGACAACGATTGCGATTCGGAAGAACGCATCCCCATTGTTTCTGCCGTAACAGGAACACCGTCAATCACATACAAAGGCTGTGTACCGGAATTCAAAGAATTACGTCCCCGGATGAAAATGGTTGCCGGAGCACCGGGTTGTCCGGAAGATACATTCATCTGTAATCCGGGCACGGTTCCCTCCAGCGCTTTGATCGGATTGGCATCCGTCTTATCGGCAATATCCTTGGAACCCACAGTAGAAGCTGCCCCCGTAAATGCTTTTTTACGGGTCACTCCATAACCGGTCACCACAACTTCTTCCAGATTCTGTGCATCACTCTCCAAAGCAACATTAATCACCTGACGATTGCCGACAGTCTCGTTCTGCGTTTTCATGCCGACAAAAGAAAAAATAAGTACATCTAAAGGCGCTGCTTCAATTGTGTAACGACCGTTCACGTCCGTAGCCGTTCCGGTCTGCGTTCCTTTTATCACAACGGAAACGCCGGGCAGCGGAAGCCCGTCACTTATATCCGTCACAATACCGCTGATTGTACGCGTCTGAGCGTAACTCACCTGTAAACCGATAAAAAACAGGAGAGACAATAAACCGATTAGTTTTCTCATAAATGTTAGTTTAGATTAGTTATAAAAACCTGCTATTGCAACTTTTTTTGATTTGTTTAACGAATTCCAACGTTATCGGTTTCAATACCTCTTAATTTTAACAAAATAAAAAAGAGGACCGTAGTCCTCTTTTACATTCGTTGGTAAATTAAAACATCAATTTACTTCGATCATCTTGTTCTTAATGGCATACATGACCAATGCCGCCGTATTGCGGCAACCGGTTTTACTCAATAAATTAGCCCGATGCTTATCTACCGTCCGCTTACTGATAAACAAAGCCTCTGCAATCTCCTGATTGGATTCCCCCTTGCAAACATGGTATAAAATCTCCATCTCCCTATCAGATAATTCATTATCAGGAACATCTGCGGTAGTTTTACTGTTATCCCGCATATTATTCAGAATATTAAACAGCAACTCTTCCGAAAAAAAATTCTCCCCGGCGGCTACCTTCTGAATTCCCTTGATGACATTTTCGATCCCGGTGTTCTTCAGCATAAAGCCCTTGGCTCCGGCATCGATCATCTGATAGTAATATTGCTCGTCCCCATACATCGACAGGACAATGATTTTCAATTCCGGATGCAAATGCAAAGCTTCCCGCGTGGCCTCGATCCCATTCATTTCAGGCATCTCAATATCCATCAGCACCACATCACATTCCGTTAATGGTAAATTTTCAATAAATTCCCGTCCGTTCGAAGCTTCGTAAATATGCTTTACGAAATCCTGTGTCGACAACAGCAGCTTCAACCCTTCCCTGAACAGCTTATGGTCATCTACCAGATAAAGTTTCAATTTCTGCATATACTTTCTATAATAAGTAATCTGTCAAAATTAATTATACGTTCCAAGGTTGCAACATTCTATAATTCAAAAAGGCTACGTAAATATTAAATAAGTCCATGAACTCATCACAACTTAATAAATGCCTTCGCCTGCATACCTTTTCCCCGTTCACTCATTATCTCAATTCCCCCGTTACCGGACTTGAGACGATATTGCATATTATCCAACCCCATACCGTATTTTGTGGCCTGACGGCTCACATCAAAACCGATACCGTTATCGGTATATGTCAAATATATAATTTCATCGGTAAGCTTCAATTCGATACGGATTTTATCCGCCTCGGCATGACGCAAAGTATTATTGATCAATTCACAAATCACCCGGTACATAATCACCTCTACATTATAACCGAACCGGCGGTTTCCGATATTGGTTGTAAAACTGATATCGAGAGCTTTTGCCGAACGCAATTTCTTAATAAAAGAATCGACGGCATCCTTCAACCCGAAATTATTCAAAATGTGGGGACTGATATTGGCAGAGATATCCCTCACACTGATAATAGCCTCATCTACGGCTTGTTTCAGATTTTGTTTTATTTTTTCATTCACTTCCGGTTTGGCATCCCCGCTTAATCCCGACAACAACATTTTTACGACACTCAACAAAGGCCCGAGCCCATCGTGCAACTCCTTGGCAAACCGTTGCCGCTCCCGCTCCTCTGTCCGGATGACAGCCGAAAGCACTTTATTTTCCGTTTCCCGGCGAATCTCATCCAGACGTCTCATAAACTGAAAAATCTTCCGGATATAAAACACGCCGATCAACAACACCAAAGAAATCACAAAAGCCAGACACTTCTGCACCACAGCCAACTCCTCTTCCCATTCCGGGTAGATCGTAGGGAAAAGTTCGAATATACGGGACACCACCATCAATATAAATCCCGTTGAAATCAATATCCAGGAAGCATTGAACTTCGTCCGTTTAAACAAGCTGATAGCAATTGCCGCTGCCAGTACCTGAAACAACAACGACATATATACCAGAATAGTAGATAGCATAAATTTGTATTATAGCATTATAAGAATTCCTTGCAGCACCCTCCGACTCTCATTCAAACGGTAAATTTATAATTTTTTACGGACAAACATCCTAACTGCTTAAAACGGATAACCGATCGCAATATTGAAAACCGTATGCTTCATCCATTTGCCGTTATCAAACAATACGAAACGGCTATTTTCAGGTTTCGCCGGATCAGACACTTTTATACCCCAATCGAAGCGCAACAGGAAAAAACTGGCATCCAGACGTAAACCCGTCCCTGTGCCGATAGCCAGTTGGCGGTAAAAATCAGCCCCCAGCGTTGCCCCTTTACGGTCTTCGTATTTAGTTATATTCCACACATTGCCGATATCCACAAACAAAGCTCCCTCCAATAACCAAAAAAGCTTGAACCGGTATTCCACATTCGCTTCCAATTTAAAATCCCCGACACTATTCGGATAATTATCCGTCGCTACATAAGCTCCGGGACCTAAAGTCCGCGCCTGCCAAGCCCTTATCCCGTTCGCACCGCCTCCGTAAAAAGCTTCTTCCACCGGCAACACCTTCATATTCCCGTAAGGATAACCGCAACCGATGAAAAAACGATACACCATGGTATTGGCCCGGTTCAGATAATGGTGAAAACGATATTCGCCATCGGCCTTTACATACTGGGCATATTGTACCCCCAAAGCTTCGTAATATGAATCGCCGCTGCTCTTGATACGCTTCACCCCGAACATATTATCGACAGCCCAAAGCAAATTACCGGAACTTTCCACACTGCTCCTGAAATAATTGTAACTTCCGGGAGTATTCAACTGCTGATCGGTAAAAATAGTCATAAAGTTAGCCGAAAAAATCAAGTGACTCCGGTAAGCACTCTTTATATAATCACTTTTCAAACCAGACAGAAACGCAGAATCCACCTTCTGCATCATCACATAATTCAGATCGACCAAATCGAAATTATACCGCCACCTCTTATCCGCTTTACGCCACAAATAACCGAATTTCACACTCGCTACCCGACGGTCATAAAAAGGTGTATATTCATAGCTATAAGACAGGGACACCGACGTCTTAGGGGCAAAATTGCGACGGAAATCCTTCATCTTAAAAATCGGTAGCCAAAATTGAGGCGTGATAAACTTCAACTCGGCACCCAATTCCCGGGTACTGAAAATTTTATTTTCATTCAACTGCTCCTTCTTCAAAGCCCCCCATATACTAAAAGTCAGATTTTCTCCCCCTTGAAACAAATTCCGGTGATTATAAGTCAGATTACCTCCGACCCCTATATTACCCGAATTATGCGTTCCCTCCAGAAAAACATTATACGACTGACGCTTCATCGGTATCAACTGTACATCACAAACCAAAAATTTTACTCCCGTCGTATCCACCTTCTCCTTAAAAACAATATTGATAAACTTAAAGAGATTTAAAGCCTGCAAACGCGAATAAGAATCGACAACCTTTTGTACATTATAAAGCTCTCCCTCTTTGAATTGAATCGTTTCCTCAATCAACTTCGGCTTGATTTTCAACTTATCGCGGTAGATGATCCCATATCCCCCATAAGTCGTATCTACATATGAAGAGTCCGCACCGGACGCCAGATACAGCGGATCATAATCGAAATTGATATTGATTTCGCCTATCCTGAACTTCCGGTAGGCAGAGGAATCCGCAGGATTACCGATCACACTCAACAACAAATGGGCTTTATCAACCTCCTGTCCCTGAATAGTATCTGCATAAAACTGGATGAAATTTTTAGAGAAATTGAAATATCCTTTTTCCCGAAGCATACGCGTAACCCGTTCCCGTTCCGATTCCAACAAATCCATATCCAAGGGTTTACCCGTCTTCAACAGACTATGTACCGAATCGGCCAGGACAATTTGCATCAGCTCCGTCGAATCCTCCAGCTGATTCTGCACATAATCCTGCTTATCCCGGTATCCGAACTCCTCGATTACCGTCTGTTTTCCCGGAGATATCCGGTATTCCACATTTGCTTTCTTATTTTTATAGATAACGGTATCCGATATCGAAGCATGATAATACCCCTTATTATTCAGATACAACTTCAGTTGTGCCAGACTCCGCTGCGTATGAAAATCATTATAAACGACAGGAGCTTCTCCAATCGTACGCAACCACTTGTTAAAGCGTTTCTCTCCGTTACGGCCGCTTAAATTATACATCCCCAAATGAAAGCGCAGCACCCCTAAAATACGGGTATTGGGTTTCTGCCGAATATTTTTCTTTAAATCCGACCGGCTAACGGCTTTATCGTCCGTTTTAACAGTCACTTTATTGAGCAAATATTCATTTTCACCGATATATTTCGTCGGGGAACAAGCATAAAACAACAACAACAGACCGACAAATACGATCTTATATCCGGTATACCTCTCCAACTATCAAAAATGTTATTATTTTTGTAAGCGAAATACAACTCATTCGGATTTAGGTTTCAAAATAAGGAAATGCCTAAATCTGAAATTCCGATTCACAGTATGCTAAGCAAACATGTAACAAAAATAATCCAAAGTCTTGAAAAAAAGAAATTCAGAGATAAATATAATCTCTTCAAGACAGAAGGTGGAAAATTGGTAAGCGAACTGCTGCAATCCGATCTGAAAATCGATATGCTGTTGGCTTATCCGCAATGGCTTGCATCACATCCGGACATACAAGGGGTACGGGAAATTGTAGAAGTAAACGAACGGGAAATGCATACCATTTCCAATTTCCAGTCATTACCGGAAGTAATAGCATTAGCCGAAATTCCGGAATACCGGTACACAGAAACCGAGATCCGGCAATCCCTTTCCCTGGTTCTAAACGGCATTCAGGATCCGGGAAATCTGGGTACGATATTACGGGTAGCCGATTGGTTCGGAATCCGGTACGTTTTTTGCGATATGGATTGCGCCGGAGCATTCAGTCCGAAATGTGTTCAAGCCAGCATGGGAGCTGTTTTCCGGGTAAAAACGATCTATACGAACCTGGTCGGTTTGCTGAAAAAATTCAGCTCCCCGGAATTCCATTGCTATGGAACCTTTCTGAACGGAGAAAATATTTATAAAACGGAATTATCAGCCAAAGGCTTTATCATTATGGGCAACGAAGGCAGAGGTATTTGTCCGGAACTCGAATCCTGCATCGACAGTAAACTGACCATCCCGAGTTTTGCTGACAGTACTTATTCGACGGAATCGCTGAATGTAGGAGTCGCTACCGGTATTATTTTATCGGAATTCAAACGGAACAACTAATTTTAAATAACGTAAAAATAATCAAATCAATTAAAACGCTAAATATGAAAAAACTGTTTATTCTTTTGGCCGTTTGCCTGGGTACATTGACCTGTATGGCACAATCTCCGCTGAATTTCGGTATTCACGGAGGTATTTCCAACACCAAAATCAAAGTAAAAGACGTACCTACTGTGTTAAAAAACGGTTCCAATACCGGCTACATGTTCGGTGTGTTTGCCCGTGTCAACCTGGGACCGCTGTATGTAGAGCCCTCTTTAAACTACTCGCATAAAGAGGGAGAAGTGAAAGGAGACGGTTATAGCAGTTCCCTGAAATACAATTCGTTCGACATTCCGTTAATGGTAGGGCTGCATATCTTAGACTTACCGATCGTAAAACTCAGGGCTTATCTGGGACCGGTTGTGTCTTTTACAGGTAAATTAAAATGGGACAAAGGAGACTTCGGCAATGCAATCGACAACGACAAAACCATGTGGAACGGAAAAATCGGTGTCGGTGTCGACGTATGGAAATTGACCTTCGATATCGACTATGAGAAGGGACTCAAAAAATTCCAGAACGACGAAATCAAAATCAAAGCTCCCCGTTCCTTTAATTTTACCCTTGGCTTCAAGATCATCTAAAAACGAATCGTAAATTACAGAATCGTAATACATAAAAAGAGTCGCAAACCATTCGGAATTTTGCGACTCTTTATTTTATATTTTCAATGAAAAAACTGCTATAACCCGGAATAAAGTCTTTCCATTCGCCGGTCACTTCCTGTATACCGGTATTGAAGACCATAAGTTGCATTGTATCTGCCATTTGTGGCATTTCAGGGAGTAGTTCACTACATGCTTGTCTGGCATCAGGTAGTTTCATCAATTCTGAAAAGCCTTTTTGCATCCATTCTCTTTTGGGCAGATCGTCGTCCGGAAGGTTATCGTGCAGCAACTGTTAGTAGCTGATGGATAACACAATCTGTTTGCTATCGGATTTTTACAAAAACCTTCCCATAAGCCCACTGAGCTACTTCCACTGCATTTCCTTCCGGCTCTGCTGGATAATCGTTCCGAAGCCATGTCCAGGGTTCTTCCATCGCATACCAGTCGATATCCTGGACTTGCACACCGTTCAGGCGTTGTCCCAACATGTCAAAATAGGCCTTCCAGCGGGGATAATAAAAATCTTTCAGCAAACCGGACCATTCCCGGTGGGAATAATCACGCAAACCGCCTTCATCTGCCGCTTTCCGGTTCCCCCACGTTGTAATTTGTACCCGGGCATTCCATTCATACAACCTCTTCTCATCTTCTGTCCGTCCGATTTTCCGCGCCTGTGCAATCCAGTTGCCGACTTTGAATTCCCGGCGTGTAGTCAAAAGACTGTCCTGCACCAAAATCAAATCCAGAAATTCCCGGCTCAACCTTTGGAAATCAGCCTTTTTACCCGCACGGTATGCCGCCGTAACTTCTTTTTGCAGCCGATTTCCACGATCAGCAATAGCCTGTCGTACCACATCGACCAAATCATATTCGAAATTATTATTACCGGCATAACGGTCAGCCACCGACAACATCAGCTTCGCAGCCTTCTCCGATTCCTCCGGTGGGTAATACATGCGGGAACTTCCCCAACTGGAAGCACTGTGCACTTCCTCAGCCGGACGGGCACAAAATACAGACTCCACAGTTCCTTCCCGGATATCCGGACAATTGTAAACCGTCTCCGACAATATTTGCCAGACTTGCCGCAAGCGGGAATCGTCACATCCATAACGGGCCTTCACATACCCCTCCACCCACTCTTCCTTTGTAAATTTTTCCGGCCGCCAGGGCAACTCCAGCAACAACTCGTACATCACCGGATTATTCTCAATCCCCTCCATTGTAATTCCGACTCCGCACAAAGTACCTTTCCGCAACTCCCGGGCAGCATAAAATCCGTCGATCACCCGGTCCATCCGCCCGTACATCCCGACATTACCACCGAAATTCAACAACATACAATACAACCAGTCGTGCTTTCCATAACCGTTCTCCCGGTACCAGGGCGACTCCTTATCACCCCACATCGGACGATTCTCGCTGCTAAGATCCAATACCAACATATCTCCGGCTTCAATAGCATCCAATATCTGCGGCCGGGGATTGGCCTGCCAGGCCTGAATAACCCAGACAGCCGAAGAATTAGCACGCTTCATGGCTTCCAGAATCGATTTGCCGGCAGCAGCCAGATCAACCCCCTCCGTACTTCCTCCCTCGTGAAAAGGATCCATACTGTAAAACCGGGCTTTCCCGAACAGCTTTTCCATTTCCGCATAGTACAAACCGGCAACACGCTGAAATGCCGGGTCTTCCGGTTGCAGAAAAGCAGGACGGGTAAAACCGCACCACTTACCCGGATCGGTTACATTCAGCCCCAGTTTCTCCTTCACATCATGAGGTACCATACCGGCATACCCCGGGAAAACGGGTTCTATACCGAATTCCCGCATCCGGTTTAAAATACGCTGTTGCAATTGCACCTGCTGTTTATACCAATTTTCCGGGTTAGGACCTCCCCACCCTTCCAGATTATTCATGTGCCACCAGGCTAAAAATCCCGGACCGGCAATAAACTTTCCGATCTCCTCCGCACGATACCCCAACTGCAACAACACATTGCGCCAAACCGTTTCCGTTCCGGTCAATGCCAGGGGCAGATTTATCCCATGCAATGCCATCCAGTCGAGCTCTTTCTCCCAACGCTCCCAATCCCAAAACGCCATCGAATAGGAATAAGTACAATAATTCAGGTCATACCGGTACTTCAACGATGTTTCCCGGCGTTCCCTTTTTTCGACAGGAGGTAAAACAGCAGGTAATTTTGCTTTCATACCATTCCAGGACAAATGAATTCCGGCATAATACTTCAAATACCAGTTCACACCTGTAGCGATACTGACATAATTGTTTCCCCGCACAACCACCCGGTCCCCATCCTGATCCAGCTCAAAAAAATCCGTATTACCTTCAACCAGCTCAATCTTAAACTTCTTTGAAGCCCCCGGATCTATCCGGTCCAGCAACTCATGAACCGGTGAGGCATTCCCAAGATAGCCCGACAACAAAAAAATAAATAAACAGATACTTTTCATATTTCGTTTTATCAGATTTTAATGTAGATTTTTCTGTTATACAACACCCTGGCCACACACCAGTTCAAAAATACAAACAATACAGCATACACCAGAGAAGCAAAATAAGGATTCAGCCAGGAAGCCAAACCGACGGAATAAATGTAACCCTGCAAACTGATATATTCTCCTTGCCGGAAAAAATGAACATACCCCAAAACAATCGCCAGCACATCTGCCAATACATATATAAACAACGGATTAACCCCGAAAGCCTCAAAAAAACGACTCCAATGCTTATACCCCTTTACATCTATGACAAAAATCAGCAATGCCAACAACTGTGAAGCCAACCCACAGGTAACCAGCACGTAAGTAGGACTCCATATTTTCTTATTTATCGGACAACCGTATTGCAGCAGAAAACCGGCAAATAAAATAAGAGTTCCGAAAATAAAAAGCCGTTGTATACGCAGCGTATTATCCTTAGCCTCCACCAACGCCCTGCCGATAAACATCCCCAACAACACATGCGCCACACAAGGCAAAGCACTCAACAAACCTTCCGGGTCGAAAGCAATGCGGGTCCCGTCCGGTAACCATTCGCCATACAAATGATTCACACCGAATACGGTCCGGTCTACCACGGCAATAATATTATCCGCTGACCGGGCGAACCCGTCTCCTGCCCATAAAATAAAAAAATAACCCGATAAAATGCCGAATGCAGCCCCAAGATAATACTTCGGCTTTATCCAAAGACTCAACAAAGCTCCCCCCAGATAAGCAATCGCCAATCGTTGCATAACACCCAATATCCGCAACCGGTCAAAAGGAAATAAATTCAAGGTAAGCCGTTCGCCCAAAGGCATCTCCTCCGGACTACAGACAGCCGAGAACCACAAAGCAAACCAATTGATCCCGACTCCGATCAAAAAAATAACCGTAGCCCGGCGGAAAATCTTTACGGCCGCTTCCCCGGAAAAAGTGAAATCGTATTTCCGCAAAGAAAAATACATGGATACCCCCATAATAAACATGAAAAAAGGGAACACTAAATCGGTAGGAGTCAGTCCGTTCCAGGAAGCATGGCACAAAGGCGCATATACAGCTCCCCACGAACCGGGATCATTCACCAAAATCATACCCGCTATCGTAATACCCCGCAATACATCCAGTGCCAATAAACGATTTGTCTGTTTTGTCATATCATACATCTAAAAAAAAACGCAAGCTACATCTCAATACATTTTTTTACAAAGAAAAAGAAAATGTAAGAATTTATGCCGTACAAATAAATAAAAATGCATTTTTTATTCCTTTTTTTGGAATTTACAAGATTTTGACTTTTCTTTGCAACATCAATTCAATCCGTAAGAAAGATTGTTTGAATTATAAAGAGGAGTTGAGAGACGGGCTCTATGAAACTCCGACAACCTCAGAACTTTCTGAAAGGTGCCAAAACCCGTCCTGAAAATCAGGAATTATAATTTAAACCGAGAAGCAGATGAAAACAGACAGTCATTCAGTAAAAGTGTCCACAAAAGTATTTCAGGCAACCTATTCTTTTCTTAACGGTTTCTTCATGTATATGCGCTGTATGCGCTGATCTTTTATTTTTCCCCGCCAATAACGGCTTATATTATAGCCGGACGAAAAACTAAAGTACCCGGACGGAAGGGAGTTTCCGCTTGTATACGATAGATTTTTCGACCTTAAACTTATTGTATCAAATTTCAATTTTAATTCCATGGCTAAGTCATACGCTGAAATAAACGAAAAAATAAAGAAAGGAACGGCCGTCGTGTTAACGGCAGAAGAAGTAGCGGAACTATCCCGTACATTATCCCCCAAAGAAATTGCACAAAAAGTAGATGTCGTAACAACAGGTACTTTCGGAGCAATGTGCTCGTCCGGTGCATTTATCAACTTCGGACACGCCAATCCACCCATCCGGATGGAAAAAATCGAATTGAACGGTGTGAGAGTAAGCGGCGGATTGGCAGCGGTAGACACCTACATAGGAGCAACCGACTGCAACCCCGAGCGTCCCGCATACGGTGGCGCCCATATCATCGAAGACCTGATCAACGGTAAAGATATTTTACTGGAAGCTTGGGGAAAAGGCACCGACTGTTACCCGCGTAAACACATCAAAACGGTCATCAATAAAGACACCGTCAACGAAGCCATCCTTTACAATCCGAGAAACGCATATCAAAATTACAATGTAGCGACCAATACCACGGACCAGCTTAAATACACTTACATGGGAACCCTGCTTCCCCGTATGCGCAATGCGTCCTACAGTACGGCCGGAGAACTGTCTCCCCTGATTAACGATCCGGAATGCCGGACGATCGGGTTAGGCACCCGGATCTTCCTTGGCGGTACAGAAGGTTACGTCACCTGGAACGGAACACAGTTTCATTCGACAAAAGAAGTAAACGAATATGGCATACCGACAAGCAACGCCCGTACCATTGCCGTAATCGGAGATCTTAAAAATATGAGTAGCGAATACCTCCGGGCCGCTTATTATGAAAAATACGGAATAAGCCTGTTTGTCGGCATCGGTATCCCCATTCCCATACTGGACGAAGATCTGGCCCGCAGAGTCTCCATCCGTAACGAACAGATCGAAACGACGATCGTAGATTATGGAAACGGAAATCAGATACTGGGCAAAACGAACTATGCCGCATTACACAGCGGAGAAATTGAAATCAAAGGACAAAAAGTCCGGACGGCTCCGGTTTCCAGCCTGGCAAAAGCCCGGGAAATCGCTGCAATGCTAAAAAAACGGATTGCCGGAGGCCATTTCCAACTGACAAAACCCGTTCGTCCGATGCCGACGAACACCGGGCTGAAATCATTGCTCGAAACCAAACCGGAAAATTGAAACCACAAACACTGAAACACGAATCCTATGATAAAAAAAGTTGTATTATCGTTCCCAGTAGATGCTACCGACAGATCGTTGATGTACGATCTCGTAAAACGATACGATATCCGAATCAATATATTAAAAGCAGAAATTGAAGCCGGAAAATCCGGAAAATTACTCGTAGAACTGGAAGCTGACGAACTGTTGCTGGAACAAGGTCTTGTCTTTCTGACCGACAACGGAGTTACCGTCAGCCCGCTGGCAAGTAAAATTTCATACGACGAAAGCCAGTGTATCAATTGCGGCAACTGTGCTTCGGCCTGCTTTTCCCATGCGCTGACAATCGGAGAACCGGATTGGAAACTCAAATTCAACCCGGAAAAATGCATCGTCTGTAAGCTTTGTCTGAAATCATGCCCGTTAAAACTTTTCCGGATCGAATTTTCGGAATAAGGCTTCAACGCGGACAAATGTCTGTACAATATCAAACTTTGCTCATTTTTCGATACCAAAGCTGGAAGAAAATTTATAATTTTATGATCGAGAATAAACCCTAAACCTTACAGATCATGGAATATAAAAACAGAACCTATCGGGAACATTTTCGGGAAGGTCGCTGGACCAGCTTTGTCGTAAAATGCAAAGAATCGGACTTGTGGATCGGTATAGATAAAACATCATACCGCCCTGAGATGCCTGAATACAGCAATACATTGATCACAGAACTGCGGGATACCATGGAAAAGTATCTGCAAAAAGATCCCTGTTATCTGACATCACTGGTACCTTACGACGCCAAACCCGATGCTCCGGCCATATTTACACAAATGTCCGAAATCTCCCACCGGACCAATATCGGACCGATGAGTGCCGTTGCCGGTGCCATTGCTCTGTATATTGCAAATGCACTGAAAAGGCATTTCGGAGTTAAAGAAGTAATCATTGAAAACGGAGGGGATATCTATGCCGATATTCTGGAAGACATTGACGTATCGGTATTCGCAGGAGCTTCTCCCCTTTCCGAGAAAGTGGGATTACACATCAACGCGTCACAAGCGCCGTTGGGTATCTGTACCTCTTCCGGTACAGTCGGACCGTCATTAAGCTTCGGAAAAGCCGACGCAGTAATGATTATTTGTAAAGACGTATTGTTAGCTGACAGCTATGCCACCGCCTTTGCTAATTTTGTCAGAAAAGCCGAGGATATAAATCCGGTGCTGGAAAAAATCGGAAAAATAGAAGATATTATCTCGGCTGTTCTGATCAAAGACGATAAAATGGGGGCTGTCGGTAAATTTGAACTCAAGTTTTTTAACTAACTTCCGGACATATACACCGGCAGGTTTTACGACCTGCCGTATTTAAAGCTCCGGATCTATATTGTAGTATATATGCTGAGAAAGCTATTAAAAGAGAAAATACTCATCTTAGACGGAGCCACAGGCACGGCTATTCAGAAATTCGGACTGACTGAAAAAGATTTCAGAGGACAACGTTTTGTCACTCACCCGGTAAACCTGAAAGGTAACAACGATATATTGAACCTGACAAAACCGGAAGTCATTCAGTCCATACACCGGTCTTACATAGAAGCAGGTGCTGATATTATCGAAACCAATACGTTCAATTCCAATGCAATCTCCCAGGAAGAGTATCATTGCAGTGAACTGGTATATACGCTGAATTACGAAGGAGCCCGCCTGGCAAAACAAGCCGCTTCACTGGCCAATCGTCTGGTATTTGTTGCCGGTAGTATCGGCCCGACCTCCAAAACTCTATCCCTGTCTCCGGACGTCAATCATCCGGAATTCCGTCCGGTAGATTTTGATACCCTGACAGCGGCTTACATGACCCAAATAAACGGATTGATCGACGGCGGAGCCGACTTACTGCTGATTGAAACGGTATTCGACGGACTGAATGCCAAAGCCGCACTGTACGCCATCGACCGGGTACAACAGGAGAAAGGAACGACTATACCGGTCATGGTTTCCGCTACCGTTAACGACAAAAGCGGACGTACCCTGACCGGCCAGTCCTTAGAAGCGCTGTACACAGCCCTTGCCCATTACCCGCTATTGAGCTTCGGATTGAATTGTTCGTTCGGAGCTCCCGACCTACAGCCTTTCGTCGAGCGGCTCTCTGCCGTTTTGCCCTGCAATCTGAGCTTATATCCCAACGCCGGACTACCGAACGAGATGGGTGAATACGACGAAAGTCCGGCCTTTACAGCCCAATGCCTGCAAAACATGGCCCGGGAAGGGTTACTGAACATCGCAGGCGGTTGCTGCGGTACCACCCCGGAACACATCCGGGCCATACACGATGCCATGACCGGCATCCCCCCGCGTCAGCCCCAATCCCCAACCTCACACTTGGTTGTCAGCGGTTTGGAACCGGTTGTCGTCGATAAAAACCAAAACAACTTTATCAACATCGGCGAACGTACCAATGTCGCAGGATCGGCAAAATTTGCCAGACTGATTCATGACCGGGCTTATGAAGAAGCAGCCGGCATTGCCCGGAAACAAATTGAGGACGGAGCTTCAGTCATCGATATCAATATGGACGATGCCATGCTGGACAGTGCCAAAGAAATGGCGACATTCACACGCATTATCAGCAACGACCCCGATATCGCCAAAGCCGCCCTGATGATCGATTCGTCCGACTGGAACACCATACTCGCCGGCCTGAAAAATGCACAGGGAAAATGTATCGTCAACTCCATCAGCCTGAAAGAAGGAGAAGGCGAATTTCTGCGTAAAGCATCCGAAATCAGACGTCTGGGGGCTGCCGTCGTCGTTATGGCTTTCGACGAAAAAGGACAGGCAGTAAGCTACGAGCGAAAAATCAGTATTTGCAGCCGAGCCTATCGTCTGCTCACACAGAAAGCCGGATTTCACCCCGAAAACATCATTTTCGACGTCAATATCCTGGCTATAGGCACCGGCCTGGAAGAACACAACAACTATGCTGTAGACTACATACGCGCTGTAAAATGGATCAAGGAAAATCTTCCGGGATGTAAAACCTCCGGAGGAGTCTCCAACCTCTCTTTCTCATTTCGCGGAAACAGTCCGGTAAGAGAAGCCATGCATTCGGTTTTCCTGTATCATGCCATAAACGCCGGTCTGGATATGGCAATCGTCAATCCTTCCATGCTACAGGTATACGACGAAATCGAGCCGGAACTATTGCAAGCGGTTGAAGCCGTCGTACTTAACAAATATCCGGAAGCCACCGAAAAACTGATCGAACTGGCTGAAAAAATCAAAGAAAACAAAACAACAGGAAAAAATATAAAAAACGAAGCATGGCGGGAACGCAGCCTGGAAGAGCGCCTCAGTTATGCACTCGTAAAAGGTATCAAGGACTATCTTCCCGCCGACATTGAAGAAGCCCTCTCCCGATACCCCTCTCCTGTTGAAATCATCGAAGGCCCTTTGATGAAAGGCATGGATAAAATAGGTACCCTGTTCGGAGAAGGCAAAATGTTTTTACCTCAAGTCGTTAAATCGGCCCGGATTATGAAAGAGGCTGTCGCCATATTACAACCGGAAATCGAACGCCACAACCAAAGCGGTAACCGGAATATTAAACGAAATAAAATTGTAATCGCAACAGCCAAAGGAGATGTTCACGATATCGGGAAAAACATCGTCAGTATCGTACTGACCTGTAACAATATGGAAGTTATCGATCTGGGAGTCATGGTCGACAACCAACGCATCCTGGAAGCAATACACACCTACAAGCCCGACATTATCGGAATCAGCGGACTCATCACTCCCTCCCTGAGTGAAATGGAAGCCTTGTGTGAATTGTTACAAAAAGAAAACATCCGGATACCGTTAGTGGTAGGAGGTGCAACCACTTCGTCCGTACACACGGCCGTCAAACTGGCCCCCAAATACAACTATGGGGTGATACACGGAGGAGATGCCTCCCGGACCGCCGGAATAATCAAACGCTTTCTACAACACCCGGATGCCTACCTTCAGGAAATAAAAACCGAACAGGCTAAAATCCGCGAAGCTTACCGGCTATCACATACGGAATGTATTTCCTATCCGGAAGCGATTTCCCGAAAACCGGTATTCACCCCGGAAAGTTACAGACAACCGGAAAATTTTGGGGAACACAACTTAACCGTAAAACACTTAGACCTGGGAGAACTCGCAGAACGCATCGACTGGACGCCTTTTTTTCATTTCTGGGGATTCAAAGGTAAATTTCCGGAAATCATCTACACCCGGGAAGAAGCCGAAAAAACCTATCAGGCAGCCCTCGAAATGCTCGGCCGGATCATTGCCGGCCAGGAATTCGATGCTTCACTCGTCGTACGTTTTTTCAATGCTCATACGGAAAACGACACCATTATTCTCGATAACGGACACAGATTACCGATGCTACGGCAACAAAGCGACAGTCCGGTTTGCCTCTGCCTGTCGGATTTTATCTCTCCACAAGCTGATCAACCGAGTACGATCGGTGTTTTTTGCCTGAAAGTATCGGACCGGCACAACTGTCCGGACTGCCGGGATTTCGAGCATTTGCTTCGGGAAAGTCTCTGTGCCCGCCTGACAGAAGCTTTAGCCGTATGGATGCAGGAACAAGTAAATGACGGATTACAGATGATCCGGCCGGCCTTCGGCTATCCGGCCTGTCCCGACCACTCCCTGAAAAAAGAAGTATTCGAACTATTGGATGCCCCGGAAAAAATAGGCGTTACCCTGACCCCTTCCTATGCTATCACACCTTCGACCAGCATTTGCGGTATGCTCATCGCACACCCGGAAGCCCGGTATTTCGGTATCGGAGAAATCGGACCGGATCAGTTTGCGGCTTATTGTAAAAACAAAGGAATATCAGAAACAGAGGGGAAACGCCTATTAAGCCATATTATAAAATAGCAACTGCCCGTAAAGGCGGATATCCGTAAAACCAGAATGGAAGTATGCGAAATTAAAAAAACACCCGGACCCGTTTTTACATACAAACAATCATTTTAATAAACCGACGATGAAAATAACAGATATATTAAATCGGGAAGCAAGCCCGTTTGCTTCCTTCGAATTGGTTCCTCCCCTGCGGGGCAGCGATGTACATAAACTATATGAATCCATAGAACCCTTGATGGATTTCAATCCTCCTTTTCTCAATATCACCTTCCATCGGGATGAAATCGAATTTCGCCCAAAACCGGACGGTACATTCGAAAAAATTACGGTCACGAAACGTCCCGGATCAGTCGCTATTGCAGCCGCTATTATGAAAAAATTCAAAATAGAGGTAGTCCCCCACCTGATTTGTGGAGGTGCTTCAAAACATAAACTCGAAAACGACCTGATTGATCTCAACTTTCTGGATATCCAAAATGTTGTCGCCCTTCGCGGAGACGCAATACCCGGTCAAAAATTTTTCACCCCCGAACCGGATGGCTACCGATATAGTTGTGAACTGGTAGAGCATATCCACAACATGAACCGGGGTAAATACCTGGACACCACCTTAACCGATACCGTCCCGACCAATTTCTGCATCGGAGTAGCCGGCTATCCGGAAAAACATTACGAAGCACCGAATGCCGAAACCGACATCTGCAACCTCAAACACAAAGTACAGGCCGGAGCCGATTACATCGTTACTCAAATGTTTTTCGACAACACCAGATTTTTCAGCTTCGTTGAAAAATGCAGGGCTGCAGGGATTACGGTCCCCATCATACCCGGATTAAAACCGATTTCCACTCAAAAACATATCGAAATGCTTCCACGCACATTCAGCATCGATATCCCGGAAGAACTGATGAAAGAAATCCGGAAATGCAAAGACAATAAAGAAATCTATCAAGTCGGTATCGAATGGTGTACCATGCAAAGTAAAGAACTATTGTCCCGGGGCGCTCCGGCAATCCATTACTACACCATGGGCAAAGCCGACAATATCCGTAAAATCCTGACTGCCGTATTCTAAACTCATAATAAGTGATAGGAACAATATTATTTGTTCCTATCGACTTCTGCTAAGGCAACACAATCCGGTCTATCACATAAGGATTATACCCCAATTTCAAAATATTTTTTGCCTCCCTTTGCCGGATTGAGTTCGAAATATCAAAATGCAAAGCCTGCAAAATATAATAAATCCGATTCATCAAATCCCGGGAAAAAGGACAACATCCATTGTTGATAAAATAGGTATGAAGAGAATCTCTAAACCAACCGGATGTACTGCCCGAACTCAAAATATTAGCATCTTCAAAGACAATCTTACACAACAATTCCAAAGGAATAATTTCTTTTCCGTTTACCCACATAGGCAAAGTAAGGGCTGCAAACGGATAAAGAGCCGGCTGATACAACCGGGAACCGTAATCGATTTCTATGGGTTTCTTCTCTTCCCAACAAGAAACGACAATATACGTTTTCTCTTTCAGATCTACAACCCGGAAAGACTCTTTATAATAAGGTCCGGCAACCACTCTTACTCCGTAAGGATAATAAAGCATCAATGTCTTCTTATTCATAACTTTTTTCTTTATAGCATACACATACTTGAACATTCTTTTTACCCCAGAACGCACAGAAGTCCTATAAAGCTAGAAGTTATATTTCGTTAAAAATTTGTTTTCACTTTATATAAAACACACAGTTTAAGTTAAATAACACACATATTTGTAAAAATAATTTTAATTATCATATAAAGTGTAAAAATAAAATCGGTACGAATCATTCATAGACAACATTAATAATTATATGAAACTAAATATATTAGAGAAAAAGAAGATTTTTTTTATTATTTACCGATTTACAGAAAATAATATTGATAAAAAACAGAATCATTATACATCTGCATAATTATCATAAACTTACAAATAAAACATACTTTATCTTTACATATAATTGTTTTTAACTTCGTTTTTTACTCATTTTTCTGCAACTTTTAAAAAATATTTAAAACAAACTTCATTTTATCACACCTACCGACGGCACCTTTGAAAACATACCATATTTTAAAACCATACAACAATTTTATTTCTGTACTCTTTCTGTGCAGCACACTTTTCCGTCGATAGCATCTCCGGAATCTTACAAATTTACTTTTGTATAAAATTAATCATATTTTAAATCTTTGATTGTAAATTCTAAATTATCTTTAATCTAAAATCCACAATTTCCGAATCCCGGGTTTTCATCCGCCTTCCCATTAAAAATACGATACAAAACATTAGCAATAAGCCCATTACCGGCCCAGTCTTTCATGTAACATTATTGTAACAAAAGCGTAACATCAGCTTCACAATGCCTTTGTAATATTGCAACAGGAAAACAGAGATCAATTAAACGACAATAAAATGAACAAATTCTTAATTATTATTCTGGCTTTAGCCTTAACGGCATGCGGTAATTCGAAAAAATCGGGGAAAAATACGGCTTCAGACATCACCCTTACGGGAGCCGGCGCAACATTCCCTTTGCCTTACTACAATCTGGCCTTCAAAACGTATAAAGATTCGACCGGAGTTAGCGTAACCTACGGAGGAATCGGCAGTGGCGGAGGAATCAGAAGCTTAAAAGATAAAATTGTCGATTTTGCCGGAAGCGATGCTTTTCTATCTGCAAAAGAAATGGAAGAAATGCCGGCTCCCACCATTCATATCCCGACTTGCATGGGAGCTGTCGTACTGGCCTATAATCTCCCCGAAGTAAAAGACCTGCGGTTGAACGGAAAAATTATCGCCGATATATACCTGGGAAAAATCAACCGTTGGAACGATTCTCAAATACAGGCGGTCAATCCCGGCATTACACTTCCGGATAAAGCCATCAATGCCGTATATCGGTCGGACGGCAGTGGAACCACCTATGTTTTCAGCGATTATCTGTCAAAAGTGAGTCAGGATTGGAATACCCAGGTCGGTACCGGAAAAGCGTTAAAATGGCCGGCAGGTATTGCAGCTAAAGGTAATCCCGGAGTTGCAGGAACCATCAGCCAAACAGAAGGTGCCATCGGTTACATCGGCTCCGAATATGCATTTGCCTTAAAAATACCCGTTGCCCTCTTACAGAACAAAGCAGGTAATTTCATTACTCCAAGCACTGAAAGCATATCCGCAGCAGCTCAGACGGAACTACCGGCAGACACGCGTACGATGATAACCGATTCTCCGGCGGCCGATGCTTATCCGATCAGTTGCTTTACCTGGATCCTCATCTATAAAGAGCAAAACTATAACAACCGGAAAAAAGAACAAGCTGAAGCTACGGTAAAACTGTTGAACTGGATGCTGGGAGACGAAGCACAAAGCCTGACCACAAAAGTACACTACTCTCCGCTACCGGTCAGTGCCAAAGATAATGCAAAACTTTTGCTGCAATCGGTAACTTATAATGGAATTCCCCTTTCTGAATAATATTTCATACTCAACATCATTGTAAATGCGGGATTATATTTTTAAACGGCTCCTATTTGTCTGCGCCCTGATTATCATACTGATATGCGGAGGAATGTTCTACTCCTTAATCAGCGGAGCGACTCCGGCCTTCGAGCATTTCGGATTCTTCCGGTTCATCGGTTCCACCGAATGGGACCCGCATCCGGATGCAGAACAATACGGAGCCTTATCTTTCATCACCGGTACGGTACTTACTTCGTTTCTGGCATTGCTGTTTTGTATCCCTTTCTCCCTGCCGGTAGCTTTATTCACCGGAGAGTATTTCAAAGGTAAAAAAATCGCTTCTGTCATCAGTGCCGTCATAGATCTGTTAGCCGGTATTCCTTCTATCGTTTACGGTTTATGGGGATTTTACACCTTACGTCCGCTGATCACCGACCTCGGTTTATCTTCACAAGGCTTCGGAATACTCACGGCCTCCCTCGTTCTGGCCATCATGATTATTCCCTACGCAGCCTCACTGAGTTCCGAATTTATCTCCATGGTACCCAAAGAACTGAAAGAAGGTGCTTACAGTCTGGGAGCGACCCGCCTGGATGTCATCCGTAACGTTATTTTTCCGGTTTCCGGATCGGGTATCTTTGCCAGCTATATACTGGCATTGGGAAGAGCCTTGGGAGAAACAATGGCAGTCACCATGCTGATCGGGAATACAAACAACCTTCCCGACTCACTGACAGCTACCGGTAACACCATGGCCAGTGTCATCGCCAACCAATTCGGAGAAGCGGATGGTCTGAAACTGAGTTCTCTGATTGGAATCGGCTTACTCCTATTCCTGATTACCGCTATAATCAACTTTATCGGTAAAATGATTATGAAAGTATATAGCTGATGATTTCCCAGATGTATTTGGATATGAACAGACAAAACCGACAGATAACCGCTTAAAAAAGAACATATGTCAGCATTAGGTTACCGAACATTTAAAGACCGGCTCTTTTTCTGGAGTGTCTGCTTTTTCGCTTCTCTTACAGCTATTCCCCTATTCTTAATCATTTGGGAAGTTGTCAAAAAGGGATACAAACAAATCAACCTCCGTTTTTTCGTAGAAACGGCTCCGAGTACATTGGACGCCATGCTTGCCCGCAATAGCGGTGAACTGATCCCGGGCGGTATTGCCAACGGCATTACCGGTACATTGATGATGGTAGCCATGGCCTCTGCTATCGCTATCCCGGTTGGTATTTTGGGAGGTGTATACCTGGCCGAAAAGCCGAAAGCCGTCTTTACTTCCGTTATCCGTTTTCTGACAGACCTAGTACAAGGAAGTCCGTCGATAGTGATCGGTATCATTGCTTACAGTTGGGTTGTAAAACCCTTGGGCAGTTATTCCGCCATTGCCGGAAGTACAGCATTGGCCATTATGATGCTCCCCCTGATCATCCGCTCCACGGAAGAGACATTGAAAATGCTGCCCGGAAGCTTAAAAGAAGCCGGACTGGCACTAGGTTGTTCGTACACCAGTGTTGTAATAAAAGTATTGATTCCTTCGGCATTCGGAGGCTTGTTTACCGGTATACTACTGGCCATCTCCCGGGTTATGGGAGAAACAGCTCCTCTGATGCTGACGGCCTTGGGCAGTTCCGCCATCAACTGGGATGTACTCCAACCGACAAGTGCAGTACCGCTGCTGATCTGGGAATTTTACAACGATCCCAACCTGATTGATATGATCTGGAGCTCATCATTATTCTTACTTTTATTGATACTGGTACTGAATATCATTGCCAAACAGGTAGCTAAAAAATGGAAAACGGCTTAATAATTAAAATGAAAATCATCTATGATTCCTATTGAAGATCCTATATTACAACTGAAACACGTCTCCATATCTTACACTCCCGGTAAAAATGCCGTGAATGACGTAAATGCCGACATAAAAAAGAAGCGGATTACGGCTATCATGGGCCCTTCCGGATGCGGTAAGAGCACCCTTCTCCGGGCCATCAACCGGATGCACGAACTATACCCGGATATCCGGATATCGGGAGAAATTCTGATGGACAACCGGAACATTTTAAAAATGAACCCCATGGAAGTAAGACGGATTGCCGGCATGGTATTCCAACGTCCCAACCCGTTTCCGACCATGAGCATTTACGATAATGTACTCGCCGGTTATAAACTGAACGGAATCCGTCTTTCCAAACGTGAAAAAGACGAACTGGTAGAAAACTGCCTGACAAACGTCGGACTTTGGAACGAAGTAAAAGATTCCCTGCTCAAAAAAGGCACTTTCCTCTCCGGCGGACAGCAACAACGGCTTTGCATCGCAAGGGCTCTGGCTCTGAAACCAGAAGTCTTACTGATGGACGAACCGACCTCAGCTCTGGACCCGATTGCCACCAATCGCATAGAAGAACTATTATTGCAATTAAAAGAAGAGGTTACCATCATCATTGTAACCCACAATATGTCCCAGGCAGCACGGATTTCCGACTATTCCATGTTTATGTACCTCGGAGAACTGATCGAATATGACAAAACCAAAAACATGTTCACCAATCCGAAAGACAAAAGGACAGAAGAATACCTCAACGGACAATTCGGCTAATCCCCGGACAACAGACATTTTAGCTATGAACATAAGAGAAAAATTTTTTGAAAGAATCAACCAGGACTTTGAAGTCTTGTCGAAAATAGTCATCCAGCAAATCAATCAAACGGCCAGATTATTGGATGATAACTCCGATCCGGAGTTATATACCGAAATAGACAACACAGAACGCATCATCGACAGCCTGGATGTCAAACTGCGCAACGAAGTGATAAACGTCATCGTCCTCTATAGTCCGCGAGCGACAGACCTGCGCAAAATCATGTCCTACTACGATATGACGGCTTACCTCGAACGTATCGGCGACCTGCTGATGAACATAAGGAGATTCATGCAGCAAATCGATTTGAAAGGAGCTGTCTTCCCTCATTTTCACGCAGATTTATCAAAATTACTGTCATCAGCCGAAAACATGACACAAAATGCTATATTTGCTTTTACATGCCAGGATAATAAATTGGCTAAAGATACGATTGATTTGGACGATATGGTCGACACCTTACACCACGACATCATCCGGCGGCTGCGCGGCTACGGCAATCAGACACTGAAAGAGCAGCATCTGACCGATATTCTTTGCCTCAGCGGAATCTCCTACAACATTGAACGTATCGGAGACAATGCGACAAATATTGCAGAAGCTGCCATATACCTGATGGAAGGAAAAAATATCAAACACCGGGAAAATGAAGGAAAAGACATTCTGATGGCCGGAAGCGAAGGGGAAATGAGAGACCAATAACTTCAATCTTTTAACTTTGGATTATACAGTATTATGGAACGTAAAAAAATTTTAGTCGTCGACGATGAAGAGGATTTATGCGAAATCCTGCAGTTCAATCTCGAAAGCGAAGGCTTTGCCGTAGATATCGCCAATTCTGCCGAAGAAGCACTTAAAATCATTTCTGCCGACTATCAGCTTGTCCTGTTGGATGTCATGATGGAAGGCATGTCCGGATTCAAAATGGCAGAAAAAGTACGTAAAGAATTGCATCTGAATGTACCGATAATCTTCCTGACAGCCAAAGATACGGAAAACGATATGCTCACCGGCTTCAGCCTGGGAGCGGACGACTATATTCCCAAACCGTTTTCCATCAAAGAAGTCAGCGCCAGAGTGAAAGCCGTCTTAAAAAGAAGCGGAAACGCCGATATACCGGAAATAAAACGTATTGTGGAAGCGGGCGACCTATTGATCGACCTGACAACCAAAAATGTAACGTTAAACGGAAAATCCATACTGTTGACGAAAAAAGAATTCGAAATACTCAGTACAATGGCACAATCTCCGGGACGCATATTCTCCAGAGAGGATTTTCTGAGCAAAGTCTGGAATGATGACGGTTATGTACTGGAAAGAACCGTCGATGTACACATCACCCGATTGCGTAAAAAACTCGGCGATTTCGGAAAACACATCATCAATCGTTCCGGCTACGGCTATTGCTTTGAACTTTAAAATTAACAACATCATATCACCCGGTGAGTCCTGCAAGGACCGGCCGGAATAAACCATAAACCGTATTCTCCATGCGTTTATCTTATAAAAAGAAACTGTTCCTCTATTTCTTCCTGGTATTCACCGTATTTACAGCGGTTATCGTTCTCGTTCAAAGAAACCGGGAAAAAATATACAAAACGGAAAACCTGCGTACCAACTTGAATGCTTACGCAGAAGTCATCGCCAACTATATCCAAAAGAAAAATCTGCATTCTGTAACAGAGATGGATTCTGTTAATCAGATACTCTCCCTGCTCCCTCCTGATTTACGAGTCACCATTGTCGATCAGAAAGGAGAAGTACTATTCGATAACACCGTTATCGATGACCGGGAATTGGAAAATCACCTGAGCCGGCCCGAAATATCTTCGGCACTCATCCACGGCAACGGCTCAACCATCCGTTTCTCGGCCACCAACGACATGGACTACTACTACTACGCACGCTTCACCGCACCCTACTTTACCCGCGTAGCCCTTCCTTATAACATCACTCTTAAAGATTTCCTGGAAGGCGACAACATCTTCATGTACTTTATCGTATTGCTTTTCTTTATTGCCCTGATATCCCTATTGTATCTGGCCGACCGTTTCGGGAGGGCAATTACAGGACTTAACGAATTTATCACGTCTGCTGAAAACGACCAGCCCGATTACGATAAAATCAGATTCCCGGATACGGAATTAGGAGAAATCGGAAATAAAATCATTGCAAACTATAAATTGTTGCAGGAAAGCAAAAATCAGCTCAATCAGGAAAAAGAAAAATTACTCCGCCATTTTCATTACTCGGAAGAAGGAATTTGTATTTTCACCGCCGACCAGAAAAAAATTTATGCCAACACCCACTTTATCCAATACGTCAATACCATATTGGACGAACCGACATTCGACGTTGATATGATCCTCGAAGAACCGGATTTCAAAGACCTGCGGATATTCCTGAAAAAACATACCCCTGTCAATCCGCAAGCCAACACCCTTCCCATCTATCAAAGCAAAATATCGAAAAACGGTAAACACTTCGCCGTCAAATTACTGATATTCACAGACAATTGTTTCGAAATCACCCTGAACAATATTTCCTCCTCAGAAAAAAACCGGCTGTTGAAACAGGAAATGACCAATAACATTGCCCATGAATTAAAAACACCGGTAAGCAGCATACGGGGATACATCGAAACACTACTGGAACAGCAAAATATCGATCCGGCCAAACAAAAATTTTTCCTGGAACGTACCTATACCCAAGTCATTCGTCTCTCCGAACTGATACGGGACGTTGCTCTGATTACCAAAACCGAAGAAGCGGCGGATCTATTTGAAAAAGAAGACGTAAACATCAGGGACACGATCAACGAAGTCACCAACGACCTGCAAAATCAAATTCAGAACAACCGCATCACAGTACAGAATCACGTTGAAGAAGCAGTCGAAATTGAAGGAAATCATACCTTGTTATATTCCATTTTCCAAAACCTGATCGATAATGCGATCAACTACGCCGGAGAAGGCATCACCATCAGTATCGACAAATATGCAGAAGACAATGAATTCTACTATTTCTCCCTGTACGACACAGGACGTGGGGTAGACGAAGCTCATCTCGAACGGATATTCGATCGCTTCTATCGTATAAACGAAGGCCGGAGCCGGAAAAACGGAGGTTCGGGATTAGGCCTGTCCATCGTAAAAAATGCCGTATTATTCCATAAAGGACAGATTTCCGCCAAAAACCGGAAAAGCGGCGGACTGGAATTTGTATTCTCCTTACGCAAAAGATTGTTTTAAATAAATCTAAACCAAAGGTAAAACAGCAGAAAAACGACTCCCCTTTCCGGCCTGAGAAACAACTTCAATACGGCCGGAAAGTCTCTCCATAATCACTTTACTGATAGCAAGACCCAAGCCCGTACCTTGGGCAAATTCATCTGTCTTATAAAAACGATCGAAAATCAGCATCAGATGTCCCTCATCTATTCCCCGTCCGGAATCTTCTACATACACAACCACTTCCTGTTCCTCCCGCCGGATCTCACAGCCCAAAGTTATATAGCCTTCTGACGTAAATTTATTCGCATTACTTAAAAAATTGGAAATCACCTGGTTAAAACGAAGCTTGTCAATATTCACCCGAACCGGCAACTCCTCTTCCATCACCAGATTAAATTGTAAATGAGAATGGAGTACGACCTGATGAGTACGGTATATTTCCTTCAACACCTTCGTAAGATCGTACTCCTCGATATGAAACTCCATATTCCCGGAATCCAGACGGGATATTTCCAACACATCCCCGATCAGCTTAAGTAAGGAATCCGAACTCTGATTAATAATCGAGAGAATTTCCTTTCTTTCATCCTCGCCGACAGCAGAATCTTCACTAAGCAACAAATTGGTAAAACCGACAATCGCATTCAAAGGTGTGCGGATTTCATGACTCATATTCGCCAGAAACGATTGCTTCAACTCCGCTTGTTCGGCCAATTCTTTCGCTTTGATCAATTCCTGCTCACGCTCCACCACCCCCTGGATGCTCTGGATAATACCGGCTATAATTAATTGTCCCGCATTATCCGTCATACTATTGCAACGGATCTCATACCACCGGTATGCCTGACTATCGTCAAAGCACAATCGCAAACGCTGAATAACAATACGCCGCCCGTGAATTTCCCCGAATACCCGATGAATAAAAATCAAATCCTCAGGATGAACGAATTTTAAAAAATCCGTTAAGACATAAACCAGTTGCGATATCCCGGTCAATGCTATAATATTCCGGTCGAAATGCAACTCCTTTCCCCTGATATTCCACAACGAAATATGACCGCCGTGAATCGAAAGCGATAAATGCTCCTGAATTTTTTTCAAAGCTTTCATATCCATTCGCTCCATCCGCGACTTATAACGCACCTGAACTAAACTGACGACCAAAACGATAAACACAACCACAAACAACCCAAAACCGATATACAAATCCTTGCGATAACGGACATAAAACGGATAATTGATAACTTTTGTCCCCAACGGAATATATTTCGCATCAAATACATCGAAAACAGAGAAATAAGTCCAATCAATAACATACTCCTTTTTCAAGGGTTGTATTTTAGGCTCTTCTATATTTTTTCCCAACAATAACGGCAATGCCAACTGCGCAGCGGCAGCGGCCGAATTCTCGTCTGTCGCCATATATCCCCCGATAATCTTCAGTTGTTCGTTAAAGCCCTCCCGAATACAACTGAAAGCCGGGATATTCAAAATATAAGGCACCAAAACAATATCCGAACGATCCATTAAAAACGTCTGATAATACTGGGTATCTTTCAATTGACTCATAGCGGTTATCATGGAAAATCCCTGCATATAACGAAACGGAAAAAGATCGATGGTAGGAGAAATCTTCTCTCTTAATTTGAAATTCGGATATTCCGGAATCGAATCCCATTCCAGCAGCTTTTTTATCTTCTCATAAATCACTTCATTACCGATTCCCCATTCTCTGCCCCAAAAATGAATACTGTTTCTGTCTACCTGTTCTTTCAGAACCTTGTACGACTGACGCCCCAGATAGGTCAGTTCCAGATTGTAAATGATATTGATATTGTCCCGGTTATACAACCTCCGAATGAAATCTATATTTTTTTGAAAATCAGGCACATCACTAAGCATATAAACCCGGTCGTCCTTATAATTTTCAAGTACCGGCCCGTTGGGATAATGCACATTACAAAGAATCACCGGAAGCTCTTTCAGGATAGGATGCTCCGTCATCAGTAAAGCATACGAAGACTGATCGCCCACTGCCAGTAATAAATCAGGCATATCATCCGCCAATGTATTCAGAAAGCTCCTTGTCTTCTCAATTTCCTGCTGCTCATTCAATGGCCCGCAATCCAGATAAAACACCTGTGTTTCTACCTCCACACCGTCCTGACTCAATTGTTTCTCCAGCAATTCCTGAAATTTTCCGTACACACCGGTATCCTCCGTAAAAGAATGCAACAAAACAATCCGCCTCTTTACCTCCTCTTTATTTTGAATTCCCCAATACCATATCCCCCCAAATAAAAGACAGAAAAGAACCGCACAAAAAAAATAACTGTATCTCCTTCTTACCGAAATCATCTATTGTATCAGCGAATTAAAATAATATGGCACAGTAACCGTCACCCCGGACGGCAATTTCCCTACTCCTGCCGGATGATGAAATCATATCAACTACCGGTAATAGCGATTGCGAATATAAAAATTATTCCCCGAATCTAAGCTTTTCTAAAACAGGAAAATAACGGAATTAACTCAATACCCGTAAAACAACAGATCATATCGGACCGGATCCGTTTTTTCGGATGGTATCGTTTAAAACGACAAAGTCCGGATGGTTTACCGGCACACCGGAAACAAAAAGCAGAAAAATGAATCGGAAAGGAGCTGACAAAAGTAAAACGAATCGTACCGAACTGAGATACAAAATAAATCAGGGGAATAGTACTGCAAATGCCTACGTACATTTGCAGCACTATTTTCCCCTTCCTATCGGTAATTATTTATTTTTAACGTATTTTTCCAACCACCGGTAAGTTTCCCACGCTTGATGCAATATGGATTCTTTGGCTACATAACCGTGACTTTCATAAGGCAGCAACACCAAACGCACCGTACCGCCGTTCCCCCGGAGAGCCGTATACAAACGCTCGCTTTGCATCGTGAAAGTACCCGTATTATTGTCGGCTTGTCCGTGAATCAGTAAAATCGGAGTCTTCAATTTATCCGCTTTTACAAAAGGCGACATTTTCAGATAAACCTCCGGAGCTTCCCAAAAAGTACGCATTTCATTTTGGAAACCAAAAGGAGTCAGTGTCCGGTTATAGGCTCCGCTGCGGGCTATGCCGGCCGCAAACAGATCACAATTGGCCAATAGATTGGCTGTCATAAAAGCACCGTAGGAATGACCGCCCACAGCCATTCGTTTCGGATCACCTACTCCCATCTCCACCAGCTTATCGACAGCCGCTTTGGCATTGGCAACCAGTTGTTCGACATAAGTATCGTTAGGCTCTTTTTCACCTTCTCCGATAATGGGGAACGAAGCGTTGTTCAATACGGCATAACCTTCCGCCACCCAAAGGATCGGGGACGTCCGGGTATAACGGATAAATTGATTCGGGGCATCCCTTCGCTGGCCGGCATTGGCACTGCTTTTATACTCCGAAGGATAAGCCCAGATCAAAACCGGCAAAGGTCCGTTCTCCTTCTTATACCCGGCAGGTAAAAACAACGTTCCGCTCAACTTCACGCCATCGTTCCGGGTATACTCGACCACCTGTTTGGTTACCCCCTTCATCCCCGGATAAGGATCGGGAAAATCAGTCAAAGCCACCTGTTTTTTCTTTTTGAAATTCACCAGATAATAATTCGGTGCTTCTGTATTGGATTCCCTGGAAGTAATGATTTCCCCTTTGAGCAAATCCGGATAAGCCACCGGATACTCGTACCAGGGATCCTCCGATTGCCACAAACGGGTGGTTCGGTTCGTCCCCAACCGACGGGCATCAATAAACGGATAAGCACCCCGGGGCGAGTATCCGCGCCCGCTGAAATACACCGTCTTATATTTATCACCGCTAAACACCACATATTGTCCGAAAGCATTTTTAGTCGTAACCAACCTACCGCAATCCGCATACAAATCCTCTGCACTCTGATCGTAAACGACCTGCATTTTTCCCGGTTCGGAAGGATCGAACAGACAACATTTTTTCTGACGGGTATCGTAATCATACGTCATCAGAAAAGCATGCCGGGCATCCCCCCAAAGAATATCGTCATATCGTTTCTCCGTTTTTACCAGCTCCCGGGCCTGACCTTCAAAAGGAGCTTCCAGAAACATCACCCGGTCCCGGAATTCCGCCTTAACCTTACCGTTTCCGCCATCCAAAGGCTCTACCCAATACAGGGTTGCCGGTTGATCGGCCCGCCAATCGTATCCGCGAGGCTCGGGAGAAACCGAATTATTACTGATATACTCATATTCTACCAAAGGTTTCTGATAAACCTGCTTCACCGACTTCCCTTCCGGATCCCGGATCTCAATTGTAGACGGGAAAAAAGTATACGGAACAACATACGAATAAGGACGGTCCAGATACCGTACCAAAAGATATTTTCCATCCGGAGAATAAGTTGCCGGCAGATACACCGCTGCTTTTCCGTTCGGCATAAACTCTCCGTTATCGGCAGATACGATACCCAGCTCCGAGGTAGCGTAATAATCGAACACCGATTCACTGTACGCATCAGTCAGTAAATCCTGATATGTCGGCGCCTGATTGCTCTTTCCTTCGCTCGTCTGAATGACGGGAACGATATTCTGCATCTTATCCGCAGGCATTGCTCCCCGGTTCGCAGGAATCAAAGCTACCACAAGGTGCTTACTGTCGGGTGACCAACTATACATCCCCGGCCCGAAAAAGAAATTCAGCTTTCGCCCGGTCAGCAACCGGGCCCTCAAGTCGGCAACATCCACCACCCATAAATAAATACCGTCCGGTCGCTCTTCACAAACAGCGACACGGCTGCCATCCGGCGACCACTTATAACTAATCAGGTTGACATCCGCCGGAAAACCGGTAATCACGCCCTCCTTCACTTTCTTTCCCGGTAAAGATTTGATTTCCAGTTCTTTTATTTTTGTCCTCATCTTCGGACAATTCGTTGCAGCCAACACACGCCGGCCGGCCAGTTTCAACTCGGCTTGAGCCTGCTCCCGGATCGCAGGAATATCCGTTTGCCGGATAATCAGATAACAATCCATACGCGGACTGAGAGAGAAAGCCGGAGTAGCCGGAGCAAGAACCAAATCTTCCACGGCTTTCGGCGGATGCTGATAACCGCTCTGTCCCAGCGTCGGAAGAGCCGGCAAAGCAAATAACAGACCTAAAAAAACAGAAAAAAATGTATTTCGCATAATCGTATCAATTATATGGTTCAATATTAAAATCTCATTCAGAAAGCCGGATGTGAGGATCACATGCCAATTTACACAAAACCGTATACAATAGCTTGGAAACATCCTCCATAATTTCAGGCGTCAGCGTTTCAGGCACATCCTGGGGTACATGATAATACGTTCTTCCCACCTTATTCCGGGTACCCAGCGAAAAAGCCGGTACACCGTTAAAATTGAAAATCTCACCGTCCGTATACATCCTGCCCGAAGCTTTGCTGTAATCCGAAGTATGTAAAATCCGGCGGAGATACTGTTCATTTGCTTCCGTAAAATATTTTTTCAATTCAGGAAAAGTATTCACCCCTCCTACCCGCAACTCCGTTCCATTCCCCACCATATCCAGATTGAACATACATAATGTTTTCTCCAAAGGGAAAAGCGGATGTTTGACATAGAACTTAGACCCCAGCATTCCCGGCTCCTCTGCCCCGAACAGAATAAACACCACCGGACGCAAAGGTTTAACCCCGCTCTGTGCAAAAGCCTTAGCCGTCTCCATCACAATAGCACTACCCGAAGCATTGTCCAGAGCCCCGGGGAAGAGAATACCCGGACACCCCAGATGATCCAGGTGAGCACCTATGATAATCGGTGCATCCTTCAACCGCTTGTCTGTCCCCGGAATATAACCGATCACATTCTGAGTCTGGCTCGGCGCATGAAAAGACCGGAACATCATCTCCACTTCTTTCCCCGTCAATACCATGGAATGAGGACGCTTATCGCCTCTGATCTTATCCTTCAGAGTCCGCGCTGTCCAGGATGTTCCGGTCAATAAATCGTTCACCACCTTATCGCTGACATGGCAATAAATAAAACCGTCATTATAGAGAATTCCGGGATGGGAAAATTTTCCGGTAAACAAAGCCCCTGCGGCACCATGACTGACCGCATTTTTAATCTTATAAACAGAGCCCGAATAAAATTCATCCCAACGGGCATACGCCTGATTCTCACGCTCACAAGGCACTCCCGGTTCGATGACCACAATCTTTCCCCGCACATCAATCCCGGCATAATCGTCATACCCCAAATCCGGTGCCGTAATACCGAAGCCCACATAAACGGGTTCACCTTTAAATACGCCGGAAGCCGTATGTGTACCCGGATAATAATCGTCCGGCATCCGGTAAGTTACATCCATATCCTCTCCTTTCACCTTCAGCACTCCAGCATCCTTGACATCGGTATATTGTACGGGAAAATTCTGAAAATAAAACCCGTTATCCCCTCCCGGTGTCAGTCCCCAGGCGGAGAAATAATTCGCAGCCCAATGAGCACAACGGGTATATTCCGGTGATCCGGCCAAGCGTCCCTTATGTTCCGGTTTACACATTTCATAAACGAATTCCATGATTTCATTGCTGGAAACAGAGTGAAACGCTTTATCGAAAGCCGTATATTCACGCTGGGCCTGGGACATAAACATACCGATACACAAACCCAGACAAAGTATATATTTTTTTATCATATCTTTCTTTTTTAGGAAAGAACTGCCCCGAAAGACAGCTCCTTCGATCATCTGTAAACTAACCCTATTGCAATATAATGTATCAATAACCGGGATTTTGTTGCGACTCCCGGTCTTTTAACGGCAACAACTCCAATTCCCGTTCATTGATCGGATAAATGGTCTGGAAAAAATCAAAAGGAATCACTCCACTCTCCAGATTATCCGTATGTCCTTTTTCATCCTTTTCCTGTGGAGTACGCCAGCGGATCACCGGTTTACGGTTTCTCCACAAATCCCAGGCCCTGCTGCCCTCGCCATACAACTCGACAGCACGTTCGTAAAGGACATCCTCCAATGTTACCCTTGTATTGTACTTATCCGGATCGGTCGTCGTCCTCTCCCTGCGCAAATCTCCCAAATAATCCCTTGCCTTTTTCATATCATTTACCTTCAACGCCGCTTCGGCTGCTATCAGATACACCTCGCTCAACCGCAACACCTTCGGGTTATTGATTTTGATATTTCCTTCCCGGCCCGGATATTTACCGGAAATATAATAACACTTATCCTTACTTGAATACCGGAGTAACTTAAAACGTACATCTTCAGGATCGGCTTCTGCCAAATCCAGAAAATCCCGGGTAGGCACCACCGTCTTATAGCCCGCCTCCGAACAAATCCATCCCAACGAAGTATAACCGGCATTGTCCTCCAGGGAAGTAGGCAACTCCAACAAAGACTCCGAGCCGTATTCCTTACCCCAGGAAGCGACATATTCATCACGCGAATAAAGCTCACAACCGCTGTTTTTAATGACATCTTCGGCTGCCGCAAGAGCCAGTGCGTCCTTTTCCATATACAGGTACACCTTAGCCTGCAAAGCGCGCCCTCCCCAATAATCGAAATAACCGTTTCGCTTCTTTACTGACAACAAAGGCACGGCTTCCTCCAACTCCGTACAGATAAAACCATACACGTCGGACACCTTACTCCTGTAAAACACCTCCCTTACATCCTTGTAAGCTTTCCCGGCAACACGAATACCCAACGCATCGGATTTGATTGTGCCTTTACCGAGATTACCGTACATCGGACCGTACATACGAACCAGATCAAAATGCAGCAAAGCCCGCAACGTCCTCAATTCGGCAATCAACGCTTTCTTTTCAGGCGTATTCTCCAGTTTATCCGCCTTCTCGATAATCAGATTGATATCCTGTACCCCCAGATATATCAACCGGTAAAAACCGGTGCCGGCAGATACTTTAGTTAAACCGTAAGCATAAAAATACTTCAAATGCTGGCTTCCCCAGGACGGTTCCATCATATGATCCCCCATCAGATCGGCCACAAATGTATATTCTCCCGCATAATAGGAAGAACTGGTCAACACCTCATAAACACCTTCCGTAGCAATCCTGAGATCGGAAACGGAATTGATCAGATTAGCGTCTCCGGCAGAATTCGAGGGTGAAATATCTAAAAAATCATTGCCGCAGGAACAACACAGCAAGCTGAACAACACGGCTATATATAATTTCATTTTCATAATTCGTCGATTTTAAAATTGAACCTGAATACCGAAACGGTAAGACTTAATCGCCGGATAACTGGAGCCTGAATTCGTATTACCCGTATAACTCACTTCCGGATTGATGTAATTATATTTATAGAAAGTCAGTACATCTGTGGCATTAAAATAAACCTTGGTATTGGCAATCCCCCATCTCTCCATCCACCTTTTCGGCAAATTATAAGAAAGAGAAATATTCTTTACCCGCAAATGGTCGGTAGAATGAATATAGCGGCTGGAATATTCCTGGGACTGGTAAGGATTATTGTAAATAATCAAAGGCTTTGAAGCCTTGTCGCCGGGCTTTCTCCATACCCCTTCAGCGGCATTCTTGGACGGATTGTAAGTACCGATATAACGACCGTCGGCACTCAAACGGTCCAGATTGTGAAACATATTTCCTCCCAAAGTAAACGTCAGCAAAAACGACAATTCGATTCCCTGGTAAGAAAAACGGTTGGTCATACCCCCGTAAAAATCCGGATATGCCTTACAAAGCACCACCCGGTTCGATTCTGCCACCTTACTGGTGGTACTTCCATCCTTCACCGGAGTCTTCCCGTCAGGGCCGTAAACATTCTTATGCCACAAAGGACGTCCGGTTTGTCCGTCAACACCGGCCCATTCCCGCATATAGAATGAATAAAGCTTTTCTCCCTCCCGGAAAATACGCTGGGAACTGATCACATCGTCTTTCAGAGACTCCACTTTGGCCGTCATCCAGGAAATATTGAAATCGGTGCTCCAGTTAAAACCCTCCCCGACAACATTCTGGCTGCTTAAAGTCAGTTCCACGCCGGAATTTCTCAACCGGCCTTCATTAACCAATATACTGGAAAAACCCGTATTGACAGAAACCGAAGCATTGTTCAGCAAATTATCCGTCATCTTGTTATAATACTCTATACCGCCGGACAAACGGGAACCGAACAAGCGAAAATCGATCCCGGCATTCCAGGTATAGGAATGTTCCCAGGTCAGCTTCGGATTTCCTACCGTTTTCAGGAAAAAAACAGGATTCCCGTTGTATTTGTTCTCCAGAGAAAATAAAGACTGTGATCCGAAATAAGTGGAAGGTAAATTTCCGGTCGTTCCGAAAGAAACCTTCAATCGCAGATTATCTATCCACGTCACCGGCTTCATAAACTTTTCCTGCGACATCGTCCAGGCTGCCGAGGCTGCAAAGAAATTTCCCCAACGCTCTTTCAGCGCCAAACGGGAAGATCCGTCACGACGCACACTACCAGAAAGATAATATTTATTCTTGTAATTGTAATCGGCTTTCAGCAACCAGGAAACCAACCGGTCATCACTATATGCCCCGCCGACCTCTGCAGCGTTGGCCGCATTATCTAATTGCAGAAACTTATCGGAAATAAAACCCGTTCCATAGGCGCCGAAATATTTATTTTTATACTTCTTGGCCTCATATCCTCCCAATACTGTCAGATTATGCTGCCCGAAAGATTTGGTAAAATTCAGGGTATTGGACGTCGTCAAATCGTATACCTTCGTCAGATACTCACCCAGATTTCCTTTTTCGTTCCGGCCGTCATGACTGTCGATACCCGAAAAGGAAGACTCCGTCAGATGCAGATAGTCGATGCCGTTCACCGTACGGAAAGTCAGCCAGTCGGTAAAGTCAATCGTCAGAGAAACCGTCGTCATACTCCGGAAGTTCGAGGATTCCCTCACCTGCTCCCGTACATTCTTCTTATAATTCGGAATTTTGGTAACGAAACCGGGATACCGGTAATATTCCCCGTTCGGCATATAAACCGGTGCCGTCGGATTGGTATTCTTCACTCCCCAGATCGGATTCGAATAATAACCTCCGGAAGCCGTACCCGACTGATCCGTTTGGGCTAAAGTCTGGTTGATGGCATACTTGATTTGTTTATTTACCCGGCTTTCCACATTGATTTTCCCGGTCACCCGCTGAAACTTGCTGGTAGGCAGCAAACCGACTTGTTTCATATACCCAAAAGAAGAGAAAAATTTCAGCTTATCGTTTCCTCCCCGGGCCGAAAAATTGAAACGGTCCTCCTTTCCGGTACTGAATAAAGCTTTTGCCCAATCGGTATTGCGGGCGTGGGACAAATATTTTTTAGGGTCTGCCTGCTTATAATCAAAAGACCCGTCCAACGGATCGTCCGGATGAATCACCTTGGCCCGGCTATTCAGGTTACTGTAAGCATAGGCCATCGCATCCTCCACAATCCCGGCATTTCCGGCATCGTAAGCGGCTTGCCCCGGCAAAGCGTTCCGGTCATAGAGATAACGGTTTTTCAAGCCTTCCAAAGCATATTCCGTATACTCCTTCCCGGTCATATACAAACCGAACAACTCATGCGGCATAGCCGTTGTCGTCCAACCGTGCTCATAATCGGCATTAAAAACGGTTTTACCCGCACGTCCCTGCTTCGTGGTAATAATAATGACCCCGTTTGCAGCCCGGGAGCCGTAAAGGGAAGTAGCGGCAGCGTCCTTCAAAACGGTCATCGATTCGATATCATTCGGATTCAGAGCCGTCATCACATTGGAAGAAGACATCACCTGCGACATATCCCCGGAAATCACCGATACCCCGTCGATCACATACAACGGCTCTATATTACCGTTGATTGATCCGATACCGCGAATCTGCACCGTAGCCTTGGCGCCCGGCTGCCCGTCGGTCTGGGTAATACGCACCCCCGCCACATACCCCTGCAAAGCCTTCTCTGCCGAAACAGGTGCCGATTCCCTCATAATCTGATCTCCTTTCACCACAGCGGCAGACCCCGTAAACGACTCCTTCTTTACCGTCCCATAAGCCACCACCATAACCTCCTCCATCGTCTCCACCATTTCTTCCATAACGATATGCAATTCGGTCCGGTCGCCCAACACGATCTTTTGGGGCACCATTCCCACATAACTGACACTCAGCTCGGTTTCCGGTTTATCGGGTACCTGAAAGGAAAATTTTCCGTTTATATCCGTAGTCCCTCCGTAAGTCGTTCCCTTCACCATAATAGTAACCCCGGGAAGCAACTCCTTTCTTTTATCCATCACCGTTCCCTGAATCGTCCGCATTTTTTGCTGTGCAGCAGCAAATTTCACCCGGTTGTCGGGCATCTTTTTCCGGATCACGATAGCATCGTTCGTCACACTGTATTCCAGATTTGTATTTTTCAGCACCTCCTTCATCACCACCTCCATATTCTCATTTTCCACCGATACATTCAATCCCTTAAAAGGTGCCACATCCTGATTGCTGTACAAAAATACGAACTTGGTTTGCTTTCGTAAGTTCCATAAAATTTCTTCCAAAGAAGCGTTCTCCATCTTTACCGTCAGCTTCTGTGCCTCCAACTCGATAAAAGATTGCATTGCAAGGCAAAACAAGATCAAAAAAGAAAATTTCATGGTCAACCACAATTTTTTTATTTTCCCGGACGGAGGGAAAACGTTTTCACTTACTTTTTTCATAACTTTGTAATGTTTATTAAGATTAAACAACCAGTAAGGGCGAGACCGGTGCTGCAACATCGGCTCGTCCTGTTTTTATTTAGCACGTACCACATATTTTCCGTCCCGTTGCACGATCTCCACCTTCCTCAACCCCGTAATCATATCCAACACCGCAGTCAAATCCCTGGAACGTTCGATATTCCCTGAAATCCTCATATCTGCGGCAACTTCATCGGCAAAGACAAACTCCACATCATACCATTTGGTCAGATCCTTCATCACATCTTCCAGACGCTGATTCCAAAAAACAAACATCCGGTCCATCCAGGCCACATACAACGAAGGATCGACTTCTTCCACCTTCTGCTGTCTGGATTTCCGGTCCAGGCTATATTGCTGAGCCGGTTTCAACTCCACATTCCGGTCACGCACCCCGTCTGCAACAATCCGCACCGATCCGGTCAGCAAAGTCGTATATACGGTTTCCTCATCAGAATAGGCCTTGACATCGAAACGAGTACCCAACACTTCCACATCGATCCGGTCGGTTTCCACGATAAAAGGACAATCTTTTGCTTTCTTCACATCGAAATAAGCCTCTCCTTCCAGAAATACACGCCGTTCCTTCTCCCCGAAAGCCAACGGGAAACGCAACCGGCTGTCTGCATTCAGCCACACCCGGGTGCTGTCCGGCAAAATAACCTGATACTCCTTTCCCCTCGGTACCTTCAACACATTATACTTCTCGCCCGTACCCCCTTTCGGACAGGCAGTTCCGAAACTCAACACACCGTTCTGATTATAAACCGCCCCGTACTCATCCGGCAAAGACAGTTTATCGTCCTCCTCCAACAAAATCTGTTGTCCGCTGGCTAACTGCAAAACCACCTCCATCGGATCGGACACGGTGAAATCGTTTCCGGCCACCTCCAAAACCTCAGGCCGGAATGCACCTGTACGCAATAAAACTGTCGCCGTAACGATGCCGAGCATCACAATCGAAGCCACCGCACCCCACCACCGGATCACCCCCAAACGCCTGCCTCGTTTCTCCTCCCGTATCTTTCCGAACACCGAATGATAAGCCCTCTCCTCGTCTATTCCTTGCCGAACCGATTGTTCCTTATAATAACGCTCCAACTGTCTCAATTCACGGCGGTGATCCCCGGTTTCCAGCCACTGCTGCAACCGTTCCATATCGGCAGCCTCCACCTCTTCTCCACACAAATAGGCTGCAATAATTTCCCACATCCTGTCGTTTCTAAAATCCATCTTTAACAATTTTATAATCTTTCCCTTAAACACACATTTCTCCACTTTATACCCAAAAGACACACAAACTTTCCGATCGTATGACAAAAAGTGTAATTATTTTTTAATTTTTTTCTTATCCGGTATCTATCCGATCACAGCATTACCCCAAAACAACAGCCACCGGAAAAATACACCCGAAACGGCAACCGCCATTGCCTCGCACACGACCGCATTTACCCGGTCTTTTCCGCAATACAAGCCCCTCCGTAAAGACGGTATCAGGCATAAACTCAAAAACAGGCTTAAGGACATCCGGATATGAAATTTTCGGGGACACAGCTACCGGAATAACTGCATCCGGGAAACGGATACCTTCAAATGACTCACCGGGAAACAGTTTTAACGACACTCCGGACATTACATTCCGCTATCTTCCGGAACAAATTTCCACCCTCCGGTAAAAAAATGCAAAAGCAACATAGAATAAGTTTTTCCGGCCAGCTTTTCCCGCAACGTCTTAAAAGCTCTCCCCATCTGCGTACGGACGGTATTTACGGAAATATTCAAAGCATCGGCAGCCTCCTGGTACTTTTTCCCCTCCACGCAACACATCATAAAAATACGCCGGCATTGCTCCGGCAATTCGGCAATAGCCTTATACACCGCCTCCTTTTCCTCTGTCTCCTCCTCCTTGTCTGTCTCCTCCTCTTCCCGGTTCTTCCATACCTCCTCCAGCTTCCTAACGCGGTACCGCTCATCGCGGATATGGTTGAGGCACGCATTCTTCACCGCCCGGAACAGATAACTGTCCAGAGAAGAATGTACATTCTTATATTTTTTTTCGCACCAGAAATTGACAAAAAACTCCTGCACCACATCTTCCGCCTTCCCCAAATCCTTCAACAAACTATAGGCAAAAGCCACCAGATCCGCATAATACATCCTGAACAAACCCTGATAGGCCCGCTCATCCCCGCAACAGACTTTTTCCAATAATTTATCTTTTTCCACCATAATCGATCAGATACACAGGCAAAAATATAAAAAATGCAATATATCGTTTTTATTAACTCCAATATTACACGAAAAAAACACAAATAGCACCCGGGGACGGGGCTAAAGTGCTATATTCACTCATGCAAAATATTGTACCGGCAGATAGGCCGTCAGTATATGATGCGATTGTACGTGATTGTATGTCAAGCCCAGCCACACCGACCGCGGCACCACACCGATAAATAAGTATATTGCGATGTAACTCTCCCTCCCGTTTTCAGACATGAGATTCTTGCCGGCTTCCTGCAACCCGACCGTCAATATTGCCAATAGCACCAGGGAAGACCAGTTTTATTCAATTCGATGAATACCTGCTGCGAAAGCTGTACTACAAATAAATATATTGTCACCTGCTCCTGAAACGATTGAACACACAAGCACGCATATTGCCGGCCGAAGGAAAGTGGACTCCCGCATACATCAATTCGGTACTATATTTATCGAAAGCTTTCAGTAACATTCCCGCATAGAATTAACCGGAGATTCGCCGGGGATTCGCTTTATTAACTCCGGTACAACTCCGGCGGGGACCGTTCTTATACCGCAGTTATACCGTCCCTGCACCGTCGTATATGTAGCCATAAGTATACGCACTGCTAAGGCTGTTTCTGACCTACTGATGCAAAAGTACCTTCTGAAAGACGGACTCTTTCAGAATTTATTTATTATGGAAAAATTCACATCATACAGACAGAAGCATTACCGGTATACCCTCCATAAAAAACAATAAATGTCAAAACTTTGTACCTTTATTTATACGAAGATGCCCGAATGATTGCTCTATTTTTCCATATATGGAGTGTTCCTTAGGCAAATTTATATTTCCTGCAATTAACAAAGCACTATTCAAACATTCTTCTGCTTTATCACATAGCCCTAAAGATATGCAGGCATTAGCTATACTACAAAATAACCGCGCAAAATTGTAATTACGGGTATCATCCCGAAAAATGTTATAGTATATTTCATATGCTGCGAAAAAATATCTCAACGATTCAGCATTCTGTCCTTGCTCGTAAAATACTAATCCTATATTTTCATAAGTAGCTCCCACCAGATAAAAGTTAAATCCTTTGGACATTTTCTCATATACCGCAATTACCTTTTTATAGTAATCCAATGCCGATGAATACTCTTTTTTACGGTACAAAATATGCCCGACATTGTTATATGCCTGCGCCACTCTTTCGTGATACAGGCCAAAAACATTTTTCCGTATCTCTAATGATTTGAAATGACATATATAAGCATTATCATAGAATTTTTGTCCCATTGCACTATAACAAGTCCCCATATTTGTATAAGTATTAGCTACATCGGGATGTCTTTCGGCATAGTATTCCATCCTTATTTTGAGTGATTTTTTGCAATATTCCAAACCAATCTCAGGCTTTTCATCTTTCATATAAAATTCGCCTAAAGTGCTGTATATTTTTGCCAATTCAGGATGAAACTCATCGTTATATTCATCAATATATATTTTCACTGCTTTATGGGCTGTACGAATCGCTTTTTCTATAAGTCCGACATCTTCGTAGGTTTCACTTAATGCATAATACGACTCCGCCAATTCTTTATTATGCTTTTCATTTGACCTAAGAATTATAATGACGGATTTTTTTAACACTTTCAAAGAGTTGTCAATCTCGTCATTCAAACCATATGCATCCCCTAAATGCCTGTAACAAATTGCACGTTTAATTTCAGCCTGCTGACCACCAGATTGGTTTATTACCTCCAATTCTTTCAAGTAATACTTGATTCCGATATCAAATAACCCTGCTTTACTGAATAATGTCCCCAATACAAATGACGGATTCACGATTGGCGCATTAAGCATAAAAGTACCATCATGAAAAACAGGCTTTATCCCGGAAAAGCGCTCTATGAATAACCCTAAATCACCTGCAACTAAAATCGTGTCCTCAAAATCGCGACAGGTGTTCTTAACTTTAATAAGTTCCGGAGTGTCTTCGACATTTTTGAGAAGATCCCATTCAAATACCTCTCCATTCCGCTTGTATTGCCAGTAGATGATTCGGACTTTCTCATCCTCGGTTAATGTCCGGCCAAGGTTTTGTATCTTAGGTATGATATCCATTCCATCGGAACAACTATATCCGACAATCAAAACTGAAGAATGATCTTTTTTCTTAAATATCTTTTCGACAAGCAGGTTAATGTTGTCAATATTATGTTTGTTATTGATTTGATCAATAGTAGTGCCTATATTGGAAGGAGAGATCATACTCCCATGTAATTTTATTATCTTTTTGTTTATCTCTAAACAACTCAACCTATCACAACTATTGGGATACGATACAATAATGCTATCAGATAACGGAGATATATCTAACGCTTGTTCCAGACAAGTATCAAAATTTGTTGTTGCAATAAAATGCAATTTATTGACTTTTAACTGGCTTGCCCAAAAGAAATGGTTTTGGGTGGGCAATGCATCAAAATTCCCGGCGAATAAACTCAGGAAATCTTTTTGAGAATCAGCAAACTCTATATTATTTTCAAAAGTACCGACGATAGCCTCAAAGGCGATAGGCAAATCTCCCCTGTTGTCACCTTTGGCAGAAAAGAAACTGTCGATGTCATCTGTATCGCATCCCAAATATTCCAGTAAATTTTTTACTATGGTAAAAGCATCCGGAATTCCTGAAGATATGGAAATTCCCGCACCACATAATAAGCCCATTTTACCTTCTTCGAAATAAGGATACAGCCGTTCTATTAAGTCATTTACATGCAGTTTCATATTTCTGATTCTACTATCGTTTTCCAAAGCAAGATTTTACCGACGCTCAGAGAGGGATGTAAAATACGATACCTATATTCCCTTACAACTTTTTCAAAAATAACGATAATATATGAAATAATAAATTTTATGATACAAAAATAATTACTACACCATTCAAAATGTTCAATATAAAATAAACACACGGAAACAAGGCATTTGTGTATACAAATACCCGATCCCTATGATCACGATACTTTATGCTCCGGCCGCCGGCCATACAACCGGGACGGAAACGCAACACACCCGAGCCATTGTTTGGCCCGGGCATGTCCGGATGATGAAACGGCAAATGCTACTCCGTCACGTAGATCAACGTGGCCGCAGAGGTTGTCCACTCGTCGCTGCCTAAATCGACCCTTCGGTCGCCGACCGAATAGAAACCCTGGTTGAGCCCGTCGAATAGGGCGTAGGTACCAGCCGTATAAACCCGGTCCTCAAACAGAAAGATCGACGTCAGATCGTTGTTCCGGTCACTGAATCCGACGGTTTGTTCCGTTCCGTTTACCCATAGGAGCGGAAGTTGCAGGCTCAAGAACGGATTGTCGGGGTTAGGATAAACCGTTTGGGTACCTACGGCATAGATATTTCCCTCCGGAGTTACACGAAGGTCGGATACGAAAGGTGAATTTCCGCTATGCAAACGCTGATACAGTTCCCCGTTTTTCCAGACAACTGCCCACTGGCTACCGTCAGCATCGGTGATATTCCCTGCTACATAGACATCGTTACCTAGACAAGCGATTGCAAAACCGAATGCATAAGAGCCATCGCATGCACAGACAAAGAGCTCCTCACCATTTTTCCAGACCGGGGTCCGAGCATCACCTGTTTCTGTAAAATAATATCCGGTGACATAGACATCACCCGCATCGCTCACTGCAATGTCATTGGCATACCCCCCCAGGGAGGTGAGGTACGTTACGTCACCGTTTTTCCAAACGATGGGCAGTGAGTATGGCGCCTCATCAAAATTACAATATCCGGCCACATAAATGTCATCACCACGGACAGCCACGCCCATTGCCGACGATGAAGCCCCCGGCCTGCTTGCCAGCGGCCGGTATTCGCCATTTACATAAAGGCAGGCCGTACTCATCCGCAGCGATGCGTCATAGGCATCGGCTGGTACATAGGTGTTACCGTTTACAACCGTCATACCGCCCAAACCGATAAGGCCCGCTTTTTCGGCCTTCCAGAGCAGCTGGCCATTGTGCCACAGTGCCGGAGTTTCGCCGTTACGGCCAGCGATACGACCGGCGACATAGATGTTCGGAGCGACTTCGATGCGGCAACTGCCCGAAGAGTATTGCGTGCCGGCGGTGATGACAACTTCCCCATAGGCCACGGCATGCACTACACCGTTTGGGTCGACTGTGGCAACTGCGTTATTGCTCGACTGCCAGTCAACCTGCCTATCGGTGGTGCTGGCAGGAGAAAGAGTGACGCTGAGGGGGAGTTCTTCTCCCGGAGTGAGGATTGCGTCACCCGGGGAAATCGTAACGGAGACTGCCGGAACGATCACCGTCGTATCATCGGAACAAGCTAACGGGAGGAGGAAAAGCGATACGAGCATCGCTGAAATCATTCTGTTCATTATTCTGTTCATTGTTCTGTTCATTTTGGAGTATGCTTAAACATGTATTTTTTACCAAACCGACTTATTCCACGATCGCAACCGAGTAGGCCGTAGCCGAAGTTCTCGGGTCGTCTTCAAGCGGAACGAGTGTGCCGTCAACCCACAACACCGCCCGGGTGGCACTTATCCCGGCTGCCTGGCGAGTAATGCCGGCTACATAGACCCGGCCACCGGAGATCCGGATACTCATTGCGTTTGCCTCAAGTCCTCCGCTGTCGAGATCGATCCGCTGCCGGTTTTTCCACATCGCAGCACTGGCCGTACGGTTAGCGTAATCGACAACGTAGCCTGAAGCAAAGAGATCACCTTCCGGAGAAACGCAAATATCAGTAACAACCGCATGCTCTTCATAACGCTCCGGTATGCCGTTTTTCCAGACTACGGCATACGTAGTGAACGTTTCAGGGTCCACGTCGCTTCCCGATACATAAACATCCTCCCCGTGAACCGCAATGCCCGTGGCCGCGGAAATACCGCTGTCGGAAAGTTTCTGCGCCCTACCGTTTTTCCAGAGAGTGGCGTCATTATTCCAGTCATGCGTGACGAATCCTGCAACATAGATATCCGCTCCCGCAACGACCACATCATTGGCATAACCATAATCGGCCAGATAAGAGGGAACTCCGTTATGCCACAATACGGGCCGATTTTTAAGCATATCATACTCTTCGTCCTCGCATTCACAACCCGCCACATAAACGTCGTTGCCCGAAACAGCTACGGCATAGGCCTCGGAAAAGCGGCCGGAAAGCTGCGTCGCTTCACCGTCAACATAAAGCCGCGCATGATTGTAAGCCGTAACCGGATCAGTTGCAAATGCCGCTATATAGGTATGTCCCTCTTGTGCGAGAATTCTACTCATTTTGCCCCCAAATCCGTCGGACCATACCTTTCTTCCGTTTTTCCACAATGTATTGAGTCCACCGTGGTCCCCGACAATGTAGATGTCCGGACCAACACGAAGCGTCAGAGAGGCATCAGCATAACCGGTCGTCACCGAAATCGTGACCTCCCCCTCTCGGATACCGGTCACCAATCCAGAGGGATCAACTGTCGCCACAGACTCATCATCCGAACTCCACACCGCACGATCAAACCCCGTGGCGTCGTCGGGCGACAATAAGGCCGTCAGCTGCAACGTCTCTCCCGGACGAAGAGAATACTCCTCCGACCGGATTTCAATTCCGGATACGGCCACAAGCGTTGTCTCTTCCGAACAGGAAAGTAGTAAAACGACCGCTATAACCGCACAGATCTTTTTCATAAGTAAATAGTTCTTTTTCATAAGCAAATAGTAGTTTTAAATTTGAAGTATTGAACCGCTCAATACTTCAGCAAAAATACTACGTCCGTTTGTTTCCGAAAAACCGGAGGATACGTATTTTTTCCGGCTGCAATGCACATGCAACCTACCGGAAAATTTTCAGATCCGGCAATCGAAATATCTTCCGGCAAAAACATCGTAATCCGAAAAAGGTATTTATCTTTACCTTTAAATGTTGTAGATATTCATGGGATCATTCGGAAAAATTCTGCGTTTATCAGTCTGGACGATTGTTCTGACGGTGGTGCGATGCGGTTGCGGTTATATACATGCGGCTGACGGAACAGCAATATCCGAGGCCGATAGGAACGTATACGTACATGATGATGCCGGGATATGCCTCCCGGAGACCGATACTACACTGTTCGAACGGTGGGACCAAGCGATACGGACGCAGCATTTTCGCGAATTGATCGAACAGGCCCGGCCGGTTTATACAGCGGCCGATTCGTGCAAGGATGAGCGACTTAAAGCCGATGCCGGCATCTATCTGGCACAAGCCCACCTGCCCCTGGGACATTACGATTCAACAAAAATCTATCTTCAGGCCATAACTCCGATACTCCGGCAGGATGAGGCAGGTCCCAGGAACCTGATCTATCACAACCTCCGTGCAGTGCTCGCTATACAAACCGGACTGGATTACGCAACGGCTCTGGACGATTTTTTCCGGGCTCGGACAATTGCACACGAAATCGGACACCGGAGCAGTGAAGGACTGCTGCTGTGCAACATTGCTTCGATCTACCTCATACGCAAGGACTCTGCAGGGCTGAAATACGCCCGCAAAGCCTATAACCTAGGACGTCAGATAAACGATACACTGGTGTATGCGCGGGCCTTGCAAGTTATGTCCCAACTGCATGAAATGGCCGGCAACTACGACAAGGCGCTCTCTTTGGCACGCACCCTGAAACAGCTCTCTGCCAACCCGGGGCAGCAACACAACCGGATAACAAGCCTTATCATCATAGGAAATGCCCTGCAGGGGCTGGGCCAGCAGGACAGCGCGGCAATTTACTATACCGCAGCGTTGCAGCTCGCAGATACCGCAAATGACACAAACGTGCGAATATACTTCGATCTGAATTACGGCAATTTCCTGCTCTCCCGGAACGCTGCAGCCTCTGCGCGAACCTTGTTCGAACACGGTCTCAGCCTCTCCGTAAGGAACAACAACCTGCGTTATCGGGAACTGCTGCTACTTGCGCTGGCCGAAGCCAGCTTCCGAATGAACGACACGAAAGGGGCCCTGCTCCGATACCGGCAGTACCACTCTTTTGCAGACAGCATGGCTCGTTTACAGCGTGAGCATTCATTCTACCGACTGCTGATGCGCAATGAACAACTTGAACACGAGAGAGCCATTCAGACCAAAGAGCTAAGACTGGTGAAGGCCCGGCATCAAATATCGGTCATTGTCGGTTTGCTGGTAATTGCCATGCTGATCGCAGCGGGCATATATGCACGCTATGTACACCGAAATCAAATGTATCGCCGGCTGGTCGAGAAATACCAGCAACTTACCGACCTCAGACGACAGACACTGCAGACTGCCCCGAGGGAAACAAGTGTAACGGACGACTCGAAGACAAAAAAACTGTACGAGGCCATCGAAGAATTGATGCAAACCCGTCGGATTTGGTGCCAGAACGACTTGTCCCTGGAGGCCATTGCCGGACTGTTGGAGACCAACAAGTTTGAGGTGTCGCGGGCCATCAACCGGGGGGCGAACATGACATTTTACAACTACGTCAACTCCTACCGTATACGGGAAGCAGTTGCACTGCTGTCTAATCCGGAGAACAACATGCCGATCAAGGCTCTATACCAATATCTCGGATTCAACTCACTGTCAGTGTTTTACAATTCATTTACCCAAGAGACAGGTGTACCGCCGTCGAAATTCCGGAAAGTCATACGGAACCAATGATTGTAGGTCCGGAATGTTACCCGCCGGACTGCGTATAGAGTACAAAACCGGATATAAAACCGTGCCTTCCGCTCAAATCTCTATTTTTGGTTCCCGCTGCTGCGAAGAGTGACTCGGTTAGCCCCTAATGCCTGTGTTACGGCATAAGGAGTTGAATAAAGCCTGCGATTGGGAATGAAGGCCACCTTGCGGTTTACAAAACTCCATGCTTGGTTGAAACGCTGCATCAGGTTATTTCCAAGCGTACCAGCAGTATAATCGGTTGCCGCAATACCACTTGCCGAGAGATTCAATCCAGCTGGAATTTGAAAAAGAGTATACGGACCGATAGCCAATTCATCTACCATTACCTCATTAATTACTCCTTTACCCGGCTCCAAACCTGCAATTCTTGATTTTCCCCATGACTTTTGATCGGTTACCATCTTATTGGACTCCAAGTAGGGAGTAAAAAAATCCATTACTCTATCAGAACCGCTGTCAAGAAAAAACCACTCCTGTTTTTTCTGCCCGCACCAGACGAAATCCAATTCCACTGCCGCAAGTCCATTGGGCATGAATTGGATTGGCCGCCATAGGGTTTCGTCTTTTATCTCCAACTCCCCCGAGGAATAGAGAAAAATGTTTTGGGAGTCGAAATCTATAAAAAAGTCGGCACCGGTGAGAGTGTTCCAACCCACAATCCCATCTATTTCTTCATCTAAAGGAATCAAAACAAAACGTACTCCGGAAAACTCGGTTGAATCGAGAAAAAGCGACTGGTCGAAGTCGGTAACACGTGTTTGAGACTCTCCGGTTGCACCTACTGTCAAGGCTTCCTTAACTCCTCCCCTCAAGGCTTTCAAAGCACGCTCGGAACGAGTATTCACCACATTATCGCTCGAGCCAGTGTCGAGCATAAAACGCAATGGAACAGTATCCTGATTAATACAAACATCTATATAAATCTTACCTCCGGGGGATATTTCGAAAGGTATGGTATCAAAAGGTTCAGAACCCCGCGCAAATAATGACAAAGTCAAAGAAAAAAGAACGGCAAGTATTTTTATCCGGTATAAAAAAGAGTCAAATAAAAATGTCATGATTTTAATGCTTTTAAAATTTGTAACACAAAATTATATTTTAATCTCAAAAATAAAAAATTTCTTTTAGCACTTAAGAACGGGGCTAAAGTGCTACTTTTGTCAGCACTCTATACATTTCTGCTAAACCACGCTCCAGCATTACCCGCAGTCCCCGGATTTTATATATTTTACGATGGAGTATCTGTAAATGCTGCCCCATCACAACACGCATTAAATTTAACCATTCTATAAATTTGCAAAAAACACACTGAATATCAAAATTAAATGCCATAATACAAATAAGTTCGGGGGATTCCCGTAACAACAAAATACATTCGTGAAAATATAAAATACATAACTAAAACAGGAAATATGCGTATGTAAGTCATTATTGTATCAGGAATATGAAGCTCTTGAATATAATCCGGCGTATTCATCCAGAGACAGCTTTTTTGAAATGTATGGCTGTCTTACTATCTTATTTTTTCGGAAATTACGTCACCGGACATTTTCACGAAAATTCCGGTTATATCGGTGCTATACTGGCTTGTACCTCTTCTATTGTCGTATTGCAGGAAAATGATCTGAAAAATTCGCTTCATAACGGCTGGCTGAGGGTATTGGGTACTTTTATGGGAGCTCTTATCGCCTGGATATATCTACTGTTTTATCCATTTACGATTATCGGAATGATTGTTGCCGTATTTATTCTGGAAGTGATTTGTATGCTTTTAAAGGTTCCCGACAATGGGAAAATGGCTACGATCACGTTATCCGTGATTCTTATTATCTCCCGGGAATATCCGGATCTGCCTCCATGGGCGAACGGACTTTTACGTTTCAGCGAATCGGCTGTCGGAGCCGGCATCGGTATCTTTATGGTGTGGCTGGAATATATATTTCAGAAATTCCGGACCATCTGGAAAAATGTAGACATCCCGAATAAAAGAATATAGACAACATACGAGAGTCTTGTGTTATCCGCACAGGACGAACCGGAATTAATAAGATAATTCCGGTACAATTCCGGCGGAGACCGTTTATACCGGACCATCGCGTTCCTGTCAGGCTGTAAACAGAGAGATGAGTGTGTATAACACCGGGCCTGCTTCTCCCGGAACATTCCAAATAATAAAAACGGCAAATAAAATTGCTTATCTTATTTATTGTATTACCTTTGTCTGCAATTAGAGTTATGAATCATTATCGTTATAGTTCTTCTTTACATATTAAGCAGGTCTCTCCTTTAATTATCCTTCTCTCTAATTCAGTATTTATTTAAAAAATTTCAAATGAACATTTACATTTCAGGTTTGAGCTACGGCACAAATGATGCAGACTTAAACGAATTATTTACAGGGTACGGAGACGTTTCTTCAGCTAAAATCATATCAGACAGATATACCGGAAAATCCAGAGGATTCGGTTTCGTTGAAATGCAAAACGATACAGAAGGCCAAAAAGCAATCGACGAACTTAACGGAACAGAATACGACGGTAAAACAATTATGGTAAATATTGCGCGTCCCCGGACAGAAAGACCGTCAAACGGCGGATACCGTGAAAGACGATAATAGTTGCGAATAATATTCACATCCCTATCCTATACAACAGAAAATAAATTTTCTGTTGTATACAATTAGGAAACAGTATACAGCAATTAAGTTCAATTTACTCTCCCTCCTCAATGTTGTATCAGGTTCTTGCAAGCCTGTATCTTTCCATTCTGAAATAGATTTATTAAACTTTTTTGTTCTCGTTTTATCATAACAAAAATTTATGAAATCATTTTTTATTGGAAACACTGAGGTTAAAATACCTATTATCCAAGGGGGTATGGGAATCGGCATTTCATTATCCGGTCTGGCCTCTGCCGTTGCTAACGAAGGAGGTATAGGCGTTATCTCCTGTGCCGGATTAGGATTACTATACTCCGAAGAAAAAGGGGATTACGCCCAAAAATGCATCCGGGGATTAGAAGAAGAAATCCGGAAAGCACGTCAAAAAACAAACGGGATTATCGGTGTAAATATTATGGGAGTCCTTTCTAATTATGCCGATATGGTTTGTACGGCTATCAGGGAAAAAGCCGATATTATATTTTCCGGAGCAGGCTTGCCGCTCGATTTGCCTTCCTATTTGACTCAAGGAAGCAGTACGAAATTAATACCCATTGTCTCTTCTGCAAGAGCAGCAAAAATTATTTGTGACAAATGGCAAAAAAATTACGCTTATCTGCCGGATGCGATTGTAGTCGAGGGACCAAAAGCAGGCGGACACCTAGGTTTCAAGAAAGCCCAACTGAAGGATGAAAATTATGCCCTGGAATCACTGGTTCCCCAAGTGTTAACGACAATATCCGCTTATAAAGCCATAAAAAACATCCCGGTAATTGCTGCTGGCGGTATATCCACCGGTAAAGATATTGCCCGCTTTTTTAAGCTCGGTGCTTCAGCCGTGCAGCTGGGAAGTATTTTTGTAACGACATGGGAATGTGATGCCGCCCAGGCTTTTAAAGATATGTATCTGCATGCAAAATCCACAGATATAATTATAATCGAAAGTCCTGTCGGCATGCCGGGACGAGCCATCAATGGAGAATTTCTCCGCAGGGTGGAAAAAGGGTTGGAAAAACCTGCATGTTGTCCGTTGCATTGTATCAAAACCTGCGATTATACGCAAAGCCCTTATTGTATTATGGCCGCACTATATAATGCAGCCATTGGCCATATGACCAAAGGATATGCCTTTGCGGGCAGCAATGCCTATCTGGCAGAAAAAATAAGAAGTGTAAAAGAAGTAATCCACACTTTAAAAAAGGATTTTTTTTCAGCTTCTCACTGTCTGGCCTGAGAAAGAAGGAATTTTGACAAAATCCTCTCCGTTGCAGACCGGGATGAAGCATTTGTATAACTGCTGTTTTTTATACAGCAAAAATAATAGATATGACATTTAAAGAATTAAATATAGCCGCACCTATTTTAGCAGCTATTGAAGAAAAAGGATATACCGTACCGACACCTATCCAGGAAAAAGCAATTCCTGCCGCACTGGCCCAAAGGGATGTGCTGGGGTGTGCCCAAACAGGAACGGGTAAAACCGCCTCGTTTGCAATACCCATCATACAACATATACAAACAGACAAAGAGACGATGAACCGGAAGGGTATCAAAGCCCTGATCCTGACCCCCACCCGGGAGCTGGCATTACAGATCAGTGAATGTATCGGCGACTATGCCAAATACACCCGTGTACATCACGGAGTTATATTCGGAGGAGTAAACCAGCATCCACAGGTAAAGATGTTACAGAAAGGTACGGATATACTCGTAGCTACTCCGGGACGTCTGCTCGATTTAATGAATCAGGGGTATATACATTTGGAAAGCGTACAGTATTTTGTACTCGACGAGGCCGACAGGATGCTCGACATGGGATTCATTCACGATATCAAACGGATTTTACCCAAACTGCCGAAAGCAAAGCAAACCCTGTTTTTTTCAGCGACGATGCCGCCCAGTATCGCTTCTCTGACAAGCACTTTACTGAAAAATCCGGTAAAAATACAAATAACACCCGTGTCATCAACCACCGATACGGTCGAGCAATTCATTTATTTTGTAAAAAAAGAAGAAAAAGGACACCTCCTGATTTCACTCTTACGAAAAGCAGAAAATCAATCGGTACTTGTCTTTTCACGTACCAAACACAATGCCGACCGGATTGTACGGTCGTTGAACAAAGCCGGAATCGGAAGCCAGGCCATTCATGGCAACAAAAGCCAGGCAGCCAGGCAAGCGGCATTGGGAAATTTTAAATCGGGCAGAACACGGGTGATGGTAGCGACAGACATCGCTTCCCGGGGAATCGACATCAATGAATTACCGCTGGTGATCAATTATGACCTCCCCGACGTCCCTGAAACCTACGTACACCGTATCGGACGAACCGGAAGAGCGGGAAACACAGGAACGGCACTCACTTTTTGCTCTCAGGAAGAACGTAAACTGGTCAATAACATTCAAAAATTAACAGGCAAGAAACTCTGTAAAGCCGAACTTTCAGCCTGATACACAGATTTTAAATTACACTGAATTCTATCCGGATTCAAAAAAATTATTCATTCACATCATAAATTAAATACATATTATATGGCAAGACCTGCAATTCTCGGTAAGCGTGAAAATGAAAAGAAAAAACAAGCCCGGAGAGTGGAAAAACAAAACAGAAAAGAGGAAAGAAAGCGATCCGGTAAAGTGAGTAATTTCGATGATATGATAGCCTACGTCGATGAAAACGGCATGATCACATCCACGCCCCCGGAAAACAATTGCAAGAAGAAGGAAATAGATCAGGAGGAAATCAGGATATCGACACCTAAAAAGGAAGCACAAGCCGTTCTGAAAGGACGAATAGAACATTTAAACACATCAAAAGGTTACGGTTTTATAAAGGACCTTTCAGGAACAGATAAATATTTTTTTCATGTGAGCAATGTAGTGAACGATATTGCCGAGAACGATATTGTAACGTTCGATCTGGAACGCGGCAAAAGAGGCATGAATGCAATAAATATTTGTACTATAGATAGATCAGCATCCTGATATCTCCTATCTCCGACCAAAGGTCATTATGAAGGTGAAGATAAACCGTTTTCAGAAAAAATATGACAATCCTAAAATACAATTTAAAATATGGATAAAAATAAAAACATCCGTTCTGAAAAAAGTTCATCCAACCAGTCGGCTGAAAATGCATTGAATGAATATAAAAAGAGAATAGGTGAAGTAATTCATGTCGCCATCAGCGCACGAACTACCTTCGAATTCCCAGCCTATCTGTCTCAGGAAGAAATCGACATTCGCATAGAAAACTATAAAAAACGACACAGTTTAAGATCGGGAGGATGGTAAAGCAATCATAATCAAATACAAATAGCACTTTACCCCCGTCCCCGAATGTTGAAGAAAATTAATTGGAGGGATAGTATGAGCTTTGAAAATAATAGTATTTCCGTTCCGTTTCATTGGAGCGGTGGGGTGTGGGCTGTAACAATTGTAACTTTGATTGTTTTTGCTGGGGCAGGATTTTATATAGCATCACTTAACTGGCCGACAGTGATGCTGTGGTTGAAATATTTGCTGACAATTGTTCTTTTAACTACCGTTATTGCTGGAGTGAGCTATACCCCAATACGATTGAAGGCAAATGATAAAAAAATAACGGTAAGCAGGTTACTTGGTTCATTGGAAGTATCGCTGAACGAGGTAATAGAGACCAGACGAATTTCGAAGTCTGACATAGATAATTCTATACAAACTTTCGGAAGTGGTGGCTTGTTTGGATATTTAGGTCGATTCAAAAATGGTAGATTGGGCAGTTATACTATGTATGCCACAGACTTGAACAACTTGATTTTCGTTCACACTAATAACAAGAACTATGTTCTCAGCTGTTCCCGTCCCCAAGAATTTGTCAAATACGTAAATTTACAATTAAAACAATAGCCCATATCTTGTATAACCCTTTGGGGTATCTGTTTGGATTTATGCTATGATTCCGGATTGCACTTATTTCTAGCTAATAACACCCGGAGATGAGATAAAGTGCTATCATTTCACAGATTTCGTTCGTATTAAAATAGCACTTTACCCCCGTCCCCGGGTGCTGCCCGGGTGCTGTTATTAGCGAACATGTTCCAGTTTTAAAGTCCAGGCATAATCGCAGGGGATTTCGTCAAAGGCAATCAAGGGAATATTGACGATCAGGTCTTTTCCCTTTTGTTTCCATGTCACTTTTTTCTTTAACCCCAGCAAGCAGACTTTTGTTTTAGAAGTAGCCTGAACATTTTTCAGGGTAAAGTTGCCTTTGGGAATGCGGGGAAGAATTGCATACACACAATCATCACCACCTGTCGTAAAAAAAACTTCTTTTACGGCATAGCCCGGTTCTGGATTTACAGTTTGTTTCAGAATTTCGTTACCGCTGACATAGTGTTTGCCCTGGGGTTTCCAATTCTGATCTCCTTTAGACCATTGAATGTTTTGTTTCCAGGGACGCGAACCATAAATGGCTTCACCGTTTACCTCCAGCCATTTTCCTATTTGTAACAGACGTTCTTGCATGATGGGTGGAATTTTCCCATTTGCAGTAGGACCGATGCCCAGCAGCAAATTGCCACCCTGGCAGACAATATTGACCAACGTGAGAACCAAGGCCTGAGGTTGGGTGTAATCTTCCAGGTCTTCGTTTTGATTGAAACCGAAAGAAAAACCAATTCCACGACATTCTTCCCAAGGTTTCTCAAAAGTGCTGTTGGTATTGCTGTATTCACGTGTGTAAAAATCTCCGTGGCGCTGGCCGGTATTGCTAGCCCAACGGTCATTTACAACCACACTGTCTTTTACCGGTGACTCATTGTAAAGCCAGGCCAGTATCTCAGGTGTTTTCCATTGCTTGTCATTGTATTGATCCGGCCCGTCAACCCAGATCAGATCAGGTTTGTAATTGTTTACTAAATCTTTCAGCTGCGGAAATAAATGACGGTCGACGAAAAGTTCCATTGTTTCGGGCTTATATAAGGGATTATCCCACTCCCGAAGTGAAAAATAGCATCCTACTTTCAGGTTTGCCTGTCTAAGTGCTTCAGCATATTCACCGACCAAATCCCGGTGAGCTCCAATCTCCATACTATTCCAGGGCCGCCCGTAGTCGCGCGACGCTTCTTTGCTGGGCCATAAGGCAAATCCCTCGTGATGTTTAGTCGTCAGCACAATGTATTTGGCTCCTGATTTTCTAAACAATGCTGCCCAAGCCACGGGATCGTAATCCTGTGCTTTAAACATCCGGGCAAATTGTCCGTATTCAAAATCTGCCCCATAGGTCTTGGTGTGATAGTCATAAACTTCGGTTCCTGTGAAATTACCGTTACCAAATAATTTTTTGTTGTCGAGCCAGTATTTGTACCATTCCTCGTAAGTCCCTTTAGGCGACCACATGGGAACGGAATATAAACCCCAGTGAATAAAAATTCCAAATTTGGCGTCTTTAAACCATGACGGACTAGGCCGCTTATCTAAGGATTGCCAATCAGGAGTATAAGATTGGGCATTGGGCGAAATTGAAAACAGAAAAAGAAAATAAAGTAAACAAAGTGTTTTCATAGATAAATATTAAATGTGATTTCCTTTACAAAGGTATAAATAAATAATTTTAAAATAATAGTAAAGAAAGAAAGTCCCTTCTGTTAAGAATGACAGAAGAATTCAGTTCTTTTCGATATGTGCTATAACAATAGATTCGCTATATATTAGGTTATAAAACTTTTACGCTCGTCGGGACAGGTGATCCCGCCCCTTGGCACTAAGCGTTCCCCGACCGATAAGTTTAAGGATATATCTTGTTCTCCACAGCTTACTGGAGAATAGTTTTCTTGTTCTTACGTTTTATAAATTTAAATAGGCATTCCCGATTCATCCAAACCCAATGCAAGTGCAATAAAGACAATAGCGTACACAATAGTACTGAAAAGAGTATTGAATCCATATCTAAACATATATTTCAGTTCCTTCAACGTATTGACATATATAAGATTAGATATATACATACTTTAATTGCAATAAAAATGTTCCATATTAAATTTTACATTTTCGATAGATACAATATCCACTTTAGAATCTATTAATAATTGCATAGTTACAGACAATTCAATTTCCCTTAAATCTATTTCAAATTCATAAAACATCCCAGTCTTTTTAAGCTTGGCAGGAAGCATATCCAATATTACCTTTTCATCACCCAAAACTTTAAATATGTAATGCTGGTCAGGACCGGAAAGATTAGACATCACGTCTAATAATCCATTTTTCAACTTAAAAACAGAAGTTGCAATAGTTTGAATAAAATGTAGATCATGCGATGTTACGATTACCAGTTTCTTTTGAAAATAACCCGATTTCAAAAGGAAATCAATCATAGATTTCTTAGACTCTACATCAACGCCAAGTGTAGGTTCATCCAGAAAAATCACAGGAGTGTTCAAAACAATTGTTATTATAAAAGCAACCTTCTGCTGCATTCCTCTTGAAAGATTCTCAACCAACTGATTACGTTGTTCAAACAAATTCAACTCCATTAACAAATATTCTGCCATTTCTGATATATGGGAATATTTCACACCTTTTAATGCAGCAAAGTAGTTGATATTCTCAATAGGTGTCAATTTCCAATATAAATTACGGTTCCCCTCCAATAAAGCAGAATAAGTCTTAACTTTTTCTGCTTTATTCATTTTACGAAGATTCCTGTCCAAATACAGAATTTCACCTTCATAAGTTAATATATCCAAACAGGATTTTATCAATGTCGTCTTGCCGACACCATTATTCCCTATAATTCCTATAATCTCATTTTTCCCCCCCAGCACGCATTTATCGCTTTCAAAACACTATTACATTTTGAATTCTAAAAATAACTTTTCCTCAAATTTTTAATTTCTAAAATAGTATCGGTCATTTTCGTACATTACTACACTTCGAGGATCTCCATTTAAAAACTGCCAGTCCTATCCCTATCATAACAAATGGAATACTTAACAATTGCCCCATTTTAAAAAACATTCCATCCTCAAAACCGACTTGGTATTCTTTCGTAAATTCGATAAAAAATCTGGCCAGAAATATCAAAGCAATAGCTAATCCCGTAAAAAAACCATAAGCAACTCTACTTCTTAATGCTTTAAACAATATCCACAAAACAATGAAAATAAACAAATAAGCCAAAGCCTCATACAACTGGCTGGGATGACGCGGTATAAAATCAATACGCTTAAAAATAAAAGCAAAAGGAGCGGTTGATTCTTTTCCTATAATCTCAGAATTCATTAAATTACCAAATCGAATAAAAGCCCCCGTTAAAGGTGCTACTATCGCAACTTTATCTATAGTTCCTAAATAATTCAGTTTATATTTCTTACTATACAAATACAGGGCTATCAAAACACCCATAGTTCCGCCATGACTCGCCAACCCCTGATAACCGACAAATTTGAAACCAGGTTGAAATTTAAAAGGTAATATAATTTCCAACGGATGTTTACTGAAATAATCCCAGTCATAAAACAGGCAATGCCCTAAACGGGCTCCAATAACAATACCCAAAACAGCATAAACAAACAGAGAATAAACTTTTTCTTGAGGTATATTTTCCAGTTTATACAACTTTGCTACTAAATTGTAGCCAATAAATATCCCTAAAGCAAACAAACAACTGTAATAACGTAATTCAATTACGCCTAAATTTAAAAAAACGGGATCGACATTCCAATTAATATACATTAACATCTTAATTGCAAAATTGATTAAATTCAGATTGATTTATAACACACTCCTTTTTCTTTTCCAATATCCTTTTTTCAAGAATATATTTACCCTGTGTATTGCATGCTTCTTTTAATTTACAAATAAAACAATTCGGACATTCCGGTAAATCTATTTTATTCCAAATATCAGCCTCGTTAAAATCTGAAAGTATTTCAAAAGAAATATTTCGTTTTTAAAATTGTCTGTCTTTTCCTTGACTAAGATAATTAAAAACACTTGATTACTTCATCATAATAGGTGTCTTTTTGAATTTTGGATGTTTTAATATAATAATTTAAATATTTCAAAGCTTTATTATAATCCTTAATAAGGAAACAAAATATAGTCATAAAATAAGAAAGTGGAATAGTCGACCAATAATGAACATGCTTAAACTCTATTTTCAATCTCTCTCTCATTTTAAAATCATAAAAAATCCAAACAGTCCATTTTTATAGATACTATCATAACTTCATATTTCCCGGCCTTTTTATATATATGGCTACCTGAAGAAGATTGTACATCGCCCCAGAAGAACATTGCCCATTGAGCTGTTAAAGTTATATTGATCTGTGTTTTCTTTGTAACTATTAATGTCAAAACGACATAGTCGTGGGGTTCGTTAGGACTCTCAATAAACATTTGCTCACGTCCGGATGATCTGAATTATAAAGGCTACGCTCGGAGATCATTAAGCTCTCAATACCTTGTTTTAGCAACCCTTGTAAACCTTGTTCCCCATTTGTGATTTCAGAAATTATTTCCGAAATTTGTTCATGTGTAAATTCCATAATCTATCATTTTTGAAGTTGCTTTACAAAAATAATAAAAGTGGGATTTACACACTTTTTGAAACACTATCCTAAATTCTGGTTTAAACCTCGGTTTAAACAGATGGCTCAAAACCACGAAAAACAGGGAAAAGAAAAAAGGTAGTCACTTTCGTAACTACCTCTGAATGAGAGCGGAAAACGGGACTCAAACCCGCGACCCCCAGCTTGGAAGGCTAGTGCTCTATCGACTGAGCTATTTCCGCGTGATGCAGGTTTTTCCCTTTAGGCGGCTTTACGTTTTTTCTTTGAGTGAAAGTTATTCAAAGAATTTCCCGTGGCAGGACAGGTTTGTGTGGCCCGTCGGTCCGTAAAGGGGAACCTTGTAAATTTTGAATTGCGAAAAACGAAATCATCGGATGCGTTGTGTCCGCAATTTAAAATTTGTGGGGAGAGCAGGATTCGAACCTACGAAGACATAAGTCAGCAGAGTTACAGTCTGCCCCAGTTGGCCGCTTTGGTATCTCCCCATCTTATCAAAGAACTGTTGTTTCTTTTGCGGGTACAAAGATAGCCCTTTGTTTTTAAACCGCAAATTTTTCACCTAAAAAATTACACATAACAAACCTACAATCTATAACTCTATTTCAGACTCTCTGATTGATAACGTTTTCCTGTTATAGAATACAATTTATCACCGGAATTTTGCGGTTCATCCTTGTACCAGGTAAGATCGTATTGCTTATCCCGTCCATTTTCCCGGTATTTTATACGAAGCTGTACAGAATCCTGTGCCTCTGTCTGAATGGAAGAGACCGGGAAAGCCACGACTCCACGATAGGCATAATTACTCATATCTCTGAACGCATTGTGACGGAATTCCAGCAGAATACGTCCATCCTCGGTTTTCTGCGGGTGTTGTGCCAGATTCACCATATGTTTCAAACCGGGCAGTCCCCCGCCGAATACAAAATCAAAAGTCAGATAATCGTGTTTGATCCAAGCCTTATCCAATATTACCGGATCGTTTCCCAAACTATCCGATATAGAGGCGGAAAAAGGAATAACATCTTTCGTCAGTACTTTATAAACATCCACAACTTTCACATAATAATCGTACATACTACTGGTGTCAGCATCTCCCAAGATTGAAAAAGTAACAATAACCCGGTCTTTGTCTTCCAGATAATTCGGAGAAACATTCGAGGCGGACGGAAATAACACCGCTCCTAAATCAGTACTGATCGTATAGGAGCTCCCTTCTTTATTTACGACACCGTAATCTCCGTAAAGATCGTTTAGACTATAACCGTCGTCATCGCAAGACGATAACAGTATATTCAGTAACAACAAAGTAAAAAATGCAATAAACAAATACTTCGCTTTTGTAAATCCTTTAAAAAAAGATTTGTTTTTATTTGCAGCAACCTGTTCTGTCTTCATTATACTCGCCGTTTTCATGCTTTTATTTTTTCATTATTGTTCATAAATTCTGTTTAATAGATGTATAAAAACAACAGAAGTTGCGTAGAATAAGAAATTTTAACTAAAAGAGGAAACTTATGGTTATCATTCCTCCTCCCATCGAATCAGATTCATTGAAAAATTAGTAATTTAGAGACGGTTTTATACATACACGATCAATCATGGACAAACTTATCGTCGGAATCGGAGAGATTCTATGGGATATGCTACCCGAAGGAAAAAAACTGGGTGGTGCTCCCGCCAATTTTGCTTATCATGCCGGTCAGTCGGGATTAAACAGTTGTGTTGTCAGTGCAATCGGCAACGACAATGCAGGCCGGGAGATATTGGAACACCTGAAAATGAAAAAATTAAATTACAGTATCCGACAAACCGATTATCCGACGGGCAGTGTGTTGGTTCATTTAGATGAGGCAGGGATTCCGTGTTATGAAATCCAACAGCAAGTGGCTTGGGATAATGTTGCCTATACCCCGGAACTGGAAGAGATCGCAGCCCGAACCAATGCGGTATGTTTCGGTACGCTGGCGCAACGCGAGGAGGTGTCCCGCGTCACGATAAACCGCTTTCTCGACCGTATGCCAGACGGAGACAAACAATATAAAATATTCGATATCAATCTCCGGCAGCATTTTTATAACCGGGAAATACTCGCGCAATCGTTCCGCAGATGCAACATTTTGAAGCTAAACGATGAAGAATTAGTGATTATCCGGAATATGTTCGGTTATAAACAAACGGATACTCAGGCTATCTGTAACGCTCTGCGCTCGGATTACGATCTGAAAATAGTGATTTTGACCTGCGGGGTAAACGGCAGTTATGTATTTACCTGCGAGGGAAATTCGTTTTACGAAACTCCCCGTATACAGGTACGGGATACTGTCGGTGCCGGAGATTCTTTCACTGCGACGTTCTGTGCAGCCTTGCTCAAAAACCGGAATCTCCGGGAAGCCCATCGTCTGGCTGTAGAAGTTTCAGCCTATGTCTGTACACAAGACGGCGCAATGCCCCCGTTGCCCGATCACCTGAAATATTAAACACAGAGCCCCTTCACCGGGGCTCTGTCCTTATGCAGCCAAAATTCCGCTGAACAATAACCAAGCCATTAAAAGCGTAAAAAACACATTGAATGTCTGTGCGCCGATAAAAGCATAGGTAGAGCGCCTGTTTTCCGAGGTCAGTAAACTGCGGAAATCGGTTTCCAGACCAATCGAGGTGAACGCCAAAGCAAACCACATCCCCTGAATATTTTTCAAAATAGGAGTAGTCTCTTTGACGACTTCAGGTGATACCGCAAAGGAAAAAATCAATGAAGCAGCCACAAAACCCAGGACAAATTTCGGGAACCGCAGCCAAATCACCTTTAAACCCGGTTTTTCTTCCTCAACACCTTCTTTTTTCGTATACGACCAATAAATACTGATGGCAAAAGCAGCCACTCCCAGCAATACATTCTGTGAAAACTTTACAATCGTGCTCGTCTGCAAAGCTACGTCCCCATAAATTGCCCCCGTAGCCGCAACAGCTCCTGTCGTATCGATCGTACCTCCGATCCAGGCTCCGGCCATCGGTTCCGACAACCCCATTAACTTCGCCAGTACAGGTAATATAATAATCATAGGCACCGCTACCACCATTACCAGCGACACGACATAAGACAGTTTTTTCTTATCTCCCTTGATAGCTCCGGCCGTAGCAACCGCTGCCGACACACCGCAAATAGATACGGCACTCGACAACATCAAAGCCATTTCTTTATCGATTTTCATTTTCCGGCAAAGCCAAAAACAAAAATTCCAAACCACAAACACCACGACACAAGACTGGATCAATCCCAGAGCTCCCGCTTCAAGTAAATCACCGAATAAAACATTTGTTCCGAGCAATACCAATCCGATCTTTACAAAAAGTTCAGAAGAAAGCGAATCTTTCAACCATTTCGGCAAGGTAAATATATTACTGATAAAAAGTCCTAGCAATAAACTGAATATCACGGTTTCAAATCCCCAGGTCTTTAAAAATTTATTGCCGCCGACAACCATCGCTATCAACGTCAGAAAAAAGACGACCGGGAAACTGTAAACCACTGCAGTCCATCTCTTACCGGAAAACAAACCGGCGATCAACGCCAGACAAAACATAAAACCGAATACGATCAGGGAATGCCCGACATTATCCAAGGCTATTACCTTATTCAACAATATTTCTGCATCCGGCCATGCAAACGAAGGCCAAGTCGGTTTAAACTGACACACAATCAATAAAATAATCAACCACCCGACAACCGTAGCCGTCCAATCTTCCGTTAATTTAAATCGCTTCATTTTTTTATCATTTTTTTCGCTGCAAAAATGAACATTCTTTCTCAAATTTTAATAGGCATTTTTGCTGATTCCCTCTTTATTTTAGACTCATGTTTTCATTGCCGGTTTACAATTTCAGGCCAGATCCGGCAGATTTTACAGACAAGAATGAACTATAGACGACCTCATATATCGCGAGGAAGCGACAGCCGACATCGATCCGAAAAAATGCAGCTCACACCCTATTTATCTACAAATCAATATCTTTCATTCAATCCTTCAGTTTAATTCCCAGATGAACAACTAACCCTTCTATGTTGAAACGGGAAAAAACGGCATTTTTCAGCTTATTATTTCCGGGAATAACAACCCTATTATAGGCTATAGAAAAGTCGGCCGCCGTAAGGTCCGTATTATGAAACATCGCTCCGGACAAATCACATTGTCCGAAAAAACTTCCTTGCAGATTGGCATTTGCAAAATCCGCACCTGCCATATCACACATTGTAAAAGACGTTTTTATCATTTTCATCCTTCTGAAATTGACATAACGCATCTGACATTGCCCGAAACGAAAAGAGGAAAAAAGATTGCAGGAAGAAAAATCCGTTCCCGTGAGTTTACATTCTTTAAAAAGAACATCGTAAAACGCCATATATTTTAGCTTGGAAAGTGAAAAATCACAAGTATCATAAAAAGCTGTTGTGTCTTTTTTACCGACACATATACATCGTCCCGAACCAAAGCAACAGAACAACAAACGTTATACTTTTCCTTTAAGCATTCAACCTTTTACCGGAAACTTCGTTAAACAAAAAAACAAAAATATAATGACAACCCTTCAGATTATCTCAGCTTTTTTTGTCATATCCGGTTTCGTATGTGCCGGAATTATCGCCTTGCATATACGGAAACACCCGCAACCGATGAGAATCATGGAAGCCGTATGGCCACTGACCGGACTTTGGGCCAGTTGGCTGGCCCTGTGGGCCTATTATGCTTTCGGGAAAGCATCCGCGCGTTCTGATTCTTCGATGAATATGAACGATATGCCCGGAATGGATAGGTCTGAAATGAACAGAAATCACATAAATAATAAAACCATCCGCCCCCATTGGCAGCAAACAACCCTTTCGACACTTCATTGCGGAGCCGGATGCTCATTAGCCGATATCACCGGGGAATGGTTCACCTTCTTTATCCCTCTGTATATCGGCGGCAGCCTGCTGGCCGGCCAATGGGTACTCGACTATATCCTGGCCTTAATCATCGGTATATTTTTTCAATATGCAGCGATACAATCAATGGAACATTTACCGATATTTCAGGGTATCCGGAAAGCATTTAAAGTCGATTTTCTTTCACTCACTGCCTGGCAAACAGGTATGTACGGTTGCATGGCTCTGTTTATTTTCGGATTCAACAGCGGTTTCCTTCCACCGAAAACCTCCTGGGAATTTTGGTTTATCATGCAACTCGCCATGTGTGCCGGTTTCCTGACCTCTTATCCTGTCAACAAACTTCTGATCAAAGCCGGTATAAAACACGGTATGTAGAAAATCTTTTTTTGTTCGGTTAGTTTTTTGTAATTTAGCCGTCTGAATTAAAAAAATAGAATATGTTTTCACAAGACGAATTCAAGAAATATGCTGTAAGACACAAAGGGATCAACAGTTTGACACTGGAAAAATTCCAATCTGTGACCAATAGCTATTTAACCCCGAATATCATTGAAGAACGTCAATTGAATATTGCTTCAATGGACGTTTTTTCCCGCTTGATGATGGACCGCATTATCTTCCTCGGTGTACCTATCGACGACGATGTCGCCAACATTATCATGGCTCAATTGCTGTTTCTGGAAACTTCCGATCCCGGAAAAGACATCCAGATTTATTTCAACAGCCCCGGAGGATCGGTTTATGCCGGATTGGGGATTTACGATACCATGCAATACATATCGTGTGATGTTGCAACGACCTGTACAGGCCTGGCAGCTTCTATGAGTGCCGTACTGCTGACCGCAGGTACAAAAGGAAAACGCTCGGCTTTGCGCCATTCCCGCATCATGATCCATCAGCCGCTGGGAGGAGCCCAGGGGCAAGCTTCAGATATCGAGATCACAGCCCGGGAAATACAAAAACTGAAAAAAGAATTGTTCACAATCATCGCCGACCATTCCGGTAATCCTTATAAGAAAGTAGAAAAAGATTCCGATCGTGACTACTGGATGACTGCCCAGGAAGCGATGAACTACGGCATGATCGATAAAGTATTAATCAGAGAAAAAAAGAATGAAAATGCAGGATAAGTGCTCGTTTTGCGGTCGTTTCCGCAATGAAGTCGACTTATTGATTGCAGGAACCGACGGATTTATTTGCGACCAGTGTGCTACCCAGGCTTTCGAGATCGTCAAAGAAGAGATGAAGAGTAAATCGACTCTCGACCTGAACAATATCGAAGTAAAAAAACCAATGGAGATCAAGGCTTTTCTTGACCAATATGTCGTGGGACAGGACGAGGCTAAAAAACACATAGCTGTTGCCGTATACAATCATTACAAACGACTCACCCAAAAGGGACAGGACGACGATGTGGAAATCGAGAAATCCAATATCATCATGGTCGGACGCACCGGAACCGGAAAAACACTTTTGGCCCGCACCATTGCTAAAATGCTGCACGTGCCGTTTACGATTGTGGATGCTACGGTATTAACGGAAGCGGGGTATGTCGGAGAGGATATCGAATCGATCCTGACCCGCCTGTTACAAGCAGCCGACTACGACGTCGAAGCTGCTGAAAAAGGAATCGTATTTATCGACGAACTGGATAAAATCGCCCGCAAAGGCGACAATCCGTCGATTACCCGCGATGTAAGCGGAGAAGGGGTGCAGCAAGGACTTCTGAAATTACTGGAAGGCTCGGTTGTAAATGTTCCTCCCCAGGGCGGACGTAAGCATCCCGAGCAAAAAATGATTCCCGTAAATACAAAAAACATATTGTTTATCTGCGGAGGCGCTTTCGACGGTATCGAGCGTAAAATTGCATTACGCCTGAATACCAAAGTAGTCGGATTTAATGCCAGCCAGAATAATGCCATGATCGACCGGGACAATTTCTTACAATATATCGCTCCCCAGGATTTGAAAGCTTTCGGACTGATACCGGAAATCATCGGCCGGCTTCCGATTCTGACCTATCTGGAACCGTTGGACAGGGCAACATTGCGGAATATCCTGACAGAGCCGAAAAATGCTATTATCCGTCAATATATCAAGCTGTTCGAATTGGACGGCATTGCCCTGAAATTCGATGAAGAGGTATATGAATATATTGTAGACAAGGCTGTCGAATTCAAACTCGGGGCACGCGGATTGCGCTCTATTTGCGAGGCCATCATGACTGATCTGATGTATGAGGTGCCCTCGGGGACTCAAAAAAGCATTACAGTAACCAAAGCTTATGCAGAGAAGCGACTCAGCCACCTCAATGCACAACAACTAAGAGCCTGAAATAAAAAAAGCGAATCTTCCGATTCGCTTTTTTTATTTAAACATCATATAAGGAATTTTGGTAAGTCCCTCCGCCAACTGATTGATTCCTTTCTCCAATTTTCCTTTCAGCATCATTTTCAGCATCATATTCATTTCTGCCAGAAAAGTAAGCCGCAAGCGCGTATCGTAAGGACCGTTCTCCAGCAACTGTATCCATAGGTTAAACTCAAAAGGCACACTCCCGTCTCCCCCGATCTTTATCAGCTTAGGTTCTTCTTTTTCTATTATTTTTACTGCTACATCCCCAAGTCCTTTTACTTTAAAAGTACATCTATCCTCTTCAAAACGGATATCCTCGATCTTATCACTCACCTCTTTCATCTGCTCCTGTCCTACCCCCATTTGCTTTGCCATATTCACCACTGTCCCGATACGATTGAAATCCGACAAAAAGGAATATACGCTATCGATCGTACTGTCAATTTTTACAATCTCGCTTACAATTTTTACTTCTGCCATAAATAAAACATTTCATAACATTCACGCTATCAACTTTCCCCTGTGATGTCTTGTCTTTCTGATTTTTATTGATATGTTTCCGGGCTCTTCCGCCATTCTTTCAGCTTCTCGACATCGGCCTCCTGTACATATCCCGTCTTCACGGCCAGATCGATCATCGCGTTATAATTACTCAACGTTGTCAATTCACAAGCGGCTGCCTTAAAATTATCGGTTGCCTTCTGAAAACCATAAGTAAATATCGCCGCCATACCCAACACTTCACAACCGGCTTTCCGCAACGCCTCGACAGCCTGTAAGCTGGAACCGCCCGTAGATATCAGATCTTCAATAACCACAACCTTTTGTCCGGCTTTGTATTCCCCTTCGATCAGATTTTCCAATCCGTGCGATTTTGCAGAAGAACGTATATATATAAAAGGTAAATTCAGTTCCTGAGCTACCAATACCCCCTGGGCAATCGCTCCCGTAGCAACTCCGGCAATTACTTCAGCCTGCGGATACTTTTCGCGTACGACAGCCGCAAACTGATCACGGATATACGAACGTACCTCCGGGTAAGACAAGGTCTTCCGGTTATCGCAATAAATCGGAGATTTCCAACCGGAAGCCCAGGTAAACGGATGAGCGGGTTCCAGTTTAATTGCTTTGATTTTCAATAAATGTAAGGCTACATTTTCAGCAACTGTACTCATTTTTACTATTTTTGTAAGGTTATTATTCAATGCTCATTATGTCGTTTCTTCCCCTAAAGGCCGAAACCAATATAACACCGCAAATGTACAAAGTATTTTTTAAAGAATCCTCCTTTCTGTTAACCGATAACCAATCCCGGTTAAAAAATGTTCCGGACTCTTTCGTCCATACAGATAGGGCAACGACCTGTAATCACATTTACACCCGATTACAGCAGGACAAAATTTTTCATATCACGATTTATCACCGGGACATCAGCCGTTTGTTCGAAGATTTCAAAGCCTGCTTTAAAGTAGTCGGGGCAGCAGGAGGTGTCGTCCGGCAAAACGACACCATACTTATGATAAAAAGGCTTGGCATGTACGATCTGCCCAAAGGACATATCGAACCCGGAGAAAATGCGGAAAAATGTGCCGTCCGCGAAGTTACCGAAGAATGCGGTGTACAGGGTCTGGAAACAGACATTCCCCTGAACGATACCTGGCATATCTATTACCGGGACGGGCAATGGCATCTGAAACACACCTATTGGTTTGTCATGCACTGCCCCCCTATCCAACATCTGACACCACAAACCGAAGAAGATATTGAAGAAGTATTCTGGTTGAAAACCGCCGATATTTCGCGTATTTTACCGAAAACCTACGCCTCTTTAAGACCGGTGCTGGAACAAATGCAGAAACAGGATTTTTGATTTACGATTTTTAGCGGACTTCCGGATTACGTCCACTCCACAACTGAATCCGGAACCGGCAGATTTGTTACACCCCCAAAAAATCAAAACTACAATTTCTATCCGGTCCGCCGTTTTCTCCCAATTTTCAAATCTTCTTTTCCCTCAAATGAAATCTGAAATTCAGAATCTGTCCCGGTGATATGTAATCAACCCCTGCATGGGGGCCGGCATAAACCTCCCCGGCTGTAAGCCGTTTTGCAATAACAGTCTTTCCAGTTGCGGGCGGAAAACACAGGCAACACTTCCGGTAAAGGATACCGGCAATTGCTGCGCCATTTTGTATTGCAGTATATTACGCCGGATAAATTCGTCGAAACTGCCGGAAACAAGTCCCTCTATATAAGGCATATCGATATGCGCAGACAGGAACGTAGTAAAAGTAGCCAAAAAACGATTGGCTAACGGGCGACCGTAAATCCGGTCCATTAATTCTGCATACGTCAATCCGGTTTCCCGAAAGAACAGTTGCTTCACTTCTCCCGGAGCCACGCCTTTCAACACATCCGCCAGCAATTTTTTTCCCAGGACAGCCCCGCTGCCTTCATCCCCGAGAATAAATCCCAAAGGAGAAACATTTTCACGAATCATTTCTCCGTCATAATAACAGGAATTAGACCCCGTACCCAAAATACAGACAATACCGGGGTTACAGCCACACAGTGCCCGGGCAGCTCCTTCGAGGTCCGTCATCACTTCAGCCTCTGCCGTTCCGAAACAACGACACAACGCCCTTCTTACAAATTCATTTTTTTCCGGGAAAGCACAACCGGCACCGTAAAACCACACCCGGCCAACCTGACGGGGCCGCCCCGCAAATTCCCGCTCCAACAAGCCGACAATCTCACTTTCCGACAAATACACCGGATTAATACCCGTCGTATGATACATTTCTTCCTTCCCGTCACTTACCACACACCACTGCGTTTTCGTCGAACCGCTATCTGCAATTACATAAGTCATATCGCACTACTTTATTCTTCTAAACAAAGATAGAACAATCTTAAAAACCGAAAACCGAAAACGGGAATTTATTTCAGGAAAAGCCATATATTTGATAAATTTATCGCCGCATAAATTTTACCGTTTAAATTTGTTATCGTTTTCGTGCAAAATATAAAGTAAGCTGCGTCGTTTATGGAAAAAATAATTACTTGCTTTATCACCGGCAGTCACACGGAAGACATCCGGAAAAATTACACTGAATTTTCCGGCTATCCGGAGGTAAAAACCGTTTATCTGGCAGGAGAGTCTTCACCTCTGCCCCATTTACAGCCGACAGGCGGCGGATCTCTCTGTCAAACAGAAACATTGATCCGGCTGTCGGATATCTGCGATACGCCCTATTTATTACTATCCAACAAACCGACTACGATACGGTTAAAGCCTACGGCTTTAAAGCGATTTGTTCAAATAGCCCGGGCCACTTCTGCAGCTTTCGTATATGCCGATCATTATGAAGATAAAAACGGCCAGATATGTCCTCACCCACTGATCGGTTACCAACAAGGCAGCCTACGGGATGATTTCAATTTCGGTTCGCTGTGGTTCATCGACACCCGGCAATTTAAGGAAGCGGTTGCCCTTATGCAAATCCATTACCATGCTGCAGCCCTGTACGATTTACGGTTGAAATTATCTTTGCAAGGCAATATCGTACATATTCCGGAATATCTCTATACGGAAAAAGAACAGGATATCCGCAGAACCGGAGAAAAGCAATTTGACTATGTAAACCCACGTAACCGGGAAGTGCAAACTGAAATGGAGCAGGCCTGTACCCGCTATCTGAAAGATACAAGAGCCTGGCTTCCCCCCATGAGAAAAGACACCGATTTTTCTACCGGAAATTTTCCGGTAGAAGCCAGCGTTATCATCCCCGTACGCAACCGGGAGCGGACCATTGCCGATGCCGTACATTCTGCCCTGCAGCAAACAACAGATTTTGATTTTAACGTATTAGCCGTAGACAATCATTCCACCGACGGAACAACCCGGATATTGGAAGATATAGCCCGGAAAAATCCGAGACTGGTGCACCTGATCCCCGACCGGACCGACCTGGGGATCGGCGGATGCTGGAATCTGGCATTGCACGATTCCCGCTGCGGACGCTTCTGCATACAACTCGACAGCGACGACCTGTATATCGATACGTCTGTTATCCGACGCATCGTAACCGCTTTCTACCGGGAAAAAGCCGCTGCCGTTATCGGTTCCTATCGTATGGTCGATTTCCGGCTTCAGGAAATCCCGCCCGGTCTGATCGATCACCGGGAATGGACCCCGGAAAACGGACCTAACAACGCACTACGCATCAACGGATTTGGTGCTCCTCGGGCATTTTTCACACCCATCATCCGGGATATCGGTTTTCCCGATACCAGTTACGGCGAAGACTACGCAGCAGTTCTTACCGTTTCGCGCAGTCACCGTATTGCCCGGATATTCGAACCGCTATACCTGTGCCGCCGATGGGAAGGTAATTCGGATGCTGCACTCAGTATCCAGCAGGAAAATAAAAACAATTATTACAAAGACTGGATCCGTTCTTCAGAAATCGCAGCACGGAGGAACTTAAGCGACAGATAATATGGAAATAAAAGTAGGCATACTCGCCCGACCTGAAATAAAAGTCCGTTTCAACGGCGCATACAAAAGATCCGATAACGGAAATATTTGCCGGGGAGAAATAGACCTCATACGAAAAGGACAGGACTTTTTTATACAAGCAGATTCGACCGAAGAACCGGTAAACTTACCGGTAACTTTCAGTCCTGTGGAGCCTGCCACCTCTTTTTTCGAGCTGGCAGACGTGACTATTGGCATTGATTTTCACTGGGAACGCAAAGAAAACCAGCAATTCCAGGGCACACTCACCTGCATTGAAGAATCCGGCCAGGTAAGGGTTATCAATATCCTCGACCTCGAGGATTATTTGCAAAGTGTTATCTCGTCCGAAATGAGTGCGACGTCCTCTTTGGAGTTATTGAAAACCCATGCCGTCATTTCACGCAGCTGGTTACTGGCTCAGCAAAATAAGGCAAAAGCCATTCGCCGGGATCATGCCGGTTACCGATCTTCCATCCATAAGGAAGACGAATACATCCGTTGGTTCGACCGGGAAGATCATACGAATTTTGACGTTTGTGCCGATGATCATTGCCAACGTTATCAAGGGATACAAAAAGCGACGACAGCCGCCGTACGCGAAGCTATCGCCGCCACCAGAGGAGAGGTTCTTTATTACAACAACATGATTTGCGACGCCCGTTTCTCCAAATGCTGCGGAGGTATTACCGAAAGTTTTGAAAATGTATGGGAGCCCCGCCCCCATCCTTATCTCAAAGCTATTTATGACGGCGCGAAACAACCCGGACAATGCGACATACACCGGGAAAGTGACACCGCCCGCTGGGTGGAAAGTCATCCGGACGTATTCTGTAACACAACCGACACCCATATACTATCTGAAGTACTGAACGATTATGACCGGGAAACCACAAATTTTTTCCGTTGGGAAGTCTCTTACCGAACCGAAGAAATTTCCGAATTGATAAGACAAAAATTATCCATCGATTTCGGGACCGTCACCGATCTCATTCCTATCGAAAGAGGAGCGTCGGGGCGATTGATACGGCTGAAAATAACGGGTACCCGGAAGACATTGATTATCGGTAAAGAACTGCTTATCCGGAAAGCCCTCTCGCCGACTCATTTATACAGTTCAGCATTTACCGTCGAGAAAATAACGGAGAACGGAAAAACCAGCGGTTTCCGTTTACGCGGTGCCGGCTGGGGACATGGCGTAGGACTTTGTCAAATCGGCGCAGCAGTGATGAGTGCCAAAGGATATAATTACCGGGAAATTCTGCAACATTATTTTCCCGGTACCGACATATTAAAAGCTTATGAATAAATCGTCCGACAAGATAAACCCGTGGTATTGGATATCTTCCCTCTATTTAGCGGAAGGCATCCCTTATATCGTTGTCATAACCGTTTCTGCCATTCTTTATAAACGGATGGAAATTTCCAACAGCGAACTGGCTTTATACACCAGTTGGCTCTATCTGCCATGGGTTATCAAGCCCCTGTGGAGTCCCATCGTCGACCTTTTCAAAACCAAACGTTGGTGGATCACGACCATGCAACTGGTTATCGGAACCGGTTTGGCAGGAGTAGCCCTCTCTTTACCCGGGCCGGACTTTTTCCGGTACTCGCTGGTCTTTTTCTGGTTGCTGGCTTTCAGTTCTGCAACTCACGACATAGCCGCCGACGGGTTTTATATGATCGGCCTCCACCCCAAAGACCAGGCTTATTTTGTCGGTATACGAAACACATTTTACCGGTTAGCACTCATTGTCGGCCAAGGCGGTGCCGTCATGCTGGCAGGACAACTCGAAAAACAGATGCCCGTCGCTTATGCCTGGGCAATTGCCATCGGCTTCCTGTCCGTTCTCTTTATTCTGTTTTTCATTTATCACCTGTTTGTACTCCCCCGGCCCACAGAAGACCACAGTGCTGCAAGCGGAAAAAATATATGGCAGGAATTCTGGGATACATTCGCCAGCTTTTTCCGAAAAGACCACATCGGTATTGCACTGGCGTTTATGTTATTGTTCCGATTGGCAGAATCTCAATTACTAAAACTGGCTTCCCCCTTTATGCTCGATGAACGCGCGGCCGGAGGCCTGGGGCTTTCAACTTCCGTTGTCGGATTTATCTACGGAACTGTCGGTGTCATCGCACTGGCCCTGGGCGGCATTACAGGAGGAATACTTATCGCCCGTAACGGTCTAAAACGCTGGATATGGTGGATGACCGCCGCCATGAATTTACCCAACCTGGTATACGTCTGGCTCGCTCATGCCCAGCCGGAAAATATATTGCTTATATCTTCCTGTGTTGCTGTAGAACAATTCGGTTATGGCCTTGGCTTTACGGCCTATACCCTGTTTCTCATTTTATTCAGTGCGGGAAAATACAAAACAGCCCATTATGCGATTTGTACCGGCTTTATGGCTCTCGGTATGATGCTGCCCGGAATGATTTCCGGTTACATACAGGAAGCAAAAGGCTATCCCCGTTTTTTTCTATGGGTAATGCTTTGTACTATTCCAGCCTTTATCGTCGTCCGTTATCTCCGAATCCCTGAAAAAGAACAATTATGAATGCCTGGTTTTCTATTTCCATTCTAATCGCTTATTTTGTAATGCTGCTATTGATTTCGTGGTATACGGCACGACATTCAGACACGGCAGATTTTTATAAAGGCAGCAATAAATCACCCTGGTGGGCCGTAGCTTTCGGCATGATAGGGACCACTCTTTCCGGCGTCACCTTCATCTCCGTACCGGGTTGGGTGTCCTCACCCGCCAAAATGACTTATATGGCCGTTATATTGGGCAATTTTGCCGGCTACCTGATTATTGCCCAGGTATTGCTTCCCCTCTATTACAAGTTAAGCCTGACCTCCATTTACACCTATATAGAAAAACGATTCGGGTATAAAGCCTATAAAACGAGTGCCGTACTATTTCTTTTATCCAAAATCATCGGGGCTGCTTTCCGACTGTTTATCGTAACCCTTGTATTGCAGATCACCATATTCGAACCCTTGCATATTCCGTTTATTTTTAACGCCTTTTTTTCTGTATTCATCATCTGGGCCTATACGTTTAAAGGAGGTATCAAAACCATTATCTGGACAGATTTGATACAAACATTTTTCCTGATTTTTGCCGTTATATTTACGATTTTTTCCATTCAGAAAGCCCTCGGCTTCTCTTTCGGAGATATGGTATCGGCAATTGCCGGGAACCCACAGTCACAAATATTCGACTTCTCTGATCCCTGGTCCAACCCGAACAATTTCTGGAAGCAATTCATAGCGGGTATCTTTATCGCCATTGTAATGAACGGACTCGATCAAGATATGATGCAAAAAAACCTCAGCCTTAAAAACATAAAAGAAGCCAAAAAGAATTTTCTTTCATTCAGTCTCGCGTTTATTCCTGTCAATTTCATATTCCTTTGTCTGGGAGTATTATTTTTTATTTATATGAATATCAACGGCATTCCTATTCCGGCCAAAACCGACAGTATTTATCCCTTATTGGCAACCCAATATCTACCGGCAGCCACCGGTGTCTTTTTTATGCTGGGTGTCATTGCTGCAGCCTTCTCAAGCGCCAACTCAGCCCTTATTGCCATGACGACGTCCTTTACCGTGGATATTTACGGCATACAAAATAAAACCGAGCAACAACAAAAACGCATCCGGTTTTATACACATCTCGCCAATGCCGTCATCGTGGCACTAGTCATCGTAGCTTTCAATGCCTTTCACAACGAAAGCGTCGTGTATGCGATATTCAAATTTGCCGGCTACACCTACGGTCCGTTACTCGGACTGTTCTTTATCGGTATTTTATATAAAACTCAGGTATATGATAAAGCCATCCCTTATATCGCAGCTCTATCGATTGTTTTAACCGTATTGATCGACCGTTACTCCACCACTCTATTCAACGGCTATCGTTTTGGCTTTGAAATACTTCTGGTCAATGGACTGATCACCATTATCGGCTTACTGCTGTTCCGGAAAAAACATCACGCCGCCCGACAATAAAATACCCCCCGGCGATTCTTTACAGGCAGAAATACAATCCTATTTCTGCCTGCATTTTTCATACTCTCTGAAAAATTACTGATTATTCATATGTATAGCCGTTTTTTAACACTCAAACAATAAACATAATTCCGTACAATTCGTTTTGTAACGAAGAAAAAAGTTATGAAATGAAATTTGCTTATATCGGCATACTACTATCTGTTTGTCTCTGCTCTTGTCTAAAAGAACAAGATAAGGATAAATGTTCGTTTGATTACACTGTAACAGTGGAAGTCAAAGACAAAAACTATTTCAATATCAGCGATTTTGTAGGTCTTTCTCCTGTAGATGAGCAACTGCCGTTCAGAATGTATGTCAGGGATCTTTCATACAGCTTACTGGAACAAACTACGGGTAATCCGATAACGACCGTTTCAGCACAACCGGTCACTCATAATGACCAGACAACATCCCTTATTTTCCCTTCATTTAAAGAGGGAGATTACATATTGGACATATCTGGGAATACAATAGCCTCTTCCAGGACAGACATTCCGGATTCACGCCGGATTTTACATCCGAACGGAGCAGAAGGCACTGATATTTATGTAGGCGGAGATACGTTGAGTTTCCATCCGAAAGCGACAAACCACTCCGTTGAATTACAACGGACCAAAGGTTATCTGATGATTCAACTGGAAGGCGTTCCGGACAGTGTCAGTCAAATTGGCCTGCAACTGCAAAATGTATACGGAGAAACGGACCCCGCCCTGAATTATGCCGTAAAAACGTCCGTAAATAAACTCTTTACCCAGGAGCAGTCTTCTCTTACCAATCTGTCCCTATATGCGGCCCCTACGCCTGCAAATGAAGAATCGATTTTAAAACTGGCTTTTTACAGTTCCGACGCGACACGACCGTTTATGTATTTACCGGACATCGTTCTGAAAATAAAAAGAAATGAAATCTCATCCGTAAAAATAAATTATAAACCCGAAGGTGGCATTGAAATATGGGTATACGCCGATGGAGGATGGAGTCAACAACACAATATGGATTTGGAATGAATATTAATCTAATACGACAAATGATGAAAAAGTTTTTTTTAATAATGGCGGCAAGTATACTGATATTTGCTTGCTCAAAAGAGGAAGGCACCTCAATAGACGAACCTTCAGGACAGGTTATCGAACTAACGGCAGTAAATGAGCCGACGGACGGAAATGCAATAACCCGTACACGACCGCTGTATAGTCAGGAGGCTATACAGGAAATAGAAAGGGTGAGTATCTATGTTTTCAGCTATAATGCCAGTTCATCCGACTATTTTTACCTGAAAACCTATACCGTATCGGGTTGGAATAAAGGTTCAAGCTTCATGCGTTTTGCTGTTCCGGACAACGACAAGCTGGCTGCCGGCGACTACCAGTTTTTGGCTATCGGACGAGAGGCTACGGACAACTACAGAATTCCCACACCGGTTGTCGGCACAACCAAAATAAACGATATGATTGCCCACATAACTACTCCCGGACAAGAATCTGAAATTTTCGCCGGAACAAAACCGGTAACGGTATCTTCACAAGGGATTCGGATAACCATGCAAATGACCCGGAAAGTGGCCGGTGTATTGGGATATTTTAAAAATGTTCCTTACGATATAAACGGGAGTGCCGTAAAATATTTACGTCTGACTTTCACAAATGCAGATACGGCTGTCATCCTGGCCACCGGTAACGGAAGCAACCCAACGAATGCATCTTATATGCTGATCAATGCAGACCTCTCCGGACAAGCCAAAAATACGGATTTAGGGGTTTATACCGGCAACGATTTATCGGCACAAGGAGTCGTAAAAGTCGACAATTCTCAACTATACGGTAATTTCATGCTGCCCGTCGGTAATATTACATTGACATTAGGATTGTACGACGCCAACGGAAATGCCCTGAAAACCTGGAGTGTACAAGACAATGGCAACACGACGTTCAATATTACGGCTAACCATTTTTATGGCCTGGGACAAAAAGTAAGCAAAGGTGATGTCACCGGTGGCGGTACTCCTGATCCCGGAGATGACGACGCTCCTGTAGACTTATTAAAAGATCAGGTTATCGTTATAACGGTAGATCCCAACTGGAATACCATTCATAATCTGACTATCAACTAAAATTCTAAGGTTGTCTGAAAAGTCCGGAATAGTGATGTTTATATCACGACACCATTATTTACCGGGTAAAAAAAACTTTTCAGACAACCCTATTACCGACAATAAACGGACCGGACAGAATTAAACCGAAATAGAATGACAAAGGTTATACACTACATCTGGTGGTTGGGCATATTATGCTGGAGTTTGTCCGCTTGTTCGGACGATAAGCTACTCGAAGAAAAAGGATTGGTAGAGGTGAAATTATCACTGAATACCGACATGAGTACCCGTGCATCATCGGATATCGGAGTGGCGACACATTCGGTAGACCGGATCCTGGTCCTCCCTTTCCAAAAAGTAAATTTGTCATTACCCGATACACAAAACGACAACTTTATTCCGGTCTGGCCCCTTGCCCGGCAATATAATATTCCGGTATTTCCATCTACAAATCTATCGTTCACTCTCGAGAACTCGAAAACGTACAAGATATTGGTTATCGGTTACAATCACGCAGACTACGACCATAATAACCCTTCCGGTAGTGGTAACCGGGTGATTCTTTCGTCACAACCGTTACCGACGACTTTGGCGAATTTCCAACTTTATCCGAAATTACCCAATCAAGTTCCTGAATTTTTTATCTGTTATGGAACTGCCTCTAAGGGAAGTACGACACTAGGTACTGTATTCGTTCCGGACGACGGAGTTACCCTGAGCGGTACCCTCGGGCGTATCGTCAGCGGCCTGGGAGTGAAGATTACCAATATTCCTTCCTATGTGAACTCAGTAACCTTACTGGCCGACAATATGGTAAAAGCAATCCGGGTCGCAGATACGACAATTACAGTTATACAGACGACCGGAGATAATGAAAGCCGGGTCATCCGTCAACAAAACGTAGTCAACGGGACTGTCGATTTCGGTGTATTTCTATTGCCTTCAGGCAAAACCAGTAAACTGACTTTTTACCTGGACATCGGTCTCGGCTCTTTAACCCAGCGATATACGATGTATATCGAAGATTCCAATGTTACACAAGGCGGGAAACTGATGTTACTCCCCAACGATGCTGTCATCGTTTCTGCCGGCTACGACAAAATAAATTACGGGTTTGTCATCACCCGTGACATCAACCTGGAAGATGATGTCTGGGACGGCATAAACCCGACACCTTGACTTTTACGATTATTGATATGAAATTACATTTGACACTCATCGGATTATTGGCCTTGCTGCTATTATCAGGTTGCGGCAAAACGGAATTATTGCCATCCGAAGATGATCCGGAATTTACTCCGGTTCCTGATGCAGATATACCTGAAGGGTATTTTGTCGTAACTTTTTCCGGATTTTCTCCGGATAGCCGGGCTGCCATCAACGACACCACCTCCAGAGTACAATCTTTGCGCTATATTTTATACAAATCTACCGGAGAATTTGTCAAGGAACGCCTGGTGTTCTCAAAAAACGGTACAAGTACCCAATGGCCTCTTGCCGCCCAAAAAGACACACTGCCCAAAGGGTCATACCGGGCTGTTTTTTTAGGGAATACTGAAAAAACGCAATTCCCTTATGCCACCTCTTCTGCTGCAGTAAACTACAAGGATATATTACTGAATTATACCACCACCTACAGCAATGCCCGGATAGCCTTACCCAATGCCGAATTCCGAAATAATTCCGAATATTATTGGGCAAATGTTACTTTTTCAGATGTTTCACCGACGCCCTATATTCTATTGCAAAGAATCATCGGGATGATGAATGTACACCGGAATGTCGTAGACGCACAGGATGCTTTAAACAAACTGGTCAATAACATCGTTACCCAAATCGGGTATAAAAATATCATTCAAAATACAGCCCAGGGACTATTGACAACAGAAATAAAAAATATCGTCGGAAGCAGAGTCGACGGAATTACGATCGGCCTGCTCGGAGGTATCGATGCCATTGTCAATCCGATTGTTGCCAATCTGATACAACCGGTTACGGATACGCTGTACAACCGTCTCCTAAAACAACTGGTCAATCAGATCGGTACGACCCTGGGAGCCAATGAGAATCAAAACGGTCTGTTAGGAGTTTTGGGAGAACTGCTCAATCCCTGGGAATTCAGCCAGGCACATACGGCCATTGTCACAATCAACGATTTCCCCAAAACCATCGATTTCAACCTGAACGTAACAGACAAATACACCGGACTCCACAACTTCCGCTACGATTTTGTCAACAACACCTTCTTTGCTCAAAAATGCTTGTATATTAAAGGTTTTTCCAGCTTATTCGATATACGAAAAATCAATGTAATAAAAAAAGGCTTGTTGAGTGGGGTCGTATTCGACGGAATTGTAGACAGTCCGCTTTTATTAAACGGAGCATTTATCGATATCAACGATCCGCTATCCTATAATGTTCCTGCCAATCGCCGTTACAAGGCCGACTATTCGCTTTTGGATCTGGGCTTGAAGTCATATACACAACAAACCGACGGTAACCATTCACTCAGTGTCACCGTCCAACTTACGGAAATTGCTAACATTAACGGTATATTAGGAGGATTACCCATACTCAATACGATTTTAAATCTCGTTCTCAGCCCGATTAAAAATATTACCATCTCCGTTCCGCTTAACCTTCCGTTACTCGACGTTGATAATTTAAAACTCAGCGGAGGATGGAGTACCCCCACATCGTATTAAAAGGGGACATTCTGGAAAATAAACGGTTCATAAACTAAAAAACAACATGAAAAAGATACTCGTGTTACTGTTCTGCTTCACTTCGGGAATGATTTACGGTCAGAAATGGGCCGTAAAGACCAATGCAGCCTATTGGGCTACAACTACCCTGAATATCGGCGGAGAAATGGCACTCGCACCCCGGCAGACTCTCGATTTAACAGCGACCTACAATCCTTTCCGCTTTAGCGATAACAAAAAGATCATGCATTGGGCAGTACAACCCGAATGGCGTTACTGGACCTGCCGGCGTTTTATGGGACATTTCATCGGCATACATGCCCATGGAGGAAAATACAACGGAGGTTTGGAAAAATACCGCTATGAAGGTTGGTTTGCAGGCGGCGGTGTATCATACGGCTATCAATGGATCATCGGAAAACACTGGAATCTGGAAACAGAAATCGGCGTCGGATATGCATATCTGGACTACGATAAATACCTACGGAACCGCTGCGGACGGTTTATCGATTCAGGACACCGTAATTATTGGGGACCGACCAAATTAAGTATCAGTTTTATGTACCTTTTTAAAGCCAGATAAAATGAACAGGTTTATAACTGTATGTTTCGGAATTATATGCATTATGTCTTTATGCAGTGCTGCACGTTTAACCGACAAACGTCCGGGAGTGACTGTCTCACCCCAAAAATTGCAGCTATTCGTCGATCAGCAAACCGATCCATATACGATTAAGATCGCTTATACTCTGCATATCCCGCCACATTATATTCATTCTTGTGCCCGGCTGATATACAGGCCCTATTTTCTGACACCCGGACACCGTTATGACTTACCTACACTCGTCATTAGCGGTCGCGAAAATATCCGGCAAGAGAAAAGACTGGAAGAATTAAACGGTAACTACCGGGAGATTCCGAATGCCATTTATCTAAAAGCGGAGAAAGACAGTATGCAAATAGAACTATCGGACACTATTCCCTTTCAAGTGTGGATGGCACAGTCAAAATTACAGGCAGATATTATTTTAGAGGCCTGCGACCGGGAAAAAGAAACTGCAACCCTCATCCTGGCAGATGGAGCTATCTGGTTTCCCGAAGGCCCCGGTCCGGAATTAGTTAGTACGCCTGAAGCCATTCAATACACCAAAGATACCATAACAACGGAGAAAGTGGCTGTATTTAAATTTTACTATCCGCTTGCTCAGGATTTTTACGCTCCGGAATATGTCGGCAATGTAGAACGTATGCAAGCTATGAAAGATCTGGTAAATTTAGTTATATCTCAAAATTTCACATCTTAATATCTTATAAATTA